>WNGH01000007.1_pt1 | contig 191269 bp, 197 predicted proteins | sample 5400631 | NCBI WGS metagenome assembly WNGH01 (sample SAMN13153373, study PRJNA577476) | soil metagenome | isolation source: 115 cm soil or saprolite under Garry oak tree replicate 1 | place: USA:California | collected 2016-06-15
CATCCTCGCTTCCGCTATGCTCGAATCCCCAGTGCAGGTCCCTTGGTGGCAAAACCACACGCTTCGCATGAGCGCGTAGTCGGCATAAAAAACAGGGGCGCTGTTAGGACGACTACCGAGCATGGAAATCCAGGCTAGGTCGCGGAATGCCCGGATGTTTGAAGTAAATGCCATGGTCCCTGTGTTGAATTTACCGATTCGGCTCGAAGCTTACCCTGAACTGCATCCATCTGCATCATCGACGGTTTTTTTATGTCATCGAAGTTGCGTCAGCATTCGCGAACGGCCAACCGAAAAACCAACGCGAATCACGCGCCGTCTCACAAACCCACCTCGTCCTCCGCTCCAATGGCGCTCTCTCCATGATCCGTATTGGCCGCGTCGCCCTAGTCCCGGAAAGCCGGAAGGAACGTAAACCGCGCTGTCACCGCAGCCCGGGCTGGCGCGCCGCCGCGCCGCCGGCACAGCTCCGCGCCCGCTCCAGGAGCAGCTCGCGCTCGCGCCCGTTGCGCGTCAGGGCGGCGGCGCGCTTGAACTCGGCACAGGCTTCGTCGAGACGGCCGAGCCGGGCCAGCAGGTCGCCGCGCACGCTCGGCAGCAGGTGATAGCTGCGCAGCGCAGGCTCTGCGGTCAAGGCATCGACGAGCTCCAGTCCGGCCGCCGGACCGAAGGCCATGGCCAGGGCCACGGCGCGATTGAGCTCGACCACCGGCGAGGGCGCGAGTTGCGCCAGCGCATCGTAGAGCGCCACGATGCGCGCCCAGTCGGTCTGCGCGGCGCTTGGGGCGCGTGCATGACAGGCGGCTATCGCGGCCTGCAGCGCATACGGACCGTAGGCGCCGCCGAGCGCGTCGGCGCGTTCGAGGGCGGCGAGGCCGCGGCGGATCAGCAACTGGTCCCAGCGGCCGCGGTCCTGGTCAAGCAGCAGGATCGGCGCGCCCGAGGCGTCGACCCGCGCCCGGGCCCGCGAGGCCTGGATCTCCATCAGGGCGACGAGGCCGTGCACTTCCGGTTCCTTAGGCGCCAGCTCGGCGAGGATGCGTCCGAGGCGCAAGGCCTCGTCGCGCAGCGCCGGGCGCATCCAGTCGTCGCCGGCGGTGGCCGAATAGCCTTCGTTGAAGATCAGGTAGATCACTTCGAGCACCGACGCCAGGCGCGGCCCAAGCTCGTCGCCGCGCGGAACCTCGAAGGGAACCCGGGCCTCGGCCAGGGTCCGCTTGGCGCGGACGATGCGCTGGGCGACGGTAGCCTCGGCGACGAGGAAGGCGCGGGCGATCTCCTCGGTCGTCAGGCCGCCGAGCAGGCGCAGCGTCAGCGCGACGCGCGCCTCGGTGGCGAGCAGCGGATGGCAGGCGGTGAACATCAGGCGCAGCAGGTCGTCGCCGATGTCGTCGTCGAGCATGGCATCGGCATACGGCTCGGTCATCTCCTGGCGCAGTTCGAACTCGTGGCCGAGCTCTTCGTGCTTGCGTTCGAGCAGCTTGCGCCGGCGCAGCTGGTCGAGGGCGCGATGCTTGGCCGCGGCCATCAGCCAGGCGCCCGGCTTGTCCGGCACGCCCGACTCCGGCCAGCGCTCGAGGGCGGTGAGCAGCGCATCCTGGGCTAGCTCCTCGGCCAGGCCAACGTCGCGGACGATGCGCAGCACGCCGCCGATGATCTTGGCCGCCTCGATACGCCACACCGCCTCGATGGCGCGATGGGTTTCGGGGGTCGTCGCCGCCATCGGGATGCGCGCGCCGGCTATGCTTAGGCGACGGCCTTTAGGCTGCCGGGGCCGCCGTCCAAGTCCCCGCCGGCCGTGCGGTCGTTGCCGAGGGAAATCGACAAGGCACGGCGCCGCCAATGACATTGGTCTCGAGCGTGGACATCTCCGCTCCGTCGTGCGCCCGACGCGGCTACTTCTCGTTGGCGACGCCCAGCTCGCGGAAGCGGTCGATGGCTTCGCCGGGGCCGAAATCCTCCAGTTCGAAGAGCCGGCGCACCTCGATCTCGGCGTCCTGGCCCTCGCCGACCGGATTGGGAAAACGGCGGCTCCATTCCATCGCCTCTTCCTTCGATTTCACCTGGATCAGGGTGTAGCCGGCGATCAACTCCTTGGCCTCGGCGAACGGCCCATCGAGCACGGTGCGCTTTTCTCCGGCGTACCTGACGCGCCAGCCCTTGGCGCTCGGCTGCAAGCCCGAGGCATCGAGCAGGATGCCGGCCTTGGCCAGCTCCTCGTGGTAGGTCGCCATCACGGCAATCAGCTTCTCCTCGGGCATGACCCCGGCTTCGCTGTCCTTGGTCGCCTTGACGATGATCATGTAACGCATGGTCGTGTCTCCTTCAGTTCGTTTCGAGCGGATTGCTCTGTGTTGACGACGAACGACGCCCGGGGAAATCGACAGGCGGCGCCGCAACGAAGAGCGGTTGCGCCGCCGCGCCCACGGCGTTCAGCCGTGGTCTTCGTAACAGGCGCCGACGCCGCGCACTTCGACCGTCGCCCACTCGGCCGCCGGGCACTCGCCGGCGATCGCCACCGCCTGCTCGCGGCTGGCGCAGTCGAGCAGGAAGAAGCCGCCGACGATTTCCTTGGCCTCCGAGAACGGGCCGTCGACGAGGGTCGGCTTGCCGCCGCGCACCTGGACGCGGACGCCCTCGGCATCGGCACGCAGCGACTCGGCGGCGATCAGCAGGCCGCGCGACTTGAGCTCCTCGGCGTAGCGCTGCATCCGCGCGTAGGCCCGGCGGCCCTCCTCTTCCGAGCGCTGCCGCCGCTGCCCGACCGGCTCGATGATCAACAGCAGGTAGGGCATGGCAATCTCCTCACTGGCGCTGCTTCCCGTCGCCGACGGGCGTCCCGGCCCCGCCGCCGGCCTACCTGCTGCTCATCTTCTGCATCTCGCGCTGCATCTCTTCCTGGGTCACGTCGCGGACGTGGGTGGCGACGGACCAGCGGTGGCCGAACGGATCTTCGAGCTGGCCGTAGCGGTCGCCCCAGAACATGTCTGCGACCGGCATCGTCACCTTCGCTCCGGCGGCCACGGCCTGCTTGACGATGGCGTCAACATCCTCGACCTGCAGATGGATGGTGACCGAGCTGCCGCCGCGGGCCTTGGGGCCCAGCGAGCCGCAGTCGGGGAATTCGTCGACCAGCATGATCGCCGAGTCGCCGATGCGGATCGAGGCATGCATCAGTTTCCCCGGCGGACCTGGCAGCCGCGTCAGCTCGGTGGCGTTGAAGGCCTTCTTGTAGAACTCGATGGCCTCGGCGGCGCCGGCGCAGACCAGGTGGGGCGTCACGCTGTGCATCCAGTCGGGAATGGGCTTGACCTTAGTCGTGTTCATCATGTTTCTCCTCTGGGTTGGGGACTCGGTGCCGGAGCGCCGCATCGATTCGAGCGGCCGTACCGTCACTCTAGTCAACGACGAACGAGGCGGCGCGAAATCGACAATGGCGATCGCGCTGGCGACCCTGATGGGGTCGTGGTCATTAGGCGTGAGGACGCCCGGCGACGACTACGCTGCCGAGCGGTGCAGCCGGCCGATCGCGATGTCGGCTGTCTGGCAAAGGAGGTGGCGTTGCGCGGCGCCTCGCAACCCTAAACCACCTGCACCAGCTCACCGTAGCGGGCCAGCAGGGCATCGGCGGTGAGCAGGACGAGCGGTTCGCTGAGCGCCTGGGCGACCAGCAGGCGATCGAAGGGGTCGTGGTGGTGTTCGGGCAGTTGCGCGACCCGGGCGGCGTGATGACGGTTGACCGGCAGTTCGAGGAAGCCGCTGGGCCCGATGGCGTCCGCAATCTGCTGCGGGTCGCCGTCGATCTTGCCGAGGCGGGCCTTGATGGCGATCTCCCAGATCGAGGCGGCGGACACATGCACCGTTTCGGCGGCCGCGATAGTCTTGCGTACCGCCGCCTTCAGCTTGCGGCTGTCGGTGACGACCCGGAGAAAGACGCGGGAATCGAGCAGCAGCCGCATCACTACCCCTCGAAGGCGGCCAGCAGGGTATCCGGCAGGGGCGCGTCGAAATCGGCGGCGACCCTGACCTTGCCTTTCAGCAGACCGAAACGGATCGTCCGCTGCGGCGTCAGCCGGGTTAGCCGCGCAACGGGCTTGCCGCGGCGGCCGATGATGACGTCTTCGCCGGCGGCGGCCTGGTCGACGAGCTTGGAAAACCGGGTCTTGGCTTCGTAGATATTGACGGTGGGAGACGGCATGACGGTGCTCCTGGTGCAAACTTGACCAAGTCTGGTCAAGTCGGGATGGAAGTTCGAGGCGGTTGCCCATCCGCCCCTTTCCTTCGCCATGAGGGCAGGGGGAGGAAAGTTCCGCCTCGTCGCATAGCTGTATATAATTATAGGCCATGCGGCCCAGCTACGCGGAACTCCACTGCCTGTCCAGCTTCACTTTCCTGCGCGGCGCCTCGCAGCCCGAGGAGCTGGTGGCACGCGCCCGGGAGCTCGGCTACCGGGCCCTGGCGATCAGCGACGAGTGCTCGCTGGCCGGGGTGGTGCGCGCCCACCTGGCGGCGAAAGAGCACGGCCTCGAACTGATCGTCGGCAGCGAGATCGCCCTTGGCGACGGGCTGCGGCTGGTGCTGCTGGCGACCAGCCGGGCCGGCTATGGGCACCTCAGCGAACTGATCAGCCGCGGCCGACGCGCGGCGGAGAAGGGCCGCTACCGGCTTTCCCGGGCCGATCTCGCCGCCGGCCTGCCCGACTGCCTGGCGCTGCTGCTGCCCGGCACCGCGCCTTCGGTCGAAGACGGCTGCTGGCTGGCCGAGCGTTTTCCCGGCCGGGCTTGGCTGGCCGTCGAACTGCACTGCGGCGCGGACGATGCGGCGCGGCTGGCCGGGCTGCTCGCCTTCGCCGCCGAGACCGGCCTCGTGCCGGTGGCCGCCGGCGACGTGCACATGCACCGGCGCGGCCGCCGCGCGCTGCAGGACACGCTGACGGCAATCCGTCTCGGCTGCACGGTAGCCGCCGCCGGCAGCGCGCTGTTCGCCAACGGCGAGCGCCATCTGCGCTCCCTCGAGCGGCTGGGCGAAATCTACCCGGCGGAACTGCTGATCGAGACGGTGTACATCGCCGAACGCTGCCGTTTTTCCCTCGACGAACTGAAGTACGAATACCCGGCCGAGCTGGTGCCCGAAGGCGAAACCCCCGCCTCCTGGCTGCGGAAGCTTACCGAAGAGGGCCTCGCCCGCCGCTATCCGGGCGGCGTCCCGGATAGCGTGCGCCAGCTCGTCGACCACGAGCTGGCCTTGATCGCCGAGCTGGGCTACGAGCCCTTCTTCCTCACCGTGCAGGACATCGTCGCCTGGGCCAGGGGACAGGAAATCCTCTGCCAGGGGCGCGGCTCGGCGGCCAACTCGGCGGTCTGTTATGCCCTTGGCATCACCGAGGTGGACCCCGCGCGGCTGAGCATGCTGTTCGAGCGCTTCATCTCCCGGGAGCGCCGCGAACCGCCGGACATCGACGTCGATTTCGAGCACCAGCGGCGCGAAGAGGTGATCCAGTACATCTACCGCAAGTACGGCCGCGAGCGCGCGGCGCTGGCCGCCACGGTGATCAGCTACCGGCCGAAGAGCGCCATCCGCGACGTCGGCAAGGCGCTCGGCTTCGACCTCGCCCGCCTCGACCACCTGGCCCGCAACCTGTCCTGGTGGGACGGCCGCCAGGTGCTGCCGGAGCGCCTGGCCGAGTGCGGCTTCGACCCGCAGGCGCCGAACGTGCGCCGGTTGATCGTGCTGGTCAACGAGCTGATCGGCTTTCCCCGCCACCTGTCGCAGCACGTCGGCGGCTTCGTCATCTCGCGCGGGCCGCTGTCGCGCCTGGTGCCGGTCGAGAACGCGGCGATGGCCGAGCGCACCGTGATCCAGTGGGACAAGGACGACCTCGACGCGCTGGGCCTCTTGAAGGTCGACGTGCTGGCCTTGGGCATGCTGTCGGCGATCCGCCGCGCCCTGCAGCTGGTTTCGCGCCGCGATGGCAAGACTTTCGCCCTCGCCGAGGTGCCGGCGGAAGACCCGGCCGTCTATGCGATGCTCGGCGAAGGCGATTCGGTCGGCGTCTTCCAGGTCGAGTCGCGCGCCCAGATGAGCATGCTGCCGCGCTTGAAGCCCAGCCGTTTCTACGACCTGGTGATCGAGGTGGCGATCGTCCGCCCCGGACCGATCCAGGGCGGCATGGTCCATCCCTACCTGCGCCGCCGCCAGGGCCTGGAGCCGGTCAGCTATCCATCCGAGGCGGTGCGCGCCGTGCTCGAACGGACCCTGGGCGTGCCGATCTTCCAGGAGCAGGTGATGCAGCTGGCGGTGGTCGCCGCCGGCTTCACGCCGGGGGAAGCCGACCGGCTGCGGCGGCTGATGGCGACCTGGCGCAAGAAGGGCGGCATCGAGGCGATCGAGCAGCGGCTGATCGGCGGCATGATCGAGCGCGGCTATGGCGAGGACTTCGCCCGGGCCATCTACCGGCAGATCCTCGGCTTCGGCGAGTACGGCTTCCCCGAATCGCACGCCGCCAGCTTCGCCCTGCTCGCCTACGTCTCGGCCTGGCTGAAGCGCCACGAGCCGGCCGCCTTCCTCTGCGCCCTGCTCGATGCGCAGCCGATGGGCTTCTACGCGCCGGCGCAACTGATCCAGGACGCCCGCCGCCACGGCGTCGCGGTGCGCGCCGTCGACGTCACGGTCAGCGACTGGGAATGCGCCCTGGAAGACGGCGCCGCGCGCCTTGGGCTGGCCATGGTCAAGGGCCTGGCGCAGGAGGCGGCGGTCGGCATCCTCAGCGCCCGCGGCGAAGCGCCCTTTCGCGACGTCGAGGATCTGGCCCGGCGCGCCCGGCTGGGCGCAGGCGACCTCAAAATCCTCGCCGCCGGCGGCGCCCTGGCGGCGCTCGCCGGGCACCGCCGCCAGGCCCGCTGGCAGGCGGCCGGCGCCGCAGCCCTGCCGGCGCTGATCCGCACGGCCCGCTTCGACGAAACGCCGTTGTCATTGCCGGCGCCGGGCGAGGGCGAGGAGCTGGTCGCCGACTACCGGCATCTCGGCTTCACCCTGAACCGCCATCCGCTGGCGCTGCTGCGCGAGGTCCTGACGCGGCTGCGCTTCGATGCGGCCGAGCGGATCGCCACCTACCCGGACCGTCGGCCGGCGCGCGGCGCCGGGCTGGTGACCTGCCGGCAGCGGCCGGGCACGGCCGGCGGCGTCGTCTTCCTGACCCTGGAGGACGAGACCGGCACCACCAACGTCATCATTCACGGCCGCCTCGCCGAGCGCCAGCGCCGCGAAGTGCTGACCTCAAGGCTGCTCGGCGTCTATGGCATCGTCCAGCGCGAGGGCAGCGTCGTGCACCTGGTGGCCGCAAGGCTGGTGGATCGCAGCGACCTGCTCGGCCGGCTCAGCGTCGCCAGCCGCGATTTTCACTGAGAGCTTGTGAATAAATCTACTGCGCTCGGCATCTCGGGATTGGGCGGTGCTCGCAATCCTCATGTACTCAAGTACATTCCGGTTGCTGCGCTCCGGCCGCACCCGACCTGCCGTCGCTCGCGACGATTCCTTCACAAGCTCTGAACCGGCAGGGGCCGTGCGGTATCGGCGGCGGAACTTTCGGCCGCCAGCCAAGCTTCGGCGGCGGCCGAAAAATCCGCCGCCAGTTGCCGCAGCCGCGGCAGCTGGGCAGCGGCTGCGGCCAGGTCGGCGCCGTCGGCCGCGCCTTCGACGGCGTAGGCGCCCTGGCGCAGCGCCGCGCCCCCGGCGGTGTCGGCGAGGCCCTTGACGGTATGGGCGGCCAGCCCGGCCGCCGCGGCGTCGCCGGCCTCGACGGCGCGGTCGAGGCGGACGATCTCGCCGGCCACATCCTGCAACAGCCCGGCGAGGATGATGCGCACCGACTCGCGGTCGCCGGCCATCCGCGCCACCATGGCCTCGGCGTCGAACACGGCGGCCGCCGCCGGCCGCGCCGGCACCGCGGCGCCGCGCCTCGCCGCGCCGCGGCCGCCGAGCCAGCGCCGCAGCGTCTCGTCGAGACGGGCCGGCTCGACCGGCTTGGTGAGGCAATCGTCCATGCCGGCGGCGAGGGCGGCGCCGCGGCTGTCCGCGACGGAGTCGGCCGTCATGGCCACGATCGGCACCCGCGGGTCGAGCACGCCGCCCGCGCCGGCGCGGATGGCCCGCGCCGCGGCGCAGCCGTCCATCACCGGCATGCGGCAGTCCATCAGGACGATGTCATAGCGGCGGACGGCCAGCGCCGCCAGCGCCTGGCGCCCGTCGACGACGCAATCGACGTGGTGGCCGAGCTTCTTCAGCAGGGCCACGGCCAGCTTGCGGTTGGTCTCGTTGTCGTCGGCCAGCAGCACGCGGGCGTGCTGCGCCTCCTCGATCAGCGAGTGGCGGGTGACCAGCGGCCGCGCCGCGCCGTGGCCGTCGTCCACCACTTGCATCAGGCAGCCCTGCAGGTGCTCGGCCTCGACCGGCTTGGTCAGGTAGGCGCTGAAGCCGGCGGCGGCGGCGCGCTCGGCCTCGCCGCGCACGGCCACCGAGGTCAGCATCACCAGCGGCAGCGCCGCCAGCGCCGGATCGGCCTTGATGGCGCGGCCGAGGCTCTCGCCGTCCATTTCCGGCATCTGCATGTCGATGACGGCAGCATCGACGCGGCGGCCGCCGGCGAGTTCGGCGCGCAGCGTCGCCAGCGCCGCGGCGCCGTCGCCGGCGCTAAGCGCCTGGCATTGCCAGTCGGCCAGCAGGCGCTCGACCAGGCGCCGGTTGGTGGCATTGTCATCGACGACGAGAACGCGCCGGCCGGTCAGGCTGGCCGCCCCGGCCCGCGGCGGCGGCGCCTCGGCGCCCGGCTGCAGCGCGAAGGGCAGCTCGAACCAGAAGGTCGAACCGCGCCCGCCCTCGCTGACCACGCCGATCTCGCCGCCCATCAGTTCGACCAGGCGCTTGGCGATCGACAGGCCGAGGCCGGTGCCGCCGTACTTGCGCGTCGTCGAGCTGTCGGCCTGGGTGAAGGGGCTGAACAGCGCGCCGAGCTTCTCGGCGGCAATGCCGATGCCGCTGTCGCGGACCTCGAAGCGCAGGCGCACCGCGGTCTCGGACTCGGAGATCAGGCCGACCTCGACGGCGACCTCGCCGTGGCGGGTGAACTTGACGGCGTTGCCGATCAGGTTGAGCAGCACCTGGCGCAGCCGGCCGGGATCGCCGCGCAGCAGCGCGGGCACCTGGGGCGCGACGAAGGTGATGAATTCGAGGCCCTTCTCGACGGCGCGCGGCGACAGCAGCCGGCCGGCCTCCTTGAGCAGGGCGCGCAGGTTGAAGTCGATCGATTCGATGTCGAGGCGGCCGGCGTCGATCTTGGAGAAGTCGAGGATGTCGTTCAGCACCACCAGCAGGGCCTGGGCGCTGTGCTGGACGGTTTCGGCGAAGTCGCGCTGCTCGGAATCGAGATCGGTGTTGAGCAGCAGTTCGGTCATGCCGAGGACGCCGTTCATCGGCGTGCGAATCTCGTGGCTCATGTTGGCGAGAAAGTCGCTCTTGGTCCGCGAGGCGGCCTCGGCGGTCTTCTTCGCCTGTTCGAGAAAGCGCGTCGTCTGGTCGATCAGGACGGCCTGGGCGAACAGGCCGGCGATGTGCTCGAGCGCCTCCAGCCGCATCGGCTCGCGGCTCGGCCGGACGTTCGTGTACAGGAACAGCACGCCGAGGCAGCTGGCCCCCTGCATCAGCGGCAGGACGTAATGGCCGTGCGCGGTCATGTCGGCGAAGTGGGTTTCATGGCGCGGATCCTCGTCGCAGTGATCGGAGACGATGGTCTGCCCCTCGCTGGCGGCGCGGCCGCAGAGGCATTGGCCGATCGGCACGTGCGCCTCGTGGCGGAGGAATTCGGCGCTGAACTCGCCGACCCAGGCGAACAGATTCAGGTGGTCGGCACCGGGCTCCCTAAGGAAAATGCCGCCTTTCTGCTGTACCGTCAGTTCGCCGAGCTCGACGAGGTGCGTCAGAGCGTCGCGGCAGCGCTCCAGCAGCGGCCGCTCGACGGCCTGAAGGAGGCGCGCGATCTGGTACTTGGTCTCGGCGACGGCCTTGGCCGCCGCGACCGCCGCCTCGTCCTCCATCCGCTGCGTGACGTCGCTGCCGGAGCCGCGATAGCCGACGAAGCCACCATCCTTGGCGAAGACGGGAATGCCGCTGACGCTGACCCAGCGGCGGTGGCCCTTGGTGGAAGCCAGCCGGTAGACGAATTCGCGGAACGGCCGCCGCTGCGCCACGTCGTCGAGGTGCAAGCGCCACCGGGCGCCCATCGCGAGGCCGTCCACATCGGCGATCTCCTCGCGACGGCGGCCGACCAGCCGCGCCGGATCGCTGCCGAGCACCCGCTCGAAGTTGTCCGAGAACCAGGTGAAGCGATTGTCGGCGTCGGCCTCCCAGAACCAGTCGCTGGCCGACGCCGCGAAATCGCGCAGACGCTGCTCGCTCTCGGCCAGCACGCGCTGCGCCCGGCGCATGTTGGCGACATAAACGATGCTGGCGCTGAGGCCGCCGGTCAGCAGCGTGCCGATCAGCGCCAGCAGCAGGAACAGATTGCGGCGATCCTGGTCGAGGGCAGCGACCAGCGGCACCGGATGGAACACCGTCAGGGCCAGATCCTCCTCGGGCAGGGCGATCGAGCGCACCAGTACCGGCACGGCGCCGTGATCGACGCGGCGCAGCGCCGGGTAGCGGGCGTCCCAGGGTTCGACGGCCAGCGGCACGAAGTCGGCGCGGCGGTAGCGGCCGAGCCGCTCGGCCTCGCCGAGGCGGGCCACGGCAGCATCCGGCAGAGCCCGCATCTCCATCGCCTTGTCGCGCGATAATATGATAATGCCATAGTTGTCGCTGAGTACGGCGCTGGTCTGGCCGACCCAGGATTCGAGGAAGGGCAGGTCGATCTTGCCGGCCACGGCGCCGAGGAAGCGCCCCTCCTCCAGCACCGGCGCCGAGAAGAACAGCCCGGGAACTCCGGTCACCCGGCCGACGGCGAACTGCCGGCCGCGGCGGCCTTCGCGGGCGCTGCGGAAATAGGCGCGGTCGGTAAAATTGACGCCGACGAAGCTGTCCTTGCCGCCGGCATTGCTGGCGGCGATGGCGTCGCCGGCGGCATCGACCACCCAGATCGCGCTTAGCGCGCCGAGGGCATCGACCGACGCCGCCAGGGAACGGTCGAGCGCCGCCAGTTCGGCGTCCTCCGACCAGATCTGCTGCCGCTCGGCAGCCGGCCGCGGCGAAGGCCCCGGCGCGGCGACGAAACGGCGCAGGGCGCGGCGCAGGGCCTCGTTTTCGCCGACCGAGGCCGGTATGCCGTGCAGTACGACCAGGCTGCGGCGTATGTTAAGGGCTATGCCGTCGGCATCCTGGCGGGCGTCCTTCTCGGCCGCGGCCAGCAGCGCGTCGGCGCGCCGCTGCTGATACTGGCCGGACAGCGCCCAGGCGATGGCGAGCAGCGCCGCCAGGCCGACGATGGCGCCCAGCGTCAGGTAACGGCCGGCGACGGGACGCGGCGAGCCATTTGGCAAACGGGTCATGTGGTGCTTGCTGGGTCCGGACGAGGGGTCACGGGGACTGTACGCGGCATTGTGCCACGGCCGCGCCGTCGGCCGGCGATCAGCTTAGGGCGCCGGCGATGGCCGCCAGGGCCAGCACCGCCAGCACCGCCCGGCCGAGCGACAGGCCGGCCAGCCGCGGCGGCAGGCCGAGGCGGAGAATGCGCCAGGCGCCGAAGCCGACCGCCGCCACGGTAAGCATCACCGGCCCCAGCAGCCGCGCCAGTTCCGGCGGCCAGCCGGAAGGCAGGCGCAACGCCGCCACGGCGACGTGGGCCGCCCAGCCGCCGAGCGAAGCGGCGATCAGCAGCAACAGGGCGCCGACGCCGATGGCGACGGAACGCTCGACGAGGGTCGTGGAATCGGCCATGGGATCTCCGGGCAAAAGGGCGAATCATTGCCGCTCGCGGCCCGGGCCGCAAGTGCCCCGCCGCGGCGTCATGAACTATGATGGCTGTTCACCTCCGCTACGAGCAGCCCAGACCGCCATGAAGAACGACGCACCGCCGGCCATCCGCCTGCGCGACTATAGGCCGCCGTCATATCTGATCGACACGGTGGCGCTCGACGTCGATCTCCGCGCCGGCGCCACCACCGTCACCGCCGAGCTGGCGCTGCGCCGCAACCCGCTCGTCCCGCCGGCGCCGCTGCGGCTCGACGGCGAGGAACTGGAGACCCTGGCCGTGGCCATCGACGGCGCGGCGCTGCCGCCCGGGCGCTACCGCATCGATGCCAACAGCATGGTCATCGACGCGCTTCCCGACGCCTTCGTGCTGCGCACCGTGGTGCGCATCCGCCCCGACGCCAACACCCGCCTGTCCGGCCTCTACCGCTCCGCCGACGGCTATTTCACGCAATGCGAGGCCGAGGGCTTCCGCCGCATCAGCTGGTTCATCGACCGGCCCGACGTGATGGCCCGCTACACGGTGACCATCCACGCCGACCGGGCGACGTTGCCGCTGCTGCTCTCCAACGGCAATCCGCTCGGCGCCGGCGAGGAGGCCGGGGGACGGCACTGGGCGAAGTGGCACGACCCGCATCCCAAGCCCTGCTACCTGTTCGCCCTGGTCGCCGCCCGCCTCGACGCGCTCGAGGACCGCTACCGGACCGGTTCGGGGCGCGAGGTGGCGCTGGCCGTCTATGTCGAGCCGGGCAAGCTCGACCAGTGCGGCCACGCCATGGCGGCGCTGCAGAAGGCGATGCGTTGGGACGAGGAGAGCTTCGGCCTGGAGTGCGACCTCGACCGCTACATGATCGTCGCCGTCGGCGACTTCAACATGGGGGCGATGGAGAACAAGGGCCTCAACATCTTCAACACCAAGTACGTGCTGGCGCGGCCGGACATCGCCAGCGACGCCGACTACGAGAACATCGACCGCGTCGTCGGCCACGAGTATTTCCACAACTGGACCGGCAATCGCGTCACCTGCCGCGACTGGTTCCAGCTGTCGCTGAAGGAAGGGCTGACGGTCTTCCGCGACCAGGAGTTCGGCGCTGCCGTGCATAGCCGCGCCGTGACGCGCATCCGCGACGTGCGCGCGCTGCGCGCCGGACAGTTCCCCGAGGACGCCGGGCCGATGGCCCATCCGGTGCGGCCGGATTCCTACGTCGAGATCAACAACTTCTACACCGCCACCGTCTACCAGAAGGGCGCCGAGGTGGTGCGGATGATCCGCACTCTGATCGGCGGCGACGCCTTCCGCCGCGGCATGGATCTCTACTTCCGCCGCCACGACGGCCAGGCCGTCACCTGCGACGACTTCGTCGCCGCCATGGCCGATGCATCCGGCATGGACTTCAAGCAGTTCATGCGCTGGTACGACCAGGCCGGCACGCCGCGCCTGACGGCCAGCGGCGCCTACGACGCGGCGCGGCGCCGCTACACGCTGACCCTGGCCCAATCCTGCGGCCCCTCGCCGGGGCAGCCCGCCAAGCAGCCCTACGCGATCCCCGTGGCGGTCGGCCTGGTCGCCCCCGATGGCGGCGACCTGCCGCTGCGCCTGGCCGGCGAGGCGGACGCCGCGGCGACGACGCGGGTGCTGCTGCTGACCGAACCGGTCCAACAATTCGTCTTCGAGGATGTCGCCGCCGCGCCAGTGCCCTCGCTGCTGCGCGGCTACTCGGCGCCGGTGGCGCTCGATTTCGCCTGCAGCGACGCCGAGCTGGCCCACCTGCTGGCCCACGACGACGATCCCTTCAACCGCTGGGAAGCCGGTCAGCGCCTGGCCGGGCGGCTGATCCTCGGCGCCGCCGCGGCGCTGCTCGAAGGCCGCCGGCCGGTCTGGCCGGAGGCCTTCCTGGCCGCCGCGGCGCGGGTCGTCGAGGGCGCCGCCGACGACCCGGCCTTCGCTGCCGAGGCCCTGGCCCTGCCCGCCGAAGCCACCCTGGCCGAGGAGATGGCCAGCGTCGATCCCGACGCCCTGCACGCCGCCCGCAACGGCCTGCGCCGCTTCCTTGCCGTTCGCCTGGAGGCGCTGTGGCGCGACACCTATGCCGGCCTCGCGCCGCGCGGCCCCTACCGCCCCGACAGCGCCGAGGCCGGCCGCCGCGCCTTGCGCAACCTCTGCCTGTCCTACCTGGGCGAGCCCGACGGCGAGGCGGCGCGCGAGTTGGCCCTGGCCCAGTTCGAGTCCGCCGACAACATGACAGATCAATACGCGGCGCTGGCGGCGCTGTCCAACAGCGAGGGACCGCAGCGGCGCCACGCGCTCGACGCCTTCCACGGCCGCTGGCAGGGCGAGGCGCTGGTGCTCGACAAGTGGTTGGCCGTCCAGGCCGGCAGCCGCCGCCCGGACACGCTGGCCGAGGTCATCGCCCTGACCGGGCACCGCGACTTCGACCTGCGCAATCCGAACAAGGTCTATGCGCTGCTGCGCGGCTTCGGCGCCAACCACGTCCGTTTCCACGCCGCCGACGGCGCCGGCTACCGCTTCCTGGCCGAGCAGATCCTCAAGCTCGACGCCATCAACCCGCAGGTGGCGGCACGCCTGGCGCGCTGCTTCGACCGCTGGCGGCGCTTCGACGCCGGCCGCCAGGCGCACGCCCGCGCCGCCCTGGCGACGCTCGCCGACCACGCCGGCCTGTCGCGCGACGTCGGCGAAATCGTCGCCCGGGCGCTGGGCTGAGGCTGGCGGAACGGCGGCGACGGTCCTATAATCGGCGCCCTCCGAGGAGCGCTGCGACCCGATTCCCCATGGGCCAGGCTCGGATTCGAACGGCGCTCACCCAACCCCTGCCGGGACGGGTGAGCGCATCCCCGCCCGGCCGACGTTCGAGGACTCACGCATGGACGCTGTGACCGCACCGAAGGGCGACTTCGTCGTCGCCGACCTCAAGCTGTCCGACTGGGGCCGCAAGGAAATCCGCATCGCCGAGACCGAGATGCCCGGACTGATGGCGATCCGCGACGAGTTCGCGCACAGCCGGCCGCTGGCCGGCGCGCGCATCACCGGCTCGCTGCACATGACCATCCAGACGGCGGTGCTGATCGAGACCCTCCAGGCGCTCGGCGCCGAGGTGCGCTGGGCCTCCTGCAACATCTTCTCCACCCAGGACCACGCCGCCGCGGCCATCGCCGCCGCCGGCACGGCGGTGTTCGCCGTCAAGGGCGAGACCCTGGTCGATTACTGGGACTACACCCACCGCATCTTCGAGTGGCCCGACGGCGGCCGTTCCAACATGATCCTCGACGACGGCGGCGACGCGACGCTGCTGCTGCACCTGGGCGCCCGCGCCGAGCATGACATCGGCGTACTGGCCGACCCGGGCGCGGAAGAGGAACGGATCCTCTTCGCCGCCATCCGCGCCAGGCTGGCCCTCGCGCCGACTTGGTATTCGACGCGGCTGGCCGCCATCCGCGGCGTCACCGAGGAGACCACCACCGGCGTGCATCGCCTCTACCAGATGCACGAGCGCGGCGAGCTGAAGTTCCCGGCCATCAACGTCAATGACAGCGTCACCAAGTCGAAATTCGACAACCTCTACGGCTGCCGCGAATCGCTGGTCGACGGCATCAAGCGCGCCACCGACGTGATGATCGCCGGCAAGGTGGCGCTGGTGGCCGGCCACGGCGACGTCGGCAAGGGCTCGGCGCAGGCCCTGCGCGCCCTTTCGGCGCAGGTCTGGGTCACCGAGATCGACCCGATCTGCGCCCTGCAGGCGGCGATGGAAGGCTACCGCGTCGTCACCATGGACTACGCCGCCGACAAGGCCGACATCTTCGTCACCGCCACCGGCAATTACCATGTCATCACCCACGAACACATGGCGAAGATGAAGGACCAGGCCATCGTCTGCAACATCGGCCACTTCGACAACGAGATCGACGTCGCCTCGGTCGAGGGCTACCGCTGGGAGGAGATCAAGCCCCAGGTCGACCACGTCATCTTCCCGGACGGCAAACGGATCATCCTGCTGGCCAAGGGCCGCCTGGTGAACCTCGGCTGCGGCACCGGCCATCCCTCGTATGTGATGAGCTCCTCGTTCGCCAACCAGACCATCGCCCAGATCGAGCTGTTCACGCGCACGGCCGATTACCCGGTCGGCGTCTATACGCTGCCCAAGCATCTCGACGAGAAGGTGGCGCGGCTGCAGCTGAAGAAGCTCAACGCCCGGCTCACCGAGCTGACCGAGCGCCAGGCCGCCTACATCGGCGTGCCCAGGGGCGGCCCCTACAAGTCGGACCACTACCGCTACTGAAGCGGCGATGCGCTGGCTCCTGGTCTGGCTGGTCAATGCCGGCTCGCTGCTGTTCCTGACCGAGCTGCTGCCCTCGGTGCAGGTGGACAGCTTCGCCACGGCACTGTGGGTGGCGCTGGTGCTGGGGCTGGTCAACACGCTGCTGCGGCCGCTGCTGGTGCTGCTGACGCTGCCGGTGACGATCCTCAGCCTGGGCCTGTTCCTGCTGGTGATCAACGGCCTGATGTTCGTGCTGGTGGCGCACCTGGTCGCCGGCTTCCACGTCGCCGGCTTCGCCGCCGGCGTCTTCGGCGCCCTGCTCTACAGCGTCATATCGTGGGCGCTGCAGGTCCTCGTCGATCACCTCAGCGGCGCGCGCCCGACCTAAGAGCCTCGCGCCGCCGCAGCGAATGCCGGACGGAACGCCTTCCTAAGGACCAGACATGAACGAGCGGAATTTCTCGATCGAATTCTTCCCGCCGCAGACCCCCGAGGGCATCGCCAAGCTGCGCGCGGCGCGCGCCCGGCTCGCCGCGCTGCACCCGGCCTTCTTCTCGGTGACCTTCGGCGCCGGCGGCTCGACGCGCGACCGAACCCTCGAGACCGTTCTGGAGATCCGCGCCGAGGGCCTCGCCGCGGCGCCGCACCTGTCCTGCATCGGTTCGACCCGCGACAACATCCGCGCCATCCTCGAGCACTATCGCGACGCCGGCATCCGCCGGCTGGTCGCCCTGCGCGGCGACCTGCCCTCGGGCAGCGTCGACGTCGGCGAGTTCCGCTATGCCAACGAGCTGGTCGAGTTCATCCGCCGCGAGACCGGCGACTGGTTCCACATCGAGGTCGCCGCCTATCCCGAGGTGCATCCGCAGGCGCGCTCGGCCGACGACGACCTGAGGAACTTCAAGCGCAAGATCGACGCCGGCGCCAACTCGGCCATCACCCAGTATTTCTACAACGCCGACGGCTACCAGCGCTTCGTCGATGCCGCCGGCGCGCTCGGCGTCGCCGTGCCGATCGTCCCGGGCATCATGCCGGTCGCCGGCTACGCCAAGCTGTCGCGCTTCTCCGACAACTGCGGCGCCGAGATCCCGCGCTGGATGCGCAAGAAGTTCGAGTCCTACGGCGACGACGCCGAATCGATCCGCGCCTTCGGCCTCGACGTGGTGACGCGCCTCTGCGAGCGCCTGCTCGCCGCCGGCGCCCCCGGCCTGCATTTCTACACCCTCAACCAGGCCGGCCTGACGACGGAAATCTGGAAGCGGCTGAAGCTCGGCTGAGGCGCGCGACAAATCGAATCCGCTCGCTTGGTGCGGTCGAAGCCGAGCGTGGCCAAGCGGCAGACATCAAGCGCGCCAGGGAATTGGGGTTGGAATGGAAACGGAGGCAATCATGAGTAAACTGGATGGCGTCGTCTCCCACCACGAGCGCGAAGTCGCCGAACTTCGCGCCGACCGGGAACGGGCGGTCGAGTACCTGAAGGCGGCGGTGGATTCGCTCGACAATCCGGACGACCGTGCTGCCGGTCTGCTTGCCCTGCGCAACATGGCGGCCGAAGCCGGCAGCAGCCGCGAATCGCTCTACCGAGCCTTGTCGCCCAAGGGCAACCCAACGCTCAAGACCCTGCTTGCCGTGCTCAAAACGGTCGGCATGCGGCTCTCCGTTGAGCCGGAGAACCATGCGGACGCTTGATTGCCACGCCTCTGCGCGCCACAAAGCTGCGAACGCAGGTATGATGGCGTACTATATTCAGTATTCCTCATCGGAATCTGCTAGCGAATAAGGTGAGCTTGGCTCCTTATCTCATCGCCAATTGAAGGGTCCGTGCCTATCGGTCATAATTGGCGATGGTCACTACGTTAGTAGAGGATATTTCCGCATCACAATCGCGATCACCAAGCAGAACCGTAATTTGCCCATTCGTTACTACTCTGAGTGGGTACCGATTAGCTTTTCTCACGGCAACAGTTGTGGGCCCGCGTTCGACTAGTAAGCCGTCGATCGGTTGAGCGAAATCAGTCCATTTGCTGCGCCTATCCTTGTGCGGATGAGGGAGCCATAGCACGCGGTTCACAACGCGCGCAGCTAGTGGCAATGCAAGGCTAGATGGATCGGTGTTGCCGCATTCAACGATCACCCCACAACCCAGCACGTCCGCTATCTTTTCAACGCAGCTGTCCATGAAATATTGGTGGCCGGCTGGAAGTACAATTCCTTCGCCAACGACTTCGCCTTTACCGCGCCTTGATAAGGCGTGTTCAAGTTGATTCGAGTAAGCAATTCGAACCTCAAAGCGAAACTTCTGAAACTCCAGAGACCCGCCCATGCACCAGTGAAGACCAAACCACTTCAGATAACTGTGATGCGCGCTTTCGTTTTTCCCGAAAGCCTGTTCGTATATCTTTATCGCGGACCCCTGGTTGTTCTGTGGCGGTGGTACGGGCGCTACTGAGACAGCCATAATTTTTGCAGGAAAGCGCGGATAAAGCTCAGCCAGTAGTGCATGAAGCTGCTCTGCTGACATCGCCTTGCTAAGTTTGTAAATTGAAGTGGCTCTTGGCACGCGAATCCTCGTGATCGCCCTTGCGAGTTAACGAATGAAAGGGACTTCCCCGTCCCGAGGCTGCGGCGGAAGCCGCAAAAGGATCAAAGGGGCCAGGCACGAATAGAATTGGCATATTGAGAGAAGCAAACCCCGTTTGCCCGCATTGCGCGGGTAGCCGCCAAGAGCGAAGGGCCGCGATTGTGGGCCTTCGCACGTCTGTCTAGCCGATGACCTGGGCGATGGTCTCGCGCAGCGCGCGCAGATCATTGGCCGAAAGCGCGCCCAGGGCGCGGACGACAAGGCCTTGCTCGATGGTCGTGAAGACGGGTTTGAACACGGAAGGTTTGATCAGTCCGGCGGGCTGCCAGTCGGCGACGTGCGCCTCGCCAAAGCCAAGCGGCGTGCGCACCTGGCCCGTGATGGCCATGATAACGAGATCGCGCCGGTTGGCGTTGTAACCGCTGCCGGAAACGATGACGGCGGGCCGCTTCTTCGCGCCCGACTGATCGGTGAACGGAAACGGCACCAACACCACATCGCCGAAGGAAAGGGGCATCGTCACAGTCGATCGTAAGCGGCGTCTTCGTCGTTGTTCCACACCGCCGCGAAGCTCGCCTCGCCGACCTTGGCGGCGGCCTGCGTAAGGCGTTGTTCATCCTCGCGCGTGCGCAGAAAATCCACAAAATCCTCTACCTCTGCCAGCCGCTGCGGCGGCAGTTGCCTGATCTTGTCGATCAACACCTGTTCGGCTGCGCTCATCGCTCTTGCTCCTGTTGAATGTGAAGGGCTAAAGGTTCGACGCTCGCCTTGAATTGTACGACGTCATCGGCAAACGCATCTATCGTTCGGATGTCGGCAGCTACATCTATTCGGTCAGCGACGCGAGCAGAATCGTTGAACGGGCCAGGCCAGGATTGAATTGGCATAATCGAAGAAGTAAGCTCCGTTTGCCCACGTTGCGCGAGTAATCCGGCAGCTTCGTCTCCGCATGGAGCCGCGGCCGCGCGGGCCTAAAGGGGCCGTGCTCGAATTTTTTGAATCTACGCGCCCAGCTTCAACGGCTCGATCTTCGCCACCTCGCGCTTGAGCGCCTTCTCGGGCTGCCAGAGTTCATGGTTCGCCTGCATGTGCAGCCAGATTTCGGCGCTGCCGCCGAGGGCTGCGGCGAGCCGCACGGCCATGTCGGCACTGATGCCCGACTTGCCGTTCAGCACGCGTGACAGTGCCACCCGGGTAACGCCGATTCGCTTCGCGAAATCAGTCACGGAGATGCCGGTGGCGGTGAAAACGCCGTCGCGCAGGACTTCCCCCGGATGCGACGGCTTGTGCATTCTCGTCATGGGGTCGCCTCTTGGTGGTAGTCCCGGTAATCGACCGGGATCGCATCGCCGTTGTCGAAAGTGAAGGTCATGCGCTAATTGCCGCTTGCCCACACCGCCCAGCGATCCTTGAGCTTGCCCGTCAGCGGGTGCAACTTCCAGCCGGGAAGCCCGATAGTGCCACATGCGTCGCCGCGCAGCGCCAACGCCCGATCGACGGCCCTATGAGCCACCACCAGAGAGACTGCCGCGGCGTAGGTTCCGGCGCTCGAAGCCGGCCGGGCGGAACGGGATCGAGGTTCATGGTTCATGCCGCCACCTTCCATATCTTCTTGCGATTGAGAAGGAGCGGTATGGCGCCAATGGCAATGCCCCCCATGCCAACGACGTTGGTGACGGCGTCGAAGGTCGGGATGCTGTAAAGCGCAATGAAGAACAGAAAGAGTCCGCTGAACGCCGGCCAGACGACATGGGTTACCGACCGCCACAATCCGCCTCCGATCATGCTGCGGTAGTACCAGGCGCAGGCCAGCCCGGTCAGGCCCAGGTAGAAGCAGATCTGGAAGCCGATCGCGGTGATGGAATCCTGCAGGATGACGTTGATCGTCGGCAGATACGACGAAACGAAGAGAAGCCCGAGCCCGGTGATCCAGATCAAGAAGATCGCGATGTGCGGCGTCTGCCACCTGGGGTGGAGCCTGGAATACCGGTGGTGCAGCGCACCGTCGCGCCCCTTGGCGAAGAGCGTGCGGGTGAACTGGAGCATCTGCGTCTCGACGGTGCCGACCGTGCTGAGCAGCACGGCGATGATCGCGACATAGCCCCATGTCGCTCCGAACAGCTTCTGCGCGATGGCGAAGATGATGTTGGTGTTGTAGTGCTGGATCTCTTCATCCGACAGCCCGAGGAGGGTGATCACGATGAAGATCAGAAAGAACGCCATCAGGAAGACCATGGCCCAGAACGCCGCCCGGCCGGGCGTGCGGTTCGGGTCCTTGGTCTCTTCACTGAGGTTCATCGTGACGTCCCACCCGTAGTAGAAAAATATCGCCACCAGCGCACCATTGGCAAACAGCTTGGGAGAGAAATCGAACGGGGAGAACCAGCCCCATGAAAAGGCATGCTGCGGTGCGCGCGGGAAGACGATGAAGCTCATCACGATGATCGCGAGAAGGATGATCCCCTCGATGATCGTCATGATCACCTGCACGTAGCTGGTGAGCTTGATTCCCTTGACGACGACGGCGCTGACGGCGGTCAGCCACAGCGCGGCAACAAGCGTCACGTAGTGCACGTTGTTCATCAGTTCCGGCTTGAAGATGAGCAGCGTGGCGTTGGCGGCGGGGATCATCGCCGACACCATGAAGACGCAGCACAGCACCAGCAGCGCCCATCCGGCGAAGAATCCCAGCGCGCGGCCAAATACCAGGCTCACCCACGCATAGGACGTGCCCGCATTGGCGACCGCTTTGTTGAGATTGATGAAGGCGAAGGCAATGCCGAACATGATCAGCCCGCACGCCAGAACGCTCGCCGGCGACAGGATTCCCGCCGTCGCGATGATCGTCGACGTGGTGATCTCGATGCTGTACGCCGGTGCCGTGCCGGCGATGCCCATGATCATCGACTCGACGATGCCGAGCGAGTTCGCATTCAACTTTGTCTGATTTTCCATAGCTGCGGGATGTGTTGACAACGGGGTTCAAGCCTCTTCCGGACAACTCGACGGCATAGGACAGACCGCTCCATGCAGGCGGCGGATATTTACCCTTGACAGGGCCGGAGCAGCAAATGGCAGGTGGCCTAAAGGGGCCGTGCGCGAATTTCTTTTGCATTAACGCGGACCCCACCCCGCCATCGCATCCCGGCTCGGCGCTCAGCAGCTGCGAGTGCCGATCACGGCAGACACCATATTATCGCCGAAGCGCCGCGCCAAGGCCCGATCAACGGCCTGGCGCGCGCCCGCCGGCGAGACGGCCGCGGCGCCGCTTCCGGCGCTCGAAGCCGGCCGGGCGGAACAGCGCGACGTGGCGCGCCGGGCCGGGCGGACGGGGCGCTATGCTAGAATTTTGCGATCTCAACAGCAGCGCTTCGCAGCGATTCGCCATGGCCGGACATTCCAAATGGGCCAACATCCAGCACCGCAAGGGGCGCCAGGACGCCAAGCGCGGTAAGGTCTTCACCAAGTTGATCAAGGAAATCAGCGTCGCCGCCAAGATGGGCGGCGCCGACGCCAACTTCAATCCGCGCCTGCGCCTGGCCGTGGACAAGGCCAAGGCCGAGAACATGCCCGGCGACAACATCAAGAACGCCATCCGCCGCGGCACCGGCGAGCTCGAGGGGGTCAGCTACGAGGAGATCCGCTACGAGGGCTACGGCATCAACGGCGCCGCGGTGATCGTCGATTGCCTGACCGACAACCGCACCCGCACCGTCGCCGACGTGCGCCACGCCTTCGCCAAGCACGGCGGCAACCTCGGCACCGACGGCTCGGTGGCCTTCATGTTCAAGCACTGCGGCCAGTTGCTGTTCCCCCCCGGCACCGGCGAGGAGGCGCTGCTCGATGCGGCGCTGGAGGCCGGCGCCGAGGACGTCGTGAGCAACGACGACGGCTCGGTCGAGGTGCTCTGCGGGCCGGCCGAGTTCCTCGCCGTCAAGGACGGCTTGGCGCGCGCCGGCTTCAAGGCGGAATTCGCCGAGGTGACGATGAAGCCGCAGAGCGAGGCGCCGCTGACGGGCGAGGACGCCGCGCGGATGCAGAAGCTGCTCGATGCCCTCGAGTCGCTGGACGATGTCCAGGACGTCTATACGACGGCCCTGTTCGACGACTGACACCAACTGGAGGCCGCGGCGATGCCCTTGAGCGATGACGAAAAGACGGCGCTTTTCGCGCGCCTCGGCCACGAGGCCGGCCAATGCCTGGTGCGCCTGGAAGTCGGCTTCCCCCACGTCTACCGGCGCATCGTCGCCATCTGGGGCAGCGCCGAACTCGACCGCTACCTGCAGGACCTGATGATGCCGGCCCGCGACGGGCGGCGCGGCTTTCCCTTCGACGCCGCCTCCGACATCATGCGCCTGTCGCTGCTCCACGGCAGCCTCGGCGCGGACCGGGCGACGCCCGGCGGGGTCTGGGCGGCGGCGCCCGAAGCCGACATCGACCGCGGCGACCAGTCCTGAGGCCGGTCGCGCCCGGCTACTTCTGCACCAGCATGCGGTGCCGGTGGATGCTCATCAGGATGCCGACGCCGACGAACAGGGTCACCAGCGCCGTGCCGCCGTAGCTGATGAAGGGCAGCGGCACGCCGACCACCGGCAGGATGCCGCTGACCATCCCCATATTGACAAATGCATAGGTGAAGAAGATCAGCGTGATGCTGCCGGCCAGCAGCCGCGTGAACATCGTCGGCGCATTGGCCGCGATCATCAGGCCGCGGGCGATCAGCAGCGCGTAGAGCAGCAGCAGCAGCAGGTTGCCGATCAGGCCGAACTCCTCGGAGAGGACGGCGAAGATGAAGTCGGTGTGCCGCTCGGGGATGAACTCCAGCTGCGCCTGGGTGCCCTGCGCCCAGCCCTTGCCGAAGATGCCGCCGGAGCCGATGGCGATCGTCGACTGGATGATGTGGAAGCCCTTGCCGAGCGGATCCTGCTCGGGATCGAGGAGCGTCAGGATGCGCGCCCGCTGGTAGTCGCGCATCAGCGTCCAGGCCAGCGGCGCCGCGGCGGCGGCCGACAGGGCGAGGCCGGCGAGGATCTTCCACGACAGCCCGGCGAAGAAGATCACGTAGAAGCCGGCGGCCAGCACCAGGATGGCCGTGCCGAGGTCGGGCTGCTTGGCGATCAGGGCCACCGGCAGCAGCAGCAGCAGGGCGGCGAAGGCGTAGTCGCGCAGGCGGATCAGGGCCTCGCGCTTCTGGAAATACCAGGCCAGCATCAGCGGCATGGCGATCTTCATCAGCTCCGAGGGCTGCACGCGCATGACGCCGAGGTTGAGCCAGCGCCGCGCCCCCTTGGAGACGTCGCCGAACAGGGCCACGGCAACCAGCAGCAGCATGCCGCCGACATAGATCGGCAGGGCCAGGCGCATCAGCCGCTGCGGCGACAGCTGCGCCGCCAGCCGCATCACCAGCAGGGCCGCGCCGACGTTGAGCAGCTGGCTCGCCATCCGCTCCGGCGAGGCGCTGGCGACGATGGCCAGGGACAGGACGACGAGGATCGCCGCGAGCGCCAGCAGCGGCGCGTCGATCGGCGCCAGCAGCTTCTGCCAGAGCAGGCGCGGATGGAAATCGGCAGTCATCAGTCTTCCCGGTCCTCGTCCTCGGCGGGGTCGCTGCCCTCTTCCGGCGCCGGGGTGTTGGGCAGCTTGCCGAGCAGGTAGTAATCGAACACCTGACGGGCGATCGGCGCCGCCGCCTGGGCACCGAAGCCGCCGTTCTCGACCAGCACGGCGAGCGCGATCTTCGGCTGCACGGCCGGGGCGAAGGCGATGAACAGGGCGTGGTCGCGCAGCTCCTTCTTGAGGTGGCCTTCGGCATACTTGTCGCCCTTGAGGCTGAACACCTGGGCCGTGCCGGTCTTGCCGGCGGCGACGTACTCGGCGCCCTTGAAGGCCTGGGCGCCGGTGCCTTCCTTGTTCACCCCGACCATCGCATTCTTGACGATGTCGAGGTATTCCTGCTTCACCGCGATGCCCCGGATCGGCTTAGGCTCGATGTAGGTGCGCGCGCCGCTGCGCGTGTCGGTGAAGTACTTGACGAGGTGCGGCCGGTACATGACGCCGTCGTTGGCGAGGGTGGCCATCGCCTGGGCCAGCTGGATCGGCGTGTAGGCGTTGTAGCCCTGGCCGATGCCGATCGAGATGGTCTCGCCGGCATACCATTTCTGCTGTTCCGGCTTCTTGAAGTGCTGCCGCTTCCAATCCTGCGACGGCAGCACGCCCTTCGATTCCCCATCGATGTCGACGCCGGTCAACTGGCCGAAGCCGAACTGGCCCATGAAGTCGGAGATGGCGTCTATGCCGAGGTCATTAGCCAGCATGTAGTAGTAGGTGTCGCAGGAGGCGACGATCGACTTGTACATGTCGACGGCGCCGTGGCCGCCCTTCTTGTCGTCGCGGAAGACGTGGCCGCCGAAGTTGTAGGAGCCCGGATCGAAGATCACCGTCTCCGGGCGGCGCTTGCCGTAGGTCAGCCCGGCCAGCGCCATGTAGGGCTTGAACGTCGAGCCGGGCGGATAGGTGCCGTTGAGGGCGCGGTTGACCATCGGCTTGTCGGGCGAGGTGTTGAGCTGGTCCCAGTCCTGCGGGCTGATGCCGTCGACGAAGAGGTTGGGGTCGTAGTTGGGCACCGAGACCAGGGCGAGGATGCCGCCGCTGGCCGGCTCGATCGCCACCAGCGCGCCGCGCCGGTCGCCGAAGGCCTTTTCCGCCACCTGCTGCAGCTTGGCGTCGATCGTCAGCGTCAGGTTGTTGCCGGGCACCGGCGGCGTTCGCGCCAGCGTGCGCACGGCATGGCCGCCGGCGTCGACCTCGACCTGTTCGAAACCGCTGATGCCGTGCAGGTCGAACTCGTAGCGCTGCTCGATGCCGGTCTTGCCGAAGTGCTCGGTGCCGCGGTAATTGGCCTCGGCGTCGCGCTCCTCGATCTTGTCCAGGTCGCCCTCGGTGATCCGGCCGATGTAGCCGAGCAGGTGCGAGGCGAAGGCGCCGGCCGGGTACTGGCGGAACAGCCGCGCCTGGATGTCCACGCCGGGAAAGCGGTAGCGGTTGGCGATGAACTTGGCCACCTCCTCGTCGGACAGGCGCGTCCGTATCGGCAGCGACTCGAAGTTCTTGCTCTCCTCGAGCAGCTTCTTGAAGCGCTTGCGGTCCTTGGCCTGGATGTCGATCACCTGGGCCAAGCCGTCGATGGTCCGCTCCAGGTCGCCGGCGCGGCTCGGCGTGATCTCCAGGGTGTAGGCGGAATAATTGCGCGCCATGACGACGGCATGGCTGTCGACGATCAGGCCGCGGTTGGGCTGGATCGGCACCACGGAAATGCGGTTGTCCTCGGCGCGGGTCTGGTAGTACTCGTGCTGGAAGATCTGCAGCCAGACGAAGCGCAGGACGAGCAGGGCGAAGGCGAACAGGACGAAGCCGCCGGCGACGGCGAGACGGCCGCGGAAGCGTTCGATCTCCTCCTGCGGGTTATTGAACTCCATCAGGCGCCGCACTCCGCCGGGCCGCCCCGGTTTGGGGGAATGATCTTCATATCGGCCGGTTCTCGTCGCGGTCCACCGGCCGGAACTGCGGGATCAGCAGCAGGTAGGTCAGCGGATACCAGAGCGCCGCGCCGCTGAAGCTGGAGGCGAAATAGAGCAGGCCGGGGAACTCGCCGCCGCCGATCAGCCGCGCCGCCGTCATCACCACCTGGGTGCCGAGCAGCAGCGGCAGCACGTGCAGCGCCTGCTGCTGCAGCGGGAACCAGAGCAGCCGCCGCGACAGCCCGGTGGCGGCGAAGGCCAGCGGGACGTAGCCGAGCGGATGCTGCCCCATGACGCTGACATCGGCGACGTCGAGCACCAGGCCGAGTGCGAAGGCGGTGCCCATACCGACCTTGAGCGGCTCGCGGACGCACCAGAAGGTCAGCGTCAGGGCCACCCAGTCGGGCAGCAAGGGCAGCCGGCCGAACGGCACCAGATCGAGCAGCAGCGCCGCCGCCAGCGACAGGGCGATGAAGCGGCTCTTGACCGGCAGCAGGATGCGCCGCGACGAATGGGTCGGCTGGGTCACGGCCGGCGGCCCTTCTTGCCGCGCAGCGGCTTGTCCTTGCGCGACCCGGTGGCGTCCTCGGGCGGCGTCGACGGCGCGATGCGGTTGCCGAGCACCAGCACCAGGCCGTGGCGCTCGACGCCGGCCAGCGGCTCGCAGACGATCCGGGCGAAGGCATAGGCGGTGTCGCGATCGACCCGTATGACCTTGGCCACCGGCAGGCCCGGCAGGTAGATGCCGTCGAGGCCGGAGGTGACCAGGGTGTCGCCGGCCTGGATATCGGCATTGGCGGCGAGGAAGCGCAGTTCGAGAGCGCTCGCGCCGGCCCCGGAGAGCACCGCGCGCAGGCCGTTGCGCAGTACCTGCACGGGAATCGCCTGGTCCTTGTCGGTGAGCAGGGTGACCTCGGCCGACAGCGGAAACACCCGTGTCACCTGGCCGACCACGCCGACGTCGTCGATCACCGCCTGGCCGGCGGCGACGCCGTCCTGCAGGCCCTTGTCGATGATCACCCGCCGCGCGAACGGGTCGCGGGCGGCGTAGAGCACGTCGGCGACGCGGCCCTCCGCCGGCTGGCGCGCCTTCATGTCGAGCAGGGCCCGCAGGCGCTGGTTTTCCAGCTCGAGATGTTCCTGGCGCAGCAGGCGGTTGGCGGTGCTCAGCTGGCGCGCCCGCAGTTCCTCGGCTTCCTGCTGCAGTGCCGAAAGGCTGGCGAAGTAGTCGCCGACGCGGCCGAGCATTTCCACCGGCATCAGGGCCGCCCGCTGCACCGGATAGAGCACCGTGGCGAGGGCGAAGCGCAGCCACTCGCGCGCCTGGAAGCGCAGATCGACGACCAGCAGGGTCAGCGAGACGGCGAGAAAGAAACTGAGCCGCACCAGGGGCGCGGGACCGCGCTTGAAAAACGGGGGCGGCTGGCGACCGACGACGGGCATGCTTCAGCGAGGCTTAAGGGGCGCGCGGTCGAGCGGCAGGTGCGGGGCCCGGGACGCTTTATCCTTATCCCTCACACGCCGCCTCCGAATTGACGGCCTTCATTCGTTGGCGAATATGCTGCCCAGCGTGTCCATCTTCTCCAGCGCCAGGCCGGAACCGCGCACCACGCAGGTCAGCGGATCGTCGGCGACCAGCACCGGCAGGCCGGTTTCCTCGGCCAGCAGGCGGTCGAGGTCGCGCAGCAGGGCGCCGCCGCCGGTCAGGACCATGCCCTTGTCGGCGATGTCGGCGCCCAGTTCCGGCGGCGTCTGCTCGAGGGCGATCTTGACGGCGCCGACGATCTGGTTGAGCGGATCGGTCAGCGCCTCGAGGATTTCGTTGCTGGAGATGGTGAAGCTGCGCGGTATGCCCTCGGCCAGGTTGCGCCCCTTGACTTCGATTTCCTTGACCTCGGAACCGGGGAAGGCGGAACCGATTTCCTTCTTGATCGTCTCGGCGGTGGCTTCGCCGATCAGCATGCCGTAGTTGCGGCGGATGTAGTTGATGATGGCCTCGTCGAACTTGTCGCCGCCGACGCGCACCGAACCGGCATAGACCATGCCGCCCAGCGAGATCACGCCGACCTCGGTGGTGCCGCCGCCGACATCGACGACCATCGAGCCGGTCGCTTCCGACACCGGCAGGCCGGCGCCGATCGCCGCGGCCATCGGCTCCTCGATCAGGTAGACCTGGGAGGCGCCGGCGCCCAGCGCCGACTCGCGAATGGCGCGGCGCTCGACCTGGGTCGAGCCGCAGGGCACGCAGATGATGATGCGCGGGGACGGCGAGAAGAGCCGCGAGTCGTGCACCCTCTTGATGAACTGCTTCAACATCTGCTCGGTGACCGTGAAGTCGGCTATGACGCCGTCCTTCATCGGGCGGATGGCGGTGATGTTGCCGGGGGTCTTGCCGAGCATCTGCTTGGCCGAGGCGCCGACCGCCTGGATCGTCTTCTTGGCGTTGGGGCCGCCCTCGGTGCGGATGGCGACGACCGAAGGCTCGTTGAGGACGATGCCCTTGCCGCGCACGTAGATCAGCGTGTTGGCGGTGCCGAGGTCGATGGCGAGGTCGTTGGAGAAATAGGAGCGGAGAAAACTGAACATCGGCAATTCCATGGTTGGGGGGGACAACCGCGACGGCGGCGCCCGAAACGGATCGCCCCGAGTGGGGCAACAAAGTCGCTTATGATACCCTAACGCGCTGGCCGATTTAAGCGCGGATACCCTGCGGAAATGTCTCTGAATCCCGACGAAGTGCGGCGCATCGCCCGACTCGCCCGGCTCGAATTGTCGGGTGCGGAGGTCGAGTCGATGCGCGACCGGCTGAACAGCATTTTCGGCCTCATCGAACAACTGAAATCCGCCGACACGCGCGGCATCGAGCCGATGGCCCATGCCGTCGACGTGGTCCAGCGGCTGCGCCCGGATCGCGTCACCGAGGCCGACCGCCGCGACGATTTCCAGGCCATCGCCCCGGAAACGGAAGCCGGCCTCTACCTCGTGCCCAGGGTGATCGAATGAAACCACATTCGATCGTCCCGTTCATGGCCCCCAGCGCCGCCGCGCGGCGCAGATGAAACGATGATCAACGCTTCGCTACCGCAGTTGTCGTCGGCCCTGGCGCAGAGAAAGGTCTCCGCCGTCGAGTTGGCGACGCTGTTCCTCGACCGCATCGGGCGCCACGATGCGGCGCTGAACGCCTTCATCAGCGTCGACCGCGAGCGGACCCTGGCCATGGCCCGCGCCGCCGATGAGCGCATCGCCGCCGGCCGCGCCGGCCCGCTGACCGGCGTCCCGCTGGCGCACAAGGATATCTTCTGCGCCGAAGGCTGGCTCACCACCTGCGGCTCGAAGATGCTGTCGAACTTCGTCAGCCCCTACGACGCCCACGTCGTCGAACGGCTCAAGGCGGCCGGCATGGTGACCCTGGGCAAGTGCAACATGGACGAGTTCGCCATGGGCTCGTCGAACGAGACCTCGTATTACGGCCCGGTGAAGAATCCCTGGAACACCGCCATGGTGCCGGGAGGCTCCTCGGGCGGCTCGGCCGCGGCGGTCGCGGCGCGACTCGCCCCGGCCGCCACCGGCACCGACACCGGCGGCTCGATCCGCCAGCCGGCGGCGCTGTGCGGCCTGACCGGCATCAAACCGACCTACGGCGTGGTGTCGCGCTACGGCATGATCGCCTTCGCCTCGTCGCTCGACCAGGCCGGGCCGATGGCGAAATCGGCCGAGGACTGCGCCTGGCTGCTCAACGCCATGGCCGGCTTCGACCCGCGCGATTCGACCTCGCTGGAGCGGCCCGCCGAGGACTACCAGCGCGACCTCGAGCGGCCGCTCGACGGCCTGAAGATCGGCCTGCCCAAGGAATTCTTCGGCGAGGGCATGGCCGACGACGTGCGCGCCGCCGTCGATGCGGCGCTGGCCGAATTCCGCCGGCTCGGCGCCGCCACCGTCGACGTCAGCCTGCCCAATTCCGGCCTGTCGGTGCCGGCCTACTACGTCATCGCCCCGGCCGAAGCCAGCTCCAACCTGTCGCGTTTCGACGGCGTCCGCTACGGCTACCGCGCCCCCGACTACGCCGACCTATTCGACATGTACGCGAAGAGCCGCGCCCAGGGCTTCGGCGCCGAGGTCAAGCGGCGCATCCTGATCGGCACCTACGTGCTGTCGCACGGCTATTACGACGCCTACTACCTGCAGGCGCAGAAGATCCGCCGCCTGATCGCCAACGACTTCGTCGAGGCCTTCAAGTCCTGCGACCTCATCATGGGGCCGACCTCGCCGACCACCGCCTTCGCCCTCGGCGCCAAGAGCGGCGACCCGGTGCAGATGTATCTGTCCGACATCTACACCATCTCCACCAACCTCGCCGGCCTGCCCGGCATGTCGATTCCCTGCGGCTTCGGCGCCGACGGCATGCCGGTGGGATTGCAGCTGGTCGGCACTTATTTCAGCGAGGCGCGGATGCTCGGCGCCGCCCACCGCTACCAGCAGGCGACCGACTGGCATCGCCGCCAGCCGGCCGGGCTGGACTGAGCCGAACATGCGGACCGCGATCCTCTTCGCAAGCGGCCTGACGCTGACCCTGCTCGCTGGCTGCGCCGGCATCCCGCAGCCGACCCCGGCGCCGCCCCCGACGCGGACCGAACCGCTGCCGCCGCCGGCCGGCCGGCCGACCGAGACGGTGCGGCCGGAAGCCCCCGCCGCGGCGCCGGAAACGCGCCAGACCACACGGCAGGCCGCCCGCCAGTACGCCGCCCAGGGCAAGCGGCCGCTAAGCCTCAAGACCAGCTGCCGCTTCAGCGACGAATCGGGCTACAACGGCCGCCTCGACCTGGTCGTCGACAGCGACGACGTGCGCAGCCTGGATGCCGAAGTGAACATTCCCAAGCACGGTTCCTGCCGCTTCGCCCTGCCCGACTTCCGCCAGACCGGTCCGCGGCCCGGGGTGCTGCTCAACGGCGTCGGCGACAGCTGCAACGTGCGCATCTGGGAGCAGGGCTCGCGCGTCTCGGTGGCCTTCACCCGCTGCGCCGCCCATTGCAGCGGCGGTTCGCACGAATACCTGTGGCCGATCCTGGTGGACACCCGGACCGGCGAGTGCTCGTAGAGGAAACGATGAGCCATTGGGAAGTCGTCATCGGGCTGGAAACCCATGCCCAGCTGGCCACGCAGTCGAAGATATTCTCCGGCGCCGCGACGGCCTTCGGCGCGGCGCCGAATGTCCAGGCCTGCGCCGTCGACATCGCCCTGCCCGGCGTGCTGCCGGTGCTCAACCGCAGCGCCGTGGAGTGCGCGATCCGCTTCGGCCTGGCCGTCGAGGCGCGGATCGCGCCGCGCTCGGTGTTCGCGCGGAAGAACTACTTCTATCCCGACCTGCCCAAGGGCTACCAGATCAGCCAGTATGAACTGCCGGTGGTCAGCGGCGGCAGCCTAAGGATTCGCCTCGGCCTGAGCGAGAACGCCGGCGAAAAGACCGTCCGCCTGACCCGCGCCCACCTCGAGGAGGATGCCGGCAAGTCGCTCCACGAGCTAAGTGGCTCGCACGTGGCACTCGGCCACGGCAAGTCCGGCATCGACCTCAACCGCGCCGGCACGCCGCTGCTGGAGATCGTCACCGAGCCCGACCTGCGCTCGGCCGCCGAGGCCGTCGCCTACGCCAGGGCGCTGCATGCGCTGGTGCGCTGGATCGGCATCTGCGACGGCAACATGCAGGAAGGCTCGTTCCGCTGCGACGCCAACGTCTCGGTGCGCCGTCCCGGCGCGCCGCTCGGCACCCGCGCCGAAATCAAGAACATCAACTCCTTCCGCTTCATCGAGGAGGCGATCAACTTCGAAGTGCGGCGCCAGGTCGAACTGATCGAGGACGGCGGCCGGGTGGTCCAGGAAACCCGCCTCTACGACCCAGAGCGCCGCGAAACGCGCTCGATGCGCTCCAAGGAGGACGCCCACGACTACCGCTACTTTCCCGATCCCGACCTGCTGCCGCTGGAAATCCCGCCGTCATGGATCGAGGCGGTCCGGCAAAGCCTGCCGGAGCTTCCCGATGGCATGAAGGCGCGCTTCGCCGCCCAGTACGGCCTGTCCGCCTACGACGCGACGACGCTCACCGCGACGCGCGAAACGGCCGCCTACTACGAGGATTGCGTCGCCGCAGCGGGCTCGCAAAACGCCAAGCTCTGCGCCAACTGGGTGATGGGCGAACTCGCCGCGGCGCTGAACCGGGACGGCCGGGAGATTTCCGCGGCGTCGTTGTCGCCGGCGCAGCTGGCCGGTCTCGTCAAGCGCATCGCCGACAGCACGATCTCCAACAAGATCGGCAGGGAGGTCTTCGAGGAACTGTGGAACGGCCGTGGCGAAAATGCCGACAGCATCATCGCGGCACGCGGCCTGACGCAGATCACCGACAGCGCGGCGCTCGAGGCCATCATCGACGCGGTGCTGGCCGCCAACCCGAAATCGGTCGAGGAGTTCCGCGCCGGCAAGGACAAGGCTTTCAACGCCCTGGTCGGCCAGGCGATGAAGGCCAGCCGGGGCAAGGCCAACCCGCAGCAGGTCGGCGAACTGCTGCGCCGCAAGCTCGGCTGAAACTGATCTTCAGCGCGGCCGCGGCTCGCCGCCGGCCTTGGCCTCGGCGCCGCCGCGGGTCAGTTCGAGGTAGCGCTTCCGCTCGATCTCGAATTTTGCCCTGACATCGGCAATTTCCTGGCGTTTGCCGTCGATCACCCTCTGCTGGTCGCTCAGCTCGGCGGCGGCGGCGCGGGCCTGGACGGCAAGATCGGACGATGGCGCCTGCTGCGCCTGGCCGTCGATCTGCCGTTTGCGCCGGACGATGTCGTCGTACTTGCCCTGGGCGTCGCCGAGGTCGCGATTGAGCCCCTGCAGCGTGCGCTCGCGGGCCTGGTCGATTTCGCCGACGCTGGAATAGGTGTTGAGCAGCGCCATGTTGCGCCGCCGCTCCTCGAGGACCTGGCGTTCCTCCTCCTGGCGCCGCCGGGCCTCGGCGTCGCGCAGCGCCTTCTGCTCGGCCGTCAGCGGCGCCGCGACGTCGCGGAGCCGCCCATCGTCGCCGAGGGTCCGGTAGGCGCGGCCCCAGCAAGCCTCGGGCAGCGTGTCGCCGCAACTTTTGCGGCCGTTGGCGTCGGTACAGCAATACATCGTCGCTGCCTGCGCCGAAATGGAACCGGCCAGCCCCAAGGCGGCGAGCAGGACGGTGGCGCGAATTCCCATGTCAATCGACCCCGTACTGTTCGCGGTAACGCGTCACGGCGAGCAAGTTGCGTTCCAGTTCCGGATGACCGCCCAGGTAGCCGATCAGATCGGACAGGGTGGCCACGGCGATCACCGGGATGCCATAGCCGCGCTCGACCTCCTGAACCGCCGACAGTTCGCCCCGGCCCCGCTCCTGCCGATCCAGCGCTATGACCACGCCGGCCGGCGTCGCGCCGGCATTGCGGATCAGTTCGACCGACTCGCGCACCGAGGTGCCGGCCGAGATCACGTCGTCGAGGATCAGCACCCGGCCGGCCAGCGGCGCTCCGACCAGGCTGCCCCCCTCGCCGTGGTCCTTGGCCTCCTTGCGGTTGAAGCAGAACGGCAGATTGTGACCTTTTTGCGCCAACGCGATGGCCGTGCCCGAGACCAGCGGGATGCCCTTGTAGGCCGGGCCGAACAGCGTGTCGCAGGGCAGGCCGCGGGCCAGGATGGCGCCGGCGTAGAAGTCGCACAGGCGGCCGAGCGCGGCACCGTCGCTGAACAATCCGGCGTTGAAGAAATAGGGCGACAGCCGGCCCGCCTTGGTGCGGAATTCGCCGAAGCGAAGCACGCCCTGGGCGCAGGCGAAAGCGATGAAATCCCGGCTAGAATCCACTCCCCTGACCTCGCGAAAGACACGACCAGCCGCCATGTTACGCATCGTCACGCTGAACCTCAACGGCATACGCTCGGCGGCCGCCAAGGGCTTGTTCGACTGGCTGCCGCAGCTTGATGCCAACATCATCTGCGTGCAGGAACTCAAGGCCCAGGCGGCCGACCTGAGCGCGCCGCTGCTGGCCCCCGACGGCCTCGCCGGCCGCTTCCACCACGCCGAGAAGAAAGGCTACAGCGGCGTCGGGCTCTATCACGGTGGCCAGGCGCCGCAGCGCGTCGTCGAGGGCCTGGGCATCGCCGAGTTCGATGCCGAGGGCCGTTACCTGCAGGCCGATTTCGCCACCACCGAGGGTCCCCTTTCGGTGGTCTCGCTCTACCTGCCCTCGGGCTCCAGCTCCGCGGAGCGCCAGCAGGCCAAGTTCCGCTTCATGGAGCAGTTCTGGCCGCAGTTGCAGGGCCTGGCGCGCGATGCCGAACGCGATGGCCGGGCCGTGGTGCTGTGCGGCGACTGGAACATCGCCCACCGCGAAATCGACTTGAAGAACTGGAAATCGAACCAGAAGAACTCCGGCTTCCTGCCCGAGGAACGGGCCTGGCTCGGCCGCGTCTTCGCCGAGCTCGGCTGGGTCGATGTCTATCGCCGCCTCTACCCCGAGGCCGGCGGCGAGGGCTACACGTGGTGGTCGAACCGCGGCCAGGCCTGGGCCAAGAACGTCGGCTGGCGGATCGACTACCAGATCGCCACCCCGGCCTTCGCCGCCCGCGCCCGGCAGGCCGCGGTCTACAAGGAGCGGCGTTTTTCCGATCATGCGCCGCTGGTGGTCGATTACGACTGGCCCTGGCCTTGACGACGGCCATTGCGACGGCATGGAAAAAACGGTAGCCTGAGCGACGAAAAATGAATCACTTACAGCGACGGAGAAGAACATGAGCGAAATCACCCCAGTCAACACCGACAAGCTGATCGCCGACTTCAAGGTCGTCGTCGGCGATGCCGAAGAGCTGCTGCGGGCCACCGCCGGCCAGGCCGGCGACAAGGTCGCCGACATGCGGGCACGCGCCCAGGAGCACCTGGTGACGGCCAAGAACAGCCTCGCCGAGGCCCAGGCCGTGGTCGTCGACAAGGCCAAGGCGGTCGGCCGCGCCACCGACGATTATGTCCATGACAACCCCTGGCGTTCGGTCGGCGTCGCCGCCGGCTTCGGCCTCGTCGTCGGTCTGCTGATCGGCCGCCGCTAGTCCGTCCATGGACGAGACGCCGCAGCGCGGCCTGTTCGCCTCGCTGCGCAGCCTGCTGGCGAGCCTCGTCGAGACGCTGCAGGTCCGCGTCCAGCTGCTCGCCGCCGAGCTCGAGGAGGAGAAGAGCCGCCTGCTGCGGCTGCTCGCCTTCGGCGCCGCGGCCTTCTTCCTGCTCGGCGCCGGCACCGTCTTCCTGGCCATCTTCCTCACCGTGGCCTACTGGGAGGAGCACCGCCTGCTCACCCTCGGCCTGATGACACTGTTCTTTCTCGGCGGCGGCTTCGCCGCCCTGCTCGGCGCCGCCCGCGCCGCCCGCGCCAAGTCGCAGTTGTTCGCCGGCAGCATCGCCGAGCTGACCCGCGACCGCGACGAACTCGAAAGCTGATGCGATGGCCTCGCACGAGGTCGAGCTGGCCTTGAAGAAGCAGCGCCTGCTGCTGAAAAGCGCCGCCCTGCGCCGCCGGCTGGCCGGCGACGCCCGGGGCCTGATGCCGCTGTTCGCCGCCGCCGACCGCGCCCGCGCCGGAGCCTCGTGGCTGCGCCGCAATCCGCAATGGCTGGTCGCGGCCGGCATCGCCCTGGCCGTGGCGCGGCCGCGCGCCGCCTTCCGCTGGCTGCGCCGCGCCGTGATCGCCTGGCAGGGCGCGAAGCGCCTGCGCGCCCTGCTGGCCCGCTGATTAGAGCGGGCTGCAAAGCGCGAGACGACGATCGACGGCAGCAATCAACTTCCCGTTGTTCGGCAATGCCGGATTCCGGCATTGCCGCATTCGACGGCCTACTAAGCGGCGAAGCCGGAATCGCCGCACCGGTCGAACCATTATGCCGACTGACTTCGCCCTACTACTGCTCGAATCGCCCTGGTGGTTACCGCGGGAAAATCCATTGCGGGCGTCGTGCCTTCCTTTCTTCCAAGGCCTGGAGCGCCTGTATGATGGGTTCAATATCTACTATTCAACCTTCTATGACACACAGGGCTTCGAGATGGCGCTGTCACAAGACCTCATTCACACGGCCGAGCGGCGCCAGATTCTTTACATTGGCGCGCACGGCGAACGGAGCCACATTGCCGACGGCCGAGCCTCTGCGATATTGGGCCGAAAATGACCACCATCCACAACTGCATGTCACGCCCGGGAAAATTCATCAAGAAGCCAATACCCGTCGCCGTGGAATTCGCTCGCACGTCCGGACAGGCGAAGACCTTGGAAGGCACTGTCCCCTACAAAACGGGAGACGCTTTGCTAACGGGTACTGCAGGCGAACTCTGGCCCGTCCCAAGAGATCGGTTCGAGGAAACCTACGAGCCTGTTGCCGACCTACGGATGGGCGAAGACGGTCCTTACATCAAACGTCCCATTTTGGTCGACGCGGTGCAGGCGCTGTCCGACACCGACATTACCCTGAAAACTCATGCCGCTAAGCTTCATGCCAACCCTGGCGACTGGATTATCACCGCGCAAGACGGAACGCGATGGGTTGTCGCCGGCGACATTTTCCTGAACACATACACCGCAGTTGAGCAGTCTGACTGAGCACACATCAATTAGGCGAGCGATCAATACTAGCTAGCTAGCTGGTAATGCACAGCAAGAGAACTTCAAGGAGACTGCTCTATGGCGCACGACGTTTTTATCAGCTTTTCCTCGCTGGATACCGCGACGGCTGAAAGGATTTGTGACGGGCTAACCACACGTGGCATAGCGTGTTGGATTTCTTCACGAGATGTAACTCCAGGCGGGAACTACCAGGACGAGATCGTAAGCGCCTTAACCTCATCCTGTGTGATGGTCTTAGTATATTCGCAGAACGCCAACTCATCAGGAGAAATTCAAAAAGAATTAGCTCTTGCGGCACAGAATCAGCTAACTGTGATTCCGATAAGGATTGATGATGTTGTTCCAACTAAGGGATTCGGATATAGCCTGGCGACAAGTCAATGGGTAGAAATATTTCCGGATATCGAAAACAATCTTGATAGGATTGGGACGACAATTAAGAACATCACGAAGCGCGTCGAGGAATTCACATCTGAGGTGCGGCAAGCCATCGAAGAAGACGATGGCGTCATCGGGCCTACTGAACAGAAGATCTTGGAAGAGCTAGGGGTCGAAAGGGGGTTCACCGTCGTTAAAGCACAAACTATCATAAGAAATGTAGTCGGCGGGGCATCCCGGTCGAACATACAAGAACGCGAACTAAAGTACCTACATATCATTACCGAAGTACTGGAGGACGGCCGGATTTCGGGTATTGAAAAGAGCCAACTCGCTCGAAAATCTGTATCCCTCGGCATAAGTAATTCTCGCGCTCAGGCACTACTGGATCAAGAAATGGCAAAACGGGGGCTTTCCAGTGACACAACGATTTCTGCTGTCCCGTTTCCCCATGACACGGACCATGGATTAAATGTAGCTGCCGAGCCCAAGGTGGCCAATAAGTTTCGAAGCGATTTGCCTTCGTCAGTATCCGATCTCAGTCGGACGCCATCGCCGACCGCACGCTCACAGGAAAGTAACTTCAAAGGGGTCCCGAGTTCCAGTAATGAACCCGACGTAGCAGCCGATGACGAAATGCCTGACGAGATATTGAACTGGGATTATCACGCGCTCGGTGCGCTGAAGGTTAGAGAGGTCCTTGCTCATCCTGAGGTAGTCTTTCTGATTCAAGGCATTTCAATATTTGCGAACAAAACGGAGCAGACCATTAGGAAATATTTGAGGAATGCAGATCAAGAGCAACTGGTAATGGATGCGGTAAAGGATTACCGGGAACTTCTGGACCCGTCATATTTGGCTTCAATGAATGTCGCGATGGCTCGTGACCTCAAGCTCGAAAAGGTCATTGCCGAGGTTCTTGGCATGGAAAACATTGGCGATGTGTCTCAAATATTAGGCGCTACCCATGGCAAGACCCTTCTCAGGAAAGCGTTTGTCGATTATTGGCCGGACTAGCGTGATGCTATTGCCTGAATTCGCTGGGCAGCAACCGTGCTTTGGCGTGCAGGAACTTCATGTCTGACAAAATCCTCGACGGCGCCAAAGTCTGCGCTTCCATGATTTTCGAGGCCGTCTTCAAGTTTGGCCTCGAAGAGAAGGTTCGGGCGGAGCACCCGGATATTAGAGTGCCTCTGTCGGTGCTGACTTTGACATGGCTTGTGCCTGCCCTGGATTACGTCATGTCCGGCGAAGGTCGGGTTACCCGTCAGCACCGGTCGTTCATCAATGAAGCGCTGGCGACGGATTTCGCCGTCGCGGACCTTGACGCTGCAACGTCATCCGAAGGCGGGATAGGCATTCCGTTTAATGCCACCGTCGTTCCTGCGTTTCTTCTGCTGGCCGATCGGGTTGAACCCGGCGCGGCGGAGCACTTGTGCCTGCCCATCGCGGGATTGTTGCGTGCTGCATGCGCATGGGACGGCAAGCGGACGCTCCGAGAAATTGCACGGCTCAACGAGATTCTTGAGCCGATCGAGCGGCGGTTTGGATTCGTCGTCCAGGAGATCACGCCCGAGAACGATAAGTTCTGGTCGTCGGAAGATGAGGCCAAACCTTCCAAACGGAAATCCGCAAAGGCTAATGAGGCGCAGGCAAAGAGCCGCGGCGAGCCCAAACCGCAAAAATACAAGCCGGCAGCAGGAATCGCCGAACTTGATTCCCTGGTCGGATTGGCGGCCGTCAAGAAAGAGGTCCGCAACATCGCGAACCTTGCGCACTACCTCATGCAACGCAAGACGGCCGGCCTGCCGGCGCCGAATTTTTCGCTCCACATGGTTTTTACCGGCAACCCGGGCACCGGCAAGACCACCGTGGCAAGACTTATCGGCGAGATCTATCGCGACGTGGGAGTGCTCGAATCCGGCCAACTGATCGAAGTTGATCGTTCAGGTTTGGTCGGAGCCTATCTTGGTCAGACGGCCCCCAAGACGCGCAAGGTGTTCATGCGCGCCAAGGGCGGCGTGCTATTCATAGACGAAGCATACAACCTGGCCTTGAGCGAAGACCGTGACGACGAGTATGGCAACGAGGCGATCGGGACGCTGCTGAAGTTGATGGAAGACCATCGGCAGGAGGTGGTTGTGATCGTCGCGGGTTATACGAAGGAAATGCAACGCTTCATCGCCAGTAACCCCGGGCTGCAATCGCGCTTCACTCGAACGCTTGAGTTCGACGATTACTCGGAAGGCGACCTGGCGGAAATATTCTTTCGACTCTGCGAGACCAACGAGCTGGTTTTCGGCAGCGAGGTCAAGGCAGCGGTTATTGAGGCGATGCGCGCCCTGCTTTCGAGTAAGGGAGAAAACTTCGGCAATGCACGGGAGGTTCGCACCCTGTTCGAACGGGTCATGCAGAACCAGGCCAATCGACTTTCGGTTCTCAACAAGCCCACGGTGAAGCAATTGCGAGAGCTTTTGCGTGAAGACATCGCATGACGCTCGACAACGAGACCAAGGAGAGTCTGCAACTATCGTTCAGATATCTGCGCGCCTACGGCGAGGACAAGATTCGCCAGTCAGTGAGCGGATGGCAGCAAATTTACGGTGCAACATGCTCCGAAAGTCGAGAGCACGAGGGGTTATCCGCAGGAGATAAAAGCAAAGCAACAGTGTCATCGCCTCCGCCCGAGGTGGCAAAGGAACCACCTGTTCGGAATAAGCAACCTCCCGTGGCGAGTGAACCCGGCGACCAGGAACGGCGGCCCGGAGCAGGGACCGGCCGCAAAATTTTTCTGTCCATCGTTCTCCTCTGGATAGCCCTGATTATCGGGACCCTGTTTCACATGCTGGCCTGACGCTCGAGTAGCACGGTCCATATTGCTGCGTGCTCACCCGGCATTCGGTCGCAAGGCAATCCAGCGGCCAATACCCCAAGACAGCAAGAACATCAACATCGCAGCGCCGGTGGTTGCGGCGACAATTCCATAAAGCGCCTGGAGACTTGTCACGGACGGTAAGCCCGTTTGGCGTTCGATGAACGCCGACAACTCCACGATGGATGCCGGGGTCTTGACGAAGAGAATTACCGCGATGACGGGGGCTGCCAGCATGGCCGCACGGGACGAATACAGACCACTTCTGATGGTGGCCCAGCGGCTGAAGTCGCTTTGTTCCTGGCCGGACAATTTGTCGATGATGCGATCGCATTGTTCCAGTTCAGCCCGCAGTGTTTGCAACTCGCTGTTGAGGTTTCTTCCCTCCTTGTTGCGGTTGTCGAAGCTGCCGTCTGCCTTCAGCGGAAGGGTGTGCCGAAGTTCGCTGATTTCGCCAAGCCGCGATTTGATCCTGGTCTTCGCCAGAGTGAAGTCGCGTAGCCTCTTCTGATCTTCGGGGGTCAGTTTGAAGTCGTCGCGACTTTCAACTCCCTGGTAGCCCTTTATTGCCCACTCGAAATACAGCCATGCCCCCACAAGAGCAAAGATGGCCAGGAAGGAGGCGAGAACCAGAATGACGCCAAGTAGTTGCAGGGCAATGACGATCAAGCCACCGGAAGAGTCTTCCTTCTTTCTTTTAGGCACCGTATCCCCCTACGTCGGGATTATTATCCTGCTTGGTTTTGATTCCGGTTTCGCTCGACGCCCAGTCGATGGCGGCACGAAATTCATCGCGCTTCTGTTTCGAGTCGAAAGAGAATTGCCGGGAGCCAAAGCTCCCCGAGACATTGACCGCATAGTGCCCACGCCGGGCTCTGGTCTCATTCATCACCGATTCGATGGAAGCCAGCCTTACCGTTTCACGTCGCCCTTGATCAAAGAATCGCTTCAGGGTGATTATGTCGATCACGCTGTTCTCGACGTCATTAGCGGGAAATGACAGTTCGCTGTTTTCGGCGTCGATCACGATCCCTGCCTGGTATGTCATCCACACCCGAAAAATAAACCAGGATGAAAGAAGCCATACCAAAGGGATGCCCATCAAGGCGACGCCTGGGTCAAGATGATTCGCGAAAATGAATGGCACCAGGACTAAGAGCACAACCCCAACGATAGTAACCTGCCCGAAAACCATCGCGGTAACTCTCAAGGCAAGCCATACATCGGCAATCCGCCGTTGCTCCAAGCCGCCGCGCCAGGGTCTTTGGCTTTTCAATGTAAGTCCTCCCGGTTCGATTTCTTGCTGCTAATGCGATTCCAGCCACTTTGCAGGCTCTTCCGGGCCGACATGCCAGTCGCAATCTTGCGCTTGTTGCTGGTCAGGATTGATCTGTTGCAAGGCGTGCGCATTGGGCGCAGTGTGTTCCGGACACATCGATATTGGCTGATTCGTGAAGGAGTGGATAACGGTCACGCCGGCCTCAGGCCAAGTTTCTGGGTGCTTTCGACCCATTGCACATCACGATTGGAAAGAACCTGATAAATGGCCTCTGCGAGTTCGAGGACCTCTGCAGGCTTAGTTTTGTCGAGTTGATCAAGACGGCCCAGTAGTTCGTTGAGGTAATCGGCCATAAGGCCATGATCCTCTGCCAAACTGCTAACTTGGAGAAAGCTATTGACACCATGAATGGCCCCAACCACCGATGGCAGGAAGGCCGTCAGATAGATCAACCATGAAGCATGAAATGGCGAGAGATGAAGGGCGGCTCCTGTCAGAGCGATCAAGAACCCTATCCATGCGACATGGTCGCTTACGTCCGTGACACGCTCATATTGAGCATGTTTTTTTGCATTGTAGGAAGCCTGCCCATCGGCGCCCCCGAGGATTGTGTGAGCCTCCATGGAAACATTGCGTGAATCCGTCGCGTTCATGGAGAGGCGCAACTTCTCGATACTGTCGCGTAGGTCTTTGTAGCGAACGAGTTCCGCACGACGCCTTGCCATGACCCATTTCTGGCGGAGGTTTGATCGCGTGCCATAGACGACAAATCCGAGCATCGTCAGCATAAGAGCGATCTCGATCGTGCCAATGATCATCGAGGCAATGCCATGTAGTTGAAGGCCGCTCGGGGTGACCGCAAGGAAGATGATTGCACAGCCCAGAATTCCGACAAACACACCTATTCCGCGATATTGGTTTCCCAACTGGGTCGCAATATCATCAATTTCCCGGAAGGATTTCACCTCAGCGGAAACAGGTACTTCAATTGGTCGATTTGCCTTGGAGTTCTTGTCTTCAACGCGGGCCTGAGCCGAGTGACCGCGAGCCAAAATCTCGATGTATTGCTTGTATAGGCGTCCAAACATTGTGCATCCCTGCAAAACAAGAAAAAGCCATGATCAGGCAGCGCTTAGCATACCGGATCAGGGCTTGTTGGAGCTGGCCTGATGCATGCTCCCCATGTTTCCCGAGATAATCGTCCGCCGTTACTGCCCCCCGCCACAATGGGATGCCGGTCGCCATGCTGATCGCCTCGCCGCGGCGACGGCTCTCGCCTAAAATGCAAGGATGCGCCGTCTTGCCGCCCTCGCCGCCGCTTCGGCCCTGCTGCTGTCCGCCTGCACCGGCCTGCCGCCCTCGCCCCCGCCCGCGGAGCGACCGGCCTCGGAACGCCGCACCGAAGTCGCCCTCTATGCGCTCGGCCTGATCGACACCGGCTATCGCTTCGGCGGCAGCAATCCCGAGGCCGGGCTCGATTGCAGCGGCATGGTCCGCTACGTCTACGACCGGGCCGCCGGCCTGAGGCTGGCCGGCAGCGCCGCCGAGCTGGCCCGCTTCGGCCGGCCGGTGGAGCGGGCGGCGCTGCGTCCCGGCGACCTGGTCTTCTTCAATACCCTGAACCGCTCCCATTCGCACGTCGGCATCTACATCGGCGAGGGCCGCTTCGTGCATGCTCCGGCGACCAACGGCCGGGTGCGCAGCGAGGCGCTCGACAGCGGCTGGTTCGCGCCGCGCTTCGAGGAGGCGCGCAGTTACTTCGACTGAGCCGGGCGGCCGACGGCGCCGGCCGCCGCTCACAGCGCCAGCGCCACCTCGGTGCCCTGGCGGATGGCCCGCTTGGCGTCGAGTTCGGCGGCCACGTCGGCACCGCCGATCAGCGTCAGCGGCACCCCGGCACATTCGAGTTCGGCGACCAGGTCGCGGCGCGGCTCCTGCCCGGCGCAAATGACAATGGTATCAACGGCGAGCAGCCGCGCGGCGCCGTCGATGCGGATGTGCAGGCCGGCATCGTCGATGCCCATGTATTCGACGCCGGCGAGCATGGCCACGCCGCGCTTCTTCAGCAGGGTGCGGCGGATCCAGCCGGTGGTCTTGGCCAGGCCGTCGCCGACCTTGTCGCGCTTGCGCTGCAGTAGCAGCAGCTGGCGCGGCGCCGGCCGGTGCAGCGCCGCCTTGAGGCCGCCGCGGTGCGCGTAGGCGGCGTCGATGCCCCATTCGTCCTGGAACGCCGCGATGCTACCGTCATGGCCGTGGCTGAGCAGCTCGGCCACGTCGAAGCCGATGCCGCCGGCGCCGACGATGGCCACCCGGGCGCCGGCGGTGCGCCGCCCGGTTACGATGTCGGCATAGCCGGCGACGCTGCCGTGGTCGATGCCGGGGATCGCCGGGCGGCGCGGCAGCACGCCGGTGGCCAGCACGACGTGGTCGAAGCCGCGCAGCGCCGCGGCGTCGGCCAGGGTGCCCAGGCGCAGCTCAACGCCGCTTAGTTCGATGCGGCGGCGGAAGTAGCGCAGCGTCTCGGCGAACTCCTCCTTGCCGGGAATCCGCTTGGCCAGGTTGAACTGGCCGCCGATCTCGGCCGCCGCCTCGAACAGGACGACGTCATGGCCGCGGCTGGCCAGCGTGGTGGCGCAGGCCAGCCCGGCCGGGCCGGCGCCGACCACGGCGAGGCGCCGCCGCGTCGATGCCCTCGTCATCACGAGGCGGTCCTCCCGGCAGGCGGCGGGATTGACCAGGCAGGAGCAGGCCCGGCCCGCGAAGATGTGGTCGAGGCAGGCCTGGTTGCAGGCGATGCAGGTGTTGATCTCGTCGTCGCGGCCGGCGGCGCACTTGGCGACGAAATCGGCGTCGGCGAGGAAGGGCCGGGCCATCGACACCAGGTCGGCGTCGCCGCGGGCCAGCACCGCCTCGGCCACCGCCGGCATGTTGATGCGGTTGGTGGCGATCAGCGGCAGGGCCACGGCGCCGCGCAGGCGGCCGGTCACCCAGGTGAAGGCGGCCCGCGGCACCATGGTGGCGATGGTCGGGATGCGCGCCTCGTGCCAGCCGATGCCGGTGTTGATCAGCGTCGCGCCGGCGGCCTCGACGGCCTGGGCCATGGCGACGATCTCCGCCCAGTCGCTGCCGCCCTGCACCAGGTCGAGCATCGACAGGCGGAAGATGATGATGAAGTCCTCCCCCAGCGCCGCGCGGGTGCGGCCGACGATGTCCACGGCGAAGCGGATGCGGTTGGCGAAGGCGCCGCCCCAGCGGTCCTGGCGGTGGTTGGTGTGCGGGGCGACGAACTGGTTGATCAGGTAGCCCTCCGAGCCCATGATCTCGACGCCGTCATAGCCGGCCTCGCGGGCCAGGACGGCGCAGCGGACGAAGTCGGCGATCGTCGCCTCGATGCCGTCGTCATCGAGGGCATGCGGCGTCACCGGCGAGATCGGCGCCTTCAGCGCGCTCGGCGCCACCGCCTGCGGCGCGTAGGAGTAGCGCCCGGCGTGGAGGATCTGCAGGCAGATGCGGCCGCCCTCGCGGTGCACCGCCGCCGTGACCGGCCGGTGCCGCTCGGCCTGTGCGGCGTTTTCCAGCACCGCGGCGCCCGGGGCGATGACCCCGGCGCGGTTCGGGGCGATGCCGCCGCCGACGATCAGGCCGACGCCGCCGGCCGCCCGCGCCGCGTAGAAGGCCGCCAGCCGTGCGAAGCCGTCCGGCGCCTCCTCCAGTCCGGTGTGCATCGAGCCCATCACGACGCGATTTCTCAGGGTGACGAAGCCGAGGTCTAAGGGTGCCAGGAGGAGGGGGAAGCGGGAGCTCATGCTTAGGGGGCCCTGTGTGCTAAGGAAATGGCCGCCGGCGCAGCGCCTTCAGGCCGCCGGCGCGACGCCGTGCTCGCTGAACCAGGCCAGCATGCGCCGCCAGCCGTCCTCGGCCTCGGCGCGGCGGTAGGTCGGCCGGTAGTCGGCGTGGAAGGCGTGGCCGGCCTCGGCATAGACATGGATCTGCGAGGCGCCGCCGGCGCGGCCCAGGGCCTCGCGCATCTCGGCGACCTGCTCGGCGCTTATGCCCTGGTCGCGGCCGCCGTAGAGGCCAAGCACCGGGGCCTTCAGCTTGCCGGCCACATCGAGCGGCTGCTTAGGCTGGAGCGGCGACGGCGCCGCGTCGAGCGGGCCGTACCAGGCCACCGCCGCCTGCAGCGCGGCGTTGCGCGCGGCATACAGCCAGACCGTCCGGCCGCCGCGGCAGAAGCCGGTGATGGCCAGCCGCGCCGGGTCGCCGCCGTGCCGCGCGGCCCAGGCGACGCAGGCGTCGAGATCGGCCAGCACCTGCTCGTCGGGCGCCGCCGCGGCGATCGCCAGCGCATCCTCGACCGTGGCGGCGCGGGCCGCGTCGCCCTGGCGATAATAGAGGTCGGCGGCGATCGCCTGGTAGCCGGCCTTGGCCAGCCGCCGGCAGACGTCCTTGATGTATTCATGGACGCCGAAAATCTCGTGCACCACCAGCACCAGCGGATGCCCGCGGCCCGCGGCCGGCTCGGCGCGATAGGCGGGTATGGCAGCGCCGACCGCCGGCACGAGGATCTCGCCGGCGCGGAGGCCCGCGCCGTCGGTGTGGATGGCGGTCTGCGCCAGCGCCGGCGCCACCGCCGCGGCGAAGCCCGTCGCCAGCAGGCCGGCGACGAAGCCGCGGCGGTCGCAGGGCAGGCGCGGCAACAGGCTGTCGAAGTGCGGATCGGGTCGGGTCATGGCGGCTTTAGGGCGCGGCGCTCAGCGGCTACCATAGCCCTCGCCCGGCGACATTTCAATCGGCCGCGGGAATTACACCCTGCCCCCGCAGCGGCGCCAGCCCGTCCGGTCTCCGCGCCGCCGGCTGGCCGGCACGGACCGGCCGCGCAGCCCGTTTATTTCTCGGTGATGCTGCCGCGATAGCGGTTGAGCACCTTGCCGACGGCCGCCACGTCGGCCGCGGCGACATGGGCGTCCAGCGCCTGGCGCGCGACGATGCCGACGAACTCGTCGAACTGGGCGTCGCTGATGTTCATGCCGCGATGGACGTTGGACATCGAGCTGCGGCACTGGTGCAGGGCCGGAAAGGCCGGCGGCGCCTCGGGATCGGAGACGATGGCGCCGTTCTTAGGCGACGAGCCGCCGAGGTCGTGGTCGAGCAGCCGCGCCAGGCATTGCACCGTCTGGCTGGTCGACTCCGTCAGGCGCGTCACGCCGCCGGTGAAGAACGGCGCCAGGTCGGAGGCGACCAGCGCCGGCACGACCTTGGCGCTGATGAAGGCGGCGATGCCGTCGGCGCCGCCGAGCCGCTGGGCGACCGTGGTGTTCTTCAGCACGAAATCGTCGTCATTGGCGTCGCCGGCATGGGCGTAGCCGCCGAGCAGCAGGGAAGCGCAGGACAGCGCAGTCAGGGCAGCGCGCGCGGCGCCGCGGGTGTTTCGGGACATGGCCAATCTCCTTGGTATCGTTCGTCGGGGTTGCGCAGCACCTTCTGCGCCACGCAACACCACTACGCAGCGAACGGCCGATTGGATTCATGCCGGACAAAATTTCAGTGGCACGCTCATTGTCATTAACGAAGGCGTATCCCCTTTGCTCTACAGCTTCTACATCTAGTAGGTCGTTTGGACGGATATGTAAGCGACAGGCCTGACTCGTAACATTGAATACTTGGGCGCTAATCTTCGTACTCATAATCGGGGTCTTCATAAAGGACAAACTTCCCGTTTTCGCTACCGTAGATCGGAGGTTTCAGACGACGACAAAAGGCAGTAGTTCTAGGGCGATCTTTGGAGTCCTCGTAGGTGACATACCCAAAGCAATAAAGAACTTTCTTCCCGTCTCGAATAGCGGCATTGTCTTCGTCGGAGATAGGCCTTATCTGCTCGCTGATAGGTGGCAGATCAGTGCTGTGTCCGCTTTCGAGGAATGTGTCGTTCCTCACAACAATGCGATAACCATATTGCGGAATAGCGGGAAGTTGGTTCTCTGCGGAGAGAAGCAAAGTTGTAGCGCTGTATTCAGTTATCTTGGCCGTAGTAACACCGGCATTAACTATTTGGGTATTAATGGCAATTTGCTTACCGCCCCAAAGTTCTCCGATGGGCCATATATGTCTTACTCGAATCCTAGGGCGATGTACGGCGTTGAATTCTTCTCTAGCGGCACTTACTTGTCGTCTAAGCAATATGGATTGACTGATTAGAACAAGGGCCGTGAGTGCTCCTACTATTACGAGGTAAAACGTGAAGACGGCAGTCGCTTCTTCCGCTGTCATCCCCCATATGAACGAAGGCTTGTCGCTACCCTCTTTCTTGGTCTCGTTGGCATTGGACGCAGTCTTTTGGGCGTCTTTCATTTTGACGAAGAACGGTTCTTTCCCAGTCGCATTATCATCTTTATCGGATGGGCACTTTGCGTTCCTGGATTGTTGCGATGGTGGTGCAACTTCTTGCTGAGCACCTGGAGTTGGATCATTTGACCATGCGGGCATCGACACCAACATGAGACACAGAAACGCGGCGCGCATGCTCAGCACGCCAGTATCTCCGCCCCGACAATATACGCATCGCTCATGGTGTCATTATATGAAAACCATGCCCATTAATACATCTAGTGTTTTGTGGAGCTAAGGAGCCCCCCTTCATTAACGACAGGAGTGACGACACTCGCGCAACTCCGCGCCCACTTTACCGCCGCCTTCCTCGCCCTGTCCAAGCGCATGGCCAAACTGACCGGCAGGCGGCCCGACGACGACTGCTACGCACTGGGGCCGCCGCCGACGTCCCGAACCCCGCCCGGCGCCAGGTGGGCAATGGCCTTGGCATAGTCGGCGAGCACGCCGAGGGCCTGCGGCGCGGCGCGGAACAGGCCCTCCTCCTCGACGACCAGGCGGCGCAGGGTCAGCATGCGCAGGCCGACGCCGAGCGCATAGTCCTGGTCGCCGCGTGGCACGTAGATGCGCGCGCCGGCCGCCGCCAGCGCCGCCAGGCGGGCCAGCGCGGCGGCCTTGAGCTCGAGTTCGGAGAAGGCCCGCGCCGGCTCGGCGACGAACAGGCCGGCGACCAGCGACACCGGCAACACCGGCACCACGGCGGCGATGGCCTGCATCAGCGTCGCGGCGATCTCCGATACCGCGGTGCGGCGGCCGGCGGCGTCCAGCGCGGCGAAGCGGATGCCGCGCTTGCGGGCGTGGCGGCGCATCGACAGCGGCGCACCGAGATTGACGCAGGCATAACCGAAGCGGTGCCAGCGGCCGGCCAGCATCTGCGCCGCAGTGCGCGCTGCGAAGGCCGCGGCGGTGGCGGCGGCGCGCAGGGCGCCCGGCCGCGGCGCCGCGGGCGCGAGCCGCGCCAGCTGGCTGCGATCCTCGAGGACGCGGTCGTAGTTGAGGCCGACCGGGATGAACACCAGGTCGCGCTCGCCGTCCTCGTCGAAGCCCTTCAGCATGTAGTCGAGCAGGCCGTATTTCGGCGCCCGCAGGCGGCCGTCGACGCTTAGGCCGCCCTCGGGGAAGACGGCCTGGGTGACGCCGGCGGCGGTGGCCAACTGCACGTAGCGGGCCAGCACGGTGCGGTAGAGGGCGTCGCCGGAGTTGCGCCGCACGAAATAGGCGCCCATGGCGCGGATCAGCTGCTGCAGCGGCCAGACCCGCGCCCATTCGCCGACGGCATAGGAGAGCGCGGTGCGCTCGGCGGCGAGGAAGGCGACCAGCACGTAGTCCATGTTGCTGCGGTGGTTGATGACGAAGACGATCGTCGACTTAGGCTCGATGCCGGCCAGCGCCGCCTCGTCGACGTAGCCGATGCGCACGCGGTAGAGCAGCCGCGCCGCGGCCCGGGCCAGGGCGTAGCCGACGCGGAAGTAGAGGTAGGCGTTGAACGAGGGGACGATCTCGCGGGCATAGCGATCGACGCGGCGCCAGACGAGCGGCAGCGGCTCGCCCGTTTCGGCGGCTCGGGCCGCGGCGTCGTGGAAGAGGCGGTCGATCAGCACCTGGCGGCGGGCCAGCTTGAAGGAGGGCAGCTCGACCTGGAGGCGGGCGCCGATCTGGCCGATGACGCGCTTGATGCGGCGGCGCAGGAACCAGCGCATGCCCGGCGCCAGCAGCAGCACCAGCGCCGCCCAGCCGGCGAAAGCGGCGACGATGAGGAAGAGCCAGAGCGGCAGCACCACCGGTTCGGACACCGGGCGATCCTCCTTGACGGCGGCGGCGCGGCACCGCCTATGCCATGACAATATCGTATTGTCGCTGAAGCTGACCAAGACTATGTCATTGCAATATGCCGAAATGCGTTCCGGCGTGCATTGTCTAGCGAGCGACCCCTCCGGCCATCATGCCTTGCTCAGGTTCGGCCGAACAAGCATATGGCGAGCGCCGCGTCATCGCCGGTTCTGGCCTTGGCGGAACCCCGGGTAGACGAACGCCGGCGCGATTTGCTCGCAGTCCCGCTCCGACACGCCGGCGCCGCGCGCCGTGGCCTGCCAGGTGGCGCGCACCTGCGCTTCCATGGCATCGATGATGGCGGCTGCTTCGCCGCGGTCCAGGAGAAAGCGGGCGCTTTGCGACAGCAGGTTGGCGGCGCTGGCGTAGCGGCCCGCATCGCCGCACTCCATCGCCAGGTCGCGCCGCTCCGTGCCGACCGGTACCGCCGGCGTCAGGTCGTAGGCCGGTGACAGCTGCCAGTCCGTTCCCCTGGCGATGAATGCATGGTTGCGCGGGTGATCGTCGAGGTTCGAAATCAGCGCGTTGAAGCACATGCGGCGGAACAATTCGGCGGCATTCCGCGCCGGGTCGGCGCAAACGCGGCGCAGTTCTTCGGCCAGCAGAACATAGGACCATTTGTCGCGCGATTGGTAGGTATCCTCCGCACGCAGCAGTGTCAGCGCGCTGATCATGCGGGCGCGTAGATAGCCTTGCGGCGTTCGCTTGCGGTCGAAGCGACTGACCAGCAGCACGTCGCGCCCCGCGACCTCGATTACGCGGCTGTCCGCCGTGCTCAGGCCGCAGGCCCGCGCCAGTATCAGCATCGCCTGCTCGACGCGCGCACTGTTCCAGGCATCGTCGGGCCGGTTGAACTTGGCGATCCACAGCCCGGCATCATCCTCGACCACGCCTTTGGGGCGAGCTCCGCCCATCGAGGTGCCGATCAGCATCAGGTTCTCGACCTGTTCGTGGTCGGTAGCGTCGGGAAATTCCTCGCCCGCCACGATGGCATCGGCGATGGCTTGCAGCTTCGCCAGGTCGAGCGTCCGGTTGAACGTACGCTTCGGTGCAGGCGGCGTCTGCTTGAGCCCGAAGCCCAGGGCCCCGGCCCGGTCGTCCGGTGAGTACAGCAGATATTCCAGCTCACCGGGTTGCGCCTTGCCGAGATGGCGCTGGATTATGCGGCGACCCCAGTAGTCGGGACTGGCATCGCGCAATGCGCCGAAGACGCCACCCAGCGCCAGCGTGGCATAGGTGCGCGGGGAAAGCTTCAACGCCAGCGGATCGAGCGCGACCGCGTTGGCGCGCTCGAGGTAGCTGCGGCCATAGACGAATCGTCCTTCCGCTGCGCCGCGGCGATTCCCCGCCAGCACGAAGCGGCCCGCCGTGACCGCCTCAGTCTCGCCGGGCAGGGTGATGTAGACGTAGCACTCCGTCGGCGCGTCAGAAGTCATTGTCCAGCTCCGTCTTCGGCCTGGCCCGGGCGCGTTCGCGGGACAAGGCAAGGGCCTGGCCTTGCTCGTCCTTTTCCGGCACTGCCACGTCGGCCATCTGCTCCAGCAGATCGAGCGCCCACAGCATCGCCGCGTAGATGGCAATGCCTGTCGATGGCTTGCCCTTTTCGGCATCGGCGACGGCGCGCGGGCCGGTGCCGATCTTCTGCGCCATGTCGTCGATGGTGAGGTTGCGCCGCAGCCGCGCCGTGCGCAGGTTCGCCCCCAGCCGCTTGAGCGTCTGTTCGACGGGGTAGGGCGGGGCGGTCAACAGCTTGTTGCGGGCGGCCATAGCGCAAAATTGCAAGGGACATGCGGCCAACAGCGGCCTGCTGGCGCGAATCGGTCATGTGATGCTGTCAAAAGCATTGTAACGTATATTAGATGCTCTTGAAAGCACTACAATGACGTCGCCCAGTTGGAGACACTGCCCGACCGACGGCATCGGCCAAGACGCAAGGGCTCTAAGTGGATGGCCTGCGACGTACGAGCCGAATGCCGGATGCATCGCACGGCATGCAGGTGAACAGCGCTCAGTATCGCCAACGATCACTGCGGCTTAACATCCGCGACCTCGTCGAATAGCGGCTTCTCCAGAGGGAAGGACCTTGCCACGGATTCGAGTGTCGGCCAAGCGGCAAAGAATCTCTTGGCGTTGCTACCCGAAGATCGCTCGATTATTGGGCCATCTATGGAGCCCAATTGTCGCGACGGCATGGCGACAGTTGCTCTACCATCTTCCGCACAAGCTTCGTGCAGCGCCTCGCTACGGATGCGCTGGCCGACCTGTCAATACAGCCGCGAACGTATTATTGACCGCCAGTACGACGTCCAGCCGCGCCGCCTGGATCGGCGGCCGTCCGGATTCATACCCGCTGCTCGGATGGCAGTATCCACCTCGTCCGGCGGTCCCCTGACGCATTGCATGCTTATGCCTTGCGCTTAGGCGCGGTCTTCCGCGCTGCAGGCCGGACGGCGCGGAATGCGGAATCGTCGCCGAGGTGGATGAACAGGTGACCATGCAGTTCTCCGTCCACGATCTCGGCGTCCCCGCGGCCGGCAAGTTCGTCGCCTTCGTCAAAGCCGTCCCAGGTGAATTCGATGCGCTGGTCGTGCCGCCTGTCGATGCGGTAATCGATCTGTCCCTGCACCAGGCCGAACTGAAAGCTGCCGGAATGGCCAATCTCGAAGGTGATGTGGCCGGGCACTTCCATGTCCACGTAGTCCTGGTCCCAGCCCGACATCCAGACGATGCGCCAGGGGCCGGCGAAAGGGTTCTTCATTCTGGACACCTGTCCCTGTCAAATGCCGGCCACGAATGCCTGAGGCGAAATCACCCGGCCCTGCATGCCGGAAGCCTCCAGCAACAACTTGTCGCCCGTAACCAGCAGCAAGTCGGCCCTGGTGGCGAGCAAATCCCACAGCAACTGGTCCCCGGAATCTGGCGCGGGCGGCGCGGCGGCCGGCGCGGGATTCAACACAATGGCATGCTGTGCCAATTCGATCAGGATGGTCTCCACCTCGGCGATCGTCAGCCCGTGCAGCTTGCGCAGGTTCGGCCGGAGCAGCACTGCGCGGTACTCGGCCAGCAGAGCCTCGGACATCACGAATGGAAACGCCGCGACCAGCATGCCGTCCAGGATGCGGGCGACCGGTGAATCATCGTTCGCCGTCAGCAGACCCGCCACGACCACATTGGTGTCGACGATAACAGCCGGGCCGGTCATGGACGCACCGCCGCGCGTACGGTGAGGCGATGCGGCGCCGCGCTCACGGCTTGCGGCGCACTGCCTTGATCCCTTGCTGCGCCACCGCCAGCGCCTCGTTGTCGGTCAGCTTGGCGCGCGCCCGGGCGCGTCGTACCAAGTCGATGGCATCCTTGCGCGACTTGATGCCGTAGAAGTCCAGGCTTTCGTCGATCAGTTGTCCAATGGTCTTGTTGCGCTGTGCGGACGCCTCCTTCAGCGCCCGATAACGCTCCTCGGACAGGGTGATGGTCAGACGGCTCATGTGGGCCTCGCATTGGTGATTTGACACCAATATGCTAACGCACAACGCTAGGGCTCAGCAACGCCTCGACGGATTCTCCGCGCGTCGCGCGGCACGCAGAGTCGTCCCCGAGGTGGAAGTCGCGCCGCATTCAGTCGGCCGGATCGGTTTTCAGGCCGCCGTGGTGGGACGCCACGAAGCCTCACATCAGAACGATGTCATACTGTTCCTGGCCGTAGCTGGTCTCGGCCTGCAGCGAGATCGGCTTGCCGATGAAGTCGGACAGCATCGCCAGCGACTGCGATTCCTCGTCGACGAACAGGTCGATCACCGCCGGGGCGGCGAGCAGCCGGTATTCGCTGGCGTCGAACTGGCGCGCCTCGCGCAGCAGCTCGCGCAGCACCTCGTAGCAGACGGTCTGGGCGGTCTTGATTTCGCCGCGCCCGCCGCAGGTCGGGCAGGGCTCGCAGAGCACGTGGGCCAGCGACTCGCGGGTGCGCTTGCGCGTCATTTCGACGAGGCCGAGGCCGGTGAAGCCGTTGACCGAGATGCGCGTATGGTCGGCCGCCAGCGCCTTGTTCAGCTCGGCCAGCACCGCGTCCCTGTGCCCTTGCGACTCCATGTCGATGAAGTCGACGATGATGATGCCGCCGAGGTTGCGCAGGCGCAGCTGGCGGGCGATGGTCTGCGCCGCCTCGAGGTTCGTCTTGAACACCGTGTCGTCGAAATTGCGCGAGCCGACGAAGCCGCCGGTATTGACGTCGATGGTGGTCATCGCCTCGGTCTGGTCGATGATCAGGTAGCCGCCGCTCTTCAGCTCGACGCGGCGCGCCAGGGCCCGCTCGATCTCGTCCTCGACACCGTACAGGTCGAACAGCGGCCGCGCGCCGGTGTAGTGCTCAAGCAGCGGCAGCACCTGGGGCATGTATTCCGCGGAGAACGCCGTGAGCTTCTGGAAGTTCTCCCGCGAGTCGACCAGGATATGCGCCGTGTCGCGCGTCACCAGGTCGCGCAGCACGCGCTGCGCCAGCGTCAGGTCGTGGTGCAGCTGCGCCGGCGGTCGCGCCGCCTGGGCGCGGTTCCTGATCTCGGCCCAGATCCGCCGCAGGTAGGCGATGTCGGCGGCCAGCGCCTCGTCGCCGGCGCTCTCGGCCATGGTCCGGACGATGAAGCCGCCCGCCTCGTCGGCCGGCAGCAGGCGCTGGATGCGGCCGCGCAGCTGTTCGCGCTCGGCCTCGTCCTCGATCCGTTGCGATATGCCGATGTGCTTTTCCTGGGGCAGGTAGACGAGCAGCCGGCCGGCGATCGACACCTGCGTGGCCAGCCGCGCGCCCTTGCTGCCGAGCGGGTCCTTGAGCACCTGGACGACGATGTTCTGGCCCTCGGAGAGCATTCGCTCGATCGGCCAGAGGCCCTCGCCGCCGGCCTGGCGCGCCTCCCAGATGTCGGCGACATGTAGGAAGGCGGTGCGCTCCAGGCCGATGTCCACGAAGGCCGACTGCATGCCGGGCAGGACCCGGACGATGCGCCCGAGATAGAGGTTGCCGACGATGCCGCGGCTGTTCTGCCGCTCGATGTGCAGTTCCTGGACCACCCCCTGCAGCATCAGCGCGACGCGCGTCTCCTGGGGCGTGAAGTTGATCAGGAACTCTTCGCTCATGTCAGCCCTGGCGGGGCGGCCCGGCGCCCCTCGTCGAGCCGCACGTAGAGCCTCGCCAGCAGCATCTTGACGCGCTCCGAGGCGCGCACGTAGGCGCCGTGCTGCAGCATGGCAAGGGCATTGATCTTGTCGCCGGCCTGGGCCGCCGCCAGCACCATGCCGGCGTAGCGGTGGAAGTCGGCGTGCGCTTCCTGCATCTCGGCAAAGGCCTCGACGGCGCCGTAACGCTCGCCGCCGCTGCCGTGGATCCACTTGCCGAGCAGGCACTGGTCGTCGCGGCGGACGACCTCGACCTGGAGGTCCTCCTGGCTGCGCCCCTGGATGTAGTCCTCGAGGCGCGCCTTCCACTTGATGTGGGCCTCGATGGCCGTCTTGAAGTTGAGCCCGCCGAGATCGGCGGCCGCCTCGTCGATCGCCGGCGCGGCGCCGTCGGCGCCGCTGAGCAGACGTTTGAACCAGTCAATCAAGCCCATCGGCGCCCGCCCTCCGTTTGGACCGCCCGGCCGGCGCGTTCGCGACCGCCGGTGCGCCTATACAGGATACCCGAAGCGACGCAGCAGCAGTGCCGTTTCGCATAAGGGCAGGCCCATGATGCCGGAATGCGAGCCGACGATTTCCTCGACGAACACCGCGGCCCGGCCCTGGATGCCGTAGGCGCCGGCCTTGTCGAGGGGCTCGCCGCTGGCGACGTAGCGGCGAATCTCGTCGGCGTCGAGGCGGCGGAAGCTGACCTCGCTGATCGACAGGGCGTGTTCGAGGCGGCCGCCGTCGCAGACCGCCACCGCCGTCAGGACGCGGTGGTTGCGCCCGGACAGGCGTCGCAGGATGGCCGCCGCGTCGGCGTTGTCGCGCGGCTTGCCGACGATCTCGCCGTCGATGTCGACGCTGGTGTCGGCGGCCAGCACCGGCCGCGGCAGGCGCCGCCGCAGCGACACCAGCCGGGCGCCGAGGCCGGCCTTGGCCCGCGCCAGGCGGACCACGTAATCCTCGACTTCCTCGTCCGGGAGCGGCCTTTCGTCTATGGCAATGTCATCGCGGCCGCTGCCGCGGAACAGCAGCAGGTCGAAGCGGACGCCGATCTGGTTAAGCAGCTCGCGCCGGCGCGGGCTCTGCGAGGCGAGGTAGATGCGCAAGTCGATGGTGGCATTCATCGGACGATGGCGCCGCGGCGCCTAAGCTCGATGATAGGGATGGCCGCGGCGCAGGCTGGCGGCGCGGTAGAGCGCCTCGGCGAGCACCACGCGGACCAGCGCATACGGCAGCGTCAGGCTCGACAGGCGCAGCGTTTCGTGCGCCTCGGCCTTGAGGGCGGGATCGAGGCCGTCCGGTCCGCCGATAAGGAAAGCGACGTCGCCGCCGCCGTCCATCCAGCGGCCCAGGCGCTGCGCCAGCGCCGCCGTGGTCAGCTCGTCGCCGCGCTCGTCGAGGGCGACGCGACGGCAGCCGGCCGGCAGCGCCGCGCGCAGCCTCGCCGCTTCGGCGGCGAGGAGCGCCGCCAGGGGCTTGCCGGCTCGGCGCGGCTCGGCCTTGACCTCGAGCAGCTCGAGGGGCAGTTCGCGCGGCATGCGCCGTGAAAAATCGCTGTAGGCGGCGCCGGCCCACTCGGGCAGGCGGGTGCCGACCGCGGCCACCACCAGCCTCACGCCACCGCGGCAGCGGCACTTCCGGCCGCGCGTCTCGGCTTGGCCTGCCAGAGTTCCTCGAGTGCGTAATAGCTGCGCACCGCCGGCTGCATGACGTGCACCACGATGTCGCCGAGGTCGACCAGGACCCACTCGCCGCTATCCTCGCCTTCGATGCCGACGACCTGGCCGCCGGCTTCCCTGACCTTGTCGTGGACGTGGCGGGCCAGCGCCTTGACCTGGCGGGTCGAATCGGCGCTGACGATGACGATGCGGTCGAACAGGGCGGAGAGCTTGACGGTGTTGATCACTTCGATGTCGCGGCCCTTGATGTCTTCGAGGGCGGCAACGATGATTTTCTGCAGCTTGCGGACGTCCATGCGGTCAGGGCGGAATTGGCGGGAAATCAGTGCGAATAGAGGCGGTGCCGGTCAATATAGTCGAGAACCGCATCGGGGAGCAAATAGCGGCAGCTGGCCCCGGCCGCGAGGCGGGCGCGGATGGCGGTCGCCGAAATGTCGAGCGCCGTCAGGGCGAACGGAACGATGGCCCCGGCCGGCGCCAGCGCGAGATCCGCGGCGACGCCGCGGCGATCGCCGAACTCGCCGGCCAGCGCCGCGGCCATGGCCGCTTCGTCGAGCTCATGGCCGGGTCGCGTCGCCACGGCGAGGTGGGCCAGGGCGAACAGCTCGGTCCAGCGGTGCCACGCCGGCAGGCCGAGGAAGGCGTCGGCGCCGAGCAACAGCACCAGGGGCAGCGTCGCCCCGAGCGCGGCGCGCAGCCGCTCCAGCGTCGGCACCGTGTAGCTCGGCGCCGGCGAGCCGGCCTCGGCGGCGTCGATGCCGAAGCGCGGGTGTTGCGCCAGCGCCAGCCCGACCATCGCCAGGCGGTCGGCGGCGCTCGCCCGCGGCGCCTCGCGGTGTGCGCCCACTCCGGACGGCAGCCACAGCACGCCGGACAGGCCGAGCGCTTCGATGGCCTCCTCGGCCAGCCGCAGATGGGCGAAATGGACCGGATCGAAGGTGCCGCCGAGCAGGCCGAGCGGTGCGTTCACGATGCGCCGCCGGCTTCTTCGGTGGCGGCGAAGACGTCGCGGTAGCTGATGTAGAGGCTGGCCGTCAGCGCCGGGGCGACGACGAAGACCAGCGCCAGGCGCAGCGCCAGCGACAGCGCCGCGACCAGCGGCGGGCTGTCGGCCTGGGCGGCGAGGAGCAGCAGCAAGCCCGGCAGGACGACGCCGACGGCCACTACGACGGCGCCATAGGCCATGAAGGCACGCCAGTTGCGGTAGGCGGCGACGGCGCTGAAGAACACCGCCTTCAGCGCCGGCACGCCGTCCCAGCCGGTGAGCAGCGGCGCGAACCAGAAGGCCATCAGGAAGGGCGCGGCAATGGCCAGCAGGCGGAGGAACAGGCCGATCATTTCCTCTTCGCTCAAGCGACCCGAGGGCAGCTCGGCAAACATGTCGCCGTCGATGACCAGCTCGCTGATCAGCATGACCGCCAGCGAGGCCAGCAGGTGCAGGCCGCCGAGGCGGATCAGCGCCTCGCGCTGCTTGCGCAGGCCGGCGGCGAGCACGTTGCCATCGACCGCGCGGCGCTGCTCGGCGGCGCGGCAGCCGTTGGCGACGACGACCGTCAACAGCGGCATCAGGATCGGCAGCAGCAGCGGGCCGATATACGGCACCAGGTTGATGATGACGGCGGTGCTGAGGTAGCCCAGCGTCAGCGCGGTCAGCAGCGGCGGATTGGCGCGGAACAGGCGGAAGCCGGCGGCGAGCCAGAGGGCGCCGTGGCGGGCGGGAATGCGGCGGGCCTGCATGAAGCCTATTCGTAGATGTCTTGGTAGGCAGCGTGAATCGAGCCTGCGATCACCGGAAACAGGACCAGGAATCCGAGCCCTGCCGGCATGGCCGCGAGGACGATCAGGACGAACAGGACGACGCCATAAACGAGGAAGGGCAGGATGTTCTTGAGGCAGCCGAAGAAGCTCGCCTTGAGCGCCGGGAGCGGGGCCAGGCCGCCGAAGACGATCAGCGGCGGGGCGAACCAGAGAGCCATCGATACCGGCACCAGCAGCGCCAGTCCGACCAGCGCCGCGAGCAGGATGCCGCTGCCCAGCAGCAGGCCGGCGCCGGCCGCGCCGCGGGCCAAGCTCGCCCCGCTCAGGGCGAAGCTGCCGCCGATCAGGAACATCAGCAGCATCACGGCACCGTTGGCCAGCACCGAGTAGACCCCGACCGTCACCAGCGCGCCGCTGTCCCGCCCACGCAAGGCGGCGAACAGTTGATCGACGCGCAGCTGGCCGCCGCGGCTGATTTCGCGGCAACCGCTCAGCATCCCGGCGAAGGCGACCGGATAGAGGAAGGTCAGGGCGATGCTGCCGATGATCGGCACCAAGCCGATGGCCACGGTGGCCACCAGCAGCAGCGCGGCGATCGCCACCCAGACGCCGGCCGCCTTGACGAACAACTGCCAGCCCTCGCCCAGCCATTGCAGGCCGCGGCCGATGTCGACGGCGCGCCCGGCCGGATCGAAGCCGCCCTCGACGGTGACGCCGCGACCGGAGCCGCTGTATGTCATCGGCATTCCATCAGAAGGTGTGGATCACCCAGCGCGGTACGCGCAGGCCGGTGTCGGCGACGTCGCGGCGGATAAAGTTGCCGCTGCCCTGCTCGTCGACCAGGTAATAGGGCGTGCCGCCGTGGGCCGGCGTCACCTTCATCATGTAGAGCCGGTTATTGATGCGGAATTCCTCGACGCGGTCCTCGCCGCGCTTGGTGATGGTGACCTGCGGCTCGAGGCTCTCCTCGGCGGGCATGCCGGGCGGCGGCGGCAAGTCCGGCAGGGGCTGCAGGCCGGCCGGGGTATCGGCGGCGGCCGGCAGGGCGACGAGCAGGGCGGCGAGGGCGAGGCAGCGGCGCATGGCGAAAATCCGGGAGCTGATGACGGCATTCTATCAAAGGTTCAGCAGCAGCTCGTGCTCCGCGGCGAGCCGGTCGAAGCCGCGCGTCTCGTAATGCTTGAAGATCGCCGCGACGATGTTCTCCGGCTCGTCGATGACCTGCAGCAGCTCGAGATCGGCGCGGCCAATCAGGCCTTCGCCGACCAGGCGTTCGCGGAACCAGTCGAGCAGCCCGGCCCAGAACGCCGCGCCGACCAGGATCAGCGGTATCCGCGGCGACTTGCCGGTTTGGATCAGCGTCAGCGCCTCGGCCAGCTCGTCGAGGGTGCCGAAGCCGCCGGGCAGCACGACATAGGCGGTGGCATAGCGGACGAACATGTACTTGCGGGCGAAGAAGTGGCGGAAGGTCTGGGAGATGTCCTGGTAGGGGTTCGCGGCCTGCTCCAGCGGCAGCTGAATGTTGAGGCCGATCGATGGGCTCTTGCCGTCGAAGGCGCCCTTGTTGGCCGCCTCCATGACCCCCGGGCCGCCGCCCGAGATGACGCTGAAGCCGGCGTCGGAGAGCAGCCGGGCGATCGTCTCGGCGAGCCGGTAAGTCGCCGAATCCGGCGCCACGCGGGCACTGCCGAAGATGCTGACGGCCGGACGGATGGCGTTGAGGCGTTCGGTCGCCTCGACGAATTCTGACATAATGCCGAACACCCGCCAGGCCTCGCGGGCCGCCGGTCCCGGCGCCGCCAGCCAGTGTTCGACGGGATTCGGCAGCTTGTCCTTGATGTTCATTTGTTGTTCTTTTCCTCGGCGAGGCGACTGATGGCAACGCTGCTGCTCGTTGACGGCTCCTCGTATTTGTACCGCGCTTTCCACGCCCTGCCCGACCTGCGCAACCGGCACGGCGAGCCGACCGGCGCGGTGTATGGCGTGCTTTCGATGCTACGCCGGCTCCTGGCCGACTACAAGGCGGACTACCGCGCCGTCGTCTTCGACGCCAAGGGCAAGACTTTCCGCGACGACTGGTACCCGCAATACAAGGCCAACCGGCCGCCGATGCCCGCCGACCTAGTCGCCCAGATCGAGCCCCTGCACGCCTGCATCCGCGCCACCGGCTGGCCGCTGCTGATGATCGACGGCGTCGAGGCCGACGACGTCATCGGCACCCTGGCGCGGCAGGCGGCAGCCGCCGACATTGCCAGCGTCATATCGACCGGCGACAAGGACCTGGCCCAGCTGGTCGACCGCCACGTGACCCTGGTCAATACCATGAACAACGAGACCCTCGACGAGGCCGGCGTGCGGGCCAAGTTCGGCGTCCCGCCGGAGCGCATCGTCGATTTCCTGGCGCTGACCGGCGACGCCGTCGACAACGTGCCGGGCGTCGCCAAGGTCGGTCCTAAGACCGCGGTGAAATGGCTGGAGCAATATGGCTCCATTGACAATGTCATCGCCCATGCGACCGACATCGGCGGCGCCGTCGGCGAGAACCTGCGCGCCGCGCTGGACTTCCTGCCCCTCGGAAAGAAGCTCGTCACCGTCGCCTGCGACGTCGAGCTGCCGCTCAAGGTCGCCGAACTGGCGCCGCAGCCGGCCGACGCCGCCAGGCTCGCCGAGCTCTATGCCCGGCTCGAATTCAAGACCTGGCTCGCCGAACTGCAGTCGGCCGCGCCGGCCGCCGCGGCGACGACGGCCCTCGTCGAGGACCACCGCGGCGCCTACCAGACGATCCTCGCCGAGGCCGATCTCGAGCGCTGGCTGGCCAGGCTGGAGGCCGCGCCGCTGGTGGCTCTGGACACCGAGACCACCAGCCTCGATCCGCTGGCGGCGCAGCTGGTCGGCATCTCCATCGCCACCGCGCCCGGCGAGGCCGCCTATCTGCCGCTCGCCCACCGCTACGCCGGCGTGCCGGAGCAGCTGCCCTTCGCAGCGACCCTCGAACGCCTGCGCCCCTGGCTCGAATCTGCCGATCAGGCCAAGCTCGGCCAGCACCTCAAGTACGACCGCCACATCTTCGCCAACCACGGCATCGAGCTCGCCGGCATCGCCGAGGACACGCTGCTCGAATCCTACGTGCTCGAATCCGACAAGGGCCACGACCTCGAACAACTGGCCGCCCGTCACGTCGGCATCAAGGGCATCAGCTACGACGCGGTGACCGGCAGCGGCGCCAAGCGCATCGGCTTCGAGCAGGTGGCCATCGAACGGGCCGCCGAGTATTCGGCCGAGGACGCCGACCTGACCCTGCGCGTGCACCAGGTCCTGGCCGCCAAGCTCGCCGCGGAGCCGCGCCTGGCCGCCGTCTATCGCGACATCGAGCTGCCGCTCGCCGAGGTGCTGTTCCGCATGGAACGCAGCGGCGTGCTGATCGACGCCGGGCTGCTGGCCAAACAGAGCCGCGAACTCGGCGAAAAGATGCTCGTCGCCGAAGCCGCCGCGCACGCCGCGGCCAAGCAGCCGTTCAACCTCAACTCGCCTAAGCAGATCCAGGAAATTCTCTTCGAGCGCGAGCATCTGCCGGTGATCAAGAAGACGCCCTCGGGGACGCCGTCCACCGACGAGGAGGTGCTGACCCAGCTGGCGCTCGACTACCCGCTGCCGAAGCTGATCCTCGCCTATCGCAGTTTGGCCAAGCTGAAGAGCACGTATACCGACAAGCTGCCGCTGAGCGTCAATCCGCGCACCGGCCGGGTCCACACCAGCTTCTCGCAGGCCGTCGCCGCCACCGGCCGGCTGGCCTCGATCGATCCCAACCTGCAGAACATCCCGATCCGCACCCCCGAGGGCCGCCGCATCCGCGCCGCCTTCATCGCCCCGCCCGGCCACTCGATCGTCTCCGCCGACTATTCGCAGATCGAGCTTAGGATCATGGCCCACCTGTCCGGCGACACGCGCCTGCGCGAGGCCTTCGCCCAGGGCGAGGACGTCCATCGCGCCACCGCCGCGGAGATCTTCGGCGTGGCGCCGGCGCAGGTGACGAGCGAGCAGCGCCGCGCCGCCAAGGTCATCAACTTCGGCCTGATCTACGGCATGAGCGCCTTCGGCCTGGCCCGCAACCTCGACCTCGAGCGCGGCGCGGCGCAGGCCTACATGGACCGCTACTTCGCCCGCTATCCCGGCGTCGCCCGCTACATGGAGGAGACGCGCAAGCTGGCCCGCGACAAGGGCTATGTCGAGACCGTGTTCGGCCGCCGGCTGTGGCTGCCCGAGATCAAGTCATCGAACGTCGGCCGCCGCCAGGGTGCCGAACGCGCCGCCATCAACGCGCCGATGCAGGGCACGGCGGCCGACCTGATCAAGCTGGCGATGCTCGCCGTGCAGGGCTGGCTCGATGCTGATGGCATGGGCGCGCGGCTGATCCTGCAGGTCCATGACGAACTGGTACTGGAAGTGCCCGATGCGGAACTGACCACGGTGCGCGAGCAACTGCCGCGGCTGATGAACGGCGTGGCGCAACTGGCGGTACCGCTATTGGTCGATGTCGGCGTCGGTGCCAACTGGGACGAGGCGCATTAGCGGGGTCTCGCGCTGCGCCGGGCCGGACTGCTCCCGCAGCCGCGCAACTGCTTCGACCGCATCGGCGACGCTGATGTCGTTCACGTCGCGACTCGGCTTCTGCAGCACGATGTGGGGGATCTGCCAGGGGTGCCAGACGCGCGGATCGGAATTGCCGAAAAAGCAGACAATAGGGAGGCCCAACGCCGCACCGATATGCATTGCGCCGCCGTCGCTGCAAACCATTGCCTGGCATACGGACAACCCGCCGATCAGTTCGTCGAGACGTTGGGTCGGATATCCCAGTACCGGCAGATTCCGCGTCGCGGTCAGGATAGCTGCCGCCTTGCGATCGTCGCCCGGATGCAGCCGATTTTCTTCGTCGCCAGGCGACCAGAATAATAGGAACTGGCAGGCGAACTCCGCATGCAGCCGCTGCATCAGGCCCGCGAAACGCTCCGCCGGCCAACGTTGGCGCAGCTTGCGGGCGCTGATGTGAATCGCCACCACGAGCTGCTGCGATGAATGCCAAGGCTGTCCAGCCAGCAAGGCTTGCGCCCTCTTGCGCGCCTCGGGTGCGGCCACCAGGTGGAGGCCCGGCGGCGTCCCTTCGATGCCCAGGGGTGCAAGCAGGCGGAAGGCGTTTTCGACCTCGTGGCGCGTCACCGCATCGAGCGGCACGCCGAGGTCGATGCCCGTCCGCGCCACGCCGACGGGGACGAACCCGACGATAGTGCGCGGCGCCACCCAGCGCGCCAGACGCAATGGCCGAATCGCGTCGCCGCGATTGGCCAGAATTACCATATCGTAGTGTTCGCGGCGCAGCGCCAACATCAGTTTTAGTCGGCGCCAGTGCACCCCGGCGACGGTTGCGCCGGGTTGACGGTGCTTGGCTTTCGTATAGGCGTAGACGTGGTCGAGATCCTCGTTGTAGGCCAGTACCGGCTGGTTGTAGCTGTTCACCAGGGCGTCGATGCGCGCTGCGGGAAAGTGCCTGCGCAGGGCACGGATCATGGGCGTCGTGCAAACCAGGTCGCCGATGTTATCGCGACGGATGAGCAGAAGTTTCATGGCCGGACGATCGCATTGGTCTGGCGGCACATTTCGAGCAGCGCAATCATGGCCAAGGTTGGTCCCGTGCCCATCCACAGGCCATTTGCTGCATTCACGACAATGTGCGCGCCTAACATGCCAATGCATGCCGCGGATATCGGCTGCAAGGCTGGCGGTAATCTTCTTGTACACACCACTGCCTGCGACAGCAGGACCGCCAGCATTAATGCATACATCAGAACACCGATTGATCCTCCCTCGAACGCGATCTGGATCCACAGGTTGTGAGGGTTGACCTTGTCCGTGGGCAACGAAAAATACTCGACCTTCAGGTGCGACAACTGGTCCGTTGCTTCTCTCCACCGCGCTACGTAGCCGCCTTCGGTCGCCACTCGGCCGAGTTTCTTCCAGCCAAAGCCGTACCCCAGTAGCGGATGATCCGTCACGATCTCGAGCGTACCGACCCAAATCGGGTATCGAAGGGACATTCCCTCCGCACCGGTATAAGTTGATGACTGGAATATCGAACCAAAACGCGCTGCCAAGTTCGGCTGCAGGACAAATATCCCGCTCGATACAGCGACTGCGATGGCAGCCGTACCTGCTACGTAACGGAATCGACGCAAGACGAAGGGCACGGCCAGAATGCCGACGAGACTGGCGACCAGGGGAGTCCTTCCTTCCATGTACAGCAGTGCCGCAAGGCCAACGAGGAGTATGCCAGCGATGAATACGCGCCAATATCCGGCGACGAAGAACAACAGTCCGGCCGCAATGGGAAGGTACATCGTCGCCTCGAGCATGAACCCCTTGATATACTCACCCTCGGCACGCCCGCGACTCATATCCGCGAGCTGGACCAATTCAACAATTGTCAGGCCAAGCCTCACAGCGAACGCCGAGACAACGACCGCCATGAGCATGCGAGCCCGGAACTCAGTCCTGAAATACGAGGGGACAAGGATCAGCAAGAGCAATGTCGGCACGAAATGGTTGCGCATCGCATACAGATTTTCGACGAGCGTCGGCGAAACGACACTGCTGACCAGCGACGCGCAAACGACGCCGATTATCGCGAGTGTGATTGGCGATCTGACATCCAGACGCCACTCACGACGATATGCCGACCATCCCGTCGAAATTCCCATCATCACGATGGCGAGATTCTTCAGCGCAGCATTGTGCGTAAACGGCAATACCGCCACATAGACCAGGACGGCAGCCACAGCGAACATCGAGCTGGGCGATCGCTTGGTGCATTCCGGATTCGACGGGACGTCGGACTTCGGCGTCATGGCTGATACTCAGTTAACGAAATGGGTCTCGCCCACTTTCTCGGTCAGGCGACGCCTAGGGATCGACGCATGGGCCCGAGGATCGCGCATTGCGATGGTAAGCACGTAGACGATGTGCCAAGGATTGTCGTTCGCCGCCTGATAGACGACCTGAAATCCGTTCTCAGCGAGCATCTTCTCCAAACACATAGGCGTCGGTCGCCAATAATCGCCGTAGGATCCGTCGGCATAGTGCACCTGCTGCAGAAAAGGCGTCACGAGAATGACAGTATCGTCGCTGAGGGCGCAAATGTTTGCGACTGCCCGATGAATGTCGTACACATGTTCCAATACAGTATGGTTGAAAGCGACTTGAAACCTTCGCCGCAGCGCATCGGGTATATCCCCTTCCAGATCGATGAATATTTCTTCCGGCCGTCCCGTTGCACCATGTTCGCCGCAAAAATTTGATATGCAATATTCGCTGGCTTGAGTGAAGTAGTCCCGGTAATGTTTGCCGATCTTGTCCTCGTCCAACCAGCCGCTCACATTGATAACCGCGCCCGAAAATTCGCGAGCGACTGCTGCCAACTCCACGTTCGACCAGTTACGAGGGCGGATCTGGTCGCGTCTTAGTCTCTTCATCGCACCGACCATCGCAGTGTGAAGTCCGGCGACCAAGCGTTCAGCGACAGCACCTACAAACGGCGTTCTCATCACGCCAGTTAGAACCGTTTCAAGAATTGACATGTCGTTGTCATGCTCCGTTCAGGTGTTTTCATTTGTTCGTTGGTGGTGTGGGAAGAAGCCTCTTTCACGCCAAGCACCTTCTTGGTTCGTTACGCGAATCTTATTAGCGGCGCGAGTCTCGAAGACTGTATCCGTTCATTCGATTCGAGCCCCTTCACCAGCTGCCGCTCCCGCTTCGAACGTCCCCTCCTATGTCCATAATTTGCAGCCGGGGTCTGTTACTTCGATGAATCGATCCCGTCGGTAACGGTCCGCGCGCAGGTGCGTGCCAGCAGGTCCACATCGACGTCAGCGACGCATGCTCTTGTCCCGATCGCACAGGCATAGGGGGCCCTGAAGGCGTGGGAACAGGGCGCGCAAGGCAAATCGGAGCGGATCACGAAGACGCGCCGACCGGTCGGCCGCTGATCGTCGGCATCGGCCGGTCCCATCAGGTCAACCACGGGAACGTCGCAGGCGTCGGCGATGTAGGTGACGCCGGAATCGACGCCGACATAGGCGTCGAGGGCAGCCATCAGCGCCGCGAGTTCGTCCAGGGCGAACGCGCCGGCGGCATCCAGGAGTCGCTCGTTGTCGCGGCAACGGGATTGGATCTGGACGACGATCGGTCGGTCGTCCGTCGCGCCGATGAGGACCAGGTCGTGAGGCAGCGTTGCCAGCAGGCGCTCGCAGAGACCGGCGAGTTGTTCGATTGAGAGAGCCTTCAGCTTGTTCCCGCTGGAGACGCCGACGCCTATCCGCGGCGCGGTGCGGCCGCCGAGAAACGCCGCCACCCGGGCCGCCGCCTCGGGCGCGGCGTGAAGCGACTTGCGCGTCGTCCGCTGCTCGCAGCCGAGCGTGCGCAGGAGTTCCAGTTCCGTGTCGAGAACCAGACGGCCGCCGCGATGCCGCTCCCGGTGAGTGAGAAAGCGGGCACAGCGGTCCATCAGGTGGTTGTCGAAGTTCGACAGGATCGCCGCCCGTCGCGGAATTCCGGCCCAGAAAGGCAGCAGCAGGAAGGCAGTATTCGGCGACAGGCAGATGCAGTCGTCGAACCGGCCGCCGCGCAGCCGGCCCAGCAACCGCCACTTGCCGGCCCAGCCCTTCCATTCGCCGGGCGCCACGGACCAGACTTCGTTCACCATCGATTCGTGGGTCAACAACGGCGCACAAAGCGCGTTCGCCATGACGGCCAGGTGACAGTCGGGCCAACTCGCCCTGAGCGAGGCAATGACGGGCGTCGTGCAAACGAGGTCGCCGATCTTCGCCGTCTGGATCAGCAGGACGCGCCGCGGACCGGGCCGGCGCCGCCGCCGGGCGGCGAGGAGATGCAGCAGCGGTGCTGCGAACCGGGTCAGCAGATAGAGGAGCATCAGTTCCGTGCCCCGGGAATATGCGCAAGAATGCCATCGAGCACGGCCTCGACGCCGGCCACGTAGCGCTCGATCGAGAACTGCTCGCGCACCCGCCGCCGCCCCGCCTCCCCCATGCGGCGACGCAGCGCGGCATCGTTGCTTAGGCGGGCCATCGCGTCGGTCAGGGCGGCAACGTCGCCGCCGGGGTAGAGCAGGCCGGTCTCACCGGGAATGACAAGCTCGCGGGAGCCAACGATGTCGGAGGCGATCACCGGCCGGCCGGCGAGCATGGCCTCGAGGATCACCCGGGGCAGGCCCTCGCTGGCCGAGCACAGGGCGAAGATGTCCATAGCCGCCACCTGCCGCAGCGGCTGCGGCTCGAAACCGGTCAGGCGGACCCGGTCGGCAATGCCGAGACTGGCCGCGAGGCGCGCCAGGGGTTCGGCCTCGCGGCCTTCGCCGACAACGACGAGGCGCAGGTCGCGGGCCGGATTCTGCCGCTGCAGTCGCGCCACCGCCTGGATCAGGTCGGCGACCCGTTTGCGGGCGACCAACTGGCCGACGGTGCCGACGACGATCGCCGTGTCCGGAAAGGCCCACGCCGCTCGTATGCCGTTGGCATCGTGGAGGCCCTGGTCGCAGTCGATGCCGTTGTGCACGGTCAGACAAATGGCCGGCAGGATCCCTTTCCTCACCAGTGTCTCGCGCACGCCGTCCGAGACACAGACGATCTTCGCCGCATGGGCGTTGGCGAGGCGCACCACGGACGGTGTCAGCATTGGCTCGATGCGGCAATGCTGAACCGCTGGAACACCCGTCGCCGCGGCGGCCAGGTAGCCCTCGACGTTGGATGCCGGCTGGTTGTTCATGTAGAGGAGGTCGAAGCCGCCCTCGCGAATTAATGCCGCGATGCGGCGACCCGCCGGCTCGATACGGGCACGCCACTCGATGGTGAAAACCAGCCGCTTCCTAAGTGAACGGCTCCAGAACGCGAGGGCGCGGGCCAGTTCCCTGGCCGGCTTATCCCACCAGGGCGGCGGCGGCGGCGGCAGCACCCTTAGGGGAATGCCGATGGCAGCGAGTTCCGCCTGCAGCGTCGAACTGCCGCCCATGGGGTAATTGCGGTAGAACAGTGCCGTCACTTCGAAGCGGCTGCGGTCGATGCGTCTTAGTAGCTCGATCATGCTGTTGGTGCCACCGCCCCATTCCTTGCCGGTGTCAAGCAGCAGAATCCGCCGCATCAGTATGCGCTCCGCATTGCGATGCGACGATCGAGGAGGGTCCGCAGTGCCCCATAAACCTCGTCGACCGAGGTGTTCTCCATGCAGATCGGCTCGTCGTAGGGGCAGTTCTTCGACAGGCAAGGCTCGCAGGTGCGCCACTTCTGGATCACGATGTGCCGCTCGAGATCGTAAGCGGGTCCGGAGCGGCGCCAGTCGGAAACGGCGAACAGCGCCACCACCGGCGTGCCGGCGGCAACCGCCATATGCATCGGCCCGGTGTCGCCGCTGACCATCACCGCACAGCGCTCGACCAGGGCCGGCAGGAGACGCAGCGGCAGTTCCCCGGCAGCGTTCCACAGGCGCGTCGATGCCACGGCGGCAGCGATGGACTCGGTCAGTGCCCGCTCCGTCGGCGAGCCGGTCAGCACGATATGCAGGTCGGGGCGCTCGGCCAGCAGGCGACGGGCCAGGGCGGCATGGCGCGACGGCGCCCAGCGCCGGCTGCGCGTCGAGGCGCCGGCCTGAAGGGCGAGCAGCGGCGTACCGGCGACGATGCCCTGTCGGGCGGCGAGGGCCGCCACTTCGCGCCGGGCCGCATCGGCGATGGGCAACTCCATGCGCCGATCGGTCGCCGCGCCGCCGCCGAGTCCGGCCACGGCCAGACGCTGGTCGATGCCGTGGGCGAAATCGTCCCAGCCGAGCACCGGCTCCGCGTTGGTCAGCAAGAATCGAAAACGGCTGGTGTTGGGCAGCTTGAAGATGAAGCGGGCGCCGGACAGATAGGCCAGCGGCGTCGCCTGGGGTTCGTTGCCATGCAGGATGCAGGCGAGATCGAAGCGCCGCGCCCGCAATTGCCGGACCAGGCGCAGAAAGCGCCGGTAGCCGCCGTGATAGGGAATCAGCTCGTCGACGCGCGGATGGTCGCGGAACAATTCCTCATAGGCGACGTTGATCAGCAGCGAAATCCGCGCCGCCGGATAAGCCAGGCGCAGGCTGCGCAGGGCCGGCGTTGACAGCAGCGTGTCGCCGATCGCCGTCGACGAAACGACGAGGATGTGCCCGATCGCCGCCGATCCCAACTGCGTCGCGTCGGGCCGCCGGCGGTCAAGCACTTTCGCCAGACGCAGCCCGCCATAGAGCAAGGATTCGCGCAGACGGAAAGCCATTCAGTCAGTCACCGCGTAGTCGAACATACAAACCGCCAAGCCGCTCATGGCGATAAAGATACATCCGCGCCGCAAACCAGGCACCGGCGCGATCCTTGACGACGATGCGATTGATGGCGTCGGCCGCCGTCACCGCGGTGTTGATGCCCTTCTTCACCGTGTAGAGATAGCGGAAACCGGCCGCGGCCGCCACCCGCTGGTAGTCGTCGTCGAAATAGCCCTGCGGCCAGCATAGATGGGCGCTCGCCCCGGTGCGCCGGGCCAGGGCCTGCCGCGATTCGGCGAGATCCTCGGCCAAGGCCGCCCGGCGCGCCGCCGGGTCGGCGATCTGCTTATCCCAGCGGATGTGGCTGTGGGTATGCGAATGAAACTCGCCGCTGCCGGCCGCCTGCATCGCCTCGACCTCGGACCAGCGCAGCATGGCCCGGTCGGCCTCGCCGCCGCGTATCAGCGCCGTCGCCTCGCGGTGATCCGGACAGTCGGGAACTGCGCCGGCCATGCCGGCATGGCGCCGCGCCGGGCCCTCGCCGACCCAGCCGGTCACCAGGAAGATCGCCGCATGAAGGCCGAACTCCAGCAGCACTGGGTGGGCATGGACATAGTTGTCGAGATAGCCGTCGTCGAAGGTTATCAGCACGCTCTTGCGTGGCAGGGCTTGACCGGACAGGAAACGCTCCAAGTCGCCGCAGCCGATGCCGTGGTAGCCGTGGCGAGCGAGCCAGGCCATCTGGTCCCGGAAGGTTTCGGGAGAAACCGTCACCAAGCCCGGGTTGGGCGTGACGTGGTGGTACATAAGGACCGGCAGCGCGGGCACGATCAGCGTCCCAGAAGGCGCGCGTAGAGGGTCTCGGTGGCGTCCAGCATCGCTTCGAGGGAGAAGCGCGCCATCACGTGGTCGCGCCCGTCCCGGCCGAGCCGCCGCGCCTGCTCAGGGTTCTCGGCCATTCGGGTAAGTGCCGCCGCGATCCCGGCCACATCCTCGGCGGGGACCAGCAGACCGGTCCGGCCATCGATGATTAATTCAGGAACGCCGCCGACCTTAGTGGCGACCACCGGTACACCTAGCCCGAGCGCCTGGGTAACCGCCTGGGGTACGCCTTCGGAGCGCGAGCTTAGCAGCAGGCAGTCGGCGGCGGCGAGCAGGTCCGGCACATCATCCCGGTGGCCCAGGAAGGACACCCGGGAGCCAAGATCCAGCTCCGTTGCAAGCCTCGCCATATCCCCGCGCATTGGTCCGTCACCGGCAATGACCATCCGCGCCTTTGGCAAGGCGGTGCGCAACCGGGCCAGCGCCCGCAGGGCTATCTCGTGCCGCTTGACCGCGCGGATCACGCCGACCATCAGGATCAGGAACTCGCCCTCCGCTATGCCAAGTGCATTGCGTGTCGCCACCCTTGCCTGGTGCGGCTGGAACTCAGTGAAATCAACCCCGGTCGGAATGCTGGTCACCAGGCCACGGGGAAAGCCGCAGTTGTCGATTAGATTACGGCGCATTTCCTCGCCGCAGGTGACGACGGCATCCGGCAGGTAATGGACGAAATTGTGCCAGCGGCGCCTTAGCGGCAGGTTGAGATGACGGGTGCGCACGAGCGTGGAGCCGGCCAGCTTGGCCGCGAGGCCGCCGACCCAGCTGTCCACGCCGCTATGCGTATTAACGATGTCCACCCGGTCGCGCCGGATCAGCCGGTATGTCCCGGCGATGCTGATCGGATCGAACTTGCCGCGAAACGGCAGTACCATCACGGCAATGCCGAGGCGCCGGGCTTGTGCCGCGATCGTGGCCTGGGGGCGGGTGACCAAGGTCAGGCGATGGCCGCGCCGCGCCATGCCCGCCATCTCAGCGAGGACGCGCCGCTCCTGCCCACCCCAGCCGTCGGACCATTCGGAGTGCAGGATGCTATACGACATCGTCCAGCGCCTCGTCCTCGGTGCGCTGCAACTGGTGCAAGCGTGCATAGGTGCCGGCAGCGAGCAGCAGCTCGGCATGGCGACCCGACTCGACGATGCGGCCATGGCTCAGCACGACGATCTCGTCCGCCTGCTCGATCGTGGACAGGCGATGGGCGATCACCAGGGTCGTCCGGTCGTGCATCAAAACCTCGAGGGCGGCCTGGACCTGGCGCTCCGATTCGGTGTCGAGGGCCGAGGTGGCTTCGTCGAGAATCAGGATCGGCGCGTTCTTCAGCAGCGCGCGGGCGATGGCCAGGCGCTGGCGCTGGCCGCCGGAGAGCTTCACGCCATTTTCGCCGATCAGGGTGTCGAAGCCGTCCGGCATCGCCCGGATGAAGTCGAGGGCATAGGCGGCACGGGCCGCCTCCTCGATCTCGTCGCGGCCGGCGTGACTGGCGGTGCCGTAGGCGATATTGGCGGCGACCGTGTCGTTGAACAGCACCACGTCCTGGGACACCAGGGCGATGTTCTGGCGCAGGCTCGTCAGGCGGATGCTCTCGTTGTCGTGGCCGTCGATGAGAATGCGGCCGGCGCTCGGATGATAGAAGCGCGGCAGAAGATTGGCGATGGTCGTCTTGCCACTGCCCGAGGCGCCGACCAGGGCCACGGTCTTGCCCGGCGAAACGGCCAGGTCGATGCCGTCGAGGGCCTTGCGGTTGGCGTCGGGATAACTGAAATGTACCTGTTCGAAGATAACCTCGCCGCGGGCCCGGCCCAGGTCGTGGCTGCCGCGGTCGTCCTCGATCGGCTCGTCGACCATTTCGAAGACGCTCTCGGCGGCGGCCAGTCCGCGCTGTAACGGCGAATTGATGTCGGACAGGCGCTTCATCGGCGCCAGCAGCATCAGCATGGCGGTGATGAAAGAGACGAATCCGCCGACCGTGGCCTGGTTACCGGCCGACTGGTAGAGCGCCACCGAAAGGATGATGGCCAGGGCCACCGCGGCGAGGACCTGAACGATCGGACCGAGGGCGGCCGCAGCGACGGTCTGCTTCATGTTCTGCGCCCGCTGGAAGGAGTTCGCGTCAGCGAAGCGTCGCTCCTCATAGAGCTGGCCGCCAAAGATCTTGACCACCTTGTGGGCCTCGATGGATTCCTCGAGGACGTGCATGATTTCGCCCATGGCCCGCTGGCTGGCCCGGCTGGTCTGGCGCAGGCGGCCGCTGAAAAGGCGCACCGCGATGCCGATCAGGGGCACCATGGCCAGGGCGATCAGGGTCAGTTGCCAGTTGAGCCAGAGCATCCAGCCGATCAGCCCGACGACGCCCAGAACGTCCCGCACCAGGGTCGTCAGCACGCTGGTGGCGGCGCCGGTGACGCCGGTGACGTCGTAGGCGATCTTCGACATTAGCGCTCCCGACGACTGGTCGTCGTAATAGCGGGTCGGCAGCCGCACCAGACGGGCGAACATGGCGACGCGCAGATCGAGGATCACTTTGTTCGACACCCAGGCCAGCGCGTAGTCGGCGACGAAGCCGAGGCCGCCGCGGAGCAGGAAGACGCCGATCACGATCAGCGGCACCAGGTAGCTGTTGTCGCTGGTCTTGCCGAAGTTGCTGTCCAGGAGCGGCTTCATCAGCGCCGGCAGCAGCGGCTCCGTGGCCGCGGTGGCAATCATCGCCACGATTGCGATGGCGAACACCCTGGCGTAGGGCCGCACGTACTGGAGCAAACGAAGATACAGGGTTCCGCTGGACAGCGGCACACGGGAGGACGGCATCAAGTCGACCGGCAACGGAGCTGCGGGAAGCGCGAATTATACGCGAGGGAAATCAGGACCCCGGTCCACGGGCGACGCCGCTAAAAGCTCGCGACAGGCATCCAGCACGCGGGACACGGGTAAGGTCATTAGACAGTCGGACAGCTTGCCGCCGCCGCAGCCATCGATGCCGCAGGGCCGGCAGGTATAGCCGTTGTTGGCGACGACGCGATGGTGCGGCGTCCACGGTCCCCAATGTCCCTCGCCCGATGGACCGAACAATGCCACGACCGGCGTGCCCATCGCTGCCGCGATGTGCATCGGTGCCGAGTCGACGCCGACAAATAGGCGCGCCCGCGCCGTCACGGCAGCGAGTTCCTTGAGGGACAGCTGCCCGGCCAAGCTTGCCGCCGGTACTGCCAGGCGCTGCTGGATCGCCTCGATCATTGCCAGTTCCGCCTGATCGGGTGCCGCGGTCAGCAACACCGGCCAACCCTCGCCCTGCAGCGCGCCGATCGCCGCCGCCATGCGGTCGACCGGCCAGCACTTGAAGGACCAGCGCGAACCGGGATGAAAGTGCACGAACCCGCCCTGCATCACGCCAAGCTCAGTGAGCAGGGCCGCTGCTCTCGCTTCGGCCGGCCCCCCAGGGATCAGCGTCAAGCCGCGTTCCGCCGGGGTCGGCTGGATGCCGATGCGGCGCAGGGCGTCGAGACCGGCTTCGACGACGTGGCGCCGGGTGCCGCGCGGCTGGGCGACCAGATGGGTGAAGGCGTTGCTCCAGCGGCGGCCGCGGCCGGCCACCGCCGGCGCCACGCTCCAGCGCGCCCGGCACAACCGGGCGATCCAGGCGCCGCGCCAGTGCTCGGTCAGATGTACGACGAGGTCATAGTCGCGGGCACGCAGCTCCTGCAATAGCCGCACCTCCTTGCCGAGCCGCGCCAGCGCGCCGGCGCGCTTCCAGGCGCGGTCGATGACGAACAGCCGGTCGAGGGCCGGGTGCAGCGACAGCATGTCGGCCGTTTCGGCATAGACGAGGGCATCGATGTCGAGCTGCGGCACGTGGTTCTTGAGCACCGACAGCACCGGCGAGGCGAGCAGCACGTCGCCGTGATGGCGCAGCTTGATGACCAGGGCACGGCGCAGCCCCGCCAGGGGAATGGCATCGGCAAGCATGGCCGCTATTGTGCCAGCCGGGCGTAGAGATCCGCGAGGCGCTGCGCCATCGCCGCCAGCGACAGCCCGGCGACGGCTTGCCGCGCCGCGTCCCGGTCGAGGCCGGCGACACGTGCGCAGCGCTCGGCGAGGGCGGCGCTGTCGAGCGGATCGACGATGAAGCCGCTCTGGCCGTCGACGATCAGTTCCGCCGCGCCGCAGTTCGGACTGGTCACCACCGGCAGGCCGCAGGCCAGCGCTTCGAGCGCGGCGTTGGGCAGCGGATCGTAGAGGGTCGGCAGGACAAAGGCATCGGCGGCGCCGTAATAGGGCCGCACGTCGGTTTTGCCGCCGAGGAAACGGACCCGGGCGGCGATGCCCAGCGACGCCGCCAGCGCCTCCATGGCCGCCCGCCGCTTGTCCTCGCCGACCACCAGCAGGCCGATGTCGGCGCCGCGCAGCCGCGCCAGGGCGGCCAGCAGTTGCGCCACGCCCTTGCGCTCGAATCCGGAGCCGACCAGCAGCAGCAGCGGCGCCGCGTCGGCGATGCCGAGTTCGCCGCGCACCCGCTGCCGGTGCTGGTCGCGCAGGCGGGGGTGGAACTCGTCGAGATCGACGCCGTTGTATATGACGTTCAGCTTGTTGGCGGCGACGCCAAAGCGGCGGCCGATGTCCTCGGCGACCATCCGCGAGTTGCAGATCACGCCGCGCAGCCCTGGATGGCGGAACAGCGCCGCCTCGGCGGCCAGCGTGTAGCGGTGCCAGGGGTTGAGCCGCGTCGCCAGCCGCGCCAGCGGCGACTGGACGCGGCCGCGCCGCTCCAGCCAGGTGGCATGGACGCCGTCGCCGGCGCGGTAGATGGCGCAGCCGGGAATCCGCTCGTGGCTTTGCACCAGGTCGAATTCGCCGCGCCCGATCAGGCGCCGCACGCAGCGGGCGAAGGCGACGTCGCGCCACAGGCGGCCGAAATGCAGCGGGCGGCAGATCCGCACGTCGCGCCCCGGCACGTCCCGCGGCCAGTCGCGGGTGATCAGCGTCACGCTCAGGTCGCGGTCGGACAGCGCGGCCAGCGCCCGTTCGACGAAGCGCTCGGCGCCGCCGTAGGGGTTGTATTTTTGTCGGACGATCGCAAGCTTCATCGTAGAATCGGCGCCAGACCGGCCGCGAATTATCCCATGCCCCGCCGCAGCTTCCCCGTTCTTGCCATTGTCATGATGCTCGGCGCGCCCTGTGCCGCCGCGGCGCTCGACGTTCGCGACGATGCCGGCGGCGAGCTGCACTTGCCGCGGGCGGCGCGGCGCATCGTCAGCCTGGCGCCGCACGTCACCGAACTGCTCTACGCCGCCGGCGCCGGTTCGCGGCTGGTGGCGACGGTCGAATACTCGGACTACCCGCCGCAGGCCCGGACGCTGCCCTCGGTGGGCAGCGGCGCGCGCCTCGATCTCGAACGCATCGTCGCCCTGAGGCCCGACCTCGTCATCGGCTGGGCCAGCGGCAATCCCGCCGGGCAGCTCGAACGGCTGCGGCGGCTCGGCCTGCCGCTGTTTCTCTCCGAGCCGCGGCGGCTCGAGGACATCGCCCGCAAGCTCGAAATGTTCGGCCGCCTGGCCGGCAGTGAGGCGGCGGCGGACGCCGCCGCGGCGGCCTTTCGCGCCCGCCTGACGACGCTGGCGCGGAACTATGCGCAGCGACCCGTGGTGCGCGTCTTCTACGAAATCTGGGACCAGCCGCTGGTGACGATCAACGGCCGCCAGATCATCAGCGACGTGCTGCGCCTGTGCGGCGGCGAGAACGTCTTCGCGGCGCTGCCGGTGCTGGCGCCGACGGTGGCGATCGAAGCGGTGCTCGCCGCCGACCCCGAGGCGATCATCGCCAGCGGCGCCAGCGCCGCCAGCGGCGCGCGGCCGGCCTGGCTCGACGCCTGGACGCGCTGGCCGCGGCTGACGGCCGCCGCGCGCGGCAATCTTTTTGCCGTCGATGCCGACCTGATGCAGCGCCAGACGCCGCGCCTGCTCGACGGCGCCGGGCAGGTCTGCGCCGACCTCGAGGCGGCCCGGGCCCGGCGTCCCCGCTAGCCAATACAGCGGGACAGCCGTCCGGCGCCGCGATTCAGGCCGGCACGTAGTAGGGCCGGCCGTCGTCGTCGAGGGCCCGCAGCGGCTGGCCGTAGAGCCGCGACAGTCGCCCGGCGTCGATGACCGCCGCGACCTCGCCTTCGTCGCAGCCGCCCTCGCCGTAGAGCAGCAGCGCCCGCTCGCACCAGCGCAGCGCCTGGTTGGCGTCGTGGAGTACGACGACGCAGGCGGCGCCCGCCGCGGCGCGCTCGCGCAGCAGGCGCAGCGCGACCATGCCATGGTGCGGGTCGAGGTGGGCCAGCGGCTCGTCGAGCAGCAACAGCCGCGGCGCCTGCACCAGCAGCGCGGCCATGCCGAGGCGCTGCCGCTCGCCGCCGGACAGCGTATGCACGTCGCGGTCCTCGAAGCCGCCCAGTTCCACCGCCGCCAGCGCGGCCTGCGCCAGGCGCCGGTCGGCGGCCGATTCCCAGTCCCAGCGGCCGAGGTGGGGATGGCGGCCGATCAGCGCCGTCTCCAGCACCGTGCTCGAGAACGGGTCGTGCAGCTGTTGCGGCAGATAGCCGCGCAGCAGCGCCGTGCGCCGCGGCGACAGCTCGGCCAGCGGCAGGCCGTCGATCAGGATGTCGCCGCCGTCGGCCGGCCGCAGGCCGGCCAAGGTCGCCAGCAGGGTGCTCTTGCCGACGCCGTTGGCTCCGAGGATGGCCAGGATCTGCCCCGGCACCACGGCCAGATCGAGGCCGCGGCAGACGCGCCGGCCGCCGATCGCCACCTCGAGGCGGCGCGCTTCGAGCAGCGGAGCCGCGCTCATCGCGGCACCGGCTGGCGGGACAGCAGGAACAGGAACAGCGGCACGCCGAGCAGCGCCGTCAGCACGCCGACCGGCAGCTGCAGCGGCGCGATCAGCGTCCGCGCCAGGGTGTCGGCGAGGCTCAGCAGGCCGCCTCCGGCCAGCACCGCCGCCGGCAGCAGCAGGCGCTGGTCGTTGCCGATCAGCATCCGCGCCAGGTGCGGCACGACCAGGCCGACGAAACCGATGCTGCCGGCGGCCGTCACCGCCACGGCGGTGAGCAGCGCCGCCAGCACGTGGATCAGCGCCCGCAGGCGGCCGACGCGCACGCCCAGGGCCCGCGCCAGGACCTCGCCGCGGGCCAGCGCGTTGAGGTCGCGGGCGAAGGGCAGCGCCGCCGCCAGGCCGCCGCCGAGCAGGGCCAGCGCCGGCCAGGGATTGTCGATCTGGCCGGCGTCGCCCATCAGCCAGAAGAGCATGCCGCGCAGCGCCTGGTCCGGCGCCAGGGCCAGGATCAGGGCGACCAGGGCGCCGCTGCCGGCGGCGACGATGACCCCGGTCAGCAGCAGCCGCGTCTGCGTCCAGCTGCCCTCGCCGTGGGCCAGGGCGAAGACCGCCAGCATGGCGGCCAGGGCGCCGGCAAAGGCGGCCGTGCCGACCATCGTCGCGGCGGCGCCGGCCAGCAGCGCCAGCAGCGCGCCGACGGCGGCGCCGCCGGAAATGCCAAGGACATAGGGGTCGGCCAGCGGGTTGCGCAACAGCACCTGCATCAGTGCGCCGGCCAGGGCCAGCAGACCGCCGCAGGCGAAGGCGCCGACGGCCCGCGGCAGGCGCAGTTCGACGAGGATGGTGCGGGCCACGCCGCCGTCGACGACGTCGCGCCAGTCGAGCGCGACGCTGCCGACGAGCAGCGATGCCGTAAGGCTTAGAACGGCAAGCAATCCAAGGAGGACGAGGCGCTGCCACGAGTTGCGTATCATGACAATAGCATTGAAGTTACAGCCTAACGTCAACGACGAACAGCACACGGCGACCCAGCTCCGGATAGGCGCTGAAGCTCGTGCCGGCGTCGTTACGTATGGCGTAGCTGTAATAGCGTTTGTAGAACAGGTTGTCGATCGCCAGCGACCAGGACCATTGCGACAAGTCGTGGCGATATTTCAGGTCCACCAGCTCGTAGGCCGGCATCTTGCGGAAAGTATTGATCTGATCGTTGTCATAGCGTTGCTCCCCGACATAGCGCAGCGTGGCCGCCAATTGGCGGCCCGGGGCGATGCGCCAGGCCGCGTTAGCGGTGAGCAGGTTTCGCGGCACCTGCGGCACCTCGTGGCCAGCCAGATTGACCCCGTCGAAAGTACCGGAGCGAAATTCGGCGCGGGTGTAGCGATACGTCGCGCCGAGGTCTAGGTCGTCAGCCGGGCGTGTGCGGCCCTCGAGTTCCAGGCCGGTTCGCCGTGTTGGCGGGAGGTTGATGTTCCTGCCAAACCCGAAATCGTTGCCGCCGACGATTTTCAGGAAGTGAATTTCGTTGGTCAGGTGCGAATCGAAAAGGGCTGCGCGCAAGCGGTTGCGGCCTGTTCCGTATTCGACACCCAATTCGGAGTCGTAAGACTTCTGCGGCGCGAGAATGACCGCGGTATTACTCAAAGCATCAAAGTTTTCATCCACAGTCGCGACGCGAAAGCTCTGCCCCCATTTCCCGTAGAACGCCCAAGCGGCAGCCATATCATGGCGCAAGCCCACCTCGAATGCCGATACGCTTTGCGACGTTGCGAACGAATCCCGTTGGGGGAAAGCATCTTCAATCCGCTGCCGGCGTGCGCCAACCGAGAACTGGATGTCGCTCCTAAGTGGCACGCGATCCTGAAAGTAGAAGGCATCGATGTTTTGGTGGCTGGTAGCGCTACCAAAGGTGTTGACCTGGGTGTAGTCCCATCGCTCGACGTCGATGCCGACCAACAACTGGCCCTCGCCGCCGGGGGTCGGATGACTGACGCGCAGCCGAGGCGTGAGGCTCCAGCGATTCGTATTGGTGGCGATTTTGAAATCGCCAAAAGAGAAGAATTCGGCGGTCGCTTTCTTGTTTCGGTAATCGAAATCCACCGCGAAATCGCCGAAGGCAAGTTGGGCACGACCACCGAGGCCGGCATGCCAGGTATTCGTACTGCTGTGGTCGTTCGGAGTGTCGGTCCCGCGAGGATCGCTGGCGATCTCCGCCTCCGTACGCGTACCCGGCAGGCCCAGTTGCTCCCGGCTGCTGCCAAAGCGCAGGCCGATGTCGCCGGTACGGCCGAAATAGCGAAGGTCGCCTTCCATGTTGTCCTGGTCGACATGGTTGTTCTGCCGGTAGTTGTCGGACGCAAAGCTGCCGGCATGTACCGTGAGTGCGACAGAATCTCCGGCCTGGAAGACGCCGGCACGCAGGTCGCGCGCTCCATTGTTGCCTATCGCGGCCGACACGGTCGCCGAATGCTGAAGCGGCGCCGCCTTGCGCGTAACGATGTTGATGGCGCCGGCGGTTGCCCCGCCGCCGTAGAGCACGGCACCCGACCCATGGAGAATTTCGATGTGATCGACCGCGTCGAGCGGAATTCCAGTCAGGTGTGCCGGTATCAACTCATTCTCGCTCAGACGCTGGCCGTCGACAAGAATCAAGGTGTTCTGGTCGCCCGTGAGTCCGAAGCCGCGCAAGTCAACCTGCCAATCGGGGCTGCCGGAATTGTTGCGGACGTGGACACCGGCGAGCTTGGCTAAGGCTTCCGGCAGTGTGGTCGCCGTGGAACGGGCGATTTCGCTCGCGCCGATCACGGTGACGCCGAAGGGTATGCGTTCGGCCGGCTCCCCGAAACGGTTGGCGGTGACGATGACGGCGGCTTCGTCGCGGCTCGCGTCGGTCGCGGCGGCGGCCGGGTAGACGGCGGCACACAGCGCGGCCGCCAGGACCGCGCTTGGGAAATGCTTAGGCATGATGGACTCCCTGGTCCGGCCAGCGTCCCCGCAGGCCGGTTGCGTTGCGGATGAAAAGCAGGGGGAGTGCGGGTGCGGAGTCTCGGTCGACGCGCCTTCCGCTGCCTCCCCGCAGCGTTTCGCTTCTTTGGTTGTCCTCGGCCGGTATCCGGGCTCGCGAGTCTTGAGGCATCGCCTTCCCGCGCTTTCGCGCAGTGGCCTTCCGATGCATCCGCACTCGCTTACCGTTGCGGGGGCAGCACAGGCATCGCGCCCGGATCGTGGGCGCTCACCTGTTTCCCGTTTAACCGCGGCGGCGGGAAGCCGCCGCGGCACCGCGGACAAGCGGAAGCGATTATACCCGCGCCGTAGCGGCCCGGCGCCGCCACGCCGCAGTGCCCGCGTATTATGTCAATGGCGTAATCCGGGCGCTTGCTTGACGGCATCCGGCAATTGCAACAGACTCTCGGCCATGAACGATCCGCTCGACCGCCTGGACCTAAAGATCGACCAGATCCTGTCCCTGTGCCAGGCGCTCCGGGGCGAGAACCTCAGCCTGCGCAACCGCGTCGCCGACCTCGAAGGCCAGAACCGGCTGCTCCTCGACAAGGTCGATGCCGCCCGCGGCCGCCTCGAGGGGCTGATGAGCCGCCTGCCCGAACAATGAGCGGCGATACCCTCGACATCACCCTGGGCGGTCGCGAGTACCACGTCGCCTGTCGGCCGGGAGAGCGCCAAGCGCTGCTGGAAGCGGTCGGCTTCCTCGACGCGAAGATGGCCGAGATCGGCCGCCAGACGCGCAGCAGCGGCGAACGCCTGGCCGTGATGACGGCCCTCAACCTGGCCGCCGAACTGCTGGCGGCGCGGCTCACAGCGGCGGGCCAGGCGGCTTTTGACACGCAGTCGTTTCAGCGTAGAATCGAAGCCATCGAGACGCGGCTCGACGCGGCCCTCGCGGAACAGCAGGAAGACTTGTTCTGAGGGGCGAGGCGGGCTGGGAGTCTCACCGGTTTCCCCTGCGGTGCCCGTCAAGGCCATACATCCCTTGAACCAATGCCTAGGCACAGGTCGCCGACCAGACGCCGCTGTTGTGAGCGCTCCTTAAGCCGGGCGCACCTGAAGCGGCAGGAAGGCGGCCCCTCTGAACCCCGGTTCAGGGTGCCGGCCTAACGTCACAGGCGGGGGATCCTCAAAAACAACGCGGCGGGCATATGCCCGCCGCGTTGTTTTTGACCGCCGGGATGCGGAGACGATCCCGGCGGCCCCGATCGCTCAGGCTTTCTTCTGCAGGTCGAGGCGCAACTTGGCGAAGGAGCCGGGCGCGTCTTCGAGCACCTTGAAGCGGCCCTTTACAGGATCGCGCGCTGCAATCTTGTCGTCGCCGTTCATGCCGCCCACCCAGGCCTGCCAGTCGTTCCACCAGGAGCCGGTACTCTGGGCGGCACCCTCGAGCCAAGTGTCGGCCGATTCCGGCAGAGACTTTCCGGGATTGATCCAGTAGCCGTACTTGTTGGACACCGGCGGATTGACGATGCCGGCAATGTGGCCGGAGCCGCCCAGGACGAAGCGCACCGGACCCGAAAACAGGCGCGCGCCGAGGTAGGTGCTCTTCCACGGGGCGATGTGGTCTTCGAGCGTCGAGATGAAATAGCTCGGCACCTTGATCTTGCCCAGATCGATCGGCACGCCGGCGAGTTCGATGCCGCCCGGTTCCTTGAGCAGGTTCTTCATGTACATGGTGCGCAGGTAGAAGCTGTGCATCTTGCAGGGCATGCGCGTCGAGTCGGAGTTCCAGTAGAGCAGGTCGAAGGGGAACGGATCCTTGCCCATCAGGTAGTTGTTGACCACGAAGGACCAGATCAGGTCGTTGGCGCGCAGCATGTTGAAGGTGCCGGCCATGTCCGAGCCTTCGAGGAAGCCGCGCTCCGACATCCGCTTCTCGAGGCTGGAGATCTGCTGCTCGTCGATGAAGACGCCGAGCTCGCCGGGGAAGGAAAAGTCGAGCATGGTCGTGAAGAAGGTCGCCGAGACGATGCGCTTGTCCTTCTTCGCCGCCATATAGGCCGCCGTCGAGCCGAGCAGCGTGCCGCCGAGGCAGTAGCCGACGGCATTGATCTCCTGTTCTCCGGTCTGTTCGACGATGGCGTCGATGGCCGCCATCGTGCCGTCGGTCAGGTAGTCGGCAAAACTCTTCTCGGCCAGGCGGGCGTCCGGATTGACCCAGGACATGACGAACACCGTGTGGCCCTGGTCGACGGCCCACTTGATGAAGGAGTTCTTCTCGCGCAGGTCGAGGATGTAGTACTTGTTGATCCACGGCGGAACGATCAGCAGCGGCCGGCGGAACACCTCGGCGGTGGTCGGCGTGAATTGCAGCAGCTGGATCAGCTCGTTCTGGAAGACGACCTTGCCCGGCGTCGTGGCGACGTTCTTGCCGAGTTCGAAGGCCGAGGTGTCGGTCATCTTGATGCGCAGCTGGCCGTCGCCGTCCTCGATGTCGCGGAGCAGGTTGTTGAAACCGTTGAGCAGGTTCTGGCCGTGGCTCTTGACCGTTTCGCGGAAGACCTCGGGGTTGGTGACGGCGAAATTCGACGGCGACACGGCGTCGATGAACTGGCGGGTGAAGAAATTCACCTTCTTCTGCGTGTTGTCGTCGAGACCCTCGACGCAGCAGACCGAGTCGTGGATGTGGCGCGCCGTGATCAGGTAGGACTGCTTGATGAAGTCGAACAGGAAATGCTGTTCCCATTCGGCATCCTTGAAGCGGTTGTCGCCCTTGGCCGGGGCGGCCACCGGCTCCGGGTCCATGCCGACCATGCGCAGCATCGAATGCTGCCAGAGGGAGCAGTAGTCCCACACCAGGTTCATCTGCGCCTGGGCCATCTTGTAAGGATTGGCCAGCATCTTGGCCATCATGTCCATGAAGGCCTGGGCGATGCCGAGCTCGTCCTCCGGCGCGCTGATGCCCTTCTGCATCTGCCGCTGGATGTGCTCGGTGATCAGCTTAGAGGCGCGCTGGGCCACCTCCGCATAGGTGCTGGCGACTTCCGTGGGGTCGGGCAGTTGCTGGTCTGGGGTCTTGCTGTCAGTGGCGGACATCGGTCGATCTCTCCCGGTTCAGGACGATTTGACAAAGCGGACGACGCCGCTCTCCTCGTGGCGCCGAACCCGGCGCCGGTGTTCCAAATAATTGACATGGGCCATCGCCTCGCCCATGGCGAACATCGACTGGTGCGGATCGGTGATCGGCCGCTCGAAGACCACCGGTACCAGTTCGGCGACGCTGCGCGCTTCGTCGAGCGCCGCCAGCACCGCCGCGCAGCGCTCCTCGTGGTGGCGGCGCAGCGCCGCGACGCGCGCCGCGATGCCGCGAAACGGCTTGCCGTGGGACGGCAGCACCAGGGTGTCGGCGGGCAGCTCGGCGAGCCGGCCGAGCGAGGCCAGGAAATCGGCGAGCGGATCGTCGGCGGGCGTCTGCGACAGCACCGGCACGTTGGTCGAAATCTTCGGCAGCAGCATGTCCCCGGAAATCAGTATGCCGAGAGCATCGCAATAGAGGCTGCAATGTTCCGGCGCGTGGCCGTAGCCGGCGATGACCAGCCAGTCGCGGCCGCCGATGTCGAGGCGATCGCCGTCGCGCAGCCGGTGGAATGCCGCCGGGATTTCGGGGACGCCGCGGCGGTAGGCATTGCCGCGCCGCTCCAATGCCGACAGCATGGTCTCGGCGAGGCCGTGGCGGCGGAAGAAGGCGACCATGTCGGCCACCGCATAGCCGGGCAGCTCGGCGTGGACCAGGCGGGCGAACTGGTAGTCGCCCAGGCTCATCGACAACGGCGCCCCGGTCTCCTGCTGCAGCCAGGCGGCCAGCCCGAGGTGATCGGGGTGGAAGTGGGTGACGATCAGGCGCGACAAGGGGTGCCGCGGCAACAGGGCGCGCCAGGCATCGCGGATCGCCTCCGTCGCCAGCCCGGTATCGACGGCCGCCCACGCCGCGCCGTCGCTAAGCAGCCACAGATTGACGTGGTCGAGCGCCAGCGGCAGCGGCATGCGCACCCAGCGCACCCCGGCGACGATCTCCAGGGTGGTGCCGGGTGCGGGCAGATCGTCGAACGGATAGTCGGGCTGCACGGCCTTTCTCGTGTCTTGCGGCGAATTGCTTCGACCGGGGAAATCTGCTTAACTGCGGCAGGTTCGCTGCCGCCGTAACATATCATTGTACCCTAAACTATTTTCGATGTTGCAGCGCAACATACCGGATGTGCCGCCGTGAGTGAACAGACCTTCACCATCACCGAGCTGTCGCGCGAATTCGCCGTCACGCCGCGGACGATCCGCTACTACGAGGACCAGGGGCTGCTCGCACCGCGGCGCGAAGGCCGCCAGCGCGTCTATGCCAAACGCGACCGCACCCGCCTCAAGCTCGCCCTGCGCGGCCGCCGCCTCGGTTTTTCCCTGGCCGAGATCAGGGAAATGATCGACATGTACGACACCGCCCGCGGCGAGGGCAGCCAGCTGGCGAAATTTCTCGACGGCCTCAAGGAGCGCAAGGCGGCGCTGGCCCAGCAGCGCCGCGACATCGAGGAACTGCTGGCGGAGATCGACACCTTCGAGCGCCAGTGCAAGGAACTGCTGAAGGCCGGCGCCAAGCGCCGGGTGGCCTGAAGCCCGGCCTGCGCCGGCGCCGCGGATGTTGACGTTGACGTCAACGTCAACATACAATCGGCCACCATCCTGGAGCAAGCGTCCATGGACTTTTTCCGCCCCGACGAACGCCGCTTCGACCCCCGCGACCCCGACTGGGAAGCGAAGACCCGGGCCAGCTTCACCCGGCAGAAGGTGATGGCCCTGATCGGCGCCGAACTGGGGGCGCTCGCTCCCGGCTACTGCGAGATCCGCCTGCCCTACCGCGACGACCTGTGCCAGCAGAACGGCTACTTCCATGCCGGCATCACTGCCACCATCGTCGACAGCGCCGGCGGCTACGCCGGCTTCACGCTGATGGCGCCGGGCGCCGACGTCCTCTCCGTCGAGTTCAAGGTGAACCTGCTCGCCCCCGGCGACGGCGAGCTGCTGATCGCCCGCGGCGAAGTGCTGAAGCCCGGCCGCAACCTGGTCGTCGCCCGCGGCGAGGTCTATGTCGTCAAGGACGGGCGGACCACCCACACGGCGACGATGCAGCAGACGCTGATGACGATGCACGCCAGGCCGTCCGATGCCATCGAGGAGCCGGCGCGATGAACCCGATCGGTCTCGATTTCGAACTCGGCACAGACGTCGACATGCTGCGCGACAGCGTGGCCCGCTTCGCCGCCGCGGAGATCGCGCCGCGCGCCGCCGCGATCGACCAGGCCAACCAGTTTCCTAAGGACCTGTGGCGGAAATTCGGCGATCTCGGCCTGCTCGGCATCACCGTCGAGGAGGAGTACGGCGGCTCGGCCCTCGGCTACCTCGCCCACATCGTCGCCATCGAGGAGATATCCCGCGCCTCGGCCTCGGTCGGCCTGTCCTACGGCGCCCACTCGAATCTCTGCGTCAACCAGATCCGCCGCAACGGCAGCAGCGCCCAGAAGGCAAAATACCTTCCTAAGCTGGTCAGCGGCGAACATGTCGGGGCGCTGGCCATGAGCGAGCCGGGGTCCGGCTCCGACGTGGTGTCGATGCGCCTGCGCGCCGACAGGAAGGGCGAGCACTACGTCCTGAATGGCAGCAAGATGTGGATCACCAACGGTCCCGATGCCGACACCCTGGTCGTTTACGCCAAGACCGATGCGGCGGCCGGCGCCCGCGGCATCAGCGCCTTCATCGTCGAGAAAGGCTGGACGGGCTTCTCGACGGCGCAGAAGCTCGACAAGCTCGGCATGCGCGGCTCCAACACCTGCGAGCTGGTCTTCCAGGACTGCCAAGTGCCCGAAGAGAACGTCCTCGGCCAGGTCGGCGGCGGCGCCCGGGTGCTGATGAGCGGCCTCGACTACGAGCGCGCCGTGCTCGCCGGCGGGCCGCTCGGCATCATGGCCGCCTGCCTCGACGTGGTGCTGCCCTACGTCCATGAACGCCGCCAGTTCGACCAGGCCATCGGCGAGTTCCAGCTGATGCAGGGCAAGCTCGCCGACATGTATTCCACCTTCATGGCCTGCCGGGCCTACGTTTATGCCGTCGGCAAGAACTGCGACCGGGCCGGCGGCGATCCGCGCCGGCTGCGCAAGGACGCCGCCGGGGCGATCCTCTATGCCGCGGAGAAGGCCACCTGGATGGCCGGCGAGGCGATCCAGAGCCTCGGCGGCAACGGCTACAGTAACGACTATCCGGCCGGCCGCCTGTGGCGCGACGCCAAGCTCTACGAGATCGGCGCCGGCACCTCGGAGATCCGCCGCATGCTGATCGGCCGCGAACTGTTTGCGGAAACGGCGTGAGCCAGGCCCTCGACCATCTCTTCGCCAACAACCGCAACTGGTCGGCGCAGATCCGCCGCCGGGATCCGGGTTTCTTCGACCGGCTGGCCCGCCTGCAGGCCCCCGAATACCTGTGGATCGGCTGCTCGGACAGCCGCGTGCCGGCCAACGAGATCACCGGCCTGGCTCCGGGCGAGGTCTTCGTGCACCGCAACGTCGGCAACGTCGTCGTGCAGACCGACCTCAACTGCCTGTCGGTGATTCAGTTCGCCGTCGACCTGCTCGGCGTCAAGCACGTCATCGTCGTCGGCCATTACGGCTGCAGCGGCGTCAAGACCGTGCTCGACGGACGTCGCGTCGGCCTCGCCGACAACTGGCTGCGCCAGATCGACAACGTCCGGCTGCGCCACGCCGACCTGCTGGCCGGCTTCCCGGTCGACGCCCGCCTCGACCGCCTCTGCGAGCTCAACGTGATCGAGCAGGTGGCCAATGTCTGCCGCACCACGGTGCTGCAGGACGCCTGGCGGCGCGCCCAGGAAATCACCGTGCACGGCTGGGTCTATGGCCTCAGCGACGGCCTGGCGCGCGACCTGTGCATCTCGGTCGATGCCCATGACGCCTGGCCGGCGCGCTACGGCGAGGCGCTCGCAATGATCGCCGCCAATCGCTGAAGGAAGGTCGCCATGGCCATCGATCCCATTGTCATTGTCGCCGCGGCGCGCACGCCGCTGGGCGGGTTTCAGGGCGATTTCGCCGCGTTGGCCGCGCCGCAGCTCGGCGCCGTCGCCATCCGGGCGGCGGTCGCGCGGGCCGGTCTCGAGCCCGGCCAGGTCGATGAAGTGCTGATGGGCAACGTGCTTCCCGCCGGCATCGGCCAGGCGCCGGCCCGCCAGGCCGCGCTCGGCGCCGGCCTGCCGGTCGGCGTGCCCTGCACCACGGTGTCCAAGGTCTGCGGCTCGGGCATGCAGGCCGCCATCCTGGCCCACGACCTGCTAATTGCCGGCAGCGCCGAGGTCATCGTCGCCGGCGGCATGGAATCGATGAGCAACGCCCCTTACCTGCTGCCGAAAGGGCGCGCCGGCCTGCGCCTCGGCCACGGCCAGGTCATCGACCACATGTTCTTCGACGGGCTGGAGGACGCCTACAACAAGGACGCCGCGGGCGGCGGCCGGCTGATGGGCAGCTTCGCCGAGGAATGCGCCGACCGGTATGGCTTCGGCCGCGCCGCCCAGGACGAGTTCGCCATCGCCTCGACCACCCGTGCGCAGCGGGCCAGCGCCGACGGCTCCTTCGCCTGGGAGATCGCCGCCGTCACGGTGCCCGGCCGTCACGATGACGTCGTCATCGACCGCGACGAGCAGCCGCAGAAGGCCCGGATCGACAAGATCCCCGGATTGAAAGCGGCCTTCAGGAAGGACGGCACGGTCACCGCGGCCAATTCCTCGTCGATCTCCGATGGCGCCGCGGCGCTGCTGCTGATGCGCGCCTCGACCGCCGCCAAGCTGGGCCTGGCGCCGCTGGCGCGAATCGTCGGCCACGCCGGCCACGCCCAGGAACCGGGCCGCTTCACCACCGCCCCGGTCGGCGCCATGCGCAAGCTCTTCGCCAAGACCGGCTGGAACGCCGCCCAGGTCGACCTCTTCGAAATCAACGAGGCCTTCGCCGTCGTCGCCATGGCGGCCATGCGCGATCTCGACCTGCCCCATGACAAGCTCAATGTCCACGGCGGCGCCTGCGCGCTGGGCCATCCGATCGGCGCCTCCGGCGCGCGCATCGTCGTCACCCTGCTCGGCGCCCTGAGGAAATACGGCGGCAAACGCGGCGTGGCCAGCCTGTGCATCGGCGGTGGCGAGGCGACGGCGCTGGCCGTCGAGATGCTCTAGCGGAAGGCGCGGCGCGGACGCCATGATGCCGAGCGAATCCCTGGCGCGACATGCGGCGGCCGGTCATCGGCCGCAACCAGGTGACATAAGAACATGAGGGGACCGCCATGACCGAAGCGATCGAGTTCTACTTCGACTTTTCCTCGCCCTATTCCTATCTGGCCAGCGAGCTGATCGACGCGCTGGCGGCGAAGTACGGCCGCCGGGTGAAGTGGCGGCCGATGATGCTCGGCGCGGCCTTTCAGAAGGCGGGCACGGTGCCGCTGGTGCAGGTGCCGCTGAAGGGCGACTACAGCTTGCGCGACTTCGACCGCTCGGCGCGCTTCCTCGGCGTGCCGTTCAAGTTTCCGGCGAAATTCCCCGCCGTCACGCTGGCCGCGGCGCGGGCCTACTACTGGCTGCACGACCGCGACTGCATGCAGGCCCGGGCCTTCGCCCATGCCGTGTTTCGCGCCTACTGGCAGGACGGCCGCGACATCGCCGAGCTGGCCGTGGTCCGGGACATCGCCGCCGGGCTCGGCATCGACAGGGACGCCCTGGCCGAGGCGGTGGCCACGCCGGAAATCAAGCAGCGCCTGAAGGCCGAGAGCGACGCCGCCGTGGCCCGCGGCATGTTCGGCGCGCCCTACATCATCGTCGACGGCGAACCCTTCTGGGGCGCCGACCGATTGCCGCAGATCGAGAAATGGCTGGCCACGGGCGGGTTCTGAGGCGATGAGCCTGATCAGGTCCGGCCTCGATCCGCGCTCAACCGAGTTTGCCGCCAATGCCGCGGCGATGCGCGCCCTGGTCGCCGAGCTGCGCGACAAGACGGCGCAGATTGCGCAAGGCGGTTCCGAGCCGGCGCGGCGCAAGCACCTGGAGCGCGGCAAGCTGCTGGTCCGCGACCGGATCGACGGCCTGCTCGACCCGGGCACCGCATTCCTCGAGCTGTCGCCGCTCGCCGCCCTCGGCATGTATGACAACGGCGTTCCGGCGGCCGGCCTCGTCACCGGCATCGGCCGCGTCCATGGCGTCGAGTGCGTGATCGTCGCCAACGACGCCACGGTCAAGGGCGGCACCTATTACCCGCTGACGGTCAAGAAGCACCTGCGCGCCCAGGAGGTCGCCGCCCAGAACCGCCTGCCCTGCATCTACCTGGTCGATTCCGGCGGCGCCAACCTGCCGGCCCAGGACGAGGTGTTTCCCGACCGTGAGCACTTCGGCCGCATTTTCTTCAACCAGGCCAACCTGAGTGCCGCGGGCATCCCGCAGATTGCCGTCGTCATGGGTTCGTGCACCGCCGGCGGCGCCTATGTCCCGGCCATGTCCGACGAGGCGATCATCGTCCGCAACCAGGGCACCATCTTTCTCGGCGGCCCGCCGCTGGTGAAGGCCGCCACCGGCGAAGTGGTCAGCACCGAGGAGCTCGGCGGCGGCGACGTGCATACGCGCGTCTCGGGCGTCGCCGACCATCTGGCCGAGAACGACCACCACGCCCTGGCGCTGGCCCGCCGCATCGTCGCAAACCTCAACCGCCGCAAGCCGCAGCCGCTCGACGCGGCGGCGCCCGAGGAGCCGGCCTACGATCCCGAGGAACTCTACGGCATCATCCCCACCGATACCCGCAAGCCTTATGACGTGCGCGAGGTGATCGCCCGCCTCGTCGACGGTTCGCGCTTCGACGAATTCAAGGCGCGCTACGGCACCACCCTGGTGACCGGCTTCGGCCGCCTCCACGGCTATCCTATCGGCATAGTCGCCAACAACGGCATCCTCTTCTCCGAGTCGGCGCTGAAGGGCGCCCACTTCGTCGAGCTGTGCGCCCAGCGCGGCATGCCATTGGTCTTCCTGCAGAACGTCAGCGGCTTCATGGTCGGCCGCAAGTACGAGAACGGCGGCATCGCCCGCGACGGCGCCAAGATGGTCACCGCCGTGGCCTGCGCCCAGGTGCCGAAATTCACCGTGATCATCGGCGGCTCCTTCGGTGCCGGCAATTACGGCATGTGCGGCCGCGCCTACGGCCCGCGCCTGCTCTGGATGTGGCCCAATGCGCGGATTTCGGTGATGGGCGGCGAGCAGGCTGCGAGCGTGCTGGCGACCGTCAAGCGCGACGGCATCGAGGCCGCCGGCCAGGCCTGGAGCGGCGCCGAGGAAGAAGCCTTCAAGGCGCCGATCCGCGCCCAGTACGAGACCCAGGGCCATCCCTACTACGCCACGGCGCGGCTCTGGGACGACGGCATCCTCGACCCGGCACAGACGCGGCGGGCGCTGGGGCTGGGCATTTCGGCGGCGCTCAACGCGCCGATCGCGGCGACGACGTTTGGCGTCTTCAGGATGTGATTGTCATGTTCTGTAATTTCCTAAGCACCGCAAGGGTCGCGCGTGTTTGACAAGATCCTGATTGCGAATCGGGGCGAAATCGCCTGCCGCATCATCCGCACGGCGCGGCGCCTTGGCCTGCGCTGCGTCGCGGTCTATTCCGAGGCCGACGCCGGCGCCCGCCACGTGCGCCTCGCCGACGAGGCCGTGCTGATCGGGCCGGCCGCGGCCCGCGAGTCCTACCTGTCGATCGAGCGCATCATCATTGCGGCACGGCAGAGCGGCGCCGAGGCGATCCATCCCGGCTATGGCTTCCTCGCCGAGAACGCCGACTTCGCCGAGGCCTGCGTGGCCGCGCGCATCGTCTTCGTCGGCCCGCCGCCCCAGGCCATCCGCGCCATGGGCTCGAAGAGCGCCGCCAAGACGCTGCTGGGCAAGGCCGGCGTGCCGCTGACGCCGGGCTATCACGGCGACAACCCGGATCCGGCCTTCCTCAACGGCCAGGCCGACGCCATCGGCTATCCGGTGCTGATCAAGGCCAGCGCCGGCGGTGGCGGCAAGGGCATGCGCGTGGTCGCGCAGTCGGCCGACTTCGCCGCGGCCCTGGCCTCGTGCCGCCGCGAAGCGGCGGCCGCCTTCGGCGACGAGCGGGTGCTGGTCGAGAAATACCTGCAGCGGCCGCGCCACATCGAGATCCAGGTGTTCGCCGATACGCAGGGCAACTGCGTACATCTCTTCGAGCGCGACTGCTCGGTGCAGCGCCGCCACCAGAAGGTCCTCGAAGAGGCGCCCTCCCCGGGCATGACGCCCGAGCGCCGCGCCGCCATGGGCCGGGCGGCGATCGAGGCGGCGCGGGCCGTCGGCTACGTCGGCGCCGGCACCGTCGAGTTCATCGCCGAGCCGGACGGCCGCTTCTATTTCATGGAGATGAATACCCGCCTGCAGGTCGAGCATCCGGTCACCGAGATGATCACCGGCCTCGACCTGGTCGAGTGGCAGCTCCGGGTCGCCGCCGGCGAGCCGCTGCCGCTGGCCCAGGAGCAGTTGCAGATTCGCGGCCACGCCATCGAGGCGCGCATCTACGCCGAGGATCCGGACAAGGGCTTCCTGCCCTCGACCGGGCGGCTGCTGCATCTGGCGCCGCCCGAGGAGACGCTGCACGTGCGCGTCGACAGCGGCGTCGACGAGGGCGACGAGATCGCGCCGCACTACGACCCGATGATCGCCAAGCTGATCGTCTGGGATGACAATCGCGATCGGGCCCGGGCGCGTATGCTCCAGGCATTGACCGGGTATCGCGTCGTGGGCGTGGCCAACAACGTCGAGTTCCTCGCCCGCCTGGTGGCCTGCCCGGCCTTCGCCGCGGCCGACCTCGACACCGGCCTGATCGAGCGCGAGCACGACTTCCTGTTTCCCGGCCAGCCGCAAGCGCCGCGTGAAGCCTGGCTGTTGGCGACGCTGGCCGAGCTGCTCTTCGAAGCGCATGCCGCGGCCGGCGCCGCCGCGGCAGCCGCCGACCGCCATTCGCCCTGGCACCTGCGCGATGGCTGGCGCCTCAACGGCAAGGCGCAGCGCCGGCTCGGCTACCGCCTCGGCAAAACGCAGAAGCGCATCGCAGTCGCCTACGCCGCCAAGGGCTTCGAGCTGGCCCTGGACGGCCGGACCAGCACCGTGCGCGGCCAGCTCGAGGCCGGCGGCCGCCTGCTGCGCGCCGAGATCGACGGCCAGCGCCTGGCGGCCACGGTGATCGCCGCCGGCGAGCGCCGCCACGTCTTCCTTCACGGCCACGTCTGGGCCTTCACCGCCGTCGATCCGCTGTTCCACGCCGGCAGCGGCGGCGGCCACGAAGGCCAGCTGGTGGCGCCGATGCCCGGCAAGGTGATCGCGCTGCTCGCCGCGCCCGGCAGCACGGTGGCCAAGGGGGAGCCGCTGCTGATCCTCGAGGCGATGAAGATGGAACACACCATCGCCGCCCCCGCCGCCGGCATCGTCAAGTCCTTCCGCTACGCCGTCGGCGACCAGGTCGCCGACGGCGCGGAACTGGTGGAGTTCGAGATTGAATCCTGATATTCTGAATTTCCGTAATTCGGTAATTCGGAGCCCTCATGGACAACCTGATCATTTCCAGCCGCGGCCAGATCACGCTGCCGGCCAAGCTGCGCAAGCGCCTCGGCATCGAACCGGGCGGCGTGCTGATCGCCGAAGAGCAGGACGGCGCACTGCTTCTTAGGCCGGCGGCGGTGATCGCGACCCGCCTCTACAGCGACGAGGAAATCGCCCGCTGGGCCAAGCAGGACGAGCCGACGCCGGAATTCGAGGCCAAGCTCGCCGCCTGGATGAAACGCGAGCAAGGGCGCCGCCCGAGCGGCCCCAAGTCTGCCAAGCGCAAGGCGGCGTGAGGGGTGAGATTGTTCTTCGATGCGAACGTGCTATTTTCTGCCGCCTACCGTCCCGACGGCACGGTCGGGCAGTTTCTCGCGGCCTGCCGCGACCTCGGCTGGGAGCTGCTGAGCAGCGACTATGCGGTCATCGAGGTGGAAAGAAACCTGTCGCGCAAGGCGCCACAGGCCTTGCCCCAACTCGCCGCGGTGCTCAGCGGTCTGCGCATCGTCCCCTCGGCGGCCGGTGCCGCGCCGGTGCCGCTGCGCGACAAGGACCGGCCGATCCTGGCGACGGCCATCGCCTGCGCCGCCGACGTTCTGCTCACCGGCGATGGGCGGGATTTCGGCGCGTATTTCGACAAACCCGGCAAGACCGGCGGGGTCCGCATCATGACGGTATCGGCCTTCATCGACGATCGGATGAAGCCATGACGCTCCCCGCCCAGGTCCGCCTCGTCGAAGTCGGGCCCCGCGACGGCCTGCAGAACGAGCCGGGCTTGGTGCCGACCGCAACCAAGTTGGAACTGATCGAGCGCCTCGTCGCCGCCGGCCTTAGGACCATCGAGGCCGCCGCCTTCGTCTCGCCGAAGTGGGTGCCGCAGATGGCCGACGCGGGCGCCGTAATGCGCGGCGTCAAGCGCCATCCCGGCGTTACCTACACGGCCCTGACGCCGAACCTCCAGGGCTTCGAGGCGGCCCGGGCGGCCGGCTGCGAGGAGGTGGCGGTGTTCGCCGCGGCCTCGGAAGCCTTCTCGCAGAAGAATATCAACTGCTCTATTGCCGCGTCGATCGAGCGCTTCAGGCCGCTCGCGGCGGCGGCGCAGGCGGCGCGCGTCCGCGTTCGCGGCTACGTCTCCTGCGTGCTCGGCTGCCCCTACAGCGGCGCGGTCGCGCCGGCCCAGGTCGCCGCAGTGGCGGCGCTGCTCGACGAGCTCGGCTGCTACGAGATATCGCTCGGCGACACCATCGGCGCCGGCACCCCGGGCAAGACCCGGGCGATGCTCGAGGCCTGCGCGCGGCACGTTGCCGTCGACCGCCTGGCCGGCCATTACCACGATACCTTCGGCATGGCCGCGGCCAACATCTACGCTTCGCTGGAACTCGGCGTGGCCGTGTTCGACGCCTCGGTGGCCGGGCTCGGCGGCTGCCCCTATTCGCCGGGCGCCTCGGGGAACGTCGCCAGCGAAGACGTCGTCTATCTGCTCGACGGACTCGGCATCGCCAGCGGCGTCGATCTCGAGCGGCTCGTCGATGCCGCCGCCTGGATATCGCAACAACTCGGCCGGCCGCCGGCCTCGCGCGTGGCGCGGGCCGTGCTTGGCCGCCGCAACAGGGAGCAATGCGCATGAAGGAAGGACTACGCCCCGGGCTCGAACACCAATTGAGCTTCACCGTCAGCGAGGCCAAGACGGTGCCGGCGCTCTATCCGGAATCGGCCTCGTTCCAGGATATGCCATCGGTCTTTGCCACCGGCTTCATGGTCGGCCTGCTCGAATGGGCCTGCCTCGAACTGGTCAAGCCCTACCTCGACTGGCCGCGCGAGCAGACCGTCGGCACCCACGTCGATTTCTCGCACACCGCGGCGACGCCGCCCGGCTTCACGGTGACGGTCCGGGCGCGGCTCGAGGAGGTCGACGGCAAGCGCCTGCTGTTCAGCGTCTCGGCCCACGACGGCGTCGACACCATCACCACCGGCCGCCACGAGCGCTTCGTCATCGATGCCGCCAAGTTCGCCGCCCGCGTCGCCGAGAAGCAGGCCAGGGCCTGAATCCGTCATGGTCGCCTCGCCGTGCATCGATGTCTGCACCCTGGACGAGGCCACCGGCCTCTGCGAGGGCTGCTGGCGCACGCTCGACGAAATCTCCGCTTGGTGCACGGCCACGGACGAGCATAAGCGCCTGATCCTCGCCGCCGTCGCGCAGCGCCGCGCCCGCCTCGGCCCCGACGCCGATCTCGCCTGCAACTGCCGCGACCCATGATGCTGCCGCCGCAGGTCCGCGTCGTCGAGCGCGGCTGGCTGTCGTCCAACAACATCGTCTGCCACGAAGGCGACACGGCGACGCTGGTCGACAGCGGCTACGTCGCCCACGCCGGAGAGACCGTCGCCCTGGTCCGCCAGGCCATCGAAGGGCGGCGCCTCGCGCGCCTCGTCAACACCCATTCGCACTCCGACCACATCGGCGGCAACGCCGCGCTGAAGCGCGCCTTCGGCTGTGACATTGTCATCCCGGCGGGCATCGCGGCGGCGGTGGCCGCCTGGGACGAACAGGCGCTTTTTCTCGCGCCGTCGGGCCAGCGCGGCGACCGCTTCGCCCACGACGCCACCATTGCCGCCGGCGACGCCTTCGAGATGGGCGGGCTTGCCTGGCGGGCCCACGCCGCGCCCGGCCACGACATGGAAGCGCTGGTCTTCCACTGCCCCGGCGAACGCCTGTTGATCTCCGGCGATGCGCTGTGGCGCGACGGCTTCGGCATAATCTTCGCCGAGGTCATGGGCTTAGGCGAAGGCCTTAAGGCGACCCGTCGGACGCTGGAGGCGATCGGCCGTCTCGATATTGACATCGTCATACCTGGCCACGGCGCTCCCTTCGCCGATGTCGACGAGGCGCTGCAACGGGCCTTCCGCCGCGTCGCCGCCTTCGCGGCTGATCCCGGCCGCATGGCGCGCAACGCCATCAAGGCCTGCTTCACCTTCAACCTGCTCGAACTGGGCTCGCTGCCGCGCGCCGATCTGCCCGCCTATCTGGCCGCGATCCCCTTCTTCCACGACATCGCCACGCGCATCCTGGCCATGGACGTCGGCGCCGCCGCCGACTGGCTGGTCGCCGAACTGCGCCGCGCCGGCGCCATCGAAATCCGCGACGGGCTGATCGTGCCGACGATGGCGCCCTAAGCTAAATCAGGCGACGGCCCACTCCGCCGACAGCAGTTCCGCCTGCTCGAGCACCGTCTGCGTCGCCTTCTCCTGCTGGTCCGGCGGATAGCCGTATTTGCGCAGGATGCGCTTGACGATGACGCGCAACTGGGCGCGCACGTTGTCGCGCACGGTCCAGTCGATGGTGACGTTCTTCTTCACCGTCGCCACCAGCTCGCGGGCGATGCCGACCAGCGTCGGTTCGCCGAGCACCTTGACGGCGCTGTCATTGACTTCCAGCGCGTCGTAGAAGGCCAGCTCGTCCTCGCTCAACTGGAGCGCCGCGCCGCGCGTACAGGCGGCGCGCATCGCCTTGGCCAGCTGGATCAGTTCCTCGATCACCTGGGCCGTCTCGATGGCGCGGTTCTGGTACTTGCGCACCGCCTGCTCCAGCAGTTCGGCGAAGGAGCGCGCCTGCACCACGTTGCGCCGGCCGCGCCGCCTGATCTCGCCTTTCAGCAGCTTCTGCAGCAGTTCGACGGCCAGATTGCGCTGCGGCATGCCGCGCACCTCGGCCAGGAACTCGTCGGAAAGAATCGAGATGTCCGGCTTCCTTAGGCCCGCCGCGGCGAAGATGTCGATCACGCCGTCGGAAACCACCGCCTTCGAAATGATCTGCCGGATCGCCTGCTCAAGCTCTTCGTCACTCCTGCGTTCGCCCGCCGTGCCTTTGGCCAGCACCGCCCGGACCGCCTGGAAGAAGCCGACGTCGTCGCGGATCTTCAGCGCCTCCAGGTGCGGAACGCTCAGCGCGAAGGCCTGGCCCAGTTCGGTCACGGCGCGCAGCAGGCGCGCCTTGCCGTCGTCCTGGGCGAGGATGTGTTCTTGCCCCGTCGGCAGCAGCGACAGGCGGTCCCGCGGCGTGCCGGTGGTCCAGTGCGACCAGTCGAAGCCGTGGAACAGGTCGCGGCAGATTGCGTATTTCTCGAGCATCACGGCCACCGCCTCGGCCTGGTCGAGCGCCGTCCTGCCGCTGCCGCCGCTCTCGGTGTAGGTGGCCATGGCCTTCTTGAGTTCGTCGGCGAGCCCCAGGTAGTCGACCACCAGCCCGCCCGGCTTGTCCTTGAAGACGCGGTTCACGCGGGCGATGGCCTGCATCAGGCCGTGGCCGCGCATCGGCTTGTCGACATACATGGTGTGCAGGCTCGGCGCGTCGAAGCCGGTCAGCCACATATCGCGGACGATGACGATCCGGAAGCGGTCCTTAGGATCGCGGAAGCGAATGGCCAGCGCCTCGCGGCGCGGCTTGTTGCGGATGTGCTGCTGCCAGTCGAGCGGGTCGGACGCGGAGCCGGTCATCACCACCTTCATGGTGCCCTGCTCGTCGTCTTCGCCCTGCCAGTCCGGCCGCAGCAGCGCGATCCGGCGATAGAGGTCGACGCAGATGCGCCGGCTCATGCATACCACCATCGCCTTGCCATCCAGCGTGGCGAGGCGGTCCTCGAAATGCTCGACCAGGTCGCGGGCGATCAGCCGGATGCGGTTCTCCGAACCGACCACGGCTTCGAGTTGCGCCCAGCGGCTTTTGAGCTGCTCCTTGCGCTCGATCTCTTCGCCCTCGGTCGCCTCCTCGAACTCGGCATCGATCTTCGGCCGCTCCGCCTCCTCCAGCTCCAGCCGGGCCAGCCGGCTCTCGTAGTAGATCGGCACCGTCGCCCCGTCGACCACCGCGCGCTGGATGTCGTAAATGCTGATGTAATCGCCGAACACGGCGCGCGTGTTGGCGTCGGTCTGCTCGATCGGCGTGCCGGTGAAGCCGACGAACGAGGCGTGGGGCAGGGCGTCGCGCATGTGGCGGGCGAAGCCGTCGATGAAGTCGTACTGGCTGCGGTGCGCCTCGTCGGCGATGACGACGATGTTGCGCCGCTCCGACAGTACCGGATGCCGGTCGCCCTTGGCCTCGGGGAAAAATTTCTGGATGGTGGTGAACACCACGCCGCCGGAGCCGACCGTTAGCTTGGCGCGCAGATCGGCGCGATCGGCGGCCTGCACCGGCGGCTGGCGCAGCAGCCCGCGGCAGCGGGCGAAGGTGCCGAAAAGCTGGTCGTCGAGATCGTTGCGGTCGGTGAGCACGACGAGCGTCGGGTTGGCCATGGCCGGATGCAGGATTACGCGACCGGCATAAAAGGCCATGGTCAGGCTCTTCCCCGACCCTTGCGTGTGCCAGACCACGCCGACGCGCCGGTCGCCGGGCTCGCCGCCGGGATTCTGGCCGGCCTCATAGCGACCGGACGCGCCCTGAATTCCCCGCAACCCATATTGAATCTGCGCCGCGCGCAGCGTCTCTTCGACCGCCACGTTCACCGCGTGAAACTGGTGATAGCCGGCCATCTTCTTGACGAGCCGGCCGCCCCCGTCGGCGTCGGCCTCCTCGAAGACGATGAAGTGGCGCACGAGATCGAGGAAGCGGCGTTTTTCGAACACGCCCTCCAGCACCACCTGCAACTCGGCCAGCCTGGCCGCGGCGTCCTCGCGGCCGCTGATCGTGCGCCAGGGCTTGAACCATTCCCGGCCCGCGCCGAGCGCGCCGATGCGCGCCTGCACGCCGTCGGAGACGACCAGCGCGGCATTGCTGGCGAACAACGCGGGAATCTGCGCCTGGTAGGTTTCGAGCTGACGGTGCGCGCTCCAGACGGTGGCGTTCTCGTCGGCCGGGTTCTTGAGTTCGATCACCGCCAGCGGCAGGCCGTTGAGGAACAGCACCACGTCCGGCCGGCGCGTGTGCTGCCCCTCGGCGACGGTGAATTGGTTGACGGCCAGCCAGTCGTTGTTATCGTGACCATCGAAATCGATTACTTGCGCCTGCGACCCGCCGATCGAACCATCGGCGCGGCGGTACTCGACGCTCACGCCATCGACGAGCAGCCGATGCACCGCACGGTTGCGCTCCAACAGCGTCGGTGCATCGAGCCGCGTCAATTTCCTAAAGGCGTCTTCCAGCGCCTCGTCGGGCAGGTCCGGGTTGAGGCGCAGTAGCGCTTGGCGCAAGCGCTCTTCCAGCACCACGTCACGGTAGTTCGCATCGCGGCGCTCGGCGCCGGGCATGCCCACCGCGATGTCCGGGCCGTGCAACACCGCGTAGCCGAGCGCTTCGAGCCAGGCGAGGGCGGCTTCTTCGACGATGGACTCAGTGAACTGCGGCATGGCACTTGGTCGTGCTACTCAGAACAATCGTCCCGTGACTTTAGTCGAGCAGTAGCGGACGGGCTTTGCAGCCTTTTCGAGCACGCCTTCTTCGACCAATCGCTGCAACCATTCCTTCGCCTGGCTTTTCGATACGTTCAATTCGGTCGCGACCTCGGCGTCTGTCTTAGGCGTATCCATCTTTTCAAGCAGCGACCTCACCGTCGCAAAGAGTTCCTCTGCTGGAGCGGCGGGCACCGATGCTGTCGAGGGGGCGGCCTGCGCGCCTTGCTCCAAGGCTTCGCTCGGAGCCGTATATTCCCGCGCAGGCTCCCGGGTGCCGACGAGGGGTAGTTGCTCCTGGTTGGGAGTCTCGCTTGGCGCCTGAGATGCCAACGCCGTGTCGAACGCTTCCACGCTATCTGGGTTGGGCCACGGTAGCGCCCCCTTTTTGCTCAGCGCTTCCAAACCCTTCCCCGATTCGCCGCTGGATCGGATGTAGATTGGGACGAGGTGCAGCTTCTCCAGTTGCTCTATCGCGCCCGCCCACGTACCGCCCTTATTGTCGTCCGAACTCACGACGAGCGCCGCATCTGCCAGCGCATAGATCAGCTTGTTGCGTTGCATGGCGTTACCGACGTTGAATCCGGCCGAAGGATCGTAGGGGGAGATCAGGACCAATTGCCCATCCATCAGGAGATTGCGGTGCTCACGGTTCAGTGCAGTCCGTTCAAGACTGTCCGCCAATACCCCAGCCACTTTGCCGCCATTTTCAAGCGCGCCGCGCATGGCGGCTTGGTCGATGCCACGCGCACCCCCCGAAACCAGTGTTCGCCTCGCGCTGGCAACAAGCCGGCCAACACCTTCTGTGTACTCGACCAAGCCGTCGTCCACATTCCGGGAGCCGACGACCGCCAACCCGCCCGTGTCCAGGAGCCCTGCATTGCCACAACCGTAAAGTACCGGCGGCGCATCTTCCCTTAGGCGTGCCTTTGGTCGCCTCGGGTACTCTGAATCGGCGCGGCTCACCACCCAAATCGCCCGCGCTTGCCAACGTTCGACTGCCTGACTCAACAGAAAGCCGCGGGCTAGCAGACTCTTGAGCCGGTCGCTGCCGATGAGCTGTTGGCACTCCTCAAGCAACCCTCGTGCATCCGGAACGAGCAGGTCGGCCGGTTCTCGCTGCTTGTCCCTGAGGAAGCGTGCCAGGCGCTTGTATTCGCCCGGCTTCAACAAATCGGACGATGAATCGTGTCGCCCGACAATCAGCGGCGCTGTCAGCAACAGGATTGCCTGCGTATTGGCTGAGAGCGAGTTACTCATTCGTCGTGCCCCGCGAGTGCGAGCACCAGAGGCGATACCTCGCCGCTGCCATGGGAGCGCAACAACCAGACCGCGACGGTCAAGGTCCAACGCGAATCCACCATGTCATCGACGAGCAGCACCGGCCCGGCGCGTAGCCCTTGCGTACTGATTGCCAGAGAGCCGTCGATGTTGCGCGCCTGTTGAGTGCTGTTCGCCATTGTCTTCTGCTCGGGGCGATTGTCGGTCTTCTCCAGTACTGCGTCGAACGGCAGATTCAAGGTTTCGGCCAGCCGCCGTGCAAAGTCCGGCACCAGATCGGGGTGTCGAAGCGATGGGATACAGCTTACCCAGGCGGGCGCCGGTCGCGGTTTCCATTCTCGCACCAGGGCCGCACAGGCTTCAACCAGTTCATCCGCGAAATGGCCGTCGTAGTACTTGCCTTGTCGAACCAGACAGCCCCATCCGGCATCACCCCAGATGCACAGCGCCTTGCCGGGCTGTGCCTGAAGCTCGGCCGCAATTCGTCCCGTGAGACGATACTGCGGCATCCCGCCCGTTGGCCACAGCTTGCGCGGCTCGATGGGCAGGCTGGTACGGCGCAGATAGGCTACTGCCTCCCGAACCAGCGCCGGATCGGTGGTTGTCGGCAACGGTGGCAATGCGGGCGTATGGATAGAGCTTGGATTGCCGTCGAGTGCCTGGATAAGAAACTCCATATGCCCGGAGCGTAAGCTTACATATTCCTGCATCTGACGCTGTTCGTCGCGCCGCAGTGCCGTGAGTCTTTCCGCCCGCTCCCAGAACGCTTCGCTCAGATTCGCCGCCGTCAGTTGCCACCTGGTGCCTTGCTTGGCGATGGGCGCTGGCGACTCGAGCGAGAGCAGGTCGATGGTCTTCTGAATACGTCCCTTGCTGAGATTGACGCGAACAAGCAACTCCGGGACCGATAGTCCGTTCGGCGCCGACTGCAGCGCGTCCAGCACGCCTTGAACTTCGTCCCGCGTCGGGAAAGCACTTTCGATGAAGTAGTCGGTTATATTCGTTTCTTCCTCGCCGCTCAGCAGCACCCCGTAAGCCGCAGCCAGCGCTCGACCCGCGCGACCGACCTGCTGGTAATAGGCGACGACCGATCCTGGCGTCTGGTAATGAATCACGAAGGCCAGATCCGGTTTGTCGAAACCCATCCCCAATGCTGTCGTGGCCGCCAGCGCCTTCACCCGATTTTCCAGCAAGGCCTGCTCCAGCTCGGGCCGGCGCTCGCCGGTTTCGCCTGTGTAGGACTCCACCTTCAAACCGCGCGATCGGAGCCAATCGGCCACCTGCACCGCATCGCGTACCGTGAGCGTGTAGATGATGCCGTTACCGGGCAAAGTCGGCACCCGCTCCGCAAGCCAGGCGAGGCGTTCCGCCTGACTGTGCAAACGCATCGTCTGGAGCGCGAGCGACGGCCGATTCAGGTCGCCGCGCGAAACACTGAGGTTAGGGCCAAGCACGGTCGTCAGATCGTCCATGACGCGGTTATTGGCCGTTGCCGTCGTCGCCAGCAGCCGCAGATTTTGCGGCAGCGTGCGCACGATGCGCTCCAGCAGCCGATAGTGCGGGCGGAAATCGTGTCCCCAGTCCGAAATGCAGTGCGCTTCATCGATCACCAGCAATGCAATGCGCCCCGCGACGCCAGCGAGTACCTGCGTGCGAAAGCGTTCATTGGCCAACCGCTCGGGCGAGATCAGCAGAATGTCAACCTCGTTGCGTTGAATCATTGCCTCGACGTCTGCCCATGCCTCCTGGTTGTCGGAATTGATCGTGACGGCGCGCACGCCCATCCGCTCGGCCGCCGCGATCTGGTTACGCATCAGCGCCAACAGGGGCGAGATCAGCAAGGCCGGACCGTTACCCTGTTCCCGCAGCAGCTTGGTGGCGATGAAATAGACGAAACTCTTTCCCCAGCCGGTTTTCTGCACGACAAGCAGCCGCCCGCGGCCTTCGACGATGTGGCGGATCGCTTCTTCCTGGCCTTCGCGGAAGCGCGAGTCAGGCCGGCCTGAGCCGAGGCGGAGAAGTTCGAGGGCGCGTCGGGCGCTGAACGTCATTCATGCTCTCCGAAGGCGCACCGCATTTGCCATGGACATTGGCGCACCGCGCTGTTGCGATCCAGCACAGCGTCGCGGTAGTTCGGGTCGGTGCGCTTCGCGCTGGGCTGGCGCGCTGCGATGTCGGGGCTGTGCCGGACGGCGTAGCCAAGCGACGCCAGCCAGGCGAGCGCGGCTTCTTCGACTATGGATTCGGTGAAGCCACTCATCGACTGTCCACCACCGCGCGAGGTGGTTTGTCGGCAACGCCGAGCAGCAAACGACCGCCGCCTTCATTGGCCAGCGCGACGCAATACTCGTACAGACGGCGGTTGTCGAACTGCGTCTTCGCCTCTTTGAAATCCAGACGCTGGTACTCGGAGGGCGACTGCCGCCAAAGGTCGATTTGTTCCGGTGTCGTGGGCATGGCTATACCGCCCCCTCGATTTCGCGGCCGGCGTCTAAAGCTTGCAACTCGCGTTTGAGGATGCGCCGGTTCATTCGCCAGTTCCGTGCGCGTCATACCGGGCCGCATGGGCGATTAATGCCGTCGTCACCATCAGCAGCATTTGTGCACCCAATTTGGAGGTAATCCGAATACCTGAGCCGCCAGACTGATCCTGAGTTTTCCCTCCATGCTCTTGCCCGCCCGCTTCTGTTCCAGCCATTCGATGCGGCGCGGGTCGAGAGGAATTTCCAGAGTCGTGTGAATCTCGTCCTGATAGGGTCGGTATTGCATTCCGGCACGATCAATGGACACTGGCCTGGCGTCAGCGATCTTCTCGGCGCCGATGAACAATTTGCCCGTCAGCATGCCGAACGAAACAGCTTGCGTGGCCGTGCGGAGCTGGACGCCAGATTCCTCCTTGACGTAGAGGGACACCTGAACAGTCAAGCGAGGGAAAACGCCTCCGCCGATCGCGTTTACACAATCGGGATTGACGGTCGCTTCGGCAACCAAACCGGTGTTGATTGCGGACATCGAGTGATTCATGCCGCCGTCCCCACCAGTTCTTCAGCGGATTTCACGCGTAGCTCGCCGGAGATGAGCTTGGGCAGCAGCGTGTCCCGGAGGGCGGCGAGGGCGCGGCCTTCCGTGGTTGCAGCGCTGGCGCGCGCGAAGAGCGGTTTAATTAACCGCCCGAACCGTTCGGCAATGGGCTTCGGCGCAGCCACTATTCGAAAGTGAGAGAGCGACTCCGCAGGCACTCGCTGCCGCCCGCTGGACCCGGTCATGCTCTGGATTGCGAAATCGCGGAACTCTGTACTTCGGGCGAGGCAATACGCAAATTCGGCCGGAAGCGGTAGCTTAGGACGCAGCACAATGTACTCGGTGGAGCCCCAGCCGACCTGTCCATCCTCGAGAAAATCCACGAAGGCCGTCTTGCCGTTTTCCAGACATGGGGTGATGCGTGCGACCAACGTGTCGCCATTCACGAAGCGCATCCCCGATCCGAAAGGGCGTTCGACTACCTCGGCGGCCGAGTGACCTCGCGTTGGCATATTCGCCATATCGAGATAGGGGGCCGCAACGCCCTTTCGGAGTGCGCGAGCCGGATTGACCTCGATGACCTCGGGCAACGTCGCGACCCGCCACCCCGTGGGTATCTCCCCCAACTCCGATTCCTCGAAGGAAACGGGGAACAGGTCAGCTAAGGACTTGGGCAGGCTAGGTTCGCGGCCTTCGGCCTTGGCGCGGACGGGGTCGAAGTCCACGAACCACGACTTGAACAGCACTCGCGTCATCGCCTCCAGCGTCTCGTTCATCCGCCGGTTCAGTTCGATTTTGTCGTCCAGCGTGCCAAGGATGTGGGCGATGGCGCGTTGTTCGGGAAGTGGCGGAAGAGGTACTGGCGTCGCTCGCAGAATGCCGAGGTTCGTGTGTGGGACGCCGGTTTGAATCGCGTTTTGTCGAATGTAGTTCTGCTGCTCTACAGTCGAGAACACATAGTAGATGAACATCGAATCCGCAAGTTCGCGATTCACCGTGAGCTTCATCTGACTCTGAGACACGAGGTAGCGATCGAACTGGTCCGTCGGGACGACACTGACTTGCCCGAGTGTCCCGCGCTGCGTGAACACAATGTCGCCTGGCCGAGCTAGGTTGGCGTCGAGAGAACCTGCCTTCTTGTCGGTTACGAATGCATACTCACCAGAGACCCAGCGTCCACCCATATTCTGGCCGCGAATAACTGGAACTCCTGTGTCGACATAGTCACGAGAAACGAGGTTCGAGCCGAACGGACCCCCAACAAGCGCATTACGCACCGGAGCTGCGATCTCGCCAACGGTAGCCGCGCGCCACTCACCCCCCATATCCAAACTCCTTCAGCGTGGCGACTTTGGACTGTTGCAACACATTTGTCATGCGCCTAAGAACGGCGCCGCAGGTCGCATCATGCACCGGCATCCTCCCGCTCCGCCCCGGTCAGAATCTCGTAGAGGGACCGGTTGATGTAGTAGTTGCTGCGCCCGATCTTGCGCTTGTGCAGAATGCCATCGACGACCAGGGCATCGAGGTATTTCGTGGCGGTCAGGCGCGAGACGCCGAGATCGCGCTGGATGAACTCGATCTTGGTGTAGGGGTGGCTGAACAGGTTGTTGATCAGGTCCTGGCTGTAGAACCTGTGCTGGGCGCGGATGCGCTGCTTGGTGTCGAGCAGCAGGATCTTGATCGCCTGGATGGTGGCCACGGTCTCGGCGGCGGTGCGTTCCACGGCGGTGAGCATGTAGAACACCCAGTCTTCCCAGGCGTCGTGCTCGCGAACATCTTGCAACAGGCGGTAGTAGTCCGGCTTGGTGCGCACGATGTGGCGGCTGAGGTGGAGCACCGGGATGTCGAGCAGTCCTTCCTTCACTAGGTACAGGACATTGACGATGCGTCCGCTGCGACCGTTGCCATCGTAAAAGGGATGGATGCTTTCGAACTGGTGGTGGATCAGCGCCATGCGGATCAGGGGATCGGCGTCGAAAGGCGGCTCGCCGTGCCAGAAGCGTTCGAGCTCGCTCATCAGCCGCTGCACGTCATTCGCGTCCTGAGGTGGGGCATATACCGTTCGTCCGGCACCGTCCTTCAACACCGTGCCGGGCAGCTTGCGCAAACCGGCGCGATTGGATTCGATTTCGGCCTGGATGTCGAGCACGGTGTTGAGCGTAAGCAGCCCGGTGGTTCGGACGCGCTCGAAGCCGGTGCGCAGGGCTTGCCGGTAGCGCAGCACTTCCTTGGCCGCCGCGTTGACCTTTTCAGTGGATGGGGTGTCCTCGCGGTAAAGTTCGTCGTGGGTGGTGATGATGTTTTCGATGGCGGAGCTGTCCTTCGCCTCTTGCAGCGCCAGGGTATTAACGAGGATGCCCTGATTGGGGATGGTGGCCGCCACACCCTTGAGTTCCGCCAGGCTACGGCTGGCCGCGGTCAGCTTCTTGAGGATGGCGGGCGTCTCGAAGCGGGCGGCATCGAGTTCATGTAAGGGACGGAGGGCGCTCATCGCGAGGCGGCAGGGGGTTTATGTGTACATAAATTGTGTCATTACTATACACGTCATGGCGACTTGTCTAGGTTTATTAAGGAAGCCTTGCATATGGCTCCTGCGCCAAAGGTGTGCGCGGACACGCCAAAGCAAATGCCGCAAACCGCCGCATCTCTATTTCCCCTCCCATGCCGCGAAGTCGATGGCGCGCTTCTTCTTCGGCTCGGGCGGCGTCATCAATTCGCGGATGGCGTCGAAGACGATCTTGAATTGCGCGTCGTATTTCTTTTCGAGAGTCGCGAGCTTGCGGGCGAGGTCGGCATTCGAGGCGAGCATCTGCCTTAGCCGCACGAAGGCACGCTTGATTTCCACGTTGACCATGACGGCGCGCGGGCTGCGCAGCACGCTGGAAAGCATGGCCACACCCTGTTCGGTGAAGGCGTAGGGCAGGTACTTGATATTCTGGCCTCGCTTCAAGCTCACAGACTGTGATCTTGAAGCGGCAGAGTCGTTTCCGTTCAAGATCACCAGTTGTGATTTCATGTTGGCCGTCTCCTCCGCCGTCAGTTGGAACATGAAGTCATCCGGAAAACGTTCGATATTCCGCTTGACCGCCTGGACCAGAGCGCGTGGCTCGACTTCGTAGAGTTCGGCCAGGTGGGTGCTGAGCATCACCTTCTGCCCGCGGACGAGCAGGATCTGTGACTCGATGCGTTGCAGCGCAACGACGGCCTGCTTAGCTGTCATAACCGAGTTCCTTGAGATTGGCGGCTATTGCGGCATTCAGTTTCGCGGCCTCGCCCTGCTGCTCGCGCAGCGTCGCGGCGAGCCGCGTCATCTTCTCCGCGAAGGGCTCGCCGTCATCCTCGGCGGCCTCGGCGCCGACGTAGCGGCCGGGCGTCAGGACGTGGCCATGCTTGCGGATGTCATCGAGCCTTGCCGACTTGCAGAAGCCGGGGATGTCGGCGTAAGTCTCTGGATTCCGGCTTGCGCCGGAATGACGATCGATTGGGTCGCCGCGCCAGGCGTGGTAGGTGCCGGCGATCTTGGCGAGGTCGTCGTCGCTTAGTTCGCGGTGGGTACGGTCGACCAGCGTGCCAAGCTTGCGCGCGTCGATGAACAGCGTCTCGCCGCGCCGGTCGCGGAATGGCCCTGGATTCCCGCCTGTCCGGGAATGACGAGCGGATTTGTCGCGCGTCAGGAACCAAAGGCAAACCGGAATCTGCGTCGAGTAGAAGAGCTGGCCGGGCAGCGCCACCATGCAGTCCACCAGGTCGGCCTCGACGATGGCCTTGCGGATTTCGCCCTCGCCCGACTGGTTGGAGGACATCGAGCCGTTGGCCAGCACGAAGCCGGCTTGTCCGGTGGGCGCCAGATGGTGGATGAAATGCTGCACCCAGGCGTAGTTGGCGTTGCCGGCCGGCGGCACGCCGAATACCCAGCGCTTGTCGTTCTTCAACAGCTCGCCGCGCCAGTCGCTGTCGTTGAAGGGCGGGTTGGCCAGCACGTAGTCGGCCTTGAGGTCCGGATGCTTGTGGTTGTGGAAGGTGTCGCCGTGCGCGATCTGGGCGTCGATGCCGCGGATGGCGAGATTCATCTTGGCCAGGCGCCAGGTGGTGTAGTTGCTCTCCTGCCCGTAGATGGAGATGTCGCCGAGGCGGCCGGCGTGGGCCTCGATGAACTTCTCGCTCTGCACAAACATGCCGCCCGAGCCGCAGCAGGGGTCGTAGACGCGGCCCTTGTAGGGCGCGAGCATCTCGACCAGCACGCGCACCACGCTCGAAGGCGTGTAGAACTGGCCGCCGCTCTTGCCCTCGGCGCTGGCGAAGCGGGCCAGGAAATATTCGTAGACGCGGCCCAGCGTGTCCTTGGCGCGCTCGGCGGCGCTGCCCAGGGCGATGTCGCTGACCAGGTTGATGATCTGGCCGAGGCGCTGCTTGTCGAGGCCGGGGCGGCCGTAGTCCTTGGGCAGTACGCTCTTCAAGCTGGGGTTGTCGCGCTCGATGGCGGCCATCGCATCGTCGACCAGCGTGCCGATGGTCGGCTGCGGGGCGCTTGCCTTCAGGTGTGTCCAGCGTGCTTCCTTAGGAACCCAGAAGATGCTCGCGGCGCGGTATTCGTCGGGGTCTTCGGGGTCGGCGCCCTGCGCCTTCTCGGCGGCGAGGTCGGTGTGCTTGGCCTCGAAGGCGTCGGAGATGTACTTGAGGAAGATCAGGCCGAGGACGACGTGCTTGTACTCGGCGGCGTCCATGTTGTTGCGCAGCGCGTCGGCGGCGGCCCAGAGCTTGGCTTCGAAGCCGAGGTTGGCGGCGCTGTCGGTTGGGGCTTTAGGTCGTTTCGCCATGTCTTCGGCTGATCCGGGTTCGGCGCGGAGGGAAAGCGCGGCGCCGCGTGCCCGCGTGCGCCGGTCTGCTTATGACGGCCGATTCTAGCATCGGGCAAAACGCGCCACGCGCCGGCCGGGCCGCCGCGATGAGGCCGGCTGACAGCCCCGCCGCGAACCGCTATGCTAGGCCGATGCAGCTCATCCTGATCAGCGGCCTGTCCGGTTCCGGCAAGTCGATCGCCCTCAACGTGCTCGAGGACTCCGGCTATTACTGCGTCGACAACCTGCCGGCGGCGCTCCTGCCGCGGCTGCTCGAAGCGCTGGCCGGCGGCGGCTACGAGCGCGTCGCGGTGGCGGCGGACATGCGCGGCGGCGCCGGCATCGCCGTCCTGCCGCAGTTGCTCGCCGACTTGCGCGGCGGAGCGATCGACTTCCGTTTCATTTTCCTCGACGCCCGCGACGAAGTGCTGATCCAGAGGTTTTCCGAGACGCGGCGGCGCCACCCGCTGGCCGACCCGGACTCGACCCTGGCCGAGGCCATCGCCCGCGAGCGCGAGGCGCTCGACGCCCTGGCCAGCCTCGGCCACCACATCGACACCAGCAACCTGCGGCCCAACGCCCTGCGTTCCTGCATCCGCGACTTCGCCCGGCTCGACGCCGGCGCCGGCCTGACGCTGCTGTTCGAGTCCTTCGGCTACAAGCACGGCCTGCCGCTCGATGCCGACATCGTCTTCGACGCCCGCTGCCTGCCCAATCCGCACTACGATCCGGCGCTGCGCGGGCTCACCGGCCGTGATGCCGATGTCATCGACTTCCTCGAGGCCCACGACGAGGTCGGGAAGATGGCCGAGGACATCCGCCGCTTTCTCGCCGACTGGCTGCCGGCCTACGTCCGCGACAACCGCGCCTACCTGACGGTGGCGATCGGCTGCACCGGCGGCCAGCACCGCTCGGTCTACCTGGCCGAATGGCTGGCGGCGCGCTTCCGCGGCCAGGCGCGGGTGCTGGTCCGCCACCGGACGCTGGTCGAATGAAGCACTGGCTGGCCCTGCTGCGCCCCGGCGACTGGCTGGTGCTGGGCCTGGCCCTCGCCTTCTGCGCCGCCGCCTTTCCGCTGGCCTGGCAGGGCGGGCCGCCCGAGCGGGCGGTGGTCCGCCGCGACGGCGCGCTGTTCGCCGAACTGCCGCTGACCCAGGCCAGGCGCCTGTCGGTCGAGGGGCCGATCGGCATCACGGTGATCGAGGTGCAGCCCGGCCGGGCCCGCGTCCTCTCCGACCCGGGGCCGCGCCAATACTGCGTGCGCCAGGGCTGGCTGACCCGGCCCAATGCCATTGCCATCTGCGCGCCGAATCACGTCAGCCTGGCCCTGAGCGGCGGCGGCCGGGCCAACGACTCGCTGGCCTACTAAGCTCGCCTACTAAGCTCGCCTACGAAGATGGAACCCGCCTACATCGACATCCACCCCACCGCCAATGACAGGCGCATCGCCCGCTACGCCGCCGCGGCGATCGCCCTGACCCTGGCCGAGGCGGCCATCCCGACGCCGCTGCCGGGGGTCAAGCCGGGGCTGGCCAACATCGTCACCCTGATCGTGCTCGAACGCCACGGCTGGCGCGATGCCGTATGGGTCAGCCTGCTGCGCGTCTTCGCCGCCAGCCTGCTGTTCGGCGGCTTCCTCGCGCCGGGCTTCTTCCTCAGCCTGGCCGGCGCCATTTGCAGCCTGGCGGTGCTCGGCCTGGCCATGCACCTGCCGCCGCGCTGGTTCGGCGCGGTCAGTTGCAGCGTGCTGGCCGCCTTCGCCCACATCGCCGGGCAGATCGTCCTGGCGCGGCTGTGGCTGGTGCCGCACGACGGGGTGTTCTACCTGGTGCCGATCTTCGCCGCCGCGGCGCTGTTCTTCGGCCTGATCAACGGCCTCGTCGCGGCGCGCATCCTCGCCGGCGACGGCGGCCCCACCACGCAGTCACAATCGACATGAACAAGACCATCGCCGTCGCCTTTACCGGCGCCTCGGGCCTGCCCTACGGCCTGCGCCTCGTCGAATGCCTGCTCGGCGCCGGCGTCCGCGTGCAGCTGCTCTACTCCCAGGCGGCCCAGGTGGTGGCCCGCCAGGAACTCGATCTGACGCTGCCCTCGCGCCCGGCCGAGGCCGAGGCCGAGCTGACGCTGCGCTTCGCCGCGGCGCCGGGCAGCTTGCGCGTCTTCGGCCGCGAGGAATGGTTCGCCCCGCTGGCTTCGGGGTCCAACCCGCCCGATGCCTATGTCATTTGCCCGTGCACCATGGGGACGCTGGCCAAGATCGCCGCCGGCCTCGCCGACGACCTGATCTCGCGCGCCGCCGACGTGGTCCTCAAGGAGGGCCGGACGCTGATCCTGGTGCCGCGCGAAACGCCGTTCTCGGTGATTCACCTGGAGAACATGCTGCGCCTGGCCCGCGCCGGCGCCGTCATCCTGCCGCCCAATCCCGGCTTCTACCATCACCCGCGGCAGGTGTCCGACCTGGTCGACTTCGTCGTCGCCCGCATCCTCGACCGCCTCGGCGTGCCGCACGCCCTGCTGCCGCGCTGGGGCGAATAGCCGGGCGCCGTCATGCCGCCGGAATGCGCGGCGGCGCATTCCGTGGCACACTGGCGGCCCCGATTCCAGCGCCGCTCCCGCATGTTCAACCGCGCCGAGGCCCAGCAGCGGGCCGATGAAATCCGCGTCTTCCGCCGCGAACTGGCGCGCCTCGACCAGGACGGCGTTATGCGGCTCGACGCCGACCAGCGCCGCGCCATCGGCGCCTACCACGAGCGACTGCTGGCCGAACTGGCCGGGAGCTTCGACATCGACCGCGGCGTCGAGGCGAAACAACTGTCGTGGGGAATGCGCGTCGCCTCCTTCCTCGGCGCCCTGGCCCTGGCCGCCAGCGTCTTCTTCCTCTTCTATCAATTCTGGGGACTGCTCGCGACGCCGCCCCAGGTAGTGATCCTGATCGGCGCCGCCCTGGCCGCGTTCACCGCGACGATGTGGCTGCGCGGCCGCGACGCCAGCGGCTACTTCACCAAGCTGGCGGCGCTGGTGGCCTTCGCCTGCTTCGTCCTCGACATCGCCATGCTCGGCCAGATCTTCAACATCACCCCCTCGGACCATGCCCTGATCGCCTGGGGCGCGATGGCCCTGCTGCTCGCCTACAGTTGCGACCTGCGCCTGCTGCTGGCCGCCGGCATCCTCTGCCTGGTCGGCTTCCTCTCGGCCCGCACCGGCACCTCGATGGGCCTGTACTGGCTCGATTTCGGCGAGCGGCCGGAGAACTTCCTGCCCGCCGCCCTGCTGCTCTGCGGGGTGCCGGCCCTCTGGCCGCAGCGGCGCTTCGCCGGCTTCGTCGCGATCTACCGGGCATTCGGTCTGCTGACGCTGTTCCTGCCGATGCTGGTGCTGGCCCACTGGGGCCGCGCCAGCTATCTCGACTGGCCGGCCAAGTCCGTCGAGGGGCTCTACCAGGTGCTCGGCTTCGCCGGCAGCGCCGCCGCCATCTGGCTCGGCATCCGCCGCGGCTGGGGCGAGACGGTCAATACCGGCACGGTGTTTTTCGTCGTCTTCCTCTACACCAAGTTCTACGACTGGTGGTGGGAGATCATGCCGAAATACCTGTTCTTCCTGGTGCTCGGCCTCGTCGCGGTATTGCTGCTGCTGGTCCTCAAACGCCTGCGCCTGGCCGTGGCGCGACGCGACGCGGAGGCCGCGCCATGAACCTCCTGTCCGGACGCAAGCCGCTCTTCGCCGGCCTGGCGCTGATCCTAATGACCAACGCCGCGGCGCTGCTGGCGGTCGCCTACAACCGCAGCGGCACGCCGGAAAGCACCCTGACCCTGACGCAGCGGGAACTGGCGCCGCCCTCCTGGCGCGGCCCGGCCGCCAAGGACAACAGCGGCCTCGAGCTGGCGCTGCGCTGGCGGGTGTTGAACGAGGAGGCCGGCGAGACCTTCGTCTACGACTACGGCGGAAACGGCGGCACGCCGCGCTGGCTCGACCGCGCCAAGCTCGCCGAACTGGGCGTCGACGTCGCCGCCGCCGAAGCCCGCGACCGCGCCGACTTCGGCGGCCTGCCGTCGCGCGAGGTGCTGCTGGTCCTCGAACAGGACGGCCCGACCTGGCGGCGCGCTCTCGAGCGGGCCCGCCAGCGGCTCCAGGCCGAGCAGGCGAAAGCCGCGGCGGCGCCGGCCGACAAGGCCGCCGAAGGTCGCCTGAAATTCATCGGCGAAGCGCTGCAGCACGAGGAGCACGACAACAGCCGGCTGTTCGCGGTCGACGCCGGCCTCGACCTCGCCGGCCTGCGCGCCCGCTACCCGGAGCGCAACCGCTACGCCATCGTTCGCGGCCGGGTCCAGCCGATGTTCGTCGGCCGCGCCCGGGAGGGCCGCCTCGGCGGCCGCGTCGCCGCCCTCGCCGTCGATCGCATCAATATGCCTCTGGAATTCTCGGTGCCGCTGCAGCCGGCCCGGCACCGCCCGCCGGGGCAGGGCGGGGCCGGGCCGGCATTCGCGGCCGGCATCGCCTTCGGGCAGCGCCTCGAACCGTGGATCACGGCGCTGCGCGCCGCGACGGACGCGCCGGCGCCGAGCGCCGAGTAGCCCGTGCCCGGGTCGGGCGCGGCGGCGGGGCATAGCACGTCACGGCAAAATCAATCCTGATTATCAATGATCGTCAGCCAGCAAGTCGTTGCTGCGCAAAACCGTCATTCCGGGGCTGCCCACCAGGGCAGAACCCGGAATCCAGAAGCGTTTTCGGACGTGTCTTCTGGATTCCGGGTTCCGCTTCGCGGCCCCGGAATGACGTGCTGAGGTTCGTTGATAATCAGGAAATCAATTCGTGCCCGATCCCTTTGACGCTCCGGGAACAGCGGGGACGAGTGCGATTTTGAGCGTGCAGCCGACAGCGGCCGCATATTTCTTCAGCGATGCCACCGAGGGAGCATGCTTTCCAGCAGACTCCAGACGCGAGATGGCACTCTTGGTGGTGCCCATGCGGCCGGCAACGGCCTCTTGGGTAAGGCCGGCACGAGCGCGAGCGGCCAGCATTTCATGGGCAAGGGCGTATTCGACCTCAAGGGCTTCATAGGCTTCACTAAAGCCACGGCGCTTCGATGCCTTTGCCAGGAATTCCTTGTGGTCGTGGCGCACAGGTTTGAATTTCAGATCAGCCATTTTGCATCTCCGTCAATCGCTTCCGAGCGAGCTTGATTTCGTGATCGGGTGTCTGCCGAGATTTCTTGATAAAGGCGTGCAGTACGACGACGCGTTTCCCGACAAGGAAACAGTAGAACGCTCGACCGATACCCGACCGGCCGCGAGGCCGTAACTCAAACAAGCCCTCACCAAAAGCACGCGAGTAAGGTAGTTTCAGGTTGGGGCCATGCGCAACCAGAAGTTCGACAATTCGCGCATAGTCGGCGAGAACGTCGACAGGCCAGGACTCAATCTCGGCCAGCACTCTCGCATGGAAATACTCAACCGAAAACGCCATGCGCCAAGGTTAGCAATAATGCGAACTCTAGTCAATCCAGGAACGCATCGGCACTGGGTGACCAACGAAGGAAGCTTGGAGCCAGGCGCGTGCAATAGCGGACACCCATTACTTACGCTACCCGGGAATCTCGGGCTCGACGAGCTTGGCGAGTTGGGCGAGCGACTCCTGCCAGCCGAGATAGCACATCTCGAGCGGAATGGCTTCGGGCAGCCCTTCCTGCATTACGTTGATCTCGGTTCCGCACGACACCGGCTTCAGGCTCACCGTCGTCTGCATTTCTCCGGGCAGCTTCGGGTCGTCGAACTTGTCCGTATAGCGAATCCTCTCGAACGGCAGCAATTCACGATATTCGCCGCCAAAGGAGTGGCCGTGGCCCGTCGCGAAATTGGTGAACGACATCCTGAAGGTGCCGCCGAGCTTGGCATCCAGGTGCTGAACCTTGCAGGTGAAGCCGTATGGCGGAAGCCACTTGGCCAGTGCGTCAGCGTCCAAGAACGCGCGATAGACGCGCTCGGGATTCGCCCGGAGCACGCGGTGAAGCCGGATGGTTCCTGTGGCCATGATCGGTCCGCCTTTCGTTTGGCTGAAGTTGCGTTTACAACTTAGCACCGGCGCGCCGATTAGTGAATGGCATGCAATAGCGAACGGACGACGCTTTCCGCGCTGGGGCGGGTACGGCAGGGCATATGGAATTGGACCACCGGAGGGGAATGCCCGCCTGCCGGCAGCGAAAGCGGTCCCCAATTATGCAAGTATGCCTTGTCCATCGAAGCGCGAGCTTGGCTTCAGCGGCGGGCCGAGCGCGCCGCGCGAGGAGCGTCCGCCGGAACCCGTTGTTCGGCGGCATCTGCGGACCACGGTCTGATACCCGCCAGTTTCGGACCGATTGCGCGCTCAGCGACCTCGGTGTCATAGGCAGCCTGCGCACGCAGCCAATAGCCGTTGGACAAGCCGAAAAAGCGGCAAAGCCGTAAATCGGTATCGGCAGTGACCCCGCGCTTCCCCGCCACAATGTCGCCAATACGCTGGGCCGGAACGCTGATTTCTTTCGCCAGGCGATACCGGCTAATGCCCATGGGCTTAAGGAACTCCTCCAGGAGGAGTTCACCCGGGGTGACGGGCTTGAGTTTTCCCATACGCACCTCTCTTCAGTGGTAATCCACGATTTCTACGTCTTCAGCGCCTGCTTCCGTCCAGCGAAAGCAGACGCGCCACTGATCATTGATGCGAATGCCGTGTTGCCCGCGGCGCCCGCCCTTCAAGGCTTCAAGGCGATTGCCCGGAGGCACCCGCAAGTCATCCAAGCGGCCCGCGATCTGGAGCTGTCTGAGCTTTCGCCGCGCCACGGCAGCGATATTTGCGAATCGCCTGACGCGCTCAGCCTTGGACAATGCCTCAGTGTCGGGGCACTTGAACGATCTGATCATCCGCTATAATAACGACATGCATGATTAACGTACAGCGTGATTATGCCCCCAATGTTTGACGGGGTAATAGTGGATAGACCACGCCGCCCGCTCCCGACCGTCTACTTTTTCGGCAAAGGCCAGGGCGGCAACGTGGCGGCCAACCTGGCGCGGTGGAAAGGACAGTTCTCGACAGCCGACGGCTCGCCGGTGCCGGAAACGATCACCCGGGATTCGACGGGCGGCCTCCCGATCACCTTCGCCGAGTACCGCGGCACCTATGCCCGAGGCATCGGCGCCGGCGACGCAGCCAACGCCAGGACCGACCAAGCCCTGCTGGCGGGCATCGCCGAGACGCCGCGCGGAACGCTGTTCATCCAGTTCTTCGGACCCGCGGCGCGGGTCGCGGCGGAACGGCAGGCCTTCATGGGGTTCGTCAAGGGACTCAAGTAGCTTGAGAGTCGGGTGCGCCGGCGGGCGCGAACACCGCGGTAAAGCGAACACGCGGGCGGCGACATCACACGGGACTGTCCGCAGAAAACTGTCGTCTGTCCCTTATTACTGTGCACGATGCGCAGCGGGACGCCAACAAGATACATGCGTGGGCGGGGCATGACGCATCAAGGCAAAGTTAATTCGAGCCCGGCCCGTTTGACTCGTTCTATTATTCAATGCGCTTGGCTATCTTCATTTCGCGGCATCCAGCGCCATAGCAATCGCTTGGCAAATTCCTGACGCTGCTGCAAACACCGCCGCCATCGCACTCCATTTGCTTTGAGCGCAGAGAGCCTCGCCAAGCTCATTCAGAGCAGGACTCTGTCCATGGCCTACATACGTTGCGCCAAGAGGTGTGCCCATAAATCCGGTGGTCGGTTTGACCACATGGATAGGAAACGATGAGGGTGTCTTTATCGTTGCGCTTTTTAGCCATAAGCCTGCCGCCAATAAGGCAAAAACAGCAGAGGCCCACTGCAGAAAGAAAATCATTGTCTAGCCCTTAAACATGAACAACTTTCTAATCTGGGACGCCAATATCCATCCGGTGCAGCCTAAACAGAAGTCCACGGGCGCGCCGCCGACAGGCGGGGCGCCCCCTGCAAAGACGGGCTAGCGTGCTTATTGCACATTGGCTCTAGCAACAAGCATCTCGGCGAAGTGTTTGGTAGTTCGCTCCAGCTGCGCCTTGATGTCATGTGCATCGGTAAGGACAGGGTTATCAATCCAGAAAACCTCTGTCCAAGATAGCTGCGCAATTTGTTCCGCATTGGTATCAAATCCATTGCTCCAGAAAATTCCGCCGACGTTATAACAACGGCGCTTAAGCTCAGAAAGCATGGCTGATACTTCTTGGATGGAATTGCCATTTGTGTGTGACGATAAGAAGCAAATATCGGCGTCTTGAAAGAAGTGATTGAAGTAGTTCGGCACTGTCTTGTACTCCCCCAGTTTTTCTTGAAAACTGCGATTGCAAGTAAATATCGTGTTGAACCCTTTTGGCGCTCGGGGATGAGTGACTATGTTCACGACGTTCCTGGGAAGCCTGGTGTATCGCACACCACAGAGTGCTTCGACTATATGGCGTTGAAAGGATGTCTTTCCAGTATTGTTGTTGCCAATCAGAATATATGCCCAGTGCGAATACATGTGAACTCCTAAGCGCTCTAATGTTAAGTGTGGTGCCGACCTGACGGAAAGCTTTCCGTCACCGCGTTGTACAAAATAGCGTGCGTAATAGGGACGGATCACGTTTCACGCGATATGCGGGAACGACGAGGCATTTGGAATCGGGCCAGTTAAGGGCAATGCCTGCATGCTAGCAGAGTAACCTTGTTCTCTATTAGCGATATTTTGTTGCGGCTTTGCCGGCTTATGGCTTAGGTCCCATCGTCTCGGTGGTGTGTTCGCAGTCAGGCGGCTTCTGCATGCAGGCGCACACCCAGCGCGTGCGCCACTTTGAGCACGGTTGCGAAGCTGGGGTTGCCGTTCTCGCCGAGCGCCTTGTACAGACTTTCCCGACTGAGGCCGGCATCGCGTGCGACCTGAGACATGCCTTTGGCGCGCGCGATATCGCCGAGCGCACGGGCGATGCCGGCGGCATCGCCCGGCGCTTCTGACAGCCATGCGTCGAGGTAGGCCGCCATTTCTTCCGGCGTACGCAGTTGTTCAGCCACGTCGTACGGCAGGGTCTTGGTCTTCACGCTTGCTTTGGCGGCTGCTTTGGCGGCTGCTTTGGTCATATTGATTACTCCTGCAGATTCCGGGCGAGCGCTATCGCTGCCTTGATGTCCTGCCGCTGAGTCGACTTGTCGCCCCCTGCAAGAAGGATGATGAGTTCGCCACCTCTTTCGGTGAAATAGACGCGGTAGCCAGGGCCAAAGTCGATCTTCAACTCCACAACGCCATCGCTCAGATTTCGATGCTGCCCAGGATTCCCGTGCGCCAGGCGATCCACTCGCACCTGGATGCGCGCACGACACGCGCGATCCTTGAGGCCGTTGATCCAGTCGCGATAGACCTCGGTCATCCGTACGCGCATGGGGGTAGTGTATCCTATGGGATACGCGTGTCAAGTGCCGTGGCGTACCTGCTGGGGCCGAACTGCGTCCGTCCGCCGCAGCGGAAGCGGTTGATGAGGCTACGGCGTCATGGCGGCGGATAAGCCTCGCTGAATTGAGCCGCCGCGAAGGTGGCGAGAGTGGCGATGGTAAGGTGGCCTTCGCCCACCTCAAGCATCTGTCATGACCGGCTCCGGGTCCTCGAGCGCTTATCGGCGGCGAAGGCGGTGCAGAGCCCGGAGTACCCCCGGCAGCGTCATGCGCCGCCAGCCACGGCCCGTGATAATCTGGTCGCGTCCTCCAGGACCATCGCTCCAGCCGTGACCGCATCCCTCGACGTTCCGCTGTTCCCGCTGCAGACCGTGCTGTTTCCCGGCGGGGCGCTGCCGCTGAAGGTTTTCGAGCAGCGCTACATGGACATGGCCAAGGTCTGCATCCGCGACGGCCTGCCCTTCGGCGTCTGCCTGATCGACAAGGGCGGCGAGGTCGGCGCCCCGGCGCAGCCGTTTTCGGTCGGCACCCTGGCGCGGATCGCCGGCTGGGACATGCCCCGGCTCGGCGTGCTCGACGTCGCCACGCGCGGCGAGACGCGCTTCCGCATCCGCCATCGCCGCGTCGAGGCCTCGGGCCTGCAGCGCGGCGACCTGGAAACGCTGGCCGAGCCGCTGTTGCAGCCGGTTCCCGAGCAGTACGCGCGGCTCGTGCCGCTGCTGCGCGTCATCGTCGCCGACCTCGGCGCGGCGGCGCCGCCAGAACCGCACCGTTTCTTCGACGCCACCTGGGTCGGCTACCGCTACAGCGAGGTGCTGCCGATCCCCAATGCGGCGCGGCAGAAGCTGCTCGAACTCGACGACAGCGTCGCCCGGCTCGAGATCATCTACCGCTTCCTCGAACGGAAGAACCTGATCGTCGGCTGATCAGAGCAGCGGCGCCAGCCAGCGCTCCGCCTCGGCCTCGCCCAGGCCGGCGCGGCGGGCCCAGTCGGCGAGCTGGTCGCGGCCGATCTTGGGCAGGGTGAAATAGTGCGACTCGGGGTGGGCCAGATAGAAGCCGGCCACCGAGGCTGCCGGGGCCATGGCGTAGTTCTCGGTGAGCATCATGCCGGCATTGGCCGGGGCATCGAGCAGGCGGAACAGGCCGCCCTTGGCGGTGTGGTCGGGGCAGGCCGGGTAGCCGGGCGCCGGCCGTATGCCGACGTACTTTTCGCCGATCATCTCGTCGTTGGACAGCCGCTCGCCGGCGGCGTAGCCCCAGTCTTCGCGGCGCACCCGCCGGTGCAGCCATTCGGCGCAGGCCTCGGCGAGCCGGTCGGCGAAGCTCGTTCGGTCGTTTCTTAGGTCGGTCAGGGTTGTCTCTGATTTTCGAAGCTGCCCCCATGGGCCCGGAATGGTTATAGACTTCGGCCGCGACGCTGAGAGAAGAATTCGAATCCGCTTTACTACGATACCGGCTCCGCGATTCCGCCTCCTTGCCTTCCTGTCATGCCAAGAATATTCGACAACATTGATAATGAATTGCTGCCAGCTTTGCGCAACTCCTTGGTGGCCAGCCGTCGCGCAGACTTCTGCGTCGGTTACTTCAATCTTCGCGGATGGCGTCAGATCGATGACCTAATCGACAGCTATTCGGGTAGCGAGGACAACCCCGAGCATGTTGGCAGCCCTAAGGGCGAGCTGCGTAAACTGTTCATGAACCATGGCGGGGGAGACTATGTCGCCATGCACGACGCGATACGAATCGCCGAGAAGATGCCCGCCAATTTCGTGGGACTGAAGAACTGCCGAAGCTTCAAGCGCTTTGGCGGAAAACTGACCGTCGTCTGCCCGCGACCGTGACTGACCTCACCGGCCCCACCGCCGAGCGTCTGGCCGAACTGATTATCATCCGCCGCGAAAGCACCACCTTCGAGACCAAGCGCGTCTCCGGCAAGATGGTGGGCAAGGCGCTGGAAACGGTGTGCGCCTTCGCCAACACCGAGGGCGGCATTCTGGCCCTCGGTGTCGAGGACTACGACAAGGCCAAGGGCCGGGCACGACTGATTGGCATCGCCGAGAATCCTGAGGCGGTGGACGAGTTGCGGCGCAAGTTGGCAACCCAATTCCACCCACCCATCGAAGGCATCGACATCACCACTGCGACGGTCATGCTTGGCAACGCCCGGCCGGGGCAGATCGTCATGCTGCGTGTGCCGCAGAGCGCCAAGGTCCATTCCATCGTCGATGACGGTACCTGGACGCGCCTACCTTCGTCCAACCGGGAAATGAGCGCAGCCCAGATTACCGAGCTTTCCTTCCGGCGCGGCATCACGACGGCGGAAAGCGAGGCGGTGGATATTCCCTTGTCCTTGCTGGAAACCGAGCATTGGGCGGCCTATTGCGGTGCCCGAGGCCTGACCATGGGCGATACGGCCTCGCGGCTGATGCGTATCGGCTTGGGCAAGCAGGTGGGGGACAAAATCTGGCCAACCAAGGCGGCGGTGCTGCTGTTTGCCGATTTCCCCTCCGACCTGCTGGCCGCTCACGGCAGCCGGGCGGCGGTACGAGTGTTCCACCATGTCGGTAACACCATCGAGCACGGGCCGAACCCCAATCTGCGCAAGGCGCCCAAGACCATTGGCGGCCCCGTGGTGGCACTCATCAACGCCACGCTGGACTACGTCAAGAACGAGATCGCCGGGGGATTCCGCATGGCGGCCTCGGGTTTCGAGACGTCCCATATTTACCCGGAACGGGTCATCAAGGAGGCGATTACCAACGCGGTATTGCATCGGGATTACCGTTACGCCAGGGATGTGCTGATCCGTATTTTCGACAATCGCATCGAGGTGGATAGCCCCGGCGAGTTTCCCGCCAACATCACACGCGCCAGCATCGCCACGGCGCGCTCGGCACCGCGAAATCCATCCTTGGTCGGTGGCGCTCGTGAGTTCCCGAACCCACCGAATGTGGATGCCGGCGAGGGTGTGCCGATGATGTTCGCTACCATGCGGGCGCAGGGGCTTTATCCGCCGCAATACTCATTGAACCGGGATTCCGCGATCCCGAGTGTGACCGTAACCCTGTTGAACGAACACAGGCCGGCGGTTTGGGAACAAGTGAGCGACTGGGTAGATCGGCATGGCCACATCGCCAACCGGGATTTGCGCGGCATTGCCGGAGTGGAAACACTCGAAGCGACCCGGATGCTGAGGGGCTGGGTGGAACACGGCCTGCTGCTCATGGATGAGACCCACGGCAAGCGGGGCACGGTCTATCGTAAGGCTGCTCCCCAGCCGGATGGGGAACTGGGTTTATTTTCAAACGACGTTGAAAATAAACCCGATAATTCCTGAAAACCCATTCTTACCAGTGGGTTAGCAATGGCGTTATTTTCATGAGCGTCGATACCGGGCAGGGAAATGCCGAGCCGCCGCCCCTGATCGTGGGGGTGGCGGTGATCGTTTGCCCGGCCAGGAAAATCGACTGCTTTCGCTTACCGGGCGAGTGAGATGCTCCCTGCGCCAAGGGCGCCCGGTCATTCGCCTCGGCCGACCAATCCATGACTTTATTTTCAAGCGCTCCTGAAAATAAAGCCTAGAAACCGAGAAAACCGTTTCTGTTCATAATGTTGCAGAAGGTGTTATTTTCACTCCGCAGTTTCCGCCTACAGCAGCGGCGCCAGCCAGCGCTCCGCCTCGGCCTCGCCCAGGCCGGCGCGGCGGGCCCAGTCGGCGAGCTGGTCGCGGCCGATCTTGGGCAGGGTGAAATAGTGCGCCTCGGGGTGGGCCAGATAGAAGCCGGCCACCGCGGCCGCCGGCGCCATGGCGTAGTTTTCGGTGAGCAGCATGCCGGCATTGGCCGGGGCATCGAGCAGCCGGAACAGGCCGCCCTTGGCGGTGTGGTCGGGGCAGGCCGGATAGCCCGGCGCCGGGCGTATGCCGATGTACTCTTCGCCGATCAGCTCCTCATTGCTTAGCCGCTCGTCCGCCGCATAGCCCCAGTCTTCGCGGCGCACCCGCCGGTGCAGCCATTCGGCGCAGGCCTCGGCGAGGCGGTCGGCCAGCGCCTTGAGCATGATGGCCTGGTAGTCGTCGTGCGCCGCGGCGAACTCGGCCAGCTTGGCCTCGATGCCGCTGCCGGCGGTGACGGCGAAGGCGCCGATCCAGTCGGGCGTGCCGGATTCGCGCGGGGCGACGAAGTCGGCCAGGCACAGGTGCGGCTTGCCCTCGGGGCGCTCGTGCTGCTGGCGCAGGTTGTGCCAGCTCATCGCCACCGTGGCGCGCGTCTCGTCGGCGTAGATCTCGATGTCGTCGCCGACGGCGTTGGCCGGGAAGAGGCCGAACACGGCGTTGGCACTGAGCCACTTTTCGGCGACGATCCGATCGAGCATGGCCCGCCCGTCGTGGAAGACGCTGCGCGCCGCCTCGCCGACGCGCTCGTCGTCGAGGATCTTAGGATAGCTGCCGGCCAGGTCCCAGGTCTGGAAGAAGGGGCCCCAGTCGATGTAGCCGGCCAGCGTTGCCAGGTCCACGTCGCGCAGCACGGTAATGCCCGGTTTTGCCGGCGGCAGCGGGGCGTAATCGAGCTTGGCGCGGTTGGCGCGCGCCGCGGCGAGGCTGACCAGCGGCGTGCCCTTCTTGCGCCCGTGCAGGTCGCGCAGCCGCTCGTGGTCGGCGGCGATTTCGCTGCGATAGGCCGCCGACTGGTCGGCGGAGAGGAGCTTGGTCACGACGCCGACGGCGCGCGAGGCGTCGGGCACATAGACGACGGTGCCGGCGTAGTTCGGCGCGATCTTGATCGCCGTGTGGGCGCGGCTGGTCGTGGCGCCGCCGATCAGGAGCGGCACGGTGAAGCCCTGGCGCTGCATCTCGGCGGCGACGTGGGCCATCTCCTCGAGCGAGGGCGTGATCAGCCCGGACAGGCCGACGGCGGCGGCCTGGTGCTCGCGCGCCGCGGCGAGGATGCGCTCGGCGGAGACCATCACGCCGAGGTCGATGACCTCGTAGCCGTTGCAGCCTAAGACGACGGCGACGATGTTCTTGCCGATGTCATGGACGTCGCCCTTGACCGTGGCGATGACCAGGCGCCCCTTGGGCGCCGCGCCGCTCCTGGCCTTCTCGGCCTCGATGTAGGGCACCAGGTGGGCCACCGCCTGCTTCATGACGCGCGCCGACTTGACCACCTGGGGCAGGAACATCTTGCCGGCGCCGAACAGGTCGCCGACGGCGTTCATGCCGTCCATCAGCGGCCCTTCGATGACCGCCAGCGAGCCCTGGCCGAGGGCTTCGAAATGCAGCCGCGCCTCCTCGGTGTCGGCGACGACGAATTCGGTGATGCCGCGCACCAGGGCGTGGGCGATGCGGGTGGCGACCGGCTCGGCGCGCCAGGCCAGGTCGGGCGCCGCATCGCGGGCCTGGCCCTTGACCGACTGGGCGATGTCGACCAGCCGCTCGCCGGCCTCGGGCGCGGCGTTCAGCACCACGGCCTCGACGGTGGCGCGCAGCGCCGGCTCCAGTTCGTCATAGACGCCGAGCTGGCCGGCATTGACGATACCCATGGTGAGGCCGGCCTTGATGGCATGGAAGAGGAAGACGGTGTGGATCGCCTCGCGCACCGGATCGTTACCGCGGAAGCTGAAGCTGACGTTGGAGATGCCCCCCGAAACGTGGGCGTGCGGCAGATGGTCGCGGATCCAGCGCGTCGCCGCGATGAAGTCCACGGCGTAGTTGTTGTGCTCCTCGATGCCGGTGGCGATGGCGAAGACATTGGGATCGAAGACGATGTCCTCGGCCGGAAAGCCGTCGGCCAGCAGCAGATCGTAGGCGCGCTTGCAGATGCCGGTCTTGCGCGCCAGGGAATCGGCCTGGCCCTGCTCGTCGAAGGCCATGACGATGGCGGCGGCGCCGTAGCGGCGAATCAGCCGCGCCTGGGCGAGGAACTTAGGCTCGCCTTCCTTGAGCGAGATCGAGTTGACGATGCCCTTGCCCTGCAGGCATTTCAGGCCGGCTTCGAGCACCTCCCACTTCGACGAGTCGAGCATCACCGGCACGCGGCAGATGTCCGGCTCGGAGCCGACCAGGTTGAGGAAGCGCACCATGGCCGCCTGCGAGTCGAGCATCGCCTCGTCCATGTTGATGTCGATCACCTGGGCGCCGGCCTCGACCTGGTTGCGCGCCACGGCCAGGGCGTCGTCGAAGCGGCCGTCGAGGACCATCCGGGCGAAGGCCCTCGAGCCGGTGACGTTGGTCCGCTCGCCAACATTGACGAACAGCGAGTCGGTGCCGATGTTGCACGGTTCGAGTCCGGAGAGACGAAGCTTAGGCAGCGCTTCGATCGGACGCCGCGGCGGCAGGCCGGACAGCGCCTCGGCTAGGGCGCGGATGTGCTCGGGCGTCGTGCCGCAGCAGCCGCCGGCGATGTTGATGATGCTGCCGTGGCCGTAGCCCAGCGCCCACTGGCGCATCTCGTCGGCGAGCATCTGCGGCGTCTCGTCGTAGCCGCCGAAGGCATTGGGCAGGCCGGCGTTGGGGTGCGCCGAGACGTGGCAGTCGCACAGCCCGGACAGCTCTTCGACATACTGGCGCAGCTCCTTGGCGCCGAGCGCGCAGTTGAGGCCGAAGGACAGCGGCCGGGCGTGGCGCAGCGAATTCCAGAAGGCTTCGGCCGTCTGGCCCGACAGCGTGCGGCCGGAGGCGTCGGTGATGGTGCCCGAGATCATCACCGGCCAGCGTCGGCCGACGCGCTCGAAATAGCGGTCGATGGCGAACAGCGCCGCCTTGGCGTTGAGCGTGTCGAACACCGTCTCGACCAGGACGATGTCGGCGCCGCCCGAGAGCAGGCCATCGAGTGCCAGCGTGTAGTTGTCGACGAGGATGTCGAACGTGACGTTGCGGAAGCCCGGATCGTTGACGTCGGGCGACAGCGAGCAGGTCCGCGAGGTGGGGCCGAGCACGCCGGCGACGAAGCGCGGCCGGGCCGGGTCGCGGGCCGTGTATTCGTCGCAGGCGGCGCGCGCCAGGCTGGCGCCGGCGTGATTGAGTTCGAAGACCAGTTCGGTCAGGTTGTAGTCGGCCTGGGAGACCGCCGTCGAGTTGAAGGTGTTGGTCTCGACGATGTCGGCGCCGGCCTCCAGATATGCCGAATGAATTGCCGCGATGATGTCCGGCCGGGTCAGGCTGAGCAGGTCGTTGTTGCCCTTGAGGTCGTGCGGATAGTCGCGGAAGCGCGCGCCGCGATAGTTGCCCTCGGCGAGGCCGTGGCGCTGGATCATGGTGCCCATCGCCCCGTCGAGGATCAGGATGCGGCGGGCGAGGAGGGCCTTCAATTCTGCGCTGCGGTCGGGCTGCATGGCGATCTGATCGAATGTCGGACCGGCCATTTTACAGGCGCGGTCGCGACGGCGATACGACTTGCCGCGACGACCGCGGCGATGCCGGCGCAGTGGTGGGCACGATTCGGCCGGCGACCGGAACAGCCGCGCGCGGCCCTTCGATGATCGGTGTTTCAACGCGATAACGACCATCGACCGAGGTTGTGGACGCTCGGGCGAACGCTGCCTATGCTGAATCATTGGCCGGCAGCGTGCCGCTACGCGAACGCCGATGAACACGGAGGCCTCATGGTCGCTTGCCTGAACCGAGATCGCGGCTTCCTTAGGAACGGAGGCGGCGGCGCGGCAGCAGGGCTATGTCGAAACCGTCATCGCGCTCGCCGAGCGCCGCGCCATGTCGAGAATCATGTATTTCGCGGAACCGGTGAGCGCATGACAAGGTGCCGCGCGACGGATGACTGGTTGCCGGCCCCGGCCGGCAAACAAGGGCCGGATCGCCGGCGTTCGGCTTGGTCGGTCCGACTTTCGGCAGCCTGTTAGGCATCGCTCGCCCTGTCGGCCCGCCCATGCCCTTCCGACTTGCTGCCGACGCCGTCCTGCTGCTTCACCTGGCTTTCATCCTGTTTGCCGCCTTCGGTGCGCTGCTCGCGGCGCGGTGGCGATGGAGCGTCGCCGTTCAGCTTCCGGCGGCCGCCTGGGGCGTCGTCGTCGAGCTCAGCGGTGGCAACTGCCCGCTCACCTCCCTGGAGAATTACCTGCGCTTCGAGGCCGGTCAATCGGGCTATGCCGGGAGCTTCGTCGAGCATTATTTGCTGGCGATCATCTACCCGGCCGGCCTCACCCCGGCCATTCAGTCGGCCCTCGGCGGCGCCGTCCTCGTCGTCAATGTGGCGATCTATGGCTGGCTGTTCCGGCGCCGGCGGCGGCGCGGTCCGGACGCCGGCCTTTGAACTCGGCCGCGGCGGCAACTATAGTGGTCTAAGCAATGCCGTCGGCACTGTGGCGCGCGGCGGCGCCGTTCCGCCGCAACCGTGGGGAGAAGGAACATGAACAACAGCCGCGCTTCGCTCGCCTGCCTGTCCGCGCTGACCCTGCTGGCCGCCGCCCCGGCCCGGGCCGACGAGCCGATGCCGATCAAGGCGCTCGACGTGTCGCCGGGCGATCTCAAGTGGATGCCCGTGGCGGCGCTGCCGCCGGGCGCAGAACTGGCCATCGTCTATGGCACGCCGAGCCAGCCGGGCCCGTTCGCCTACCGGATCAAGTTTCCGCCGAACTATCGCGTGCCGGTCCATTCGCACACGGACAGCCGCTTCTACACCTACCTGTCCGGCACCTTCTACGAGGCCGACGGCGACAAGTGGAATGCCGCCACGCTGAAGCCCTACGGCGTCGGCGCCTTCCAGTCCTATGTGGCCAAGACCAACCATTACGGCATGACCAAGGACGAGGGCACCATCTTCCAGGTCCATGGCTACGGGCCGACGGCGCTGATCTACGCCGATCCCGCCGAGGATCCGCGCAAGAAGTGATCGCGCCGGCCGGGTCTCGCGACGCGGCGCAAGGCAGCGCCTTGAGCGCAAGTGCGCGGCCGTATCGGGCGCCGCTTAGACGATGACCGCTGCCGCTTCACCCGACCCGAGGAGATCGCGCAGGGGACTCAAAGACATGATGGCGGCGCTGCCCGGCAATGCCAGCGGCATCACCGGGCTGGCCGGCGACAAACTGGCGCAATTGCTCGACGAATACAAGAACGCCACCCGGCAGCTCGAGGCGATCGGCTTCCGGGTGGGCAAGATGACGATCGGCATGGGCCTGCTCTGCTGCCCGAGATGCATACGGCTCTGATCGGCGAAATCGAGCGCATCGACGTCGAGCGCCTGACGGCGCTGATGGAAGCGAAGAAGGACGACACGCTGCTGGTGTCGCTGCTGAAGGCGCTGCTCCTGGCCAAGAAGGTCCATGGCCGCGTAGAATCGACGCTCAAGGGCGTGACCCTGCATATCACCCTCGGCGTCCCGCCCAGCGTGAATGTCGAGTTGAGCTAAGGCTGTATGCTTTTGTCATCCTCCCTGCGATGACGACAGGGTAAGACGGCACGAGTCATTCGTCCTCGAAGTCGAGCGTCGCCGCATTGCTGTCCTCGAAGATCGGGTAGCACGGCGCGAGCAGCGGTCCGCCGGCGCTGCCGGCCGGCACCAGCGTCTTGCAGGCCTTGCCGTGGCTGTCGCAGCGGCGGACTTCGCCGGCTGTGGCCGGATCGCCGCCGGTGATCGGAATGAACAGCTCGCCGCCCGGGCCGAAGAGGATCGCCTGGGCGAAGGCGCGCCGGCCGTTGCCGGCGCCGCGCGGGTTGAAGTAATCGGCTATCGCTCCTACCATGAAAGCACTAAGTTCCTTCGCCCCGCCCCCATACCCGACATGCCTCCGCAGCCCACGCTGACCCTGGCGCGCTTCGTCGGCCGTTCGCGGCCCGCGGACGTTCCGCCGGCGGTCGTCCACGAGGCAAAGCGCGCGCTGCTCAACTGGGCCGGCTGCGCCATCGGCGGGTCGCTGCATGCGACGGTGCAGCGTGCCCTGGCCGCCCTGGCCCCGTTCGTCGGGCCGGCCCAGGCCACGGTCCTCGGCCGCTCGGAACGGCTGGACATTCTGCATGCGGCGTTGCTGAACGGCATGACGTCGCACACCTTCGACTTCGACGACACCCACCTCAAGACCGTGATACACCCGACCGGGCCGGTCGCGTCCGCGCTGCTGGCGCTGGCGGAATACCTGCCGGTCACGGGCAGCGCGTTTCTGCACGCGCTGGTGCTCGGGGTCGAAGTCGAATGCCGGATCGGCAAGGCCGTTTACCCGAGCCACTACGATGTCGGCTGGCATATCACCGCAACGACCGGCGTCTTCGGCGCCGCCGCCGGCGCCGCGAAACTGCTCGGACTTTCCGAACAGCAACTGGTGTGGGCGCTCGGCATTGCCGCGACCCAGGCGTCCGGACTGCGGGAAATGTTCGGCTCGATGTGCAAGCCGCTGCATCCGGGGATGGCGGCGAAAAACGGCCTGTATGCCGCACTGCTCGCCGGGAAGGACTTCACCAGCACGACGCTCGGCATCGAAGGCAAACGCGGATTCGCCAACGTGCTGGCCACGGCGCGCGACTACGGCGCGATCACGGAGCGGCTGGGCGAGACATGGGAACTCGCCGAGAACACCTACAAGCCGTTCGCCTGCGGCATCGTGGTCCATCCGACGATCGACGGCTGCATCCAACTGCGCGACGAACACCATCTGCAAGCGGAAGACATCGAGCGCATCGATATCGCCGTTCATCCGCTGGTCCTGGAGTTGACCGGCAAGCCCCGGCCGGCGGTCGGGCTGGAAGGGAAATTCAGCGTCTTTCATTGTGCGGCGGTGGCCGTCATCGACGGCGCCGCGGGCGAGGCGCAGTTCTCCGACGAGCGCGTCGCCGATGCGCGCGTCGCGGCGCTGCGCGAGCGCGTGCACGCCACCGTCGATGCCGCGCTGAGCGAGGATGCCGCTCGAGTGCAGATCACGCTTCGCGGCGGAACGATACTCGGCCGGCCGGTCGAGCATGCGATCGGCAGCCTGGCCCGGCCGATGAGCGATGCCGATCTCGAGGCGAAGTTTCGCGGCTTGTGCGGGCCCGTTCTGGAGCCGGCGCGGATCGAGGCGCTGAGCCGGCAGTGCTGGAATCTGGATGCGCTGGCGTCCGCCGGCGCACTGGCGCGCATGACCGTGCCGGACTGACTAACGCCGGCGGGCCGAACCATCGAACGGCGGCCGCGGGCGATCGGCGCGGCCGTGCGAAGGCATCGGAGAGACTGCCATGAGAACTGGATCGATACTGGCGCTGTTGGTTCTGCTGCTGCTCGGCGCGCTGGCCGAGGCCTCGGCAGAGCAGCCGATTGTCATAAAGTTCAGTCATGTCGTGGCCCGCGACACGCCCAAGGGAAAGGCGGCGGAACGCTTCAAGGAACTGGCCGAAAGCCGCACCGCCGGCCGGGTCAGGGTCGAGGTCTATCCGAACAGCCAGCTCTTCAAGGACGGCGAGGAAATGGTGGCGCTGCAGTTGGGGGCGGTGCAGATGCTGGCGCCTTCGATGTCCAAGTTCGGTCCGATGGGCCTGCCGCAGTTCGAGCTCTTCGACCTGCCGTACATCTTTGCCAATCGCCAAGTCCTGCATCGCGTCACCCTCGGACCGCTCGGGCGCGACCTGTTCAAGTCCCTCGAGCCTAAGGGCATCCTCGGGCTCGCCTACTGGGACAACGGCTTCAAGATGATGAGCGCCAACAAGCCGCTGCATATGCCGGCCGATTACCGCGGCCTGAAGATGCGGATCAAGTCGTCGAAGGTCCTCGATGCCCAGATGCGGGCGCTCGGCGTCGTGCCGCAGGTCATGGCCTTCTCCGAGGTCTACCAGGCGCTGCAGACCGGCGTGGTCGACGGCGCGGAAAATTCCCTGCCGAATTTCTATACCCAGAAATTCTTCGAGGTGCAGAAATACCTGGCCTTGACGGCCCACGGCTACGACGGCTACGCGGTGATCGTCAACCGGAAATTCTGGGATTCGCTTCCCGCCGACCTGCGTGCGACCCTCGACAAGGCCATGCTGGAGGCCAGCGAGTACGAAAACGAGCTGTCCTTGCAGGAGAACACCGATGACATCGCCAAGATCAGGGCGGGCGGCCAGATCGACGTCTATGAACTGAGCGAGGCCGAACAGGCGGCGTTGCGCAAGGTGCTCGTGCCGGTGCAAAAGGAAATGGAGGCGCGGATCGGCAAGGCCTGGGTCGACGCGGTCCACAAGGAAGCGGCGGCGCTCGGCTACCGATACTAAGCCCCCGACAGAATGATGCGCGTGGTCATCTCCGACGACTATCAGGACGCCGTCCGGCATCTCGATTGCTTTGCGCGGCTCGCGGCCTTCGACGTCGACATCTACAACGACACGGTCGACACCCTCGAGGCGCTGGAGCAACGCTATGCTAATGCCGACGTCATCGTCCTGATCCGCGCCCGGACCGCCATCGGCGAGGCGCTGCTCGAGCGCCTGCCACGGCTGCGCTTCATCAGCCAGACCGGTCATGCGGCGAGCCACGTCGATCTCGCCGCCTGCCGGCGCCGCGGCATTGCCGTGTCCGCGGCGGGAACGTCGACGACCGCCACGGCAGAACTGACCTGGACGCTGATCATGGCGGCGATGCGCAATGTGGCGCTCGAGGCGCGGCGGCTGAGGGAGGGCCGCTGGCAGACGACGCTCGGTCGCGCCCTGCACGGCCGCACCCTCGGCATTTGGGGATACGGCGCCATCGGCGCCACGGTCGCCCGCTTCGGCGATGCTTTCGGCATGCGCGTGATCGTCGGCGGCGGCCGGGATGGATCGCGCCGGCGCGCCGCCGCCGACGGCCGCGAATACGTTTCCGACCGCGCCGCCTTCTTCGCCGCTTGCGACGTGCTGAGCGTGCATCTGCGCTTGTCCGGGGACACCGCGGGCTCCGTCACGGCCGCGGATCTCGGCTGCATGAAGGGCGATGCCTTGTTCGTCAATACCAGCCGCGCCGAAATCGTCGCCCCCGGTGCCCTGGAGCGCGCGCTGCGCGCCGGTCGGCCCGGCAAGGCGGCGGTCGATGTCTACGAACGGGAACCGATCCTCGACGGCGCCCATCCGCTGCTCGCCATCGACGGCGCGCTGTGTACGCCGCATCTCGGCTACGTGGAGAAGGACAGCTACGAAAGCTATTTCGGCATCGCTTTCGAGCAGATTCTCGCCTTTGCCGGCGGGCATCCGATCAACGTCGTCAATCCCTGACGGCGCAGTGGACGCCCCGCTGTCCGCCCCGCCGCCCGAGCCTGCCGGGCCGCCAGCGGATGGCGCCGCGCCTGGCCCCGGACGGCGGGGCGGGCAAGTTCAAGGCCGCGGATATGCGTCTCCGCTATAATCGTACGGCCAGCGCCTCGGAGAGCCCGCATGAAACATCTCACCCCCAGGGAAGCACACGAATTCCTCCATCAGCACCCGACGGCGCTGTTCATCGACTGCCGCAGCGAAATGGAATTCCTCTTCGTCGGCCACCCCGCCGGGGCTATCCATGTGTCATGGAACGACGGCCCCGAATGGGAGATCAATCCGCATTTCGTCGGCGAGGTGAAGAAGCTCGCCGGCCATTCCGGCGAGCGCCCGGTGGTGTTGATCTGCCGCAGCGGCAACCGCTCCGTCGATGCCGGCAACGCCCTGATCCATGCCGGCTTCAGCCGCGTCTACAACGTGCTGCACGGCTTCGAGGGCGAACTCGACGACACCCATCACCGCAGCATGTCGAACGGCTGGCGCCACGAGGGACTGCCCTGGGAACAGTGCTGAACGGCGTCGGGCCGGGGCCCGCGCCTCCGGCGGGGACTCAGATCGGCGGCGCCTCGCCGGGCTCGTCGCCGAGCGAGCGAATCTCGCCGGAGACCTGGCCGCCTTCCTCGATGTGCAGCTTGCCGTAGCGGATCTTGCCATCGACCTTGCCGGTGGCATGGACGATGAGCTGGCTGCGGGCGACCAGTTCGCCCTCGAAGCTGCCGCGGACTTCGGCGATGTCGACGCCGACCTTGCCGATGAACACGCCGGTCTCGGAAATGCGCACAATGCGGCTGTCCATCGTCGCCTCGACGCGCCCTTCGACGACCAGGGTGTCGCAGTCGAGGATTTCCGCGCCCTTGAGTTTGACGTTCGGGCCGATGACCAGTCGCCCGTCGGCGCCGGCTCCCCGTGCCGACGCGGTCGCGGCGAGCAATTCGACGCTGGCAGTACGGCTGGGCGACGACGGTCCGGAGGAGGATCCCGGCATCACCGGATCCCGCGATAGCACCGGCTGGCGAACGCCCGGCTGGTGGGTTTTCTTGAGCATGGCGGAGTCTCCTGCGAAAAGTGTCCGGGAGTGTCGGGGACGAGGCCCGGGCAGCAGCGCCGGCGGCGCAAGGCCGCGGCCATTACTCGCATTATCGGTCCGCGGAGCGCGCCGCGAAAGACCGTGGGCGGCGACTGTCTGGCGCAAGCGACATCAAGCATAGCGCTCCCGCAACAGCTTCTTCTGCACCTTGCCCATCGCGTTGCGCGGCAGATCGTCGACGATCCAGACCCGCTTCGGGATCTTGAAATTGGCCAGCTCGCCCTTGAGGGCGGCGATGACGGCTTCGGCACTGAGCGCCGCGCCGGCTTCGTTCCCGCTGCGCGCCACGACGGCGGCGACCATCTCGCCGAAATCGGCATGCGGCACGCCGATGACCGCCGATTCGACGACGCCGGGCAGGGCGTCGAGGATTTCCTCGATCTCCTTAGGATAGACGTTGAGGCCGCCGGAGATGATCATGTCCCTGGAGCGGCCGACGATAGCCAGGTAGCCGTCGTCGCTCCACTGGCCGAGGTCGCCGGTCTTGAACCAGCCGTCGGCGGTGAACTCCTCGCGCGTCTTTTCCGGCATCTGCCAGTAGCCGGCGAAGACGTTGGCACCGCGCACCTGGATGTCGCCGATCCGGCCCGGCCGGCAGGGATGGCCGCCGCCGCCGACGACGCGGACCTCGGTGCAGGGCAGGGGAAAGCCGACGGTGCCGCCGCGCCGCTCGCCGTCGTAGGGATTGGAGGTGAACATGCCGCCCTCGGTCATGCCGTAGCGCTCGAGAATGGTGTGGCCGCTGCGGCGGCGGAATTCATCGAACGTTTCCTTGAGCAACGGCGCCGAGCCGGAGATGAACACCCGCATGCCGTGGCAGCTCGCCTTGGTGAAGCCCGCTTCGGCGAGAAGCCGCGTGTAATAGGTCGGCACGCCCATGAACACGCTCGCCCTGGGCAGCAGCTCGAGCGCGCGGCGGGCGTCGAACCTGGGCTCGAAGAGCATGGCCGAGCCGTTGAGCAGCGCGCAATGGCTGGCGACGAACAGGCCGTGGACGTGGAAGATGGGCAGCATGTGCAGCAGCACGTCGCCCGGAGCGAAACGCCAGGTGTCGTGGAGCGCCTGGGCATTCACGGCGAGATTGCGGTGGCTCAGCATCGCCCCCTTGGAACGGCCCGTGGTTCCCGAGGTATAGAGGATCGCGGCAAGATCGTCGCCGCGCCGCCAGGCCGTCGCGAAGGCGTCGGCGTGCGGCGCGGCGGCGGCGACCAGGGAGCCCGTGCCGTCGTCGCCGAGTTCGAGCAGGTGGCGCACGCCGGCCGCCTTCGCCAGTTCGCCGGCCAGGGCGCGCGCCTGGGGCCGGCAGACGAACAGGGCCGGGCTGGCATCGTCGAGGAAGTACGCCACCTCATGGCGCTGATAGGCCGGATTCATCGGCAGGAAGACCATGCCGGCGCGGAGCGTGGCCAGGTAGAGGACCAGCGCCTCGGGCGTCTTGTCCACCTGCACGGCGACGCGGTCGCCCGAGCGCAACCCAAGGGCCAGCATCAGGTTGGCGAGGCGCGCCGAGGCGCGGTCGACGTCGGCGTAGGTCCACGCCCGCCCGTCGGGAAGGATCAGGCAGGGCGCCTGCGGATCGGCCGGGAAGCAGGCGGCGAAGAGGCTGTAGAGGTTTTCGTTCATTCAGCGCGTTGCGGAGCCCATCACCGCATCGGGGAAGGCGGTGGCGATCGACGGGAAAATGCAGCATAGCAGGATGGCGGCCAGCATCAGGCCGACGAAGGGCAGCACGCCCCAGATCACCTCGCGCAGCGGAATGTCGGGGGCGATGCTCTTTATGACGAACAGGTTGAGGCCGACCGGCGGATGGATCAGGCCCATTTCCATGACGATGGTCATGACGACGCCGAACCAGACCAGATCGAAGCCGGCCGTCCGCAGCGGCGGCAGGATGATCGGCGCCGTCATCAGGATGATCGACACCGGCGGCAGGAAGAAGCCGAGGACCACCACCATCAGCAGGATCAGCGCCAGCAGCAGCCATTTCGACAGGCCCAGGGCGACGATCGCTTCGGCCGCCGACTGGCTGATGTGCAGATAGCTCATGACATACGAATAGAGCAGCGACATGCCGATGATGAACATCAGCATCGTCGACTCGCGCAGCGTCGCCAGCAGGATCGGCCGCAGCGCGGCCGGCCGCCACAGGCGATAGACGACGGCCACCAGGGTCAGCGCCAGGACCGCGCCGAGGCCGGCGGTCTCCGAGGGCGTCGCATAGCCGCCGTAGAGAGCGACCATGACGCCGATCAGCAGGATCACGAAGGGCAGTACGCGTGGCAGCATCGCCAGCTTTTCCCGCTTGCTGTAGGTACGCTGGTCGAGATAGGCGGAACGCGCCCCGCCCCGTTCGTGGGAGACCACAGCGGCCGCGTATTCGCGGCGGAAGCGCCAGGCGGCATAAGCCGAGAACAGGCCGACCAGCAGCAGGCCCGGACCGAAGCCGGCGAGGAACAGGCGGCCCAGGGACTGCTCGGCGGCGACGGCATAAAGGATCATGGTGATCGACGGCGGCAGCAGGATACCCAGCGTCCCGCCGGCGGCGATCAGGCCGGCGGCGAAGCCGCCCGAGTAGCCGCGGGCGCGCATCTCGGGGATGCCGGCGCTGCCGATCGCCGAACAGGTGGCCGGGCTCGAGCCGGCCATCGCCGCGAACAGGCCGCAGGCGAAGACGTTGGCGATGCCGAGCCCGCCGGGAATGCGCTGCATCCAGGCGTGGATGGCGAGGTAGAGATCGCGTCCGGCCGGCGAGCGTCCGATGGCCGAACCCTTGAGGATGAACAGCGGAATCGACAGCAGGGTGATGCTGGCCATCTCCTCGTAGACGTTCTGGGTCACCGTGTCGAGGGATGCGGCGGGCATGAAGAAATACATGAAGCCGACCGCCACCGAGCCCAGGGCGAAGGCGATCGGCACACCGGCGAACATCACCAGCAGCGTGGCGAGGCCGAACAGCATGCCGATGGCCAGGGTGCTCACCGCGGCTCCGGCCCAGCCCGGTCGAGCAGTTGCAGCAGCGCCTGCAGCGCGAGCAGCGTCATGCCCAGCGACATCGTCGAATAGGGAATCCACAGCGGCGGAGCCAGGGTCGAGGTGCTGGTCTGCCCCTCGCTCCAGGCAACGCCGAACAGGGTCCAGGACTTCCAGGCAAAGAAGCCGCAGAAGGCCACGGTCACCAGGTCGACGAAGCTGCGCCGCAGCCGCTCGATGGCCGGCGGCAGCAGGCCGGCGATCGCCTCGATGCCGATGTGGCCGCGCTGCGACTGGACCTGGGCGCCGGAGAGGAACATGGCGCCGACCAACAGGAACACCGCGATCTCGTCCTGCCAGTCGGTCGGCGCCCGGTAGGCGTAGCGGACGACCACGCTGTAGGTGAGGAGGCCGGCGGCGAGCAGCAGCGCGGCCATGCACGGCACCATGACAACGCCATTGATCCGGCGCAGCAGCAGCGCGGCCGTCGAGGCGAGGCTCACAAGGTCTTCTCGGCCAGCGCCAGGATGCGCGCGCAGCCCGGCGACTTGGCGGCGTAATCCTTCCAGGCCGCTTCGCGGGCCAGCGCCCGCCAGCGCTCGACGCCCTTGTCGTCGAGGTCATGGACCTTGGCGCCGGCCTTGGCATAGACGTCAGCGACCGCCTGGTCGTCCTGCCTGGCCTGTTCGGTGCCCCACTTCTCGAGTTCCTGGCCGACCTGGAGGATCACCGCCTGCTGGTCGCGGCCGAGCTTGTCGAAGACGTTCTTCGACATCAGCAGCGGTTCCAGCATGAACCAGTAGGCCTTGCCGCGACCGCTGGTCAGGTGTTTCGAGACTTCCTCGAGGCGGAAGGACATCAGGCTGGTCGACGAGGTCATCGCCGCGTCCATGGCGCCGGTCTGCATGGCCGCGTAAAGCTCGTTCGACGGCAGCGAGATCACCGCCGCGCCGGCCGCCTTCAACATCAGGTCCATCTCGCGGGAACCGCCGCGCACCTTGAGACCCTTGGCGTCCTCCGGCGCGACCAGCGGCACCGCCCGCGAGGCGACGCCGCCGGCCTGCCAGATCCAGCTGACGATGACGATGCCCTTCTCGGCGAGCAGATCGGTCAGCGCCTTGCCGACCTCGGCGTTGCGCCATTTCGCGCCCTGCTCGTAGGAGGTGACGATGCCCGGCATCAGGGCGATGTTGAGCTCCGGCACCTCGCCGCCGGCGTAGGGCAGCGGCAGCAGGCACATGTCGAGGGCACCGACGCGCATGGCGCCGAACTGGGCGTTGACCTTCATCAGCGAGGAGCCGGCATAGACCTGGAACTTCAGCGCGCCGCGGGTCCGCTTCTCGACCTCGAGGCCGAAGCGGCGGCAGAGCCGGTCGCGAAAATCGCCCTCTTCGAGGGTGCCGCCGGGAAACTGGTGGGAGATCTTCAGCAGCCCCGCCGATTGCGCCGCGGCGCGCCGGCCGAGCAGCAGCAGCGGTGCGGCGGCGAGAGCGCCGACGAGGAGCCGGCGACGGGTCAGGTCCATGATGTTTCCTCCTGTGCTTAGGTTATTAGAGTCCGGATCAGAACGAACGGCATCTGCGCTTCATTTCGGACTTTTGGCCTGCCGCCGCACGCTGGCGGAGGCGGCGACTTTCCCCGAGGCGACGTGAGCCTCGACGTTTTCTTCGATGGCATCGGGGTCGTAGAGATAATTGACCATGATGCCGAATGACTGGACGAAGCCCTTGGCGCTGGTGTCGGCGAGCCAGTTGAGGCGCTCGATCCGGGCGCCGTTGCCGAGATGGAAACGCGACACCGGATCGTAGGGCCCGTCGTCCTTCTTCGCCTCGAGCAGGTAGCGCGCCGCCAGCTGCAGCAGCGGATCGCGCAGGGCCCTGGCCCGGCTCCGCTCGGCGGCCCACTGGCCGTCGCTCAACAGTTGCGCGTCGATCCCGGTCGCTGCCATGACATTGGAATTGTCGCGGACCCAACCGGCGAGCTGCGGCAGCGGCGACAGCGTCGAGAAGGTGCGCAGGCGGGGGAAGTCGCGCTTGAGGTCGTCGATGACGCGCTTGAGGAGAAAATTGCCGAAGGAAACGCCGCGCAGGCCGCTCTGGGTGTTCGAGATCGAATAGAAGATCGCCGTGTCGGCGCGGTCGGCGTCGAAGACCGGGGCGTGCTCGTCGAGCAGGTGCTGGACGTTGTCGGCGAGGTGGTTGGTCAGCGCCACCTCGACGAAGATCAGCGGCTCGGTCGGCATCCGCGGATGAAAGAAGGCATAGCAGCGGCGGTCCGAGTCGAGGCGGTTCTTGAGGTCGTTCCAGGAGCGGATCTCGTGCACCGCCTCGTAGCCGATCAGCTTTTCCAGCAGCGAGGCCGGGGCGTTCCAGGTGATCCGCTGCAGTTCGAGAAAGCCGACGTCGAACCAGGCGCTCAACCGCGCCGCGAGTTCCCGGTCGAGGGCCTTGAGCTCGGCATCGCCGTCGAGCAGGCGCAGCAGGTCGGCGCGCATGTCCACCAGGAACTTGACGCCCTGGGGCAGGGCATTGAAGTGGGTGAGGATGCGGATCCGCGACGAGCGCAGGGCGGCGCGCAGGTCGGCCTCGGCGTCCCACTGCGCGGCCGTGCCGACGGCCGCCTGCCAGGCCGCATGGGCAGCGGCCACGGCCTCCGGAGCGGGGCCGAATTCGCGGGCGATCAGGCGCAGGAATTCATGGCGTCCGGCGTCGTCGAGCTCCAGGTAGCTCTCGCCGAGACGGACCGCCCGCAGCCGCGCCGAGACCTCGCCGCCGGTGCCTAAGGCGCATTCCTTCAGCTGCTGGTGCAGTTCCGCGAGGCGCTTCGGCGACAGGCGGGCGGCCGGACCGGCGCCGCCGAGCGCCCGGATGCGGGCCAGACCGCGGGCCGCCAGGTGCTCACCCATGGGCCACCGCCGCGCCGGCTTCGATTCGTTGCAGCGCCTCGAGCTGCGCCTGCAGATGGTCGGTCATCAACTGCCGCGCCGCCTCGGCGTCGCCGGCATGCAGGGCCCGCATCAGGGCGCGATGCTCGGCCAGCGAGGCTTCGAGGCGGCCCTCGAGTTGCAGCGAGCGGTGGCGCGACAGTTTCAGCATCTTGCGCAGATCGGTGATGATGCTCTGGAGCCAGCGGCTGCCGGCCATTTCCTGGAGGGCGTCGTGAAAAGCATGGGCGGCGGCGTTGTAGTGGTCGACGTCGCTGCGCGCAGCGTGGTGCTCGAGCCGCTCGTGCAGCACATCGAGGCGGCGCAGTTCGGCGCCGCCGGCCTTGCGCGCCACCTCGGCGGCGACGCGACCCTCGAGCATGGCCATAATGGGAAAGATCTCCTCGAGATCGGGCAGCGTCAGTTCGGTCACGTAGCAACCGCGGCGCGAGCGCAGGTCGATGAGCCCCTCGGTCGACAATATCTTCAGGGCCTCGCGCAGCGGCGTGCGACTGATGCCCAGTTCGGCCGCCAGCGCCACTTCGTCGAGGCGCTGGCCCGGGGCCAGGATGTGGCAGTCGATCCGGTAGCGCAGCAGATCGACCGCCTGGTGGCACAGCGACGAGCGGTTGATTGCTGATTTCATGGTCGAAATCCGTCAGGCGTCCGTATATTGTATACACCATACCCAGGCCTTCCGCCCGCCATCAAGGCCCTCAAACCGTGCTGACCATGATCGTCTTCTGCCTCGGCCTGGGCGCCGTAGCGGGGTTTTTCGCCGGCCTCTTCGGCATCGGCGCCGGGGTGCTGATGGTGCCGGCGCTGCACGAGTTGTATGCGGCGCACGGCTTCGGCCCGGAGCTGTCCCTGCGCCTGGCCTTGGGCACCTCGATGGCCGGCATCGTCTTCAATTCGCTGTCCAGCCTGAGCGCCCACCATCGCCGCGGCGCCGTCCGCTGGCCGGTGGTGATCCGCCTTTCGCCCGGCATCGTCGTCGGCACCCTGGCTGGTTCGCAGCTGGCGGGCCAGCTGCCGGTGCGCTGGCTGAGCGTCTTCTTCGCCGGATTCCTGCTGCTGATCGCCGTCCAGATGGCCCTGGACATGCGGCCCAAGGCGACCCGGACGCTGCCCGGCACGGCCGGACTGGCCGGCGTCGGCGGCGCCATCGGCGTGATCATGAGCCTGATCGCCGGCGGCGGCGGCATGCTGTCGATCCCCTTCCTGATCTGGTGCAACGTCGGCCTGCGCGAGGCGATCGGCACCGCCGCGGCGATCGGCTTTCCGATCGCGGTCAGCGGTTCGCTCGGCTATGTGCTATCCGGTTGGAGCGCGGCCGCGCTGCCTGCCTACAGCCTCGGCTATGTCTTCCTGCCGGCGCTGGCGGCGACGGCGGCGACGAGCAGCCTGACGGCGCCGCTCGGCGCCCGCGCCGCCCATCGCCTGCCGACGGCGGCGCTGCGGCGCGGCTTCGCGCTGTTCCTGCTGCTGGTGGCGGCGCGGATGCTCTACAAGACGCTTTAGCAGCCCCACTGCCGCGGCGTTGGCGCGGCAACGACCCGCCGCTAGGCGCCGCGAAAGCGCGGCGGCCGTTTGGCCAGGAAGGCCGCCAGACCCTCGCGGTAATCCTCGCTGTCGAGGTAGGCGAAGTTGGTGCGCACTTCGTTTTCGTCGAGGGGCCGCCGATCGGCGGCGATCCGCCGCACCAGGCGCTTGTGGGCGCGCGCCGCCAGCGGCGCGCCGGCGGCGATCCGCCTCGCCGTGGCATAGGCCTCGTCGGCGACGGCCGCGTCGCCGACCACCCGCGTCACAATGCCTTTGACATAGGCTTCGGCGGCGCTGAGTATCCGCCCTTCGATGAGGATTTCCAGCGCCGTGGCCGGCCCGGCCAGATCGATCAGTCCGCGCAGCTCGGCATCGGCCATGGTGAAGCCGAGCTTCTGGATCGGCGCGCCAAACTTCGCCGACGCGGCGGTGATGCGCAGGTCGCACTGGCCGGCAATCTCCAGGCCGCCGCCGAGGCAGGCGCCCTCGATCAAGGCCACGGTCGGGTGCCGGCAGGCGGCGATGCTCTGGAGCGCGCCGGCCACCCACAGGCCGTGGTAAGTGAGCGCCCGCTCATAGGTATCGCGCAGGCTGAGGAATTCCTCGATGTCGCCGCCGGCGGCGAAATTGCCGCCCTCGCCGCGGATGACGACGCAACGCAGGCTGTCGTCGGCCGAGAGGCTGTCGAATGTCTGCTTGAGCTGCCGCCACATGGCGGCGGTGACGGCGTTGAGCCGTTCGGGATTGAACAGGGTGACGCTGGCGATGCCGCCCTCGCGCCCCTCGAGGACCGCCGGCGTCACCGGGCTGTCTGCAGCCGCGACAAGGCCGCCCGCCCCGACAGCAGGTGGGCCCGCATGCGCTGCTCGGCGGCCTCGGCATCGCGGGCCACGATGGCGTCCATGACGGCGCGATGCTCGGCGAGCGATTCAACGATGCGCCCCTCGAGGCGCAGCGAATCGCGGCGGCGCAGCATCATGACCTTGCGCATGTCCTCGACCATGGCGTTGAGCCAGCGGTTGCCGGCCAGCCGCTGCAGGACCCGGTGAAACTCCTGGTTCGTCTCGAAGAAGCGGTCGCTGTCCCCGGCCGCGCCATGCGCCTCGAGCTGGGCATGGACCGCCTGCAGCCGCTTGAGATCGGCCGCCGTCGCCTTCAGCGTCGCCTCGAAGGCGCAACGCCCCTCGAGCAGGGCCATCAGCGGAAAAATCTCGTCGAGATCCTCTTCGGACAATTCGGTGACGTAGCAGCCGCGCCGCGGCTTCAGGGTCACCAAGCCTTCCGAGGCCAGGACCTTGAGCGCCTCGCGCAGCGGCGTGCGGCTGATCCCGTATTCCCCGGCCAGCGCCTGCTCGTCGATCCAGGCGCCGGACTCCAGTTCGTGGGAGAAAATACGCGCGCGCAGGCGCTCCGCCACCTGCTGGTAGAGGGCTGGGGCGGCGAGGCGGTCGGCCACGTTTTCGAGCCTTGCATTCATAATTATGGATAAAGTATTATTGGCGCCGGCGAATGTCAAGCGTGGATCAAAACCCCCCGCGCCAACCCGACCCGCGGCGCGCGGCCGGCTTTGCCGGCGGGTTTAGGACGGAGTGGAGCAATGAGCCAATACCCCGAGGTGAAAATTCCTTCATTGCAGGACTGGGCCAAGGCGGCCGCCAAGTCGGCCCCCGGCGGCGACCTGTCCAAGCTCGACTGGGTGACGCCCGAGGGCATCACGGTCAAGCCGCTCTATACCCGGGCCGACACCGCGAACCTGCCCTACGCCGACACTCTGCCCGGCTTCGAGCCCTTCCTGCGCGGGCCACAGGCAACGATGTACGCGGTGCGGCCGTGGACCATCCGCCAGTACGCCGGCTTCTCCACCGCCGAGGCATCCAACGCCTTCTACCGCAAGGCCCTGGCCGCCGGCGCCCAGGGCGTCTCGGTGGCCTTCGACCTGGCCACCCACCGCGGCTACGACTCCGATCATCCGCGCGTCACCGGCGATGTCGGCAAGGCCGGCGTGGCCATCGATTCGGTCGAGGACATGAAGATCCTCTTCGACGGCATTCCGCTCGACCAGGTGTCGGTGTCGATGACCATGAACGGCGCCGTGCTGCCGGTGCTGGCCGGCTACGTGGTGGCGGCCGAGGAGCAGGGCGTGGCGCAGGAGAAGCTATCCGGGACCATCCAGAACGACATCCTCAAGGAGTTCATGGTCCGCAACACCTACATCTATCCGCCCCAGCCCTCGATGCGCATCATCGCCGACATCATCGGCTACACGGCCAAGTACATGCCGAAGTTCAACTCGATCTCGATCTCCGGCTACCACATGCAGGAGGCCGGGGCGACCCAGGCGCTGGAACTGGCCTTCACCCTGGCCGACGGCGAGGAGTATGTGAAAACGGCGATCGCCTCGGGCATGGACGTCGATGATTTCGCCGGCCGCTTGAGCTTCTTCTTCGCCATCGGCATGAACTTCTACCTGGAAGTGGCCAAGCTGCGTGCCGCCCGGCTATTGTGGTGGCGGATCATGAAGGGCTTCGCGCCGAAGAATCCCAAGAGCATGATGCTGCGCACCCACTGCCAGACCTCGGGCTGGTCGCTGACCGAGCAGGATCCCTACAACAACGTCGTGCGCACCACCATCGAGGCGATGGCGGCGGTGTTCGGCGGCACCCAGTCGCTGCACACCAATTCGCTCGACGAGGCGATCGCCCTGCCGACCGAGTTCTCCTCGCGGATCGCCCGCAACACCCAGTTGATCATCCAGGAAGAGACCCACATCGCCAACGTCATCGATCCCTGGGCCGGCTCCTACCTGATGGAAAAGCTGACCCAGGACATCGCCGACGAGGCCTGGCGCATCATTGAGCAAGTCGAAACGATGGGCGGCATGACCAGGGCGGTCGAATCCGGCTGGGCCAAGCTGCAGATCGAGAAGTGCGCCGCCGAGAAACAGGCGCGCATCGACTCGGGCAAGGACGTCATCGTCGGCGTGAACAAGTACAAACTGGCCAAGCAGGATGCCATCGACATTCTCGATGTGGACAACCATGCCGTGCGCGAAGCGCAGATTGCACGCCTCGAGTCGATCCGTGCCGGCCGCGACGGCGGCGCCGTGCTGGCGGCCCTCGCGGCCCTGACCGAGGCCGCCAGGAGCGGCAGCGGCAACGTCCTCGACCTGGCCATCAAGGCGACGCGGTTGCGCGCCACCGTCGGCGAAATCTCCGACGCCCTGGAGCAGGTCTGGGGCCGCCACCGCGCCACCAACCAGGTGGTCTCCGGCGTCTACGGCGCCGCCTTCGACCAGGGCGGGGAAATGAGCGAGAACTGGGCGCACCTCAAGCAGCAGATCGACACCTTCGCCGCCGCCGAAGGGCGCCGCCCGCGCATCATGGTCGCCAAGCTCGGCCAGGACGGCCACGACCGCGGCGCCAAGGTGGTGGCCACGGCCTTCGCCGATCTCGGCTTCGACGTCGACATCGGCCCGCTGTTCCAGACCCCGGAAGAGGCGGCGCGCCAGGCGATCGAGAACGACGTCCATGCCATCGGCGTATCGACCCTGGCCGCCGGCCACAAGACCCTGGTACCGGCCCTGGTCCGGGCCCTGCACGACCAGGGCGGCGATGACATTGTCGTTTTCGTCGGCGGCGTCATTCCGGCCCAGGACTACGACATGCTGTTCGCCGCCGGCGCCAAGGGCGTCTTCGGCCCGGGCACGCCGATCCCGCAATGCGCCCACGAGGTGCTGCGGGCGATACGCGCCGCCCACGCGCCGGCGTCGGCGTAGAGTCGGTGTCACCCAGACAAGGAGTCGTCATGAGTACCCAGGACGAGTTGCTGCGCCGCATCACCCTCGAACCCGGCAAACGCGGTGGCAAGCCCTGCGTTCGCCACATGCGTATCACCGTCTATGACGTGCTCGGCTGGCTGGCCGCCGGCATGAGCCACGACGACATCCTGGCCGATTATCCTGAATTGGAACTCGCCGACATTCACGCCTGCCTCACCTTTGCCGCCGAACGCGAGCGTCGCATGACCCGAGTGGCGGCGTGAAACTGCTACTGGACCAAAATCTTTCGCGGCGCCTCCTGCACGATCTGGGGCCGGTCTTCCCCGGCTCCAGTCATGTTCAGTTGTTGCAACTTGACAGAGTGCTCGACGCGGAAATCTGGTCCTTTGCGCAAAACAATGGCTACGCCATCGTCACTAAGGACTCGGACTTCGTCGAACTCGCAGCCCTTCGCGGCCATCCACCGAAGATTGTCTGGTTGAATTTGGGCAATGTGGCCAACAGCGTGATCAGGTCCCGGCTGGTGGAACGCACCGACGCCATTGTGAGCTTTCTGGGCAACACCGTAGACGCGGTACTGGAACTTGAATAGCCACACCGATATTCCAATGGACGGCACCGAAAGACAACTCGTCGATGGTGTCCTCGCCGGCCGGCGGCGCGCCCTGGCCAAGACCATCACGCTGCTCGAATCGACCCGTCCCGACCACCGCGAGCGGGCCGAGACCGTCCTCCACGCGCTGCTGCCGCACGCCGGCGGCTCGATGCGCGTCGGCATCTCCGGCGTGCCGGGGGTCGGCAAGTCGACCTTCATCGAGGCCCTCGGCCTCCACCTGATCGAGCAAGGCCACCGCGTCGCGGTGCTGGCGGTCGACCCGTCCTCGACCGTCTCGGGAGGTTCGATCCTCGGCGACAAGACGCGCATGGAGCAGCTTTCCATGCGCGAAGAAGCCTTCATCCGGCCATCGCCCTCGTCCGGTTCCCTCGGCGGCGTCGCCGACAAGACCCGCGAGGCACTGCTGGTCTGCGAAGCCGCCGGATTCGACGTCATCATTGTCGAGACGGTCGGCGTCGGCCAATCCGAGACCGCCGTGGCCGGCATGACCGACGTCTTCTGCCTGCTGCAGCTGCCCAACGCCGGCGACGACCTGCAGGCGATCAAGAAGGGCATCGTCGAACTCGCCGACCTCGTCGTCGTCAACAAGGCCGACCTCGATCCCGGCGCCGCCGATCTTGCCGCCGGCCAGATGCGCTCGGCCATGTCGCTGCTGCGTCGCCACGCGGCCCACTGGCAGCCGCCGGTGCTGAAGCTTTCGGCGGCGCGAGGCGAGGGCATCGCGGCCTTCTGGCAGGCCATCGCGGACTTTCGCGAAGCGATGACGGCCGCCGGCGAATTCGCCGCCAAGCGCCGCCACCAGGCCCTGGCCTGGATGTGGGAGCTGATCGAAACGGGTCTGCACGAGCGCTTCCGCAACCACCCCGGGGTGCAGGCTTCGCTGCCGGAGCTGTCCGCCGCCGTCGAGGACGGCGGGGTCGCCCCGGCGGTCGCCGCGCACCGTCTGCTCGGACTCATGAGCCGCTACTTCTAGCCGCACGAAGATCAATTCTCGGGAGGCCACACCATGCACGACATCATTGACCAGCTCGACGAAAAACGCGGCAAGGCGCGCCTCGGCGGCGGCCGGCGGCGCATCGACGCCCAGCACGGCAAGGGCAAGCTGACGGCGCGCGAACGCATCGAGCTGCTGCTCGACCCCGGTTCCTTCGAGGAATGGGACATGTTCGTCGAGCACCGCTGCAGCGACTTCGGCATGGCCGACGACAAGATTCCCGGCGACGGCGTGGTCACCGGCTACGGCACCATCAACGGCCGCATGGTGTTCGTCTTCTCCCAGGACTTCACGGTGTTCGGCGGCGCCCTCTCTGAAGCCCATGCCGAGAAGATCTGCAAGGTGATGGACCACGCCCTGAAGGTCGGCGCGCCGGTGATCGGCCTCAACGACTCGGGCGGCGCCCGCATCCAGGAAGGCGTCGCCTCGCTCGGCGGTTATGCCGACGTATTTCAGCGCAACGTCATGGCCTCCGGCGTGGTGCCGCAGATTTCGCTGATCATGGGACCCTGCGCCGGCGGCGCCGTCTATTCTCCGGCGATGACCGACTTCATCTTCATGGTCAAGGATTCCTCCTACATGTTCGTGACCGGCCCGGAAGTGGTCCGGACGGTGACCCACGAGGAGGTGACGGCCGAGGAACTGGGCGGCGCGGTGACGCACAACAGCAAGTCCGGCGTCGCCGACCTGGCCTTCGACAACGACGTCGATGCGCTGCTGCTGCTGCGCCGCTTCTTCAACTACCTGCCGCTCAACAACCGTGAGAAGCCGCCGGTGCGGCCGACTTCCGACCCGGCCGAGCGGCTCGATCCGTCGCTCGACACCCTGGTGCCGGATACGGCCAACAAGCCCTACGACATGAAGGAACTGATCATCAAGATCGTCGATGACTGCGACTTCTTCGAGCTGCAGCCCGATTATGCCAGGAACATCCTGATCGGCTTCGCCCGCATGGAGGGCCAGACGGTCGGCATCGTCGCCAATCAGCCGCTGGTGCTGGCCGGCTGCCTCGACATCAAGTCCTCGCTCAAGGCGGCGCGCTTCGTCCGCTTCTGCGACGCCTTCAACATCCCGGTGATCACCTTCGTCGACGTGCCCGGCTTCATGCCCGGCACCGCGCAGGAATACGGCGGCATCATCAAGCACGGCGCCAAGCTCCTCTACGCTTATGCCGAATGCACCGTGCCTAAGGTCACCGTCATCACGCGCAAGGCCTACGGCGGCGCCTACGACGTGATGGCCTCGAAGCACCTGCGCGGCGACGTGAATTTCGCCTGGCCCTCGGCCGAGATCGCCGTGATGGGCCCCAAGGGCGCCGTCGAAATCATCTTCCGCGAGGAGAAGAGCGACCCGGCCAAGCTGGCGAGCCGCGAGGCCGAATACAAGGCCAAGTTCGCCAACCCCTTCGTCGCCGGCGCCCGCGGCTTCATCGACGACGTGATCCAGCCGCACGAGACGCGCAAGCGCCTCTGCCGCTCGCTGGCCATGCTGAAGAAGAAGAAGCTCGACAACCCGTGGCGCAAGCACGGCAACATCCCCCTCTGACCGAGTTGGGCATCGTGAATCGCTGCGTTGGCCGCGTCGCCTGCTCCTCGCCGTGCAATAGCACTGTCTCGTCGCAGGCTCCTTGCCGCCTTGCGCTTCCCGCGCCAAATCGGCCAGAGGCGCTCTCCGCACAAAGGACCACTAATGTTCAAGAAGATACTGATTGCGAACCGTGGCGAGATCGCCTGCCGCGTCATCAAATCGGCCCGCAAGATGGGTATCGCCACGGTCGCCGTCTATTCCGAGGCCGACCGCCACGCCATGCACGTGGAGATGGCCGACGATGCCATTTGCATCGGACCGGCGCCGTCCAGGCACTCCTACCTGGCCATGGACACGATCATCGCCGCCTGCCTGGAGACCGGCGCCGAGGCCGTCCATCCGGGCTACGGCTTCCTTTCCGAGAACTCTGAATTCTGCGACCGGCTTGAGAAGGCGGGCATCGTCTTCATCGGACCCAAGGCGCATTCGATCCGGGCCATGGGCGACAAGATCGCCTCGAAGAAGCTGGCCATGGCGGCGCGCGTCAATACCATTCCCGGTTATACCGACGTCATCGAGACGGCCGAGCAGGCGGTGCAGATCGCCCGCGGCATCGGCTATCCGGTGATGATCAAGGCCTCCGCCGGCGGCGGCGGCAAGGGACTGCGCGTGGCCGGCGACGACAAGCAGACCCTGGAAGGCTTCACTTCCTGCAAGAACGAGGCGCGCAACAGCTTCGGCGACGATCGCGTCTTCATCGAGAAGTACGTCGAGGAGCCGCGCCACATCGAGATCCAGGTGCTCGGCGACGGCCACGGCAACACCGTCTACCTGTGGGAGCGCGAATGCTCGCTGCAGCGCCGCCACCAGAAAGTGATCGAGGAGGCGCCCTCGCCCTTCCTCGACGCGGCCACCCGCCGCGCCATGGGCGAACAGGCGGTGGCCCTGGCCAGGGCGGTCGATTACCAGTCGGCCGGCACCGTCGAATTCGTCGTCGGCAAGGACCGCTCCTTCTACTTCCTGGAGATGAACACCCGGCTGCAGGTCGAACACCCGGTCACCGAGATGATTACCGGCCTCGACCTGGTCGAGCTGATGATCCGCGTCGCCGCCGGCGAGAAGCTGCCCTTTAGCCAGGACCAGCTCAAGCTCGACGGCTGGGCCATGGAATGCCGGATCAACGCCGAGGACCCGTTCCGCAACTTCCTGCCGTCGATCGGCCGCCTGGTCAAATACATGCCGCCGGCCGAAGTGCCCGGCCAGTTGCGCGTGGATACCGGCGTCTATGAGGGCGGCGAGATCTCGATGTACTACGACTCGATGATCGCCAAGCTGATCGTGCATGGCGCCAGCCGCGAACAGGCCATCGCCCGGATGCGCGACGCCCTCAACCGCTTCGTCATCCGCGGCGTCTCCTCCAACATCGCCTTCCAGGCGGCGCTGATGCAGAACCAGCGCTTCGTCAATGGCAACTTCAACACCGGCCTGATCGCCGAGGAATATCCGAAGGGCTTCAATGCCGAAGATGTCGCTCACGACGACCCGGCCATGCTGATCGTCGTCGGTGCCGCCATGCACCGCCGCTACCTGGAGCGCAATGCCTCGATCAGCGGCCAGCTGCCCGGCCATGAATACGTGCCGGGCGACGATTTCGTCGTCCTGCTGGGCGGCGTCCGCCATCCGGTCAAGGCGACGCCGGTCGCCGACGGCTTCGATGTCATCTACGCCGGCGAGAGCTACCGGATCCGCACCCCGTGGCAGTTCGGCCAGCCGCTCTATCAGGGGACCATCAACAACGAACCGTTCTGCATGCAGGTCGAGCGCCGCGGACTCCGCTATCGCCTGTTTCATTGGGGTACCCAGGCCGACCTGATGGTGCTGACGGCGCGCGCCGCCGAACTCCAGGCGCTGATGCCGCACAAGGCGCCGCCCGACCTGTCGAAATTCCTCCTCTCGCCGATGCCCGGCCTGCTCACCGAAGTCGCGGTCGGCGCGGGCCAGGAGGTCAAGGCCGGCGAGGTGCTGGCCAAGATCGAGGCGATGAAGATGGAGAACGTCCTCAAGGCCGACCAGGACGGGGTGGTCGACAAGATCCTGGCGCGGCCGGGCGAAAGCCTCGCCGTCGACCAGGCCATCATCGAGTTCCGCTAAGTGATCCTATAGCGGCGGCAACGCGGTGCGCCGCCGCTTGCCCACTGCGGCAGAATTCGCTAGGGTTGCGGCCGATGACCGCCATGCCCACGCCATACTCGCGGCGCTGCCGCCGCTCCGCCCCGCTGCGCTGGCTCTTGCCGGCGCTGGCCGGCTTCGCCGCGTCCGCGGCGGCGGCCGCCGACGCTCCCTACGCCGACACCCTGGCCGGCGACTGGGGCGGCCGCCGTTCGTCCTGGCGCGATGCAGGCTACGACTGGCAGCTCGTCTATAAGGCCGACCTCGTCAAGCGCCTCGACGCCGGGGGCCCGGGCAAGCTCCGGGCACTGGACAACCTCGACCTAAAGCTCGATGTCGATGGCATGAAGGCGTTCGGCCTCGGCGGCACCCGGCTGTTCCTGCACCTGCTCAGCAACCGCGGCGCCAAGCCGGCCGCCGAATCCGGCGGCCTGGCCGACGGCATCGACAACATCGAGGTTCCCGAGAACGGCAACACCACCAAGGTCTTCGAGCTCTACTGGGAGCAGCGCCTGCTCGGCGACCGCGTCGGCTTGCTGTTCGGCCTGTTCGACCTCAATTCCGAGTTCTACAGCACGCCGGCATCGGCGCTGTTCCTCCATCCGACCTTCGGCACCGGAGCGGAACTGGGCGGCAGCGGCCGCAACGGGCCGTCGATTTTTCCCAATGCCGCCCTGGCCCTGCGCCTCCGCTACGACGGCGAGACCGGCACTTACGCCAGCGCCGCCGTGTTCGACGGCGTTCCCGGCGACCCCGAGAATTTGCACGGCAACCATGTTCGGCTGGACAAGGGCGATGGCAGCCTGGCCATCGCCGAGGCCGGCAGCGGCACCCTGCAGCACGGCCGGCTGGCCGTCGGCGGCTGGTCCTACACGGCGAAATTTCCCAGCCTCGCCGAGGTCGATGGCTCCGGGCGGCCGGTGCCGCGCCCCGAGCGCGGCGCCTACGTACTGGCCGAGAAGCGCCTGGCCGCGGCCGGCGCCGCCGATGTCGACGGCTTCCTGCGCTACGGCCGCGCCACATCGGCGACGCTGCACTTCGACCGGGCCTTCGGCGCCGGCGTGGTCGGCCGCGGCCTGGTCGCCGCCCGGCCGGCCGACGAGATCGGCCTCGCCTACGCCTGGGAACGCAATTCGCCGGCCTGGCGGGCCAGCCGCGCCAACGCGCCGCCCTCCGAACGCAGTCTCGAATTGATCTACCGGCTCCACTTGGCGCCGGGCTTGATCGTCCAGCCGGTGCTCGAATACCTGGCCGATCACGGCAGCGAAGCCGGCGCGGATCGAGTCTGGTTCGCCATCGTCCGCTGCGAGCTCAATTTCTAGCCGCCGCCGCGGCGCACCGCCGCGTGGGCGGCGTCGGCCGCTGCCGGCGCGTCGTGGCGGGTCGGCGATCGGCGGCCGGAAGCAGCGGGGCTATGCGGCGCTGCCGCCGCCTGCCGCGGCGAAATTGACCGCGATCCTCGTCCCGGCGTCTCCGGCCGCGGCGTCGACGACCACCGTCGCCCCGTGGCGGGCGGCGATCTCGCGGACGATGGCCAGTCCGAGGCCGGAGCCGGCGGCCCCGCTGCCGGGCAGCCGCGAAAAGCGCTCAAGCACGTATTCGCGCGCCTCGGCGGGGATGCCGGGGCCGTCGTCCTCGACCCACAGGCAGGGCGAAGCGCCATCCTCGACACCGACGGTGACATGACATTCGCGTTGCGGCGAGCGGGCGTATTTGAGCGCGTTGTCGACCAGGTTGTTGAGCAGTTCGCGCAGCAGCAGCGGATCGCCGGGGACGGCGATACCCGAGGCCGGGCCAGCGTAGCCGAGGTCGGCGCCCGCTTCGAGGGCCGCGGGAACCCAGTGCGCGGTCGTCTCCCGGGCCAGCGCGGCCAGATCGCAGTCGGCAAAGCTCCGCGTCGCGCCGGCCGGCTCGACCCGCGCCAGCGTCAGCAGTTGATGGACCAGATGGCCGAGGCGCCGCGTCGCGCTCAGCACGCTGCCGACCGCTTCGGCTCCCGCCGCCGGGTCGCGCTCGCGCAGGGCGCGCTCGGCCTGCACCTGCAGCGTCGCCAGCGGCGTGCGCAGCTGGTGCGCGGCGTCGGCGATGAAGCGCTGCTGGGCGCGCTGGGCCTCGTCGAGCTCGGCGAAGAGGCGGTTCAGCGCCGCGGTCAGCGGCGCCACCTCGATGGGTACGTCGGTCGGCAGCGGCTCCAGGTCGTCGGCATGGCGCCGCCGGATCTGCTCGGCGAGATCGGCCAGCGGCCGCAGCCCGCCGCTCACGCCCAGGCCGATGACGGTCACCGCGGCGACCAGCAGCAGGCCCTGCGGCACGATCATCGCCAGCAGGATCTCCTTGGCCAAGGCGTTGCGCCGCACCAGGGTTTCCGCCACCTGTATGACGATGTGATCGCGGCTGCCGCTCGCCTGCAAGAGCAGGCCCATCGCCACGACGCGCACCTCGTGGCCGGCGATTTCCGCGTCGAAATGGAAGGCCTCTTGGCTCGCCGGGGGTACGGCGTCGAGCGGCGGAAAGCCGGCGTAACCGAAGATCTGTCCCTGCCGGTCGGAGGTCACCGCGTAGTAAATCCGGTCCAGGCTGTCCGACTCGATGATCTCGACCGCGGCGCGGGGCAGGTCGAGACGGCCTTGGCCGCCGGAAAGGCGGATCTGCTGGGCGATGGCCCGCGCCAGCTCGTAGAGGCCGGTGTCCAGGGCCAGGTTGGCGTATTTCAGGGCGTAATGATAGGCGGCGAAGGCACCGACCAGCATCAACACCGCCAGCGGCGCCACCAGCCGCCGCAGCAGCTGCCGCCGCAGGCTATTGGCGCCGCTCACCCTTGACCGGCTCGAGCAGGTAGCCGAGGCCGCGGATCACCCGCACCGTCATGCCGGCGGGCTCGATCTTGCGCCGGATGCGGCTGATGAACACCTCGATGGCGCTCGGCGTGGACTGGGCGTCCCAGCCGTAGAGCCGCTCGAAGAGGAAATCCTTGCTGACCACCTTGCCGCAGCGCTCGACCAGCACCGAGAGCACGTCGTATTCGCGCTGGGTCAGGTCGAGGGCGGTGCCATCGGCCAGCACCTGGCTGGCCAGCCCGTCGAGGACCAGGCCGCCGCAGCAGAACTTGATCTGGCCGTCGCCGCGGACGCGGCGGTTGAGGGCGCGCAGCCGCGCCTCCAGCTCGCCCAGGGCGAAGGGTTTGGTCAGGTAGTCGTCGGCGCCGAGATCGAGGCCGAGGATGCGGTTGTCGACCTCGTCGCGCGCCGTCAGGATCAGCACGAAGGTGCGGCTGCCGCGCTCGCGCAGGCGGCGCAGCACGTCGAAACCGGACAGGCCGGGCAGGCCGAGGTCGAGCACCGCCGAATCGTATTCGGTATCGGCCAGCGCCGCGTCGGCACGCTTGCCGTCGGCCACCCAGTCGACCGCATAGCCCGACTGGCGCAGCGCCTGGCTTATGCCATCGGCAAGTTCGCTATCGTCTTCGACGAGAAGCAGGCGCATGGAGGTTGCAAAGGAAGCGGAGCGGCCATTGTAGCGGCTTCCGCCGCCGCGCAAGCGGCGCGCCGCGATTCGGCCGGCACCGCCGCGGCGGTCGGCGCTGCACGGCATTAGTTGATCCGCCCGCTATGGTATTTTCTTCATTCTTGTCTATAGTCAAGTCAGGCTCGCCACCGGCAGGACAGCAAGTCGTCGCCGGCAAGACGGGCAGGATAGCCAACCAAAGTCAGTTAGAAGGGGAAGCGCATGGTGACCGCCGTCGTCGATCCGGCCGGTGAAACCGGCAGCCTCGTGATCCGACCCCACGCGCCGCTGTCGGCCGCGGGGACGCTGCTGGTGTTCGTCCTCGTCGATGCACCCATCATCGCCGTGGCGGTCGTTTGCGGGTTGCTCGGCTCGTGGTACGTGCTGCCGTATTCGCTGGCCGTGGTGGTGGCGGTGGGGATAGGGCTATGGGCCGGCTACCGGCGTACCCAGGTGCGCGAAGTCGTCTCGATCGAAGGCGAAGCGGTGGCCGTCGATCGCGGCCATCGCCGCCGCGAGGAACACTTCGAGTTCCGCCGCGGCTGGGTCCAGGTGATCCTCGAAGAGATCGGCTCGGGCCGCGACCGGCTCGAGAACCACCTGTTCATCCGCTCCCACGGCCGCCAGGTCGAACTCGGCGCCTTTCTCGACGAACCCGAGCGGCGCGATCTGGCGGCGCGGCTGCGCCAGTTGATGGGCCCGACGCGCTCCTTCGGGGCCGGGGCCGGGACCTCCTGATGGCGGCTCGGCGCGGCATCGCCGCGATGCTCCGCGAGAGCGCCGCGGCCGGCGCCGTCATTATGATATTGGCGTGGCCGGGTTGGTCGCGCGCCGACTGGGCGCTGAACCTGACGCCGGGCGTCACGTCGATCAGCCGCACCGCCTACGACCTGCACATGCTGGCCTTGTGGATCTGCACGGCGATCGGCATCGTCGTCTTCGGCGCCATCGGCTGGGCGGTGATCCACCACCGCAAATCGCGCGGCGCCGTGGCGGCCAAGTTCCACGACAACACGCGGCTGGAAATCGTCTGGACCATCGTCCCCTTTCTCATCCTCGTGGTCATGGCCGTGCCGGCGACCCAGGCCCTGGTGGCGATGAACGACACAAGCAATGCCGATCTGACCATCAAGATCACCGGCCAGCAATGGCGCTGGCGCTACGACTACCTCAACGAGGGGGTCGGCTTCGTCAGCAACCTCGATGCCAGGAGCGCCGAGGCGGCGAAGCGCGGCTCCGGCATCGACCCGGCGACGGTGGCCAACTACCTGCTCGAGGTCGACAACCCGCTGGTCGTGCCGGTCGGCCGCAAGGTCCGCTTGCTGATGACCGCCACCGACGTCATCCACTCCTGGTGGGTACCGGCGATCGGTTTCAAGAAGGACGCCATTCCCGGCTTCGTCAACGAGATCTGGGCCCGCGTCGATACGCCGGGCACCTACCGCGGCCAGTGCACCGAGCTGTGCGGCGTCGGCCACGGCTTCATGCCGATCGTCCTGGTCGCCATGAGCGAGCCCGATTATGCCGCCTGGCTCAAAGCGAAGCAGGTCGAGCAGGCCGCCGCGGCGGCCGGCGCCGAGCGCACCTGGAGCCGCGACGAACTGCTCGCCAAGGGCCGCGAGGTCTATGCGCGGATCTGCGCCGCCTGCCACCAGGCCGGCGGCGAGGGCATCCCCGGCGTGTTCAAGCCGATCAAGGGCAGCCCGATCGCCACCGGGCCGGTCGCCGGCCACCTCGACCGGGTCATGAACGGTAAGGCGGGCACGGCGATGCAGGCCTTCGGCAAGCAGCTGTCCGACGTCGAGATTGCCGGTGTCATTACCTACGAGCGCAATTCCTTCGACAACAACGTCGGCGACGTCGTCCAGCCGGCCCAGGTGAAACTGGCGCGCAAGTGAGGGAGCGGAATACATGACGGATCTGGCTATCCATCGCGAGCAGCACGCCCCGCATCCGACGGGCATCGGCCGCTGGCTGTTCACCACCAACCACAAGGACATCGGCACGCTCTACCTGTGCTTTTCCGGCCTGATGTTCTTCCTCGGCGGCGCCTATGCCATGATCATACGTGCCGAGCTGGCCCGGCCGGGCCTGCAGTTCGTCGATCCGCTGCTGTTCAACCAGCTCACCACCATGCATGCGCTTGTCATGATATTCGGCGCGGTCATGCCGGCCTTCGTCGGCCTGGCCAACTGGCTGATCCCGATGATGATCGGCGCTCCCGACATGGCCTTGCCGCGGCTCAACAACTGGAGCTTCTGGATCCTGCCGTTCGCCTTCACCATGCTGCTGTGCACCTGGTTCCTCCCCGGCGGGCCGCCGGCCGGCGGCTGGACCATGTATCCGCCGCTGATCCTGCAGACCGGCGCGGCCTTCCCGTTCCTGATCTTCGCCGTGCACCTGATGGGCATCTCCTCGGTGATGGGGGCCATCAACGTCATCACCACGGTGTTCAACATGCGCGCCCCGGGCATGACGTTCAGGCGGCTGCCGCTGTTCGTGTGGACCTGGATCATCACCGCCTTCCTGCTGATCGCGGCGATGCCGGTGCTGGCCGGGGTGGTGACGATGCTGCTGACCGACAAGTATTTCGGCACCAGCTTCTTCAATGCCGCCGGCGGCGGCGACCCGGTGATGTTCCAGCACGTCTTCTGGTTCTTCGGCCATCCCGAGGTCTACATCATGATCCTGCCGGCCTTCGGCATCGTCTCGCAGATCGTCCCGACCTTCTCGCGCAAGCCGCTGTTCGGCTACGTCTCGATGATCTACGCGGTCGGCAGCATCGCCTTCCTGTCCTTCATCGTCTGGGCCCACCACATGTTCACCGTCGGCATGCCGCTGGCCGGAGAGCTGTTCTTCATGTATTCGACGGTGCTGATCGCGGTGCCGACCGGCGTCAAGGTGTTCAACTGGGTGGCGACCATGTGGCGCGGCTCGCTGTCCTTCGAGACGCCGATGCTGTGGGCGATCGCCTTCATCGTGCTGTTCTCGATCGGCGGCTTTTCCGGCCTGATGCTGGGCCTGGCGCCGGTCGATTTCCAGTACCAGGACACCTATTTCGTCGTCGCCCATTTCCATTACGTGCTGGTCACCGGTGCCGTCTTCGCCATCATCGCCGCCGTCTATTTCTGGCTGCCGAAATGGACCGGCCACATGTACGACGAGCGCCTCGGCAAGCTCCATTTCTGGCTGTCGACGATTTCGGTCAACGTGCTCTTCTTTCCCCAGCACTTCCTCGGCCTGGCCGGCATGCCACGGCGCATCCCGGACTACGCGACGCAGTTTTCCGGCTGGAACATGGTCTCGTCGATCGGCGGCTTCGTCTTCGGCGCCAGCCAGCTGCTCTTCCTCTACCTGGTGATCCGCACCATACGCGGCGGCGCCGCGGCCACCGACCGGGTCTGGGAAGGCGCCCAGGGCCTCGAATGGACCTTGTCCTCGCCGCCGCCCTACCACAGCTTCGCCGAAGCGCCGGCGATCGATTGAGGAAAATGGCGACCATGGACCGCGGCCCGTTCCTGGCCCTGCGCAACGCCGCTCCCGGGCAAACCCGGCGGGCCAATGTCCGCCTCGCCCTGGCCCTGGCGCTGCTCGCCCTGGCCGGCTACGTCGGCATCTTCTTCTACTACGTCTGGCTATGAGCTACGAGCGCTCGCGACGGTCGCGCCGCCTCGGCTGGAAACTGGCCGCCGGCGCCGTGGCGATGTTCGGCTTCGGCTACCTGCTGGTGCCGCTCTACCAAGTCTATTGCCAGATCACCGGACTCAACAACGGCGCCACCGGCCGCGCCACCCTGGCGGTGGTGCAGGGCGGCCCGGTCGATCCGGCGCGGCGCGTCGTCGTCGAGTTCGTCGCCAGCACCTCGGGCAGCCTGCCCTGGGACTTCCGCCCCGACGTCGCGCGCGTCGAGGTGGCGCCGGGGCGGCCGGTCGTGGCCGTGTTTCGCGCCCGCAACCTGGCCGGCGTGTCGATCACCGGCCAAGCCGTGCCGAGCGTCACGCCCAACGCCGCGGCGCCCTATTTCCACAAGATCGAGTGCTTCTGCTTCAGCCACCAGCCGCTGGCGCCCGGCGAGGCCAAGGACCTGCCGGTGCAGTTCGTCATCGACCCGCAGTTGCCGGCCGAAATCGGCACCTTGACATTGGCATATACGTTCTTCAGCGTCCCGGGCTTGATTGCCGTCCGCGGCAATGGCGCGGCGGCGCAGCGGCGCAAGACCGGGGAGGGATAAGCATCATGGAGCATTCCCGCTACTATCTGCCGGAGCCGAGCCGCTGGCCGCTGATCGGCTCCATCGGGCTGTTCTCCCTGGTCCTCGGCGGCGCCTGCCTGCTCAACGGCCTGGCCACGCTGGGCGGCCTAGCCCTGGCAACGGGCATCGCCGTCTTCGTCTTCATGCTGTTCGGCTGGTTCGGCACGGTGATCGGCGAGAGCCTCGCCGGCAAGTACAACGCCCAGGTGGACCTGAGCTTCCGCTGGGGCATGAGCTGGTTCATCGCCTCGGAAGTGATGTTCTTCGCCGCCTTCTTCGGCGCCCTGTTCTACGCCCGCTACTTGGCCGTGCCCTGGCTCGGCGGCGCCGGCGACAAGGGCATCGCCCACCAATTCCTATGGCCCTCCTTCGTCGCCGCCTGGCCGCTGCTGAGCCTGCCCAACCCGGAGAATTTCACGGTGGCCCGGGAGGGCATGGAGGCCGCCGGTATCCCGGCGCTCAACACCGCCATCCTGCTCTCCTCGGGAGCGACGGTGACCTGGGCGCACTGGGGCCTGAAGCGCGACCGGCGCCGCCAGCTGATCATCGGCCTGGCCCTGACCGTGCTCCTCGGCGTGCTGTTCATCACCTTCCAGGCGCACGAGTACCTCGATGCCTATGCGGTGAAGAACCTGCGCCTGAGTTCCGGCGTGTACGGCTCGACCTTCTTCATGCTGACCGGCTTCCACGGCCTGCACGTGAGCATCGGCGCGATCATGCTGACGGTCATCCTGGTCCGCGCCAGCCTCGGCCATTTCAGCCCCGAGCATCACTTCGCCTTCGAGGCCGTCTCCTGGTACTGGCACTTCGTCGATGTCGTCTGGCTGGGGCTGTTCATCTTCGTCTATCTGCTATGAATCAGCGCACCACCCCGTGCGGGACGATGAAGCCGCTCAGCAGGCCGATCATGACGAACAGGAAGAGCAGCAGCGACAGGCCGATGCGCAAGGTCAGGGCCTTGACGGTGCGCGTGGTGCGGCCGCGGTCCTGATTGAGGCGTACCAGAGCCAGAGCCAGGCTGATGACAATGGCAATGAGGGCGAGGACGATGGCGGCCCTGACGATGAACGGCGTCTGCATGCACGGGGCGGGGAAACGACAATGAGTTCCAGTATAGCCGGTCGCACCGCGGCGCCGCCGGGCCCGGCCGAGGCCGCTCCCAGCGGCGGCCTGCACCTCGGACCGTGGCGGTTCGCGCCGCCGGGCCTCGCCGCGACGCTGGCCGCGGCACTGCTGGTGCCGCTGTTCGTCGCCCTCGGCGTCTGGCAGCTGCACCGCGCCGCCGAAAAACGCGTCATCGAGCAGACCGCCCTGGCACACCTCGCGCTGCCGCCGGTGGACCTCAACCGCGATGCCCCGGAGCGGCGCGACCCGGCCTTGGCCTGGCGCGCCGCGACGGTGCGCGGGCTGTGGGAGGCGCGCCAAGTCCTGCTCGACAACCAGGTCTCGCAGGGCGAAGCCGGCTACCTGGTGTTTACCCCGCTGCTGATCGACGGCGGCGCGCGCGCCGTGCTCGTCGAACGCGGCTGGATCGCCGCCGGTCCCGAGCGCGCGGACCTGCCGAACCTCGACGTCGCGGCCGCCGCCGCTGATCTGAATGGCATGGTGGCGCCGCCGCCGGCGCCGGCCTTCGGCAGCCGCAACGACGTCGAGGCGCTGGCCGGCGGCGCCGTGCTGCGCGTGCAGCGCCTCGATCTCGCCGATCTCTCGCAACGAATGGGCCGCGAGCTGCTGCCCTTCACCCTGCGCCTCGACCCGACCGAACCGGCCGCCTTGCGCCGCGAACACCTCCTGCCGGCCCTGCGCGTCGAGCGCCACGTCGCCTACGCGCTACAGTGGTTCCTCTTCGCCGCGCTGCTCTGCTGCTACTGGCTCGGTGCCGGGCTCCACCGCCGTTAGGCGGATGCCGCGGTAGCGCCTCGGCGGCGGCGCCGGTCTCGCTCAGCCGGCCGGAACGAGGCGGCGCGATTCCTTGGGGTCGCGGAAGACCAGCGGCTTGGCCGCCGGAAGGCCGGCCTCGGCCCGCGCCACGGCGGCCGCGACGAGGCCGTAATGGGAGCTCTTCGGGCAGACCGGGTCGGCGACGGCCGGGTCGCCGGCGAGCAGGTAGGCTTGGCAGCGGCAGCCGCCGAGGTCCTTCTCCTTCTCCGGGCAGCTGACGCAGGGCTCCTTCATCCAGCCCGTGCCGCGGAAGCGGTTGAAGCCCTCGGAGTCGAACCAGACCTCGCCCATGCTCATCTCGCGGACGTTGGGGAAGGCCAGCCCGGGCAGCATGCGCGCCGTGTGGCAGGGCAGGGCGGTGCCATCCGGGGTCACGGTGAGGAAGACGCTGCCCCAGCCGTTCATGCACCGCTTGGGCTTGCCCTCGTGATAGTCGGGGACGACGAAGAAGATCCGCATGCGGCCCTCGAGGCGCTTGCGCCATTGGTCGGTGACGGCCTCGGCGCGGCGCAGCTGGTCCCGCGTCGGCAGGAGGTGCTCGCGGTTCTCGAAGGCCCAGGAGTAGTACTGGCAATTGGCCAGTTCCAGGTATTCGGCGCCGAGATCGGCGGCCATGGCGATGATGCGGTCGATGTGCTCGATGTTGAGGCGGTGGATCACCACGTTCATCACCATCGGCCAGCCCTGCGCCTTGAGCATCGCGCCGACGCGCTCCTTGTGGGCGAAGGTCTTGGTGTGGGAGAGGAAGTCGTTCATCTCCCGGGTCGAGTCCTGGAATGACAATTGGATATGATCGAGGCCGGCCCGCTTGAGGGCCTCGGCGCGCGCCTCGGTCAGTCCGACGCCCGAGGTGGGCAGATTGGTGTAATAGCCGAGACGGTGCGCCTCGGCGACGAGCACCTCGAGATCCTCGCGCAGCAGCGGCTCGCCGCCGGAGAAGCCGCACTGCACGGCGCCCAGGGCGCGGGCCTCGCGCAGCACGCGCAGCCAGTCGTCGGTAGACAGTTCGTTTTCGTGACTGGCGAAGTCCACCGGGTTGTAGCAGAAGACGCAGTGCAGCGGGCAGCGGTAGGTCAGCTCGGCGAGCAGCCAGAGCGGCGGTCCGGGCGGGTTCATGTGGCACTCCATTCGATCCAGCGCTGCTTCACCGCCATCTCGAGGAAGGCCTCGACGTCGGCACCCAGCCCGGTGGCGGCGAAGGCCCGCTCGAGATCGGCGATGACGGTGGCGACCGGCGTCGCGCCGTCGCAGCGGCTGAGAATCTCGCCAGCGCTGCGGTTGAGCTTCACCATGCCTTCGGGATAGAGCAGGACGTGGCAGCCCTGCGCCTCCTCCCACTGCAGGCGGAAGCCGTGGCCGATGCGGGGGCGGGCAGCCGCGTCCATGGTCTCAGCTCGCGACGCCGTAGCGCTGGGCCATGGCGTCGTTCATGGCCCAGAGGATGTCGAGCTTGAAGCGCAGGATGTCGAGGGCGCGCTCCTGCAGGGTCCGGGTGGCGAAGTAGGCTAGGGTCACGGCCAGGCCCTGTTCGACGTCGCGGCGGGCCTGGCTGACGCGGTTGCGGAAATACTGCAGGCCCGCCGACTCGATCCACGGATAGTGCTCGGGCCAGGTGGCCAGGCGCTGCTTGTGGATCTCCGGCGCAAAGAGCTCGGTCAGCGAAGAGCAGACGGCCTCCTGCCACGGCGCGCGGCGGGCGAAATTGACGTAGGCATCGACGGCGAAGCGCACCGCAGGAATGACGTGGCGCAGGTCGACGATCTCCTCGCGGATGAGCCCCGTCGCCAGGCCGAGGCGGATCCAGGCCTCGATGCCGCCCTCGTCGCGGACGCCGCCGATCTCGAAGCCGTCGTGGTCGAGGATGCGCTGGATCCAGCCGCGGCGCAGCTCGCGGTCCGGGCAATTGGAGAGGATCGCCGCGTCCTTGACGGGAATGGCGATCTGGTAATAGAAGCGGTTGGCGACCCAGCCGCGGATCTGTTCGGGACTGGCGCGGCCGGTGTTGAGCATCACGTTGAACGGGTGATGGATGTGGTAGGCGCGCCCCTGCCCGCGCAGCTGCTCCTCGAATTCCGCGCGGCTCCAGGGCGTATCGGGGGGCAGCGGTGCATTCACAGTTCGATCTCCATGCCGTCGTAGGCGACCTCGACGCCGAGGCGAGTGCATTCGGCGCGCTCGGGCGAGTCCTCGTCGAGGATAGGGTTGGTGTTGTTGATGTGGATCAGCACCTTGCGCGTCGCCGCCGGCAGCCGCGCCAGCCAGGCCAGCATGCCCTCCTCGCCCGACTGGGCGAGGTGGCCGATGTCGCGGGCGGTCTTGGTCGACAGGCCGAGCGCGATCATCTCGTCGTCGGTCCAGAAGGTGCCGTCGACCAGCACGCAGTCGGCGCCGCGCATCGCCTCCCAGACGGCGGGATCGATGCCGCCCAGGCCCGGGGCGTAGAAGGCCCGGCGGCCCGTCGCCGCGCTGGTGAAGCTGAGGCCGACGTTGTCGCCGGGCTCCGGCTGCTCGCGGTGCGGCGAATAAGGCGCCGCCTTGCTCGACAGCGGCAGGGCCGACAGCGTCAGGCCGGCGACGCCGGGCACCGTGAAGGGCCTGCCGTCGATCGGCAGCGTCTGCCGCGCCACGCCGCAATAGTGCTCGAGCACGCGCAGCAGCGGGTTGCCGCGGCTCAGGTCTTCGAAGACCGGGTCGGTGCACCACAGCGGCAGCGGCGAGGTCCGCTCGCGCAGCATGTAGAGGCCCGTCGAATGGTCGATCTGGCCGTCGACCAGGACCACCCCGGCGATGCCCGTGTCGCGCAGCTGGCGCCCCGGCTGCAGGCCGGGAAAGGCGCGCACCTGTTCGAGGATGTCGGGCGAGGCGTTGATCAGGACCCAGTCGTCCGGGCCGCCGACACAGATCGAGGACTGGGTGCGCGGCCGCGCCCTGACGGTGCCGCTGCGGACACCGGCACAATTGCCGCAGTTGCAGTTCCACTGCGGAAAGCCGCCGCCGGCGGAGGCTCCGAGGACACGAATCTTCATGGGAAAAAGAAGCCCGCCGGAGCGGGCTTCGAGGGAACTGACGGCCGCACCTAGGAGTGGCGGCCGCCGCGGCGCCTTAGCGGGCCGCGATGTACATCGTGATTTCGAAGCCGAACCGGAAATCGCAGGCCGTCGGGGTTTCCCATTGCATGATGTTCTCTCCTAAAGGGGTTGGACCAATGGCGCCCGAACTCGGGCTACCGTGTTCGAACTATGGACGCGCGCCGGCGTTCCGTCCTCCCGCCGGCCTTGAAAATCGGCTCATGATTTTCATGAATCGGCGCCGCGATCGGCGCGGCCGGACGTGGCGATGCCGCGCAACGGCCTTAGAATCCGGCCATGGCCCAGCACAACAACACGATGGCCGAACCCTTCGACGCCGGCTGGCTGAAGGTGCCCGGCGGACATCGCCTCTATGTCGAACAGCGCGGCCGCCGCGACGGCCTGCCGGTCGTGCTGCTGCACGGCGGTCCCGGCTCGGGTTGCGCGCCGGCCATGGCGAGCTTCTTCGACGCCGGCCGCTACCGGGTGATCCTTCCCGATCAGCGCGGCGCCGGCCGCAGCCGCCCGCGCGGCGCCACTGCCGCCAACACCACCGCCGCGCTGCTGGCCGACTGCGAGCGCCTCCGTAATGCTCTTTGCATAGACCGGTGGCTGCTCGTGGGCGGCTCCTGGGGCGCCACGCTGGCCGTCCTCTATGCCGCGGCGCGCCGCGAGGCGGTCGCCGGAGTGCTGCTGCGCGGCCTGTTCCTGGCCCGCGACGCCGACCTCGAATGGTTCTTCGGCGGCGCCGCGGCGCTCTGCCCGGAGGCCTGGCAGAACTTTGCCGCGCTGGCCCCGGCCGGCACGCCGGCGCTGCTGCCCTGGCTGGCGCGCGCCGCCGCCGCCACGGCCGGCTGGAGCCGCATCGCCCGCGCCTGGTGGGCCTGGGAGCGGGCCCTGGCGGGGCTGCCGGCGGCGCCACCGCCCGAGGGACCGGCGCTGGCGGCGCTGGCCGCCAAGTACCGGCTGCAGACCCATTACTTCCGCCGCCGCTGCTTCCTCCGCCGCGACGCCGTGCTGGAGGCCATGCCGCGCCTGGCTGGCCTGCCGACGCTGCTGATCCACGGCCGCCGCGACCTCGTCTGCCGCCCCGAATCGGCCTGGCTGGCGCGCCGCGCGCTGCCCTCGGCGCGCCTGCAGTGGGTGGCCGGCGCCGGCCACGACCCCTACGCCCCGGCCATGGCGCGCGCCGTCAGCATGGCGGCGCGGCGCTTCGCCACCCACGGTGACTTCCACGGGCTCGGCCGATGAGCGCGCCGACCGCTCCGGCCGCAGCGAGGCGATGGCCATGATCCGCGTCATGCTGGTCGACGATCATGCCCTGGTCCGGATGGGCTTCAGGATGCTGCTGCAGGCCGCCGCCGACATCGAGATCGTCGCCGAGGCCGACAGTGGCGAGGCCGCCGCGCGGGCCTACGGCGAGGCCCGCCCCGATGTCATCGTCATGGACCTGGCGATGCCCGGAATGGGCGGCATCGAGGCCGTGCGGCGACTCCGGGCGCGCGACCCGAAGGCGCGGATCCTGGCCCTCTCGGCGCACGAGGACACGGCCCACCCACGCCGCGTGCTGAAGGCCGGGGCGCTGGGCTACCTGTGCAAGCGCGGCGCCCCGGAGGCGCTGATCGAAGCGGTGCGCGCCGTCGCTGCCGGCTCGCGTTACCTCGACCCGCTGATCGCCCAGGCCCTGGCCCTGTCGCAGTTGGACGGCGAGTCGAGCCCGGTCGATGCGCTCTCCGAGCGCGAGTTCGAGGTGTTTTTGCGCCTGGCGCGGGGCCTGTCGGTGGCGACCATCGCCGACGAACTGAAGCTCTCGCCGAGCACCATCGGCACCCACCTCTACAACATCAAGCAGAAGCTCGACGCCGGCAACCAGGCCGAACTGACGCTGATCGCCCTGCGCTGGGGCCTGATCGACCCCTGAGCGGCGGGGCGTTCAGCGCAAGGCGGCGTTGATCGCCGCGAGGGCCGCGCTACCCGGGCAGAGCTCGGCCTCGCCGAGGCGGTTGAGCGGCGTCGCCACCGTCTGCAGGTCGCGGTGCAGGTCGCCGGCGTTGCCGTCGACGTAGAGCAGCCCGGTCACCACTTCGCCGCAAGCCTGCCGCTCCTGCAGGTGGTTCATGGCGGCGATGCGGTCGCCCGGGTCGTAGTCCTCGGCCAGCTTGCGCAGGCGCAGCACCGAGCCGTCGTGCTGGACCACTTCGCGCAGCGAGCCGGGCGGGTAATCGACGGTGATCTCCTGCTGGGTCAGGATGAAGTCGGGACGGTTGACGGCGTGGTTGTGCTGGCGCACGTAATCGTAGCTCTTGGTCGAGCCGGCGTGGTTGTTGAAGGTGACGCAGGGGCTGAGGATGTCGATGAAGGCGGCGCCGCGGTGGCGCAGCGCCCCCTTGATCAGCGGCAGCAGCTGCTCCTTGTCGCCGGAGAAGCTGCGCGCCACATAGCTGGCGCCCAGTTGCAGGGCCAGCATGACCAGGTCGATCGGGCAGTCGGTGTTCTCGACGCCGCGCTTGCTCTTCGAGCCCTTGTCGGCGGTGGCCGAGAACTGGCCCTTGGTGAGGCCGTAGACGCCGTTGTTCTCGACGAGATAGACCATGTTCACGCCGCGGCGCATGGCGTGGGCGAACTGGCCGATGCCGATCGAGGCCGAGTCGCCGTCGCCCGAGACGCCGAGGTAGATCAGCTCGCGGTTGGCCAGCGCCGCCCCGGTCAATACCGATGGCATGCGGCCGTGGACGCTGTTGAAGCCGTGCGAGTTGCCGAGGAAATAGTCGGGCGTCTTCGACGAGCAGCCGATCCCGGAGAGCTTGGCGACGCGGTGCGGCTCGACGTCGAGGTCGAAGCAGGCGCTGACGATGGCGGCGCTGATCGAGTCGTGGCCGCAGCCGGCGCAGAGCGTCGAGATGGCCCCCTCGTAGTCGCGGCGGGTGTAGCCCAGCGCGTTCTTAGGCGTGTCGGGACGGAGCAGCCGGGGCTTGGCGAGATAGGTCATGGCGCCACCTTGCGCAGCGGCGTCACCTTGGCGGCGGTCGCCGCGGCGGCGATCTTCTGCACGATGAAGCGGGCGGTGATCGGCGTGCCGTCGTAATGCAGCACGCGGATGAGCCGGCGCGGCTCGATCTCGCCCTCGTTGATCAGCAGCTGGCGCAGCTGGGCGCTCTCGTTCTGCTCGACGACGAAGACCTCGTCGTGGCCGGCGATGAAGTCGAAGACGGCCTCGGCGAAGGGGAAGGCGCGCACGCGCAGGGCGTCGACGTGGATTCCCTGGGTTTCCAGAGCGGCGATCGCCTCGTCCATCGCCGCACTCGTCGAGCCGTAGTAGATGGCCCCGAGCCGCGCCGGCTGCGCCGCTGGGTGCAGCAGCGGCGCCGGCAGCAGGGCCCGCGCCGTATCCAGCTTGCGCCGCAGCCGCTCCATGTTATAGACATAGTCGTTGCCGGTCTCGCTGTACTTGGCGTAGGCGTTGCGCGTCGTGCCGCGGGTGAAGTAGGCGCCGCGCGTCGGGTGGGTGCCCGGGATGGTCCGATAGGTTATGCCATCGCCATCGACGTCGAGGTAACGGCCGAAGTCGCGGCCCTTCTCCAGTTCCTCGTAGCCCATCACCTTGCCGCGGTCGTAGCGGCGCTCGTCGTCCCAGGCGAAGGGCCGGCAGAGCCGCTCGTTCATGCCGATGTCGAGGTCGAGCAGGACGAACACCGGCGTCTGCAGCCGCTCGGCCAGGTCGAAGGCCTGGGCGCCGAGTTCGAAGCACTCGTAGGGGTCCTCGGGAAACAGCAGCACGTGGCGGGTATCGCCGTGGCTGGCATAGGCGCAGGAGATCAGGTCCGACTGCTGGGTGCGCGTCGGCATGCCGGTGGACGGGCCGCCGCGCTGGACGTCGAAGACTACCGCCGGAATCTCGGCGAAGTAGGCCAGGCCGAAGAATTCCTGCATCAGCGAGATGCCAGGCCCCGAGGTGGCGGTGAAGGCGCGGGCGCCGTTCCACGAGGCGCCGATGACCATGCCGATCGAGGCCAGCTCGTCCTCGGCCTGGACGATGGCGTAGCGCTTGGCGCCGCTGCCGGGCTCGCCGCGCAGCTTCTTGCAGTAGCCAGTGAAGGCCTCGATCACCGAGGTCGACGGGGTGATCGGATACCAGGCCGCCACCGTCGCCCCGCCATAGACGGCGCCCAGACCGCAGGCGCTGTTGCCGTCGATGAAGATGCGCTCGCCGACCCCATCGGCACGGGCCACGGTGAGGCCGATCGGGCAGGCGAAGTGTTCGAGCGTGTGGGCGTGGCCGATGCGCAGGGCCCGGACATTGGGCTCGATCAGCTTGTCCTTGCCCTTGTACTGTTCGCCGATCAGCTTCTCGAGCTCGGCCAAGTCCACGTCGAGCAGCGCCGCCAGGGCGCCGATGTACATGACGTTCTTGAACAGCTGGCGCTGCCGCGGATCGTCGTACTCGCGGTTGCACAGCTCGGTCAGCGGCACGCCGATGACCGCCAGGTCGTCGCGGAAGCGCGACTGCGCCAGGGCCTTGGTCGAGTCGTAGACGAGGTAGCCGCCGCGATCGACCTCGGCCACGTCCTTGTCCCAGGTCTGCGGATTCATCGCCACCATCAGGTCGCAGCCGCCGCGCCGGCCGAGCCAGCCGGCCGCCGAGACGCGCATCTCGTACCAGGTCGGCAGGCCCTGGATGTTGGAAGGGAAGATGTTGCGCGGCGACACCGGCACGCCCATGCGCAGGACGGCGCGGGCGAACAGCTCGTTGGCCGAGGCCGAGCCGGAACCGTTGATGTTGGCGAACTTGATGACGAAGTCGTTGCAGCGCTGGATCGCACTCATGCGGTGATGGCCTCCGCGGCGGAAACCCCGGCGCCGGCATGGGCGCAATCGAGGAGGAATTTCTGCATGTCCCAGGCTCCGGTCGGGCAGCGCTCGGCGCACAGGCTACAATGCAGGCAGAGGTTCTCGTCCTTGACCATGACGCGGCCGGTCTTGAGCTCCGTCGACACGTAGAGGTCCTGGGCGGTGTTCCGCGCCGGGGCCTTGAGCCGCAGGCGCAGCTCGGCCTCCTCGCCGTTGCCGGTGAAGGTGATGCACTCGGTCGGACAGATGTCGATGCAGGCATCGCACTCGATGCAGACCTTGGCCGAGAACACCGTCTCGACGTCGCAGTTCAGGCAGCGGTCGGCCTCGGCGCAGGCCAGCGCCGGATCGAAGCCCAGCTCGAGCTCGACGCGGATGTCCTTGACCGCCTCTTCGAAGCGGCGCATCGGCACCCGCCGGCGCCGCTCCTCTGATACCTGATTGTCATAACTCCAGTCGTGGATACCCATCTTCTGGCTGACCAGGTTGACCATCGGCGGCGGCCGCTGCCGCAGGTCGGCGCCGCGGCACAGGCAATCGATCGAGATGGCCGCCTCGTGGCCGTGGGCCACCGCGGTAATGATGTTCTTCGGCCCATAGGCCGAGTCGCCGCCGAAGAAGACGCCGCGCCGCGTCGATTGCAGCGTCAGCGCATCGAGCACCGGCAGGCCCCACTGGTCGAAGTCGATGCCGAGGTCGCGCTCGATCCAGGGAAAGGCGTTGTCCTGGCCGATCGCCACCAGCACCTCGTCGCACTCCATGAGCAGGTCGGGCTCGCCGGTCGGGATCAGGCTGCGCCGGCCGCGCGCGTCGTACTCGGCGCGGACCCTCTCGAAGAGCACCCCGTGCAGCTTGCCGTTGTCATGAACGAAGCGTTTCGGCACGAGGAAGTTGTGGATCGGGATGCCCTCGTGCATGGCATCTTCCTTCTCCCAGGGCGAGGCCTTCATTTCGGCGAAGCCGCTGCGCACCACCACCTTGACGTCCTCGCCGCCGAGGCGGCGGGCCGAGCGGCAGCAGTCCATCGCCGTGTTGCCGCCGCCCAGCACGATGACGCGCCGGGCGATCGAGGTGATGTGGCCGAAGGCCACGCCGGACAGCCAGTCGATGCCGACGTGGATGTGCGCCGCCGCCTCGGCGCGGCCCGGCACGTCGGCGTCGCGGCCGCGCGGCGCTCCGGTGCCGACGAAGATCGCGTCCCAGCCCTCGCCGAGCAGCCGGCCGAGGCTGTCGACGCGGCTCTCGTAGCGCGTCGCGATGCCGATGTCGAGAATGTAGTCGCACTCCTCGTCGAGCACCGCGTCGGGCAGGCGGAACTTCGGGATCTGGCTGCGCATCATGCCGCCGGCGGCCTTGCCGTCGTCGAAGATCGTCACCTCGTAGCCGAGCACGGCCAGGTCGCGGGCCACGGTCAGCGAGGCCGGGCCGGCGCCGACGCAGGCGATGCGGCGGCCGTTCTTCTGCCGCGGCGCCACCGGCAGGCGGTGGCGGATGTCGTCCTTGTTGTCGGCGGCGACCCGCTTGAGGCGGCAGATGGCCACCGGCTCCTTGTCGATGCGGCCGCGCCGGCAGGCCGGTTCGCAGGGCCGGTCGCAGACCCGGCCGAGGATGCCGGGGAAGACGTTGGAGCGCCAGTTGATCAGGTAGGCCTCGGAATAGCGTCCGGCGGCGATCTGGCGGATGTATTCGGGTACGGGGGTGTGGGCCGGGCAGGCCCACTGGCAGTCGACGACCTTGTGAAAGTAGTCGGGCTGGCCGATGTCGGTTGGCTTCAACGGCGTTTCTCCACTGCAGCCGGACGATACTCGCGGCGACGCGATCTGCCGCTGCCGCCCGAGCATCCGGGACCGGGCATCTTAACCGAAATGGCGCGTCCCGGTCGCGACAAATCGGCACCGCGGCAATGCCCCTGTCTCCGCTAGGGACAGCGCCCGGCGGCGCAGAGGGCGGCCAGCCGATGCTGCCGTTCCTCGCGCGGCAAGGCCGCCAGGGACTTGACATCAGCATAAAAACGCGGCAGCTCGTCGGAGTCCTCGCGGAGCAGGCGGCGGAAGGCCGGCACCAGGCCGTGGTAGAGGCCGATCGAGGCCAGGGTGGCGTTGTTCAGCTCGCCGCCCAGCACCCGGTCGTAGCCGGCGAAGCCGCCCCACGGCCCGTCGCGCAGCGCCCGGTAGTCGGCCTGCAGGGCGGCGAACAGCGCCGCCTTGGCGGCCAGCTTCCGCTCGCGCGGCTCCGCTCCGGCGTAGGCTTGGCGCAGTTGCTCGCGGTAACGCAGCACCAGGGCGCGAAACTCGTCGCGCCGCGCCTGGCCGCGGGCGAAGGCCTCGCGCTGCGCGGCGCTGCCGGCGGCGGCCAGCCAACGGACGACGCCGGCCTCCTCGACGCTCATGGCGAAGGATTCGTTGAATTCGCTGTCGTCGCGGACATAGACGACCTGGTGGGCCAGCTCGTGCACGATCACCCGGGCCAGTTCCGCCTCCGGGTAGGCGATGAAGGTGTTGAGGAGCGGGTCGTCGAACCAGCCGAGCGTCGAATAGGCCGGCACCCCGCCAATGTAAATGTCATACCCTTCGGCGCGCCGCTCGTCGCCGAAGGCACGCGCCGCGGCCTCCGCGAAGTAGCCGCGGTAGGCGACGCAGCCGGCCACCGGGAAGCACCACTGGCGCGCCTCGACCGACAGCGGATCGGCGGCATAGACGTTCCAGACGACGAAGGGGCGCTTGATGTCGGCATAGCGGCGGTAGCTGCCGTTGTCGGGCAGGGCGAGTTCGCGGCTGGCGAAGTCGCGGATCCGCCCGGCCAGGGCGAGGCGCTGGCGCAGCGCCTCGGGCAGCGCCGGGTCGGCACCGGCCTCGGCGAGCGGGCGGGCGGCGCGCCACAGTTCGAACTGGCCGCCGATCGCCTGCAGGACATAGGCCGGCGAGGCGCAGCCGCCCAGCACCAGCGCCGCGGCGAGGGCGGCGCGCTTCATTGGACGACCATTCCCCCCATCCCCCTTCCCAAGGAAGGGGGTGACGGGTGTTCGCCGCTGCGCGGCTCCGTTTGGTGGCTGCGCCGTCCTTTGGGCGGCCGGGCGGACGGCGCTCACTGCGCCTGACCTTCACCGCGAAAGCTGCCGCCGAGCAGGAAGTTGGCGGTGCAGCGCGCCACCTGTGGAGAGAGCAGCATCTGCGAATGGCTGACCGGCAGCACCCGGTGCTCGCGGGCGCCGTCGATGCGGGTCTCCGCGACGCTGATGGCGCCGTCATGGGGCCGCGGCAGGCCCGGCGCGACCAGGCGGCCCAGGCCGATGCCGCCGCTGCCGGCGATGATGCCCAGCTCGCGGGGCAGGGTCCAGGCGCCGCTCGGCCGCGCCAGCCAGTCGCCGATGCTGGCGCCGAGCAGCGCCCGGCCCGCCGTCCGGCGCGCCAGGCGCCGCGCCGCGAGGCTGCCGGCGAGCGGCGTGCCGAGCATCACGACGCGGCCCTCGGGCAGCTTGGCGCCGCCGGCCAGGGCGGCGAAGACGACGATGCCGCCGAGGCTGTGGCCGACGAAATGGAGCCGCGGCGCCGCCAGCGCCGCGGCAAAGCCGGCCAGGGCGGCGGCGTTGCCGGCCAGGGTGCCGCGCACCGAGGGATAGCCGAAGCGGAATACGCGCAGGCCGCGGCCGGCGAGTTGCCGGCCCAGGTAGGCCATGGCCCAGCAGCCGGTCCACAGGCCGTGGACAATGATGACCGCGGGCGCCACGGCGGTCATGCTAGCCATCACCAGGCACGTATCGCGGCGGCCAGCTCACGGCCGCAAGCCGGGGGAAATTTACGGCTCTCAACGACATGCAGCAAAGGTCGGCAAAATATTGATGCTATCGATATCCCTCACCCGCCGGCGCTGAATTTAGCGCAGATCAGGTGCATTGCAGGTGCATTGCCGGTTTAGGGTTAGCCTCATCGGACTAGGTATCTACCCGGCTCAATTCTTTCGAATAACCGCCTATCCGTACCGGCGCAACTACATGGGCTTTTGTTGCCAAGGGCGTGGTCATTCGGAAGTAGGCTGCCTTTAGCGAAATGCGGGAAAGCTCCGAGGACAATAGTCTTGATCTCGCTCGCTGTGAGAATTCTTCCTCGATAGTTTTCGATTGCAGAAGCGATCATTTCGTGATTCGATACCGGAAATTTTTGATCCCGATTTCGTTTCAGTGCTGTCCCTTCCCGTCGCATTGAAGAGTTTGTCTGTAGTGGCGTGGGAGTAACCACTTTGGGTGGATCGCTTTGCCGCCCGTACGTCCACAAGATCATGTCGATTTTGCGTGGGGTCCACTCCGGAGTCGCGAATAGCTTGTTGAGTTTAGCGGCTTTGCGCTGCATGATTTGAATGAGGACAACGCCATCTTTGGTAGTCAAAGAATCTTCATTCATCAATCGCAGCGCATCCGCCTCCGGCAACCCATCGACATCTCGTAATGCTTTCACAGCAAACTGGGCTACCGTCCCGAAGCTGTGTGGATAAAGTAGAGACAGCAGGCCAGATGCCCCTGCGCATCCGAGTCCATGTATCTCTTGCGCGGTCTCCAATCCGTAGCCGATGTCGGAGGGATCAAGTGAAATAAGCTCAAGTTTGATGTTATGAAGTGCTTCTAGCGCATTCTCTTTGATATATCGCTGGAGCCTGCGCGTTGTGGTCGCATACCGATTGGGGGCAGTGTATTTCCAGCGAAAATACTGGTCCCTTAAAAACTCATACCAGCCCTGCGCATCTAATTGCCTTAGGCCTATTGGACTGAGTTCTTTCATACGGTGTTCTAACGCAACATTGGATGGCTTCACAAACTCCCAGTAGCGCTGCAAAGCATTTTCCCAAACAACGGGGTTTTCGGAATTCCAAAGGTCATCGACTGAGATCAAAATATCTACCTCGTACGTATGCGTTATGTGCCCTACCGTTCACCGCCCTGCTCGACCTTTCCCGTAGATTCGATGCAGTGGCGGGTTGGGTGGCGGACCGATGAATTCTGCTTTGGCGACATTCGAAATGCCAGCGCCACCCGGCATAACAATATGCGATGAGAGAATCAAAGTTTGCCTGGGCCCACAATCCAAACATCTTTGACCGGGCTATTTGTGTCTGCGGGGTCGATGTCGCAAGCGTAGATGACGTTGATGTATGCGCCCTCAGGGGTTTGAATCTTTGCTCTATCTCCGACGTACGTAATGATGCCGTGATTCATGTCTTTCCAAGTGATCTTTGAAAATCGGGTGTCCGCGAATCCAAACTCGTCCCATTTCATGTCATATTGTGTCAAGCGCTCTATGGGTCTTTTGCAAAAGACGTGTGCAGTTGGTTCGCTAAGCTTCGATAGGCATTGAAGGTTTTGACCGCACGCCGCCACTTGGCGTTTATTGGTTTCCTCGGAGCTTTCGCAACCGGTCGCCAACGATGCGACGAGTATTCCTGCCATCAACAGTGCATTTCTCATTCTTGGATGACCTTGTTGCGGGTCAGGACTTAACTTGATCGAGGCGCCATCGAGCTGCGTCACGGAGCTGGATATTGAATAGCGGCTTAAACTGAGACTCAAGCATAATCGACTCCACGGATAGATCCAAACGCCCCATTTGCGCCAGCCTCTTCAAGCCGACTTGTAGCTCGCCAGACGTAACAAGCTTTTCTGCGACGCGTGCAGCACTCGCGGTGCTGAGCATTCCTTCGAAGTCGTGTGGATGGTAGCCAAGCTGATGGCATTCACGAAGAGCTGCTCTAATTCTTACCTCGAAATCTTCCTCAATTTGGCACATTCATTGAGCCCCTTGATTTAGGAATATAAGTGCCCTCATTGCGACGCCCAGCTGCAATTCACGCGCGCGCCGCGGCACGCGCGCCGCGCCTTCAGCCGTGCCGCGCCAGGGCCTCGGTTTCGCGGTGCATGGTGCGGCGGTGCAGCTCGCGGAAGGCGCGCTCGTCGACCTCGCCCCAGTGCACGCCGCAGCAGGCCATCGCCGCGTTGAGGTCGCGGGCGTAGGCCTCGTCGTCCCAGTCGGTGTCGGCGGCGGCGATCGGCTTCTGATAGCGGTCGAAGAACAGCCGCGCCGAGGCGCCGGCGAAGCAGCGCAGCACCTCGCCGAGATCATCGGGCGCCACCACCAGTTCGGCCTCGCGCTCGTCGCTATCCGTGCCCCCCGCCCAGGCATCGATGGCGACATGGAAGCCGCTGACCTCGGCCGCCTCGGCGAGGATCCGCGGCAGCGCCTCGAGCTGCAAGTCCTTGCCCCACAGCCGCCGCGGTATGCCGTTGTCAAGCAACAGCTCGGCGCCGCAAGGCAGCGCCACCCAACCGTTTTTGAACGCCGTACCCATGGGATTCCTCCTCTCCGTCGTCGCGGCGCAGCCGGCGCCGCAGGCCGTCAGCGGCCTCTCACTTCATTCTAGTCGACGCTCGGCAGGGGGCCCGGCGGCGGACTGCGGCTCGAGGGCCTGCACCGAGACGGCCACGGTCAGCTCCTGGGTGGCGGCGCCGAGCACCACGCCGCGCAGCGGCGTGACGTCGGAAAACTCGCGGCCCCAGCCGAGGGTGACGAACTCGAGGTCGGCCAGCTTGCCGTTGGTCGGATCGAAGGCCACCCAGCCGAGGCCCGGGCAATGCGCGGCGACCCAGGCATGCGAGGCATCGGCGCCGGCCAGCCGCTGGCGGCCCGGGGCGACGCGGTTGAGCACGTAGCCGCTGACGTAGCGGGCCGGCAGGCCGAGCGAGCGCAGGCAGCTGATCATCAGGTGGGCGAAGTCCTGGCAGACGCCGCGGCGATCTTTGAGCACGTCGGCCACCCGGGTGGTGACCGTGGTTGCCTTGGGATCGTAGGCGAACTCGGCGCGGATCCGCCCGGTCAGGTCGATCGCGGCGTCGAGCCAGGGCCGCCCGGGGCGGAAGCTGAGGCGCGCGTAGTCGGCGCATTGGCCGAGCAGCGGCGCCATCGGCGAGGCGACGCGATACTGCTCGAGATCGACATCGACCGCCGGCGAACCGACTTCGGCCGCCACCGCGGCGGCTTCCCAGTTGGGCGACAGGTCGGCGCGATCGGGGGCATGGCCCAGGACCTCGACGAGCGACTCGGCGCGCACCGTCAGTGCATCGTGCGGCACGTCGACGACGAAGCGCAGCACCCGGTTGCCGAAATAGTCGCCGCCTTGCCAGCGCTCGCGCGGCACCGGATCGATATCGACGCGGTGCGCGCCGACCTGCTGCCAGGGCGTGGCGCGCGGTTCGAGATGGGCCAGCTGGTGGCCGCCGAGCACCGTCGCCGAATAGTCGTAACGGGTTTCGTGCACCACGCGGTAGCGGACCCGACCGGTCATGACATTCAGATTCCCAGGGCGGCCCAGGTACTGGCGTGGGCGTGGTTGAAGTAGCGCTGCGCCAGGGCGTCGCTGAGCGCGAAGGACTCGCCGCGCAGCGCCGCGACGGTCTCGCGCAGCCGCTCGCCCTCGGGCGCCAGGTCGGCCGGCGCCAGGCCTTCGAGCGCCGCCACGGCGCGCAGGAAGCCGTCGCCGGGAGAGGGTCCGAAGGCCTCGCGCATGCGGCCGAGATAGCCGGCCACGCCGCGCGCCTGGAACAGCAGGGAGCGGGGATTGGCGCCGTCCATCACCAGCAGGTCGAGCACCGGCAGCCACTCCGGACGCGCCATGTAGCGCGAGTGATAGGTGACGATGGAATCGGACAGGCGCAGCAGCCAGGTCAGGCCGGTGTCCAGGCCGCTGCCGAAGGCGACCTGCAGCGCCAGGCACTGGAAGGACAGCCGTTCGAGGCGCCGTCCGATCGAGAGGAAGCGCCAGCCGTCGTCGCGGGTCATGCCGTCGAGGGCGAAACCGGACAGGGTGGTGAGGCTGGCAATGCTGCGGTCGAGCCAGGCCAGCGCATCCGACAGCGTCGCCGCGGCGTTGCCGAGCACCGGGTCCTTGAGCAGCCCGTTGATGGTCCGCATGTTGTCGAGGGAGACGCGGTCGCGCAGGGTGTAGGCCAACCGTTCCAGGCTGCGCAGGTTGGCCGGCAGGCCGAGAGGGCTGTCTTCGAGCGTCGCCGCGGCGAGCAGGCCGGCCTCCGCCGGCTTGGCCGCCTCGACTATGCCGAAAGCATGAGCCAGGGAGAGCACCGGGCGGATCGCGCCGCCCTCGTCGTCGTCCTCCTGGAGGCTCTGGTCGAGGGCTTCGCGGAGCAGGCGGGCGGCATCGTCGCAGCGCTCCTGGTAGCGGCCGAACCAGAACAGGTTCTCGGCGACGCGCGAGGGGATCGAGGCGCTGGTGCGGACCAGGTCGGCCGCCGTGATGGTGCCGCGCAGCAGGGTGAAGGCACCGTCGACCGGCCCGGCGGACATCACCCAGGTGTCCTTGGAGCCGCCGCCGCGCTGCATCGCCACGACGCGCGCGTCGGCGCTGCTGGCCACCCGGGTCAGGCCGCCGGGCATGACCGTGTAGCCCATCGGCGAGGCGACGGCGAAGACGCGCAGGCCGATGCCGCGCGCCGAGATCCGTTGCTGCCGCGCGGAGCGCCCCAGCACCGGCGCCTGGGAGACGCGGACCAGCTCCTGGGCGACGTAGCGTTCCGGGTGGACGCGCAGCCGCCGCTCCAGGGCGGCGCGGTTTTCGCGATCGAGATCCTGGCCGAAGATCGGATCGAACCAGTAGGCCGGATCGGCCGACTTGAAGACGACCCGCTCGACATTGGCCAGGGCGTCGTCGAGCGCCGCCGCTTCGCCGCACCACCAGGTGGCGATCGACGGCAGGCGCAGCGGTTCCTGCATCAGCTCCTGGCAGAGGCGCGGCAGGAAGCCGAGCAGCGCGCCGGATTCGAGCAGGCCGGAGCCGAGCGCGTTGGCGATCAGCACCGTGCCGCGCCGGGCGCAGTCGGTCAGGCCGGCCACGCCGAGGGCCGAGTCGGTGCGCAGCTCCAGCGGATCGCAGTAGGTGTCGTCCTGGCGGCGCAGGATGGCATGGACACGGCGCAGGCCGCCCAGGGTCTTCAGCCAGACGCGGCCCTCGCGGACCGTCAGGTCGCCGCCCTCGACCAGCGGGAAACCGAGGTAGCGGGCCAGCAGGGTATGCTCGAAGTAGGTCTCGTTGTAGGCGCCCGGCGTCAGCAGGACGCTCAGCGTCGGCCCGTCGCCGCGCGGCGCGAAATGCATCAGCGAATCGCGCAGCGTGGCGAAGAACTGGGCCAGGTGCTGGACGCGCAGATCGCGGAACAGCGCCGGGAAGGTGCGCGACACGATCAGGCGGTTTTCCAGGGCGTAGCCGGCGCCGGACGGCGCCTGGGTGCGGTCGGCCATCACCCACCAGTGGCCGTCCGGCGATCGCGACAGGTCGGCAGCATAGACGTGCAGGTGGATGCCGCCGGGCAGTTGCATGCCGTGGGCCGGGCGAAGGAAGCCGCTCTGGCCGAAGATCAGCGCGGCGGGGATGCGTCCGCTGCGCAGCAGCGACTGGCTGCCGTAGAGATCGGCGAGGATGCGGTTGAAGAGTTCGACCCGCTGGACGATGCCGGCTTCGATCTCGCGCCACTCCTCGGGAGCGATGATCAGCGGCAGGACATCGATATCCCAGGGCCGCTCGACCCCCTGCGGATCGGCATAGACATTGTAGGTGACGCCGCTGTCGCGGATCTGCCGCTCGGCCGCGGCCTGGCGCTCGCCGATGTCGCCGCGCGAGCTGCCGTCCAGTTCCGCGTAGAGGCCCGACCAGTGCGGGCGCGGCCGCAGCGGCGCCTCGAACAGTTCGTCGAAGCGTCCCTCCGCGAGAGGATAAGCGGCGAGCATGTCATCCATTCAGCATGGGCCGAGGTTTGTTCGTGAAGGCCGCCCGGTACCGCGGCGGCATCGCCTTTACCGCCAGTCTAACCGCGGCGCAGGTCAAGGGTAAACGGGTAGTTGGGATTGCGCGGCTCGGCGCCCACCCGCATCCTGCCCGGCGTATGGCCGATGCGGAAGAAACGGCCCAGCCGCCGCGCCTCGGCCTCGTAGGCATTGACCGGGAAGCTCGCATAGCTGCGGCCGCCGGGATGGGCGACGTGGTACTGGCAGCCGCCGAGGGAACGCCCGGACCAGGTGTCGACGAGGTCGAAGGTGAGCGGCGCGTGGCTGCCTATGGTCGGGTGCAGGGCGGCGCCCTCGGTCCAGGCCCGATAGCGGACGCCAGCGACGAACTCGCCGACGTTGCCGGTCGGCTGCAGCGGCAGCGCCCGGCCGTTGCAGGTCAGCACGTGACGCTCGTCGATCAGGCCGGCGGCCTCGACCTGCAGACGTTCCAGCGAGGAATCGACATAGCGGACGGTGCCGCCGGCGGCGCCCTCCTCGCCGAGCACCGGCCAGGGCTCGAGGGCCAGACGCAGTTCGACGGCGACGTTGCCGGCGGCGAAGTCGCCGAGCCGCGGGAAGCGGAATTCGAGGTGCGGCGCGAACCACTCGGCCGGCATCGGATAGCCGAAATCGTCGAGCTCGTCGAGGACATCGCGCAGGTCGGCCCAGACGAAGTGCGGCAGCATGAAGCGGTCATGGAGATCGGTGCCCCAGCGCTTGAGCCGCTCGGGCCGGTAGGGCCGCTGCCAGAAGCGCGCCACCAGGCCGCGCATCAAGAGCTGCTGGGCCAGGCTCATGCGGGCGTGCGGCGGCATCTCGAAGGCGCGCAGCTCGAGCAGGCCGAGGCGGCCGGTGGCGCTGTCCGGCGAGTAGAGCTTGTCGATGCAGAATTCGGCGCGGTGGGTGTTGCCGGTGACATCGACGAGGAGGTTGCGCAGCAGCCGGTCGACCAGCCACGGCCGCCCGTCGAGACCGCCCTCGGCCTCCAGGCGGCGCAGCTCGCGGAAGGCCAGCTCGATCTCGTAGACCGCCTCGTGGCGCGCCTCGTCGAGGCGCGGCGCCTGGCTGGTGGGGCCGATGAAGAGCCCGGAGAACAGGTACGATAATGACGGATGGTTATGCCAGTAGGCGAGCATGCTGGCCAGCAGGTCGGGCCGCCGCAGGAAGGGCGAATCGGCCGGGGTGGCGCCGCCGAGGACGAAGTGGTTGCCGCCGCCGGTGCCGCTGTGGCGGCCGTCGAGCATGAACTTTTCGCTGGCCAGGCGCGACTCCCGGGCCGCCTCGTAGAGGAAGCCGGTCTGCTCGACGAGTTCCTCCCAGCCGGCCGCCGGCTGGATGTTGACCTCGATGACGCCGGGATCGGGGGTGAGGCGCAGGCGCACCAGGCGCGGGTCGCGCGGCGGCTCGTAGCCTTCGACGACCACCGGCAGGCGCAGCTCCCGGGCCGCCGACTCGACGGCGGCGACGAGTTCCAGGTAGTCCTCGAGGGCGACGGTCGGCGGCATGAAGACGTGCAGGCGGCCGTCGCGCGGCTCGGCGCACAGCGCCGTGCGGATGATCGAGGCGGCCGATGCGAAGGCGCCGGGGCGCGCCTCGGCGGCGCGCGGCGCGCCTCGGCCGCCTTGCACCGGCCGCCCGAGACGCTCGTAGGGCGGCAGCGGCGGGAAGCTCTGGGTCGGGTCCGGGGCGTGCATCCACGGGTAGTCGAGCGGCGCCACCCAGGGCAGGGTGTCGAGCGGCAGGCGGTAGCCGAGCGGCGAATCGCCGGGGATCAGGAAGCAGCGCTCCTCGCACAGGAACCACGAGCCCGACTGCCAGCCCTGCTGGCCCTCGCCGCGCGCCAGCGGCAGCACGTGGCCGACCGCCGGCCCCAGCCCCTCGCTGAACAGGCGGCGCAGGCGCCGGCGTTCCAGCGGATCGTCCAAGCGGGCGTCCAGGGCGTCGAGGTTGGACGGGATGCGCCGCTCGCGCCACAGGTAATACATGACATCTTCATGGGCGGGGAAGATGAACCGGGGCTCGATACCCAGCCGCAGCGCGACGGCCTCGAGGAAGGCGCGGGCCTGGGCCTCGCTGGCGCCGTAGTCCCGGTTCTCGCCTGCGAACAGCGCCGCATCGGACCAGACAGTCTCGCCGTCCTTGCGCCAGTAGGCGTTGAGCGACCAGCGCGGCAGCGGCTCGCCGGGGTACCACTTGCCCTGGCCGTAGTGCAGCAGGCCGTGCGGCGCGTAGTGGGACTTGAGCCGCGCCAGCACCTCGGCGGCCAGGCGGCGCTTGTTCGGACCCAGGGCTTCGGTGTTCCATTCGGCGCCGTCGCGGTCGTCGATCGAGACGAAGGTCGGTTCGCCGCCCTGGGTCAGGCGCACGTCGTGGCGCTCGAGGTCGGCGTCGATGCGCCGGCCGAGGGCCTCGATCGCCGACCACTGTGCGTCGCTGTAGGGCAGCGTGACGCGCGGCGCTTCGCGAATCCGCTCGACGCGCATGCTGTGCTGGAAGACGACTTGGCATTCTTCGATGTCGCCGCTGATCGGCGCCGCGCTCGAGGGCTCCGGCGAGCAGGCCAGCGGGATGTGCCCCTCGCCGGCGAGCAGCCCCGAGGTCGGATCGAGGCCGATCCAGCCGGCACCGGGCAGGTAGACCTCGCACCAGGCGTGCAGGTCGGTGAAGTCGGCGGCCGCCCCGGAGGGGCCGTCGAGCGACTTGAGGTCGGGCTTCAGCTGGATCAAATAGCCGGAGACGAAGCGCGCCGCCAGCCCGATGTGGCGCAGCAGTTGCACCAGCAGCCAGGCCGAGTCGCGGCAGGAGCCGGCGGCCCTGGTGAGGGTCTCCTCGGGCGTCTGCACGCCGGCTTCGAGGCGGATCAGGTAGCGGATGTCGCCCTGCAGCCGGCGGTTCAGGTCGACGAGGAAATCGGAGGTCGGCCGCGGCGTCCGGTCTATGCCGTCGAGATAGCGCGCAAAGGCCGCCGTCAGGGGCAGTTTCACCAGGAAGGCAGTCAGCTCGCGGCGCGTCTCGTCGGGATAGGCGAAGGGAAAGGCCTCGGCGAATTGCTCGAGGAAGAAATCGAAGGGATTGAACACCGCCATCTCGGCGACCAGGTCGACTTCGACGCGCAGCTCGTCGGCCTTGTTCGGGAAGACCAGCCGCGCCAGGTAATTCGCTTGCGGATCCTGCTGCCAGTTGATGAAATGCCCGGGCGGATCGACGCGCAGCGAATAGGCGAGGATGCGGGTGCGGCTGTGCGGCGCCGGGCGCAGCCGGACGACTTGCGGACCGATGGCGACGGGCCGGTCGTAGCGGTAGTGGCTGACGTGGTTGAGGGCGACGTGGATCGACATGGCGCTAGTCTCGGCGGGCCGCCCGGGGCGGCTAAGGGGTCAGCCGCGGAATCCGGTCATTGCGCTCAGGCCGCTCGCGACACGGCGGCGCAGAGGTGCACCGAGGCGCTGCAATAGGCCTGACAGCGTTCGACGTACTCGCGGGTGCTCTTGGGCATCGGCACCCGCGCCCGGGTGATGTCGCTGATCAGGCCCGCCCCCTGGCGGATCAGCTGCCGGCCGCGCTCCATCTCGTGGAGGTATTCGACACCGGCGCTGGCCAGCGCCTCGGGCGCGAAGGCGGCCAAGTGCTCGCTGGCGACGACGAAGGCCGCCCAGACGTCGAAGATTTCCGGGTCGGTGCGCAGCGTCTCGCACTTCGCCTTGGCCCGCAGCGCCAGTTCGTCGATCAGCGGCGCCGCGCCGGCGAAGGCCGGAAAGTCGCAGAGCAGGCCGACGATGGTGACGCAGATGCGGTCGATGTCGCGCATGGTCTGGGCGATCTTGATGTAGCGGCTCTCGAAGAAATCGCCGATGGGGAAGGTAAAGGCCTTGAAGGGCTCGCCCCACAGTTCGTCGATGCCCTCCTCGCCGCTGCGATGCAGCACCATCCGCCCCAGGGTCAGCGATTCTTCCAGGCAATGCCCGCATTCGCGCATCAACTGGTCGTCCGACTGGATATCGACGCCGCAGCCCTGCAGCTCGACGAGCTTGGTGAAGATGTCGGTGGCCCGGTTGAACAGTGCCCCGGCCAGCATGGCGCCCTTGACGCGGCGCTTGTCGGGATCGTTTTCCGCCTCGTAGGCGGCGCGCGCCTCTTCCATCCGCGCCCCGGGAATGTTGAGGCCGTGCTCGGTATGGTTGAAGAGGCGCCGCGTCAACGCCCCGATCAGCCGCTTCCTGGCCTGCAGGGTATCGGCGGGCACCGGGTAGGCCTTGATCCAGTAGCCGTAGTAATGGACCCGCGGCCGGCCCTCGATTTCGCGCTTTTCCCCGAGCGAAATGGCCTCGCCGGCATAACTCTCCATCGAACCCCCTTGCCGGCAAATACCGGATCAGCCTAAGAGGAATTCTAGATCGAAATGATCGCGGCGCAACATGACAGGGGCAGCATTTTCGCCGGCCCGGGCGGACTAAGCGTCCGCCCGGGAGGGTCCGGCGTGCCGGCGCCGCCGCCCGCTGACGAGGCGGGGACGCCGGCCTGGCCCGGGGGGGCCGCGGGGTGCTGGGGGAGGTGGATCGCGGCCGGGCCGGGGCGCGCAAGGGCGCCGCGCCGGCCCGTGCCGGTCAGGCGGCGCGCGGCAGGCGCATCTTCCTCCGGTGCAGCTCGTCGCTGATCAACTGCTCCAGGACCTGGCGCTGGCTGGCCACCTCCATGGCCTCCACCAGCTTGTTGAGCCCGGCCCGGGCCCGCTTGCCGATGGCGATGTTGACGAACACGGCGGCATCCGCCGCCGCCATGCCGTTGGGCTTCGCCGCCGGCGCGGCGCTGCGGGCGCGAATGGCTGCGGGCTTGATTTGCGGCTTCTTTGCAGGGGGCATCTTAGGTTGCTCCTTTTAGGTTGGAAGGCGAAGTATGCCAGTCCTTGAGGATTTGTGCCCGCCTGCGTCGAATTATCTTACCGCCGCAGCCTAATCAATGGGGCGGCAATCTCGATGTCCTGGCCGGTACCGCGGCCTTATCCTGGCACGCCGGCCGGGCCCGCGCAGGCATTAGGAAGACCGGATGCGAGGCCCCGGCGAGGACACGGACGACCGGCAGACCCGCTGCGGGGCGCGGCCGGCGCCGGTAAAGGGGCTCTTAACCCCTCCCGCTAATCGCCTTAGCCCGCAGGCGGGAGTTGCACCGTGGCGCCGCGGGCCTCAGTCGACGACGCGGCGGCGGCTAAGTTTCAGCTGGCCGTGCAGGACCTTGCCATCGACCCGGCGGCGCCGCGAACCGAGGCTCGGCTGCGTCGCCCGGCGCGGTCGCGGCGTGAAAGCCGCCGCCGCGACCAGTTCCTGCAGGCGCGCCAGGGCGGCGGCACGGTTCTTCTCCAGGCTGCGATGCTGCTGCGCCTTGATCACCACCACGCCGTCGCCGCTGATGCGCTGGTCGCGCAGGCGCAGCAGCCGCTCCTTGAGCGCCGCGGGCAGCGAGGAGGCGCGGATGTCGAAGCGCAGATGGACGGCGTTCGAGACCTTGTTGACATTCTGGCCGCCGGCACCCTGGGCGCGGATGGCGCTGAATTCGATCTCTTCTTCGCGCAAGGCCGGCGGCGGAAAGCGTGATGACATCGGCGCATTCTAGAGCATCGGGCGGCGCCGCAAGGTTCAGCCCTGGCTCGGAGCACCCGGCTCCATATGGACCAGTTCCCAGATGTGGCCGTCGAGGTCTTCGAAGCCATTGACGTAGATCTGTCTCGCCATGGCGACTCCTTTGCCGGGGTGCTCGAACTGTTATAGGCGCTAATCGCCTTGCAGGACGAAATCGAATCGCGCCGGCGCGCCCGCCTCGCCGCCCGCGGCGCTGAGCAGCAGCCGCCGGTCGAAGAGGAAATCGCGCCGGTTGGCCGCCTCGCCCGGAAAGTAGAGCTGCGTGGTCAGCACCGCCCGGCCGGCCAGGCCGAGCTTGACGTGGATATGCCGGGTGCGACCCGGGTAAAGGCCCGGCACGATGGTCTCGAGGCGGTAACGCCCAGCCGCATCGCTGAACTGGTGGCCGCGCAGGCGGAACCCGGCATTGTCATAAGCGCCGGCATCGTCGGCCTGCCAGAAGTCGAGCAGCACGCCGGCCAGCGGCCGGCAGCGGGACGACAGCACGGTGCCGGCGACGACGATGCGCCGGCCGGGAAGGCCGGTTTCGAGCAGGGACGTGCGCTGCGGCGAGGCCGGCGTGAAGAACGGCCCTTCGGTCTGCGGCGGCGTCGGACCATCGCCGCCGCAGGCCGGCGTCGCTGCCCGCTGCTGCGCCGCCGCGGGCAAGGCGAGCAGCACCGGCAGCGCGGCGCAGCGGCTTAGGAAGCGGCGCCGGGCGGCGGGCGAAACAGGGTTCGGCTTCATCGGATGACCTCCGCCGATTGGACAACGGAACGGCCGGGCGGTGCCCGGAGCGGCGCAAGCAATGCCGCGGCCTGGGTTCGCGCCGCCACCCGCCCGGGCTTAGGTCGCCGCGCCGTTCAGATCGGCGGCGATCAGGCGGAACTGCTCGAGCGCCGCCTCGAGGTCGTCGACGATCTCCTGGGCGATCAGCTCCGGCGGCGGCAGATTGTCGGAGTCGGCCAGCGCTTCGTCTCTGAGCCAGAAGATGTCCAGGCTGGCCTTGTCGCGCGCCGCCAGCTCGGCGTAGTCGTAGGCGCGCCAGCGGCCGTCGGGATTCTGCGCCGACCAGGTCGGCGCCCGGAGGTTGCGGTTGGCCGGGTTGTAGAGGCGGACGAACTCCTTTAGGTCCGCGGTACGCAGCGGATTGGTCTTCAGCGTGAAGTGCTGGTTGGTGCGCAGGTCGTAGATCCACAGCGCCTTGGTCCACGGCGTTTCCGAGGCCGGCCGCTTGTCGAAGAACAGCACATTGGCCTTGACCCCCTGGGCATAGAAGAGGCCCGTTGGCAGACGCAGCAGCGTATGCACTTCGCATTCGTGGAGCAACTTCCTGCGGATGGTCTCGCCGGCACCGCCCTCGAACAGGACGTTGTCCGGCACCACCACCGCGGCGCGGCCGTGGATGTCGAGCAGAGTCTTGATGTGCTGGACGAAGTTGAGCTGCTTGTTCGAGGTGGTGGCCCAGAAGTCGTCGCGCTCGATGATGTCCTTCTCGGTCGTCGTCAGGCCGTCCTCACCGACGATCACCGTGCTGCTCTTCTTGCCGAAGGGCGGATTGGCCAGCACCACCTGGTAGCGCTCGCCGGGGTCGGCCGCCAGGGCATCGGCGACACGCAGCGGCACGCGGGCCTCCGAGCCGATGCCGTGCAGCATCAGGTTCATGGCGCAGACCCGGGCGGTGGCCTGGACCAGCTCCCAGCCGGTGAAGGCATCGTCCCTGAGATGGCGTTGCTGGTCGCGCGTCAGATTGCGATTGTCATGGACGATGTAGTTGTGCGCCATGAACAGGAAGCCGCCGGTGCCGCAGGCCGGGTCGCAGATGCGCTCGCCGGGCTGGGGCGCGACGCAGCTCACCATGGCCTGGATGAGGGCCCGCGGCGTGAAGTACTGGCCGGCGCCGGACTTGGTGTCCTGGGCGTTCTTCTCCAGCAGACCCTCGTAGGCGTCGCCCTTGACATCGACATTGAGCGCCGACCAGTTCTCCTTGTCGATCAGGTCGACGATCACCCGCGTCAGCTTGGCCGGGTCCTGGAACTTGTTCTGCGCCTTCCCGAAGATCAGGCCCAGCGTACCCTTCCGCTTGCCCAGTTCATCGAGGATATGGCGGTAATGGTCGAACAGCGCGTCGCCGGACAGGGCCAGCAGCGTCGGCCAGGCGTACTTCGCCGGCACCGGGCTGTCATGATTGTAGGGCGGCCGGCTGCGCTCGTCGGCCATCTTGAGGAACAGCAGGTAAGTCAGCTGCTCGACATAGTCGCCGTAGGACATGCCGTCGTCACGCAGGACGTTGCAGTAGTTCCAGAGTTTCTGGACCAGGTTGGAGGCGTTCATGGTCTGTCGAGTTCCGCGATTTGTTCGAGCCGCTCGATCACCGTCGCCACGCGCTCGGCGTGGGCTTGATCCTGGAACACCATGCCCGGCAGGTAGTTCGTGAATGCAGGCATCGCCAGCAAGCCCGCACATCGGTCGATCAGATAGGCTTTCACTTCGTCCGCCGAGCCGGCGATTTCGTCGGGCAGCCCGGGCCGCCCCTCGATGACGTTGATGATGTCCTCGAGATCATGACTGGCCAGCACGTCTTGGTCACCGCGGTCGGCGAATGCCTCGAACTTGGTGGCAACGAACAGGGGCGCCGAGATCAAGCGAATGGCATTACCGCTGGGCAAGGCCATTAGCTCGGCAGTAGCCATAGCCAAGGGATACCAGCGGTTGGAAAATCCGAGAATTCCGGGGTCGCTGGGCATCAGGTCCACTTCCAGATCGCGATAGCGCCAGCGGCAGATCGGCGCCTCCGCTGCCATGTCCCGGACGAAACCCAGCCCGGAGAATTTCTTCTCCATCTGGTGATAGCCATGCAGCGCCGCGACCTCGACCAGCAGGTCCACGTCGTAGGTCACCCGCACCGGCGCCGCGCCCGGGTCCGTCATCAGCAGGCCCGCCGCACAGCCGCCGACGAACACCAGTTCATCGCGCAGTGAGCCGAGAACGTGCGCGATCAGTTCGACCTTGGCCAGATTCGGGTCCTGACGATTCACTTGAAATAGCCTTCGAGCAAGTCCCGCGCAGCATTGCGCTCGCGCGCCTGGCCCGAGCGAACGGCGTCGAATAAGGTGAGCAGGGCGTAGAGCTTCTCGTCCCGCGGCGCCGCCTCCGGCACCGAGGGATATAGCGGTGCGAGGCTGATCCCGCGTGCCGTACCCTTGGCGCTGGGCCATACGGGGACCGGATCGGAAGAGGGCGCGATGACCCCGTTCAAGGGCGGCGCGGCGTAGGCCGTCGGCACGCCTCGGCTCAGAGATCCCCACACCGGCGGAAAGGCGTACTTGGCCCCGCTCAGCAGAAACTCCTTGAGCTGGGGCTTGAGGATCTCCGGGCGGCGATCCTTGAACATCAGCAGGCGCGCGGCAGCGGCGCGTTTGAGCGCGCCATGCACCGCCGAGGCCGCCAGGCCGGTTTGTTCGGCCAGTTCCGGATAGGTGACGCCGCCCTCGCCGCGGCTGAGCAAGGCCAGCAGGACGTAAAGATCCTGGGGCTTGAGAGCCAATTGGCGGCTGCTGATCCTGGCCATTTTCTTATTTCTTGAAATGAGAATGAACGGCTATAACCCTATCCAACAGGCCGCCTGATGTCAATATTCTCATTTCAGGAATAGAGAATACGGGCAGGAGTCCGCATCCTCCTGACGCCTCGCGCCCGCCCCAAGCCGAGCTCGCCACAGGACATGCCGTGGTCACGCAGCGCGTTGCCATAGTTCCAGAGCTTCTGGTCGGCGTTGGCAGCGTTCACGGTGTCGTTCGCAGCAAATCCGGATGCAGATTCTCGAGCCACTGTCGCGTCGCCGCCAGCAGCGCCGTCGCTTGTTCCAGGCATTCGGCGACAGCCTCAGTCTCGATGGGATCGCCGTGATAGTCCGTCAGGTTGCGCTTGCGCCGCAGCGCGTCCAGTACCACCCAGGTCTCGTTGGGCAGGCCCACGCTCAGCGGCAGAGACTGGATATCAGGGTCTGGTGATGACCCGGTTCGCTGGTGGCCGGGCGGTAGCCGCTGGCCATCATCGCGATCAGCGCCAGTTGCATGATCGCCTTGTAGGCCGCATCGAAGCGCGTTTCGCCGCTGGCGGCCTCGATCCGCGCATCGGCCAGGTTGCGTCCAACGGCTGCCAGCAGGCGCTGAATCTCCTGCGGCGTCGGCGCATGCGGCTTGAGCCGGCCGATCCTAAGCAAGTTTTGCAAGGTCATCGTCGTTGCCGATCAACCACAGTTTCGGTTCCCGGATTACGCTGGCGACAAAACCGTCGCGAGCGTGCCGCTTGCGCGCGAAGTCCGCGGCTTTCATTACCGTCGCATTCACTTCGCGGCGCAAGACCTCCTGGGTCGGCGCCAGTGCCTTGACCACCGGCGCAAAGCCGGCCCGCCCGAGTACCATCACATCCACGTCGCTGCGCGGCCCTTCGCCACCGGCCGCCACCGAGCCATAGACGAAGGCCAGGGCGATCTCCCCGGCCAACGGCAACAACGCCTCGCGCAGCACGTCGGCGACGCCGACCGTCTTGCGCAACAGCCCGGCCAGGTCCTCAAGAATGGGGCAGGCCGGGTTGGCGCGATAGTTCACCTGGCGCCCCGTTTCCTGGCGCAACAGCAAGCCAAGCGCGGTCAGCGCGCGCAGCTCGCGATGCAAGGAGCCCGGCGAAGCGCCGGTCATCCGCGCCAGCTCGCGGACGTGCAATGCGGACTCGGGACGCAGCAGCAGGACCGCGAGCACCGCGGAGCGGGTGCTGCCGAGCAGATAAGCGGCGAGGGACATCGGCGGCGTTGTCTTGGTGTTCTCAAATCGGCTTCAAATGTAGCAATATTGAGAACATGGCGCAAGAGCCCGAATCGCTTTTCCGCGCCTTGCATCGCCTCCGGCGCTGACACCCGGAGCGGCGCCAGGATTCAGAACACCCAGTTCTCGCGGCGCATCATGCCCAGCAGGTTGAAACAGGGAATGCCCATCTCGCGGCATACCTCGGGGATGAAGCGTGCCTTCTCCGGCTTGACGTTGAGGTGCTTGGCGATCCGGAATGACTCGAAGCCGCTCATCTGGCGCGCCCAAGAATAAATTCGCAGTTGATGAGGATGGTCTAGGACGATTGCGTTGCGACGCGCGGGCTCGGAAGAATCGCATGTATTTATCCGGCAAGAGCATCGGCCGGGACCGGTTGGCTCAACGTCATCAACGCCTGCGGATTCGCCGGTGTTACGGAGGCGTTTCATCGGCGCTGCATTCCCGTCGCTGCCGGTAAGGCGGAATGGCAGCTCTGCCTACATTGGGCATGACGATTACCAATGAAGATGCTTGGCGGTGGTGCGCTGTCCCGCGTATCGTCCGCACCAGCGGCAACGCCCGGTATCATTACGGGATGGCACCTGCTGGCTACAACGAAGCCGATACCCGCGCAAAGCTGATCGATCCTGCCCTGCACGCACGGCGGTGGATCGAGATCGTCAAGGATGAGCAGCGGACGAGCCACGGCGAGATTCACCGCGAACAAAGCGCCGTGCGCATCGACATCCTGGACGGCAAGCCGCTAAAGCGCGGTCGCGGTCGGGTCGACTACCTTCTGAGGGCATACCTCGAAGAACACGAGCAGCCGCTGACGCTCGCCTTCATCGAGGCCAAGAAGGAAAAGTTGCCCCCCACCCAAGGGCTGGAGCAAGTCAAGGAATACGCACGCCGCCATACCGTCAAATTCGTGTACTCGACCAACGGCCACCTGTTCGTCGAATACGATACAACCACCGGCAAGACCACCGATCCGCGGCCGATCGGCGAGTTTCCGACCCCAGGCGAACTCCGTCAGCGCTGGTTCACAGCCACTGGCCTCGACCCAGATGCCCCGGAAGTCGGTCCCCTGCTCACGGCCTACAGTGTTGCCGGCGACCGCCCGCGCTACTACCAGGACGCAGCGATTCGCGCCGTTCTGGAACGCGTCGCACTCGCCGCCGCTGGCAGGGAGAAGAAACGCGCCCTGCTGTCGCTGGCCACCGGCGCCGGCAAGACTAGCATTGCCGTCGGCCTATTGCAGCGCCTCTCCGACGGGGGCCAATTGAAGCGCGCCTTGTTCCTGGTCGACCGGGACGAACTGCGCGTGCAGGCGCTCACCCGCTTCCACAACGTCTTCGGCTCCGATGCCAAGATCGTGCGCGAGGGCGCGGACGGTGGCAACGAGGCCAAGAACGCCCGCATACACATCGCCACCTACCAGTCGCTCGGCATCCACGACGAAGGCGACGCCTCCTTCCTGCGCCGGCATTACCCCGAGAATCATTTCAGTCACATCATCATCGACGAGTGCCACCGCTCGGCCTGGGGCACCTGGTCCGAAGTCCTGACGCGCAACCCGGAAGCCTTCCAGGTCGGGCTTACCGCCACGCCGCGCGAACTTTCCGGCACACAGCAGGATCAGGAAATAACGGCCGACAACCGCAAGCACTTCGGCGAGCCGGTCTACGATTACTCGCTCGCCCAGGGCATCGAGGACGGCTACCTGGCACCCTGCGAGATCAAGCAGGGGCGAGTGAGCATTGATGAGCAGGCCCTGGCCAAGAAGGAGGTCATCGAACACAAAGCGAAGCGCATCGATACCGGCAGGAAGGCCGAACCGAATGAAATCCGCGATATATACAGCGCCAGGGATTATGACGCGAGACTACAAATTCCGGAGCGCGTCATCGCCATGTGCGACGACCTGTTTCAGTACCTGCTCGAAACCGGCGGACCGGAGCAAAAGACCATCGTTTTCTGCGCCGCGGACGCCCACGCCGACCGCGTCGCGCAGCGCTTGAACAACCTCTACGCCGATTGGTGCCGGGCCAATGCCCGGGCGCGCGCCGAGCCTTACGCCTTCAAGTGCACCTTCATGAGCAGCGGCAACAAGATGGTCGCCGACCTGCGCGGCACCCTGTCGTCGTGGTTCGTCGCCACCACCGTCGATCTGCTGTCCACCGGCGTCGACGTGCCCTGCGTGCGTAACATCGTGTTCTTCCGCTATCTCGAATCGTCCATCGTCTTCCATCAGATGGTGGGCCGCGGCACCCGCATCGACGAGGCCAGCGGCAAGCTGATGTTCCGCCTCTACGACTACACCAACATGATCCGGCTGTTCGGCTGCGCCTTCATCACTCCGCCGCCCAGGCCCGGTGGTGGCGGCGGCGGAGACGGCGACGACACCGAACCGACGCTGATCGCCGGCGGCTTCTCGGTGCAGGTCAAGCGCGACGGCCACTTCGTTCTCGGGGAACGAGACGGCAAGCTGGTGCCGGTGGCCTACGCCGAATACAAGCGCGAACTGGCCGGCCGCCTGAAGCGGGAGGCCGCCGATCTCGCCGAATTCCGCGCCCGCTGGATCGCGCCACCCGAGCGCAAGGAACTGATGGAGGCGCTGGTTTCCGCCCACGGCTCGCCGACGATGATCCAGATGGTCGACGCCAAGCAGGACTACGACCTCTACGACGTGCTCGCCGAACTCGGATACTCGGTAAAGCCGCGCACGCGGCTGGACCGCAGCCTCGCCTTCCGCTTCAAGAACGAACCCTGGCTCGACGCCATGCCCTCACCGGCGAAGGGCGTGATCCTCGGCATCGCCGGCCAGTTCGAGCGCAACGGCACCGACGCCCTGGAGAACCGCGAAATCTGGCGCGTGCCGGCGATTCAGAAGGCCGGCGGGTTGGCGGCGCTGCGTGGTTTGGGCAAGCCGCTGGATGCGCTGCGCGATGCGAAGATACGGTTGTTTTCGGCATGAATAATTCGACGCGCTCGTGCTCGTTTACGCCGATTGTCGCTGGCGCCCCGCGGGAGGCACACCGGGGCAGCTCGCGTTGGCTACGACTTGCAGACATCGCAAGGCTGGAAAGCGGACACACACCGAGCCGTCGGCGACCGGAATGGTGGGGCGGCGACGTGCCCTGGCTGGCGCTACCGGACATCCGCAAGCTGCACGGCAAGTACGCTTACGAAACCGCCGAGAACACTAACGCTGCCGGAATCGCTAATTCGTCTGCGCGGCTATTGCCGGTAGGCACCGTCTGCCTTTCACGCACGGCGTCGGTCGGGTTTGTAACGATCCTTGGTAAGCCGATGGCAACCAGCCAGGATTTCTGCAACTGGATTTGCGATCCTGACAAGCTCGATCCTGAGTTCCTAATGTATGCCTTCATGACATCGCAGGAGACAATTCGGGAACTCGGCAGCGGAGCCGTGCACAAGACTATCTACATGCCCACAATTCAAACATTCCACATCTGCGTGCCCGAAATCGACGAGCAGCGGCGCATCGCGCACGTGCTAAGCAATGGCCTTGCGGCCGCACATTCGCTAATTGACAAGATCGAGGCGCAACTCGCCGATGCGGCAATTGTTCCCGCGCGAATGCTCTCCTCAGCATTTCGAGACAGCAAGTAACTATGGCGAGAATGAAGAAGTCCGCCGAAGCCTCCTTGATACAGTCAGGCCCCCAGGCGCTGAACCAGGCCGTCTGGCAAATCTGCGACGTGCTGCGCCGCTCGAACTGCGGTAGCGCCTTGCAATACGTGCCGGAACTCACCTGGATACTCTTCCTGCGCGTGCTGGAGGAGCAGGAGGACATCGAGCGCGAGGAGGCCGAAGCCCTCGGCCTCGTCTATGCACCATCGCTGGTTTCGCCTTATCGCTGGCAGGACTGGGCGGCGCCGTGGTCCGACAAACCGGACGCCGGCAAGACCGACGACGGCCGGCAGATTGGTTGGAAACGGCGTGTCTTACAGGAGGGTAAGCGTGGCCAGTACTTCACCTTCGTCAATGGCGAGCTGTTGCCATACTTGCATGGTCTACGCGACCAGCCGGGCGCGACCCCGAAGCAGAAGGTGATCAGCGAAATCATCTCCCCCATCGAGCGGGTGCGCATCGATACCGAAAGCAATTTCGCCGACGTGCTCGACCGCGTGCATGCGCTGCGCTTCGCCGGCACCGACACCCAGCACCAGTTCATGCTGTCCCAGGTGTACGAGGGCCTGCTGCTCAAGATGGGCGAGAAGAATTCCGACGGCGGCCAGTTCTACACGCCGCGCGAGCTTATCCGCGCCATGGTGCGCGCGGTGAATCCGCGCATCGGCCAGACAGTGTGCGACCCCTGCTGCGGCACCGGCGGCTTTCTCGCCGAGTCGGCCGAGCACATGCGCGAGCGCGGCGGCGAGCTGAATACGGAGGCGCTGTCGGCGCTCAAGCACCGCACTTTCTACGGCCGCGAAAAGGACAACCTGGCCTATCCGATTGCCTTGGCCAACCTGATGCTGCACGGCATCGACGAGCCGCACTTGTGGCATGACAACACGTTGTCGAAGCAGACGGTGTACGGCGGCTTGTGGGAAGACGCGCCGGATCGCTTCCATGTGGTGCCCCCGGCGGCCACCCAAACTCCCCCAGTGATGGCCACTTCAAAATCCCCCAGTAGGTGATACGCGAATGTAATATCTGGCCGTAGGCCGGAAGCGGCGACAGGACATCATCGCTCCTCGAATTGACGAGGAGGCAA
>WNGH01000009.1_pt1 | contig 188382 bp, 176 predicted proteins | sample 5400631 | NCBI WGS metagenome assembly WNGH01 (sample SAMN13153373, study PRJNA577476) | soil metagenome | isolation source: 115 cm soil or saprolite under Garry oak tree replicate 1 | place: USA:California | collected 2016-06-15
CGGCGACGGCGCCGAGTTCGCTCCCGATTGGTCCCCCGATGGCACCCACCTGGCGGTGGCTGCCCGCGAGGGGCCCGGAATCTCCACCCGCATCTTCATCCTCGATCTCGCCACCGGACAGATGCGTCCAATCACGGAGGACCAGGCCGGGTACGTCGACATGGAGCCGGACTACTCGCCCGACGGCACGCAGATCGTGTTCGTGCGGCAGGGGGTTTCCAGCGAGCTGTCGGCCCTGTTCGTGGTCAACCTGGATGGGAGCGGTCTCCGCCAGCTGACGCCATGGGAGCTCGACGCCATCGACCCCTCATGGTCCCCGGATGGCACCACCATCCTGTTCCAGAGCGGCGACAACTGCTGTGATGATCCTCTTGCGGAGGTTTACATGATCGGGGCCGACGGAACGAGCCTGACGCTATTGTCAAGTGTCCCGGTCCCCACATCTCCTCCCAGCTTCCCGCCCCTTCCCGCGTCCCTGCGCAAGCCCACGCGGGCGGCGTCGTTCCAGCCTTCATGGTCCCCAGATGGGACACGAATCGTGTTCACCCAGCGAGTCGTCGCGACCTCGGCACCGCTCCAGCTGCTCACGATGGCTCCCGACGGGAGCGACGTGACCGTCCTTGGGCCCCTGACACCCAAGGACAACTGGGAAGATGCAGCGTGGGGAACCCATCCATGAGTCGAGGAGGCGAACGGCCTGCCGGGTCCGTCAGAAGCGCGAGACGCCTGATTCGAGCTCGCGCCGAGCCTTCCGCACACAGTCGCTGAGGTGTACAAACCTCCTCGGGGCAGAGGATGACCACGGATTCGCGCATCGGCACCACCATTGCCGGGTACCGCATCGAGCGGCTGCTGGGCCGGGGCGGCATGGGCCGCGTGTACCTGGCCGAGGACGTCCGCCTCGACCGGAAGGTGGCCCTGAAGCTCCTCGACCCCGAGCGAACTTCGGAGACGGTACGGTTTCGCGGCTCGACCTGTCCAATCCCGGAGACGTGAATCGGGATGTGACCACAATCGATCTCCATGGCCCGTGTCTTGGGGGAATCACGGTGGACCCACGCGCTCGAAGGGTCTGGGTCTCCCGGTACGACGGTCCGGCCTGCGTTCGCCTGCTGGAGACCCCGTCCTCTCCTACGCCAAGCTAGCCGCCCATGGCGGTCTCAGGCCGGGGTGCCGGCGTGGTAGCGCCAGAACTTGGGCACGGCCAGGGCGATCACGGCCACGCCGGCCAGGCAGGCCACCCCTCCCGAGATCACCGACACGAACGGCGAGAACGCCGAGGCGACCATGCCGGCCTCGAAGTCGCCCAGCCGCGGCCCGCCGGTGACCACCAGGATGTGGATGGCCGAGAGCCGTCCGCGCAGCTGGTCCGGCACCGACAGCTGGAGGATGGCGGAGCGGAAGACCGCGGAGATGACGTCCGCCGCACCCGCCGCGGCCAGCAGGACCACGGCCAGCGGGAGGTTGTCCCCGGCCAGGCCGAACGCCACGATCCCCGCCCCCCACAACGCCACGGCCACGATCACTGCGCGGCCCTGGTGCCGGACCCCGCCCACCCAGCCGGCGGTCAGCGCCCCGCCCAGCGCCCCCACGGCCAGGGCCGAGAACAGGGCCCCGACGATCTCGGCGCCGCCGTGGAACTGGGTGACCGCGAGGACGGGGAACAGGGCCCGGGGCATGCCGAACACCATGGCCACCAGGTCGATGACGAAGGTGGACTGCAGCACCCGGCGGCCCTTGAGGTAGGCGAAGCCCTCGCGGATGGCGGCGAGGCCGGAGGCGCGACGCTCCTCGCCGGCGAGCGGCACCGGCGGCATGGGGCGCATCAGCATGCCGGCCGCGATGGTGGCGCCGTAGGTGACCACGTCGATGCCGTAGGCCCACGGCAGGCCGAACGCCCCGATGATCACCCCGCCCGCGGCCGGCCCCAGGATGGCCGTGGAGTTCCACATCACCTGGTTCAGGGCGATGGCGGACGGCAGCTCCTGGCGGGACACCAGCCGGGGGGTCATGGCGGCCTGGGTGGGGGAGGCGATGCCCGACAGACCCGCCGTCAGGCCCGCCCCGAGATACACGACGGCCAGCGGCGGGTGGGAGAACAGCGAGTTCACCAGAAGCAGGGTCGAGCACGCGGCGAAGCCGAACTGCATCCCCAGCCACAGCTTCCGCCGGTCGACGGCGTCCACGATCCCTCCGGCGGCGATCGACATCAGCACCAGCGGGACCAGCTCGACCAGGCCCACCAGGCCGACCGCCGAGGCCGAGCGGGTCAGCTGGAACACCTGGATGAACACCGCCACGTGGGACATCTGGTGGCCGGTCTCCGAGATGAGCTCGCCCGACCACAGGAGCCGGTAGTCGCGGGAGGACCGGAGCGGCGACACGTCGACGGCCAGGCCGCGCAGGGTCTGGCCCATCCGGGCGGTGCGGGACGGCCGGGGGCCGGCGGTGGCCTCGTCGGGCTCGACCGGGTCCGTGTCGCTCACTGACGCGCGAGCCTAGCAGCGGGGGCTGGCCCGGCCAGACGCCGCCCGTGCCTCAGCTGGTGAGCGCGTGCGCGATCAGCGAACGCGAACGTGCAGGACCTGCGCCAGCGCACGGCCGTCCCATCCGCCCAGCAGCCACGCGCCGGAGGAGGAGCCGGCCGCGGCCGCGTCGGACACGGGGTGGGTGAGGTCGGGCAGCCGGGTGATGGTCCCGGCGGCCGGATCGACCTGGAACATGCTGGCCACGGCGTGCCCGCTGGCGTCGAGCCCGCCGATCACGTACACCCGACCGCCCAGCGCGACCGCCGCCGCGTGTCCCACCGCCGAGGGCAGCGACCCCAGCGTCGACACCTTCCCGGTGGCGGTGTCGAACAGGTACACCGTCGAGACCGGTCCGGAGGCGGACACCCCGCCGGCGATGACCAGGTCGCTTCCGGTGGCCGCCACCGCCGCGTACCGCAGCCCGGTGGGGAGCGTGCCAGCCCGGGTGAACTGCACCCCGTCGGTGGTGGAGTAGATGGTGTCCTGGGGCGACGCGCCGTCGTAGCCGCCGACCAGGTAGACGGTTCCCCCGATGGTCACCGACGCCAGATCGGACAGCGGCCCCGGTAGGTGCCCGATCACCGATGCGGTGTGGGAGGACAGGTCGAACGCCTGCACCGTGTCCGTGCTCGCGCTGGATCCGCCGCCGAACACCAGCAGCCGGCCGCCGAGGACGGCACCGGCCGCGTCGTGGAACGGATCCGGGACCGAGCCCAGGGATTGCAGCGTCCCCGTGGCCGGGTCCAGCGCGAACACCCCGTTCACCGACTGTCCGGCCCCGCTGAGGCCCCCGGCCACGTAGATCGTCCCGTTCGACCACACCGCCACCGCGCGCTGCACCGGCGCGGGAAGCGGCTTCGCCGCGGTGATGGCCACCGGACCGGTCCCGCCGGCCGGATGGGACGGCGAGGACCGCAACACCAGCGCGCGGATCTGGGGCATCCGCATGGCCACGGCGAAGGGCAGGAAGTCCATGCCGTCCGGCGTGTTCAGGTACCCGGGCGCGGTCCCCGCGACGTCGGTGTGCCCGTACTGCCACACGATGCGGTCCTTCTTCGGATCGATCAGCACGACCCGGTGCCGGTAGTCGTCGTTCACCGCGATCAGCCCGTTCGGCAGGGGAAGGGCCAGCGACGGATGGTCCAGGGCGCCGGCGCCCGAGGCCGGCCCGTACTCCCACAGGACCTTTCCCTTCGTGGTCATCTCCAGGACGTGGCCGGGCGAGGAGTAGTCGGCTAGGAGGACCCGGTCGTTCCCCAGCCACTGCGCGTCGGACGGGTAGTGGACCGGCGCCTGGAACGACCACAGCAGCTTCCCGTGCGCCCCGATCCCGTCCACCCACGAGCCGGTGATCTCGGTGATGATCGTTCCCCCGTTCGGAAGGGGCGTGTCGCCGTTCGGGGACGACACCAACCGGGGGGGATCGTGCCCGCACGCCCCCGTGGTCCCGATCTGGCGGGCGATCTTCTTGGCCGGCGTGATGAACAGCACCCGGCAGTTCCCCACGTCGGCCACGCTCACGGTGCCGTCGGGGAGCATGTAGGCGTCGTCGGGGGTGTGCAGCAGGCCGGGCGAGCTTCCCTTCACGTTGGGGGTTCCATAGCTCCACAGGATCTGCCGCCCGGGGAACGAGATGACCTGGATGGTCTGCTGCTCCTCCTGGTTGCTGATGATCGAATGCCACCCCGGCGTGAAGAACGTGTCGTCGTCGAAGTTGAACGGCTGGGCGGGCTGGGTCCCCGGCCGCGGATAGGTCCACAGCACGTCCTTGCGGCTGTTCACCAGGAGCATGCGGTCGTTGCCCCGGTCGGCGATCAGCAGGTAGCCGGGGATGGGCCCGGGGGTCTTCAGGGCGGGTCCCGAGGACGAGGGGGTGGTCTGGGGGGTCGGGGCGGGCGTCGGGGCGGTGCTCCCGCTCGGGCCCGGCAGCTCCGAAGCGAGGGGGAGCAGGGGCCGGCCGTGGCGGGTCAGGGCGAAGACGGACGCCGACGCCGCGACGGCGACCACGGCGACCACGGCGACGATGAGTCCGAGGGGGCGCCCGGCCCGGGCATGCTGCCCCCTCATCGCCGCGCCCGAGCGGCGCGGCGATGGGTTCGTTTCATCGGACGAACCCTACCCAGGCGGAGGTGGATTTGGCTTCCCGGCCCGGAGGGGGTGGAAATCTGTTCGCCCAGACCCGAAGATACGGGTCCGGCCGGGCAGGCGGCTCGGCACCCCACGAGATCAGGAGGAATGGTGCGGAACCGCGCCCGCAACGTCGTCGCCGTGCTGGCCGGCCTGGTGGCCGCGCTGTCGCTGGTCGCCCTCCCCGCCGAGGCCGCCGCCGCCCCTTCGGTGTCGCTGGTGGCCTCGCCGCCGGTGGTCACGTTCGGTGAGCCGATGACCCTGTCGGGTCGGATCACGCCGTGGCACGCCGGCCAGACCGTGGCCATCGTGGACCGGTCCGGCACCGCGCTGGCCACCGCCACCACGGCCACGCAGGGCAAGTACTCGACGCAGTACGTCCCCCGGGAGAACGTGTGGGCGCACGCTGAGTACAACGGGGTGTCCAGCGCGACGATCAAGCTCCGGGTTCGGCCGCTCCTGACGGTGCGGCTCACCGAGGTGCACGTCTTCGGGTCGGCTGTGGTCCGAGGCAAGGTCCGCCCGATCGTGCCGGGCGGCAAGGTGCAGCTCACCCTGCTGAACGGGTCCCGTCGCGTCCTGGAGCGCACGGTGGCCCTCCAGGACGGGTCCTACGCGGAGGAGGTGCCGATCGGCGAGCCGGGGCTCTACCGGATCCGGGCGTCGTTCTCCGACCCCGACCACGCGCCGGTCACGGTGCTGTCCTCGCCGGTGTCGGCTGGCGCCCAGGAGCTGCACGTCGGCTCGACCGGGCCAGCGGTGCGCGCCCTCGAGGAACGGCTGGTGGAGCTGGGCTACCACCTGGCGGGCGCGACGGACGGCACGTTCGACGCCCGCACGGCCGACGCGGTGATGGCGTTCCGGAAGGTCCAGGGCCTGGACCGGGTGGAGACCGTGGACGCGTCGGTGTGGCGGGCCCTGGCCGACCCGCGGATCCCCAAGCCGCGCTTCGCCAAGCCCGACTACCACATCGAGGTGAACCAGACCCTGCAGGTCCTGTTCGTGGTGAACGACGGCGTGGTCACCGACATCCTGCACGTCTCCACGGGGAAGCCCAGCACGCCGACGCACGACGGGCACTTCCACGTGTGGCTCCGGGAGGCCGGCTACAACGACAAGCTGATGTACTACTCCAGCTTCTTCGACAACGGCCGGGCCATCCACGGGTACTCCGACGTGCCGTCGTATGCGGCCAGCCACGGGTGCGTGCGCATCCCCATCTGGGCGGCCCTCTGGATGTGGGACCTCGACCCCGTGGGCACCTCGGTCATCGTCTACAACTGACCGCCGTATGCATGTCCGGCCAGCTCAGCCGGGCGGAGTGGACTCTGCCGGCGGCCGGACCACGTCGAGGCCGGCGCCCTCCAGGAGATCGATCAGCGTCGCGGCGTCCCGGACCGCGGCCCCCCCGGTGTCGTTGTTGAAGTACACGTACACGTCGGAGGCCTCGAGCCCGGCGATGCGCTCGGTCCACCGCCGGAGCTTGTCGCGCGTGTACCCCGGCGCGGACGGCGTGCCCTGGTGGAACCGGATGTAGCTCCAGCCCCCGGTCACGGTGTGCGGCACGCGCCACCCCGGCCGGTTGGCCAGCACCGAGGCGGCGCCCGCCCGATCGAGGGCCTCCAGGACCTCGGGCCTGTCCCACGACGGGTCCCGGAACTCGAACGCCGCCCGCATCGGGGAGGGCAGGACCCCTAGGAACGCGCGGAGCAGCTCCACGTCCACTCCGAATCGCGGAGGAAGCTGGAACAGCACGGGCCCCAGCTTGGAGCCGAGCTTGGCGGCTCGGCTCCAGAACAGCCCGACCGATTCACCTGAGTCGCGGAGCCGGCGGATGTGGGTGATGTACCGGCTCGCCTTCACCGCCACGACGAAGCCCGGAGCCGACGCCTCCCTCCACCGGACGAACACGTCCTCGGTGGGAAGGCGATAGAAGGAGTTGTTGACCTCGACCGTCGGGAACCGCTCCGAGAAGAAGGGAAGCCATTCCCGCTGCGGAAGGCCCGCCGGGTAGAACCGATCCTTCCAGTCCCGGTACTGCCATCCGCTGGTGCCCACGAGGATCATGGTTCGAGTCTGCCCCGGCCCCGTTCGACCCAATCGAGGCCCGGGTCAACCGATCAGCTTCTCCGCGAACGCGCCGATCCGCTCGGCCACCTCCCGCTCCCGCTTCCAGAAGAAGTGGTCCGTGTCCTCGATCAGGCCGAGCTCCGCCCCCGGGATCCGGCGGACGAGCCGGCGCAGCTCCGGAAGCGGCGAGAACTGATCGGCCTGGCCCACCACGAACAGGACGGGGCGATCGAGGGCGGCCAACTCCTCGCGGTCGGGTGGGGGCGGCAGGGGAGGGCCCGTCTCGGAGAGCGGGAACCCCACCAGGGCCAGCGCCGAGACGCGGGGGTCCCCGACGGCCTCCCGGAGAGCCACGCTGGCGCCGAACGACCACCCCGCGACCAGTGTTGGTGCCGGCGCCTCGTCCCGGAGCAGCCCGGCCGCGGCGCGGACGTCCAGCACCTCGTCCACCCCGCTGCCGAACGAGCCCTCCGACCCCATGATCCCCCGGAAGTTGAACGCCAGGACGGTGAGGCCTCGGTGGACCAGGACGCCCCGGATCGCCCACAGCAGCGGATGGTCCTTGCTGCCGCCGTGCCGGGGATGCGCGTGGCACACCACCGCGGAGCCCCGAGCCGTTCCCTCGGCGTCATGGAGCTCGCCCACCAGGGCCACGCCGTCGTCGGTCCGGAATCGCACGGGACGCACGTCGTGCGACGATGGCAGACGGCATGGAGGATGCGCAACGCGAGGCGCCGGCGCAGGCGCCGGCGGCGGACGGAGCGGGTGCGACCGGCGTCGCGCTCCGGGACCCGATCGCCTGGCACGACTTCGTCCAGGTCGTCCGGACCGCGGAGGAGACTGGGTACCGGGCCTGCCTCGTCCCAGAGATCGCCGGCCGTGAGGCGTTCTCGACGCTGGCCGGCCTGGCGGGCGCGACGAACCGGCTCCTCCTGGGAACGGGCATCGTGCCCATGCACGCTCGCAGCGCCCAGGTCACCGCCATGGCTGCGGCCACCGTCCAGGAGCTGTCGGGGGGACGGCTCGTCCTCGGCCTGGGCACGGGACCGCCGGGTCCGGGGGCGCTCGAGGCCCTCCGGAGCTACGTGCAGTCGGTGCGGGCGGCCCTGGCCGGGCTCCCGCTGGTTCCCCCGGTTCCTCCTCCCATCTGGATCTCGGCCCTGGGGGAGCGAGGCTTCGCCCTGGCCGGCGAGGTCGCCGACGGTGTCCTGCTGAACTGGTGCACCCCGGAACGGGTGTCCCGAGCCCGCGAGGTGGTGTCCGCGGCGGCCGCCGGGGCGGGACGCGACCCCCGCGCCGTCACGATCGCGGTGTACGTCCGGGCCAACCTGGCGGACGAGGAGGCGGTCGCGATCGAGGCGCTGAAGGAAGCCACCGGGCAGTACGCCCTGATGCCCCACTACCGGCGGCAGCTGGAGGCGATCGGCCTAGCCGAGCCCGCGGGGTCGGCGGCGCTGGCGGCGGGATCCGGCGACGTGTCCGGGGTCCCGGAGTCGCTGGTCCGCGCGCTCTGCCTGGTGGGGGACCCGGACGCCGCCCGAGCCCGCCTCGACGCCTTCCGAGCCGCCGGGGCGGACCTCCCCATCGTGTATCCGGTTCCGGGGAGGGATCCGGTCTCGTCGATCCTGGGGACGGTCCTGGCCGCCGCCCCGTCGTCGACCCTCGACGCCTAAGCGAACCCGGACCAGAGGTTGCGCCCGGGTCCCCTCGGAGTAGACTTGGATTTACACGGTCAGCACGGTCTAAAGGAGGAAAACTCGTGACCTACACCATCTGCGAGCCCTGCATCGACGTGAAGGACCGTTCGTGCGTCGACGAGTGCCCGGTCGACTGCATCTACGAGGGCGGCCGGATGCTGTACATCCAGCCCGACGAGTGCGTGGACTGCGGCGCCTGCGAGCCGGTCTGTCCCGTCACCGCGATCTTCTACGAGGACGACGTCCCCGCCGAGTGGAAGCAGTTCACCCCGATCAACGCGGAGTTCTTCGGCGACGCCGTCAGCGGCATCGGCTCGCCCGGGGGGGCCGCGCAGGTCGGGCCCTCGGAGAAGGACCACCCCACCGTGGCCGCCTGGGCAGCCACCGCCTGACCTCGACGCTGCCCGCATACCAGGGTCGTTGATCCGGCCCTAGGATCGGTGCGAATTCCCGGCGATAATCCGCTGCAACGCGCCCGTGGGGAGGGTACCGGTGGAAGGCTTCGATCTGGACAGGTATCTCCGAGCGTCCAAGAAGGTGGACCTCGAGGGTGTGGCCTGGGACCGGGTGAGGGAACACCCGCTGTCCGTGGCCGAGGCCCGGTGCCTCACCTACATGATGGACATCGAGACGCACACGGTGATCTACCTTCGCGACCTCCTGGCAACCCCCGCGGCCGTCGATCCGGAGGTCACCGCGTTCCTGTCGTGCTGGGTGTACGAGGAGCTGTGGCACGGGGAGGCCTTCAGCCGCTTCCTGGGGGAGGCCGGCTACCGGCTGGCCCCCGACCGCGAGCCCGTGCGAGGCGACGCTCCGTACCCGTCCCGGCGGGCCCGGGTGTCCTGGATCCGCCGCAAGCTCACCGGGAAGGGCTACGCCTCCCACCTCGCGTCGATGGCCGGATCGCTGCTGGTCAAGGACTTCGTGGCCCTGCACATGACCTGGGGGGCCGTGAACGAGCTGATCACGCTCTCCGCGTACCACCGCATCATCGACCGGACGGAGCATCCGGTCCTGGTGGACCTGCTGTCCCGCATCATCAAGGACGAGCGGCGGCATTTCGCCTTCTATCGCGCCCAGGCCCGCCTCCGGCTGGCCCGGAGCCCCCGGGCTCGAAGGATGACCCGGTGGGCCATGGAGCACCTGTGGGCGCCGGTGGGGACGGGCGTGCGGCCGCAGGAGGAGACGGACTTCGTGGTGGTGTCGCTGTTCGGGGACGAGTCCGGGCTGGCCGCGGCCCGGGAGATGGACGTGACCGTCGGCGAGCTTCCCGGATTCGCCGGAACCCACATCCTGGAGCGGGCCCTGGGGGAGGCGGTGGCGCGGGTCGGCGCTGCCCGGCAGGGGCGACCCAGCGCGGTCCCGATCGCGGCGTTGCGCTGAACGGGGCCCCGGAGGACGACTCAGGAAACGGGCGGAGCGGGCGCCACGGGCTGTGCGGCCGCCGGCGCCGAGATCTCGCCGCTGACCTGCCCGTTGGGGTGGGCGCCGGGCAGGGTCCAGGCCTCGGGGAGCCGGTCCACCGGCCACCGCTCGCGCTGCTTCGCGGCCAGCTTCTCCATGAGGGCGATGGCGCCCGGGTCCTCGGTGCCGGGCCGCCACTCCACGATCCCGGCTTCCACGGCCCGGCGCCAGATGTCCAGCCCGCGGTCGGACCGGATGATGGTGAGGGTCCACCCCTCGCCCTGCCCCAGGCCCCCGAACGAGATGTCCGCGTGCTCGGCCGAGAAGTCCGGGCAGGAAAGGCATCCCGGCCGGGTCCACTGCCTGGCCTCCTTCAGCGGGATGTTCACCACGTCGCCCTCGGTCGTGTACACGATGACCTTGCCCTTGACGTTGATCCGGGCGATCTGGTCCCAGCCGATCCCGAGCTCCTCGTGGATCTTGTGCTGCATGAGGCCGTCGTAGGTGAACGACTTGGAGCACAGCAGGCCGAACGTCCAGGCGACCCGCTTTCGCCACTTGTTCACGCGCCTGGCCTCCAGCGCGCCCGTCACGCTGGCCTGGCACGACATCCCGACCAGCGCGACGTTGGACAGGCCCATCTCCGCCGCCTTCACCAGCGCCAGCGGGTTGGCCGAGTAGGTGTAGCGGGACCCCGCCGTGGCCAGCACTCCTTCCACGTCCGTGACCACCGTGGGCTCGGCGTCCCAGGGCCGTTCCTCGGAGAGCTTGGACGTGCACGCCCCGTCGATCTGTCCGGTCTCCAGGCCCCACACCAGCAGCGCCGACACGACGCCTCCGTCCTGACCCTGGGCCAGCACGCGGGGATCGGCCGCGCGGGCCAGCACGATCTGCTGGTGGACGCCGATGACCTCGTCGATGGAGCGTGTCCGCCCGAACAGGACCCGGTCGATCTCGGGCTCCCATTCCCGGAACCGGGGGCAGGCCCGGGTGCAGATGTCGCAGCCCTTGTCACCGTGCGAGCAATGGGCCGGCCCTTCCTCCTGCAGCTGCACGGGCTTGTAGTCCTCGTAGCCGAGGACGTGAAACGGGCAGACGACCACACAGGCGGAACAGCCGGTGCACAGGCCGGAGACCACGACCTCGTCGTACAGATCGCTCCACTGCGTCTTGTCCGTGGGCGGACTCATCGGCGGCCAGTATATGGGGCGTCCCGGCGTCTCATGCTCCCCGGTGGCCCAAACCTGGAGGGCCGTTCGGCCGTAGTACCCACCGTGCCCGGGTTCATGACGCTCGCTCGCATCCGAGGAGGGATGGCATGAGGTCGACGGTGTGGAGGTCGGTGGCCGTGCTGGTCGCGGTGGTCCTGATGGGAGCCGCGTGCTCCAGCAACAAAAGCGAGACGACGACGGGGGGCTCACCCTCCACGTCGTCCTCCGGCAGCGGCGGCGGCACCATCACCATCGGCAGCGACACCGCCAACAACCACGGCTCCAAGGACGTCTCCGGCGCGTCGTCCGCGAAGGTGGAGCAGGACGACTTCTACTTCAACCCCACCATCATCACCGGGACTCCGGGGCAGAAGATCACCATCAAGCTGGAAAACGAGGGCAGCACCACGCACAACTTCACGCTGGAGGACCAGAGCATCGACCAGGACGTCACGCAGGGATCGGACGCTACGGTGACCGTGACGTTCCCCCAGTCGGGGATCCTGGAGTTCTACTGCAAGTTCCACAAGTCGCAGGGGATGGTCGGGGAGCTGTCGGTCTCCTGAACCGGCGCCGGCAGCGCTGCTCCTGAGGGGCACCTCGCTTGTGGCTCGTGCGCGGGCTGCCCGTCGCCCACCGGGTGCTCCTGGGGATCGGCCTGCTGGTGCTGGCCTTGTTCTTCCGGCCCGCGGAACCCGTGGGCGCCTCGGTGCAGCAGACGGAGCTGCACGCGAGCTGGACGACCTTCGGGTACGACGACGCCCGGACCGGCCGGAACCCGCTGGAGAGCCCGCTGGGGAGCGCAACCGCGGGGGCCCTGCACGCTGTGTGGAGGACGCCGCTCGACGGCGCGACCATCACCCAGCCCCTGGTGGCGGCCGGCGTATCGGGACCCGGCCGGGCCCTGATCTTCGTGGGGACCGAGCGCGGCGACCTGGTGGCCGTGGACGCGGGGACGGGGACGGTTGCCTGGCGAGCCCGGCTGGGCTCGGTGGCGACGCCGTGCCAGGACCTTCCCGGCGGCGTGTTCGGGATCAGCGGCACGCCGGTGTTGGACCCGGCGACGGACCGGCTGTACGTGGCCGATTCCAGCTCCACCGGCGTCGGGGTGTATGCGCTCGACGCGGCGACGGGACGAGTCGCCCCGGGTTGGCCGGTGACGGTGTCCCGCGACCCGACCCACGTGCACGTGTGGGGCGCGCTGACGCTGTCGAGCGGCGTGCTGTACGTGACCACGGCGGGCATGTGCGACATCCCGCCGTACTACGGGCGTGTGATGGCGGTCGACACGTCCACGGCTACGATCGCCGGGGCATGGTCCGTCGTGCACGACGACGGCGACGTGGTGGGTGGGGGCGGCATCTGGGGCTACGGGGGCGCCTCGATCGACCCGGAGACGGGCGATGTCCTGGTGGCCACGGGGAACGCCCTGTTCCCGGAGTCCGAGGGCCAGCCGGACGCCGAACGCCTGGTCCGGCTGTCCCCGTCCCTGCGCCCCGTGGCGTCGGACTTCCCGGGCGCCATCCCAGGGATCGACGTCGACTTCGGCGCCACGCCCGTCCCGTACCGGGCCCCGGGATGCCCGGAGCAGGTCGCCGTCATGAACAAGACCGGCCAGCTGTTCGTGTACGGGCTGGATTCCATCGGTGACGGCCCCGTCCAGCGACTCCAGGTCGCCTCGAACGAGTCGGCCCACGGACTGGGGCTGTTCATCGGCCTCCCTGCGTGGGACCCCGGAACCGGGACGCTGTACGTGGTGGATCCCGGGCCCGACAGCGCGAGGTTCCACCATGGGCTGGTCGCCCTCCAGGTTGGTCCGGACTGCCTCCTCCACTCGGCCTGGCAGCGTGCGGTGGGGCCGAGCGGGACCACCACCGAGTCCTCCCCGACAGTGGCGAACGGCGTGGTGTATTTCGGGGACGGGCTGGGCGGCCGGGTGTTCGCGTTCGACGCCGGCGACGGGCGCGAGCTGTGGGACAGCGGGAGCATCGTGGGGGGCCCGGTCTTCGCGGCGCCGACCGTGGTGGCTGGGCGGATGTACGTGGCCGCCTGGAACGCCGGGACGGGCGGGTCGCTGATCGCGTTCGAGCCCTAGTTCGGGCCCTGGGAATGCCGTGGCGGAGGCGGCCGGACCGCTTAGATGGCGAAGGACTTGCCGCAGGTGCACTCGTGCACGGCCTGCGGGTTGTAGACCTTCAGCCCTCCACCCAGGAGCGAGTCGCTGAACTCGAGGATGCTGCCCTGCAGGATGGGGGCGCTGCGCCCGTCGACCAGCACCCCGAGCCCGTGGGCCTCGATGACCTGGTCGCCGTCGGCGCGCTCGTCCTCCAGGCCGAGCTCGTAGGTGAACCCGTCACACCCGCCGGCCACCACCCGCACCCGGAGGTAGGCCCGGGGCCTGCCCTCCCGCTCGGCAACGCTCCGCACGCGACGGGCGGCCTTCTCGGTCACGGTCAGCACGGAGGTGTCGGGCTGGGTGTCCACGTGATCCATGATATCGGCTGGACGGTGTTCGAACGGTGCGCGGCGGTGGCGTGGACCTCGGGCTGACCGGGCCCGCGCGGCACCTCGGCTACCATGGGTGGAGGTCCCATGCAGGCACCCGAGCGCCTCCGAGAACGCCTCCGAGCATCCCTCCGCCCGGCCCCCGGCACCGCCGCGCCCGGCCCGGGGCGGCCGGCGGCGGTGCTGGTCCCCCTGGTGGAGGGTCGCGACCCCGGCCTGATCCTCACCCGGCGCACCGCCGACCTGCCCCGGCATGCCGGCGAGATCTCGTTCCCCGGAGGCATGCACGACGTGGAGGACGGGGACCTGCTGGCCACCGCGCTGCGAGAGGCCGAGGAGGAGCTCGGGCTGTCGCCGGACGCGGTGGACGTGCTGGGCGCGCTGGAGCCGATCTCCACCTACACCACCGGGTTCTGGGTGACCGCGTTCGTGGGGGCGCTGGAGGAAGGGCCCCACCTGACCCCGAACCCGCACGAGATCGCCGAGGTCATCCACGTCCCCGTGCGCGTGCTGGACGAGGTGGAAGCGGAGGTGGAATGGACCCGCGAGGACCAGACCTGGCGGGGGTTCGTGTACGAGGTGGACGGGCACGTCATCTGGGGAGCGACCGGCCGGATGCTCCACGAATTCCTGGAGGTGTTTCGCGTGCAGGACCGAGCGGGGTCCCCATGACCGCCCACCCCGTCGAGGAACCGGGGCGGTACGCGCCGAGCGACCCGGAGCTGCGCGCGCTCCTGGGCGACGCCCGGACCATCGCCGTGGTCGGGCTGTCCTCCGACCCGCGCCGCGTGTCCCACCGCATCGCCCAGTACCTCCAGGACCGCGGCTACCGGGTGGTCCCGGTGAACCCGAACGAGACCGAGGTCCTGGGGGAGAAGAGCTATTCGTCGCTGCGGGAGGTGCCCCCGGACACCTGGATCGACGTGGTGGACGTGTTCCGGCGTCCGGAGTACACGCCGGAGGTGGCCCGCGACGCGGTGGCGGCGGGGGCGAAGGTCCTGTGGCTCCAAAGCGGGATCGTCAACGACGAGGCCCGCCGGATCGCGGAGGACGCGGGGCTGGACGTGGTGATGGGCGTGTGCATCCACGACGTGGCCGTGCGGCTCGAGGAGGAGGAGGCGGGTCGATGACCAGGTGGGAGTACTTCGTGGCACCGGTGTTCGAGCACAACCCGGGCGAGATCCTGAACACGTTCGGCCAGGACGGGTGGGAGCTGGTGGCCATCCTCCAGATCGAGAACCCGCAGGGCGGACGGTCGCTGGTGGCCTACCTGAAGCGCCCGGTGCCCTGAGGCCGGCTCAACCTGCCGTCTCCCGCCGGCACCAGGCGTACAGCGCGTCGTAGACGAACGAGCCCCGGTCCAGCAGGCGGTGGTCGTCGGCTTCCACGTCCAGCCCGCCGATCCCGATGGCCAGCAGCCCCGGGCCCAGCGGGTCCGATTCCAGGTCGGCCTCGACGTCGGCGGCGTGCACGATCGCGGCCAGCCGGGCCAGGGCGGGGTCCGAGCCCAGGCCGAACTCCTCGATCAGGACCTCGAACGTGCACCGCTCGTCCCGGTGGGTGAACTCGGCGCCGGGGGCGTCGAAGGACCGGGCTCCCTCCCGGGCGGCCACCTCCAGCACCTGCTCCGGCGGCACGTACAGGATCTCGGCGTCCGGGTCGATGAATCGCCGGATCAGCCAGGGACACGCGATGCGGTCCGTCTTCGGCCGGGCCCGGGTCACCCATTGCATCGCAGCCGGCTCCTGGCGCTACGGGGAGAGGACCCGGCGCATGAGCTCCCTGGCCCCGCTCACCACCCGATCGCGGTCCACGCCGCCCTCGTACAGGATGGCTTGCTCGACCGTCCCGTGGATGGCGTGGTTCAGGAAGGTCGCCGTGAGGACCGGATCGCTGACCCGGAACGCCCCCGCCTCCATGCCCGCCTTGATCCCGGCGGCGAACATGTTCCGGAGCTTGCGCTCGGCCTCGGCGAAGATCTGGGTGCTCTCGGGGCTCAGGCTGTCCTGGGCGAACACCTGGATGAGGTCGGCGTGCTCCACCAGGAAGTCGATCAGCGTCTCCACGGTGACGTCCGCCAGCGCCCACCAGTCGTCCCGGGCCACCCGCCAGTACAGCGAGGTGGCACGAGCCACCAGGTCGTCCACGAAGCGCTCCTTCAGGGCGCCCAGCAGGGCTTCCTTTGAGTCGAAGTACAGGTAGAACGTGCCCTTGGCGACGCCGGCCTCCTCGGTCACGTCCGAGACGGTGGCCGCGACGATGCCCTTGGCGGCGAGGACGGTCCGGGCCGCCGCCAGCAGGTCCTCCCGGCGCTCGTCCGGCGCCTTGGTCACCCGCCGCCGCTGCACCTCGGTGCTCACGGTGCATGAGTCTAGTGCCGCGGACGGCTCAGTCGGCGGGAATGAGCCCGTGGGACCGCTCGGTGTCGCGGACGTACTCGTCGAGTGGGCCCAGCCCGACCGCCCGTCGCCGCTCCTCCACGCCGGCAGGGTCCTCGATCGGGATGGGCGCGAGCCTGCCCTCGTCCTCCCGGAGCTGCGTGCCGAACCGCTGGAGCTTCCCCTCGTGGATCAGGACCCGGTCGGTGAGGAAGGCCACGTGGCGCGGGTCGGCCTCGCCGCGGCCGGCCGCCGCATCCAGGAGCTCGAGACAACGCCGCTGGAACTCGGGATCGTGGTCCGCGTGCTGGACCAGCAGCCACGCGGCCTGCGAGCCGGCCACGCCGACCATCGACCGGCCCGGCCAGCCGTGCCGGTCGACCACCTGCCGAAGGCGCTCGGTGTGGGCCCGGTCCATGCGCTCGAGCCGCTCCGCCCGACCCTCGTCGGCCAGCTCGGGGTCGCCTCGCCGGCCCTCCCGCGCCTCCTGGTCGGCCAGGGCCATGGCCACGAGCTCGCGGGCCAGCCGGCGTCGCCGGAGGCGGGTTCGTATGGTGAAGCGCGGCCGCGCGTGGCGTCCACGTGTCATGCACACCCCCCACCGATCGTAGTGCGATGACCGGTCCTAGGATGCTGCGAGCGCGGCGGCGATCTGCTTCGCTTCCCGCTCGCCGAAGTTCCCGGCGATCTGGAGCTGACCCGAGGCGATGGGCGACTGCACCGTCGGCGCCGAGATCACCAGGCGGTCGAACACGAACGCGATCCGCTGGCCGATCATCCGCTTGGTGAAGGCGTGGAGACTCCGGGCTCCTGCGGCATCCAGGGTCACGTCGATCCGCCAGGCCGCCGAGGACCCAACTGGGACGTCCACGGCCCTCGCGGCGGCCACCTCTCCGGCGGTGATCGCCGCCGGGCCGAGCACGAACTTGGGGTCGCGCCCCGGCGTGTAGAACCCGTCCCCGTTCGCGTCCGCGTAGGTGACCAGGTCACCGGCCCCGTCCGGCGGCGCCTCGGCGAACCCGGGGTCGTTCCGGTACGGGTCGTTCGCCTTGATGACGCCCCTGGTGAACGGGTTCGACGCCGCCGCGTTCTGCCCCGTGTCCGAGAACCTGACCTGGCGCAGTTCGAAGGATGCCGCGCGTGGGGTCGATGTCGTGGTGGTCCCGTGGGTGCAGGCCGCGCCCAGCACGACCAGGAGGCTCAGGATCGATGCAGCTCGGAGGGACCGCACCACCTCATCGTTTCGCGGTGTCGCCGGAATGGCAACGTGGTGGGTCAGCCGAGCGTGCCGGCTGAAGGCACCGGCGCGGGCGCGGCGCCGGCGGCCAGGTCGGTCTCCTCGGCCGGTTCATCCGGGAGCGTTCTGCCCGCGGGCCCGGTGCCGTTGGTGGACGCCACCGTGACGTCGGCCAGGAAGACCTTGAACGACGCCCCGCCGCCGCGGCGCTCGTCCACCCAGGCCCTGCCTCCGTGCAGCTCCGCGAACCGGGCCACCACGGACAGCTCGCATCGGGACCCCTTCTACGCCAGCGCCTGCGCGAGGTCCGTGACCAGGTCGTCGGGGTGCTCGAGGCCGACCGACAGGCGGATCAGGGTGGGCGGGACCTCCAGGGGCGAGCCGGCCACGCTGGCGTGGGTCATGGGTCCGGGCACCTCGATCAGCGACTCGACGCCGCCCAGGGACTCGCCCAGGAAGAACAGGCGGGTCCGCTCGGCCACCCGGATCGCCTCGTCGGCCGATTCCATCTGGAACGAGACCATGCCGCCGAAGTCCGCCATCTGCCTGGCCGCGACGTCGTGACCGGGGTGCTGCGGGAGGCCCGGATAGTGCACGTGGGTGACCTTCGAGTGCGATGCCAGGAACTCCGCGACGCGCGCGGCGCCCCGGCAGTGCGCCTGCATCCGGACGGCCAGCGTCTTCACCCCGCGCAGCGCCAGGTAGCAGTCCATCGGCCCAGGCACCGCGCCGACCGCGTTCAGCAGGAACCCCAGGCGCCCCGCCATCTCGTCGTCGTTCAGCACCAGCGCCCCGTTCACCAGGTCGGAGTGACCGCCCAGGTACTTGGTCACCGAGTGCACCACCACGTCGGCGCCAAGCTCCAGCGGGCGCTGCAGGTACGGGGTGGCGAAGGTGTTGTCCACCACGCACCACGCGCCGGCCGTGTGGGCGAGCGTCGCGGCGGCGGCGATGTCCACGATCTTGAGGAAGGGGTTGCTGGGGGTCTCCACCCACACCATCCGGGTCTCGTCACGGACGGCCTTGGCCACGGTGTCGAGGTCGGTCATGTCCACGGTGTCGAGGCCGACGCCCCACCGGTCGAGCACGCGGGTCAGCAGCCGGTACGTGCCCCCGTAGACGTCGTCCGCCATCACCACGTGGTCGCCCGGCTTCAGCAGCAGCAGCAGCGTGGTCTCCGCGCCCATGCCGGAAGCGAACGAGAACGCGTGCCGGCCGCCCTCCAGCGAGGCCAGCGCGTCCTGGAGCGCTTCCCGCGTGGGGTTGCCCCCCCGCGCGTAGTCGAAGCGCTTGGGCTTGCCCACGGCCTCCTGCACGTAGGTGGAGGTCTGGTAAATCGGGACGTTGACGGCCCCGTAGGCCGGCTCGGGGTCCTGGCCGGCGTGGATGGCCCGGGTCTCGAACCGCCAGCCGCCCGCCTCCGCGCCTTCGCTCACCGCATCTCCGGGGGAAGCTCCCATTTCCGGCTCCTCAGCTCGTCGACGGCTTCATGGCCCGACCGGGCCAGGGTCCACAGGGCGGACTTGCGCTTGGCGTCGTGCCCCCGGGCGAACTCCCCGCTCGTGCTGGCACGGCACTCCGGGTCCCCGCACGCGCACCGAGCCAGCCCGGGAAAGTGCAGCTGGACGTCCTGGCTCCGGCGGTCCTGCCGGCACCGACCATACGGCCTGGCCGGCAGGGAGGCCACGGGCAGCACGATGACGCCCTCCGCCGGATCGCCCAGGTAGGTCCGCCGGCCGTTCAGGGCGAGCAGCCCCGTCAGCGCGGCCAGCGCGGCGTCCACCTGGTCCGCCGAGCGCAGCCCGTTGACTCGAACGCCCTGCGCGCGCAGCACGCCTTCCCGGAAGGCTCGCTTCGACCCGTTCGCGGGCGGGAGGCACCCGGCCAGCACCACCGCGCTGGCGTGGGGGAAGACCTCGATCGCCGTGTTCCGAACCGGTCCGCTCCCGTACCGTGGGTAGCCCGCCTCCGCCGCCGCCCCGAAGGCCTTGATGCCTTCCCTGATCCAGTCGTAGAAGGCCCCCTGCCCCCGGTCCTCGGTGGGGGTGCCGAAGGACTGGATTCCGAACGTCCGGAGCTCCCGCTCGGTCCGCCTGGTCCCGGAGCCGAAGCCCCACCCGGGCGGGCAGTCGATGGCCACCACGTCGGCCCCGGTCGCGGCGATCAGTGCTCCGACCTCGGCTGCCGGGACGCGTCGGTGAGTCTCGGCGGGAACCAGGGAGTCGTCCATCAGCACCAGGTCGAGGCCCTTCCGGCCGGCGCCGACGTCGATGCCCAGGGCGCGCACGGACGCTACGGCGTCCGCTGGCGGTGGGCCAGGAACTCCAGCAGGTCCGCCCGGGTCAGCACGCCCAGGACGTGCCCGCCCTTCGCGACCAGCACGGCCGGGGAGCCCTGGAGCGAGTCGAACGCAACCTCCACGGGATCGTCCACCTCCACCATGGGGTGGGGCGGCCCCATCACCTCGGCCACGTCGGACTGCAGTGCGTCCGGGTCGCGGAAGATCCGGTCCAGCAGGCCCCGTTCCTGGATGGAGCCGACGAACCCCGTGACGTCGGTGGTGTCCTCCCGGACCACCGGGGCCTGGGAGATCCCGTGCTCCTGGAGCCGGTCGATGGCCTGGCGGACCTTCTCGTGCGCGCCGATGGTGATGAGCGCGGGGAGCCCCGCCGGCTTGGAGGCGAGCACTTCTTCCACCCGGACGACCTCGGGGCGTTCCTGGAACCCGTACTGGAGCATCCACGTGTCGGAGTAGAGCTTCGACAGGTAGTTGCGGCCGGTGTCGGGGAAGAGCACCACCATCAGGGTGTCCTCCGACAGCTCGCGGGCCACCTGGAGGGCCGCCCACATCGCGGTCCCCGAGGACCCACCGACCAGGATGCCCTCCTGCCTGGTGATGGCCCGCGCGGTGAGGAACGAGTCCCGGTCGGACACGCGGACGTAGCGGTCCACCAACGACGGGTCGAACGTCTCCGGCCAGAAGTCCTCTCCGATGCCCTCGACCAGGTAGGGACGGGCCGGTTCGCTCGGCGCCGAGAACAGCGAGCCCTCCGGGTCCGCGCCCACCACCAACAGGTTCGGGTTCTGCTCCTTGAGGTAGCGGGCGGTCCCGGTGACCGTGCCGCCCGTGCCGACGCCGACCACCAGCACGTCGATCCGGCCGTCGGTCTGCCGCCAGATCTCCGGGCCGGTGGTCTCGTAGTGGGCCTTCGGGTTCTCCTGGTTGAAGTACTGGTTTGGCTGGAAGGCGCCGGGGATCTCCTCGGTCAGCCGGTCCGCCACGCGATAGTAGGACTCCGGCGACTCCGGGGCCACGGCGGTGGGGGTGATCACGACCTCCGCCCCGTACGCGCGCAGCAGCGCCACCTTCTCCTGGCTCATCTTGTCGGGCATGACGAAGATGCACTTGTAGCCCTTGATGGCCGCGGCGATGGCCAGGCCGTGGCCGGTGTTGCCGGAGGTGGGCTCCACGAGCGTGCCGCCGGGCTTCAGCAGGCCCGCCCGCTCGGCGGCGTCGATCATCCGCAGGCCGATACGGTCCTTGACGCTGCCACCGGGGTTCAGCATCTCCAGCTTGGCCAGGATGGTAGGGAGGACGCCCTGGGTGACACGACGGAGGCGGACCAGGGGCGTGTCGCCCGTTGCGTCCAGGAACGAGTCCATGACCTCCATGTGCGCCTCCCCGTTCGACGTGCGACGTGCGACGGCTCCGGACGGCTCCATTCTCCCCGACCGGCGGGCCGCGCGGCGAGGGCCCGCGCTACGTCGTCTTCAGCACCAGCCGGTAGATGGCGTGGCTGTCGCTGAAATACAACCGGCCATCCGGAGCGGCCTCCATCGACAGCAGGCCCTCGCCGTGGACGTACACGACGGCCTGGCGGGTCACACCCAGGCGGTCCTTGGTGAGGGTCACCCGCCGGATCTCGCCCGTGTCGTAGGCGCCGAAGAACAGCCGCCCCAGGCTGGCGTCGCCAAGCCCGCACCGCTCGCAGAACACGGCCCCGGTCGGAGCGATCACCGGCGTGTACCAGCGCCTGGGCATCACCGGCTTCGGGCCGTCCTGGTTGGTGTTGTGCGGCGGGGCGGGCGGCGTCGAGCAGGTCTGGTGCGGCCCCCACCCGTAGTTCCGGCCCGCCACGATCCGGTTCAGCTCGTCGTTGCAGGACGGGCCGTTCTCCGTCTCCCACAGCCTTCCGGTCTGCGGATCGAAGTCGAACCCGAACGAGTTGCGGATGCCGTACGCGAACACCCGGCTGTCCGGGAACGGATTCCCCGGAGCCGGTTTCCCCGCCGGGGTCATCCGGAGGATCTTCCCGGCGTCGTTCGACAGGTCCTGGGAGTTCCCGGCGTCGTGGGCCTCCCCCTGGATGGCGAACAGCGCTCCGCCGGGCCCGAACTCGATGCGGCCGCCGTCGTGGTACACGCCCGCATCGGTCGGCGAGCTCCAGATGATGACGTGCAGGGCGCTCCCATGGCCGCGCTGGTCCTCGATCCGCACGATCTGGTCGCGCTCGTGGCCGTGCACCCTTCGCGTGGCGTAGGCGTACACGAACGGCGTCTGGGGGAACTCCGGGTCCAGGGCCAGGCCGAGGAGCCCTTGCTCGCCGTCGGCGACGACGTGGGGGATCCGGAAGAACAGGGAGTTCGAGCGGCGCCTGGGGCCGATCACGCGGATCTCGCCGGTGCCTCGCTCGCCGTACCAGATCGCACCGTTCGGGCCGAACGTGAACGCGGCCGGGAAGTTGAGCCCGGTCACGACGACCTTCGCGGTGATGGACGCCGCCGGGCGCGACGGGGCGGGCGCTGCGGGAACGGTCCCCAGCGCGAGAGGAAGGAGGGCGAGCGCGGTCAGCTTCCGCATGATGAACATGATGGGCGTGCCGGGCCTGGTGACCCATCGTAGATCGGTCGGCCTGGATCGGGGGGCTTACCATCTGGTCCACAGGACCAGACCCGACGCCGATCGCGAGGACGCCATGACCGGTCGAGAGATCCGCGCCCCTCGAGGGACCACGCTCACGTGCAAGGGGTGGCCCCAGGAGGCCGCGCTGCGCATGCTCATGAACAACCTGGACCCCGACGTGGCCGAGCGGCCGGCGGACCTCGTGGTGTACGGGGGAACGGGAAAGGCCGCCCGGTCCTGGGAGGCGTTCGACGCCATCGTGCGCGCGCTCCGCTCGCTCGAAGATGACGAGACGCTCCTCGTCCAGTCGGGGAAGCCGGTGGCGGTGTTCCGCACGCATCCGATGGCCCCCCGCGTGCTGATCTCCAACGCCATGCTGGTGCCGAAGTGGGCGGACTGGGAGACCTTCTGGGAGCTGGAGCGGGCCGGGCTCACCATGTACGGCCAGATGACCGCGGGGTCCTGGATCTACATCGGGACCCAGGGGATCCTGCAGGGAACCTTCGAGACGCTGGGGGAGTGCGCCGCGCAGCACTTCGGGGGAACGCTGCGGGGCCGAGTGGTGCTGACGGCCGGCCTGGGCGGGATGGGCGGGGCCCAGCCCCTGGCCGTCACCATGAACGAGGGCGTCGCGCTGTGCGTCGAGGTGGACCCCTCGCGCATCGAGCGAAGGATCAAGACCCGGTACCTGGACCGGGAGACCGAGACGCTGGACGAGGCCGTGGCGTGGGTGGAGGAGGCCCGGGCGGCCGGCGAGGCCGTCTCCATCGGCCTGCTGGGCAACGCCGCCGAGACCCACCCGGAGCTCCTGCGGCGAGGCTTCCGTCCCGACGTCGTCACGGACCAGACCTCCGCCCACGACCCGCTGGACGGCTACGTGCCAGGGGGGTTGACGCTGGAGGAAGCGCTCCTGCTCCGGGAGACCAGCCCCGAGGACTACGTGAAACGCGCACACGAGTCCATGGCCGCGCAGGTGGAAGCGATGGTGAACTTCCAGGAGGCCGGCTCGGTGGTGTTCGACTACGGGAACAACCTCCGGGCGGGCGCTGAGGCCGGTGGCTCCTCGCGGGCGTACGACTACCGCGGCTTCGTGCCGAACTTCATCCGGCCCATGTTCTGCGAGGGCAAGGGGCCCTTCCGGTGGGCCGCGCTGTCGGGTGAGCCCGAGGACATCCTGGCCACCGACCGGGCGGTGGCGGACCTGTTCCCGTCAGATGAGCGGCTCCAGCGATGGCTGCGGATGGCCGAGGAGCGGGTCGCGTTCCAGGGGCTGCCGGCGCGGATCTGCTGGCTGGGGTACGGGGAACGCGCACGGGCCGGGCTGCGGTTCAACGAGATGGTGGCGCGCGGCGAGGTCTCGGCGCCCATCGTGATCGGCCGTGACCACCTGGATGCCGGAAGTGTGGCGTCGCCCTACCGGGAGACCGAGGGGATGCGCGATGGCTCCGACGCCATCGCGGACTGGCCCATCCTGAACGCGCTGGTGAACACGGCGGCCGGCGCGCACTGGGTGAGCGTGCACCACGGGGGCGGCGTGGGCATCGGCTACTCGATCCACGCCGGGATGGTCGTGGTGGCCGACGGAACGGAAGAGGCCGCGGGTCGCCTGCAGCGCGTGCTGACGACCGACCCCGGCATGGGCGTGGTCCGCCACGCCGACGCCGGCTACGAGCGGGCACTCGAAGTTGCCGAAGAGCGCGGCGTCCGCCTCCCCTGGCGCGAGTAGGAGCCTTGCTGGGACATTGCGCTTGCACTTGCGATCGCTTCAGCGACGTCTCTCAGCTTTCTGCGCTGGCTCGTCACGAACGGGCGACGGTTCTCCGCAAGGGTCCGGCTACTATTTGGTCGTGACGGGGCTCGATGGTGGGGGGCGAGACCATGAAGGTGGTTGTGTGGAACATGAGGCACCGCCCGGAGAACTGGGAGGCCCTCAGAGTGCTCCAGCCTGACCTCGCTCTGCTTTGTGAGGCTAGTCCGGCACCGGATGGGATCAAGGCCGTCGCTCGAGGCGCCACCACCGGGCGCGACGGCTACCTCCGACCATGGTCGACAGCCGTCATCTCGGCATACGGAGTCCCCGAGCGCCGCGCGCGGGGCCGACCCTGGCCTCGGGAGGTCCTGGACGCACGAGCGTCACGCTACGGGCGGCCGCTGAAGCTCCCCTTCGTGAGCTCTCGCCCCGGCTCGTGGACGGCAGCACGGGTCTGGATCAATGGGCCTGAGCCGGTGACTGCCATCTCCCTCTATGGCCTGATGGACGAGAAGAGCGACGGCTCTGTCCATCGCTCACTGTCGGAACTGGCGCCGGTGTTTGAGGACCCGAAATACAACCGACTGCTGCTTCTTGCCGGCGATCTGAACACGTGGACTGGCTGGAGGCGGGGCAGCCACCTCGACCGTGACCGCTGCGTCTTAGAGCGGATCCGGGCCTTTGGCCTGATCGACTGCCTGGAGCGGACGTGGAATCCCATGCGCTTGGACGCGAAATGTCCATGCATCTTCGGTGACCAATGCCGACACAGTCGGACACGGGTCGATCCGCGCTGGCCTCACATCCCGTATCAGATGGACTACTTGTTCGCGTCGCGCGAGCTGGCGGAAGGCCCACTGAGCTGTGACGTGCTGAACACAGAAGAATGGCGCATTCGGAGCGATCATTTCCCGATCGTCGCTGACTTCGCGGGTTGACGGGACCGCATTTCTCCACTGCGCGTGCGCATTCGTCGGCGGGAGAGGCGGCCTGGCATTGGGGTAACAACCGGAGAACGCCCTCGAGCTAGGCCCAGGTGGTCCGACCGAGCTTCGGGAATCACGGGGATTCCCAGCCCTTGGTGACTTCGGCGACCTTGGCCACGATCGCGGCGGGGTCGGTTCGGAGCAGGCGGCCTTCCTCCACCACGGTCTCGCCGCCAACGATCACGCGCTGGATGGCGTCGGGCTGCATGGCGTAGACAACCTGTTTCGGGGCGGTCGTCTTCGGCTGGAGCGAGAGCGACGACAGGTCCAGCACGACCAGGTCCGCCGCATGGTCGGGGGCGATCCTCCCCACCGGGAGCCCCAGCGCCTGGCCGCCGCGGACCGTCCCGGCCAGCAGGACGTCCTCCGCCCGGACGGCCTCGGCGTCCGCTTCCACCGCCTTCGCCAGCAGCGCGGCCATGCGCATCTCCTCGAAGATGCTCTGGCGGCTGTTCGTGCAGCCGCCGTCCGTCCCCAGGGCCACCGGGATGTGGCGGGAGAGCATCCGTCGAAGCGGCGCGATGCCGTCGCCCAGGAACGCGTTCGCCGATGCGTTGTGCACGATGCGGCCGTCCCGCTCGGCGATCAGGGCCAGGTCCTCCTCGTCCACCCACACGCAGTGCACCAACAGGGTTCGCGCCGACAGGACGCCCAGGGAATCGAGGAACCGGACCGGCGACATGCCGTGGCGCTCGATGGACATCTCGCGCTCGTACCGGCCCTCGGCGACGTGGATGTGGAACGGGGTGTCCAGCTCCTCGGCCAGGGCGGCGCCGGCCTGGATCGTCTCGGGGCTGGCGCCGTGGATCGAGTGCGGCGCCGGCTGGACGAACGCGCGCGCGTTCCCCCGCACGGCGTCGTGCAGCTCGCGGGTGTGGCGGACGGCCACGTCCGGCGGCTCCTGGTAGCGCTTCGGCGCGCCGGCCCAGTCGTACATGCAGCGCGCCAGCACGATCCGCAGGCCGATCTCGCCCGCCGCCTCGATCACGGCCAGGTCGTTCTCGTTCCCCCGGTCGTGCAGGTAGAAGAAGTCGACCACGGTGGTGATGCCCGCCCGGAGCATCTCGGCGAAGTCGAACAGCGCGCCGGCGCGGATGCCGTCGCGGTCCAGCCGCTCGGAGAACGGGTACAGGACACGGTCGCGCCACCGCATGAACGAGAGGTCGTCGCCGACTCCACGGAGCAGGGCCTGGAACGAGTGCGCGTGGGCGTTCACGCAGCCGGGGACCACCGCCACGTCGCCCCAGTCGTCGACCTCGTGGTCGGGGAACTCCTCGGCCAGGTCGGCGGGTTTACCGGTGGCCAGGATCCCGCCACCCTGCATGACGAACCCGTGCCGCCGCTCCCAGCGGTCGCCGGCGAACACGAGCTCGGCGCGGACCAGGGTCATGGCAGCCTTGTATCACAGAGCGCCGCTGCGACGGCCCGTCCCCGTGCTTGCCCCCCGGTCGGGGGCCGCCTAGCCTTGCGCCTCAGCGTGCCGGTGCTGGTGGGGGAGACCCTCTCGATCGAGGACGTCGTCGCGGTGGCTCGCGGCGAGCCGGTCGAGCTGTCCCCGGGCGCGGAGTCCCGGATGCGGGCCTCGCGTTCCGTGGTGGAGGACCGCGTCGTCGCCGGCGACACCGTCTACGGCGTCACCACCGGGATCGGGAGCCTGGCCACCGTCCGCATCGACCCTCAGCAGGCCGCCCGGCTCCAGCACGACATCGTGCAGTCCCACGCCACGGCGGTGGGGCCCCCGGTGTCGCGCCCGGAGGCCCGGGCCATGCTGCTGCTTCGGGCGCACGTCCTCGCGCTGGGCCGCTCCGGGGTCCGCCCGGAGATCACGCACCGGATGATCGAGATGTTGAACCGGGACCTCATCCCGTCGGTCCCCGAGCAGGGGTCGCTGGGGGCCTCGGGAGACCTCGCCCCGCTCGCGCATCTGGCGCTGCCATTGCTGGGCCAGGGGGAGTTCCTGGCGGATGGCGGGGACGGGCGGGCCCGCGCGGCCGCGGACGTGCTGCGCGAAGCCGGCCTCGAGCCGCTCACGCTCCAGGCCAAGGAGGGGCTGGCCCTGGTCAACGGGACCCAGGGGATGCTGGCAGTTGGGGTGCTGGCGGCCGCTCGGGCCGCCGGCCTGGCGAAAGCCGCCGACGTTGCCGCGGCCATGAGCGTGGAGGCAGCGCTGGGGACGAACCGCGCCTTCGACGAGCGGCTCCAGCAGCTCCGGCCGCACCCGGGCCAGGCCGTGTCCGCGGCCAACCTCCGCCGGCTGACCGAGGGGAGCGAGATCATCGCCTCGCACCGGGAATCCGGACACCTGGTCCAGGATGCGTACTCGCTGCGCTGCGCGCCGCAGGTGCACGGGGCGATGCGCGACGTGCTGGCGTTCTGCCGCCAGGTCCTGGAGCGCGAGATGGGCTCGGTCTCGGACAACCCGGTCGTGTTCGCCGAGACCGGGGACGTCCTCTCCGGTGGGAACTTCCACGGTCAGCCTGTGGCGGTCGCGCTGGATGTGCTCGCCATCGGCGTGGTGGCGACGGCGAGCATCTCCGAGCGCCGCCTGTTCCGGCTGCTGGACCCGTCGCTGTCGAACGGGCTCCCCCCGTTCCTGGTGAAGGAGAGCGGGCTGAACTCGGGGTTCATGCTGGCGCAGTACACGGCGGCGTCGCTCGTGTCCGAGAGCAAGTCTTTGGCCCACCCGGCGTCGATCGACTCGATCACGTCGTCCGCGGGGCAGGAGGACCACGTCAGCATGGGCATGATCTCGGCGCGTCATGCGCGGGGCTGCGTGGCCAACGCCGAGGTGGTGGTGGCGCTCGAGGTGCTCGGGGCGGCCCAGGCGCTGGACCTGAGGGCCCCGCTGCGCCCTGGGGCCGGCTCCGCGGCGGCCCTGGCCGCCGTCCGCGAGTCGGTGCCGTTCCTGGAGGCGGATCGCGAGATCCGGCTGGACATCGCCGCGGCGATCGAGCTGGTTCGGGACGGAACCCTGGTGACCGCCGTGGAGGAAGCAGTGGGGCCGCTCGACTGACGGTCGGGTCAGATCCCGCCCGCCACCAGGCGGCCGGCCGCATACGTCGCCACCACGGGATTGTGACCCGGACGGTACGGGACCATCCGGAACGCGTCCGTGTCCAGCACGACGAAGTCGGCCCGCTTGCCCGGCTCGAGGGTGCCCAGACGGTCGGACAGTCCGAGCACCCAGGCAGGATTCACCGTCGCCGCGGTCAGCGCCTCGAGCGGAGAAAGCCCGTACAGGGTGCAGGCCACGGCGATCACCTCGGGCATGGACAGGGTGGGCGATGTCCCGGGGTTGAAGTCCGAGGCGATGGCCACCGCCGCACCGGCGTTGAGGAGGGCCGGGACCGACGGCGGGCTGGCCCGCAGGAAGAGCGTGGACGCGGGCAGCAGCACCGCGGCCGTCCGGCCCGAGCCGAGGGCCTCGATCCCGTCCGCGCTGACGTGGTTGAGGTGGTCGGCGCTTCGAGCCCCCGCCGCCACGGCCGCCTCCGTCGCGCCGGTGGCGCCGAGCTGGTCCGCATGACATCGCACCGGCAGCCCCACCCGGGCGGCCGCCGCCGCCACCGCCGCGAGGTCATCCACGGTGAAGGCGATGTCCTCGACGTAGACGTCGACAGCGTCGACCAGCCCTTCCTGAGCCGCCGCGGGGATGAGCTCATCGCATGCGGCCTGAACCCAGGCTTCCCGCTCCATGTGTTGCGGGACGGCATGGCAGGCGAGCAGAGTCACCACGCTTGCCTGCGGGATCTGGGCGGCCAGTCGCCGCGCCAGCCTGGCCTGGTGCAGCTCCGCCTGGACCGACAGGCCGTACCCCGTCTTCAGCTCGAGCGCGGTGGTGCCGTGAGCGGCCATCTCCCCAGCGAGCGGCCGGCAGAACGCAAGTACCTCCTCGTCGGAGGCCTCGGTCAGCAATCGTGCACTTCGATAGATTCCCCCCTCCCCATGCAGGTCCCGGTACGTCCGCCCGCCCAGACGCGCCTCGAACTCCTCGGCCCGCCACCCGAAGAATGGCAGGTGGGTATGACAATCAACGAAGCCCGGGATGACGCAGGCCCCCTCCAGGCGTGTGGGCGCGGGCCCTGGCCCTGGCGGCAGGCCCTCCGCCGGACCCGCGTACGTGATCAGGCCCTCCTCCCACACCAGCGCGCCGTCGCGGAGCGCCTCGGGCGTCGCGACGTCGCGGCCTCGCCTCGGCACAGGGCCGCCGGCCAGGGTGATGAGGGTCGATGCGACGATCGAGCCGGATCGGGAATCGCTGGCGGAGTCGGTCATGGGGTCGGGCGAAGCTTAATGAACCGCTATCGCCCCAGCCTCCACTCCCGGAGCCGGCCGCGTTGGGGTCACCCGTAGACTGTCGAGCCGTGAGCTCCGCCTCGCACCCGACCCGCTCGGCTCGAAGTTCCGCTCCCCCAGGGCCGCATCGGTGCCGTTCCCACGGGCGACCGCGCGGGCCGGCCTGACCGGTGCGGGACGAGGCGAACCGCGAAGCGTCCCCCCTCCCGCCGCCGGACGCGCCCAGGGTCGGCTACCTCGACATCCTGCGCCTGCGTGACATCCGGGTCGTGGTGTTCGGGACCTTCGTCATCATGCTCGGGTACGGCATCCTCTCGCCGATCCTGCCGCTCTACGCTCGCTCCTTCCACGTCGGGTACGACGCGGTGGGCCTGCTGGTCTCGGCGTTCGCGTTCACCCGGCTCCTGACCGACCTGGGGTGCGGGGCCCTGGTCAACCGCTTCGGCGAGCGAGCCATGGTGGCGGCGGGCGCCATCGTGGTCGGAGTGTCCTCGGGTCTGGCCGCGGTCGCGCCGACGTTCGCCCTCCTAGTGCTGTTCCGGGCCGCCGGCGGCGCGGGCTCGGCCGTCTTCTTCGCGGCCATGATGTCCTACCTGTTCAAGAGCGCTCCCAGAGCGCTCCTGGGCCGGGTCATGGGCGTGTTCTTCGGTGCCTTCAACCTGGGGATCATCCTGGGGAACCCGCTGGGAGGCGTGGTGGCCCACTTCTTCGGCCTCTCCAGTCCCCTGTGGTTCTACGCCGGCGCCTGCTTCGTCGCCGCCGGTGTCTATCTGCGCTCGGTGCGGGACCCGAAGCGCTCCCCGGCCGACGCCGCCGCCGGTCCGGGCGGCCTGCGCACGCTGCGCTGGAACCGTGCCTTCCTGTCTGTCCTGGCGTCCAACCTGGCGTACTTCTGGATGGTGGCGGCCACGTTCAGCACGCTGGTCTCGCTGTTCGGGAAGGACCGGATCGGCCTGTCGCCCCTAGGCGTGGGGGTGGGGCTGGCCATCGCTTCGGCCGCCGAGTTCGCGGTGCTGTTCCCGGCGGGAAGCGCCACCGACCGGCGGGGCGGAAGGGCGGTCCTCGTTCCCTCGTTCCTGGCCACGGCGGCGGTGGTCGGCCTGTTCGGGCTGGCCTCCCACATCGTGATGTTCGGCGTGGCGGCCGCCCTGCTGGGCGTTGTTTCCGGCTTCGGCGGCGTGCCCATCCCCGTGATGCTGAATCACGCGGTTCCCGAGGGACAGCGCGCCACCGCCATCGGCGTGTACCGGTTCGTGGGCGACCTGGGGTTCGTGTTCGGGCCGCTCGTGGCGGGGGGAATGGCCTCGGCGTTCGGCTTCACCGCCGCGTTCGCGGTCAGCGCGATTCCCCTGGTCGTCGCGGCGGCGATCGCGCTCACCGTGCCGCGGACGTCGTCCCCGGCGGAACGGGTGGCCGAGGGCTAGGGTTGGGCACGGAGGTGGTGGCCATGGACGTGATGGAGACGATCGCGCAGGCGAAGGACGCGCTGACGGTTCGCCGCGTGTTCGGCGAGCCCTACGAACGGGACGGCGTGACGGTGATCCCCGCGGCCCGACTCCAGGGCGGCGGCGGGGGAGGGGGCAGCGAGGGTGGGCCCGAGCTGGGAAAGGGCGCCGGGAGCGGCTTCGGCCTGATGGCCCGACCGGTGGGAGCGTTCGTCATCCGGGAGGGTCGGGTCTCGTGGCAGCCCGCGGTCGATGTGACCCGCATCGTCCTCGGCGGCCAAGTCGTCGCCGTCGTGGCCCTGCTCACGATCCGCACGATCGTCCGAGCGCGCGTTCGGTCGAAGCGCGTGGACCTCCGCGCGGCGAAGCGAGCCGCTCGACAGGCGGACTGAGCGAACCGCTACCCGATGTGAAGGGCTCCCCCCGGCTGCCAGATCATCAGGATCGCGATCACCAGCACCGAGGTGGACAGGTACATCCCGCCGATACGGAGCTTCCTGGCCAGCCCGGCCACCTCGGGCGGCGGTCCGGTGGGTGGTCCCCCACCGCCGGAGACGACGGGCTGGCCCTCAACCGTTGCTGCCGGCGGCCCGGACGGCGGAGCGCCCATCGAGCGCATCACGTGCAGCAGCTTCACCCCGGTGGGCAGCTGGACCAGCAGGGCGTAGGAGTAGGCGGCCGTGTACAGCACGATGCTGGCGATGAGCCACTTGCTGTGCCACAGCGGGATGTGCGCCGTGTAGATCATCCCAACCCCGGCCAGGGGAACGACGACTCCAAGTGGCAGGGTGAGTCGCTTCTCGATGACCTCGGTTCCCTCGACGAACAATATCGCGGCTTGCGGGTACTTCTGCACGAGCATCCCGAAGACCGGGAAGCCGAACGCGGGGCCAAACGCCACCAGAACCCCAAGGATGTGCACGACCAGATAGAAATGGAACCAGCCCATCAGCTGCTCACCCCTCCGCTCCGCAAACGGCGGGAGTCTCCGCCGGGGGAACGTGATCTGTCAACCGCGCGGCGATGGCGGAGCTCGACGCCACTCCCGAGAACGAGCGTGCCCCGGTGCTCGTGAGCCGATCGGTGGTCTTGCCCGTGCCCGTGGCGGAGGCCTGGCGCGCCCTGTCCGATTGGGAGGCGCAGCCCGGGTGGATGCGCGATGCCGATTCGGTGAAGGTCCTGACCCCGCAGCGAGAGGGGGTCGGTGTCCGCATCGCCGTTCGCACCCGGGTGCTGGGGATACCCGCGTTCACCGAGGTCCTCGAGGTGGTGCGGTGGGAGCCGCCCCACCGCATGCGCCTGGCCCACCGGAGCTTCGTCCGGGGCCACGGGGAGTGGACGCTGCGAGAGCCGGCCACCGGCGATCCGCGCTGGACCCTCTTCACCTGGACCGAGGACCTTGCCCTCGACATTCCCTTGGTCGGGACGCTGGCCCTGGGTGCCTATCGCCCCGTCATGGCCTGGCTCATGCGCGGCTCGCAGGCGAACCTGCAACGCTTGCTGGCGGCGCCATGACGTTCGAGGAACTGGAGCAGCGCATCTACTCCCTCTACCGTGAGGAACGGTACGAGGAGGCCCTCCGCGTCCTGGAGGAGGAACGGGAGGCGATGGAGGGCCGAGCGGCTCTGGCCGCCGTCTGGACGGCCTGCCTGCAATGCGTGGGAGGGCAGGCTGGCCCGGCCCTGGCCACGCTGGAGCGGGCTCTGGCCGACGGGATGTGGTGGTCGCCGGTCACGCTGCGTCGCGAGGACGATCTGGTCGCCCTGCGGGGGCGGGGCCGATTCGAGGCGGTCATCGAGGTGTCCGACCGGCGAATGCGAGCGGAACGGCGAGGAGATCCCGTTCTGCTCCTCATCGAGCCCAAGGAACCGAGCGGCACCCTGCTCATCGCGCTGCATGGAGCCTGGTCCACGGCCGCCGGAGTGGCGCCGCGATGGGAACCGGCGGCCGAGACCGGCGTCACCGTTGCGGTGCCGCAGTCGCCGTTCGCGAGCACCTCGGACGTTGGCCTGTTCAGCTGGCCCGAGCCCGGCGTTGAGGAAGAGGTGGCCGCGACGCTCGTTCGGGTCCGGGCCTCCCGGCGGGACCGGGTCGTGCTGGGAGGCTTCTCGCAGGGAGGCCGGCTGGCGGTGGTCATGGCCCTGCGGGGAGCGCCCATCGCGGTGTCGGGGGTCATCGCGGTCGGGGCGGGGCTGCTCCCGGAGGAGCGGGTGGACGTGCCGGCCCCGGGCCCGCACGCCTCGGCCTTCTGGCTCCTGACCGGTGAGCACGACCACAGCAGGAGCGCCGTCGAGGCGGTGCACGCAGCGCTGGTCGACCGCGGGTACCGGTCGTTTCTGGAGGTCGTGCCCGCACTGGGGCACGAGTTCCCCGACGACTTCGCCAGGCGGCTCCCAAAGGCGCTCGACTGGGTGCTGGAGGCCCCTGGCTCCTAGCCTAGCCGGCGGGCTTCGAGCCCGGTGTCTCCGGGCCCGGCACGCGAGGCTCGCGCTTGGGCACGGAGATGTCCCACCACGGGTGCCGCGAGCGGACCTGCCCGCCCAGGTCCACGTGGATGTGCTTGATCTCCCGGTACTCGTCGAAGCCGATCTTCCCGTGCTCTCGCCCGATGCCGGACTGCTTGTAGCCGCCGAACGGATAGCGCGGATTGATCATGTGGTAGTCATTGATCCACACGGTCCCGGTGCGGAGCTGTTCCGCCACCTTCACCGCCCGGGGGAGGCTTCCGGACCACACCGCGCCTCCCAGCCCGTAGATGGAGTCGTTGGCCAGCCGCACCGCTTCGTCCTCGTCCTCGAACGGGATGACCGCGAGCACCGGACCGAAGATCTCCTCCTGCGCGATCTTCATGGAGTTGTCCGCCGCGAAGACAGTGGGCTGGTGATAGAAGCCGCCGCCGTGACCGTCCACGGCGGCCCGCTCGCCGCCGGTCAGCAGCTTCGCCCCTTCCTGCTGCCCGATGTCGACGTACCGCTCGACCGTCTCCAGCTGCGTCTTCGCCACGATCGGGCCGAGGTCCGACGCAGGATCCATGGCAGGCCCGACCGTCGATTCCTCCGCCCGCTTGACCAGCTCGGCCACGAAGTCCTCGTAGATGGCCCGGGCCACGAAGGCCCGCGTCCCCGCCGTGCACACCTGCCCGTTGTGGAAGAACACGCCCCACAGCACGCCGTCCACGGCATAGTCCATGTCCACGTCGTCGAGCACGATGGAGGGCGACTTCCCGCCCAGCTCCAGGGTGCATTTCTTGATCGTTCCCGAGGCCAGCTGCATGATCCGCCGGCCCACCTCCGTGGAGCCGGTGAACGCGACCTTGTCCACCAGCGGCGATTCCACCAGGGACTCGCCGGCCGCCGCGCCCGGCCCGGGCAGCACCTGCACCACGCCCTCCGGCAGGCCGGCCTCCAGGCACAGGCGCCCCAGCTCGAGCGACGTCAGCGGCGTGTAGGACGCGGGCTTCAGGACGACGGCGTTGCCGGTCGCGATGGCCGGTGCGATCTTCCACGCGGCCATCTGGATCGGGAAGTTCCAGGGGGTGATGGCGGCGCACACCCCGATGGGCTCGCGCCGAAGGTAGTTGAACGAGCCGGGGTTGCGCGGCAACGCTTCCTCGTCGTCCTCCCGACCCGCCAGCTCGGCGAACGCGCGGAACGTGGAGATGACCATGCCCACGTCGGCGTTCTTGGCCATCCGGATGGTGTGGCCGGCGTCGTGCGCTTCCAGTTCCGCCAGCTCGCCCGCGTTCTGCTTCACCAGGTCGGCCACCTTCAGCAGCGCGGCGGCTCGCTCCCGACCCTTCATCCGGGGCCAGGGACCCTCGTCGAACGCGCGGCGAGCGGCCTCGACGGCCCACTGGACATCCTCCGCGCCGGCCTTCGCGACGTCTGCGAACGCCTCGCCGGTGGACGGGTCGATGGACTGGAACGTTTCGCCGGAGGCGGCGTCGGCGAGGTCGCCGCCGATCACGAGCCGGTAGGAGTCCGTCATCTCTCGAACCTCCTCATGGGGTCCGGACAAGCGTACTCGCGCTGGGCGAAACGCCGCCGCCGCATACTTCGCACGTGCTGATCGACCAGTTCATTCCGACCGGGGACCGGGTGTCCCGCCATCAGATCGAAGTGCGGGCTCCCGCGGAAGCCACCTACGCCGCGATCCGGCAGGTGAACCTGGGCAGATCGCGGGCCATTCGCCTGCTGTTGCTGGTCCGGGGGCTGGTCCGGCCCGGCGCCGCCCGGTCGGTCACGCTGGACGACGCGCTCCGGCGTGGCTTCGTGGTCCTGGGAGAGTCGCCGGGAGAGGAGCTCGTCCTCGGATTGATCGGACGGTTCTGGACGCCCAGCGGCGGCGTTCGCCGGGTGGCGCCGTGGGAGTTCGTTCCGTTCGCCGAGCCCGGGTACGCCAAGGCGGCGGTGAACCTTCGGGTCGAGCCTCGCGGTCCGGACGCCTGCCTGGCCGAGACAGAGACCAGGGTCGCCACCACCGACGAGTCGGCCCGCAGGAGGTTCGCCCGGTACTGGAGGATCGTCGGGCCCGGGAGCGGCTTCATCCGCCGCCGCATGCTCGCCCTGGCCAGGGCCGACGCGGAACGAACGGGGTTGCCATGATCCTTCGAGAGCCAAGCGTGTGTCAGAGGCTCGATGCGACTCGACCGACGTAAGCGTCGACCTCATGCACGAGCGGTTGCGCCCCAAGTCCCTCGAAGACCTCGCGCGCCTCGCGGAGCTTGGCAGCCGCCTCGGTTGGCCGGCCCAGGTTCAGCAGACAGCGCCCCGCGCCGAGCAGCGCGTGGCCCCGTTCCGGGACGTTGCCGAACGAGGTCCATCGCTCGGCAGCCGTGACGTAGAGCTCCAGAGCCCGTTCGTGCCCTCCCTCGGCCTCTGTCACGTTGGCCTCGGCCTCCAGGAGGCAGCACCGGTGGCGGGTGGCGATCGGCGAACAGTGCTCCAACAGCCTTCGACCCAGGTCGGCCGCCTGCAAGCGGTTGCAGGCGCGGGCCGCAACATGCACGTGCAGCGTCCGGAAGTGGGGGTTACCCCGGGTGACGTGCTCGAACTCCTCGAGGAGCCGGAGGGCAGCCGCGCCGTCACCGAGGGCCAGCTCCATCTGGGCTGCCGTGGTCAGGGCGGGGAAGAGGATCTGGGGGTCCTCCATCTCCCGAGCGCGAGGAAGGAACTCGTCCTCCAGTCGCTTCGCCTCGTCCAACTGCCCACGCAGGGCCAGGACCTGGGCGCGGTACGTGAAGGCCGCGACCACAAAGTAGCTCCCACCGTGCTCGGGATCCCAGCTGATCATGTCATCCGACACCCGGAGCGCTTCGTCCCACTCCCCCAGGTCGAACAGCATCCAGATGACCCATGCCTCCACCGCCAGCGCGAGGGCGGCAATGCCTCGCCGCTCGCCGAATTCGACCCCGGCCCGTGCGAGCTCCAGCCCCCGGGTAGGGCCCTCTGTCCACCAGAGCCACTCCCCGAGGTTCATGTGGCCTCGGACCGTCTCGTGCCCGAGCCCGTATTCCAGGCTCATCTGCAGAGCTTGCCGAAGATCGTCCAGCCCTCCCAAGTCCCCGAGCTCGCACGTGGCGCCACCGCGCATCGACAGCGCCGCGACGGCCACTCCGTGGATGCCCAGCGTCTGGCCCAACCGGAGCGCCTTCGACGACCACTCGAGCGACTCGCGCGCAAGACCCGACAGCCACGTGCTCCTCGCCATCTGGCTGTACGCACGCGCGAGCTCGGGACCGGGCGGCTCACGCTCCAGCAACTCCACGACCCCCTCCATCAGGTCTCGCGACTGAGCGACCTTGCCCCAGAAGCCGTGGAGCAACGCCAGGCTGACCGTGGCGTCGGCCGCAGCAAGCGACTCTCCCTGAGCGCGCAGAGCGGCGATCGCCTCCTGGTAGTCTCGCTCGGCCTCTGAGAATCGGCCCCCAAGCCACGCGCACTCGGCCGCCTTGGCCAGCACCGCAGCCCGGTCTCGATGTCCGGCAGGGAGACCCTGGAGGGCTCGCCGGTAGTATGACTCTGCGCTCGCCACATCGAGCCGCATGGCCCGGTCTCCGGCCAGGACGAGGAATCGCCGAGCGCCCTGTTCGAGTTCCTCGGTATCGACGGCACCCGAGGCCAGGGCAAGCTCCAGGGCCTGGGAGTAGTGGTGAGCGAGCACCGCGGCCAGGTCGGCAACCCGCTCCCCGGCGATCCGCTCGATCCACTGGGCAGCCGCCCGATGTTTCGCCGCCCGGGCGGCGCGAGGGATCATCCCGTACGCCACGTCCCGGACCAGGAGGTGCCAGAACGAGTACTCGGACTGGTCCTTCACCGACGATGTCCGCGCCGGCCGAACCAGCTCCTTCCCTGCCAGCTCGTGCAGCCCCTTCTCCACCGTTTCGGGCTCGATCCCGCTCATGGACGACACCACGCCCGTCCAGAACACCTTGCCGACCACGGCCGCGTCGAAGAGGAGCCCCTTGCGGTCGGGCGGGAGCGTGTCCAGGCGCGCTGCGATGAGGGCCTGAATGGTCTCGGGTACCGGGATCTCCATCCCCGCGGCCAGGGCCACGGTCCGGCCCCGCCATTGGAGGATGCCGCGGTCGGTGAGCATCCTCACGAACTGCTCCGCGTACAGGGGATTCCCTCCGGCCTGGTCCAGCAGGACGGCCTGCGTCTCCGCCGGCAGCACGGCATCGGTGAGGAGGGCGGCGATCAGCCGGCTGGTCTCGTCCGGACTGAGGGGGCCGAGGGCGATGGTGGCCCAGTTCCGTTTGCCCCCGCCCCATCCGGGCCGGCGTTCGTAGTGTTCCGGTCTGGCCACAGCGATCACCAGGACCGGGACCCCCGTGGACCAGTCCACGAGGTGTTCGATGAAGTCCAGCATCGGTTCGTCGGCCCAATGCAGGTCGTCGAACATGAGGATCAGGGGGTGCTCGGCCGCCAGGGCCTCCAGGAAGCGGCGCCATGCGGTGAAGTACTCGTCTCGCTCGACCGCCCCCGCGGACTCCGGGGCCCGGGCTCCAACGAGCGGCGCCAGCCGTGCTCGGATCCATTCGCGATCCGGGGCGTCCTGGATCGCTCTGGGGATGGAGCGTTCCAGCTTCTCCCCAGCGAGCTCGGGAGAGTCCGATTCGAGGATCCCTGCGTGGGACTTGACGATCTCCCCCAGGGCCCAGAACGTGATGCCCTCCCCGTAGGGGAGGCAGCGCCCCTGCCGCCACCACACCGGTTCCGGTTCCGCGTCCAGAGAGGCCCGAAACTCCGAGAGCAGGCGCGACTTCCCCACACCCGGTTCGCCGGTCACCGTCACCAGCTGGGCACTCGACTCCCGGACAGACCTCGCGTACGTCTGTCTGAGGACCGCGAGGTCGTCCAGGCGCCCGACGAACGGCGTGGCGGGCCCGACGTCCCCTTCCATCGGAAGGCGCGTCGGGACCATGGCCCGCCAGACGGAGAGGGGGTCGCGCTTGCCCTTGACCTCGACCGGCGGCAGCTCCTGGTACTCGATGGCGTCCCTGGTGGAGCGGTAGGTCACCTCGCCGACCACCGCGGCTCCCACCGGCGCTGCCTGCTGGAGGCGGGCGGCCGTGTTCACGACGTCGCCGGCCACGATGCCTTCGCCACGTTCGGGGTGGGCTCCGAGGGCCACGACGGCCTCACCCGTGTTGATGCCGATCCGAACCTGCAGGCCGAGCTTCGGCGTGGCCTGGTTCAGCTCGTCGATGGCCTCGATGATCCGGAGGGCGGCTCGGACCGCTCGCTCAGCGTCGTCCTCGTGTGCGACGGGGGCGCCGAAGACGGCCATGATGGCGTCACCGATGAACTTCTCGACGGTTCCCCCGAGCCGCTCGATCTCATCGCGAAGCCGGGCGTGGTAGGGGCCGAGCCGGGCCTTGACGTCCTCGGGATCGGCCAGGTCCGAGGCGGCGGTGAACCCGACCAGATCGCAGAAGAGCACGGTCACGACCTTGCGCTCCTCCCGGGCCATGGCTGGCGCCTCGTCCAGGGGAGCCGCGCATGCCTGGCAGAAGCGCGCGCGGTCGGAGTTCTCCTCGCCGCAGCTGGGACAGGTCTTCACCGCGCCAGTCTATGGCCGGGGACTGTCCGGGGGTCCTCGAGGCCGAGGCGCGGGTACGATTACCGAGATGACCTACGACGAACGAGTGGCCGAGTTCAAGGCCCGGATCGACGCGGGCGAGAAGATCGAGGCGGGCGAGTGGATGCCCGACGAGTACCGCCAGGCCGCGCTCAAGTTCATCGAGATGCACGCGAACTCCGAGGTCATGGGGGCGCTGCCGGAGCGCGAGTGGATCCCGCGCGCCCCAACGCTTCGCCGGAAGCTGAGCTTGACGGCGAAGGTCCAGGACGAGGTGGGCCACGGGCAGATCCTGTACCGGGTGGCCGAGGACCTCGGGAAGTCGCGCGAGCAGATGTTCGACGACCTGGTCAACGGGCGGACCAAGTTCCACAACGTCTTCCACTACCCCACGAAGACCTGGGGCGACGTGGCCGTGATCGGGTGGCTGATCGACGGCGCCGCGCTGGTGACCCAGCGGGCCCTGCTGGACTCCTCCTACGCGCCATACGTCCGCGCCATGCGCCGGATCTGCGCCGAAGAGTCGCTGCACCTCCGCCACGGCGAGGACCTCATGCTCGAGCTGGTCAGCGGCACGCCCGAGCAGGGGGAGATGTTCCAGGACGCGGTGAACCGGTGGTGGCGGGCCATTATGCACTTCTACGGTCCGCCCTCCAACCCGAGCAAGGACGTGCTGCTGTACTGGGGCATCAAGACCAAGTCGAACGAGCAGCTGCGGAGTGAGTTCTTCTCCACCTACGTGCCCAAGCTGTGGGACCTCGGCATCACCGTCCCCGACCCCGCGCTTCGGTGGGACCAGGAGCGGGGCGACTGGGTGTGGGGCGCCGAGGACTGGGTGGACTGGGACGAGTTCTGGCAGGTGGTCCGGGGCAACGGGCCCATGACCTCCGTTCGCCTGCTCTACCGCAAGGCCATGTGGGACACCCACGCGTGGGTCCGGGAGGTCTTCGCCGGCATCCCCGCCGCGGCGGTGTAGCCGGGTCTATGCGCTCGTTCCGGCCTCAGCGGTGACGGTAGTGCGGGCCGCCCCCACCATGAGGGCCCCCATGGCCGCCAGGAAGGCGAACCCGGCGAACCACACCCAGGTCCCCACCGATCCGTATTCGACCCCGCCGATCCCCGCGTTCGTGACCACGACGCTGAGGATGATCAGGGCGGCGGCCACGATCCAGGTGACCCCTGCACCCACCAGCTCCAGCGGATGGGCTCGCCTGGCCATCATCAGCGGCCCCACCGCGGCGGTCACGAAGATCGCCGCGTACAGCTGGCCGTGGAGGCGGTCGACCGGCCACGGCCAGAACTTCGCCAGGGCCACGGGGGCAGCCACCAGGGCCACGCCGTAGGTCCCCAGCACCAGGGCCTGGGCCACCAGCACGCGCTGGACCCCCGCAGGGAGGGGGCGGCCGCCGGTGGGGAGGCGGCGGCACACGTACCAGGCCGCGCCGGTGGAGAGGGGCAGCACGCCGTACAGCACGAACCAGGCCCACGCTCCCCACCGATCGAAGGAGAACCGGTCGAGGTGGAAGAGCGACACCACCAGCACCATGCCCGTGAACACGACGGACATGCCGTGGACCACCCGCCACAGCGCCCACCGGCCGACCACGGTCGTCACCGCGGCGCCCACCGCGGCTCCCAGGTAGAAGCCGCCGATGAAGCGGGCGTTGAACGGGGTCAGGGTCCAGGGCCAGATGGACTGGGCGAACCCGGTGTCGAAGAACATCGTGGCGCCGGTCGCGGCGAGGATGGCCGTCTGGGCGGCAGAGAGCAGCCGGAGCGGAACGGGGACCGGCGGGTTCTCTCGCTGCTCCATCGTTCGGCCTCTCGCCTCGGGACGCGGCGGAGCCTACCCCGTGCGAGCCGAACGGCGGTAGCCGGGCGGGCGGCCCGCTCTACACTCTTTGCCATGGACGTGTGGGACGTGCTGGGCAAGCGCTCCGCCGACGACGAGTTCGTCGTGGTGGGCGGGGTGAAGGCGGCCGACGCGGACATGGCGCTGCTCCTGGCCCGCGAGACGCACTTCCGCCACAAGGAAGGGGTTGCCTATGCCGTTCGCCGGCGCGGCGAGGCCGAGGTCCACGAGGGGCCGTATCCGGGCGACGTGCTGGGGGGGGTCACCGACCGTTCGTACCGGCGGCAGGAGGCGTACGCGGGTGTTGGGGCGAAGCTGAAGCGGATCCAGGCGGAGATGGCCCGACGTGGCGTGGTCGTCGAAGGGCCGCGGCCGCCGGTGCTGCGCTCCGCCAGCCGGGCGGAACGAGACACGGCGGCGGCCGCCGCGCCGGAGGGCTGACGTGGCGGGGGACATGGCGGACGACCCACGCCTGGGGCTCCTGCTGGCGCTGGCCGACGACGAGCTGGTCCTGGGGCACCGCCACGCGGAATGGACGGGGTGGGCACCGCACCTGGAGGAGGACCTCGCCTTCTCGTCCATCGCCCAGGACGAGATGGCCCACGCGCGGCTGCTGTACGAACTGGCCTGCCGGCTGACCGGCCGGAGTGAGGACGACCTGGCGTTGGGCCGCCCTCCGCAGGAGTACCGAAACGCCGTGCTGTGCGAGCGGCCCAACGGCGACTGGGGCTACACCGTGGCCCGGCAGTACCTCTACGACACCGCCGACGCGGTCCGGCTGGATGCCCTTTCCGGTTCGTCCTGGGACGAGCTGGCCGACCTGGTGGCGCTGATGCAGCTGGAGGAGCAGTACCACCTCGACCACGGCAGAGCCTGGTTCGACCGGCTGGCCGCCGGACCCCTTGAGGCCAGGAACCGGTTCGCCTCCGGCCTGGCGGCCGCCCTGGCCGAGGCGGTGGCGCTGTTCGAGCCGCTGCCCGACGAGCCGGTGCTGGTGGGCGAGGGCGTGCTGCCGCGTTCGTCGGAGGAGCTGCTGTCCGAGTGGCTCCGCCCGCTGGGGGAGACCCTGGAGGCGGCGTCGCTCGACTACGTGCTGGAGCACCACGGGCCGGTGGGTGGGGAGATGGTCCCGACGTCGACCGGGGAGATCGTGGCCGAGGCCGAGGAGCTCCGGGCCCCCGGTCTGGTCCGCCGGGACGGCACGTGGATCCACGAGGGACGCTTCGAGGGGGCGGGGGGGCGCCACGGGCGGCATTCGGACGACTTCCTGCCCCTGTGGGAGGAGATGACCGGGCTCCATCGGGCCCACCCGGGGGCCGTATGGTGAGCCCGACGCCCGCCGCGGAGGCCGTGGCCGTGGAGCTGCGGGTGTGGGAAGCCCTGGCCGGCGTGCACGACCCCGAGATCCCCCCGCTCGCCATCACCGACCTCGGCATCGTCGAGGCCGTTCGGGTCTCGCCGGATCGCGTGGAGGTCGACCTGCTCCCCACCTTCGTGGGGTGTCCCGCCCTGGACGTCATCCGCGAGGACGTCGAGGCGGCGGCGCGGGACGCCGCGGAGGGGCGCGAGGTGCGGGTGCGGTTCGTGTACGCGCCGCCCTGGACTAGCGACCGCATCACGCCGGCCGGCCGGGAGGCGTTGCGCTCCTACGGCCTCACCCCGCCCGGCGAGGGCGGCCACCGCAGCACGTTCATCCCGCTGGCGTCCATGGGCCGCTCGGAGGGCGGCGTGACCTGTCCGTTCTGCGGCAGCGAGGACACCGTGCTGGAGAGCGCGTTCGGACCCACGCGGTGCCGGACCACGCACTTCTGCCGGGCCTGCCGCAACCCATTCGAGGGATTCAAGCCCAAGAAGGCCGGTTAGGGGGACGAGATGGCGGGGCCACCGGATCTCCCCACCGGAACCGTCACGTTTCTGTTCACGGACATCGAAGGGTCTACGCGCATGCTCCAGGAACTGGGCTCCGGCTACACCGAGCTGCTCGAGCAGCACCGCCAGATCGTCCGGGCCGCGTGCGGCGGCCACGGCGGGGTCGAGTTCGGGACCGAAGGGGACGCGCACTTCCTGGTGTTCCCCAGCGCGGCGGAAGCCGTGGGGGCGGCCCTGGACGCCCAGCGCGAGCTGGCCGCCCATCCCTGGCCCACCGGGGCCCGGATCAAGGTCCGGATGGGCCTGCACACGGGCGAGGGGACGGTGGTCGCCGGCGACTACGAGGGGATCGACGTGCATCGCGCGGCGAGGATCGCGGCCGCCGGCCACGGCGGGCAGGTCGTGCTCTCGGGCACCACCGCCGCGCTGGCCAGGGGGGCGCTCCCGGAGGGGGTCCGGCTCCTGGACCTCGGACAGCACCGGCTGAAGGACCTGGAGGAGCCTGAGCACATCTCGCAGCTCGTGGCGCCGGGCCTGCCTGCGGACTTCCCGCCGATCCGGTCCCTGGACGCCCGGCCCAACAACCTCCCCGCCGACCTGACCACCTTCGTGGGCCGCCAGGCCGAGATGGTCTCGGTGATGGACCTGCTCGGGACCAACCGGCTGGTGACCCTCACCGGGCCGGGAGGGACCGGGAAGACGCGCCTGGCCCTGCACGTCGCGTCCCGGGTCCTCCATCACTTCGTGGACGGCGTGTTCTTCGTCCCGCTGGCCTCCATCGCCGACCCGTCGCTGGTGGTCCCCACCATCGCGGAGGCGCTGGGGGTCAAGGAGATGGGCGAGCGCCCCATCCCCGAGCTCCTGGATCAGTACCTGGAGCCCAGGGAGATGCTCCTGGTGCTCGACAACTTCGAACAGGTCCTCCCCGCGGCCACCGCCATCAACCAGCTCCTGCAGGCCGCCCCCCGGCTCAAGGCCCTGGTCACCAGCCAGGCGGTTCTGCACGTGAGCGGGGAGCAGGAGTTCCAGGTGGCCCCGCTCGCCCTTCCGGACCCCCTGCACCTTCCGGAGCTCGGCGTGCTGTCCCAGTACGACGCGGTGGCCCTGTTCATCCAGCGCGCCCGGTCGGTGAGCCCGACGTTCAGCGTGACCAACCAGAACGCGCCCGCGGTGGCGGAGATCTGCGCTCGCCTGGACGGCCTGCCGCTGGCCATCGAGCTGGCCGCGGCCCGGAGCAAGCTCCTGCCTCCCGAGGCGCTGCTCCGGCGGCTCCGGGAGGGCCTGACCGTCCTCCGGTCCGGGTCGCGGGACCTTCCGGCCCGCCAGCAGACCCTCCGCGACGCCATCGCCTGGAGCCACGACCTCCTCCGGCCCGACGAACAGGCGCTGTTTCAGCGACTGGCCATCTTCGTCCGGGGCTGGGCGGTCCAGGCCGCGGAAGCGGTGGTGGACGCGGACGGCGACATGTCCACCGACGTCCTCGACGCACTCGAGGGTCTGGTGGACAGGAGCCTGGTGCGCCAGGAGCCCCAGGCCGAAGGCGAGCCCCGTTTCTGGATGCTGGGGACCATCCGCGCGTTCGCCCTGGAGCGGCTGGAGACGAGTGGCGAACGGCCCGAAATGGCTCGCCGCCACGCGGCGCACTTCCTGGCCCTGGCCGAGGAGGCCGAGCCTCAGCTCACGGGCACCGTGCAAGGGGAGTGGTTGGACCGGCTGGAGCGGGAGCACGACAACCTCCGGGCGGCCCTCCGCTTCCTGGTGGACACCGGCGACGCCGGCCCGGCCCTGCGCATGGCCGGGGCGCTGTGGCGGTTCTGGCACTTCCGGGGGCACCTCAGCGAGGGCCGGGCATGGCTGGGCGAGGGGCTGGCGATGCCGGCGGCGACCGAGGAGCCCGGGCCTCGGGCGAAGGCCCTCCAGGGTATGGCCGGGCTGGCGTATTGGCAGCGCGACTACCAGGCGTCCAGCCGGGCCTACGAGGAGGCGCTCCAGCTGTGCCGGGCCAGGGGGGACCCCGAGGAGACGGCCACGGCGCTGTACAACCTGGCCTTCTCCCTGGGCGCGGAACGGAAGCCCGAGCTGGCCCGCGACCTCCTGGAGGAGAGCCGGGCCCTGTACGAGGCCGCCGGCAACCGACGCGGGGTCGCGTACACCGGCCTCCTCATGGAGACCATCCATCAGATGCTGGGCGAATGGGAGCGGAGCCTGTCGATATCGGACGAGATCATCCAGGCGTTCCGGGACCTCGGCGACCGGTGGGGCCTCGCCAACACCCTGCACGGCGTGGGCGACGCGCTGCGAGAGGAGGGCGACGTGCCCGGCGCCGCCGCCGCGTTCGGCGAGGCGCTGCGGATCTTCGACGAGGCGGGCGACGTGGCGGCCGTGGCCATGGTCCTTGGGGGCCTGGCCGTCCTGGCCGCCCGGGCCCGCGATGGCGAGACCGCGGCGGTGCTGAGTGGGGCCTGGGAGGCGCTGGAAGAGCAGGTCGGAGGGGGTGCCCCCGAGGCCCTCCGGGGGTTCGATGATCCCGCGGTCCTCATCCGCCCCCTGCTGGAGGAGGCGATCTTCGTCCGGGAGTGGGCCCGGGGACGCTCCATGACTAGGGACGAAGCCGTCCGTCTGGCCCTGCAGTGGATCGAGTCCAGGACGGTGTCCACGCCCTCGTCGGCGAAATAGGACAATCGCGCCCGGGGTTGAACCCCCTCGAGGCTCGACTCCCTCGGAGGCTGCGACCGTGCCTGAGGCCATGATCTCGCTCCGCAACGTCTCCAAGCAGTTGCAGCAGGGCGGCGGGGCGGCGGTGAACGACATGACACTCGAGATCCACGAGGGGGAGACGGTGGTGCTGGTCGGCCCGTCGGGGTGCGGCAAGACCACCACCATGAAGATGATCAACCGGCTGATCGAGCCGACCTCGGGCTCCATCCACGTGGACGGGCGGGACGTGATGGAGCAGGACCCAGTGGAGCTCCGGCGGCGGATCGGCTACGTCATCCAGTCGATCGGGCTGCTCCCGCACCGGACCGTCCGGCAGAACATCGCCACGGTTCCCGGCCTGGTGGGGTGGGACGAGGACCGCATCGGCAAGCGGGTCGACGAGCTGGTCGAGATCTTCGACCTGGACCGGGAGCTGCTGTTGCGGTACCCGGCCGAGCTATCCGGCGGGCAGCGCCAGCGGGTTGGCGTGGCCCGGGCCCTGGCCGCCGATCCACCGGTCATGCTGATGGACGAGCCCTTCGCCGCCGTCGATCCCATCGTGCGCGCCCGCCTCCAGGACGAGTTCCTGGGCATCCAGGAACGTCTGCGCAAGACCATCGTGTTCGTGACCCACGACATCGACGAGGCCATCAAGATGGCCGACCGCATCGCCATCCTGAATCGGGGGGCCAAGCTCGAGCAGTACGCCTCGCCCGAGGAGATCCTGCGCGCGCCGGCCAGCAGCTTCGTCCAGGACTTCGTGGGGGCCGAGCGGGGCCTGAAGCGCCTGGCCCTGATCCCCGTGTCGGCCATCCAGGTGGAACCGGGTCCCGTGGTCGGGCCCGAGGCGAGCGCTGAGGAGACGCGCCGGGCCATCCAGGAGGGCGGCTTCGGCTGGGTCAGCGTGGTAGACGGCGGTGAGCTGCTGGGCTGGGTCGACGAGCAGGCGCTAAAGGCCGCGGCCACCGCCCGCGACGCGAAGCCCCGCAAGTTCAGCGCCTACGTGACGGCGAAGGACTCACTCCGGCAGGCCCTGGACTCCATCGTGACGTCGTCGACGAACGTGGCGGTGGTGGTCAGCGAGGGCCAGCACTACCTGGGGATCCTCACGCTGGACCGGCTGTCAAAGGAGATCACGCAATGATCGCGCAGACCCTGAAGCCGCCGACTTTGTGGCAATGGGTGGGAGATCACACCGGCGAGATCCTGAGCAGGCTCGGACAGCACGTCGAGCTCACGGCAGTCTCGGTCGCGGTCGGCCTAGCCATTTCCATCCCGCTGTCGGTCCTGGCCTACCGGCATAGTCGGCTGTATCCACCCATCACATGGGTGACGGGGCTTCTGTACACGATTCCCAGTCTGGCCTTGTTCGTCCTGCTGATCCCCATCACGGGTCTGACCAACGCGAGCGTGGAGGTCGGCCTGGTCAGCTACACCCTCCTCATCCTTGTTCGGAACATCGTAGTCGGTCTTCGCGGCGTATCTGAGGACGTGAAGGAGGCGGCCACGGGCATGGGATACACGCGACGTCAGCTGCTTTGGCGGGTAGAGATTCCGATGGCGCTTCCCGCCATCATGGCTGGAGTCCGGGTGGCCACCGTGAGCACGGTGGGACTTGTAACCGTGGGGTTCATCATCGGCCACGGCGGGTTGGGCGAGCTCATCATTGCCGGGCTGAACCACTTTTTCACACCCGAGATCATCGTCGGCGCCGTGTTGTGCATCGCCTTGGCGCTCTCGGCGGACGGTCTGCTGCTGGGCCTGGAACGGGGCCTCACCCCGTGGACCAGGGCCGGTGCCCGCGCGTGGGCCTGGTGGCCCGGTCGGAGGCGGGAGCGATGAGGGATTTCATCCGGGCCATCCACTGGATCTTCACCGCCTCCAACTGGATCCAGGTCAACTTCAACACCGGGATCCGGGGGCAGCTTGCGTACCACGTAGAGCTTTCGTCGCTCGCCATCTTCTTTGCCGCCGCCGTGGCCATTCCGGTGGGCATGCTGGTGGGCCACAGGCGGCGGGGGGAGTTCGTTGCGGTCTCGGTGGCCAACATCGGCCGGGCCATCCCGTCCTTCGCCATCGTGGTCCTGCTGTTCATCCTCGTCGGCAACGTGGCGCCGCACCTGCAGTTCAGCATGCTGCCCACGCTGATCGCGCTGGTCCTGCTGGTGATCCCCCCCATCCTCACGAACACCTATGTCGGTATCCAGAGCGTCGACCGCGACACCGTCGAGGCGGCTCGGGGGATGGGCCTGTCCGAATGGCAAGTCCTGCTCCGGCTGGAGATGCCCCTCGCTGCCCCGCTGATCATGGCCGGGCTGCGCACCGCCGCCGTGACGGTGGTGGCGACGGCCACGCTGGCGGCCTTCGTGGGGGGCGGCGGGCTAGGGGTGTTCCTGTACGCCGGCTTCGCCCAGCAGGGTCAGGAGCGGGTGCTGATCGGTGGGGCGATCCTGGTCGCGGTATTGGCCATCCTGACCGAGGTCCTGTTCTCCGGGCTGGAGCGGCTTGTAACGCCCCGGACTCGATCGGCACAGAAACGGAAGGCTCCGGGCCCGGTGCCCGAGTCACGCGCGGTCTCGACTGCCTGATAGGGTTCGCGCGTCGGTGACTAGGGGCTCGGACGGCCCCATGACAGGATGGGAGGAGACCCATGCGGAGGTACCGCACGTACGCCCTCGGGGCGGCGGTGCTCTCCCTGCTGCTGCTGGCTTCAGCATGCAGCAAGAAGAGCTCGTCGGGTGGGGGCGGCACGACCGGCGGGGGCGCCACCCTCGCCAGCACGTTCGTGTTCGGGGCGCCGCCCGACTGCGCCACGAACAAGTACTGCGCGATCGGCTTGAAGAACCTGTACGGGATCGTCTTCAAGCAGATCAAGACCACGGACTTCGGCGGGCCGATCACCGTGCACGCATTGAAGGCCGGGACGATTCAGGTGGGTGAGCTGTTCTCGACCTCCATCTACGACCCCGACTTCGTGGCCCTGGAGGACGACAAGCACCTCGAGAACGCCGACAACATCGTCCCCGTGATGAGCACGTCGAAGTCGCATAACGCCGCAGCTGTGGATGCGATCAACAAAGTGTCCGCGGCGCTGACGACGGACCAGATGCTTGCCCTCAACAAGCAGGTGGATATCGGCCAGCAGGACCCAGCCGATGTGGCGAAGTCGTTCCTACAGGACCAGGGCCTGCTGGGGTCCCCGTCGAACACCTGCGGGGGCGACGACATCACGGTGGGCGTTTCGTCGAGCGGCTTCTCCGAGAGCCCGATCGTCGCCGAGATGTACGGACAGATCCTCTCCAACATCGGCTGCAACGTCAGCTACCAGTTGGACCTAGCGGACCGGAAAGTCTCGGATGCTGCGCTCTTCTCCGGGAAGATCGACCTGAAACCGGAGTACCTGGCTAGCGAGGCGACCTCCCTCGATGCGAATGCCAAGGTGTCGGGAGATTCCGCCAACAATGCCAAGATCCTCGCCAGCATCCTCGGTCCCAAGGGCGTGACCGTCCTGAACTACGCCCCGGCCATCGACACGAACGTATTCGTGGTGACCAAGGAGACGGCGGACAAGTACGGCCTGTCCAAGGTGAGCGACCTAGCCAAGCCGGCCTAGGCCCAGGCCGCCGACGAAGGTTCACGGGTGAGGGGCTCGCCTTCCGGGGCGGGCCCCTCACTTCGTGTGTGAGGCCGCCGGGGTCGGCGGGTGGTACGGCGCTGGGCGAGTCATCAGGCCGGAGCCGATCCCTGACAGGAGCAGCACGAACAGCACCGCGCCGGCCACCAGCAGGCTACGGACGACCCGGTCGAAGGTGGAACGGCGTCCGGCCATGTCAGAACTGGACGCCCTGGGTCCGGAAGAACCACAGCGCGCTGCTGGCCCAGATCACCACCAGCGCGGTGAACAGCGCGCCGCCCATCACCGGGAGCGCCCACTTCGGCATGCGCCGCGAGTTCACCACCAGCACCTTGGTGGCCAGCGCCCCGAAGAAGAAGCATCCGGCGATCCCGTGGACCAGGATCCGGGTGCCGGCCTGGTACTGGAACCCCAGGGCCCACAGGCAGTGGTACGCGACGGGGATGGTGAGCAGGAACGCGGCCGTCCCCGACAGCCGGTGCGCGGTGGGGACCCACCGGGGGCCGCGCTTGCGGCCCAGCTTCCCGTACATGCGGAGGCCGGTGAGCCCCTGGAACCCCGCCAGCGCGACCGCCGCGGTGGCCAGCCAGACCTTCAGGGTCAGCGTGTTTGTGAAGAACAGCGTGACCAGGCTCCGGCCGGTCGGGTCATGGATCCTGCCGTAGAGCCCCAGGCTGAGCGCGACCACCGCACCGACGGTGAGCCATAGGAGGAATCGCCCGGTCGAGGTCCGGCCCGGACGGGGTTGTGCGGCTGGTGGCGGCGTCGTCGCGGCGGTCGGACCCGGTTCCATCGCTAGGAGTACGAGGAACGGCTTCCCGCGGACTTCGGCGTTGGCACCATCAACTCTCCCCAGCGGTGGCCTTCACATACCGCTCGCCGGCCCGGACCTCCACCTCGAGGCGGTTGGGCGGCGGGGCCAGCGGGCAGGCCCACCGGGGATCGTATGCGCACGAGGGGTTGTAGGCGAAGTTGAAGTCGAGCACGAGCCGGCCGTCCGGCCCGGCGCCGAGGTCCGACCCCTTCACCGTGTCCAGGAGGTACCGGCCCGCGCCATAGGTATCGCGACCGGCCGTGGCGTCCCGGAACGGGAGGAACACGCCGCCGCCGTATCCGTCCAGCCAGTACGCCTCCAGGGCCAGCTCGCGCCCTTGCAGCGAGAACCGAGCCACGGCGAACCGGGTGAACCCGTAGGACCCGCCGTCGCTGGTGCCGATCTCGTAGTGCTCGGGCTGGGCCGGCTCGAGGTCGGCCGGCACCCGCACGGCCGGGTCGTGCTCGAAGCACGGCAGCCCGTCGAAGGACGCACGAGCCTCCGCCGTGAGCGGGGACTGCGGGTGCGAGGCGAACAGCCGGTCGCGGACCTCGCGCCATCGCCTCCACGCCGCGGCCGGATCGGACGCCGCCCGGACCTGCGCGTACAGCTCGAACACCCGGCGCTTCCAGTCCAGGAGGTCCAGGAGGTCGCCGGGCGGGAGGGTCACGTTTCGGCCGTCGGCCCGCCGTGGGAGTGCGATGCTCCCGGCGCGGCTCCCGCGGTGACCTCCCGCTCCGCCAGGCAGCCGCCGCAGGGGACCGGGACGGGTTCGACCTGCTCCTTCGGCCGCGGCGCGGTCCGCCGCGGCGGGTTCTTGATCCCGATGCCGTTCACCACGGCGCCGGCCAGGAGCAGGCCTGCGCCCAGCTCCATGGCCAGGTGGAACGAGTGGGTGGACGCGTCCCGGGACGCCGCGACGAGTCGCGGCGTGGGGTGGGCGGGCTGGTTCAGCGGAGCCACGTTGTCGCGCAGCTTCTGCGAGCTGGTGTCGAATCCCCGCGCAGCCAGGCCGTGGTAGAAGCTCGCCGCGATGGCCACGAAGATCAACGCCCCGGCCAGCTGCGGCCCGACCCGGGAGATGGCGTTGTTGACCGCGGAGGCCACCCCGGAGTTGTGCTCTGGCACGGAGGTCATCAGCGCGGTGGTGAGGGGCGCCACCATGATGCAGATGCCGATCCCGAACAGGACCAGGCCGGGCAGGAAGTCGGTCCAGTAGCTGGCCGGCGGCAGGATCCGTCCGCCGTTTGAGGTGGACAGGACCCATGCCGTGCTGTGCGCGGGCACCCTGGCGTACCACAGGACCCCGAGGCCCATGATCACCGGCCCCATCGTCATGAACAGCCGGGGCCCGTACCGGGCGGCCAGCTTGCCGAAGCGGGTGGAGAACAGGGCCAGGAACAGCGTCCCCGGGATGCCGGCCACCCCCGCCGCAGCGGCGTTGTAGCCCAGCGTCCCCTGCAGGAACAGCGTGAGGAAGTAGAAGGTCACGTACAGGGCGCCGTAGATCACCAGGGTGGAGATGTTGGTCACGGTGAAGTTCCGGGACCGGAACAGCGACAGGGGCACCAGCGGATGCTCCGTGCGAGCTTCCAGGAACGGGAAGGCCACGGTGGCCACGGCGCCCACCGCCAGCGCGATGTACGCGGCGGAGTCGTGCCAGTTCCGCTGCTGCCCCCGGATGGCCCCGAACGCCAGCCCGCCGACGGCCAGCGCCACCACGATGGCGCCCAGCCAGTCGAACTTCCGGACCATGTCCTCGTCGCGGGACTCGTGGACGTGGCGCACGGTCGCGTAGTAGGCGAGCAGGATGAGCGGGACGTTGATGAAGAACACGGCCCGCCAGGAGATCGCGTCCACCAGCACCCCGCCCAGGAACGGACCCAGGATGGTGGTGGCCGCCGACGCGCCGGCCCACACGCCGAACGCCCGCCCCAGCTCCTCGCCGTCGAAGGTGGATGTGATGAGGGCCAGGGCTCCCGGGACCAGCAGGGCCCCGGCCGCGCCCTGCAGGATCCGGAACAGGATCAGCAGCTCCATGTTCGGGGCCAGCCCGCACAGCACCGAGGTGACGCCGAACCCGGCCAGCCCCAGCGAGAACATCCGCTTGCGGCCGTAGAAGTCGCTGAGGGCGCCGGCCAGGATCAGCAGCGCCGACAGCGTGAGCAGGTAGCCGTTGTAGACGTAGGTCTGTCCCTCCAGCGTGCTGAACAGGCTGCTGTGGAGGTCGTGGCCGATCTTGGGGAGCGCCACGTTGACCACCGTCGAGTCCAGGAACACGATCCCCGAGCCCAGGACGGCGGCGAACAGGGTCCAGCGCTTGGTGGTGGCGTCGACCTCGATGGTCGCCATGGTCTCCTCTCCCTCAGCTCCCTCAGCGCCCGGTGAACTTCGGCGGGCGTTTCTCCAGGAACGCGCGCACCCCTTCGGCGAAGTCCTCGGACCCCGCGGCCTCGGCCTGGGTCACGGCCTCCCGCTCTAGCGTCTCGGCCAGGGTCAGCCCCGGCGTCTCGGCCAGCAGGCGCTTGGTCGCGCCGATGGCCCGGGTGGGCAGCGCCGCCAGGTTCGTCGCGTACCGTTCCAGCTCCGCCGGGAAGTCGTCGGCCGGCACGACCTTGGTGACCAGTCCGATCCGGAGGGCCTCGGGCGCGTCCACCAGCTCGCCGGTGATGGACAGCTCGAGCGCTTTGGCCACGCCCACGGCGCGAGGCAGGAGCCAGTTCCCGCCGGAGTCGGGGACCAGCCCGATCTTCACGAAGGCCTGGAGGAAGCGGGCGGCGTCCGACGCGATGCGGACGTCGCAGGCCAGGGCCAGCGAGAGGCCGGCCCCGGCGGCCACGCCGTTCACCCCGGCCACCACGGGCCTGGGCAGGTCGACCAGCGCGGTGATCAGCCGGTTGTAGCCGCTGCGCAGGTGCTCGGCGATGTCCAAGCTCTGCGTGCCCCGCTCGGCGAACTCCTGGAGGTCCTGGCCGGCGCAGAACCCGCGCCCCTCGCCGGTGATCACCAGGCAGCGGAGGTCGGGGTCCTTCTCGACGCGCCCCACGGCATCGAGCGCTTCCTCGGAGAGCGTGGTGGTGAGGGCGTTTAGCCGGTCGGGGCGGTTCAGGCGGATCCAGGCCACGCCCTCGCGTTCCTCGTACAGGATCCGCTCGTAGCTCACCCGCACTCCCTCATGTCGAGAACGCGCCCCGCCGGACGTACCTTTGCACGAACCGGGCTCGCCCGACGACTCCACTGGGGCTCAACACCCGATGCTCGGTCACGCATTCCCGCTCGTCCACGGCGACGACCCGTGCGGTGACGGTGAGGCGGTCGCCCACCCGGGCGGGCCGCTCGTGGGTCAGCTCGATCCGGTACCCGGCTGCGTCCTCCTGGGGGCCGAGGTGCCGGTCCACCAGCATCCGGCCGCTCTCCTCCACATGCAGGACCATGGTTGCGGTGCCGTACACCGGGTGCATCTCCCGGCCGAACAGGCGTGCCGTCATGTCCTCCGTGACGGTGACCTCGATGGTGGCTTCCTCGCCGACCGCTGGCCTTCCCACGTGGCTGATCAGCCGCCGGCGCCGGCGTCCGCGCCCGCGTCGTGGATGGCCCGCCACACCCGCTCGGAGGTGAGCGGAAGGTCGAGGTGGCGGATCCCGAGATGCGACAGCGCGTCGATCACCGCGTTCTGGACCGCGGGGGTGGAGCCGATGGTGGCCGCTTCCCCGATCCCCTTGGCCCCCAAGGGGTTCAGGGGCGTCGGCGTCTCGGTGTGGGCGGTCTCGAACGTGGGGAGCTCGGCCGCGCTGGGCACCGCATAGGCCGTGAGGTTCGCCGTGACCGGGTTGCCGTCCTCGTCGTAGCGGACCTCCTCGAACAGGGCCTGGGCGATACCCTGGGCCAGGCCGCCGTGGACCTGCCCGTCGGCCAGGAGGGGGTTCAGGATGCGCCCGGCGTCGTCCACCGCCACGTGCCGGCGCAGGCCGACCCGGCCGGTCTCGGTGTCGACCTCCACCACGGCCACGTGCGTGCCGAACGGAAACGTGCCGCCTCCCTGCTCGATGTCCGCGTAGGCGGCGCACCCCGGCTCCATGCCCTGGGGCAGGCGCGACGGGTCGGCGGCGGCCGTGGCGATCTCCGCCCAGGTCATGGAGCGCTCGGGCGCGCCAACGATCCCGATGCGGCCGTCCGTGTGCACGACGTCCTCCACGCCGACCTCCAGGAGGTGGGCCACGATGCGCCTGGCCTTCTCCACCACCTCCTGCGAAGCCCGAAGCACGGCCGGGCCCGCCATCTGCAGCGAGCGCGACCCCCACGTCCCCTCGCCACGCGGGAGCAGGCCGGTGTCCGAGTGCACCACCGTGACGGCCTCGAACGGGACGCCGAGGGTGGCGGCCGCGATCTGGGCCAGGGACGTCTCGTGGCCCTGGCCGTGGGGGGAGATCCCGGTGGCCACGGTGACCGTCCCGTCGGCGTGCACCTCCACCGATCCGTACTCGCTGGCCGGGGGGCCGTCGGAGGCCGTCACCTCGACGTAGCAGGCGATCCCGATGCCGAGCTGCACCCGGTCTCCCCGGTCTCGCCGCTCTTCCTGTTCCTTCCGCAGGTCGTCGTATCCGGCCAGGCGCAGCGCCTCGTCGAGCGCTCCCTCGTACGCGCCCGTGTCGTACGTGGCGCCGGCCGGGGTGGTGTACGGGAACTGGTCGGGCCGAAGCAGGTTCCGGCGCCGGAGCTCCGGGGGGTCCAGCGCGAGCTCCGCCGCCAGCAGGTCCATGGCCCGTTCCAGCAGCGCGGTCGCTTCGGGCCGCCCCGCGCCCCGGTACGCCGAGACGGGGGTCGTGTTGGTCACCACCAGGTCGGCGTGGAAGTCCACCCTGGGGATCCGGTACGGCCCGGGGGCCATCAGCCGGGTCCCGGTGACGATCTCGTCGTTCGCGCCCGGGTAGGCCCCGCAGTCGGCGGTGACGCGGACCCGGATGCCGGTGAGCGTGCCGTCGCGACGCGCCCCCAGCTCCACGTCCTGGACCTGGGCCCGGCCGTGGGTCATCACGACCATGTTCTCCGAGCGGGTCTCCACCCACCGCACCGGCCGCTGCAGCCGAAGGGCCAGGGCTGCCGCGACGACGTGCTCGGCGCAGGGGAAGATCTTCGCCCCGAACGCCCCACCGACCGCCGGTGCGATCACCCGAACTCGCTTCTCGTCCATGCGCAGGGCCGCGGCCAGCGCCTTGCGGAGCCAGAACGGGGCCTGGGTGGACACCCACACGGTGAGGCCGCCGTCGGGCTCGGGGAGGGCCAGGATGGCGTTCCCCTCCATCGGTGTGGGGGCCAGCCGCTGGTTGACGAACCGGCCGCGCACCACGACCTCCGCGTCCGCCAGGGCGCCCTCGGAGCCTCCGTCCAGGGTTATGGCCACGTTCGAGTCGTGGTCTGGGAACAGCCGCGGGGCGCCGGCGCCGGCGGCGTCCACGGCGTCGAGCACCGCGGGAAGCGGCTCGTACTCCACCGCGACCTCCTCCGCGGCGTCCATGGCCTGAGCCCGGGCCTCGGCGAGGACCACCGCCACCGGCTCACCGGCGAAGCGGACGGTGTCGGCGGCCAGGACCGGCCGCCAGAAGGCGTCGGCGGTCTTTTCGGAGCGCCAGATCGGCTCCACGTCCAGGTCGGCCGCGGTGAACACGCCGGCCACGCCGGGCATCCCGGCGGCCTCCCGAGTATCGATCGAGAGGACGCGGGCGTGGGCCGGGAAGGCGCGGACGAACACGGCGTGCAGCACGTCCCGGGCCGGGACGTCCTCCGTGTACCGGGCCGCGCCCGTGGTGAACCGTTCGTCCTCCGCGCGGGGAACCGCCCCGCCCACCGTCGGCGCTTCCATCGACGACGGAGCCTACCCCGCGCGTGTTGCCGGGCGACATCGGGGGCCGTACAGTCGCTCCGACAGGGGAGCTCGGACGCACCGGGCTGAGAGGGCGACTTGGTGGTCGCCGACCCGTAGCGCACCGTGCCGACGGCTCGGAGCGCCTGGAACCTGATCCCGGTAATGCGGGCGGAGGGAGCGAGCATGGCAAGCGTCACGGAGCGCCTGGAGCGGGTCCTCCAGCGCGAGGCCCACACGGTGGGCATCCGGCCCGTCCCCCCGGAGCACCGCAGGCTCTCCGGCCTCGACTTCGCGGTGCTGTGGGGCGACCTTTCGGTGGGCCTGCTGGTGATGCTGACCGGCGCGCTGCTGGTCCCGGCGCTGGGGTTCCGGGAGGCGCTGCTGGCCATCGTGGTGGGCTCGCTGCTGGGGTGCATCCCGCTGGCCCTGGTGGGGGTGGCCGGGGCCCGCGAGGGCCTTCCCACCATGGTGCTGTTCCGGCCGGTCCTGGGGACGCGGGGGTCGTACCTGCCCAGCGCGCTGAACATCGTGCAGCTGGTCGGGTGGACCGGGTTCGAGTTCTGGGCCATGAGCCTGGTGGCCAATCGCGTCCTGCACCTCGGGTACGGGGTGTGGCTGGCGGTGGTGGCGGTGGCCTGCACCGCGCTGGCCCTGGGCGGGCCGATCCTGGTGATCCGGCGGTGGCTGGAGCGGTTCGGGGCGTGGGTGGTGGGGGCGGTCGGGCTGTGGATCACCATCCGCCTGCTCACCACGGCGAGCCTGTCCCAGGTCTGGAGCTCGCGGGGGACCGGCAGCTATCCCGGGCACTTCTGGCTGGCGGTGGACCTGGTCATCGCCATGCCGGTGTCGTGGCTGCCGCTGGTGGCCGACTACAACCGGTTCGCCCGGCGCGGCGCTTCCGGGGCGGCCGGTACGTACGCCGGCTACGCGCTGGGCAACACGTGGTTCTACGCGCTCGGCGCGCTGCTGGTGCTGGGGGCCGGGCTGCCCCAGTTCGCCACGCCGGCCGACCTGGCCACGGCCATCGCCACGCTGGCCGGCGGCGCGATCGTCCTGCTCACGCTGCTGGTGGGGGAGACCGACGAGGCCTTCGCCGACATCTATTCGTCGGCGGTGTCCGGCCAGAACCTGGCTCCCCGGATCCCGCAGCGGGGCGCCGTGGTGGCCGTGGCGGCGGCCGGGGTCGCCTTGGCCGGGTGGCTGGGCAGCCGTCCCGACCTGGCGGTGGGCGACTACGAGTTCTTCCTGCTGCTGCTGGGGTCGGTGTTCGTCCCCCTGTTCGGGGTGTTCGTGGCGGACTACTTCGTGCTGCGGAACCGGGGATACGACGCGACGCAGCTGTTCGATGGGGGCGGCGGCGTGCCCCGGCTCCGGGCCAGGGCCCTCGTCCCGTGGGCGGCCGGCTTCCTGCTGTACCAGTGGTGCGTGGGCTCCCAGCTGGTGTGGTGGAATGACGCCATGCGGACGCTGTTCCACACCTGGCTGCACCTGCCGTTCCCGCTGTGGAACTCGGCGTTCGGGGCGAGCATCCCCAGCTTCGCCGGCGCGTTCGTGCTGTCGCTGGCCGTGCTGCCCCGGCGGGGCCGGCGCGGAACGCTCAGCCGCTGATCGCGTGCGGCGTCGGCGGCGGCGCCGCCACCACCAGCAGGACCGTGGGATCCGCCGAGGCGCTGGTCAGGGTGACCTCGGAGCCCGCGGGCGCCAGGGCCGCCGACCACTGCTTCAGCCGCTTGCGGCTCCGGTCCACCTGGACCACGGCCTCGCCGGCCACGACCACGAACACGGCGTCGGCCCCTGGGTCGCCCATCGGCCCCGCCTGCTGGTTCGGCTCCAGGCAGATCACCTCGGCCCACAGCCGCTCGCTCTCGAACAGATCGAACCGAGCCGGCCCGTCCTCCGAGAAGTGCACGAGGTCGCGAATGTCCCTGGTCTCCACGGCGCCAAGACTACCGGCCGAGCCTCCCGCCGAAGCGCCCGACCGGCGAGGTCACTGTCCCCGTCGGTTGCCACCTACTGGGGTCGGGACAGTTCGAGTCGGGCCTGATGTCCTCGGGATCGGGCGAGACGGCCATCGCACGTGACCAGCGGCACACCGAGGGCCTCGGCGAGGGCGATGAACGCGGCGTCGCAGGCCGTCAGGTTCCGGCGGAGATCCCAGATCCGATCCGCGATCGGGGGATGGGCGTACCGCACGATGGACAGATCGGCGAAGTCCGATCGCGCATCGGCGGCCCTGTCCTCTGAGAGTTTCCGCGCGGCGACCAGCCGCCGGAGCGCGAGGAGGAACTCCACGTCGATGAGGTGGGGCGCGTGAAGGTCGGGGTCGGTTCGGAGCCTCGCAGCGAGAGCCTCGCTCACGGGACACGCGGCGCCGTCGTCCCGGGTCGCTCCACTCAACCGGCTAGACTGACCGTTCCGAGCCGTCCCAGAGGGAGTTCGCGCATGCCGACGTTCCAGTTCAAGACTTCGTCGCCCGCGGAAGTGGAGGCAGACGTCCTGGTGTTGCCGGTGTTCCAGGGTCCGGAAGCCGGGCCCGGAGCACGGGAGGTGGGGGCGGCGCTGGACACTGACCTCGCGGCCCTATACCGGGACCACGGCCTGCGGGGCCGGCTGGGCGAGGCCCTGACCGTCCCGACCCTCGGCAAGCTCCCCGCGAAGACCGTGCTGCTGGTGGGGCTGGGGCCGAAGGCCGAGGCCACCACCGACACGCTTCGGCGGGGCATGGGCCGGGTGGCCAGGCGCGTGTCGCGGTTCGCGACGGCCGCCACGACGTTTCCCCTGGCCGCCGGGCGCAGCGCCGCCGACGCCGTCCAGGCCACGATGGAGGGCCTGCTGCTCGGCTCGTACCGGTTCACCCGCTTCAAGACCCGTGAGGACGAGGAATCGGGGGAGCCGCCCGTCCTCGGTTCGGTCACGCTCCTCGGCTCGGGCCGGTGGGATGCGAAGGAGGTCAGGGAGGCCATCCGGCGCGGCGAGGTCGTCTCGGAGTCCGTGGCGTGGGCGCGGGACATGGTGAACTCGCCCGCCGGCGACGCCACCCCAGACCGTCTGGCCAAGGAAGCCGAGCGAATGGCGATGGAGGTCGGCCTCGAGGTCAAGGTGTGGACCAAGCAGGACCTGGAGAAGGGCGGCTTCGGCGGCGTGCTGGGCGTGGGCCAGGGCAGCGTGAACCCACCCCGGTTCGTCGAGCTGACGTACAAGGCCGGGTCCGGGGCGCCTATCGCTATCACCGGCAAGGGCATCACGTTCGACTCGGGCGGCCTGTCCATCAAGGACGCCAAGCAGATGGAGTGGATGAAGTCGGACATGGGCGGCGCGGCGGCCATGCTCGCGGTCATGCGTTCCGTCGCCCTGCTGAAGCCCAGGGTCGGGGTGGTGGCCGCGATCCCGTTCAGCGAGAACCTGCCCGGCGGGGGATCCATCCGCCCGGGGGACGTGCTGAAGCACCGCGGCGGCAAGACCTCCGAGGTGCTGAACACCGACGCCGAGGGCCGCCTGGTGCTGGCGGACGCGCTGGCGTTCCTGTCCGAGCAGAAGCCCCGCGTGCTGATCGACTGCGCCACCCTGACCGGGGCCTGCATGATCGCCCTGGGCGACGAGATCTGGGGGGTGATGGGCAACAACCGGACCCTCATCCGCGATGTCCTCGCCGCCGGCGATGCGGTGGGGGAGCCCGGGTGGGAGCTCCCGCTGTGGAAGCGGTACCGGGAGAAGATCCGCTCACCCATCGCCGACATGAAGAACATCGGTGACCGGTGGGGCGGGGCCATCACCGCGGCTCTGTTCCTGGCGGAGTTCGTGGGCGACACACCGTGGTGCCACCTGGACGTGGCCGGGACGGCCTTCCACGAGAAGGCCGGCGACTACTGGCCGAAGGGGGCCACCGGCTCGCCGGCCCGCACCGTGATCCGCTACATCCTGGACCAGGCCGCCCGGGACGGGAAAGCGCGCGCGCAGGCGCGGGCGAGACGCTAGGGCCGGCCATGGCGGGCACGCCGTCCGAAGGCCCCGTGCTGGCCTGCTTCGCCCATCCCGACGACGCGGAGATCTCCTCGGGCGGGACGCTGGCCAAGTGGGCGGCGTCGGGCCGCGACGTCCACCTGCTGATCCTGACCAACGGCGACCGCGGCTCGAACGACCGGGACGAGGACCGCGAGGCGCTGGCCCGGACCCGGGCCGAGGAGAGCGAGGCGGCCGGTCGGGTCCTCGGGGTGTCGACCGTCCGCATCCTGGAGACCCCGGACGGCGAGCTGGAGAACACGCCGGGCGTCCGGGCCGCCGTGGCCCGGCGGGTCCGGGAAGTTCGGCCCGCGGTGGTCGTGACGTGCGACCCCACCACGTGGTTCATGGGGAACCGCTACATCAACCACTCGGACCACCGCACCGCCGGGGCGGTGACCGTCGACGCGGTGTTCCCCGGCGCTGGCAACCCGCTGTTCTTCGCCGAGCAGCTGGCCGAGGGCCTGGAGCCGTGGGACACGCCCGAGGTGTGGCTGGCCTGGTCCACCCAGCCCAACCACACCGAGGACGTCACGGGGTTCCTGGACACGAAGATCGCCGCCCTGGAGGCGCACGTGAGCCAGGTCAAGGGCGACATGCTGGGGTTCTTCAAGGAATGGCTGCCCGCGGAGGCCGAGGAGAACGGGCGCCGCATCGGCGTCCGGCACGCCGAAGCGTTCCGCCGCATGACCCTCGCCTAGGGCAAGCCGCAGGCCTGGGGAAACGTCGTGCTCCGCTACGCCCTGGCCGTTTGACCCGCCTCCCGGCGATAATGCCGCCTACCGTCGAGAAGGGGGAGGAGATGGCACACCCGAACGAGGAGCTCATCCGCAGGGGCTACGAGGCGTTCCTGGGCGGGCCACAACCAGCTGACAGGACGAGGTGTTCGGCAACTTCGCCAAGGTCTCCGGCGACTACCGGGGCAGGTTGAACGACATGTTCTCCGACGACATCGTGTGGCACGTCCCGGGGGACCTGGCAGCATCGAGCTGACCGGGCGCGACTTCCAGCTCGAGATCCACGACGTCCTGGCCAACGACGACCACGTGGCCGTTCTGGCCAGGGCCACCGGCAAGATCGGGGACCGCACCCTCGACGACAGCAGCGTCCAGCTCTTCCACGTCAAGGACGGCAAGGCCACCGAGCAGGGGCTGTACCCGGGGGACCAGCAGACCACGGACGAGTTCTGGGGGCAGTAGTCGCGTCTGGGCTCAGCGCCGGGACTGGGAATCCTAGCGAGTCCAGCCCGCAGGCTTGGTCCCCACCGCCAGCAGCACCTCGCGGAAGTCGGTGAGCGGGTCCGGGAACCGTTCCCGGAACGTGGCCCGGGCCCGCTCCCGGAACGACTCCCACCCCTGGGCCCCGAGCATGTCCCGGACGAACCGTCCGGAGGCGGCGGTCTCCCGCGTGGCCACGTAGTCGTCGAGCGACATGTGGAAGCGGTACTCGCGCTTCTCCACGCGCACGGGGTGCAGGCCGGCGTCCCGCAGCGTCTGCTCGAGCGTCCGCGGGTCGCGGAACCGGCCCTCCCAGGGCATGGCCCGCTGCAACGCGTCCTGCAGCAGCTCGTGCGTGGCGACCTCCTCGGTCAGCGAGCGCCACGTCTTCTGGAACTCGTCGTCCGGTCCGGTCCACGCCGTCACCGCCAGCCGCCCCAGGGGCTTCAGCACGCGGAGCATGTCGAACAGCGCGGTGTCGTACTTCCGGAAATGCGACAGCACGAAGTTCGCGGTGACGGCGTCGAAGGTGCCGTCGCGGAACGGGAGGTCGATGGCCTCGGCGGCGACCACCCGGACGGCCGGCCTGGCCTCTGCGCCCATGTGGAGCATCCCCATCGACGGGTCGACCCCCACGGCGAGGCCGTCCGAGCCGACGGCCTTCTCCCCGGCCTCGACCCCCACGCCGGTCCCCGTTCCCACATCGAGGACACGCCCGCCCGAGGGCGTGTCGGCCAGGGCCACCAGGTCGGCGGCCACCTGCGCCGTGCGCGGCGCCGAGACCCGCTCGTAGACCTCGGCCACGTCGTCGTACGAGCGCCAGTCCGAGGAAGTGGGCCGTTGGTTTGCATCGGGCCGGGACGACCCGGGTACGATGCCCGAGGACCGGCCGGACCGGTCCGGCTCGTTCGACTGGCTTCCGCGAGGGCGGCGATGGAAAAGCCCAGGCATGGGGGACACCTTATCGCGCAGGCACTCGTGAACGAGGGCGTGCGCTACCTGTTCACCCTGTCCGGCGGGCACATCGCGCCGATCTACGACGGCTGCGTGGACCTCACCATCGAGGTCATCGACTTCCGCCACGAGCAGGCCGCGGCGCACGCCGCCGACGGCTGGGCCCGGGTCACGCTGGGGCCAGGCATCGCGGCCGTCACCGCCGGACCGGGCGTGACCGACGCCGTCACCGGGATCGCCAACGCCTTCTACGCGAACTCCCCGGTGCTGGTGTTGTCGGGAAAGAACCCCGTGTTCGAGTTCGAGATGGGCTCGCTGCAGGAGATGGACCAGGTCACGCTGGTCTCCTCCATCACCAAGTGGGCCAAGACCTGCTACGACACGCGGCGCCTAGGCGACTACACGACCACCGCGCTCCGCCACGCCATGTCGGGGCGCAAGGGGCCGGTGTTCCTGGACGTGCCGCTCGACGTCCAGTTCAACTCGGGCGCCGGCGTGGAGGTGCCGGTGGACTACCGGACCGACGCCCGGCCGCTGGGCGACCCGGACCTGGTGGCCGGGGCGGCCGCCATGATCCGCGAGGCCGACCACCCGGTCATCTTCGCGGGCGCCGGGGTGCGATGGTCCGGTGCGCACGAGGCCCTGGCCGCTCTGGCCGAGGCGGTCAAGGCGCCGGTGTTCCTGAACTCGCTGGCCCGGGGGTGCCTGCCGCCTGACCATCCGTACTTCTTTTCGGCGGCACGGAAGCAGGCCCTGGGAAAGTGCGACGTGCTCCTGGCCCTGGGCGTGGACTGGGACTTCCGGCTGGGGTTCGGGCTGCGGAACTTTGCCCCGGGGGTGCGGGTGATCCAGGTGGACGTGGACGGGGTGCACATCGGGCGGAACCGTCCGGTCGAGGTGGGGATCGTGGGCGACCCGCTGGCGGTGATCGACCAGCTGCTGGAGGCGGGGGTGGGCCGTTCCAAGGAGCCGGCGTGGACCGAGGAAATCCGTGGGGAGGAGCAACGCCTGGAGGCTGCCGCGGAGGAGGGGATGAACGCCGACTCGGTCCCCATCCACCCCCAGCGCTTCGCCCGCGAGATCCGCGACTTCCTCGATCCGGACGCGGTGGTGGTGGGCGACGGCGGGGACATCGTGGGCATCAGCGCCTCGATCCTCCAGGCCCGGTACCCTGGCCACTGGCTGGACCCCGGCCCGTTCGGATGCCTAGGCGTGGGTCCCTCGTTCGCCATCGCCGCCAAGCTGGCCAAGCCGGACAAGCAGGTGCTGATCGTGTACGGCGACGGCTCGTTCGGACTGAACGCCATGGAGTACGACACTGCCATCCGCAAGAAGCTCCCGTTCGTCGGGATCATCGGCAACGACGGGGCATGGGGGCAGATCAAGGTGGCCCAGGAGGCGCTGTACGGGCAGGGCAACACGCCGGCCGCCGACCTGGGCGACGTGCCATACGAGCGGATGGTGGAGGGCCTGGGCGGGTACGGCGAGCGTGTGGAGAAGCCCTCCGAGATCCGTCCGGCGCTGGAGCGCGCGTTCGCGTCGGGCGTCCCGGCCTGCATCAACGTGCTGGTGGACTCGTCGCTGATGAAGCGCAGCTCCTACCTGGGATGAGGGCGAGATGAGAGCGGACGACGAGTTCTCCCGGGAACCCCGGCCCGGCCGGCGCCGCCGCCAGAAGGCCGGCGCGGGCAAGCTGCCGCGGGAGGACCGCCGCGCCATGAAGGAGTTCTTCAAGTCCCGGGTGGGGGTGGAGTCCTACCTGGAGCCGGCCGCGCTGGACCGGCGGAGGTCGGTGGTGCTGGTGGCCTCGGACGGGGAGTGGCTGCGGTTCCCGCTGCCGGACGAGCTCTCGTTCCGCCGGTTCGCCCAGAAGATGGGGCTGCCGGTGTACGACGCCGGCGTGCTCGGGTACCCGAAGCGGATGAAGGAGTACCGCCGGGACCAGGACTAGGGGCCGCCCGGCGGAAATTGTCGACTTGGGGGTATCCACTCAATCGGAGCAGTCCAGCTCATGCGCTTCTCCACGGCCGGCGCGCTGGAGGTCGCTCCAGACTCGGTGGTTGACCCCAGCGCCCGGGGTTGCCGGCGGGTCGCCTCTTCGGCTGAGGGTTGATGGTCATGTCCCGGTAGCGGACTGGCCCGTGGGCCACGGCGAGGTCGAGGACCCGGTAGAAGACCAGCCCCCGACTCCGGGATCGGCGGCGATTGAAGCGGAAGACGAACTCGTTGAGGTAGTTGGGCAGGTGGGCCTCGTCCACCGAGCCCTGGTGGGTGCCGAGCAGCCACCGCTTGGCCAGCGAGGCCACTCGGTGCACCCCCGGTAGCAGCCGGGCCGCCTGCGTCCTCGGAGTGACGAGGGTCTCGTGGTTGTACGAGCCGGCCGTCGCCGGTCCGTAGGGCCGCCAGCCGTCGGTGACGACGGTGGAGCCCTCCTCGACATGATCGAGGAGGAAGGCCCGCAGCGAGTCCGCCGACGCATCGGGGAGGATCGCCATCCGGCACCGGCCGAATCCCTTCGGCTGCCGGCGCTCCACGGCTACGCCGACCAGGGCCTTCTTGCCCTTGGCCCTCCCGCCGCGCAGTCCAGGCTCCTCGCCGCCGATGTAGGTCTCGTCCATCTCCACACTGCCCGAGAGCCGCTCCCGGCCCGGGCGCACCAACACCGAGCGCAGGCGATGCAGCATTGCCCACGCCGTCTGGTAGGAGCCGATCTCGAGCAAGCGCTGCAGGCTCATGGCCGACACGCCATCCTTCTGAGTGGCGAACAGCCAGCAGGCCGTGAACCACACCGTGAGCGGCGTTCGGGTCCGATCGAAGATCGTGCCGGCCGTCACCGAGGTCCGCGCCCCGCAGCCCGCGCACATGAAGCGTCCGTCGCCGAGCCGCCAGCCACCGGTCTGCCCGCAGTCCGGGCAGACGAATCTCTCGGGCCACCGCAGCCACTCCAGGTAGTCCAGGCAGTCGCCGTCGGTCGGAAACCACGCCATGAACTCACCGGTCGAGGCCGGGAAGTGAACGCCGGCCAGCGGGGCTGTGACCACCTCCCCAGCCTACCCCGATCACTCCGGTTGAGTGGATACCCGCAATGTCGACTTTTTCCGCCTGCTCCAAAAGCGAAACGCTCCCCAACCACGGGAACTGGAGCTACGCTGCCCGCGTCCTGGAGGCGTGGCTGTGGGAACGAGCGTGCGAAGGAGCCGGAGCACCGCCGGCTTGCGCCCCCGGCGCCTGCGCTCCCTGAGGGTCGTCGCCGCGCTGGCCGCGGCCACACTCGCCGCGGGATGCGGCTCGCCGCCCCTTCTGGACCGGATGTCGCTCGCTCCCCACAGCCCGTGCCCGAGCGCATCTGCGCGCGGCTCCGCCGGTCTCGGGTCGGTGGCGTACGTCCGCTCCGGGGAGCTCCACGTCGTCGACCTGGCCATGTGCGCCGACCGGGTGGTGGTGGCCTCCGGCGCCCGGCCCCCCGTCGCATTCAGCCCCTCCGGCGCCTGGATCGCGTTCGGCTCCGGTGACGTGGTCTCCGTCGGCGGGGGGTCGGTGGTCCCTTCCCTGGGCGGTCCAGTCGCCAGGTGGGAGTGGTCGCCCACCGCCGACCTCCTGGCAGGCGTGACGGCCAAGGGTGGCCTGATCGTGGGTGGGCCCGACCGGTCGCCCCAACGGCTCTACCCCGACGGCTCGAACATCTGGGAGGCGAGGTTCAGCCCGAACGGCGGCCAGCTTGCGGTCAACATCGACCTCAGGCGGATCGCCCTCCTGTCCATCCCCAGCGCGACCCGGCGCATCGCGTACCGGATCCCGTCCGGCAGCGTCGCCGGGCTCCAGGTGGCGGGGTGGTCCCGCGACGGGCGATGGATCCTGTTCTGGTTCAACCAGGAGCATTCGTCGTCGCTCGCGGCGGACGGCCTGCCCCTGGAGGCCGTGCCCGCTTCCGGTGGAACCCCCGTCCCGGTGGCCGATGCCATGCTCCTGTACCGGGACTTCATGAGCCAGTGCGGAAGCTCGCTGGTCCTGGCGGTCGGTTCCGACCGGTACGTGACCGCGGGCAAGCGGCTGGTGTCGGTCCGGCCCCCCGACCGGAAGCCCGTCGACCTCTCGAACGACCCGTCGCGAAGCTGGTTCTGGCCGGCCTGCTCGCCCGATGGCCGGTGGGTCGCCGCCACCGCGACACGCAACGCGGAGGAGCGGAGGTTCAGCGTGGCCGACCGGACCATCTGGCTCCTGGCGGCCGATGGCTCGTCGCGGCACCTGCTGGTCGGCACGGAGGGCGACGGAGTGGCGGACGAGGCGCCTCGATGGTCCGCGGACGGGCGGTGGTTGCTGTTCGTGCAGCGGGAACGTCGGCCCGGCGCCGAGGGGACGCTCGAGCTGGCCCGGGTGGAAGGGACGCACGCCTCGCCCGTCGGGGCGGTGGCCACGCTGCCCGGCGAGGTGGGGTACTACGGCCACTACGGGTGGCTGAGCGCCAGCGACTGGTTTCAGCCTTCGGGCTGAGCTTCCGCCCGCTCCCGCGCACTGTCCAGGAACCGCTCCCGACGGACCACCGCGCGCCGGTGCCGGCCCCGGGCCACCTCCCCGGCGGGATCGTTCACGTGTACCTCGAACGTGAGGTTCCGCCCGTCCACCTCCACCAGCCGAGCGGTGGCGACGACCCTGGCGGCCACCGGCGTGGGGGCGAAGTGGACCATGTCGGCCACCTCGCCGACCGAGGTCTCCTCGGGCGCCAGGTGCCCGTCCAGGGCCCGGCAGGCCGCGGCCTCCATCAGGGCCAGCACGGCCGGTGTTCCCAGCACCGGAACGTCACCAGAGCCGAGGGCCATCGCGGTCATGTCCTCCGTCACGGTCCGCTCGACCTCGCCGAGCAGGCCGGGTTCCACCATGGCTCCCCCGATAGGCTGTGCGGCGCGATGAGCATGCCACGAACCTCTCCGCCCCGACGGAGCACGCCGTGAAGGGCCCGCCGTGAAGGGCCCGGCGTGAAGGGTCCGGCGTGAAGGGTCCGGCGTGAAGGGTCCGGCGTGAAGGGTCCGGCGGGCGTGCTGGCGCTGGTCCTGGCCGAGACCGTGGCCGGCGGGGCGGCGTTCCTGTTCGTGATGCCGCTGTGGCGCGAGGTGAAGCGGGGGTTCTTCAAGCTGACCGGCGCGCTGCTGGTGGTGCTGGGCGTGGCCGCGTGGGGCGCGATCGGCGCGGCCCGCCAGGCCGGCGACGCGGCCGGCCGGTGGTCGTGGTGGCTGACCCTGGCGTTCGCCGCCATCACCCTGGTGTGGCTGGTGCTGCTGTTCGCCCGCGCGGCCGTGGCCGCTCGGGCGGGGGGCTTCCTGTCGCTGGGGGTGGCCGTGGCGATGCTGGCCGCGCTGGCCGGGACGGCGGAGGGATCCCACGCCGTCTCGCTGCTCCAGCTTCTGGCGGGATCGGTGTTCATGGGAGCGGTGCTGGACGGTCTGCTGCTGGGGCACTGGTACCTCACGGACCGCGGGTTGTCCCGCGGGCCGATCAACCGGTTCGCCCTGGCCCTGCTGGGGGCGGTGGTGCTGGAGGCGGCGGCTGTGATCGCCGGCGGGTTCGGACCGCTGGCGAGCTCCTCCCAGTTCAGTCCGCTGCTGACCACGGCCGGCCTGGCCTCGTGGCTGGCCCTGGGAATGGTGGCCGTGACCGCGCTGATCGCGGTGATGATCCGCCTGACCCTTCGGGGAACCCGCGCCACCGCGGTCCAGGCCGCCACCGGGTTCTTCTATCTCGCGGTCATCACCGCGTTCGCCGGCGAGCTGGCCGCCAAGGTCCGGTTCCTCCCGTAGACGCCATGGTCACCGCCATCGTCGTGGTCGGGGGCGTGGCGGAGGCCGCGGCGTGGTGGGCGGTGGCGCGGCGGCGGGTCAGCGTGTGGCTGGGCCTTGGGCCCGTGCTGGCCGCGGCGGGGGTGGCTGCGGTGGCCACCGGGAGGACCGTCCTGTGCCCGGCGGTCTCCGGGGCGGTGGCCGTCACTGCCGGGCTGGCGGCCGGCCTCGCGCTGTTCGGGGGGACCCGGGCGTTCGTGTGGGTCGTGGAGCGGCTGTGGCCGGCCTTCCGCCGGCACGCCGAGGCCATCTACGACCAGCGCGGCGGGCTGTCGCTTTCCGCTGCTGTGGGCGCCGCGCTGGTGGTGGTGGCGGGCGAGGAGCTGTTCTGGCGGGGGCTGGCCCAGGGGCGGCTGTCCCAGGCCGCCGGCCGGGCCGGAGGCGCCGTGGCCACCTGGGCAGGCTACTGCGCGGCGAACGCGCCGAGCGGAAGCCTTCCTATCCTGGCGGCCGCCGTCGTGGGCGGGGCCGTGTGGGGCGCCCTGGCCTTCTGGACCCGCGGGGTCCTGGCGCCCCTGCTGTGCCACGCCGTGTGGACCTCGTGCATGATCGCCTTCCCGCCCGGGGACGGCGGGTCCTCTGCGGCTGCGTCCGGCGGCGGGGACGCCACGACGTGATCCGGCCGCTGCCGGCGGACGTCGCCGCACTCCTCGACCGGGGCGCGTTCTGCTACCTCGGTGTCCGGACCCCGGGCGGGCTGCACGCCACGCCCGTTGTGTACGCGGTCTGGGACCACGCCCTGTGGGTCACCACCGCCCGGCGCTCCGTGAAGGCCCGGACGTGGCGGACCGACCGTCGGGTGGCCGGCCTGGTCCGGACCGAGGCCGGTTCGGTCGTGTTCGGCGGCGTGGTGCGAGCCCACGATCTGCTGGACCCCACGACCTGGATGGCCTCCGCGGCGAACGTCCACCGGATCACCGCCGCTGCGGTGGCGTTCACCAGGAGGAACGCCCGGTTCTTCGCGGGGTACGCCGTGGATGCCCGGAGGGTCCCGCTGGCCTGGACCCCTCCGGGGCGGGTGTTCGCCCGCGTGGACCTGGAGCGGATCGCCCTGATCCGGGGAGGCGGCGTGTCCGCGCGGGGGGGATTCGGCCGGACGGTGGGAAGCCACACCTCGTTCCGCGCCGGGAGGGGGGCGGATCCGCTGGAGGGGATCCCGGATGCGGTGCGGCAACGGATCGGGGTCGGTGGTCCGGCGGCCCTCGCGCTGGAAGGCCGGCTCGGGCCCCTGGTCCTCCCGGCCACGTGGTGGCCGGAGGGCGGGTGGGCGTACGCCGTGCTGCCGGAGGCCAGGGTGCGGCTGGCCGCCGTGGCGGGCGAGGCCCCCGCCTCGCTGACCGTGGACCACGCGTCCCGGTGGCGGGCCAGCGCCATGACCGGCGTCCTGCTGCAGGGTGGCGCCTCGGTGTTCGTCCTGGACAGGCTGCGATCGGGTGCCGGGTCCGCGGCGTCGATCGTGCGTCGGGCCGGCCTCGACCCGAAGGGCGCGGCCCTGGTGCGGCTCCGGCCGGATCGGGTCGTGTGGTGGAGGGGCTGGTCTGCGGGTACGGTACGCCGAACGTGACCGAGGCCAGGATTACCGTGGAGGTGGACGCGCCGCCGGAGGCGGTGTGGGCGGTGATCTCGGATCCCCGGCACCTCCCCCGGTGGGACCGGCACATCACCGCGGTCGAAGGGGTCCCGGAGGGCGGCCTGAGCGTGGGCCTCCGGTACTCCACCGAGATCCGGTTCATGGGCGTGGCCGGGATCGTGGACGCCGAGGTCCTGGAGTGGGATCCGCCGCGCTCCTCCAAGATCCGCCTGCGGGGGTTCATCGAGGCCGTGGTGTTCACGCGGGTGGAGCCGCTCCCGCGGGGGCGCAGCCGCATCGTCCACGAGGTCCGGTACGGCTTCCGGGGCGGCCCGGTTGGGGCACTGGCGGCGAGCGCCTTGCGGATCACGGGGGGGCCGCAGATCGTGCTTCGGCGGGGGACGCTGGCCCAGAAGCGGCAGATCGAGGCGGGCTAGCCCTTCTTCTTTTCCGGGTCCTGCTCCTGCTGCTGGTCCTGCTTGTGCCGGAACCGGACCTGTTTCCCGGGCCGCCCGATCAGGTAGCCGACGACGCCGCCCAGGATGGCGCACGCCAGCATGACCCAGATCACGCGGTTGTAGGCGGTGAAGAAGACGTAGTGGACCTTCACCCGCTCGGAGTTCTGGATGATGAACACGATCAGGACGACCGAGATGAACAGCGCGACCAGGAGCTTGGCCACCCGGCGCTGGCGGGCCCGCTGCATCTCGTGGAGTTGGTCGCGATTGTGCTGGGACTCCGGGTCCACCGGCCCGGGCGGTTGATCACCCTCTCGTCGCATTCGTTCCTCCCCTGGGCAACGCGACGGTGGTGCGGCGCGTGGATTGTCGCACACCGCGGCGTTGCGCCCGCTCCCGAAGCGGGGTCAAATCGGCAGCATGACGGTGGACCGGGAGGCCTTGCAGCGCGCCGGATTCCTCGCCGCCGCGGCCATCCTGGTGGAGCGCCTGTCCTCCTCTCGGCCGGGGATGACGGTGGACCGGCGGGTCTTCGGCCTGGTCAACGCGGAGCACGGGACGGCCCCGGACGCCTTCTTCGCCGGGCTCACCGAGCTCGGGTCGATCACGGCGTCCGCGGCGGCCGCAGCGGTGCTGGCCGCCCGGGGCCGGGCTCGGGTGGCGGCCCGAGCCCTCGGCGCGGCGGCGGGGGCCTGGCTGGTCGGCCAGGGCCTGAAGCGCCTGTACCTGCGGGTTCGGCCCTACGACGCGCTGGCGGTCCGGCTGCTGATCGGGAGGCCGCGGGGGACCTCCTGGCCCAGCTCGCATCCAGCGGTGCTGCTCTCGTTCCTGACCGTGGCGGGCCGGGAGCTGGGGCTCCCTCGCTCCGCCCGGGCCGGGCTGGCCGGGGTGGCCGGGCTGGTGGCCACGTCGCGTGTGTACCTGGGCGTGCACTACCCCTCGGACGTGGTGGCGGGCCTGCTGCTGGGCCGGGGGATCGGGCTGGCCGCCCTGGCCGTGGCGGACGCAGGCGAGCGTGCCGAACCGCTCGAAACGCGAGCCGCGAAGATACAGTAGGCCCGTGATCCACCTCGTCGCGTCGCTGTCGTGGCCGGTCCTGGACCGGGTCCACTTCGGCAGCAAGTTCGCCATCTCGCCGCACGGCGTGGGGATCGCGTTCGGGTACCTCCTGGGGTCGTGGTGGGTGCTGCGGGAGGGTCCCAAGCGCGGGGTGAAGGAGGAGCATGCCAGTTCCATGCTGTTCTGGGCCCTGATCGGGACGATCGTCGGGGCCCGGTTCTTCTACGTGGTCGGGCACTTCTCCGAGTTCAACAGCTTCACCGACATGCTGAAGATCTACAACGGCGGGATCAGCCTGATCGGCGGCATCGTGGGGGCCATCGCGTTCGCCTATCCGGTGATGCGCCGGCACCACTACCGGCTCCTGCAGGTCATGGACAGCGCGGCCATCGGGCTGCCGTTCGGGATCTTCGTTGGCCGGATCGGCGACCTCGTCATCGGCGACCATCTGGGAAAGCCCACCAGCGTGCCGTGGGCCTTCGCCTACGACGGGGGGCACCTGTCCGGGTTCTCCTGCGTCGGGAACGTGTGCAGAGAAGATCTCCTCCGCGGCCTGGACCGCCAAACCCTGATCATTTCGCCGAGCAAGGCGGTCTTGACCAATCCACACGTCGGTGCGGTGCAGACGGGAATTGGGGTGCACCAGACCGCGCTGTACGACTTCCTGATCGCCGGGTCGCTGTTCCTGTTCATATACCTGGTCATGGCCAGCAAGCCCCGGCGCGAGGGCGTGCTGATCATGACCTTCACCATCTGGTACGGGATGGGCCGTGTCATCACGGACTTCCTGCGTGTGGACAAGCGGTATTTCGGGCTGACCGGAAGCCAGTGGAGCACGGCCGCTTTCGCCGCCCTGTGCACGTTCGTGCTGGTGCGGTGGGCCATCCAGTCCCGCCGCCGGCCCCCCCCGGCCGATTCCGCGCCGGCGCCCACCGAGGTTCCGGCCACGACCAGGTTCACCCCGCCCGCCGAGCCCGGAGGGGACACGTGACCGAGCAGGCCCGCCGGGTCGTGGTGGTGGTCCTCGCGCTGGTGGCGATGGCGCTGGTGTTCGTGGCCTCCGCCGTGAAGTCCTACCTCCCGCTGTTCTTCGTGTGGATCCCGCAGCTCGGCATCCCCGTGTTTCTGTCCAGGACAGACCCCCGGCCCTCTGTCCCGGCCGCCTCCGAGGCCGGCGCGACACCGGTAGCGCCGATCGAGCCGCCCGCCGGCGCCTGAGCAGCCGTCCGCGCCGCGATTCCGGGCCGGAAAGAGGAACCGACCTCGGGGTCGAGTTGTCTCCTGGTCGCAGCGGGAGGATCGTTCGAGGGAGGAGCGTGGGCATGAGGCACGGATCGCGCATGGTGATCGCGGCGCTGGCTGCGACGGTGGTTGCGGCGACGGCCCTGGGAGCCACGCCGGCCCTGGCCAAGGGGGAGCATCAAGGTCCGGCCCACCCGTGGCGATGTCCGGCGGGCGGTGATCCGTACTGCCCGCCCGGCCATCTCACCATCGCGGGTCCGGGGCTGGACCACCCGCTGACCATCGGGGCCCGGGACTTCTGGAAGGTCCTGTACCTGACGGGCGCCGGATACCGGCCGTACGGCTACGCGGAGCCGTCGCCGCCCGCGCTCTCTACCCTGGGGCCGCGGTACCGGGCGACGTACGTGGTGGCGCGGGGACACGACCGGACGCTGTCCATGACCCAGGACCTGTACCCCTACGCCCGCGGCCTGGTCTGGGCGCTCACGCCCGCGGGCCAGCGCTTCCGCAGCGACATGGGTGGGTTCACCACGCCCGGAGGGTGGTGGCACTCGGCCGCGCTGCTCGGCGTGCTCACGGCCCACGGCCTGCCGGCCGTCGCTCCGGTGGGGACCTCCGGCGCGGCCGGAGTCCTGGCCGGGCCGGACGGCGCCGGGAACGGCTCGGGCGGGAGTCGGGGCGGGCCGACCGGCGGCTCCGGGGAGCCCGTGGGGGCGGTGGGGATCGGGATCGCGGTGTTGGCGGCCCTGCTGGTGGCCGCCGCCATCGGCGCCCGACCCCGGCGTCAGGCGGCCTCCGGAGTCCGGCCATGAGGCCCGTATGGCGTCCCCTGGTGGTGGCGGCCGCGGCCGTGGTCGCGGTGGCGATGACGGCCCCCGTGGCCTTGGCCAAGGGCGGCGGCGAGCTGGTCGGCGGGACGGCGGTGGTGACGGGCCCGGGGCTGGCGGCGCCCGTGGTGGTCCGGGGGCCGGACCTGGCCCGGATGCTGGCCTGGATCGGTCCGGTGGCGCCGAGGATCCTGGAGCCCCGGTGCTGCAGCCACTTCACGTCCCCTCGCCCGTCGCGGCTGGGGCCGCGCTACGACGTCCGCTACGAGCTTCGCATGCGGATCCGGCACGGGTCCGGACCCGGCTCCTTCACCGTGGTGACCATCCACCAGGACCTCTATCCGTACGCGCCGAACGACGTGCTGCACGCGCCGGTCCCGTGGGCTTTCACCCCCGCCGGCCAGACGGTGTCGCTGACGGGCAGGTCCGTCACGGTCGAGTCGAGCTGGATCGACTCCAGCCTCGTGTTCGACCTGCTGGTGGCCAGGGGCTTGCCCCGGAAGGCGCCGGCGGAGGCTGTGGCGGGAGCGACGGCCGGACGGGGCGGCGGGCCGGTCACGGCGATGGGGCTGGCGGCGCTGGGCTTGGTGCTGATGGCGGGTGCGCTGGCCGCCCGGCGTGCCTCGCGCCGGCGCGTCAGCTGAGCCGCCGGGCGGCAGACGTTGGAGTGGGCTGACGAAGCCTAGTGCGCGTGCCCGGCGTGCCCCGCGTGGTCGTGCCCCGCGTGGTTGTGCCCGTTCCCGACCTGGGCTCCCGGCGCCACCGTCAGCTGCAGCGGCTTCCCCACCACCGACCGAGTGCTCCGGGCCAGGGCCCGGGCCGCCTCGATGAGGGCCTGACCGGCGGGAGAGTCCGGATCGCTCAGCACGACCGGAGACCCCACGTCGCCACCCTGCCGCACCGGGGGGTACAGCGGGATCTGCCCGAGCAGCGGGACGGACAGGGTCCGGGCGGCTTCCTCGCCGCCCCCGGTGCCGAAGACGTCGGTGCGCTCCCCGCAGTGCGGGCACACGAAATGCGACATGTTCTCGATCACCCCGATCACCCGCTGGCGGACCTGCGCGGCCATCTTTCCGGCCCGCTCGGCCACCTTGCGCGCGGCGTCCTGCGGGGTTGTCACCACCAGCATGTACGCTCCCGGCAGGAAGGACGCCATGGACAGGGACACGTCCCCTGTCCCGGGAGGGAGGTCGCACAGCAGGAAGTCGATGTCACCCCAGTAGACGTCGCCCAGGAACTGCTGGACGGCCTTGTGGAGCATCGGTCCTCGCCAGATCACGGGCTGCTCCTCGGGGACGAAGAACCCCATGGAGATGATCCGCACACCGTGTGACTCCAGCGGCAGGATCATGTTGTTGAAGCCCACCGGCTGGCCGGACACGCCCATCATCCGGGGGATGGAGAATCCCCACACGTCGGCGTCGAGGACTCCCACCCGGTGCCCCTCGGCGGCCATGGCCGCCGCCAGGTTCGCGGTGACGGTGGACTTGCCCACGCCGCCCTTCCCCGAGGCCACCGCGATCACGGCGGTCTTGCCGTCGGTGAAGAACGTGGGGGTCGCCGCGGCTCCGCCCCGGAGGCCGGTGACCATGCTCTGGCGCTGCTGGTCGGTCATCTCGCCCAGGACGACCTCGACCTCCGTGATCCCGTCCACGGTGGCCAGGGCTTCCCGGACGTCGTGGTCGATGCGGTCCCGAAGGGGGCATCCGGCGATGGTCAGCAGCACCATGACCCGGACCCGGCCGCCCTGCACGTCGATCCCCTTCAGCATGCCCAGGTCTTCGATGGGCTTGCCGATCTCGGGGTCGAGCACCTGGCGGAGGGCCTGTCGGACCTGTTCCTCGGTGACCGTGGCCACGTATCTCCTTCGAGCTGAGGCTCGGCCGGGGGGGTCGAGCGAGGGATAATCCTGTTTCGGACGGTGCTGAGCGTTCGAACCTCCTTCGATGATACGACCGGACGAGAGGGCGTGAGGCAGGCGTGGCCGACCTCAAGGCGCTGGAGATCCACAAGGCCCTGGCCGACGACACCCGGTTCCGCCTGTACCGGTACCTGGGGCTAACCGGGCGCCCCGTCTCTGTCCGGGACCTGTCGCGACGGCTGTCCCTGCACCCCAACACGCTTCGCCCTCACCTCCGGCGTCTGGAACGCGCCGGCCTGGTCACCCGCGAGGTCCGCCGGGGCGCCAGCGTCGGACGGCCGCAGACGTTGTACTCGCTGGCGGAGGCGACGGACCAGAGGCAGGACGGCGAGTATCGCCTGCTCTCCGAGATCCTCCTGGGGTCGATCTCCGGGAAGCGGGCCACGGACCGGGCGGAGGACCTGGCCCGGGAATGGGGCGGCTACCTGGCCTCCCGGGTCGGTCCCAAGCCCGGGGTTCGGGTCCCGGCGGGGCGGAACCTGGCCGTGCTCCAGGAGGCCATGGCCAGGGCGGGGTTCGAGCCCCGGTTCCGCCGGCAGGGCGGGCAGCGTGTGGAGGTCCTGCTGCGCGACTGCCCGTTCCGGGACCTGGTGGAGGACCACCGGGACCTGGTGTGCGCGCTGCATCGCGGGCTCCTGGAGGGCATGCTCGCGGCGGTGAAGCCCCCGCTGCAGGTCCGGGAGTTCCGCCCCTTCGCGGAACGCTCGATCTGCCGCCTGGTGGCGGCGACCTGACCTCCGCCCCCGCCGGCCCCGAGGACCGCCTGCGCCGGCCGTTCAGGCCACCGCCCCGCATGCCGATACGACCGGCATGACCGAAGGCTCGTTTCCGCTGCCGGCCGTCCTTTCCGCGCAGGCGCCGCCGGCCGTCATGGCCGACGCCCCCGGCTCCGGCTCGCAGATCCTGGCCCGCATGCTCTTCGAGATCCGGCGGGTCCCTCGCCGCCCCTCGCGGATCACGCCGGACATCGAGGCGAAGGTCATGAACCGGTGCGTCGTGGCGGCCCTGGAGGTCCTCTCGGCCGCGGACGCGTCGGTGGAACTGGCCGGGACGCCCGCCCGGCCGGTGGTCGAGGCCAGCTTCGAGGGCGAGGAGGCTGCGGCTCGCGCCGCGCGGGCGGCCGGGCGCGTGCTGGCGTCCGTCCGCCGGGTCCAGCGAGCCGCCGAGAACGAGTTCCAGGTGGTGGGCGCGCTCACCGTGGGGTCGGTGACCCGGACCTCCGGCGGCGTCGCCATCACCACGGGGTCCTCGGACGGCGCGCTGCACCGCCTCCGGGAGCGAGCCGCCCCGGGTCAGATCCTGCTCTCCGCCGGAGCCGTCGAGGCCTGCCACGGGCTGCTCGACGCCGTGCCGGCCCCCTCGGCGGATGGCCCGGCGCCGGAGGAGGCCTACGTGTACCTCGGCTTGCGGTCCCGGGACCCCGACGCCCCGAGCCGGGACCATGGCACGAACGGGCTGAACGGCTCGAACGGACCGAACGGGGACGGCACATGACCGAGCCCCGGGAGCACGACCTGGTCGAACAGCTCCACCGGTGGCTGGGCGAGCTGGTGGAGGTCGGCGGCTCGGACCTGCACGTCAAGGTGGGATCCGCCCCCCGGATCCGGGAACAGGGACGGCTGCGTCCGGTCCGCTGGCATCCGATCACGCCGGAGGAGACCGAGGCCCTGGCCCGGGACGTCATCCCCGCGTGGCGCCGGCCGGTCTTCGACGAGAAGGGGGAGGTCGACTTCGCCTACTCGGTCTCGGGTCTGGGCCGGTTCCGGGTGAACGCGTTCCGCCAGCGGGGTTCCGCCAGCATGGTGTTCCGGCTGCTCCACGTGGGGGGGCGGCCCTTCGACGAGCTCGGCCTGCCCGCGGTGGTGCGCGTCCTGACCGACGAGGCTCGGGGCCTGGTCCTGGTGACGGGCCCCACGGGCTCCGGGAAGACCACCACGCTGGCAGCCATGATCGAGCACATCAACCGGACCCGGCCGGTGCACATCGTGACCATCGAGGACCCCATCGAGGTCCTGCACCCCGACCACGAGGCGCTCATCGCCCAGCGGGAGGTCGGGCAGGACACCGGGGGGTTCCTGGAAGCCATCCGGGCAGCGCTACGACAGGACCCCGACGTCATCCTGATCGGCGAGATGCGCGACCCCGAGACCGTGATGGCGGCCCTCCAGGCCGCCGAGACCGGCCACCTCGTGCTCTCCACCCTGCACACCTCGAACGCCGTGGAGACGGTGAACCGGGTGGTCGACTTCTTCCCGCCGCTCCAGCAGAACCAGGCCCGGGTCACCCTGGCCTCCGCTCTGAGGGGCATCGTGTGCCAGCGGCTGGTCCGGACCGTGGACGGCAGCCGGACGGCCGCGGTGGAGGTGCTGGTGAACACGGGCCGCGTGGCCGAGCGGATCCTCGACCCCGCCCGCACCGCCGAGATCAAGGACGTGATCCGCGAGGGCGGCGTCTACGGCATGCAGTCCTTCGACCAGTCGTTGCTGCAGCTGGTCGAATCGCGCCGGGTGGACGTCGACGAGGCCATGGCGGCGGCCACGGAGCCGCACGACTTCCAGCTCATGCTGCAGCAGTCCCGCCTGCTCCCCACCGGCTAACCAGAGCCCGTCAGGAGGCCGGTGTGGCCTCCTCCGCCGGCGGCTCCGCAGGCTTCGGGGAGGCCGCGGCGGCCCGCCCGTTGCCGTCTCCCCCCGCCGAGAAGGACTTGGTCAGCCCGGACAGCCCGTTCAGCATGGTGGCCAGCTCCAGCGGGATGACGAACTTGGTCGACGCCGAGGACCCGATCACCTTCAGCGCGTCCAGGTACTGCAGGCTCATGGTGTTCGAGTCCAGGGTCTTCGCGATCTCGAAGATCTTGGACAGGGCCAGGGCGAACCCTTCCGCCCGCAGGATGGCGGCCTGCCGGTCGCCCTCCGCGTTCAGGATGGCGGACTGCTTGTTCCCCTCGGCCACGGTGATGGCGGCCTGCTTGGTGCCCTCGGCCTCCGTGACCACCGCTCGCCGGGTCCGCTCCGCGGACATCTGCCGGGTCATGGCCTCCTGGACCATGGGCGGGGGGATGATCTCCCGGATCTCCACGTTGGTGACCTTCACGCCCCACCGCTCCGTGACCTCGTCCAGCTTGGCCCGGAGGATCTCGTTCATGGTCTCCCGCTTGGCCAGCACGTCGTCCAGGGTCATGTCGCCGACCACCGAACGCAGCGTGGTGGCCGCGATGTTCTGCGCGGCGCCCTCGAAGTTCTGCACCGACACCACCGACGTCGCCGCGTCCACCACCTTGGTGAACACGATGAAGTCGATCGAGATGGTCGCGTTGTCCTCGGTGATGGCCGACTGGTGCGGGATCTCCAGGTAGGCCTCTCGGAGGTCCACCCGGACCCCGCGGTCGATGATGGGGATCAGGATGATCAGCCCCGGCCCCTTGGTCCCGATGGCCCGGCCCAGGCGGAACACCATCATCCGCTGGTACTCGGGCACGATCTTGATGGCCTGCGGCAGGATCAGGATGAGCAGGAACAGCACCACCCCGATCCCGATGTATGCACCCGTCACGTCGTTCCCCCCTCCGTCGTATGGACCACCGTCGGCGTCGCGGGCAGCGCGTCGATCGGCGCCACCCGCAGCCGGAGCCCTTCCGTCCCCACCACGCGGACCCGCGCTCCCGCGGGCATCGCCCCCGCCGTGGACTCAGCCGTCCACCGCTCCGAGGCCACCTGGACCACCCCCACGGGTGCCAGGGCCGTGGTCACCACGCCCTCCAGCCCGACCAGGTTCTTCGTCGTCATGCCCGGCGGCAGGTGGCGAACCCGCCAGAGTGCGCTCAGGGCGAAGCCGAAGAACAGCACGGCCCCGGCGGCCACCACCACGATGAGCCACGGTGACACCCGTGCGTTCGGGACGTGCGGATTGAACAGGAACAGCCCGCCCAGGACCAGCGTGACGGTCCCGGCCAGCGACCACACCCCGATCCCCGGATGCTTCAGCTCCAGCAGGAAGAACACCGCCGACGCGATCAGCAGCACCGCGCCGATCAGCTGGAACGGCAGCTCCCCGAACGACACGAACGACCCCACCAGGAACAGGGCGCCCAGGACGCCGGCCAGGATCCCGGGATGGATGAGCTCCAGGATGATCAGCCCGATCCCCAGGTAGAAGAACAGGAACGCCAGGTCCGGGGTGAACAAGCCGTGGAGGATGGAGAACCCCAGGCCCAGACTCCGGGGCTGCAGCGTCCCGCCGGCCGTGTGCAGGACCACGGAGCGCCCCCCGGCCACCAGGGCGGTCCGGCCGTCCAGGGTGTTCAGCAGCGAGGTCGTGCTGGGACTGATGACGTCGATCACGTCCATGCTCAGCGCGTCGTCCGCGGAGATGCTGACGGAGTTGCGGACGGCGTCGGCGGCCCAGGACACGTTGCGGTGGCGGGCCCGGGCCAGGCTCTCGATGTAGGCGACGGCGTCGTTGGTGACCTTGGACTGCTCGATGGCCCCGGCGACTCCCACGGGGTGGGCCGCGCCGATGTTCGTGGCCGGCGCCATCGCGGCCACCGAGCACGAGTACATGATGAACGTCCCGGCCGAGGCCGCCCGGGCCCCCTCCGGCGAGACGTAGCAGATCACCGGCACCGGCGAGTTCAGGATGACCTGGGTGATCTGGCGCATGGAGGAGTCCAGGCCGCCCGGCGTGTCGATGGTGAGCAGCACGGCGGAGGCACCCTCGTCCCGCGCTGCGGCGATGCCCGACTTGATGTAGCCGGCCTCGAACGGGTCCACCACGCCCGACAGCCGCATGCTGACGATCACGGGGGCGCCGGTGGCGGCGCGGGCGGGAGCGGCCGTCGCCAGCAGCGCGACCGCCGCCAGGGCCAGCCACAGGAAGCGAACGGCTCTCCTCCTCTGCGGGGCACCCACGGGCTGCACGCTCTCATCATCCCACCGGGGACAGGGGCGTGAAAGGCACGCCGGCCTGCCCGGGAAGTGCCCGGGACGGAAGCGCATAATGCTGTCATGGCCCGGCCAAGCCCCGGCTCGCATCCCTCCCGTATACCTCGACGGAGGGGCAGGGGCCGTCTGATGCTCCAGCAGGACGGTCCGCTCTCGGCGAGGGAGGAGCAAGCGCTGGTGGAGCAACTGCTCGAGGGCGACGAGGACGCGATCCGCACCATCTACGGGCGGTTCGGGCGTCCGGTGTTCAGCCTGGGGTTGCGCCTGCTGGGGAGCTCGGAGGCCGCCGAGGAGCTGACCCAGGACGTCTTCGTCACGGCGTGGCGGAAGGCCGCCCGATTCGACGCCACCCGGGGGCGCCTGTCCACGTGGCTCATGGCCATCGCCCACAACCTGGCGGTGGACCGGCTCCGCCGGGACAACGGCGCCGCCCGACCCAGCCTGGTGTTCATGAGCGAGGTCCCCGAGCACGCCTCCGAGGACGGCTCTGAGCCGGTGCTCGAGCGTGACGTGGCCCGCCGGGCCATGGAGTCCCTGTCCGTCGCGGAGCGCCGCCTGCTGGTCCAGGCCTACTTCCGTGGGCTCACGGCGCGAGAGATCGCCGACGCCGACGGCATTCCGCTGGGGACGGTCAAGACACGGCTGCGCACGACGCTGATCAAGCTGCGGCGGGCCAACGCCGGCAAGGACCTGTGATGGACTGCCTGCCGGTCCGGGAGCGCCTGGCCGAGTACGCCCTGTCGAACCTGGGCCAGGACGAGCGGGGGTTCGTGGAGCGCCACCTGGAGTGGTGCGCCGGATGCCGGAAGGAGGCCGCCGAGCTGACCTCGGCCGCCGCGGTGGCCGGGGCGTCCCTCCCGCAGGCCGATCCGCCGGCCGAGCTGGAGGATCGCGTGGTCCGCGCGGTCCGGGCCGCAGCCGGGGCACCTCCCCGGCGGCGCCGGGTCCGGGCGGTGGCCGTGCTGGTCGCCGCGACCCTGGCCGTGCTGGCGCTCGGCGTGGGGTGGGGCGCCTCGGTGGTCCACACCGCGCGGCAGAACCAGCAGATCGCGGAGCAGCGAGCCGACCAGTTCGCCACCCGTCTGCACCGGCTGTTCAAGGTGGTGGTCCCGCACCGGCAGGGCCCCGTGGGCCCCCGGGACCACCTGAAGGAGGCCCAGCTGGCCCCCACCCCCGGACGCGAAGGTGGTGGGAGCGCGGCCGTGTTCCTGTCGCCGGTCCGCCAGGACTGGGCGCTGGTGGTGGTGGGCGGGCTCTCGGCCAGGGGCGCCCCGTACCACGTGTCCATGCGCGACCAGTACGGAACGTTCGCCTACGTGGGGACCGTCGGGAAGCTCGACTCGAGCGGCGACGCGTCCCTGTGGCACGAGTACGAGCAGCACCTGAACGGCTTCACCGACGTGATCGTGAAGGACCGGACCGGCCGGATCGTGCTGCAGGGCAGCATCGCGCCGACGCCGGTGGCGACGGCCACGCCGTAACCCTGCCCCTCAGGCCGAGAGCTTCTCCACCAGGTAGGCCAGGCTCTTCGGGTACCGGTACTCGATGCCCATGTGGGTCGCGTCGAACAGCTCCAGGAAGTGGTCGACGCCGAGCTTGGCGAGCTCCTCCGACACGGCCACCGTGCCGTTGTCCAGGTACCACTCGTCGCGGTTCCCGGCGTCGAGATAGATGGCCCGGAGCGACCGCACCGCGTCGGCCCGCTTCGGGATCATCCGCACGGGGTCCCATTCCAGCCACCGCTGCCACACCTCGTCGACGAGCTTCCCGGTGGAGGGCTCGTAGGGCAGGCGCACCGTCCCGTCCTCGTCCGCGGAGTAGCACGCCGCCATGCACCAGTCGTTCAGCAGCACGCCGTCCGAGTCCTTGCTGAACGCCGGCCGGGACCGGAAGTCGTCCCAGAACTTCTCGAACGAGCCCTGGTAGTCCTTGCGCAGCGCTCGCACGGACTCCCGGAACCCGGGCAGGTAGCACGCCTCGAACAGGGAGTCGCCGGCGTGGGACCCCAGCCCCGAGAACAGGTCCGGCCGGAGCAGCGGCGTGATCAGGGCGCCGTACCCTCCACTGGACTTCCCCTGGATCCCCCGCCGCTCGCGCGACGGATCGGTCCGGTAGTGCTGGTCGACGAACGGCACGATCTCGTCGCACAGGTAGTCGTGGTACCGGCCGGTCCCGGGGGAGTTGACGTACTGGCTTCCGCCCAGCGAGGTCCAGGCGTCGACGTACACCACGATGGCCGGCCCGATCGCACCGGAGGCCATGCCGGCGTCGGTCAGCTCCGGGAAGTTCAGGCGGAACGGGGTCCGGTTCCGCCACATGTCCAGCTGCCCGGTCAGGCCCTGGATGACGTAGATGCAGACGTAGCGCCGGTCCGGCTCGTCGTCGTATCCGGGGGGCAGGTACACCCACAGCGGCCGGGTGGCCGGGTCGCCCAGCGCGTTCCCGGCCAGGGCCCGGCTCTCGACGACGTGCTCGTCGATCCGACCGGCGAACTTCACGCTCCACGGCTTCATACGACCTCCCTCGTCCTCGCGCTGAAGGGGCGCCATCGTAGTCGACGTCCCCCGAGGGGCTGTCGGTCGGATCGGGGGATGGGGTGGCCGCCGCCGGGGACCGGAGGACGGCCGCTAGGCGACGTGGTCACCACTTGTTTGGTGCGCCCGGTGCCCGCCGTGTGGTGGGCCGGCGGCCGGAGATCGATCGAGACCTTCCCGGAGAGCCCGAAGTCCGGAGCGGTGGCCCCGGCCGGCATCCCGGTGAAGCTGATGGTGGCATCAACGGTCGCGGTGGAGGAGAACGACAGGACCCGGCCCTCGGCCGGATCGAACCAGCTCGTGTCCTCCTCGGTCACGGTGCCGTGGTAGCGGATCTGCGGGTTCACCCCGGACGGGAGCTGCGGCTCCTGTTTCCCCAGGGCCTGGAGGACCTTCGCCACGTCGAGGGTCAGGTCGAGCGGGATCGAGCCGTGTTCCTCGATGACGGCCGCCCGGACGCCGTGGAACGGCTGGTACCGAACCAGGGTCGCCACCAGCGACGCGTGGATGCCGTCGTCCGCACCGAACGGGGCCGGGACGGTGACGTCACGCGACCAGCTGTCCCCGGGCTCGACCGGGCCCTCCGGCAGCAGCGGAGCGACCTGGTCGCTTCCGGGAACCAGGTTGAACGTATCGGCCGCGGGGACCCCGGGAAGCGTGGCGGAAAGCACGTGTCCGTCCGGCGCGATGCGGATGGTCTGGCCCCGGATCGAGGCCGGCGGGATCGGCGTGCGGCGCCCGTTGACGGTAGCCGTCGCGTTCGAGAGGTGCAGCTTCAGCGTCGCGACGCCGACCCGTCGATGGAGACGACCTTCATCCGGACGCCCGCGCTGATGTCGGCCTGGAGGGGGACGCTCCTGCCCGCGGCCGTGGCGGTCAGATCGAGGGACATGTGCATCAGGTACCGCCAGCTGGCACCCTGCTGGAAGCTCATGGCCAGGGCGGTCCCGCCGGTGCTTCCGTCCCGGCCGAAGAAGAACACCACGGCCGCCGCGGCGATCGCGACCACCAGGCCGAGGGCCAAGGCGATCCGCATGAACGACCGCCGGCCCGACGGCGCCTTCGAGGACTGCGCCACCCACGACGCCGAGAGCTCGGCCACCGGGGCAGGGGCCGGGGGCGGCGGGACCGGGATGGGGGGAGGCTCCGGGAGCGGCAGCGCCTCGAAGATGCCCACGGTGGCGGGCGGTGGCGTCGCGGCCGGGGCGGCTTGGGCGCCCTGGGCGCCCCGGGCCTCCGGTTCCGCTCGGGCGGGCCGGGCGTCGGGAGGCCCGCTCACGCCGGAGCCCGGAGCCACGCCCGAGCCGCGCGGGCGGGTCTCCCGATGCTCCCAATCGAAGGGGTCCACCCGAGTAAGGTCGTCCGGCCGGCCGGCCCACTTGAGCGCGCTGGATATGATCCGGCCGGTGGCGCAGTTCTCGGACCTCGTGGGAATCGGCCTGGCCGGCGGCCAGGGGGTCCGCGCTCGCCCCCTCACCCTGAAGGCCCCCGGGTACCTGCGGTCCAAGGCTGCCATGTCGTTCCTGGGCAGGCGGCTGATCCGCTGGGTGATGCAGATCCTGACCACCGAGGGGATGAAGGACTTCTACATCATCGCCCACGGCAAGGAGAACCGGTACCAGATCAAGGTCATGATCGGCTACGGGGATGAATTCGGCGTGAACGTGATGTACTCGCCGGTGAAGTTCGACGTGCTCACCACGGGCAGCGCGGACTCCACGCTTCGCATGCTCGAGTACTGGGACCTCGTCGGACCCTCCCTCGTGTTCCCGACGGATTCCATCATCGACTTCGACCTGAAGCCCATGTACCGGGCCCATATGGAGTCCGGGGCCACCGTGACGGTGGCCGCCATGACCCGGGCGCCGGATCAGGTGGCCGAGAAGTACGGCCTGATGCTGACCACGCCCGAGGGCCGGATCCGAGAGTTCGTGGAGAAGCCGACCCTGGCCGAGCTCCGTGAGCACTTCGCCGTGCACGAGGAGAGTGAGTTCGACCGGCTCCCCCTGCTCACCAACGCGGGCTTCTACCTGATCGACGCGAAGGCCCTGCGCGAGGTGTCCGGCAACGCGGAGATCGCATCGCTGCGCCGATCGCGCCTCGACTTCGGCAAGGACCTGCTGCCGTGGCTGGTCGGCAACGGCCATCCGGTGTACGCGCACACGGTGCGGCGGATCGGCGATCTCGGGAACGTCGAGGACTTCCTGGACACCATGGTGGATGCCCTGCACGGCAGGTTCGAGTCGGTTTCGCGCCTGCTGGGGCCGCCCTTCGATCCCGACCGCCGGGTGTGGATCGCCCCCGAATCGCTGGGCATGCGTGACGCGCTGAGCGGCAAGACCCTGATGGAGAAGTTGGAGGAGGGGCTGGTGACCATCGGTCCGGCCGTGCGAATCGGCCGCTATTGCGAGATCGGTCCGGGCGTGGTGATCACGGAGTCGAACCTGGACGACGACATCGAGGTGCGGGAGGGAGCGTTCATCTCCCGCTCGCAGGTTCGCGACGGCGCCATGATCGGGCCGAGCGCCGTGCTCCGCGACGTGGTCATCGGGTCGATGAGCGAGATCCGCTCCGAGCCGTCCAACCCCACCCTGATCGAGCGGGACGTCGCGCTGGGAGACGAGGTGGTGGTCCACGCGGGGGTCCATCTGGCCGGCGACGTCGCGGTCTACCCGCGCCTGAAGATCCCGGCCGGCATCTCGGTGCCGGCGGGGACCGACCTCACCGGCCCCGACGACGTCCTGCGATACCTGTGATGCGGTTCGGCCTGGCCCTGCCCCACTACGACTTCTCCGGGCCGGACCCGGGGCCGGTGACGTTCGAGCGCCTGCGCGACGTGACGCAGCTGGCGGAGCGCCTGGGGTTCTCCTCGGTCTGGGTGTCGGACCACTTCTTCCTGCGGCTGACCCGGTACGGCGGGGGACCGGAGGTGCACGGCTCGGCCGAGCCCATGGTCACCCTGGCCGCCCTGGCCATGGCCACGGAGCGCATCCGGCTGGGCACGCTGGTCCTGTGCTCGTCGTTCCGTCACCCCGGGATCGTCGCCAAGATGGCCACGGCCGTGGACCTGCTGTCCGGCGGCCGCCTCGACCTCGGGATCGGGGCGGGCTGGTACCAGGAGGAGTACGAGGCCTTCGGGTACCCGTTCGGGTCCGTGGGGGAGCGCTTCGAGATCCTCGAGGAGACCTTCGAGGTGCTCGGGCTGCTGTTCGGCGAGGGCCCGGCATCGTTCCAGGGCAAGCACTTCCGGCTGGACGGCGCGTACAACAGGCCGGCCCCCGATGCCCCGCCGCCCATCTGGCTGGGGGCCAAGGGCGGACCGCGGGCCCTCCGCCTGGCCGCCCGCCACGCCGACGGCTGGAACACCGTGTGGCGGTGGACGGTGCAGGACTATGCGGACCGGGTAAACGAGGCCCGGGGGATCTGCGAGGAGGTGGGCCGGGACCCGCAGACGCTCCGGCGCTCCGTCGGGCTGTACGCCCTGGTCGGTGAGGACCGGGCGGACCTGGAATCCCGGTACGCGGCCATGCAACGGTGGGCCCCTGGCGGCGCCATCGACGCGGTTTCCCTGGAGGAATGGGCCACTGGCGCGCTGGTGGGAACGCCCGAAGACGTTCGCCGAACGGCGGTCCAATTCGAGGAATTGGGGGTGGAGGAGCTGATCGTCTCGCTGGGTCCGCTTCCCTTCAGCGTGTACGACCGGTCGGCCGTCGAGGCGTTCGCCGAGACGGTGATGGTGAACCCCTCGCCGCGCTGACATGGAGGTCCTGGAGGCGGCCATCACCGTCCTGCGCGAGGAGGGCATGCCGCTGCACTGGACGGTGATCCAGGACCTCGCGCTGCGACGGGGCTATCTTGATCCGTTCACGCAGCGGAACATCCGCCAGGAACTGGTGGCCGCGCTGTCCCGCGCGGCTCGCCAGGGCGTGCTGGAGCGCGAGGCCAAAGGCGTGTATCGGCTCCCCTGAGCCGCCCGCAATCCAGCCGTACGCCGCACCGGGGCGAGCAGCACCGAGGCGGGAAATGTGATCGATTGGGTTGGGGCCGGCGGTTAGGAGGCCGTGGCGGTCGCAGTCTTGCGGGGACGGCCCCGCGGGCGCTTGGCCTGACCCACAGACGCAGTCGCCACCACGCCGCGCCGCCGGCCGGGCCGCGGACGCCTGGCCCCCGCGGTCAGCTCGGCCACGTGCCGGTCGCACAGGTCCTTGGCCCAGCTTCGCCGGCCGACCTTGATCGTCGCAGTCTGGGTCGCGGGCTGACCACACACATCACAGACCAGAATGGTCCGTTCGCCCATGGATCACTCCTTCCCGGGGGGGTAGGGCTACGTGCGCGCAAGCATAGTGGAATGTTGCATATCTTGCAGAGGATTCGCTCGTATTCGGCCTGCCGAGGTGGCGCCGGGACCCCCAATGGGCGCACGATACCGGTCGAGACTACCGCCGATACGCGACCCGCGAGATCCGGTCGAGCTTCTCGAACTCGTGCTGGGCCTCGATGTATCGGACGGTGCCGGAGCGCGATCGCATCACCATGGAGGACGTGACCGCGCCGGACGCCGAGTAGCTGACGCCCTTCAGTAGCGCGCCGTTGGTGATCCCCGTCGCCGCGAAGAACACGTCCTGTCCCGACACCAGATCGTCGGTGGTGAGCACGGCATCGATGTCGTAGCCGCCGTCGAGCAGCTGCTGCCGCTCGTCGTCGTTGCGCGGGTACAGGCGTCCCTGCATTCCGCCGCCCATGCATTTCAGGGCGCCGGCCGCGATCACCCCCTCGGGCGTCCCCCCGATCCCCATGAGCATGTCGATGCCCGACGCGGGCAGCGCGGAGGCGATGGCGGGAGCGACGTCGCCGTCGGTTATCAGAAACACCCGGGCCCCCACGTCGCGGACCCGGGAGATCATCTCCTGGTGGCGGTCCCGGTCCAGGATCACCACCGTGATCTCCTCGGCCGACACCCCCTTGGCCTTGGCCACCCGGCGGACGTTCTCCTCCGGCGGGGCCGTGATGTCCAGGGCGTCCAGGGTCTCGGGGCCGGTGGCCACCTTCTCCATGTACACCGCCGCGCCCGGGAAGAACATGGTGCCCCGCTCGGCCAGCGCCACCACCGACAGGGCGTTCGGCTGCCCTACCGACGTGAGCAGGGTCCCGTCGATGGGGTCGACCGCCACGTCCACGGCCGGGCCGGAGCCGTTGCCAACCGGCTCCCCGTTGAACAGCATCGGCGCTTCGTCCTTCTCGCCCTCGCCGATCACGATGACGCCGTTCATGGCCACGGTGTCGAGCATCAGGCGCATCGCGTCGACGGCCGCCTGGTCCGCGGCCTCCTTGTCCCCCCGGCCCACCCACCGGCCCGCCGCGAGCGCGGCGGCCTCGGTCACCCGGACCAGCTCGAGGGCGAGGTTGCGATCCGGCCGCTCCTGTTCCATCAGCACAACACCTCCAGTACGTGGCGGGGGTCATGGCCCTCGAACAGCACCCGGTACACGGCGAGGTGGTAGGGAAGGTCGAGCCGGGCCTCGGTGATCAGCCGGTGGACGTGGCGGGCGTTGTCCAGGCCCTCCACGGTGAGGCCCCGCTCCCGCATGGTGTGCACGACCTCCTCCGGCTTCCCACCCTCGCCCACCAGCTCGCCGAACAGCCGGTTGCGGCCGCCCAGGCCGGTGACCACGATGTCGCCGAAGCCGGGAAGCCCCAGCGCCGTCTCGGCGCGGCCGCCCAGGGCCACCACCAGCGTGGCGAGCTCCGAGGCCGCCCGCACGAACAGCGCCGCCTTGGCGTTCTGCAGGGGCAGGGTCCGGAGCTTGGACAGGCCGTCCAGGATGCCCAAGCCGATCGCGGACACGTTCTTGACCACCGCGCAGTACTCCACCCCCAGCACGTCGTCGCTGAAGGTGATCTGGTAGTGGCGGTCCGCGACGGGTTCTCCTGCCGCGCGGGCGGCCCCGACCGTCTGCCCCGCCCACACCACGGCGGAGGGCGACCCTTCGGCCAGCTCGGGGGCCAGGCACGGTCCGCCCACGGCGACGATCGACCCGACGGGGAGCTCTTCCCGGTAGATGGCCGAGGCGCGCGCGCCGGTCTCCGTCTCCAGCCCCTTCGCCACCGAGACCGCCGAGTGGGCCCCCTCCACCACCCCGGCCACCATGCGGGCCAGCGACCTGGCGCCGTCGGAGTGGGCCGCCATGACGGCAACCTCCACGCCGTCAGCGGCGGAAGGCAGCTCGTCCGGCCCGAACAGCGCGACGCCGGCGGGGAGGTGCTCGGGCAGCGACGGGTGGCGGCCCTCGCTCTTCATTGCCTCGAACACCTTGCGGTCGTGGGGGTTGGCCCACAGCGCGACGTCCTGGCCCTTCCGGGCGGCGTGCATGGCGAGCGCCGTACCCATCGCGCCCGCTCCGAAGACGGTGATTCGTGCCATGGCCGCCAAACCATAATGGTCGCCATGCCAGGGCGGCATCTTCCGACGGCCCCGGTGCCGGAGGGGCTTCCGGCCCGGGCCGTCCCGTCGCGCCTCGACTACCCCCTGCTCGCGCTGGGCGTGGTGGCGGTGTCGTTCTCGGCCGTGCTCATTCGGTGGGCGGACGCACCGGGGCTGTCGGTGGCCCTGTGGCGCGTCACCATCGCCGCTGTCTTGGTGGTGCCGCCAGCCATCGTCCGGCACCGGGACGAACTCCTCCGGCTCACCAGGAGAGAGGTTCTCCTGGCCGTAGCCTCCGGGGCCATGCTGGCCGTGCACTTCGCCACGTGGATCCCGTCGCTGTCGTACACCACCGTGGCGGCGAGCGTCGTGCTGGTGACCACCCAGCCGGTGTGGACGGCGCTGGCCGGGCGGGCGCTGGGGGAGCGGCTGCCGGCGGCGGCCCTGGGCGGGATCGCCGTGGCCCTGGTGGGGGCGGCGGTGGTGTCCGGGGGCGACTTCACCGTGTCGTCCCGGGCGGCGTTCGGCGACGCCCTGGCCCTGGCCGGCGCGGTCGCGGCGGCCGGCTACTTCCTGGTGGGCCGGAGCCTCCGGCAGCGCTTGTCGCTGCTCCCGTACGTGGCCATCGTGTACACGTCCTGCGCGATCCTGCTGGTGCCGGCCGTGGCCGTGGCGGGCCAGCCGTTCGCCGGCTTCCCGGCCCGGACCTGGGGCCTGTTCGCGCTGATGGCCCTGGTGCCGCACATCATGGGCCACACCGTCTTCAACTATCTGCTCCGCCACATCGAGGCCACCGTCGTGGCCATCGCCATCATGGGCGAGCCCGTCGGCGCCTCCCTGCTGGCCTTGGCCATCTTCGGCGAGGTCCCCCGGTGGACCGCGGTGGCGGGGGGCGGGCTGGTCCTGGCCGGCATCTACGGGGCCATCACCCGCAGCCGCCGGGTGGAGGCGGCGCCGGTGGAGTGACGTCTCGGGCCGGGGCCTGCAGCGGTGCGACCCGAGCCTTTGGTTCCCGGCCCGACCGACCGATACGTGAGCGGTGAGCGTCCTGCTCGCCCCGTCGAGCACGTCCCCCCGGAGCCGGCGGCGGCTGACCGGCCGGATCGCCGGCCTGTCGCTGGCCGGGGGCGGGGTCGTCACACTTCTGTCGCTCTCCGTCGCCCCCCAGGACGCCCAGGAGCTGGGGCTCTTCCTCGTGGCGATCGCGGCCATGGTGCTGGGCGGCGTGGCCTGGCTCCTGCCCTGGCAGCGGTGGCACTGGTCCGCCACCCTGTCCGTGATCCCCGTGGCCTTCGCCCTGATCGCCCTGCGGAACTTCTTCTCCCCGGTGACCGTGGCCCCCAGCGTGTTCTTCGTGGTGACCTTCGCCTGGATCGGCGTCGGCTACCGGCGGTTCACCTCCCTGCTGTTCGCCCCGCTGGCCACGGCGGCCTACCTCCTGCCGTTCGTGGCCCGCTCCGGAGTGCCCGCCGACTACCGTTCGGCGGCCGTGGTGATCCCCGCCTGCGTGCTGATCGGCGAGACCATGGCGTGGATCGCCGAGCGGCTGCGCCGGACCGAGCGCGCCCTCCGGGACAGCGAACGACGGTATGCGGAGGCCTACGAACGGGAGCGCGAGGCCGTCCAGCGGCTGGACGCGCAGGACCAGGCCAGGAACGCGTTCCTCACGGCGGTGGCGCACGAGCTTCGGACGCCGGCGGCCGCGGTGCTGGGGTTCGCCTCCACCCTGGAACGGGTGGATCTGTCGCTGTCGGACGAGGAGCGGACCGAGATGGTCCACCGGCTGGCCCGGAGCGCCCGGCGCCTGCACCGGCTGCTGGCCGACCTCCTCGACCTGGACCGGATCGCCCGGGGCCTCCTCGCCCCCGACCTCCAGGAGATCGACCTGGAGCCGGTCGTGCGGGAGGCCGTGGCGCTGAGCGAGATCCCCGACCACCCCGTCGACGTCCGGACGGAGCCGGTGGTGGCCCGGGCAGACCCCGTCCAGGTGGAGCGCATCGTGGAGAACCTGCTGACGAACGCGGCCCGCCACACGCCGGCGGGAACGCCAGTGTGGGTGGACCTTCGCGAGCGGGACGGCGGCGCGCTGCTGGCGGTGGAGGACGCCGGGCCGGGCATCCCGGACGGGATGCGCCGGGCCATCTTCGAACCGTTCAGCCAGGGTCCGAGCGTGCCCCAGCACGCGCCGGGCGTGGGGGTCGGCCTGACCGTGGTCGCGCAGTTCACGCGGCTCCAGGGGGGCCGGGTGTGGGTGGAGGAGCGTCCCGGGGGCGGCGCACGGTTCCTGCTGTTCCTGCCGGGAGCCGTCGGGACGGCCTCCCCACCGGGTCGACCCGTCTCGGCCGGAAGGCCCGTCGCGCTGGCGCCCTGACCCACTCGCGCCCTCCCACGGCCGGGACCGCACGCGATCCAACTACGATACGGCGGTGACCTCGCCGGAACCGGAGCGGGAGCGGCCGCCGATCACCCTCGCGGAGTACGAGGAACGGGCCCGCCAGGTCCTCCCCCGGATGGCGTTCGATTACTTCGCCGGCGGCGCGGAGGACGAATGGACCATCCGGGAGAACCGCGCTGCGTTCTCGCGGTACGTCCTGCGACCGCGGGTGCTGGTGGACGTCTCGTCGCGCTCAAACGCCACCACCGTGCTCGGGCAGGTGGTGTCGCTGCCGGTCCTGGTCGCGCCGACCGCGCTGCACGGTCTGGCCGACCCCGAGGGTGAGGTGGCCACGGCCCGGGCCTCCGCCGCGGTCGGGTCGGTGCTGGTCCTGTCCACCCTGTCCTCGCGGACCATCGAGGAGGTGGCCGAAGCGGCCTCAGGCGGGCGGCGCTGGTTCCAGCTGTACGTCCAGCGGGACCGGGACCTCACCGCCGAGCTGGTGAAGCGGGCGGACGCCGCCGGATACTCCGCGATCATGCTGACGGCGGACCTTCCGGTGGTCGGCGCCCGGGACCGCGACATCCGCAACGACTTCCAGCTGCCGGGCGACGTGCGGTACGTGAACATGCGGGTGCAGCGGCCTCCCGAGGGACGCGGCTCGGGGCTGGCGGCGTTCATCGGGTTCCAGGGGGACGCGTCGCTCGACTGGGACGACGTGCCGTGGCTCCGCTCGCTCACCGACCTCCCGTTCGTGCTGAAGGGCGTGGTGCGGGCGGAGGACGCCCGCCGGGCGGTCGAGGCCGGGTTCGAGGGGCTGGTGGTGTCGAACCACGGCGGCCGGCAGCTCGACGGGACCGTGGCGTCGATGGATGCGCTGCCGGAGGTGGTGGAGGCGGTGGGGGGCGCTGTCGAGGTCATGGTGGACGGGGGCGTGCGGCGGGGCTCCGACGTGCTGAAGGCGCTGGCGGTCGGAGCGCGGGCCGTGCTGCTGGGGCGGCCCGTCCTGTGGGGGCTGGCGGTGGGCGGGGAGGACGGCGTCCGGCGGGTCCTGTCGCTGCTGGGCGCCGAGCTCGACATCGCCATGGCCATCGCCGGGTGCGCGACGGTCGCCGACATCACGCCCGATCTGGTGGCCAGGGTCGGCGGCTGAGGTCTCGGAGGTGGACTTCGAGCTCACGCCCGAGCAGGAGATGGTCCGCCGGACCGCCCGGGAGTTCGCGGAGCGCGAGATCGCGCCGTTCGCCCGGGAATGGGACCGCGAGGAGCGCATGGACCGGGCCGTCGTGGGGAAGCTGGCCGCGGTGGGGTTCCTGGGCGCGCCGATCCCCGAAGCGTACGGGGGGATGGGCCTGGACAACCTGTCGTACTGCCTGGTGGTGGAGGAGATCGGGAAGGCGGACTCCAGCGTCCGCGGCGTGATCTCGGTGAACGTGGGGCTGGTGGCCAAGACCGTGCTGGAGTGGGGGACCGAGGAGCAGAAGCGGGCATGGCTCCCGCGGTTGTGCTCGGGCGAGGCCCTGGGGTGCTTCGCGCTCACGGAGCCCGGCCACGGGTCGGACGCCGCCGCGCTGGAATCGCGGGCCGAACGGGAGGGCGACGATGGCGCTTGGCGGATCAGCGGCTCCAAGATGTTCATCACCAACGGCGGCTGGGCCGGGGTGGCGCTGGTGTTCGCCCGGACCGGCGGTCCCGGCCCGAAAGGGGTCACGGCCTTCCTGGTCCCCACGGACGCGCCGGGGTTCGAGGCGCGGCCGGTGACGGGGAAGCTCGGGCTGCGGGCCCAGAACACCGCCGAGCTGCACCTGGACGGCGTCGGCGTTCCGGACGCCCACCGTCTGGGTGGGGAGGGCGAGGGGTTCGCGGTGGCGATGTCGGCGCTCGACAACGGCCGGATGTCCCTGGCCGCCGGCTGCGTGGGGATCGCCCAGGGCTGCCTGGAGGCCAGCATCGCCTACGCCCGGGAACGCTCGCAGTTCGACCGGCCCATCGCCCGGTTCCAGCTGGTGCAGGAGTTGATCGCGGACATGGCCGTGGAGACCGAAGCCGCCCGCATGCTGGTGTGGCGGGTGGCGGCGCTGGCCGACGCCGGCACGCAGCATCGGCTCGAGTCGTCCTACGCGAAGTACTTCGCCAGCGAGGTGGCTGTGCGCGCCGCCAACGCCGCCGTCCAGGTCCACGGCGGCTACGGCTACGTCGACGAGTTCCCGGTCGGGAAGTACCTCCGCGACGCCCGGGTCACCACGCTGTACGAAGGCACCAGCCAGATCCAGAAGCTCATCATCGGCCGGGCCCTCACCGGCGAAAGCGCGTTCACGTGAGACGGTCCGCGGCCGTGGTGCTGCTTGGGGTGATGGTGCTTGCCGGCTGCGCTCGGACGAGCCCGAAGTCGATCGCGCTGGAGGTGCACAGGCGGGGAGCGCTTCCGCAGGCGTCGTGCGCTCCGGCAGAGGCTCCACGCCCGGTTGGCTGCATCGCGGCGGCGCTTCGCCCGCGCCACCAGCTGGCCATCCAGCTGAACGGGAGCGGCTCGTGCCCGATGGTGCCGGTGGGGCTCTCGGTCCTCGGTCCGAGCCACGTCCGTGTCAGCACGAGCGACGACTATGGAGACAGCATCTGCACGGCCGACTTCGGTCCGGCCGTCAGCGTCATCGCCCTGCCCACCTCGGTTGACACGACCGGTCCGATCACGGTCGATGTCGACCTGCTCCCAGGACCGGGCGACGCGTGGACCACGGAGCACCGCGTGACCGTCGTCGTGGCGCTGGCGGGCTAGACGGCGACCTTCTGGGCCACGAAGTCCTTCAGCATGCGGTACTGGCTCTCGCCGTCCAGGCCCGCCTCCTGCATGACGCGGTTGCCGGGGCCGCTGCCCAGGAAGTGGCCCTTGCGGAAGGGGTGCAGCGACGCCTGCCGGCCACGCTCCGACGTGACCCACCGGTACAGCGTGGGCAGCGTGAAGTCGGTGATCCCCACGGCCACGGCGGCCGTCGAGGCCGGGAAGATCCATTCGCGCTCCTCGGGCCGGAGGGAGTCGAACAGCTCGGCGCTCGCCACGGAGTAGACCTCCAGGTCGATCCCGTCCTCCAGGAGTCGGGGAAGGGCTTCCTGGAGGAACGCGTAGGTGACGGCGCTCCCTTGCAGGACCACGGTCCCGTCTGGCTCGCCGGATGCCTCCCGCAGCCGGTACACGCCGGTCCGGGCGGCGGTCGCCGGCGCCAGGCCGAGCGTCTCCCGGTCCAGCACCGTCTCGGTTGGCCGGGTCACGAACGGGATCAGCACCGCGGGCCGGTGGTCTAGGGCCGCGGTGACCAGGGTCCAGATCTCGGCCGGGTCCCACGGGGTCAGGGTGATGGCCGTGCCGTGCGGGAAGTTCTCCTGCACCAGCTGCAACGGCTGGGGGTCGGCGTGGGTGGGGCCGTCCTCGCCGGTCTTCAGCCCGGCGTGGGCGGCGATCAGGATCATCGTGGGGTACGGGTCGCCGAACACCGAGAGCCGGGCCTGCGCGGCGATCGCGTGCAGCCGCGCAGAGACATGCCCGAGCGCGGCGATGAAAGCCCCGTACGACGATCCGACCCCGATGTGCCGCCCGTACGTGGACAGGCCCGAAAGGATCCCCGACATGGCGTCCTCGCAGATCCCACCGGTCGTGATCAGCCGGGACTCGGGGTTCGCCTGCAGCTCGAGGAACCCGCCGGGGAACCCAGCCGCGACCCCTTCCACGCTGGTCGAGCCGAGCAGGTCCGCGGCCGCCGACAGCGCCGCCGCTGGCCCGGTTGTAGTGGTTCAGGACCCGCCCCAGCTCGCCCCGCAGCGTGGTCTTCGTTCCCGGAGCGAGGATGAGGCCCTCGGGAACGGTCTCCGCGGCCCGGGGCCGCCCGGCCAGCGAGTACACGGTCTCCACGTCCGGTGCCCCGTCACGGGGTCGCCGCTTCAGGGCATCCAGCCGCTTCTTCGAGTCGCGGAGCCGCCCAGCGAAGAACGCGACCATCTCCTCCTCGTGCTCGAGGACGCTTCGCACCACGGCCAGCGAGTTCCACAGGCACCGCTCCAGGATGGCGCCGCCCCCGTCGCGCAGGCACGGCGGCGCGGACGGGTCGGCGCACCCCTGCAGGGACTTGCCGAACTTCCACAGGAACGGCGCCATGGCGTCGTAGAACTGGGGCGAGCAGAGCTTGTGGCCGGCGCCGTGGGACAGGCGCCCCTCGATGCCGTACCGCCAGCCCTTCACCGTGGAATACACGATGGCGGTGGGCTGGCCGGTGTCGAAGGCAAGCGCGCGGCGCTGGGCCGCCACGACCTGCTGGAAGTCCTTCCCGTCGGGGACGCGGATCACGTTCCAGTCATGCAGCCAGAACAGCTCGGCGGGGTCCCACTGCACGTAGTCGCCGGGGACGTCGCCGTCCCGGCACACGTGGTTGGAGTCGATGGAGGCCTGGTTCCAGTCCAGGTGGACCACGGTGTTGTCCAGGCGGATGGTGCCGGCCGCGGCCAGGGCCTCGGCCACCCGGCCGGGGGTCAGCCCGCCCTCGCCCTCCACGATGTGGATGCGGGGAGCGCCGGGGCCGTACGTGTCCCGGGCCCCCAGGGCCAGCCCGAGCGAGGACGCCATGCCCACCCCCGAGGCGCCGGTGGCCAGCCGGACGAACGGCGTGGCCGGCGTGGGGTGGCCGTCCAGGGCCTTGACCTCGAAGTCGCGGAACAGGGGCGTGTCCTGCACCGGGTTGCGGCGGAACCCCAGCAGGTCCTCCAGCCGGATCCGCAGCCGGAGGTCCCAGGGCAGCAGGTCGGGCGCGCCGATGCGGAGGATCTCGGTGCGCAGGGCCCACATCGCGTACAGCCCTAGGGCCTTGTGCCCGGCGGCGTACGAGATGACGTCGGCGTCGGCCCGGCCGGGCTCGGTGACGTCGTAGTCCATCGCGTCGAACAGGGCCGCGGCCACCATGCGTCCCGACGAGATGGAGCCCCCGGGATGCCCGGACATGGGCGCGTAGTTGTACAGGGCCGCGCACAACGACCGGTAGATGAGGTCGAGCTTCTCGAAGTGGCCCCGGTCCTCGTCCGAAAGCGGGTACCCGCGCTCGCGGACCTCGTCCTCGATGTCCACGTAGGCGCCCCGTCGTGTCCCCAGCCTGATTCCCATCGCCGTCTCCTTCGGGAAGCTCTCCATGCGAGCGTCGCGACCTGAGCGAGGCCTGCTGCGATCGTCCCAGTAGGTGGTCGCCGCCCGTACCGCCCTTCGGCCCTTCCTGAGGGGGACGGTCGACCCACCGGACGTCCGGGTAGCATGGCCCGCCCATGGGCGGGATCGACCTGCACGCGCACACCAGCCGATCCGACGGGACGTTCACCCCGGCGGAGCTGGTGCGGCTGGCCTTGGACCGCGACCTCGACGTCGTCGCGGTGACCGACCACGACACCACCGAGGGGCTGGACGAGGCACTGGAGGCGGCCGGCGGCACGACGCTGGAAGTCGTCCCCGGGGTCGAGTTCTCCGCGATCTACGAGGGGTCGAGCATCCACGTCCTGTGCTACTGGATGGACCGGGACGACCGCGCGCTCCAGGAAGAGCTGCAGCGGCTGCGGGACGACCGGTTCCGCCGGGGGGAGCGGATGGTGGAGAAGCTGCAGGCCCTGGGCTATCCGGTCTCGTTCGACCGGGTGCGGGAGATCTCCGGCGGGCGGAACATCGTGCGGCCCCACGTGGCCCAGGCCCTGGTGGAGGCCGGTGTGGTGGCGACCGAGGAGGACGCGTTCACGGAGGCGCTCATCGCCGACGGCGGGCGGGCCGACGTGCCCAAGCATGCCCTGCACCCGCTGGACGCCCTGGAGCTGATCCGCGCGGCCGGCGGCGTGTGCGTGCTGGCCCACCCGGGGATGTGGGCGAGCCAGCAGTCGGTGCCGAACGGCCTCATCGAGGCCATGGCGGAGCGCGGGATGGCCGGGCTGGAGGCCGACCACCCGGACCACACCCCCGAGCAGCGGGCGTACTACCGGCGGCTGGCCGGCGACCTCGGCCTGGTGGCCACCGGCGCCAGCGACTGCCACGGGACCCGGTACGATCCCGTTCGCCTCGGGACGGTGACCACGGATCCCCTCCAGTTCGCGGCGCTCAGGGGTCGCGCCGAGCGGTCCACCCTGGGCTGAGCCAGCGGGGAGCCGGGATCAGGCCCGGATCAGCACCACCACGGTGGTCAGCACCAGGGTGAGGATGATGGTCAGGAACACCACGGCGTGGTACTGGGATGGGCTGGGGCTGGGCAGGCCGGCCGGGTTGCACTGGCGGCACACCGAACGGCCCCACGGGACCGTGACCCCGCACCGCACGCACCGATCGTAGAGGCGTCTCATCCGGATCCCGAGCCTACTCCCGGCGCCGCCTCATCGGTGCGGGCCGTGCCCCCACTGCCGACCCACGTCCATGAACCAGCCCATCGCCGCGCTCACGAACAGCACCGCTCCCACCAGAAGCAGCCATGGGCTGACGGTGGCGCCGAGGGCCAGCCCCACCGCTGCGAGCGAGAACACGAACGGCCATATGGTCGGACCGACGTGGGGCTCCTCAGCCACGCCGGCCGGCTCTCCCGCCTCTCCCGCCGACGCTCGGATAGCCCGTCGCACATAGGAACCCACGTAGGCGAAGCACGCCGATGCGATCAGCAGCAGCGGGGCGCCCACGTACTCGTGTGCCGTCACCGTGTAGGCGATGCCGGCGACCCCCAGGAACACGGCCAGCCCGAGCGCGATCCTGGCGTACATGCTCACGTCACGGCCCCTTGGTGTACACGGAGACCAGGAGGTAGAAGGCCACGTAGATGACGATCGACACGACCACCACGAAGTGCCAGTAGATGGCCATCGCCTCGGCCGACTCGTGCCGGATCATGGTGAGCTGGCCCGTGAGCGATCGCGTCAGGACCATCACCAGGAACACCACCCCGCCCACCACGTGGGCCAGGGCGACGCCCGTCATCACGTAGAACAGCGAGCCGAACAGGCCGTTCGAGATGCTGAAGTCGACCTGCGAGTACCCGGCCAGCTGGAGGGCCACGAACCCGATCCCGAGCACGAGGGTCGATGCCATCCACCGGTTCAACCCCCTGGTGTCCCCCCGGCGAATCGCCCGCAGGCCGAGCTGCACGGACAGGCTGCTCGCGACCATCAGGACGGTGGCCACGGTGGGCAGCGCCAGCGCCGGGACCACGACGCCGCGGGGCGGCCACACCCGCGCGGACGAGTACGCGATGGCGTAGATGGCGAAGAACGCGGCGAAGAACATGGCCTCGGAGGCCACGAACAGCACCATCCCCAGCACCGGGCTGCTGGTGCCGCGAACCGCCCGCTCGTCGGCCTGGAGGTCCGCGGTGCTCACGTTCCGGCCTCCCTCGCCCTCCGCATTGCCGCCCGCGCGTCGTACACGGGCCGGGCCGACCGGATCTCGGGGAGCTCGTCGAAGTTATGGGGCGGCGGGGGCGAGGACGTCGCCCATTCCAGCGTGTTTCCGCCCCACGGGTCGGCGGGCGCGGTGCGCGGCTTGCGGAGCGTGGTGACCACGTTGACCAGGAAGACCGCCATGGCCGCGGCGATGACGAACGCGCCCACGCTCGACGTGAAGTTCCACAGGTTCCAGCCACGGTTCGGCGCGTAGTCGGCGACCCGGCGAGGCATGCCCTCCAGCCCCAGGATGTGCATGGGGAAGAACGTGAGGTTGAACCCGATGAACTGGAGCCAGAACTGCCACAGCCCGAGCTTCCTCGACAGCATCCGGCCGGTGATCTTGGGGAACCAGTAGTACAGCCCGGCCATGACCCCGAACACGGTCCCTCCGAACAGCACGTAGTGGAAGTGCGCCACCACCCAGTAGGTGTCGTGGATGGCGAAGTCCATGGCCGGCGCGGCCATCCACACGCCGTCGATCCCCCCGATCAGGAACAAGGACACGAACCCGAGCGCGAACATCATGGGCGGCTCGAACCGGAGCTTGCCCTTCCACAGGGTGGCCAGCCAGTTGAAGAACAGGACGCCCGTGGGGATCGAGATCATCTCGGTGGTGATGCTGAAGAACGACAGCTGGACCTGGCCGGTCACGAACATGTGGTGGGCCCACACGGTGAACGAGAGCGCCGTGATCAGCAGGAAGGCGAGCACGACCCCGCGATAGCCGAACAGCGGCTTGCCGGAGAACACCGGGAGGATCTCGCTGACGATGCCCCAGGCCCCCAGGATCAGCATGTAGACCTCAGGGTGGCCGAAGAACCAGAAGATGTGCTGCCAGTAGATGGCGCTGCCGCCCCTGGTGGGGTCGAAGAACACTGCGCCCAGGTGGCGCTCTGCGAACAGCATCACCAAGCCGGCCGTGATCACCGGCGTGGCCAGGACCACCAGCAAGGACGTGGCCAGGATGCTCCAGCAGAAGATGGGCATCCGCATCATGCTCATCCCGGGTGCGCGCATCCGGAGGATGGTCACGATGAAGTTGATGGCGCCCAGGATCGACGCCGCTCCCACCAGCAGCAGGCCGGCGATCCACAGGTCCTCGCCGCTTTTCAGTTGAAGGGACAGCGGGGCGAAGTTGGTCCATCCGGCGGCAGGCGCACCGCCCTTGGCCAGGAACCCGAGAAGGAGAGTCAACCCTCCCACCGGGAGGAGCCAGAACGACAGTGCGTTGACCCTCGGGAACGCCATGTCCAGCGCGCCGATCTGGAGCGGGACGAAGTAGTTCCCGAACCCCGCCAGCATCGGGAAGATGAACAGGAAGATCATCAGGGTCCCGTGCTCGGTGAACACCTGGTTGTAGGCACGGGCACTCAGGAACTGTGTGCCGGGACGGGCCAGCTCCGTCCGCATGAGCAGGGCCAGGATCCCGGCGATGAAGAAGAACGAGAGTGAGTTGACGAAGTACAGGATCCCGATCTTCTTGTGGTCGGTGGTGGTCAGCCAGTCGAGCAGGCGGCCCCGCGGCTGCGGAGCCAGGGCGTGAGGGCGAACCTCAGTGACCGCCATCGATCATCCCCCGTTGTTCCCGCCGCCCGGAGGCGGGGGAGGTCCGGCCACGATGAACGCGCCGGCCATGGCCACCCCGTGCACGTCGCACTGGAAGTAGTAATGGCCGGGTGGGAGCGACGAGACCTGTGACACCTGGAACGACTTGGTGGCAACGCCCGGGAACTTCCCCGTCTGGAACAGCTCGCCCTTCTTCGCGATGGAGTCCTTCAGGCTGGGCCAGATACCGAAGTTGTGGTCGATGCCCTCGTCCAGGTTGGTCACGGTGAGTGACAGCGGCTGGCCGGGCTGCACGGCGATGCAGTTCGTGTCCCAGGACGTGTTGTGCGCCGTGATGTGCACGGCGGGCCCCTTGGGCGCGCAGGTTCCACCGATGGCCTGATGGATCTTCTTCTTCACCCAGGCCGTGTAATCGACCGCCGGAACCACCTTCAGGATGAAGGTCATCCGGGAGTGCCACAGGCCGCAGTACTCGGCGCACTGTCCGGCGAAGGTCCCCAGCCGAGTGGGAGTGAAGGTGAAGGTGTTGGGGTGGCCCGGGAACGCGTTGCGCATGAACAGGAACGCCGGGACGAAGAACTCGTGCATGACGTCGCGGGACACCAGCATGACGTGCACCGGCTCATCGACCGGGACCTCGATGATCAACGGCCGGACCAGGGTCTTGCCGGTGGTGAAGATGCCCTCGTTGGGGTAGAAGGCGGTCCACTCCCACTGGAACGCCTCGATTCGGATGTTCACCAGCGGCGGTTCCTTCTTCTGGACGTCGGAGAGCGTCTTCTCCCCGAAGGGGAACAGCACGGCCACGATGACCAGCCCGAAGGCGAAGAAGCCGACCAGGGTCCGGTTGCTGCCGACGGTCTGGGGCGGCTCCTCGTCGTCGCGCTTGCGGAACCGCACGATGGAGAACAGCAGCAGGCCCTCCACCAGCAGGAACACGAAGGCCGCCAGGGCGAAAATGACGCCGTACAGGCTGTGCACCTTCTGCCCCTGCTCCGTCGCGCCTTGCTTGGCGCAACCGGCCAGGAGCAGCGAGCACCCCGCCGCGCCGGCCAGAAGGCGACGTCGGGCCCGCATGCGTCCTAGGTCACCGTGAACTGGAACACCATCCCGCGCGCAGCGTGGGGACTTCCCTTGCCTCCCCCCAGGTTCCCCGTCTGCCAGCAGGCCAGCGCGTAGGTTCCGGCCGGGAGATCGAACAGGCCCGACTTCGTGGCGCTGGTGTCCACCTCCCCGATCTCACCGAAGTGAAGCCACTCGTCCTCAGAGTCCGTGCCACCGGCCTTGGCGTCGGCGATGACGTCGTCCGAGGTCTTCCCGGACGGGAGCTGGATCAGGACCATCTCGTGGGTGATGGTGTCCGACTCCTTGTTCGAGAAGTTGATGACGATGTTGCCTCCGGACAGCGTGGCCGGCATGTTGTGGAACCGGAACTTCTGGACGAAGACGTCGTAGCTCGGCGTCGTGCTCGCGCTCTTCGAACAGGCAGAGGCCACCAGCGCCAGCACGGAGACGAGCGCGACTGCCAGGACCGGGCGGAGCCCAACCCGGCTGGTGGATCTGATCCCCCGCATGACCACCTCCTCCCACATCGCCCGACATCTCGCGCCAGCAGATTCGGCGCACCGGCGCACTGCCGATGCACAGTGAGCGCCCGGGAAGCGCCGCGAATCAAGCACATGACAGAAGTGTCATCGGGGTTGGGTCTCAGGCCCCTGCACGTGAGGCTGTGGATGACAGAACTGTCATGTCCAGTGACGATCGGCCCCCTATCCGCGGGACCCTTGGACCGCTACCCTGGGGACGGTCACGTCCAGGGGGGACGGAGTTGCAGGCAGCCGTTCGACAAGCCGTCGGATCGGCCCGAATCCTGGTGATCGACGACGAGCACCGGATTCTGAACTTCGTCTCCCGCGGCCTTCGGGCTCACGGGTACGCCGTCGATGCGGTGGCCGACCCGGCGGAAGGACTGCACGCGGCCACCACGGATCGCTACGACCTGGTCGTGCTCGATCTCCTCATGCCCCATCTGGACGGGGTCTCGGTCCTCCGCCGGATCCTGGAGGTGAAGCCCTCCCAGCCCGTGGTGGTGCTCTCTGCGCTGGGCGACTCGGCCACCAAGGTGCGCTGCCTGGAGCTGGGGGCGGAGGACTACCTGGCCAAGCCGTTCTCGCTGGAGGAGCTGGTGGCACGGGTCCGGGCCCGGCTCCGTCGGTCCCAGGAGCCCGGTCCCACCATGCTCTCGGCCGGCCGGCTGCGGCTCGACCTGATCCGGCGGGAGGCAGATTCCGGATCCGGCCCCGTCCCGCTGGCCGAGCGCGAGTTCCTGCTCCTCAGCCACCTCATGTCGAACGCGGGGGAGACCGTCTCGAAGGAACGGCTGCTGTCGATGGTGTGGGGCTACTACTTCGAATGTGGTTCGAACGTCGTGGACGTGTACGTGGGGCGGCTGCGGCGCAAGCTCGGTGCCGGGGCTGTCGAGACGGTCCGGGGTGAGGGGTACCGTGTCGTCGCGACCTGACCGGCGACGGCTGTTCGGCGGCCTCCAGTGGATCGATGTCGCCTGGGCAGGCTTCAGCGCCGCGAACCTGGTCGCGATGCTGGTGTTCTCGGAGTGGGAGACCGTCCCCTTCCACTTCATCTGGGTCAGCCTGACGCTGCTGTACGGGTTCCGGGTGTGGCGGGTCCGCCCGACCATGTGGACCCTCGGCGCCGTCATCCTGTTGACCGCGACGTTCATCTACCTGGACGTGCTGAACGACGCGCAGCCGATCGACGAGATCACCGAGGTCCCCCTGATGTCGGCCATGTTCCTGGCCATGGTGTGGCACGCCAGGCGCAGGCAGGCCGCCCTGGAACAGCTCCAGCAGGCCAACGAGGCGGGCGCGCGGTTGCTGGATCGGGAGCGCCGGTTCATCCAGGACGCCTCCCACGAGCTCCGGACCCCCATCACCGTGGCCCTCGGCCACGCCGAGCTGATCCAGAGGGGCTCGGACGACCCGGTGGCCCTTGAGGACATGCGGGTGATCGTCGAGGAGCTCACCCGCCTGCGGCGCCTGGCGGACCGGCTGCTCCTGCTGGCCGCCTCGGAGGACCCCGACTTCATCCGGACCAGCCTGATCGACGTGGAACCCGTGGTGCTGGAGACCCTCAAGCGCTGGACTCCCGTCCCCCGCCAGTGGATCCTCGGGGAGCTCGAGGAGGCCACGGTGGAGGCCGATGAGGACCGGCTGGCCCTGGCCATCGACGCCCTCATCGAGAACGCCGTGAAGCACACCGCGACGGACCAGCCCATCACGGTGTCGGTGCACCGACGGGACGGGATGGCCTCGATCTCGATCGCCGACGCGGGGTCGGGCATCGCCCCACCCGACCTGGACCGGATCTTCGACCGGTTCTCGAAGGCCGACCCGGGGAGAAGCCGCAACGGCAGCGGGTTCGGCCTGGGGCTCGCCATCGTGAAGACCGTGGTCGAAGCCCACGGAGGGTCGGTGGCCGTTCAGAGCACCCTGGGGAGGGGAAGCGTGTTCCAGGTCCTCCTCCCGCTGGCGCGAGGCGAGGGTGAGCACTCGGCCCCGGCTCGATCCAGGGAGCGCATGCCCCACCGATGACCCCCGGCACGTTCCTCACCTCGTGGAGGCTGGACCCGATTCCCCTTGCCATGACGCTTGCGGCCGGGGCCCTGTACCTGGCGGGGGCCCGGAGGGTGTGGCGCACCCGAGGTCGGGCCGCCTTCCCTCCGCCCAGGGCCGGGTTCTTCTTCGCCGGCCTCGCGGTGGTCCTGGTGGCCCTGGAGTCGCCGGTCCACGCCTATGCGGATCGTGTGCTGTCGGTCCACATGGCACAGCACCTCCTGCTCACGATGGTCGCGGCCCCCCTGCTCGTGCTGGGGGCGCCGTCGATCCTGGCCCTCCAGGCGTCGACACCATCGGCCCGTCGCTCGGTGCTTCTCCCCGTGCTCCGCGGGCCGGCGGGGAGGGTGCTCGGGTGGCCGATGCTCGGATGGATCCTCTTCGCGGCCGTCATGTGGGGCACGCACTTCTCGCCGGTGTACGAGGCGGCGGTGCGAAGCGAGGGCATCCATGCGTTGGAGCACGTCGGGTACCTGGCGGCGGCATTGCTGTTCTGGTTTCCCGTCGTGGGGCTGGACCCCAGTCCCCGGCGGCTGTCCCATCCGGCCCGCATCCTGTACCTGTTCCTGTCCATGCCGGTCACGGCGGTGCTCGGCCTGTCGATCTACAGCGCCGGCCACGTCCTGTATCCCTCGTACGTGGCGTCGTCGCGGTTGCTGGGGCTGTCTCCCCTCTCCGACCAGCGCCTCGCGGGAGCGCTGATGTGGGAGGGCGGCATGCTGGTCATGGTGGTGGCGCTCGGCGCCGTGCTGTTCGACTGGATGGACCGCGAGGAGCGGCGGGCCGAGCGCGAGGATGCGCGGCGGGCCGGGCAGGTGGTCGCGGGCCACAGTCCGGGGGCCTGACGTGATCCGGACCTTCCGCACGTCGCGGCCTCGCTCCGCACGGGTCGCGGTCGCAGCGGCGGCCGGGGTTGCCGGCGCGGCCGCGCTGGCCATCGTCGCGTCCGGGGTGGAGCGGCCCGGACCCACCACGGCGGGGCGACTGGCCAGCATGCTGCTGCTGGTCGCCGCGTCCGTGCTGATCGTCGTGGGGTCGGCAACCGGCGAGCCGGCCCATCGACCCCGCGGCGCCCACCTGTCGGTGGCCCGAACCAGCCTGGCGCTCACCGCCGCGATGTTCGCGGTGATGCTGGCCGGCGCGTCCGAGGCCTCCCCGCCGACGGCTCTTCGCGCCGTCCACGAGGCGGGCGGGGCCGGGTTGGTGGTGGGTCTGGTGGCCCTGGCCTGGCTCGCGGTGCGACGGGAGCGACGCCGTCCGGTCATCCGCGTCCTCGCGGCCGCCGTTGCGGCTCTGTCGCTGCTGGAGGCGGCCGCCGCCGACGGCCCGCTGGCCCTCCGCCCCGTCGGAAGCTTCGCCACCGCCCACCAGGCGATCAGCGGCGTGCTGTGGGCCGCGATGGTCGCGCTCTGCGCACTGGCCTATCGTGTGCCGCCGGGTTCCGCCGCCGCGACGTCCCAGCGCGTCCCGGCGTTCGAGCGGGGTCGGGCCTACCTGCAACTGACCAAACCACGGATCATCCTCTTGCTGCTGATCACGACGGTTCCCGCCATGATCCTCGCCGCCGGTGGGATGCCCTCGCCGTGGCTGATCGGGGCCACCCTGGTGGGCGGGTCGATGGCGGCAGGTGCGGCGAACGCGATCAACTGCTACCTCGACCGGGACATCGACGCGGCGATGAGCCGGACCAGGCGCCGTCCCCTCCCTCGCCATGCGGTCGAGCCTCGGGCGGCGCTGCGCTTCGGCGTGGTCCTTGGCGTGGCGGCGACGCTCTGGCTGGCCGTGGCCACGAACGTCCTCGCTGCGGCGCTGTCGGGCGCGGCCATCCTGTTCTACGTGTTCGTCTACACGGCCTGGATGAAACGATCGACGCCGCAGAACATCGTGGTCGGTGGGGCGGCGGGCGCCGTGCCCGCCCTGGTGGGCTGGGCGGCCGTGACGGGCAGGGTCGGCCTTCCTTCGGTGCTGCTGTTCGCCGTGGTGTTCCTGTGGACCCCGCCGCACTTCTGGGCGCTGTCCCTTCGATACGTGGCCGACTACCGGGCGGCCGGTGTGCCCATGCTCCCGGTGGTGCGGGGGATCGACGAGACGACCCGGCAGATCGTCGTGTATTCGCTCGCGCTGATCCCGCTCACACTTCTGCTTGCGCCGGTCGCACACCTCGGGCTGGTGTACCTGCCGGTCGCGGCAGCACTCGGGGCCTGGCTGGCCACCGGGGCCATCCGGCTTCGGCGTGGCCCGTCCGTGGCCCGGGCCGTGCGCCTGTTCCACGCATCGAACGCGTATCTCGCGCTGCTGTTCGCGGCGGTCGCGGTGGACGTGCTCGTGCGAGGCGGTACGTAGGCGGTCCAGCCGCCCGACGGTCCACGTCAGCGCCGGCCCGTTGCGCTTGTCCCTTTCCTCCCGATACCCTGTCGCTCCTCGCCTGCTGGGCAATCAGGACCGCGCCGCGGCCGCGCCGCGCGTCCCGCCCTGCGGTTCGATGCCGAGGAAGGGGAAGGAACTGGGACGACTGACTCGGCCGAGGCTGGCTCGCCTCGGCCCGCTGGCTCTGGCCATCGGCCTCCTGGCCCTCCCGGCCCACGGGGCGGAGGAGCCACGCGGCCCGTTCGGCGCCGGGCAGTGGGCCAACATCTCGCAGAGCGTGGCGGTTCGGTACTGGCTGTCGCACCCGGAGAAGGCGCCCGCGGAGCTGCGCGGGCGCTTCCAGGCCGCGAACCGCGCCATCGCCCTGGCCCGGAAGTCCCCGGCGCCGTCCACCGGTCCGGCCGCACCTTCCGCCCCGGACGTCCAGGGCCCCGCCGTCGTGTTCAACAAGGACCACAGCGGCATGCCCCAGAACGAGGAGTCCGTGACGGTGTGCCGGAGCAACCCCCAGGTGGTCCTGATGGGGGCGAACGACTACCGGGGGCTGGTCGACCCGCAGGGCAACACCACCGGCTGGTACCTCTCCACGAACGGCGGGAAGAGCGTCCAGAAGGAGGGGCTCCTGCCGGTGATCTCCCAGGACGGGCTGGCCGTCCCCTCCGGCGGCGACCCGGTGATGGTGGCCGACTCCTCGTGCAACCTGTTCGCCGGCGGGCTGGCCTTCGACCCCGTGAGCCTGTTCCCGAGCGGGATCGCGATCTACCGGACCACGCCGGGCCAGCTCACGTCCTGCCCGGGAGGCGACGCGACGTCGTGCTGGCCGAACCGGCGCCTCATCGCCACCGCGCCCGACCCCAGCCACTTCCTGGACAAGCCGTGGTTCGACGTCGGGGACACGGGCGACGGCGAGCACGTGTGGGTGGCGTACACGGACTTCACCTCGACCGGGCCCGGCCCCCTGGACTTCATCGCCAGCATCTTCGCGGTCCGGTGCACCGCGGACCTGGCCACCTGCACGGCCCCCATCCAGATCAGCGGCTCGGACGAGGACGTCCAGTTCGGCGACGTGACCATCGGCCCGGACGGGCGGACCTACCTCACGTGGGTGGACGTGGCCGGCGAGCTGCAGGGAACGCCCCAGCAGTTCACCATCAAGATGCGCATCGCCGACTCAGGGAGCACCGACTTCGGCGCCACCCGGGTCGTGGCCGTGGAGAACCTGCCCATCCCCTTCAACGGGTACCTGCACTCCGAGGACTTCCGGGTCTCGACGTACCCCAAGAGCACGGTGGCCATGGTCGACGGGCATCCCCGGATCTTCGTGGTGTGGGACGGGTGCAAGTTCCGGCCGCTGGCGAACGTGTGCGAGGAACCGCGGATCAAGCTGCGGTACTCCGACGACGACGGCGCGACGTGGAGCGGCGTCCAGGTCCTGTCCAAGGGCGGGGACAACTACTTCCCGACCATCGCCACCGACCCGTCCGGCGACCTGGCCGTGGCGTGGTACACGAGCCGGTTCGACAAGGTGTTCCAGAACCGGCAGGACGTGGAGCTGGCCGCGGTGAACCCGTCCACCGGGACGGTCCGCTTCGGCCACCGCCAGCGGATCACCACGGTGTCAAACGAGCCCGAGGCCGATCCCGTGCTGGGCGGCGCGTTCGTCGGTGACTACATCCAGGTCTTCGTGAACCAGGGCACGGCCTACGTCGGGTTCAACGCGAACTACGGGCACCTGAAGCTGCTGGGCAAGGGCATTCCTGTGGCCCAGCAGGACGACTACCTGGCCGTCGTTCCTCTGTAGCCAGCGGCCGGGCGGGTCGGGGTCGTCTGGCCGGTGTCCTCCAGCTCGTCGGCCAGCGGGTCGGCCTGGCTCCGGGCGATGATGCGGATGGCCCGGTCCTTCTTGACGTAGTTCCACCCCCACGACCACAGCACGGCCAGGCGGTTGCGGAACCCGATCAGGTAGTAGATGTGCACCGCCAGCCAGGCCACCCAGCCCGGGAAGCCGCGGAACCGCAGGCCGCGGACCTGGGCCACGGCGGAGTTCCGCCCGATGGTGGCCATGGTCCCCTTGTCCAGGTAGCGGAACGACTTGGGGTCCGGGTTTCGGCCGAGTGCTTCGTCGACGATGGCCCGGGCCACGTGGCGGCCCTCCTGCATGGCCGGAGGGGAGAGCATGGGCAGGTCCGCGTCGGTCCCGCCGTGCGCCGCCGCGGCGTCGCCGATGGCGAAGACGTCCTCCATACCGCTGACGCGGAGGTGCCCGTCAACCTGGAGCCGCCCGGCCCGACCCCGGGCCACGTCGGCCTCCGCCGCGGGGTCCACCGGGCGGACGCCGGCCGACCACACCACGGTCCGGGTCCGGATGCCGCCCCCGGTGGAAAGGGCCACCGACCGCTCGTCGGCGGACTGCACCAGGGTGGACAGCTGGACCTCGATGCCTCGCTTGGCCAGGATCCGGCTGGCGTACTGTCCGAGGCGCCCGGGGAACTGGCCCAGCAGGCGGTCCTGCCCCTCCACCAGGACGATCCGCGACTCCTCGAGGGTGAGCTCCGGGTAGTCGCGACCCAACACTAGCTTGAGCAGCTCGCCCAGGGCGCCGGCATACTCCACGCCGGTGGGGCCGCCGCCGACCACCACGAAGGTCAGCCACTCGCGGCGCTCGTCCGCGCCTTCGGCGCGCGCGGCGCGCTCCAGGCAGGCCAGAACGTGGTTCCGCAGGCGCATCGCCTCGTCCAGCGTCTTCATGCCGATGGCGTGGCTGGCCACCGCCTGGTTTCCGAAGTAGTCGTTCACGCTCCCGGTGGCCAGGACCAGCCGGTCGTACGGGATCCGCTCGCCGTCGTGGGTGAGGACCCGTTTCGCTTGGAAGGCCACCCCGGTGACCATGGCCTGGCGGAACCGCACGTTCGGCGAGCGCCGGAACACCTTGCGCAGCGGATACGCGATGTCCGAGGGGTTCAGCAGCGCCGTGGCCACCTGGTACAGCAGCGGCGTGAACAGGTGGTAGTTGTGCGCGTCGATCAGCAGGACGTCGACGGGCGCGCCGTCCAGCTTGCGCGCGCAGGCCAGCCCGCCGAACCCGCCCCCCACGATGACCACGCGAAGCCGTCCCACACCTCCAGTATCCGGCGGCTGGTGCCTACCGCGTGTCGCCCAGGTAGTCCGCAGCGACCCGCTTGGGCACGACCATCCGCCAAGCGTCGATGACGATCTCGCGCATCTCGACGTCGTCGATGGCATCCAGGCGGACCTCCACCCAGTGGTAGCGCATGTCCGCCGGCGTGGGCATGAGGAACTTGTCCGGCTCCGAGGCGACCAGCGCCTCGCGCTCCTCCTTTGGAAAGGCGAACCCCATTTGCGTCTCGTCCCGCGAGAACGCCAAGTACACGATCCGCCCCACCCGGAACTTCACCCGGTCCCGTACCAGCGCCTCGTACGAGCGAGGCAAACTTGAAGCCACCGCCCGCACGCCCTCGATGGTCGCCATGGTGCTCGAACGTATCAGCCCGGCACTCAACGTCCTGCGGTCGTTCCCCCGAGGAGATGCGTCAGGAGGTTCCGCTTCGGGAGAGTTCGAATCCGCTCAGCTCCACCAGCCCGGGGGGCTACCAGCCTTCGTCCGGGTCGGGGGTGTCGCCTCGGAGGAGCTCGACGTCTGCCTGGTCGGGGAGGGCCTTGCTGGGGCGGCGGCCGGGGTCTCGGGCGGCGCGCTCCTTCATCGCGATGAGATCGTCCTTGGACACGACGGAGATCGCCACGCCACCCATCTCGAGCGGCTCGGCGCGTCCGATCATCTCGTCGAAGGCCTGGTCCATCGCGACCTGGACCCTCTCGCCGCCGGAATGCCGGAAGTTGAGGCGATGGGGGAGCTGTCCCGCCACCTTGAAGCCGGTGCCGGTGAGGACCGCGATCACGCGGTCCCGAGGAACGCTCGTGGGAACGGCGAGGTCCACGTCCGGCGTTGCCCGGGGTACCTCGGAGTGGATTCCCACGGCGATTCCACCGATCAGCGCGTAGGCGATGCCAGCGTTGGCCAGCGCGACGGACGCTTCCACCAGGGCCGCAAGCTGGTCGGGCTGTCGGTCCATGGGCTCTCCCCGCCACGCCGCGATCAGGAGCCGGTCGCGGAGGGTCGCATCCGCGATCGCCGCCGCCCGTTCGTGCGCGCTTCGCATGATCTCTCGACGGACAGGATAGCCGGGCCCCGCGGCGGAACAGAGGAGCCGCGGATCGGTCAGCCGGGGAGTGCTCGCGTGGCGGATTCGTGGTCGGCGGCCGTTTCGAGCAGGCAGAACGCTTCCCTGGTCTCGCCACCGGCGTTGGTGCGGACCGGGCCGACCGAGCGGGCCTGGATGCGGCCGGCCAGCTCGGTCCGCGATTCGTCGGACAGGAACACCTGACCCGGCCCGGCGAACTCGCGGAGGCGGGCGGCGAACATGCGGACGGTGCCCACGGAGCGGAACGCGATCCCGGGCGATGACGCCTCGACCACGTCGCCGCTGTCGATCCCGGCGCAGGCCTGGAACCCGGGGAGGCGCGGGGATCGCATCGCCTCCACGGCGTCCCGGAGCGCCGTGGCCGCCCGCAGGGCGCGGCCGCCGTGGTCGGGGCCCTCGAATGCGGCGGAGATCACCGGTCCGGTGCTCTCGCCGGACGCGGAGACGGCTCGGGGGCCGAAGGCGGTGACGGCGAGGACGGCGTGATCGAACACGGCGGCCAGCAGGCGCTCGGCGTCGGCATGTCCCATGGCATCGGCCACCCGGTCGAATCCCCGGAGGTCGGCTTCCAGCACGGTGACCCGGCCCTCCCGGCGGTGCGCCTCGGGGGTCGCAGTGCCCCGAAGGCCGGCCATGGTCTCCTCGATGGTTCCCAGGCGATGTCCCGGGAAGCGGATGACCTCCGCCCGCGCGTCGTCGTTCTCCATCGCCCAGGTATCGGAGCCGGCCGGCGCCGACCTGAGCCCGTCGCGCCCGCTGCCCCCTGGCCCAGGGTGGGACAATTCGGGGGATGGAAACGAGACAGCGCGAGGGTTCGTCCAGCCTGGCCGCGGCCCACCAGGCACTGGCTGAGCACCGGTGGCAGGCCGCGTTCGACCTGCTGTCCCAGGCCGACCGGGAAACGGAGCTCGGTGCCGCCGACCTCGAGGCCCTGGCGCTGGCGGCGTGGTTCTCCGCGCAGGCCGACCTGGCCATCGAGGCGAAGGAGCGGGCGTTCAAGGCCCACCAGGACGGAGGCGACCGGACCCGCGCCGCCGCGCTCGCATTCGACATCGGCCGCGAGTACGCGTTCAAGCAGCAGCGCTCCATCGCATCGGCCTGGTCCGCCCGCGGGGAGCGCCTCCTCGAAGGGGAGCCAGAGAGCTTCGCCCACGGCTACCTGGCCCTCACGCAGGGCTACCGGGCGGAGATGACCGGAGACGTCGACCGCGCCCTCGAAATGGCGGGAAGGGCCGTCGAGATCGGCGCCCGCTTCGGGGACCCGGACCTCCAGGCCTTCGGGCTGCTGCGCCACGGAACGCTCCTGATCTCGCTGGGGCGGACCGAGGAAGGGTTCCGGCTGATGGAGGAGGCGACCATCGCCGCGGTGAACGGCGAGCTCGGCCCCATCACCACCGGGGTGGCCTACTGCTCGATGATCGCCGCGTGCCGGAACACCACGGACTACCGGCGGGCCAGCGAGTGGACTGAGGCCGCCCACCGGTGGTGCGAACGGCAGTCCATCAACGGGTTCCCCGGCGTGTGCCCGCGTCCACCGGGCGGAGATCCTCGCGCTGCAAGGCGGCCTGGAGCTGGCCCAGCAGGAGCTCCAGCAGGCCACCGAGGAGCTGGCCGGCTACAACCAGGCGCCGCCGCTGGCCGACGGGTTCTACGCGCTCGGTGAGATCCGGTACCGGCTGGGCGACCTGGAAGGGGCCGAGGAGGCGCTGCGCCAGGCCCATGGGCTGGGCCGGGTGCCGCAGCCGGCCCTGGCGCTGATCCGGCTGTCCGAGGGGAAGGTCGATGTCGCGTTCCGGTCCATCACCTCGGCCCTGGCCGAGCAGACCTGGGACCGGTGGGCCCGGGCCCGCATGCTCCCCGCTCAGGTCGAGATCGCCATCGCCGCCGGCGACGTGGCCACGGCCACGAGGGCCGCGGAGGAGCTCTCCGGGCTGACCGAGGTGTTCGGGTCGCCCGCGCTGCACGCCACCAAGCACGACGCCCGAGGGCGGGTCCTCCTGGCGGAGGGCGACGCGGAGGGGGCGGCCCAGGAGCTCCGGACGGCCATCCGGCACTGGCAGGAGGTGGGCGCGCCCTTCGAGGTGGCCAGGGACCGGACGGTCCTGGGCTCCGCGCTTCGTTCGCTCGACCACGAGGACGACGCGGAACTGGAGCTGGAGGCGGCCCGGGCGGAATTCGAGCGGCTGGGCGCGGTCCGGGACGCGGCCGCCGCCGCGCAGGCCATGCAGGTTGCGGCCGGCGACGGGACGCCGGTCACGACGCGGAAGACCTTCCTGTTCACCGACATCGTGGGGTCCACCGGCCTGGCCGAGGCCATGGGCGACCAGGCCTGGGAGCACATGCTGCGCTGGCACGACGACACTCTGCGGTCGCTGTTCGGCCGGCACGGCGGCGAAGTGGTCAACCACACGGGGGACGGGTTCTTCGCCGCGTTCGATTCCTCTCGCCGGGCCGTCGAGTGCGCCGTGGCGGTGCAGCGCGCGCTGGCCGAGCACCGCCGGACCCACGGGTTCGCGCCGGCCGTTCGGATCGGCATCCACGCGTCGGAGGCCAACCGGCGGGGGGACGACTACAGCGGAAAGGGCGTGCACGTGGCCGCCCGGATCGCCGCCCTGGCCGACGGGGGGCAGATCCTGGCCTCGGCCGGGACGGCTGCGGAGGCCAGCCAGTGGTGCTCGGTGTCCGAGCCTCGAACCGTCACGCTGAAAGGCGTCTCCGACGACGTGGAGGTCGTCGCGGTCTCCTGGAACTGAACCCGCCGGCCGGTCAGGCCTGCGGCGTCACCACGATCCGGACGGGCGAGCCTTCCTTCGAGGTCAGGCGGTCGATGCCTTCCTGCACGCGGTCCAGGGGCAGGCGCTCGGAGATCGAGCCCGAGACGTCCAGGCGGCCGGACGCCATCAGGGCGAGAACCTGCTCCAGGTGGCGCTTGCTGTAGCCGAGGTGGCCCAGGATGCTCAGGCCGACCACCGACAGGTAGATGATCGGTCCAGCGTCGAGGGGCTCGAACGACTGGCCGACCAGCACGATCCGGCCGCCGCGGGTGCACGACGAGATGGCCTGGCGGACGGCCGCCGGCTTCCCGATGAGCTCGACCGCGAGGTCGAGGCCTCGGCCGCCCGTGGCCTCGCGGATGGCCGCCGGCACGTCCTCGGACGGGTCGATGGCGAGGTCGGCGCCCAGCGAGCGGGCCCGTTCCCGGGCCGCGGGCAATGGATCGATCGCAGCGATGAACGACGCGCCCGCGAGGCGGGCGATCTGCACTGCGTGGGTCCCCAGGCCGCCGATGCCCCACAGGCCCACGCGCTCGCCGGCTCGCAGGGCCCCCCGGTCCACCACCGCGGCGTACGGCGTGGACACCGCGTCGCAGGCGATGGCGCCGTGCTCGAAGGGGACAGTGTCCGGCAGCGCCGCCAGGGCGTAGAACGGCACCAGGAGCTGCTCCGCCCACGCCCCGTCGTAGTGGAACCCCATGATCTGCGGGTTCCGGCAATCCTCCAGCATCCCGCTGGCGCAGGAGGGGCAGGCCAGGCAGGCCTTCCCGGCCGCCACGGACACCCGGTCGCCCTCCCGCCACACCGGGACGTCCGAGCCGACGGCGGCCACCACGCCGGCCGGCTCGTGGCCCATGGTCAGGGGCGGCGGGACCACCGGCGGCATCTCCCCGTGGATGAGGTGCAGGTCCGACGCGCAGATCCCGCAGGCCTCCACCCGGACCACGACATCGGCCGGGCCGGGGACAGGGTCGGCGACTTCCTGGACGGCAACGGGCTGTCCGGTCCCCTGGAACCTCGCGGCTCTCACGGCGCGGACACTACAGCGAGGCCGCGTACACGAGCCACGCCGCGTACGCCACCAGTACCAGCAACCCCAGGACCCACCCCGCCCGTTCCCGCAGGAGGAACCACACCGCCACCAGCGCGTACAGCGCCGCCGCGGCCAGGAACGCCACCGACGCCGCGCCGTCAAGCACCAGCGGGTGGATCAGCGCGGCCAGCCCCGGGATGGCGGAGGTGAACGCCGCCACCGTGCCGAACAGGTTCCCGGTGGCCAGCTCGGGCTGGCCCCGGCGGATGGGGAGGATCTCCAGCAGCACCTCGTCCAGGCTGGCCAGCGTCCCCACGATGGCGGCGCCGACGAACCCGGCGCCCAAGCCGGTCCGGTCGAGGATGCGGACGCCTCCACGCACCAGGAGCCAGGCCCCCACCAGCAGCCCGGCGAACCCGCCCGCGGCGACGAGGCCGGCCTTCAGCCGCCCCCCGCCCACTTCCTGGGCTTCCCGCTCGAGCTCCACCGCTCGCTCCTTCACGCCGCGGCCCTCCGCAACGACGCCGGCCACGTATCCCGCGTACACCAGGACCAGCAGCAGCCCCTCCGGCCGGGTCACGGTCCCGTCGTACAGGGCCAGCGCGCCCGCGGCGATGGGGAGGGACGGCGCCACGACCATGGCCACCGACGGCGAGGCCACCGGCTTGCGGGCGAACAGCAGCGCGGCCCCGAAGGCCGCGGTGAGCAGGAAGACCACTGTGCCGTAGGCCTCGCCCGCCGCGAGCGCGGTCTGGCCCTGCCCTGCCGCGATCATGGCGGTGGCCGCACCCTCGAAGTCGATCCCGAACAGCAACGCGCCCAGGACGAAGGCGGAGATGCCGGTGACCACGGCGAGACGGGCGGTGCCCCGGACGGCGGACTCCGCGCCGACCGCCAGGACGGCGGCGCCGGTCACCAGGAACAGGATGGCCAGGAGCACGGCGCGAACCTATCGCGAGGAGGGCCCCGCCGGAGCCGGACCCTCCCTGATCACCCCGTCGCGCCGACGGGAATCGCCCAGTCCGCCCGCTCCAGCCACGGGCGGGCCCGTAGCCGTTCGAAGGTCTCCCGGGCCTGGGCCAGGAGCGGCTCGGCTTCCTCCAGCCGGTCCTGTCCGGCCAGCCACTCACCGAGCTCGAGCTCCGTCACCGCGACCCAGAACGGGATGCCGATCTCCCTGAACGCGCCGGCGGCCGACTTCAGGCCGGCCTCTGCGGCGTCCGGGTGGCCTTCCGCGGCGGCCTTTCGGGCCCGGAACCGGGTCGCGTGGGCCCTGACGAACGGCGGGACATGTCCCCGGGGGAGTCCGTCCACCCACGCCAGGAGCTCGTCCAGCCGGTCCAGGTCGCCCAGCGACAGAGCCGCCTCTCCCGCCACCACGAATCCCTCCCGGGGCGCTCCGTGGGCGATGCCGATGTTCGGGGCGAATGCCACCGCCGCGCTCGCTTCCCCCAGGGCCTCCCGGTCCCGGCCCCGGGCCTGGTGGATCACGCTGCGCACGGCGGCCGCGATGGCGGTGGCCTGGACGTCGCCCTCCGGAACGTCGCGGGCGAACGCCTCCGCCAGCGGCTCGGCCTGGTCGACGTCCCCGCGGCGAGCATGGATGCGGATGGCCGGCCATGCCGCGACGGCGAATCCGATCGCCGCCTCCGGAACGTCGCGTGAGTCCGGCACCTGCCGGAACAGCTCGAGAGCGAGGTCCCAGTTCCCCAGGTTCTCGTGGGTGCTGGCCAGATGGCCCGTCAGCCACCACTCGTACCAGCGGGTCCCGAACTTCCGGGCCAGGGCGATGCCGCTCTCCTGGTAGCGGCGGGCCGCCTCGTGCCGGTCCCACTCCTGCGTGGTATGCGAGAGGTTGATGTACGCGCGCAGGGCCGCCGTCACCGCGTCGGCTTCCAGCGCGACCTCGAGCGCGTGACGGAGCAGGGCCAGGCCTTCCTCAGTGCGGCCGCGTGAGGTCATGACCAGCCCCTTGGTGTTCAGGGCTTGCGACAGCACCTCCGGCAGGCTCAGGGCCTCGGCGGCGTTCAGAGCCGTCTCCACGCGCTCCGTGGCTCGATCCAGGTTCCCGTTGAAGTAGTGGAAGCGGGCGAGCTGGGCAGCCAGCAGGGCCAGGTCCTCGTCGGGCTCTTCACCGGCCAGGACGGCGAAGGAGGCCTCCATCATCTCCAGCGCCGCCTCGGTCTGCCCCCGTTCCCACCACAGGATGTCCGCCATGCGAGCGGACACCCGGGCCGCGGGATGGGTCAGGCCCTCTTGTTCGAACAGGGCGATCGATTCCTCGAACCTGGCCTGGGCGTCGTCGTTCCGGGTGGCCAGGCGGGCCATCATCCCTGCCGACTCCAGCAGCTCGGCCCGGCGGACCGCGTCGTCGGACAGCTCCGCAGCCCGCTCGTAATGCCGCTGGGACTCCTCGTACGCGGCCAGGGACTGGGCCCGCCGGCCGGCCCGGGCCAGGGTGTCCCTCGCCCTGGCCTTGATCTCCTGGGCGTCCGACGCGTCGGGGACGGCCCGGTAGGCATCGACGTAGTGGGAGGCGATGACCTCGACGATCTCATCCTCGTCGGCGCCCCAGCCGGTCTCCAGGTAGGTGGCCACGGCGAGGTGCTTGGCCCGGCGGTCCTTCTTCGACACCGTCTCGTACGCGACCCGCTTCACCAGGTCCTGGAGGAACCCGTACTGGCCGCGTTCGGGCGAACGGAAGTCGGCCTGCACGGACAGGATCTCCTTGCGGACCAGCGAGCCCAGCAGGGGATCGATCTCGGCCTCGGGAATCCCCGTGATGGCGGCCAGCCCGGGGCCCGTGAACGTCTTGCCCAACACGGAGGCGTCCTGCAGCAATCGGCGTTCCTCGGGCTCCAGGCCGTCCAGGCGAGCCGCGATCAGCGCATGGAGGGTCTCCGGGACGTCCAGGGCGCCGATGGTCCCCGTCACCCGGTACCCCGTGTCCGCCGTTTCCAGGAGCCCCCGGTCCAGCAGCATGCGCACCGTCTCCACGGCGTACAGGGGAACGCCCTCCGCTCGGGCCAGGATGGCCTCCTGGGCATCCTCCGGCAGGTCGGGGATGAGGCCGCGGAGCAGCGCCTCCATGGCCTGCCGCGACAGCGGCTCCAGGTGGATCGAGGTGAAGTTCCGCCGTCCGGCGCCCCAGTGGGGATGCCGATCGGACAGCTCCGGGCGGGCCAGGGCCATGATGAACAGCGGGTGGTCGCGGGACCATTCCAGGAGGTGCTCGATGAAGTCGAGCAGGGCCGAGTCGGCCCACTGGAGGTCCTCGAACACCATGACCACCGGGTTGCGCTCCGTCATGCGCTCGATGAACAGGCGCCACGCGCCGAACAGGTCCTCCCGGCTGGACGCGGCGCGGTCCTCCAGACCCAGGAGGTGCGCCAGACGGGGCTCGACCCACCGGCGCTCCTCGGGGTCCGGGACCAGGTCCTCCAGCATCGCCCGCAGCTTGGCCAGGCTGGAGGCGGCGTCCTCCTCCTCGGCGATGCGGGCCCGCATCTTCACCATCTCGGCCAGGGCCCAGTACGTGACCCCTTCGCCGTAGGACAGGCACCGGCCGCGGTGCCACAGCGCGGTGTCCGACAGCCCGTCCAGGTACTTGAAGAACTCCCACGACAGCCGGGACTTGCCGATCCCGGCGATGCCGGTGACGGAGACCAGGTTCGCGCGCCCCTCCTCCGCCGAGGCGTGGTAGAGCTCCTTGACCAGGCGAAGCTCCCGTTCGCGGCCCACGAACGGCGGCTCCAGACCGGTGGACTTCAGGGCGCCGCCCCGGGCCGCCACCACGCGCACTGCCTTCCACATGGGGACGGGCTCCGCCTTGCCCTTCAGCTGATGGGTCCCGGCCGCCTCGTACACGATGGCCGCTTCCGTAGACCGCCGGGTGACCTCGCCGACGAACACCTCGCCGGGCGCCGCCACGGACTGGATGCGGGACGCCGTGTTCACGAGGTCCCCCGCCACCATGCCCTGCCCCTCGGCGTTCAGCGTGACCGCGGCCTCGCCGGTCAGGACGCCCGCCCGGGCATTGAGCTCCGGCGCGCCCACCTCCTGGCCCAGCGCTTGGACGGCGGCCAGCAGGTCCAGGGCGGTGCGGACGGCCCGTTCGGCGTCGTCCTCCTGCGCGACCGGCGTGCCCCACACGGCCATCACGGCGTCGCCGATGAACTTCTCCACGGTGCCGCCGTACAGGGAGATCAGCCGGCGGCAGGTCTCGAAGTAGCGGGACAGCAGGTCGCGGACCTCCTCCGCGTCGCGGGACTCGGAGAGGGTGGTGAACCCGACCAGGTCGGCGAACAGCACCGAGACCAGCCGGCGCTCGGACGCCGGTGCCTCACGGACGGCGGGTTCGGCGGTCTCCGCCTCGAGGGGCGTGCCGCACTCCCCGCAGAACCGGAACCCCGCCGGCACCTCGGCTCCGCAGTTCGAGCAGGTGCGGGCCAGCGACCGGCCGCACGAGCCACAGAACCGGAACCGCTCGGGATTCTCCTCGCCGCAATGAGGACAGCGCACCATCAGGCAGCGAGGGTACCGCGGAACGAAGTCTCCGATCCGTCAGGAAGCGACTCCCAGGTCCACGACCGGGTGGAGCTCCGGACACGCGCTCGATTGGTCATCCAAACTGGGGAACCCATGGCATCCAGCGGATGCGCCGTGCGATGAGACTGACGATGCCACTCCTGGGCCGGGACCGTGACTCGTCCACTCCACGCGGTGATCGGGGCAGCCGCCCTCATTCAGCTGCGTCGCGCGGGATTCGGTCTTCTTCTCGGTCTGCTGATCCTCGCCGCCCGGACTGCATGGCGGAAGCGGGCTGGGGGCGTGCCGCCGCGACCCGACTGACCGGGGGCAGCACCTTCACCGTGAGGCGGTCAGCCTCGGTTCACGGGATGGTGCCCTGGCTCGGTCCCGACCCTCTCGGTCGCCCACCGCCGGCGCTCCCACCACAGCATCCAGCCAGGGCCGCCCAGGTGTCCCTCGGTCCATTCGCTGGTGGGCTCGTCCCCGGCTTCGCCGTCCAGGCGGAGGACCGTTCCGTCCTCCAGGACCATCGCGACCACGGCAGGATACCGGGCCGCCAGCCGTTCCTCGATGTCTGCTACACGCTGCGCCACCGCCGTCTCCTTTCCTCTTCACCGATGGGGGCGTGAGGGGCGGCCCAACAGTGTTGGGCCCGAGGCAACGACCGAGGTTTTGGGGAGGCCCGAAGGGGCACGACAAAGCGAGCAATGGCCGTGACCGCCCGCGAAACCGAATCCGGCGCTCTCGCCGAGGGCCCGCTGCAGGCCCGCCCCTTCGTGGGCCGGGTGGGCGAGCTGTCCGAGCTCCGCGGGGCCATGGCCGACGCCGTGGCCGGGTTGGGCCGCCTGGTGCTGGTCCTGGGTGAGCCGGGGATCGGGAAGACCCGCACGGCGGAGGAAATCGCCCGCCTGGCCTCCAGCCACGGAGCCCTGGTCCTGTGGGGGTCGTGCCCCGAGGACCTGCGAGCGCCGGCGTTCTGGCCGTGGATCCAGGTCCTCCGAGGCCTGGTCGGAACGGTGACTCCGGAGGACGTGGACCGCCTGGGCGGCCGGGAGCTGGCCCACCTCGTGCCGGAGCTGGCGGGTCGCCGGGGGCCACCGGGGACGCGGTCCGGGACCTGCCCTCCGAGCAGGCCGCCCGGTTCCGCCTGTTCGACGCCGTCTCCCGGCTCCTGGTGCACGTGGCTTCGACCCGGCCGGTGGTGGTCGTGCTGGACGACCTCCACGCCGCGGACGAGCCGTCGGCGCTGCTGCTGGAGTTCGTGGCCGCCGAGCTCCAGCGCGCCCCGATGCTGGTGGTGGCGTGCTACCGGCACCAGGACCTGGCCGGGAACCCGGGCGTGGCCGGCGTGCTGGGTCGGCTGACCATGGCGCAGCGGGTGGTGCTGCGCGGCCTGTCCAGGGACGAGGTGGGGGACTTCGTGGCGTCGGTCACCGGTTTCGACCCATCCGACCGCCTGGTGGCCTCCGTGCACGGGATGACCGAGGGGAACCCGTTCTTCGTCCAGGAGCTGGTCCGGCTGCTCGCGTCGGAAGGGCGTCTGGACGACGAGGGCGCCCACCCGACCACGCCGGTCCCCCAGGGGGTTCGCGAGCTGATCGGGCGCCGTCTGGGCCGCCTGGACGCCGACGCGGCCCAGGAGCTCCGCGTGGCCTCGGTCATCGGGCGGGAGTTCGACGTCCCGTTGCTGGAGCGAGTGCACGGGGGCGACCCGCCGGCCGTCCTCGGCCACCTGGAGGCCGCCGCCGAGGCCGGGCTGGTGGCGCGGGCTCCCGGGCCGGTGCAGCGGTTCGCATTCCCCCATGCGCTGGTGCGGGAGACCCTGTACGAGGAGCTGGCCACCATCGAACGGGTCCGCCTGCACCGGCTGGTGGCCGAGGCCATCGAGGACCTCCACGGCCCCGACCTGGACGAGCACCTGGCCCAGCTGGCCCACCACTACCTGGAGGGTGCGGCCGACGGCACGGGGAAGCAGGCCGTCCGCTACGCTCGGCTGGCCGCGGACCAGGCCGCCGAGCGGCTGGCGTTCGAGGAAGCCGTCCGCCTGCTGGATGCCGCCCTCCGGGTTGCGGACATCACCGGCGCGCCGGCCTCCACCCGCGCCGAGGTGCTGCTCGCGCTGGGGCGGGCCCAGTGGCGCTCGGGGGACGAGCGGGCCGCCGCGGACAGCTTCGGCCGGGCCGCCCAGGCCGCTCGCCGCGCGGAGGCGCCCGCGCTGCTGGCCGAGGCCGCACTGGGCCCCGGCGACGTGGTGGTGATGCTGGGCCTGGCCATCGGCTACGCCGACTGGGAGCAGGTCCACATGCTGGAGGAGGCCGCGGAGGGCTTGGGAGCCGACCAGCCGGCGCTCCGGGCCCGGGTCCTGGCCCGGCTGGCCTCGCACCTGTACTGGTCCGACCCCGAGGACCGGTGGGAGCGGCTGTCGGCGGAGGCGCTGGAGCTGGCCCGCGAGGCGGGCGACCCGGCCACGCTGGCGTACGCCCTCACCGCCCGCCACTGGGTGGGGTGGGGGCCGGACAACTTGGAGGAGCGGCTGGCCACCGCTCGGGAGATCGTGCGGATCGCCGAGCGCCTGGAGGACGGCCGGCTGGAGGCCATGGGCCGGATCTTCCTGCTGCTCGACCTGCTGGAGAAGGGCGACGTGGCCGTGGCCGACCAGGAGGCCGCCACCATCCAGCGGATCTCCGAGGAGATGCGCGATCCCACCGGCGGGTGGTTCGCCACCATGTACCGGGCCGGCCGGGCCATCCGCGAAGGGCGCTTCGAGGATGCCGAGGCCATGGCGACGGAGGCGTACGGCCAGGGCACGGTGGCCCTTCCCGGGGATCCCAGCTGGCCCACGCTGTCGATGGCCCTGCAGACCTACCAGATCAGGTTCGCCCAGGGCCGGATCGCCGAGCTGGAGCCGATGGCCAGGGCCCTGGTGCAGGACCTGCCCGGCCACCTGGCCGCGTGGAGATGCGCACTGGCCTGCGTGCTGGCGGAGCTGGGACGGGAGGAAGAAGCCCGCGCACAGCTCGATCCGCTGGTGGCGTCGGGTTTCGCGGAGCTTCCGCGCGACGTGACGTGGCTGTCCGCGCTCACACAGTGCGCGCACGTGGCCTCGGTGGTGGACGACGCCGCCGCGGCCGAGGTGCTGTACGGGTTGCTCGAGCCGTACCCGGACCGGCACGTCCTGATCGGGCCCGGCGCGGCGCTGGGCGGGCCGGTCTCCCTGTTCCTGGGGATGCTGGCCACCACCACCGGGCAGTTCGACCGAGCTGAGAAGCACTTCGAGCACGCCGCCGGCGAGGCTCGCCGGATCGGGTCGGGGCCGTGGGTGGCCCAGGCGCGGTACCGGCATGCGGCCATGCTGCTTCGCCGCGACGATCCGGGAGACCGCGAACGCGCGGCCGGCCTGGCCCGCGACGCCCTGGAGGCGGCCGGGAAGCTCGGCATGGCCAAGGTGGCCGCGGACGCCGAGCGCCTGGTGGGGGCCGTCCGCGGTGTCGCCGAGGCGGCTGCTGTTATCGACGAGGTCCCCGCCACTGCCACGTTCCGGCGTCAAGGGGAGTACTGGACCCTGGCGTTCGCCGGGCCCGTGTTCCGCCTGCGCGACTCGAAGGGCCTCCGCTACCTCGCCGAGCTCCTGCAGCGTCCGGGCGTGGAGCTGCACGTGCTGGACCTGGCCGCGGCGGCGAACCCGGGCCTCGCGGCGAAGGCCCCGGCGGGAAGCGAGGGCCTCGACGGCGGGCCGGGCGACGCCGGCGAGATCCTGGACGCGACGGCACGAGGGCAGTACCGCCGTCGCGTGGAGGAGCTGCGCGACGAGATCGACGAGGCGGAGCGGTTCAACGACCCGGAACGGGCGGCCCGGGCCCGCCTGGAGATGGAGGCCATCGCCGCGGAGCTGTCGGCGGCGGTCGGGCTGGGAGGGCGTCCCCGCAGGGCCGGCTCGCCGGCCGAGCGGGCCAGGGTCAACGTCCGGAACGGCATCAGCGCGGCGCTTCGGGCCATCCGGGGAAACGACGAGGCCCTGTGGCGCCACCTCTCCAACGCCGTCCGCACCGGCACGTTCTGCAGCTACCAGCCGGAGCGCGAGGTGGCCTGGTCGCTCTGATCCCTAATCGCGGATGAAGTGCACCAGGGCGGATCGCCAGCTTTCCCATTCCGCCCGCTGCCACAGCAATCGAGCCAGGCCGGCGCCCCCAAGGACGATCCCAACTCGCAGCAGCATCCAGGAGTGGGTCTGGAGTTGAAAGCACCGGGGGCAGTCCGGAAGAGGTGGAAGAGCGGCGGACGAGCCCGCTGGATTGCCTCAGCCATGGTGACCCTGAGGATCACTCGTGGCCGCGACGGCCTCGAAGCCGTGAGCTCTGTCCGTGCGCTCCACCCACGGCCGTGCTCGGAGGCGGTCGAATGTCTCCCGCGCCTCGGTGAGCCGCGGGACGGCCTCCTCGGGTCGCCCCTGCGACTCCAGCCACTCTCCATGCTCGAGGAGCGTCACCGCAAGATAGAAGGGCATGCCCAGTTCGCGGAACATCCCTGTGGCCGTCTTGTAGCCGGCCTCGGCACTCTCGGAGTCGCCGCGCTCCGCGGCCATCCGAGCTCGGAACCTTCCCACGTTCGCCCTGAGGAACGGTGGATAGACGCCAGGCTTGAGCTTCTCCACCACTGCCAACAGCTCGTCGACTTTCGCCGTGTCGCCGAGGTCGAACGCGGACTCCACCGCCTGGATCAGCCCCGCCTTCACATCCTCGGCAGCGATTCCAAGGGTTTCGCGAGCGTGGAAGGCCTCCTCCGCCAAGCGGAGCGCACCAACCGGATCGCCTTCTGCTCGCAACATCGTCCCGGCGGTCTGCGCGAAGCACGTGCGGTCCTGGATGTCCTCCGCCCCTTCGAGATACCGGAAGACTTCGAGCAGCTCTCGGGCGCTCGCAACGTCGCCTCGATTGAGCCGGACCGATGCCAGCCACATCAAGCTCGCGGTGGTGCCTAGGCTCCAGTCCGCCAGGGGGATCTCACCAGCCGCGTCCTCCGCCTCGTCCCACCGGCCCGTAAGCCACAGTGGATAGGCCATGTTGGAGAGGCCGACCCATTCCTGGATGCGGTTGCCAGCCCGCCGGGCCAGCACGACTGCACGGCGATACTGCTCGATGGCCTCCTCGTGGCGGTCGCGCCGGCACAGGAACTCGGCCAGGTTGGCGTACGCGCGAACGGCGGCGGAGGGAAGGTCGTTTTCGAGCGCCACGTCGAGACCGTGCTTCACCAGGGCCAGGGCCTTCTCGAACCGGCCCCTGTTCATGGCGACGATCCCCTCGGTGACGAGCGCCCCGGAGAGCACCTCCGGAAGCCACAGCGATTCCGCTGTGGCCACCGCGATCTCGATCCGCCGCTCCGCGAGGTCTGGCTCCCCCCTCATGAATTGGAGCCTGCCCAGTTGGGCGGCGAGAGCGGCCAGGTCCTCGTCGGGCTCCTCCTCCGACAGCACCTGGAAGGCCGCCTCCATACGAGCGATAGCCTGGTCCAGGGACCCGCCCCGCCACTCCACCTCTCCGAGGCGCGCAGAGACGCGGGCGGCGGGGTGCGACAGCCCGGCGAACTCGAACAGGCCCATGGCGCGTTCGAGATGGGGCCGAGCTTCCTCGGCCCGCCCCCCGAGCCAGGCCATCTGTCCGGCCCATTCCAGTAGCGCGGCCTCATCCGAAGGCTCTTCGGCCAGCGCCGCCGCCTGCTCGAAGTAGTGCTGCGCCTCCTCGTTCGCGGCGAGGGACGCCGCTCGCTCGCCGGCCCGGGCCAGCATTTCCCTCGCCTTGGCCTTGATCGCGGCCGCGTCATCCGCTTCCGGCGCCGCCTGGTACGCGTTCACGTAGTGGGAAGCGACCACCTCGACGATCTCCTCCTCGTCGGCCGCCCAGTTCTCTTCGAGGTACGCCGCCACGACGAGGTGGCGAGCCCTTCGTTCCTTCCTCGAAAGGGTCTCGTAGGCGACGTGGCGCAGGAGGTCTTGGACGAAGCCGTACTGGCCGCGCTCCGGAGAGCGCGGGTCTGCCTGGACGGTGAGCACCTCCTTGCGCGTCAGCGCGATGAGCACGGACCCGAGGTAAGCCTCGGCCAGGCCGCTCACCGCGGCGATGGCTCCCTTGGTGAAGGTCTTGCCGAGCACGGACGCATCCTGGAGCAGACGCCGCTCCTCGGCTGCGAGCCCGTCCAACCGGGCAGCGATGAGGGCATGGAGGGTCTCGGGTACCTCGAGGGCTTCGATGGGTCCCGTGGGGCGATAGCTGTTTCCCTCCTCTACCAGGAGCCCCCGGTCGAGCAGCATGCGAACCGTCTCCACCGCGTACAACGGGATGCCTTCGGCCCGACCCAGAATCTGATCGTGGAGTTCGGCTGGAAGGCCGGGAACGAGCCCGGTCAGGAGTTCATCCATCGCCTGCGGAGGCAGTGGCTCGAGGTACATGGTTGTGGAGTTGCGCCCGGTTCGCCAGTTCGGACGCCGGTCGGCGAACTCGGGCCGGGCCAGAGTGATGACGAACAGCCGGTGGTCACGGGCCCACTCCAGCAGGTACTCGATGAAATCCAGCATTGCTGCGTCGGCCCACTGACAGTCCTCGAACACCATCACCGTCGGCATCTCGTCCGCCAGGCGCTCGTAGAACAGCCGCCAGGCGGCGAACAGGTCCTCCCGCTCCCGGGTCACTCGCTCCTCTAGGCCCAGGAGGTGGGCCAGGCGCGGCTCGACCCACCTGCGCTCCTCCGAGTCCGGGAGGCTCTTCTCCAGGGCCTCGCGGAGCTTGGCCAGCGCCGACTTCGAGTCCTCGCCCTCCACGATCCCCGCGCGGGTCCTGACCATCTCGGCCAGCGCCCAGTAGGTAACCCCTTCCCCATATGCCAGGCACCGGCCCCGGTGCCACCGGAACTGCCCGGCCAGCCCGTCGACGTATTTTTCGAACTCCCAGGTCAGACGGCTCTTGCCCACCCCCGCCGCGCCGGTGACAGAGACCATGTGCGCCTTCGAGCCCTCGGCGTTCGCATGGAACAGGTCCTTCAGCAGGCGGAGCTCCCGCTCCCGCCCGACGAAGGGTGGCTCCAGGCCCGCCGAGCGCTGTGCGCCTCCCACCGCGGCCACTACCCGCAGGGCCCGCCACAGCCGGACGGGCTCGGCCTTGCCCTTCAAATCGTGCGTGCCGGCGTCCTCGTAGACGATGGCCGCCTCGCTGGACCGTCGGGTGGCCTCGCCGACGTAGACCTGGCCGGGCGGGGCGGCGCCCTGGATGCGACTGGCCGTGTTCACCAGGTCGCCCGCCACCATGCCCTCGCCCTCGGCGCCGATTGTCACGGCGGCCTCGCCGGTGAGGACGCCGGCCCGTGCGTCGAGATTCGGCGCACCGACCTCCTGCCCCAGCGCGGCCACCGCATCCACGAGATCAAGCGCGGCCCGAACGGCGCGCTCCACGTCGTCCTCCTGCGCGACGGGCGTCCCCCACACCGCCATGACCGCGTCCCCGATGAACTTCTCGACGGTGCCCCCGTAACGCGTGATCAACGTTCGGGACGCGTCGAAGTAGCGCGACAGCAGCTCCCGGACTTCCTCGGCGTCGCGGCTCTCGGATAGCGAGGTGAAGCCGACGAGGTCGGCGAAGAGCACTGAGACCAGACGGCGCTCCGATGCCGGAGCGGCCACCCTCGTGTGGGCGCCATCGCGCGGTGGCGCTCCGACGGCCGTGCCGCACTCGTCGCAGAACAGCGCTCCCGGGCGGAGCCTCGTGCCGCACGTGGCGCACTGGCCGGCGAGCGGTGCTCCGCACTGGAAGCAGAACTTGCCGTCGGATCGGTTCTCGGCGCCGCAGCTCGGGCAGATCACGTGTTCCCAGATGCTACGGGCTGGGGCGCGGAACGCCCGGCCCGCTCCACCCGGGCCATCCAGGGCTCCGCCTTCAGGCGTTCGAAGATGGCTCGGGCCTCGGCCAGCATCGGGCCAGCGTCGTCCTCCCGGCTCCGGCCGGCCAGCCACTTCCCGTACTCGAGGAGGGTGACGGCGAGGTAGAACCGGGCTCCCATCTCGCGGAATTCCGCGACGGCCCACCGGAGCCGCTCCTGGGCCCGGTCGTCGTCCCCCTGGAGTGCGGCGAGCCGGCTCTCGAGCCTGGCGCGGTGCCCCTGGAGGTACCGGGGCGTGTGGACGGAGGGCTTCTCCTCCGCCATGGCCAGGATGTCTCGCACGCGGCCGAGGTCGCCCAGGTCGAACGCCGCCTCGGCGGCGAGGACCCAAGCCTCGCGCACGTTCTCCTGCAGGAGGCCGGCCACGGTCCTCGCCTTCAGCGCCTCCTCCGCCGCTTCCAGGGCGCCCCCGGCGTCGCCCTTTGCCCGCAGGAGGATGGCTCGCGCGACGTGGTAGTCGGCCCGCTCCAGCACGCCGGCGGAGTGTTCGGCCTCCCGGCGGCCCTCCAGCTTCTCCTCCGCTTCCTCCGTGAGCCCCCGGTTCGCGAGCAGGTGCACGATGGACGGCAACGAGCGGCTCACGGCGATCATGGACGGCTCCGGCGAATCGTAGACCGCCTCCAGGCCCTCCAGCGCCTGGTCCCATTCGCCGGTGATCCATTGGGCCAAGGCGATCTGTGCGAGGAAGTTCGATTCGTAGCCGCGATCCCCGATCTTTCTTGCCAGGGCCAGGGCCCGCCTGCCCAGATCGCCTGCCGCCTCGTACTGGTCCCATTCGATCAAGGAGTGCGTGAGGTTGAAGAACGCCCGGAAGGCCGCCGAGGGGGCATCCTGCTCGAGCGCCAGGTCCAGCGAGTGCTTCAGCAGGGCCCGAGCCTCCTCGTGCCGGCCCTGGGCGTCGAGGATCAGCGACTTGGTGTTGAGGGACTGGGAGAGCGCCTCGGGAAGCCACAGGCGTTCGGCCATCCTCAGGGCATCGTCGATCCGCTGGGTCGCATGTTCAACGTCACCCGTGAAGTACAGCAACCGTCCGAGCTGGGCCGCCAGCATGGCCAGGTCTGCGTCCGGCTCATCCTCGACCAGGACCGCGAACGAGCTCTCCATGTTCTCGATCGCCCGCTCGATCTGCCCCCGCTCCCACAGGATCTCCGCCATCCGAGTGGAGACCCGGGCCGCGGGGTGCGCCATCCCCTCCTCCTCGAACAGGCGGACGGCCTCCTCGAACTGGGTGATCGCGCGGTCCCCCCGGCCTGCCGCATATGCCGCCGCCCCCGCTCGTTCCAGCAGCACGGCCCGGGCCTCATGGGTGGCGGCGAACTCGGCCGCCCGCTCGAAGTACTGCTGCGCCTCGTCCATCGCGGCCAGCGACGCGGCCCGCTGGCCCGCCCGGACCAGGCTCTCCGCGGCCCGGGCCTTGATGGCCGGCGCGTCCTCCGCTTCCGGAGCCGCCCGGTAGGCCTCCAGAAAGTGGGAGGCCACGATCTCGACGACCTCCTCGTCCTCCGCCTTCCAGCTCGTCTCCAGGTATTCCGCCTGGGCCAGGTGCAGGGCCTTGCGCTGCCGCAGCGACAGCGTCTCGTAGGCCACCTTCCGGGCCAGCGCCTGGAGGAACACGTACTGTCCGCGTTCGGGCGACCGCGCGTCCGTCTGGACGGACAGGAGCTCCTTGCGGACCAGGGAGGCCAGGAGGGCGTCGACCTCGGGTGCGGGGACCCCGGTGAGCGTGACGATCGCGTCGGCACTGAAGGTCTTGCCCGCCACCGCGGCGGTCTGGAGGATCCGTCGCTCCTCCGGGGGGAGGCCGTCCAGCCGCGCCGCGATCAACGCGTGCAGGGTCTCGGGGACCTCCAGCACGTCCACCGGCCCGGTCACGGTGAAGCGGTCCCCTTGCCGCTCCAGCAGCCCACGGTCGAGCAGCATCCGGACGGTCTCCACCGCGTACAGGGGAACCCCTTCGGCCCGGTCCAGGATCCGCTCGCGCAGCGCGTCCGGCAGCCCCGGGACCAGCCCGGACAGCAGCGCCTCCATGGCCTGGCGGGGGAGCGGCTCCAGGTAGATCGAGGTGCTGGCCCGCCGCGCCGAGGCCAGCCCGGGGTGGCGGTCGGCGACCTCGGGACGGGCCAGGGTGAGGACCAAGAGCCGGCTCTCCCTCGACCAGTCCAGGAGGTACTCGATGAAGTCGACCAGTGCCGCGTCCGCCCACTGGCAGTCCTCGAACACCAGGACCGTCGGGGTGCGCTCGGCCACCCGCTCGAAGAACAGCCGCCATCCCGCGAACAGGTCCTCGCGGCTCCCCGCCGTCCGGTCCTCCAGGGAGAGCAGGTGGGCCAGGCGAGGGTGGACCCACGCACGCTCCTCCGGATCGGCCACGTATTGCTCGAGGCACGCCCCGAGCTTCGAAAGCGCCGACGCCGCCTCCTCGCCCTCGGCGATGCCCCCCCGCATCCGGACCATCTCGGCCAGGGCCCAATAGGTGACGCCGTCGCCGTAGGGGAGGCACCGTCCCCGGTGCCACGAGACGGTTTGGGCCAGGCCGTCCAGGTACTTGTACAGCTCCCACGACAGCCGGGACTTCCCGATCCCCGCGATGCCGACCACCGATACCCGGTTCGCCTTGCCGTCCTCCACGGTGGCGTGGAACCGTTCCTTGACCAGGGCCAGCTCCCGGTCCCGGCCCACGAAGGGGGCTTCCAGCCCGACTGACTTCAGCGCGCCGCCCCGGCCGGCGACGACCCGTAGGGCCCGCCACAGCCGCTGGGGCTCGGCCTTGCCCTTCAGCTCGTACGCTCCGGCGTCCTCGTAGGCGATGGCGGCGTCGGTGGCCCGGCGGGTCGCGTCCCCCACGAAGACCTGGCCGGGCTCCGCCGCGGCCTGGATGCGGCTGGCCGTGTTCACCAGGTCGCCGGCCACCATGCCCTGCCCCTCGGCGCCCAGGGTCACGGCGGCCTCCCCGGTCAGCACGCCGGCCCGGGCACGGAGGTCCGGCGCGCTGACCTTCTCGCCGAGGGCGGCCACGGACGCCACCAGCTCGAGGGCCGCCCTCACCGCTCGCTCGGCGTCGTCCTCACGGGCCACCGGGGTCCCCCACACCGCCATGACCGCGTCGCCGATGAACTTCTCCACGGTGCCCCCGTAGCGGGCGATGAGGGTCCGGGATGTGTCGAAGTAGCGGGTCAACAGCTCACGGACCTCCTCGGCGTCGCGGCTCTCGGACAGCGAGGTGAACCCGACCAGGTCGGCGAACAGCACGGACACCAGGCGACGCTCGGCGGTAGGGGATTCGGGAGCGGCCGAGGCTCCGGCGCCGAGGGCCGACCCGCACTGCCCGCAGAATTTCATCGATGGCGCGTTGGGGGCACCGCAGGACGGACACAGCCTGGCCAGCGCCGATCCGCATTCGCCGCAAAACTTGCGTCCGGCCTCGTTCTCGGTGCCGCAGTTCGGGCAGGTCACCGCTCGCCACCCCCGACAGGCTGGGGGACGCGTACGCGATCGAGGCGCTCGAGCCACACGGTGGCCTTCAATCGCTCGAAGATCTCGCCGGCCTCCAGAAGGAGTCCCTCGGCCTCGGACACCTGTCCCCGCCCCACCAGCCACTCCCCGTGCTCGATGAGCGTCTGGGCCAGGAAGAATGGCACGCCGATCTCCCGGAAGAGTCCGGCGGCGGCCTTGAAGCGGCCTTCGACGGCATCGACCTCACCGTCGGCCGCTTCGAGACGCGCTTGGAGCCTGACAGCCTGGGCGCGCACGAACGGGGAGACCTGGGCCGGGCGGAATCCGCTGATGGTGGCCAGCAGGTCCCGAACCGGAGAGAGATCGCCCCGGGAGAACGCCGCGTCGGCAACCTGTCCAAGCGCGGCTTTCGCCATCTGCACGTCGGTGCCCATCTTCAGCGCCGTTCGGAACGCTCCTTCCGCCTCTTCCAGCGCTCCGTCGAATCGCCCCTCGGCCAGTAGCACGGCGGCTCTGGCCGTGGCATGCACGGAGGCCTCCTGAACATCGGTGGAGGTCTCATAGCTTCCGAACCGCTCCAACACCCGTTTGGCGTCCTCCACGGCTTCTCGGGCTGTGAAGATGGACGGGAGGGCAGCGAGGATCCCGAGCACGTCCGCGCCCCCCAGCTCCGACTCCGGAATCTCCGCGGCCCGCTCTACCGCCTCGTCCCACCTGCCAGCCATGAACAACGCGTACGGGACTTCTGAGAGAAGAACGCGCTCCCAGACTTGGTTTCCCACCCTCCTGGAGAGTGCCAAGCCGTCCTGGTAGAGGTCGAGAGCTTCCTCGTAGCGGTCCCGCCGGCACAGGGCGTCGGCCATGTTCACGTGGGCTCGTAGGGCCGCCGCCGGCAGGTCGTGGTCGAGCGCCACCTTCATGGCGTGAGCCAGGAGCGCGAGCGCCTGCTCGGGCCGAGTGCGCGAAAGGGCGACGATGCCGCTCGTGTTCAAGGCCTGCGAGATCACCTCGGGCAGCGCGAGCGCCTCCGCGATCCCGAGGGCGAAGTCGACCCGGTCTGCGGCGAGGTCCATCTCGCCCTTGAAGAAATGGAACCGGCCGAGCTGGGCGGCGAGGGTGGCAAGGTCCTCGTCGGGCTCATCAGCGGAGAGGACCCGAAAGGCCTCCTCCATGCGCTCGATTGCTTCCTCCAGGCGCCCGCTGATCCAGTCGATCTCGGCCAGGCGCGCCGACACGCGGGCGGCGGGGTGGGCATCTCCACGGGCGTCGAACATGGCCAGTGCGGATTCCAAATGAGCTCGAGCTTCCTCAACACGGCCAGCCGTCCATGCCATCTCGCCGGCTCGTTCCACGAGAGCGGCGCGCTGCGCGGCATCCTCCGCCAGGTCGGCGGCCTGCTCGAAGTACCGCTGCGCTTCCCCGGTGGCCGCGAGCGAGGCTGCCCGCGCTCCGGCCCCGGCCAGCATGTCCCGGGCCCTGGCCTTGATCTCGGCGGCGTCGTCGGCCTCCGGGACCGCCCGGTACGCTTCGAGGAAGTGCGACGCCAGGATCTCGACGAACTCCTCGTCGCCTGCTCCCCACGTGTCCTCGATGAAGGCCGCCACCGCCAGGTGCTTCGCCTTGCGATCCTTCTTCGCCAGCGTGTCGTAGGCGACCTTGCGCACCAGGTCCTGGAGGAAGCCGTACTGGCCGTGCTCGGGAGATCGGGGGTCGGCCTGGACGCCCAGGATCTCCTTGCGCACGAGGGATGCCAGCAGCGGATCCAGCTCGTCCTCGGGGAGGCCCGAGAGCGCCGCCAGCCCCCCGCGGGTGAACGTCTTGCCGAGCACGGAGCCCTCCTGGATCAGCCTCCTTTCCTGGGGGGCCAGGCCGTCCAGGCGGGCGGCGATAAGCGCCTGAAGCGTCTCCGGCACCTCGAGCGCCTCGATGGGACCGGTCGGCCGGTACTCGCGACCCTCCTGGACGAGCAGGCCTCGATCCAGGAGCATCCGCACGGTCTCGACCGCGTAGAGCGGGACGCCCTCCGCTCGATCCAGGATTCGACCCGTGATCTCATCGGGGAGGCCGGGAACCAGCCCGCTGAGGAGGTCTTCCATGTCCCGAGGGGCGAGCGGCTCCAGGTACAGCGAGGTGAAGTTCCGCTTGGCCGCACCCCAGGTGGGGCGGCGGTCGGAGAGCTCCGGCCGGGCCAGCGTCACCACGAAGAGCGGATGGTCTCGAGACCATTCCAGCAGGTATTCGATGAAGTCCAGCAGCGAGGCGTCCGCCCACTGCGTGTCCTCGAACACCATGATCGTCGGATAGCGATCCGACAGCCGCTCGAAGAACAGCCTCCAGGCGGCGAACAGGTCGTCCCGGTCCCACGTGCTGCGCTCCTCCAGCCCCAGCAGGTGACCGAGTCGCGGCTCGACCCACCGCCGTTCCTCCGGGTCGGGCAGTCGGTCCCCCAGAATCGTGTGGAGCTTCTCCCGGGCCGAGTTCTCCTCCTCGCCCTCGACGATGCGGGCTCGCATCCGGACCATCTCGGCCAGCGCCCGGTACGCGACGCCTTCCCCGTAGGCGGGGCAGCGGCCCCGGTGCCAGGAGTACGTCTCCGACAGCCCGTCGAAGTACTTGTAGAACTCCCAGGCCAGGCGGGACTTGCCGATGCCGGCGATGCCGATCACCGAGACTAGGTGGGCCTTGCGGTCCTCGGCCGACGCGTGGAACAGCTCCTTGACCAGCCGCAGCTCCTGGTCCCGGCCCACGAAGGGCGCTTCAAGCCCCTCGGACTTCAGGGAACCGCCGACGCCCGCCACAACCCGGAGGGCCCGGTAGAGGTGGACCGGCTCCGACTTGCCCTTCAGCTCGTGCTCCCCGGCATCCTCGTACGCGATGGCCGCGTCAGTAGTCCGCCGGGTCACATCCCCCACGAACACCTGCCCTGGTTGGGCGGCCGACTGGATGCGGGAGGCCGTGTTCACCAGGTCGCCGGCCACCATGCCTTGGCCTTCCGCCCCGATGGTGACCGCGGCCTCGCCGGTCAGCACGCCGGCCCGGGCTTTCAGGTCGGGAGCGCTGACCTCCTGGCCCATGGCCTCCACGGCGTCGACCAGGTCGAGGGCGGCCCGCACGGCGCGCTCGGCGTCGTCCTCCCGGGCCACCGGCGTACCCCACACCGCCATCACGGCGTCCCCGATGAACTTCTCCACCGTGCCGCCGTAGCGGCCGATGAGTGTGCGGCAGGTGTCGAAGTACCGGGACAGCAGGTCCCGGACCTCCTCGGGGTCCCGGGACTCGGAGAGGGTGGTGAACCCCACCAGGTCCGCGAACAGCACGGACACCAGGCGGCGCTCCGCGGCGGGAGCCTCGGGCGCCGTTGCCGGAGCCTGAGCCGGACCCCGACCGGCCACCGGGGTGCCGCATTCGCCGCAGAACCTCTCGTCTCCGGCCAGCGGGGCGCCGCACGATGCGCAGGCCAGGGCGAGTGCCGTGCCGCACTGGGTGCAGAACTTCTTCCCGGTCGGGTTCTCGGTGCCGCAGTTCGGGCAGGTCATGCCATCACCCCCGCCCCGGCGCGAGCCTTCTCCAGCCGCTCCAGCCAGGGGCGGGCTTCCAACCGCTCGAAGATCTCCCTGGCCTCGTCCAGCAGCGGCCCGGCCTGGTCGGCGCGGCCCTGCGACGCCAGCCATTCGCCGTGCTCCAGCAAGGTCACCCCGAGCCAGAAGGGGGCGCCGAGCTCCCGGAACATCCCCGCGGCCGTCTTCATGCCCGGCTCGACATCGTCCGGGCGTCCGACGAGCTGGGCGAGCCGGGCTCGGAGCCGGGCGGCTTGGGCCACCAGGTACTGGGGTCGGCGGCCCGGGGGAAGCCCCTCCACCACCGACAGCCAGTCCTCCGCTCGCTTTGAATCGGAGAGTGTGAGTGCCGCCTCCACGGCCTCGACGAACGCTTCCTTAACGACCTCAGTCGTCAGTCCGAGCGATGCTCTCGCGCTCAGCGCCAGCTTCGCCGCCTCCGCGGCGTCAGATGGCTTGCCCTCCGCACGCAGGAGCATGGCCCTTCCTGTCGCGTGGGAAGCCTGCTCCTGGACGTCGTCGGAACTGCCGAACACAGCGAGCAACTCGGCATTCTCTTGGACCTTGGAGAGCTTTCCCTGGGCGATCAGGAGGCGGGGCAGGGTGCTGACGTATGAAAGGAAGGCACCCCGCACCTCATTGATCTTGTCCCGGGGCAGCTGGTCTGCCATGGACAGGGCCTCTTCCCACCCGCCGGCCATGACGAAGGGGTAGAGCTGATCGAGGAGAGTCCATTCCCAGAACCTGTTGCCTACTTTCCGGGCCAGGGCCAGTCCCCGACGGACCTGGTCGATGGCATCGTGGTAGCGGTCAGATTGGACCAGGAGCTCCGCGAGGTTGTAGTGCGCTCGAAGGGCCGCCGAGGAGATGTCGTTGTCGAGCGCCACCTCCAGCGCGTGCTGCATGAGGCCCAGGGACTCCCTGAGCCGCCCCCTCGCCATCAAGGCGATGCTCTTGGTGTTCAGGGCCTGGGAGAAGACCTCGGGAAGCCACAACGCCTCGGCCAGGTCAAGTGCGGTCTCCACACGGACCAGGGCCAGGTCGGTCTCGCCGGCGAAGAACAGGAACCGTCCGAGTTGGGCCGCCAGGGCCGCGAGGTCCGCGTCGGGCTCCTCCTCCGAAAGGACCTGGAACGACCGATCCATGCGGTCCAGCGCGTCTCTGTGACGCCCCCGGTCCCACATCACTTCGGCCAGACGGGCGGACACCCGGGCCGCCGGATGGGTGCTTCCCTCGGCTTCGAACAGCGCGATGGCGGCTTCGAAGCGCGCGGTGGCATCCTCGGCCCGTCCACCGCTCTGGGCCATCTGACCCGCCCGCTCCAGCAGCTCCGCCCTCCTGGCGGGCTCGTCCCCGAGGTCGGCGGCCTGTTCGTAGTAGGCCTGGGCCTCCTCGGTCGCTGCCAGCGAGGCCGCGCGGTTGCCGGCCCGGACCAGGGCGTCCCGTGCCTTCGCCATGATGTCGGCGGCGTCGTCCGCGTCGGGCGCGGCCCGGTACGCCTCCAGGAAATGCGACGCCACGACCTCGACGACCTCGTCGTCGTCGCGCCCCCACCTCGACTGGAGATACTCGGCCGCCGCGAGGTGCCGGGCCTTCCGTTCCTTCTTCGAAAGCGTCTCGTACGCGACGCGCCGCACGAGTTCCTGGAGGAACCCGTACTGGCCCCGCTCGGGCGAGCGGGGATCGGCCTGGATCGACAGGACTTCCTTGCGTCCGAGGGAGGTCAGGATGGGATCGAGCGCCGGCTCGTCGAGCCCCGTCACCGCGGCGAGGGCGCCCCGCGCGAAGAACCTGCCCAGGACGGAGGCGCCCTGGAGCAGGCGGCGCTCCTCGGACGCCAGGCCGTCCAGGCGGGCCGCGATCAGGGCATGGAGGGTCTCGGGGACGTCCAGATCCTCGATGGGCCCGGTCGGGCGGTAGACGTTCCCCTCTTGGGCCAGGAGCCCCCGGTCGAGCAGCATGCGGACGGTCTCCACCGCGTACAGAGGAACCCCTTCGGCCCGATCCATGATCTGGCCGTGGAGCTCTTCCGGCAGGCCGGGCACGAGGCCATGGAGCAGCTGTTCCATGGCGTCGGGCGGGAGCGCGTCGAGATAGATGGACGTGGCTCCGCGCCTGGTCGCAGCCCAGCCGGGGCGGCGTTCGGCCAGCTCCGGCCGGGCCATGGCCAGCACGAAGATCGGGTGGTTCCTCGACCATTCCAGGAGGTACTCGATGAAGTCCAATAGCGACTGATCCGCCCACTGCATGTCCTCGAAGGCCATGACCACCGGGTCCTGGTCGGCCAGACGTTCGAAGAACAACCGCCACGCGGCGAACAGGTCCTCTCGGTCCCCGGTGGCCCGCTCCTCGAGTCCGAGGAGGTGGGCCAGACGGGGTTCCACCCACCGCCGCTCCTCGGGGTCGGGGACGTGCTCCTCCACGGTCGCCCGCAACTTGGGAAGCGCCGAGCTCGGGTCCTCCCCCTCCAGGATCTCCGCCCTCCCGCGGACCATCTCGGCCAGGGCCCAGTACGCGACGCCCTCGCCGTACGCCAGGCAGCGTCCCTGGTGCCACCAGGTGTCCTGGGGGAGCCCGTCCATGTACTTGAAGAACTCCCACATCAGCCGGCTCTTGCCGACCCCGGCGACACCGGTGATGGAGACGAGCTGAGCTTTGCGCTCCTCCCCCGAGGCGTGGAATAGCTCCTTGACCAGTCGCAGCTCCCGATCCCGTCCGGCGAAGGGCGCCTCCAGGCCCTCCGACTTCAGGGCACCCCCGGCTCCCGCCACCACGCGAAGAGCCCGCCACAGAGACACGGGCTCTGCCTTGCCCTTCAGCTCGTGAACGCCCGCGTCCTCGTAGGCGATGGCCGCCTGCGAGGCCCGTCTGGTGACCTCTCCCACGAACACCGAGCCGGGCTCCGCCGTCGACTGGATACGGCTCGCCGTGTTCACCAGGTCGCCCGCCACCATGCCCTGGGCCTCGGCGCCGATCGTAACGGCGGCCTCGCCGGTCAGCACGCCCGCCCGGGCCCTGAGGCTGGGGGCGCCGACCTCCTCTCCGAGCACCTCCACCGCGTCCACGAGGTCGAGCGCGGCCCGCACCGCGCGCTCCGCGTCGTCCTCCTGCGCCACCGGGGTTCCCCACACCGCCATGACCGCGTCGCCGATGAACTTCTCCACGGTGCCGCCGTAGCGCGTGATCAGCGTGCGGCTCGTGTCGAAGTAGCGAGAGAGCAGGTCCCGGACCTCCTCGGCGTCGCGGGACTCCGACAGCGTGGTGAACCCGACCAGGTCCGCGAACAGAACAGACACCAGGCGTCGCTCGGCGACGGGGGCCTCAGCCGGGGCCATCACCCCGGATGGCGGAACGGCGCGTCCGGCCACGGGGGTCCCGCATTCCCCGCAGAACTTCTCCGTCGCTCCCAGCGGCGCGCCGCAGTTCGCGCACGCCAGCGCGAGCGGCATCCCGCACTCGGTGCAGAACTTCTTCCCGGCGGCGTTCTCGGCGCCGCACGACGGGCAGGTCACCTCGCCTCCTGGGGGACCGGCGCGGCACGGGCCAGGCGGTCCAGCCACGGGGCGGCTCGAAGCTGTTCGAAGGTCGTCCTGGCCTCCGCCAGCAGCGACTCGGCCTCCGGCACGCGCCCCTGTCGCGTCAGCCATTCGCCGTGGTCGAGCAGCGTGACGGCCAGCCAGAATGGCAGGGCCATCTCCCGGAACGATCCCACCGCGGCCTTGAAGCCGGGCTGGACCTGGTCCGTCTCCCCACGACGATCGGCCATCCTGGCCCGGAACCGCATGGAGTGCGCCTGGAGGAACTGAGGCCGGCTGGCGGGGGGCAACCCGTCGACGATGGACAGCAGGGACTCGGCCGTCTCCAGGTCGTCCGACTCCAGGGCGGCCTGGAGGCCCACGACGAGCGACTCCTTCACGGAATGATGCGCCGCGCTGAGCGACTCCCGGCATTCCAGGGCCCGCAGGGCTGCCTGGACGGCGCCCCGCGCATCTTCCCGCCCGAGGAGGAAGTGAGCCTGGGCGCACGCGTACTCGGCCCGCTCCTGGACGTCCGCGGAGGCCTCCAGCTCGGCGAACGGCTCCAGGTGCCGCGCCGCCTCATCGAGCTCGCCTCGGTGCACATGGATCGCCGTGCCGAACGCGATGTAGCCCTGGTCGTACGCGATCCGGGCCACGGAGAGATCGTCCGCGGGGAGCTCGGACATGAGGGCGAGGGCCTCGTCCCATTGCCCCATCGCATACAGGGGGTAGCAGTACCCGAGGAAGATCCGCTCCCAGTAGCGGTTGCCCAGCCGCCGGGAGAGGGTGAGGCCGTCGCTCGCGTGCGCCTGGGCCTCCTCGTAGCGATCCTCGCTCGTGGCCAGGTCCACGAGGTTGTTGTAAGCCCGAAGCGCTGCACCGGGCCGGTCGTGCTCGAGGGCGACGTCGAGGGCGTACCGGAGAAGGGCGCCGGCCTCCTTGTAGCGGCCCTTCGAGTAGAGGATGAGCGACTTCGTGTTCAACGCCTCGGACAGGACCTCCGGGAGCCCGAGTGCCTCGGCGACCTCCAGGGCGGCCTCGATGTGCGGAAGCGCGAGTTCCACGTCCCCGGAGAAGAACTGGAACCGGCCCAGCTGGGCCGAGAGCGAGGCTAGGTCCTCGTCGGGATCCTCCGTCGAGAGGACCTGAAGGGCACCGTCCATGGTCTCCAGGCCCTCCTTGAGGCGCCCTCGATCCCACATCACCTCGGCCAGCCGCGCCGAGACCCGGGCGGCCGGGTGGGATGCCCCCTCGGCTTCGAAGAGCGCCATCGACCGCTCGAACAGCGCGGACGCCTCCTCCCCCTGAGCCCCGGCCCAAGCCATGAGACCCGCCCGCTCGATCAGCTCCGCCTGCCCCACGCGGTCCTCGGTCAGGGTCGCCGCTGCCTCGAAGTACCGCTGGGCCTCGACGTTCGCACCGAGCGATGCCGCGCGATCGGCCGCCCGGATCAGCCGGTCCCGGGCCCGGGCCTGGATGTCGTGGGCGTCCGGTGCATCGGGGGCGGCCCGGTAGGCGTCGAGATAGTGGGCCGCCACGACCTCGACGATCTCGTCGTCCTCGGCGCCGTATGCCTCCTCCAGGAACTCCGCCGCCGCCAGGTGCCTGGACCGCCGCTCCCGCTTCGCCATCGTGTCGTACGCGACCTTCTTCACCAGGTCCTGGAGGAACCCGTACTGCCCTCGTTCGGGCGACTGCGGATCGGCCGAGACGGAGAGCACCTCCTTGCGGATGAGGGAAGCAAGAAGCGGCTCCAGCTCGGACGGGGAGAGCCCCGTCACGGCGACCAGGCCGGCCACGGTGAACGTCCTGCCCAACACGGAGGCGTCCTGGAGCAGCCGCCGTTCCTCGGGAGCCAGGCCATCCAGCCGCGCCGCGATCAGGGCCTGGAGGGTCTCCGGGACCTCGAGGGTGTCGACGAGGCCCACGAGCCTGTACGCGTCGCCGTCCCGGACCAGGAGGCCACGGTCCAGCAGCATCCGGACGGTCTCCACCGCGTAGAACGGGACTCCCTCCGCCCGCTCCAGGATGCGAGCGGCCAGGTCGTCGGAGAGTCCGGGGACCGGACCCCGAAGCAAGCTGTCCATGTCCGCGGAGGGCAGGGGTTCGAGGAACAGGGACGTGAAGTTGCGCTTCCCGGCCCCCCAGGTGAGGCGCCGGTCCGAGAGCTCCGGCCGGGCCAGGCTGAGGACGAAGATGGGGCGGTCCCGGGACCACTCGAGCACGTACTCGATGAAGTCGAGGATCGCGCTGTCGGCCCACTGGAGGTCCTCGAACACCATGACGGTGGGCGCCGTCTCGGACATGCGTTCGAAGAGGATCCGCCACGCGGAGAACAGGTTCTCCTGGTCCCCGCCCCGGTCGGCCAGCCCCAGCAGGTGGGCGAGGCGGGGTTCGACGAACCGGCGCTCGTCGGGGTCCGGGACGTGTTCCTGGATGGCCTGCCGCAGCTTCGCCAGCGCGGGCTCCGAATCCTCGTCCTCCAGGATGCCGGCCCGCATCCGCACCATCTCGGCGAGGGCCCAGAACGCCACGCCCTCCCCGTAGGCCAGGCACCTGCCCCGTTGCCACCACACGCTCTCCACCAGGCCGTCCACGTATTTCTCGAACTCCCAGGCCAGCCTGGACTTGCCGATCCCGCCGATGCCCACCACGGACACGAGGTGGGCCTTGCGTTCCTCGGCCGAGGCGTGGAAGAGCTCCTTCAGCAGACGAAGCTCGCGGTCACGTCCGACGAAGGGCGGTTCGAGGCCGCTCGACCGAAGGGTCCCTCCTCGCAGCCCGACCACCCGGACCGGTTGCCACAGGTGAACCGGCTCGGCCTTGCCCTTCAGCTCGTGGTCGCCGCCGTCGTCGTAGGCGATCGCCGCATCGGTCGCGCGCTTGGTGGCCTCGCCCACGTACACGGCTCCCGGCGGGGCCACAGACTGGATGCGGGACGCGGTGTTGACCAGGTCTCCGGCCACCATGCCCTGACCCTCCGCCCCGATCGTCACGGCGGCTTCCCCGGTGAGGACGCCAGCCCGGGCCCTGAGCTCGGGAGCGCCGACCTCCTGCCCCAGCATGGCGACCCCGGCGGTGAGGTCGAGGGCCGCCCGCACGGCCCGCTCGGCGTCGTCCTCCTTCGCCACCGGCGTCCCCCACACGGCCATCACCGCGTCGCCGATGAACTTCTCCACCGTTCCGCCGTACCGCCCGATGAGCCTGCGGCACGTGTCGAAGTACCGGGACAACAGGTCCCGGACCTCCTCGGCGTCCCGCGTCTCGGACAGGGTCGTGAACCCCACGAGGTCGGCGAACAGCACGGAGACGAGCCGGCGCTCGGCGGATGGCGCCTCGACCGGCTGCGCCGCCTGCCGGGCGACGGGCGCCGCGCCCTCAAGGGCCGATCCGCATTCGCCGCAGAATTTCATCCCGGGCGCGTTGGGGGTACCGCAGGACGGACACGGCCTGGCCAGCGCCGATCCGCACTCGCCGCAGAACTTGCGCCCGGCCTCGTTCTCGAACCCGCAGTTCGGGCAGTTCACGGGCTCACCCCGACGCCTGCGTGGGCGCGCTCCAGCCGCTCGAGCCAGGGACGGGCCCTCAGGCGCTCGAAGACCTCTCTCGCGTCGTCGAGCAGGGGCACGGCCTCCGGGTATCGGCTCTGGCCAGCCAGCCACTCCCCATGCTCCAGCAGCGTGACCGCCCGGAGGAACGGCATGGACAGTTGGCGAAACCGCTCAGCGGCTGCCACGAAGCCCGGCTCGACCCGCTCGGCGTCCGAACGCGACGCCGCCAGCCGGGCCCCGAACCGGGCCCCCTGGGCCTGCACGTACGGCGACAGCTCGCCGGGACGAAGGTCTTCGATCTCCCCCAACAGGTCCTCGACCTTGGACAGGTCTTCCAGGGCGAACGCGGCTTCCAGCGCCTGCACCAGCCCCTCCTTCACCGTCTGGTGCATGATGCCGATCTCGTGCCGCGTTTCGTAGGCGTCCTCCCCGGCGGCGAGCGCCTCGGCGAGCTTTCCCTCCGCCAGCAGGAGCGGAGCCCGGGCCACCTGGTAGACGGCACGGGTCTGCACGTCCCGTGCTGCCTCGCCTTCGGGCATCAGGGCCAGCACGTTCCGGGCGGCGTCGAGCTCCCCGCGGTGAACGTGCGCATGAGCGAGCATGATCGGGCCGACGAGGATGCCTTCAGGTAGGTCCTCGTAGGCCCCGTGCTCTTCCGCGAGGGCGACCGCCTCGTCCCACCTCCCGAGATATGTGAGGTCGGGGATCGGGCCAAGCAACGCCCCCAGCTCGTTGACACGGTCCCCGACCCTGCGAGCGTGCTCGAGGCCCCGCTCCACCCACTCCATGACCTCCTCGTAGTTGTCTCGCCAGCTGGCCAGGGCGCCCAGGTTCCCGATGGCCCGAAGCGCGGCGGCCGACAGATCGTTCTCCAGCGCGAGCTTCAGCGAATGCCCGACCAGGATCGTCCCCTCCTCGAAACGGCCCCGGGTGCCGAGGATCAACCCCTTCGTATTGAGCGCCTGGGACAGGACCTCCGGGAGACGAAGCGCCTCGCCGATCTCCAGGGCCAGCTCGATCCGTTCCAGGGCCTCCCCGGTGCGACCGCTGAAGTACAGAAGCCTCCCGAGCTGCGCGGCCAGCGCCGCGAGGTCGGCGTCCTGCTCCTCGCCGGACAGGATCTGGAAGGCCGCTTCCATCCGCCGGACCGCCTCCTCGATGTGCCCCTCCTGCCATACGACCTCGGCCATGGCAGCGGACACTCGGGCGGCGGGATGGGTGAGCCCGATCGACTCGAAGGTGGCGATGGCGGCCTCGAAATTGGAGCGCGCGTCGGCCGCCCGGCCGCCCGTCCACGCCATCCGGCCGGCCCGCTCGTGCAGCTCGGCCCGGACCAGCGGGTCGTCCGTCAGCTCCAAGGCCTGCTCGAAGTAGTGCTGGGCTTGCTGGTTCGCAGCCAGGGACGCCGCCCGTTCCCCCGCCCGGGCCAGCCGGTCGCGGGCCTTCGCCCTGATGTCGGGGGCGTCGGGGGCGTCCGGAGCGGCGCCGTAGGCGTCCAGGTAATGGGAGGCGAGCACCTCGACGACGTCCTCCTCCTCCTGGGCCCAGGTCTCCTCCAACAGAGCGGCGACGGCGAGGTGCTTCGCCTTCCGTTCCTTCTTGGAGAGCGTGTCGTACGCGACGCGCTTGACCAGGTCCTGTAGGAACCCGTACTGGCCTCGCTCGGGCGAGCGAGGATCGGCCTGGATGGCCAGGACCTCCTTGCGGACGAGCGAGGCGAGCCGCGGTTCAACGGCATCCTCGGGGAGCCCGCTGATCGTCGACAGGGCAGCCTTGGTGAACGTTTTTCCCAGGACCGCGGCGTCCTGCAACAGCCTGCGCTCCTCCGGCCCGAGGCCGTCGAGCCTGGCGGCGATGAGGGCCTGGAGGGTCTCGGGGACGGCCAGAGCGTCGATGGGGCCCAACGGGCGGTACTCGTTCCCGTGCTGCACCAACAGCCCTCGATCGAGGAGCATCCGGACAGTCTCCACCGCGTACAGAGGGACGCCCTCGGCCCGATCCAGAATCTGGTCACGAAGCTCGTCGGGAAGGCCGGGGACCAGCCCGGCCAGGAGCTGTCGCATCGCCTCCGGGGCGAGCGGGTCCAAGTAGAGGGAGGTGAAGTTGCGCTTGCCGGCTCCCCACTCGCGCCGGCGCTCCAGGAGCTCCGGCCTGGCCGTGGTGAGTATGTAGATCGGGTGGTTGCGTGACCATTCCATGAGGTACTCGACGAAGTCGAGCAGTGCAGCATCGGCCCATTGCATGTCCTCGAAGGACAGGATCACCGGGCGTTCCTCGGCCATCCGTTCGAAGAACAGCCGCCATCCGGCGAACAGGTCCTCACGGTCCCGGGCCGTTCGCTCCTCGAGGCCGATGAGATGGGCCAGCCTCGGCTCGACCCATCGGCGCTCCTCGGGGTCCGCCACGCACCGCTCGACGGCCGTGTGGAGCTTGCCCTGCGCCGAGCCGGCTTCCTCTCCCTCCAGGATCTCGGCCCGGCCCCGGATCATCTCGGCCAGGGCCCAGTACGTCACGCCCTCCCCGTAGGCGAGGCACCGCCCGCGGTGCCACCGGAACAGCTCTCGGAGGCCGTCCATGTACTTGTAGAACTCCCACCCGAGGCGGGACTTGCCGATCCCGGCGATGCCCACGACCGAGACCAGATGGGCGTTGCCCTCCTCGGCGGAGGCATGGAAGAGCTCCTTGACCAGTCGCAGCTCCCGGTCCCGTCCCACGAATGGCGCTTCCAGCCCGGCGGACTTCAGGGCGCCGCCCACGCCGGCGACCACCCGAGTGGCTTTCCACAGCCGCATCGGCTCGGCCTTCCCCTTCAGCTCGTGGTCGCCGGCGTCCTGGTAGGCGATGGCCGCGTCGGTTGCCCGGCGGGTGGAGTCGCCGACCAGGACGGTGCCGGGCTCGGCCGCGGACTGGAGGCGGGAGGCCGTGTTCACCAGGTCCCCGGCCACCATGCCCTGTCCTTCGGCACCGAGGGTGACGGCCGCCTCGCCGGTTAGGACTCCAGCGCGAGCCTGGAGGTCCGGCGCTCCGACCTCCTGGCCAAGCGCGGCCACAGCGGCGACGAGGTCGAGAGCGGCTCTGACCGCCCGCTCGGCGTCGTCCTCCTGGGCCACCGGCGTCCCCCACACCGCCATGACCGCGTCGCCGATGAACTTCTCGATGGTGCCCCCGTAGCGGGCGATGAGGGTCCGGCTGGTGTCGAAATACCGCGACAGGAGCTCCCGGACCTCTTCGGAATCGCGGGACTCCGAGAGGGTGGTGAACCCGACCAGGTCCGCGAACAGTATGGAGACGAGGCGTCGCTCGGCGGTAGGGGCCTCGCGAGAGACGGGCGCTCGCTCGGCGGCTTCATCGAGCGGGGAGCCGCATTGCCCGCAAAAGCGGTCGTCCGGCTCGTTGGCCGCGCCGCACGACGGGCAGGCTACAGCCAGCGCGTTACCACACTGGGAGCAGAACCTCCGTCCCGCGCGATTCTCCGTGCTGCAGTTCGGGCAGATCAGTGGACGTCCCCCCAACCGATTCGGCCGAAAATGTAGTCCCGGCGGCCCCAAACGTACAGGTCCGAACGCCGCACGGGGCGAACCCCGACCTGGGTCTCAGTGATCGCTGCGGCCGGTGAAGTGGAACCTCGAGACCTTCAGCGCGGGGACCCGGGAGGCCGAGAAGAAGAACTCGCTGACCATCTCGGTCTCCTTGCTCACCATCTCGGTGTTGGTGAGGGCCTCCAGGATGGACTGGGTGAACCGGAAGTTCTTCACCGGGTGCTTGATCTCGCCGTCCTCGATGAGCCAGGTCCCGTCGCGGGTCATCCCGGTGATGATGGCCTGCGTGGGATGGACCACGTTCGAGTAGTGGAACCGGGTCACCAGCAGCCCCCGCTCGGTGGCCGCGACCATCTCCTCGACGGTGACGTCGCCGCCCGCCACCGAGAGGTTGAGCGGGAACGGTCCCTCGGGGTTGGGCGGGGGCAGGGCGTGGCCGGTGGAATCCTTCCCGGCCTGCCGGGCGCTCCGGCGGTCGTACACGCCGTCAACGAACACCCCGTCCCGGATGATCTCGACGCGCCGCTTGGGCGTTCCCTCGAAGTCGAAGGTGGCGCCGGACGTGCCCGGCGTGGTGGCATCGTCCACGATGGTGATGGCCGGCGCGGCCACCTGCTGGCCCTGCTTGCCCGACAGGCACGACCGACCCTCCGTGAGGGCCCGCCCGCCGAACCCCAGATAGGCCAGGAACGCGACCAGGGTGGCCACCGCGGCCGGCTCCAGCACCACCTCGTAGTGACCGGGGTCCAGGTCCCGCGGGTTCTGGCTGTCGGCGGCCTTGCGCGCGGCTCGGCGACCGATCGCCTCCAGATCCAGCTCGCCGGCCCGGACGGCCCAGGACTCCACGTAGCCCGCCCCTCCCTCGCCACCCGAGATCAGCGCCGTGACCGCCGCCGAGGTGACGGGCTGGTAGCAGAACTGCCCCTCGGTGTTGGCCAGCGCCACCTCCAGGGCGGTCGTCTCGTAGGACCCGGCCGCATGGAAGCCGCCGCCGACCTGCCCGACCAGCCCGGCCACCGCTTCGGCTCGGGCCTCGGGGGTCACCGAGGCGGTGGGCTCGTCGTAGGCGTCCTTCTCGGGCACGTCCGCCCGGGGGGCCAGGCCGGGGAACAGCGGGTCCGGCGACACCACCTCGGCCATCTCTTTCGCGCTGGCCGCCGCCCCCCGCGCGCCTTCCGGGGTCAGCTGGTTGGTCGCGGCCACGCCCACCCGGCCGCCGCTCACCACCCGCACCCGCAGGCCGGTGTCCTCCCGCCACGTGCTCTGGTGGATGGACGAGGATGCGAACCGGGTCAGGCCGCCCCACTCGTGCATCAGCAGGACCTCGACGCCGTCCACACCCTGCAGGTCGAGAGCGGCGTCGGCGGCCGCGCGGATCTCGTCGGGACCGATCAGGCCGGGCATCAGCGAACGCCTACCTGCACGTTGCGGAACCGGGCCGGCGGCGTGCCGTGGCCCACTCGAGCCACCTGCCCCGGCTGGCCCTTGCCGCAGTTCGGCGTACCCCACAGGGTCCACTCCTCCCGGCCGCCCACCGCGTCGCAGGAGCCCCAGAACTCGGTGGTGATGCCGGTGTAGTTGGGGTTGCGGTACAGCTCGGTCCGCTTGCCGTCCCTGATCCGCAAGGCCACCTCGCACCCGAACTGGAAGTTCACTCGTTTGTCGTCGATGGACCACGACTGGTTGGTGGCCATGAAGATCCCGTCCTTCGTGTCCCCGATGATGTCCTCCAGCGACCCCTCCCGCGGCTCCAGGTTGATGTTGGTCATCCGGATCAGCGGCAGGTTCTGCCACCCGTCGGCGCGCATGGTGGCGTTCGACTCCTCCCCCAGCACCGCGGCGGTCTCCCGGCTTGAGATGAACTCCTGGAAGATCCCGTCCACGATCACCGGCACCCGCTGGGCCGGCACGCCCTCGTCGTCGTACCCGAACGTGCCCAGGCCGCCGGGGACCGTGGCGTCGGCCGTGATCGAGATCAGATCGCTGCCGTACCGCAGCTTCCCCCGATCTTCCGGCTTCAGGAACGAGGTCCCGGCGAAGGCCTCCTCCATGCCGAGCACGCGGTCCAGCTCGATGGGGTGGCCGACGGACTCGTGGACCTGCAGCTCCACCTGGCCGCTGTCCAGCACCAGGGTGGTGACTTCGCTCGGGCAGTCCTTCGCCGACAGCAGCTCCACGGCCTCCCGCCCGGTCCGCTCGGCCTCCTCCACCAGCCCCAGGCGGGGGATGTGCTCCCAGCCCGCCGCGGTGATGTGGCCCCGGAACGAGTTCGGGTACGAGCGCCGCTGCATCTCGCCGTCGGCCAGCGCGGTGGCCTCGATGCCGCCGCCGGAGTGCACGATGGTCTGGTCGATCAGCGCGCCCTCGCTGGAGGCGAACAGGGTGTGCCGGCGGTAAAAGTCCAGGACCGCCTCCGCGAAGGAGACCCCTTGGATCTCCTGCATGCGGCGGCTGGCCTCCATCAGCAGCGAGACCTTCTCCTCCAGGGGGACGGTGAACGGGTCCACCTGGACCGAGCTGGACCACGTGGCCACCACCGGCTCGACCCCGGCCAGGCGGACGGGCTCGCCGGGAAGGCGCGCTGCGGCCCGGGCGATGGCCACGGCCAGGCGAGCGGTCTTGGCCACCTCCTCGTCGGTCGCCCTCGCCGTGGCGGCGAACCCCCAGTATCCGTTCACCAGGACCCGGACGCCGACGCCTTCGGAGCGGGAGCGGTCGATGCCCTCCATCTCCTGGTTCTTGACGGTGAGGGACTCCGATTCCTCGGTGACCATCCGGGCGTCCGCGTAGTCCGCCCCGGCCGCGGTGGCCTCGGCCACTGCCTGCTGCACGATCTCCTGCACGCTGGAGCCTCCGAAGTGTTCAGGGGTGCGAGGCGGAAGCCTAGCGCAGGGCGCCGTGGCTATGCATTCCCGGCCCCCGGCCGCTACGCTCCCGCCGTCATGGGCGACGTGATCCTGGAACCGCTGCGCTTCCGCACGCTGACGGTGAAGAACCGGGTGTTCCGCTCCAGCATCTCCGGACGGATCGACAACTACGACGGGACGGGAACGCAGGCCCGGATCAACTGGGAGGAGCGGTTCGCCGCCGGAGGGGTCGGCGGGATCATCTCCGCGCACGTCCCGGTGCACGTCCGGGGCCGGATCCTCCCGCACTACGCGTTCATCGACGCCGACGAGAAGGTCCCGTTCTGGCGCCGCGTGGTCGAGGCGGTCCACCGGCACGACTGCGCGTTCATCCTCCAGCTCAGCCACGGCGGCCGGCAGCAGGACATCGGCGGCGTGGAGAACGAGGGCCTCCCCGCCATGACCTCGTGGGGCAAGGTCGACGCGTTCCACGGGTTTCCCAACCGGACCATGACGGTGGCGGAGATCCGCGAGGTCATCGGGTGGTTCGCCGCCGGGGCCCGGCGGGCGGTGGCGGCCGGCGTGGACGGACTGGAGCTGCACTCCAGCAACGGCTACCTGTTCACCCAGTTCCTGTCCTCGGCCATCAACCGGCGCCGCGACCAGTACGGCGGGTCGCTGGAGAACCGGGCCCGGTTCCTGCTGGAGGTCGTCCACGCCATCCGCGACGAGGTCGGCACCGACGTCCATCTCCAGGTGAAGCTGTCCGGCGAGGACCACAACGACGTGTTCCTGCCGTGGGCCAAGTTTGGCAACACCATCGACGAGACCGTGCAGGTTGCCCGGTGGGCGGAGCAGGCCGGCGCCGACGCGATCCACGTGTCGTCCGGGGCGTGGTTCCCGCACCCCAAGAACCCGCCCGGGGACCTCCCGATGGGTGACGTGGCCCGGACCTACGCGTCGATGCTGTCGAGCGGGAAACACGTGGTCCGGAACTGGTTCGCGTTCCGCTCCCGGCTGCTGTCGCCGCTGGTGCGGCGGGCCTGGCTCCGGGCCCGGGGGCTGGTGATCGAGGGGATCAACTTGCCCTACGCCCGGGAGATCAAGCGGGCGGTCTCGGTGCCCGTGATCTGCACCGGAGGGTTCCAGCGGGCGTCGGTGATCCGGGAGGCCATCGAGCGCGGCGACTGCGACGCGGTGGCCATCGCCCGGCCTCTGATCGCGAACCCCGACCTGGTGCGGTGGTACGAGCGGGGCTTCGACCAGCCCGAGCGGCCCTGCACGTTCTGCAACAAGTGCCTGGCCCGCGTGCTGACCGAACCGCTGGGGTGCTACGACGAGACGCGGTACGCCAGCCGGCAGGAGATGCTGGCCGAGGTGATGTCCATCTTCCGTCCCGACGGGTTCGCCGAACCCGGGGCGACCTCGCCCGAGGCCCCCGACGCCAGGGAGCCGCAGCCGCACCTACAGTGAGAAGGCCCGCTCGACCTCACCGATGATGGCGGAAGCCAGCTCGAGGGCCCGGTCCGCGTCGTCGGCCACGAACGCCTCGGAGGGAAGTCCACCCGGGAGGCCATTCGGATAGCGCGTCGGGATATAGAAAAGGTCCAGCCTGGCCGCTGCCTCGCACAGGGCGGCGAACGCCGGCTCCAGCGCCGCGGCCTGTTTGCACAGGTCGCCCACGGAATGCCCGCGAACGAACTCCTCCCCGAGGAGGAACAACAATCCCTTCAGCGCCTTCTCGGCGGCCTGCTGGCACAGGAAGCACGCCAGGTTGAACCGTCCCGAATCGCGGACCAGCCGCGCGTCATCCATGTCCCGGAGAGCCTGGTCCAGCCACCGGCGTCCCTCCTGTTGCGGGTCAGGCTGCATGGAGGACGCACCCCTCGGCCAGGGCCTGGCGGATGAACGAGCGGTGGCGCATCTCCTCCCACTCCTCGGGCGTGTACACGAGCAGGTCCAGCCCCACGGATGGCACGAGCTCCCGGTAGAGCCCGTCCAGCCGCTTGATGAACGAGAAGTCCGACTCCATGACCGCGATCATGTCCAGATCGCTGACGCTTCCCACCTCGTCGCGGGCGAAGGAGCCGAACGCCACGACCAGCGATGCTCCCCGGTCCACGAGGAGTCTCGTGATCCGTCCCGCTTCCTCTCCCAGCAGCCGTTTCCGCTCGATCCGGTCCATGCCTCGTTTGAGTATAGGTTTGGCCGTCGTCCTGACGGCACAACGGCACGGCTATGCTCCGCGCCGTGAAGTTGGGGCTCCATCTCGGGTACTGGGGCGCGGTGCCCATCGACGTCATGCCGCTGGTCCAGGAGGCCGAGCGCCTCGGCTTCGATTCCATCTGGAGCGCGGAGGCGTACGGCTCCGACGCCGTGTCATGGCTGGCTTGGGTGGCGTCCCGTACCGAGCGCCTCGGGTTCGGCACGGCGATCATGCAGATCCCGGCCCGGACCCCCGCGTCCACGGCCATGACCGCCATCACGCTGGATCACCTCTCGGGGGGCCGGTTCCGCCTGGGCCTGGGCATGTCCGGACCGCAGGTGGTGGAGGGATGGCACGGCGTGCCGTACGGCAAGCCCCTGGCCCGAACCCGCGAGTACGTCGAGATCGTCCGGGCCATCCTGCGGCGGGACACGCCGGTGGAGTTCGAGGGCGAGTACTACCGCATCCCCGCTCGGGGGCCCGGTTCCACCGGCCTGGGGAAGCCGCTGCGCACGATCGTCCACCCGCTTCGGGCAGACCTCCCCATCTACCTCGCCGCCATCGGGCCCAGGAACGTGGCCCTGGCCGCCGAGATTGCCGACGGCTGGCTGCCCACGTTCCTGTCCCCCGAGCGGATGGACGTGTTCCGGTCCAGCCTGGCGGACGGCTTCGCCCGGGCCGGGAAAGCCGCGGACGGCGGCGGGTTCGACGTCGCCGCGATGGTCCCGGTGTTCGTGGGCGACGACGTGCAGTCGTGCCGGGACCTGCTGAAGCCGTTCCTGGCGCTCTACGTGGGGGGCATGGGGGCTCGAGGGCGAAACTTCTACACCGAGCTGGTCAAGCGGTACGGCTATGAGGAGGACGCCACCCGGATCCAGGACCTGTACCTGGAAGGACGGAAAGGGGAAGCGGCCGGGGCGGTGCCGGACTCGCTGGTGGACGAGGTGGCCCTGGTCGGGCCGCCCGAACGGATCCGGGACCGCATGGCCGCCTGGCGGGAGGCCGGGGTGACCACGCTCATCGCCACCACCCTGCAGATCGACGCCGTCCGCGCGCTGGCCGACGACCGGGCCTGATCCGGCGCGTGGACGACGCCTGGCTGTTCGTCCACCTGGCCGGGGTCCTGGGGTTCCTGGCGGGGCACGGGGTCTCGGCGGCGGTCGGCCTGCGGCTGCGAACCGAGCGCGGGCGGGAGCGGATCAAGGCGCTGCTGGACCTCTCGGCCGGCGCGCGTGGGTTCACCTACGGCTCGCTGCTGGTGCTCCTGGCCGGCGGTGTGGCCGCGGGGATTCGCGGCCACGACTGGGGCCAGGGCTGGATCTGGGCGGCCCTCGGGCTCCTGGTGGGCCTGATCGTGGTGACCATCCCGATCGCGGTGCCGTACTACCGGCGGGTTCGCCGCTCGATCGACAGCGTCTCCGACGACGAGCTCGATGCGCTGCTGGCATCGCCCCGGCCGATCGTGCTGGCGGTCCTGGGCACCGCGGTGATCCTGGCGATCCTGTGGCTCATGGTATTCAAGCCGTTCTGACCGAAGGTCGAAGGGAGGCCGAACGTGCCGAAGCAGGTGATCAGGGCCCAGCGGGGAGCGCCGCCGCTGGGCGCGTACTCGCAGGGGTGGCGGGCCGGCGATTTCGTGTTCGTCACCGGGACCGTGCCGATCGGGCCGGACGGGTCGGTGGTCGGCGACACCATCGGGGAGCAGACCCACACCACCATCGACAACATCGAGGCGGTCCTGGAAGCGGCCGGAGCCACCCTCGCGGACGTGGTGAAGGTCAACGTCTACCTGGACGAGGTCGGTCTGTTTCCCCTGTTCAACGAGGCCTACAAGGAACGATTCTCCGAGCCCTACCCGGTCCGGACCACCGTCGGCGCCGACCTCGGCCACCTGCCGCTGGCGCTGATCGAGATGGACTGCGTCGCCTGCGTGGGGGAGTGACCCGCCCGCCACCGCCTCCCCGACGCTTCCGGTAGCGTTGCCGGAGCAGCGAGGAAGGCGAGGAGGAGCACAGTTCATGGGCATGCTCGACGGCAAGGTGGCCGTGATCACGGGCGCCGGGCGGGGGATCGGGCGGGGCGAGGCCCTGCTGTTCGCGGAGCACGGCGCCAGGGTGGTGGTGAACGACCTGGGCGGGGAATGGGACGGAACCGGTCAGGACGCTCGCCCCGCCTCGCAGGTGGTGGAGGAGATCGAGGAGGCCGGCGGCGAGGCCGTCGCGCACTTCGAGGACGTCAGCGAGGAGTCGGGTGCCCGGTCCTTGGTCCTGATGGCGTTCGAGACGTGGGGCCGGCTCGACGCCGTCGTGAACAACGCCGGGATCCTGCGCGACCGGATGGTGTTCAACATGTCGGCCGAGGAGTGGGACGCGGTGATCAAGGTGCACATGCGCGGGCACTTCCTGGTGACGCGGGAGGCGTGTCTCCATTGGCGCGAACTGGTCAAGGTCCACGGGGAGCAGGTGCGCGGGGCGATCATCAACACGTCCAGCACCTCCGGGATCCTCGGCAACCCGGGGCAGTCGAACTACGGCGCGGCCAAGGCCGGCATCGCCGCGTTCACCCAGATCGTGGCCATGGAGATGCAGCGCTACGGGGTGACCGTGAACGCCATCGCCCCCGGCGCCCGGACCCGGATGACCGAGAAGACGTTCGGCGACCTGCCCGAGACCACGGAGGGCTTCGACCAGCTGGCCCCCGAGAACATCGCCCCGCTGGTGGCGTTCCTGGCCAGCGACGAGGCGGCCGGGATCACCGGCCAGGTGTTCGGGATCCAGGGCGGGCTGGTGGAGCTGTATCAGGGGTGGACGCCGGTCTCCTCGCTGGCCAGGGACGACCGGTGGACCCCCGAGGAGATCGCGGCGCGAGCCGACGAGCTGTTCGGCGACCGTCAGCGGGTCTATCGCTCCCCGGCGTCACCGTTCCGGCAGGCCGCCGGCCTCACCAGCGGAGGAGCCTGATGGCGACTTATTTCGCGAACGTCACGCTGTTCGACGGGCGGATGGTCCGGGCCGACGCCGGCGTGCTGGTCTCGAACGGGACCATCGCCTGGACGGGCCCGCACACCCGCGCCCCCCACGACGCGCAGGCGGCGGTGGAGGTGGACGGCTCGGGCAAGACCATGACCCCCGGCCTGATCGACGCGCACGTGCACCTGTGCTTCGACGGCTCGGCCGACTTCAGCCAGGAGGCCCGGGAGCTGACGGAGGCCCGCGCGGTGATGAAGGCTCTCCGGAACGGCCGACGGCACCTGGAGCGGGGAGTGACCACGGTTCGCGACCTCGGCGGCCCCAGCTCCTACGCGTGCGAGCTGGCTGCGGCGATCGAGCAGGGCCTGGCGGAGGGCCCGCGGATCGTCGCCTCGGGCCGCGCGCTGACCATCACCGGCGGGCACGGGAGCGGGCTGTTCGCCCTGGAGGTGGACGGGGCGGACGGCGTCCGCCGCGCGGTCCGCGAGCAGATGCGGGGCGGCGCCCGCTCCATCAAGCTCATCGCCACCGGCGGGGTCCTGACTCCTGGCATCGCCGTGGACTTCACGGCGTTCACGCCCGAGGAGCTGCAGGCGGCCGTGGAGGAGGCGCATTCCTGGGAGCGGCCGGTGGCGGCGCACGCCATCGGGCGGACCGGCATCGAGAACGCGGTTCGGGCCGGCGTGGACTCCGTCGAGCACGGCTCCCAGATCAGCGCCGAGGTGGCGCAGCTGATGAAGCAGCAGGGAACGTTCCACGTCCCGACCATCTCCGCGCTCACCGAGATCCTCGAGCACCCCGACGAGGTGCCGGCGTTCGCCGTGGACAAGGCGCGGCAGATCATCGCCGAGGCGCGGGACTCGTTCCGCCGAACCATCCGGGCAGGCGTGCGGCACGCCTGCGGCACGGACGCGGGGACGCCGTTCAACCCCCACGGGAACGCGCCGCTCGAGGCGGTCCGGATGGCGGCGTGGGGGCTGTCCCCCCTGAAGGCGCTCCAGGCGAGCACGTCCAACGCGGCGGAGCTGCTCCGGGTCCCGTGGGTGGGGACGGTGGAGGAGGGCAAGGCCGCCGACCTGGTGCTGTACGAGGGCAGCCCACTGGATGAGATCGAAGCGCTGCTGAAGCCGGCCCTGGTCATGAAGGCGGGCGAGGTCGTGGTGGGCCAGCCGTAGTGCCCTTCCTCGACGTGGAGGGCGGCCGGCTGTGGTACGAGGCCGCCGGAGACGGGCCACCCGTGCTCGTGTTGCACTCGACGCTGGTGGACAGCCGGCAGTGGGACGACCAGATGGCATCGTTCTCCGCGCGGTTCCGGGTGATCCGGTTCGACCTCCGAGGGTTCGGCCGCTCGGACATGCCCGCCGGGTCGTACCGGCCGCTCGACGACGTCGCCGAGCTGCTGCGGTCGCTGGACGCCGTGCCCGCCGCCCTGGTGGGCGCCTCGGCGGGAGGAGCGCTCTCCCTGCTGTTCCCCATGGAGCATCCGGAGATGGTGTCGGCGCTGGTGCTGGTGGCGTCGGGGGGGCCTCGCTTCACGGGCTGGTCGGATGAGCTTCGATCCCTGTGGGAGGCGACCGAGGCCGCGCTGGAACAGGGGGACCAGGAACGCGCCCAGCGCCTGGAGCTCGGGTACTGGGTCCCGGCGGGCCGGTTCGGGGAGGACAGCGAGAGCGACCGGCGCATCGCCCGGATCGCGGCGGACAACATCCGGGCTGCGGCGGAAGCGGAGGATTTCATGGAAGGGCCCGACGAGGCGCCGCTGGAACGCCTGAGCGGGATCCGCGTGCCCACCCTGGTGGTGCTGGCCGAGCATGACGAGCCGGGCATCCAGGCCATCGGGAGCTCCGTGGCCGCCGGCGTGCCCAGCGCCGAGCTGGTGACCATCCCCGGCACCGACCACCTGGTCAACATGCGCAACCCGGCGCAGTTCGACCGCGTGGTCATGGACTTCCTGGGCAAGGCGCTCGGATAGCCGTTCGGGCGGCGGTGGTCAGTCCGGCCGGAGCGGCTCCACCCACGCGGCCCGGTACAGGAGGGGCTCCTGCTGCCCGAAGTCGATCCAGTACTCGGTGATGCGCGCGATCTGCCCGTCGCGCAGCTCGAAGAACGACGCGGCCTGGGAACGGCCGCCCTCGTACGGCACGACGACCTCCGACACCACGTGGTCTCCTTCGGCCACCAGCCGCCGCACCTCGATGTGCCACTCAGGCGCGGGATGGTGCACGTTCACCGCGATGAAGTGCTCCCGCCCCCGGATCCGCTCCGCCGACCACGGCCAGTCCACGACCAGGTTCTCGTGCAGCAGCTCGGCGGCACCCTCCCAGTCGCGGGCCTCGAACAGCTCCCACAGCCGCCGGACGACCTCCCGGTTGGCGTCCTGGTCACCCACGGGGTCGATTCTTGCACGCGCTCCGGGAGCGCCCCGCAGCGGCCCGGACCGCCGCGAGCGTTCTTGTCACACCCACCTCCTACGCTCCATGGCATGGGAGGTGCGATGAACGAGATCGGGATCGCGTTGGTGGCGCTCGGTGTGGGCGTGGCGGTGGGGACGGTGGTGGCGCTGCGGTACCGGCTGGGGGACCGGCCGCCGGGCGCGTCCCCGGAGCGCTCGATGGTGATCGAGGGCAAGCTCGACGCGCAGGCCGCCGAGCTCCGCCGGCTGGCGGATGCTGCCCGAGCCCAGGATGGCGAGGACGCCCGGCTGCACCAGGAGCTCCGCGCCGCGCGCCAGGCCGTGGAGGCGCTGCGGATCCGGGACGAGGAGCGCCGTGGCCGGGAGGCCGAGCACGCGGAGGTGGTCCGTCGGCTGTCCACCGTCCTGGCCGGCGGCTCCGCGAAGGGCCGGGTCGGTGAGAACGTGCTCCGGGAGCATCTGGCCGAGCTTCCCCCGGCCATGCTGGTCTCCGATTTCCGGGTCAACGGCAAGGTGGTGGAGTACGGATTGCTTCTCCCGGACGGACGCCGGCTCCCGATCGACTCGAAGTGGCCCGCTCTTCGGGAGCTGGAGGCGCTCGAGGCGGCGACCGACCCGGCCCAGCGCGAGCTCCTGGCCCGGGAGGTGGAACGGGTCGTGGCGGGGCGGGCCCGGGAGGTGGCCGCCTACCTCGACCCCTCGATCACCGCCCCCGTGGCGGTGGCGGCCATCCCGGACGCCGCGTACCGAGTCCTCCGCCGGGCCCACGCCGACGCGTTCAGCCGCGGGGTGGTGATCGTGCCGTACTCCGCCGCGCTTCCGGTGCTGCTGTTCCTGTACAGCCTGGTGGCGCGGTACGGCTCGGCCGGCGACGTCGAGGGGTGCCTGACCGAGCTCTCCACGCTGCTCGAGGTCATGGAGTCGGTCCTGGAGAACAAGCTGACCCGGGCCGCCACGATGCTCGCGAACGGCGCCGACGAGCTGCGTGCCCAGCTGGGGAAGGCCAGGGGCTCGATCGCGCGGGCGCGCGCCTCCGGGCTGGAGGGAACGCCCACCGAACGGCTGTGGGGAGGTGATGCCGCCGCCGAGCTGCTCCGAGCCGTGGACTGAACCGAATAGCGAGTCGCGGCGGCCGCCGGACGCCGGACGCGGGCCGCCGGCCGCCGGGCGCCGGCCGCCCGAAGCGTCTGAGGCTGCCAGCCGAGCTCCGGTATCCTGCCGCCGACGTGGACTTCCAGGAGGGGCTCGCCAAGCTCGGCTTCCGCCTGGCCGAGCAGCGCCTGCGGGTCAGCACTTACCGGTCCGAACCCAACCGGTTCATCACCTACTGGGTCCACGCCAACGACGACGGGACTGCCCTGTTCACCTGGGAGTTCGCGATCGTCGACTACCTCGCCACCAAGGGCATCCAGCTCGGCTCAGGCGAGGCGCTGAACACGTTCATGTTCCCGGTCAACGACGAACGGGGTCCGCAGGACGGTGCCTGGCTGGTGGGCGTGCTCGACCGGACCGAGGCCCACCTCCGGTCGCTCCGCTTCGACGAGCCGGAGGGGTAGGCCCGCCGTCGGCCGCCGAGACCGGTCCAGCCGGGACGCGAGACCGGCAGGTTTGCCCCCGCCGTAACTCCGGAGTAGAACGCCGGGCGTCGTGAGTCGCGTGATCGCGGTGGCGAACCAGAAGGGCGGCGTGGCCAAGACCACCACGGTGGCCGCGCTCGCCGCCGCCCTGGCCGAGCGAGGGCGGTCGGTGCTCGCGGTCGACCTCGATCCCCAGGCCTGCCTCACGTTCAGCATGGGCTTCGATCCCGACGAGCTGGATCCCACGGTCCACGACGTCCTGGTCGGGCGATGCCCGCTGGAGAAGGCCGTGCTGGCGGTGGACGACGAGGGGTTCGACCTGGTGCCGTCGAACATCGACCTGGCCGGCGCGGAGGCCTACCTCCTGACCCGCACGGGACGGGAGTACGCGCTGGGCCAGGCCCTGGAGGAGGCAGGGGACGACTACCAGATCGTGCTGCTGGACTGCCCGCCGTCCCTCGGCGTGCTCACCATCAACGCGCTCACCGCGGCGGACGATGTGGTGATCCCCTTCCAGTGCGAGACGCTGTCCCACCGGGGCGTGGGACAGCTCCTCTCCACCATCGAGGACGTCCGGCGCCTGACCAACAGGAAGCTCCAGGTGAGCGGCCTGCTCCCGACGATGTTCGACGGCCGGACCAACCACGCGAAAGAGGTGCTGGAGGACGTGGGATCTCGGTACCGGCTCCGCGTGCTCGACCCCCCGGTTCGAAAGAGCATCCGGTTCGCCGAGGCTCCCCGCGACGGCCGGAGCATCCTCCGGTTCGCTCCGTCACATCCGGGGGCCGACGCCTACCGGCAGCTGTCCCGGCAGCTGGTCCCGGATCGGGGGTAGGCATGCCGGTCTCGAAGCCGCAACGTCCGACCGGGGGTGACCGGCTCCGGGCGGTGGGGAGCGTCCGCGATTCCCGGTCCAGGCATCCCAGCGTCCTGGCGCGCCGGCAAGGCCCGACGGGCGTCGAGCCGGACGCCAAGGACCGGGACACCCGTGCCACGCGAGCGGCTCCGGACATCGAGGGCGAGCGCGATCCGCTCGGGAAGATGGCCCTGTTCTCGGCCGATCGCCCCGCGCACACGTACGGGACGCTGCTCGTGGAGTGCTCCGCCTGCCACCGGGAGAGCCCCATCTCGGTTGCGCAGCTGGTCCGTTCGGCGTTCCCGTTCTCGCTGCACCTGCCGCTGGTGAAGCGCTACCACTCCCTGATGCGGTGCCCCGCCTGCGGTCGCCGGGCCTGGATGCGAGTGTCCTGGCGGGCCTGACCCCCGAGGCAACGAGCCGGTTCGCGGACCCCCCGCCGCGCCGATGACCAGCCCTTATCGGGCGGCCGGCTGCGGCTCTGCCGCTGCGATCTCGGCGTGCGCGGTCGGAGCGAATCCCTGATCCGGGTCTTCGGCTGAGGAACCGAGCCGGAGTGGCAGGGTCACGGTGAACGTGCTCCCCACGCCGGGCGAGCTGTCCACCTCGACCATGCCGCCGAGCGTCTCGGCCAGCTGCCTCACCAGGTGCAGGCCCAGCCCCACCCCGCCGTAGCGGCGGGTACTCGACTGGTCCGACTGGTAGAAGCGGTCGAAGATCCGGCCGAGGTCCGCCGGGTCGATGCCGACGCCGTGGTCGGCCACCCAGAAGCGCAAGCGGCCGCCCGCCGCCGCCGCGCCCACCTCGACCGGGCTGTCCTGCGCGGAGTACTTCAGCGCGTTGTCCACCAGGTTCGCCAGGATCTCGACGGTCCGGTCACGATCGGTCTCGATAAGCGGGAGGTCGGGTGATACCGCCAGGTGGATGCGGCTCCGGCTGTCGTGGAAGCCCTCCCGTACCTCCTGGGCCAGCTCGCCGAAGGCGAATGTGCGGACCTCGAGGGCGGCGTCCCGGTTCTCCACCTGCGCCGCGGACAGGACGTTCGCCACCAGCCGGAGCAACCGGTCGCCCTGCCGTTCCATGGCGGACAGGAACTCGCGCCTCGCGACGGGATCCCGCTCGAACTCCGGCCGCTGGAGGGTCTTCGCATACCCCAGGATGGTGGTGAGCGGCGTCCGCAGCTCGTGCGAGGCCACGGCCACGAAGTCGCTCTGCATCTGGTTGAGACGGCGAAGCTCGGCAACGGTCTGCTGCTCCCTGGCCAGCAGGACCTCCAGCCGTCGGGCCTGCTCCTCCAGGAGGTCGTTCTGGCGTCGGACCCGCCGCGAGGTGCGGAACGCGATCGGCAGGAGCGCGATGTACAGGATCAGCAGGCCGGCACCGAGGGTCACCAGCCGGGAGTGGAACAGGGATCGGGTCGCGGCCTGGATCGAGGAGTAGTCCTGGTACAGCTCGACCACGCCGTCGGGTCCCCGGGACCGGCTGGTCCCGGGGAGGTACAGCGGCACGTACGTGGCGAAGAGCCTGGACGCGAGCCCTCGCTCATAGGCGTTCTCGGGCTCGGTGAGGTCGGTGATCTCGCTGGCCGCGCCCGCTCCGGTGGCGGCCCTGGGGTCGGGATCGCCGTCGAAGTGCATCCCCACCAGCCTCGGCTCGTCCGAGTACAGGACCGTCCCGTCCAGGCTCCAGATCTTCACCCTGACCACAGGGCCCTGAAGGATGCGAGTCTGCACGAACCGGTCCAGCGACCGGTAGGCCGGACCGCGGACGGGCCCGGCCAGGTCCCGGGGGTGACCTCGTAGCGGAGGATGGAGTCCGTCACGAACTCGGCATGGAACTGCGCGCCCTGCTCTCCCGACCGCACCACCTGCCGGGAAACCACGAACGACAGGGCGCCCCACAGCACCGCGAAGGCCATGAGGCTGGCCAGGGCGAACGACCCAACCAATCCGGGCCGCCACCTGAGGGTCTGCCGGAGCGCGCGCATCGGTTCCAGGTTTCACATCGGATCGATCGCATTCCGCATTGAGCAGCCCGCCTCCGGCCGGAGCAGACCTCAGCGGCGGTTGGCGCCGTCGGTACGACTCAGGGCGGGGGTGGCCGGGGCCTGGCCGAACGGGCTCGCCGCGCCACGGCCATTCCCGTTCGGACGGCCAGCAGGGCGAGCACGAGGATGGCGGAGCCCACAGCCGCCGCCAGCGCCCCGATCCACCAGGTGTTGTCCGTGAAGCTGAACGGGTGGCCCGCCATGTGGGCCTCCACGAAGTGGATGGCTCCCAGCACGATGCGAACCGGAAGCAGCACCAGCGTGCCGTGCACGCTGACCACGAACCCCCGACTCGGCGCGAACGGCACGTTCTCCCACAGCGCCGAATACCCCACCGCCCCCCACAGAGCGCCAACCGCCGCCGCCACGCCCCACCAGGACACCCGGGCCCGCGCACTCGGCAACCCGTACCCCGCCCCCACGCATCGCTTGTTACCAGGCCCGATGGGTCGTCGCCACCGGCCCCAGCGGGAGGGCTGCGTAACACCCCCCAGCCCAAGCCCGCCGAGCGCCGTGCCGATGGCGCGACCCATCGGCTACCCTGGCTGGACCATGCAGTTCGCGCGCGCACTGGTCGTGTTCGCCCATCCCGACGACGCCGAGTTCGGCTACGGCGGGACCGTCGCCAAGTGGGCGGCGCAGGGGACCGCGGTGCACTACGTGTGCATCACCGACGGGTCGGCCGGCTCGAACGAGCCCGGCGTGACCCGCGAACAGATGCGGCCGGTCCGACGCCGGGAGCAGGAGGCCGCCTGCCAGGTCCTCGGGGTCAAGGACTGCGCGTTCCTGGGATTCGTTGACGGCGAGCTGGAGGTCACCCTCGACCTGCGCCGGGCCGTGACCCGCGAGGTCCGGCGGGTTCGGCCCGACCTGATCGTGGCGGGCGACCCGTCCCGCCTGTGGAACCGGAACCGCGACTACGTGAACCACCCGGACCACAAGGCCGCCGGGGAGGCCGCGCTCTGCGCGGTCATGCCCGACGCTCCCACCCGGGTGCAGTTCCCGGAGCTGCTGGACGAGGGCTTCGAGCCCTTCGAGGTCCCGGGTCTGTGGCTCGGCTCCGAGGACGCCGACACCTACGTGGACATCACCGACACCCTGGACGTGAAGCTCAAGGCCCTGGCCTGCCACGAGTCCCAGATGCGCAACATCCCCTACGAGGGGTGGGTGACCCGGCGCGCCGCGGAGCTGGGGGGCCTGGCCGGCGTGCAGTACGCGGAAGGGTTCCGCACCTTCGACTTCACGCGGGATCGCGAGCCGGACGAGGACGCGAACGGGGGGCCCGCCTGATGGAACACGAGCACGGCGACTCCGACTACGAGGAAGAACCTGACGGCGAGGAGGAGCCGAGCCTCGACCCGCGGGAGCGGGAGGACATCGAAGCGGACCTGGACGACCTGGCCGGGATGCGCCTGTCCTTCGCCCCGCAGGGGGTCCGCGGCGTGGTCATCTGGTGTCCCGACTGCGAGGCCAACCACTACTACGACTGGGACCTCCTGCGGGAGAACCTCGAGCACATGCTGAAGACGGGCGAGCCCCGCATGCACGAGCCGGCGTTCGAGCCGCGTGAAGAGGACTACGTGCAGTGGGACTACGCGAAGGGCTACATCGACGCCCTGTCCGACGCCGGCATCGAGCCCGGTCGCCGGATCGAGGTCAAGGCGTGCCCGTGGTGCGAGGCTCCCCTCGACCCCGGGTTCGGCTTCTGCCCCCGGTGCGGCCGTTCGCTCGGTCCGGTGCGCCTGTACCGGGAACTGGTGGACAAGGGCATGGACGAGCGCGAGGCCCGCGCTCTCCTGTCCCGTTCCGGCTTCGAACCCTTCTGATCGGCAGCCCGCCAGGAGCACCCCGGCTCACGCCGTCCGGGTCCGCTTGGGGCGCTCCAGCACACAGTCCTCGGGCGCCTTGTCCGTGCGCAGCCCCTTGTAGGAGGGCGCCCGGAGCTTCCCGGCACCTGTCATCTCCAGGAACTCCACCTCGCACACCAGGGTGGGCTCCACGAAACGGGCTCCCTTCACCGCGCGCAGCGCGGGGTCGTCTGAGGCCGGGTCCTTGCGCTGCAGCGGCAGAAGCCGGCCCATCAGGTCGGCCAGCATGCGGTCGGTGAACCCCGTCCCGACCTGCCCGATCCACCGGAGCTTCCCTTTGTCGTAGGCCCCCACCAGCAGAGCCCCGAACGTCGTACCCCGCGAGCCAGTCCCCGCCGTCCACCCCAGGACCACGCAGTCCTGCCGGTTCAGCAGCTTGATCTTCCGCCAGTCGGACGTCCGCCGACCGGGGAGGTACCGGCTGCCCAGGCGCTTGGCCACGACGCCCTCGAACCCCCGTTCCCTCGCCGCCTGCGCCAGCGGCTTCCCCTCGCCGTCGACGTACAGGGTCGGGGTCAGGCGGTGCCCGGGGACGATCAGCGGCTCCAGCAGTGAGCGCCGCTCCTCCAGCGGCCGCTTCGTGACGTCCTCGCCGTCCAGGTACAGCAGGTCGAAGATGAAGCACTCCACGGGGATCTTCCGCCGGGCCCGCTCGATGTCGGCCGGCGAGGCCAGGTTGATGCGCTGCTGGAGCAGCTCGAACGAGGGCCGCCCGTCCTCCATGGCCACGATCTCGCCGTCCAGGACCGCGGTGACCGAGGTGAAGTACTCGTGGGCCGTGGCCAGCTCGGGGTACTGCGCGGTCTGGTCCCGGCCCCGCCGCGACACCAGCCGGGTGGAGTCCATGTCCACGTACAGCAGGGTGCGGGCCCCGTCGAGCTTCGGCTCGAACCGCCACACAGGGTCGTCGAAGGCCTCGTAGCCGCCCTCCGCCATCATCGGGAGGAACGACGGGGGCGGCCTGCCCATGGCCAGCTCCTCGGGCCGGGACAGGAACACCAGCCAGTCGGTGCTGGTCTTCACCAGGTGGAACTCGGCGCCGCGGTACCGCCGGCCGTGCAGCCGGAACGTCACCTTCTTGTCCGTCCACTCCAGGGTGTCGTACGTGCCGGCGTCGAAGATCCGGACCGGGCCGGCCCCGTAGTGGCCCTCGGGGATCACGCCCTCGAAGGTGGCGTACTCCATGGGGTGGTCCTCCACGTGGACGGCCAGGCGGCGCTCACCCTTGCGGACCGGAAGGCCCTTGGGGACCGCCCATGACACCAGCACGCCGTCGCGCTCCAGGCGGGTGTCGTAGTGCAGGCGGGTGGCCCGGTGCTTCTGGATGACGAAACTCGCGCCCCTGGTCTCGGGGACGTCGGGCGGCGGCTCCGGCGTGGCCTCGAAGTCGCGCTTCCGCAGGTACTCGCCGAGCTTGGGGTCCTTCGACCGGGCGATGACCTCCTCACTGGTCTCGCGGCGCCGCCTCCTCGAGGGCGCGGGCGCATCGGCCGCCGGCTCCGTGGGAACGGCCCGCCCCCGCCCCCGCTGGATCACCCCGGGCATCGGCGGTGCCTTCGACAGGTCCACCCCCAGGGCCTTCATGGCCGGGCCGATGTCCTGGGGCTCGTCGATCACCGGGCGGAACAGGTCCCCCACCTTCCGCAGCCGGGTGAACACGTTGTCGATGCGAAAGCTCTCGGGACGGATCCGGCGCTTCGCCACCTCGTCCCACGTCACCGGCGTGGACACGCTCGCGCGCGGCTCGGGACGCATCGAGTACACCGCGGCGATGTTGGCGCCGGACCGGTTCATGTTGTGGTCGATGAACACCTTGCCGGTCCGCCGCCGGACCTCCCAGGTCATGGTGACCCGGTCGGGATCGGCGGCCAGGATCATGCGCCCGATCAGCCGCACGAACTCCCGGACCTCGTCGTGGGTGAACCGGGGCTCGATCGGCACGTACACCTGCACCCCGGTCGCCCCGCTGGTCTTGGCGAACGCGCGCAGCCCGAGCGCCTCCAGCGCCGCCTTCACGTGCATGGCCACCGCCAGCACGTCCTCGAACTCCACGTCGAACGGGTCCAGGTCGAAGAAGGCGTAGTCGGGGTACCGGTAGGAGTCGCACCGCGCGTGCAGCGGATGGAACTCGATGCATCCCAGGTTGGCCATGAACAGCAGGCCGGCCGCGTCGTCAACCAGCAGGTAGTCGATCAGCTTGTGGCGCCCGCGCTCGTCGTCGCTTTCCACGGGACAGCGGCGCATCCACTGCGGTGTGTGCGAGGGCGCCGACTTCTCGTAGAAGAACGAGCCGGCGATGCCGTTCGGCATCCGCTTCATGGTGAGGGGCCGGCCCGCCAGGTACGGCAGGATCCACTCCGCCACGTTGTAGTAGTAGGCGACCAGGTCGCCCTTCGTGTAGCCCTGGTCCGGCCAGAACACCTTGCCCAGGTTGGACAGGCGCAGCTCGCGCCCGTCCTGCTCCAGCCACCAGTACTCGCCCTCGCGCCGGGCCGGCAACGCCTTCGGGAACTTCACCGTGAAGGCGGGGCCGCCTGAGCCTTTCCTGCTCCTGGTGGACACGCACCGATCGTACCGGCTGCCGTCCGCCCGGCCGGATCGCCCCATCAGGGCGTGCTCGTTACCCGGCCGAGCTCCGACGCCCCTATGAATCGGCCCATCCCGTTCCTACACTTCGCCTCGTGAGAACGTGCCCGATCTGTGGATCGGAGAGCCCGCCCGAGGCGCGGTTCTGCGCGCAGTGCGGGACGACGCTGGCCGGGACGTGCGAACGGTGCGGGGCGGAGCTCCCCCCGACCGGCCGGTACTGCCCGAGCTGCGGCGCGCCGGTCTCCGAGCCGGCGTCCCCCGGCGAGGAGCGCAAGCTGGTCACGGTCCTGTTCGCCGACGTCGCCGGCTCCACCGCGCTGGGCGAGCGCCTCGACCCGGAGCGACTCAAGGAGGTGATGGGCGCGTACTTCGAGGCCATGCGCCGGGAGATCGAGGCGGAGGGCGGCACGGTCGAGAAGTTCATCGGAGACGCCGTGATGGCGGTGTTCGGCGTCCCCGCCGCCCACGAGGATGACCCGGTGCGGGCGCTTCGGGCCGCCCTCCGGATGCGCCGGGAGCTGGCCGCGCTCAACGAGACCCTCCAGGCCGTGCACGGCGTGACGCTGGCCATGCGCATCGGCGTGAACACGGGCGAGGTGGTGGCGGTGCCCCAGCCCAGGCCGGGAGAGGGCATGGTGGTCGGCGATGCCGTGAACGTGGCGTCCAGGCTCGAACACTCCGCGGAGACCGGTCAGGTGCTGGTGGCCGAACGGACCGCCCGAGCCAGCCGGGGGCTGCACCTGCGCGAGGTCGGCCGCCTGGCGCTGAAGGGCAAGGAGGACCCCGTCCGGGCGTTCGAGCTGCTGGAGCCGGAGGAGATCCCCCAGCCGGGAAACCTGCTTCGCGGCCGAACCATGGACGCTTCGCCGACCGGTCCGGACGAGGACACCGCTCCCCGGCTCGCTCCGCTGGTGGGGCGGGACCGGGAGTTGGCGCTCCTGGCCTCGGTGTGGGAGCGCGTCACCGAACGGCGCCCCCACCTGGTGACGATCTACGGCGAGGCGGGGATCGGGAAGAGCCGTCTGGTCGACGAGTTCACCGCGCTGATCGCGGGGGTGGAGCCCCTCCAGGCGTGCGAGGGCCGGTGCCTGCCGTACGGGGAGGGGGTGGCCTACTGGCCGCTGGCCGAGATCCTGACGAAGCATGCGGGGGTCCTGCACAGCGACCCCCCGGACGTGGCCCTGCGGCGGATCTCCGAGGCGGTGGGGGGGCTCCTGCACGAGGCCGGGACCGGAGCGGCCGAGGCGGAGTCCACCGTCGGCGCGCTGGCGTTCACCCTGGGCCTGCAGGATCCGGCCCGTCCCTTCGAGGGGCATTCCCCCCAGCAGGTCCGGGTCGAGGCCCACGAAGCCTGGCGGGCCTACTTCTCGGCGCTGGCCCGGCGAAGCCCCACCGTCGTGGTGATCGAGGACCTGCACTGGGCCGACACCGTGCTCCTCGACCTGCTAGAGGAGCTCGCGGAACGCGCGGAGGGCCCGCTGCTGTTCCTGTGCCCCTCGCGGCCGGAGCTGACGGCCCGCCGCCCATCGTGGGGAGGGGGCCGGTGGAACTTCTCGGGAATCCTCCTGGAGCCCCTGACGGAGGGGGACGCCCGACTGCTCGTCGACTTCCTCCTGGGCGACGAGGAAGTGTCGGATCGGGTCCGCGAACGGATCCTGGACCGGGCCGGAGGGAACCCCTTCTTCCTGGAGGAGATCGCCCATCACCTCATCGACGAGCGGACGGCCATCCGGGCGGAGGAGGGATGGCTGGCCGCGGAGACGGTGGAGGAGATCGACATCCCCGACACGGTCCAGGGCGTGCTGGCGGCCCGCATGGACCTCCTGGGGGCTGCGGAGAAGCGGGTGCTCCAGATGGCAGCGGTGGTGGGCAAGGAGTTCTGGAGCGGTCCGGTGGCCAGGCTGGTGGGCCCGCGGCTGGGCCGGGTGGAGGACGCCCTGGCCCGGCTGGAGGACCGAGGGCTGGTCACCGCCCGGCTCGGCTCGACCATGGGCGGCGAGCGCGAGTTCGCGTTCCGCCACGGGCTCACCCGCGACGTGGCCTACGAGAGCCTTCCCCGCAAGGAGCGCGCGGTCGCCCACGCCGAGGTGGCGGCCTGGATCGAGGAGCGCTCCGGCGACCGGCAGCGCGAGGTCGCCGAGCTGCTCGTCCATCACTACAGCGAGGCGTACCGAGGGATGGGGGAGGACCGACGAAGCGACCCCGAGCGGCTGGAGGACCTCCGGAGCAGGGCCTTCCGGGTTGCCCTGGTCGCCTCGGAGGACGCGAGGTCAAGGCTCGCGCTGGCCAAGGCGGAAAGTCACGCGGAGACGGCCCTGGCCATGGCGTCCGGCCCCAGGGAGCGGTCCATGGCGCTGGAGGCACTGGGGAAGGCGTACGTGTACGACTCGATGGGGGATGCCGCCTGGGAGGCACTCCGGGAGGCGGTCGACCTTCGGCTGGCCACCGACAGCGGCGAGCCCGCCTACCCACGAGAGATCGCCCGGCTGTGCGCCGACGTGCTGGACGTGGCCACCCGGTCCCGGGGGGCCATGCGGGTCCGGCTGGCGGAGGAGGATGCCGCCCCCTACCTCGAGCTGGGGCTCTCGCGCGCGGGGGAGGGAGACAGCGAGGAGCTGGCCCGACTGCTCACGATGCGGTCGTTCTGGCCCTACTCGTTCCGGACCATCGAGACGAAGGAGGACGAGCTCCTGGAGGCGCGAGAGGCTGGAGAGCATGCGCTGGCGATGGCGGAGCGCCTCGGCCGCCCCGACCTCGCCACCGCGGCGCTGGACGGTGTAGGCAGCTACTACAGCTTCCGAGGGCTGTACGGGTCGTGGCGGCCCGTGGCCCAGCGACGCTTGGAGCTGGTGGAGTCGCTGCGCTCCCCCTGGGAGGTGGGCGACGCGTTCGCCACCGCCTCGTGGATCGAGTACCACATCGGGCGGTACCGAGATGCCGAGCGGCTAGCGGATGAAGGGTTCCAGCTTACGAGCTCCCAGGCGACCGTCATGGCCTTGTACTGCCTGGACTGGCGGGCCGTGGCCCGATGCCGCCTGGGCGACTGGGACGCGTTCTTCCAGGACCAGGCGGTTGCCTCCGGTCTGCTGGGCGACCGGCGAGAGCAGCCCCCCGGATTCGCCGCAGACCATGTCGCCGCTGCCGCGTTCCTCCACGAAGTGCGGGGCGATCAGGGCGAGGCCAACCGCCTGATCCAGGTGGTGGCCTGGCTGGACCGGGCGGAGCAGCGGCCATCAGTAGCCTGGTCGGTGTGGCGAAGCCTGGTGCTGGCTCGGCGGAGGCAGTTCGACGAGGCCTGGGCCCTGCTCGACCGGCAAGTCATCGTGGAACAGGGGTACGGGCGAGGGCACGTGCTGGAGGCGCGGTGCGACGTCCTGGGAGAGCAACAAGCCTGGGACCAGGCTCCAGCATTGGTGGTGGAGGCCCGGGCCCACGCCGAGGAGACCGGTCTCCTGGCCCTTCCGGGCTATGCGGATCGCCTGGAAGGAAGGGCCAAGCTGGCCGGCGGGGACGCCGACGGGGCTGCGGTGGCGCTGTCCCGGGCCGTCACGAGGTTCGACGAGCTGGAGGCGGGATGGGAGACCGCCGTCACCCGGCTGGATCTGGCCGAAGCCATGGCGCAAGCCGGCCGGACGGACGACGCCCGAACGACGGTCGAGCGCGCCGTTCCAGTGCTGGACCGGCTCCGATCGCTGCGGGAGCTGGTCCGGGCAAGCGAGCTCCTGGAGCGCCTCCACTAAGAGTTGCTGCTTACGAGAACCGGTGCCCCGGGGGAAAGTGATGGTCGTCGTTCGGGGCGTGCGGGCTTCGCGACACGTAATCGGCGACATGCAGGGTGGGAAGGATCGTGATTCCCGGGACCTGCGCCGGGAGATCGGCGATCTTCTGGTCGACCTCTTGGTCGTTCGCGCCTCCGACGTACGCGAGCATGTCGAAATTGGTGCCACGTCGTTCTACGAGCTGAACCTCCTCGCTCAGGTGCTTGCGGACGGCTTCGAGGGTCGCCTCCCGATCGAGATTCCCGATATCGATCTGGATGAATGCAGACGCGAGATCGTACGAGCTCGTCTTGAGGTAGTAGGGCCCGATGCCCGTGACCGTCAGCGCGGCGGCCATGGCCCGGCCCCCGCCCGCGCTCGGCAGGTTCGAGCTGATGGCGGTGGGACCGGTGTGGCCGGGGCGCTCCTGGATCCAGAACCGCTCCCACTGATCTCGGAGCTTCGCCACGTATCTGATGTCCGCCGGAAGGCTCTGCGGGTCGGGTGCGCCCTGGTTGCCCGCGAAGTGATAGAGGTGTGTCACCCCCGTGACTGGCGTCTGCATTGCTTTTCCCCCCTTCTCGACGACGGCCTGAACGCTAGACCCCTTGGGAGCCCGGACACAAGCCGACCGGCAGGGACGTCCCCCGTCCAAGCGGGTACAAACGTGCTGGTAACGGCGATCGCGACCGTTAGAATCGGCTTCCGCTCCGGCGTTCGTTCGAAGGAGGCTCCAGCGATGCCCAGGACCATGTGGAAAGGCGCAATCTCGTTTGGCCTCGTGTCCATCCCCATCCGGGTGTTCCCCGCCACGGAGGAGAAGAGCCTGCGGTTCAACCAGCTGCACGACAAGGACGGCGGCCGCATCAAGTACAAGCGGGTCTGCGCGGTGTGCGGCGAGGAGGTGCCGTTCGAGCACATCGTGAAGGGCTACGAGTACGAGAAGGACCGCTACGTGACCCTCACCGACGAGGACCTCGACGCGGTCCCGCTGGAGTCCAGCCGGGCCATCGACATCGTGCAGTTCGTGGACCTCGGCGAGATCGACCCGATCATGTTCAAGAAGACCTACTACCTGGTGCCCGAAGAGACCGGGGTCAAGGCGTACTCGCTGCTGCGCGAGGCCATGTCCGAGGACGGCAAGGTGGGAGTGGCCAAGGTCTCGTTCCGTGACAAGGAGCACCTGGCCACGCTGCGGTTCGTGGACAAGGTGTTCGTGCTGGAGACCATGTACTGGCCCGACGAGATCCGGGCGGCCGACTTCGAGGAGCTGGACAAGGAGGTCAAGGTACGGCCCCAGGAGGTCCAGATGGCCCGGACCCTCATCGAGAACCTCACCGAGGACTGGGACCCGGAGCAGTTCAAGGACCAGTACCGGGAGGCCCTCCTGGGCATCGTCGAGAAGAAGGTCGCCGGCGAGGAGATCACCGTGGCCGAGGAGCCGGAGCCGACCAAGGTCGTGGACCTCATGGAGGCCCTGAAGGCCTCGGTGGAGGCGGCCAAGAAGAAGACCCGGCCGGCGTCGGCGGCGAAGAAGGCGCCCGCGGCCCGGCGCAAGAAGGCGGCGGCCGGGTAGCAGGCGGCCGGGCCCTTGCCGCACACGCAGGAACGGCACACGAAGTTCGGCTGGCACCCCGAGACCTTCGTGTGCGCGCGGCGCGGCCACATCACGCCCGCCGCGGACGTCGCCCGGCTGCGCCCTCAGGACGCCGGGCTGGGGGTGGACCTTCCGGACGGCCGCCGGTTCGTCCGCTGCACGCGCTGCGACACATGGATCGACGGGCACCCGCCCGGGGAGCCGAAGCGCGACGTGCTGCCGCCACTGCAGGAACTTCCTGTGCCCCGCCGGGGGCGTCCGCTGAGCGACGCCATCGTCCTGCGCCTGATCGCCATCGACCGCGGGCTGCACGCGGTGATCTTCGCGGCGCTGGCCACGCTGGTGATCCTGGTGGACCTGAACTTCGCGTCGCTTCGCTCGGAGGTGCAGAGCCTGCTGAGCGACGTCACCGGGCAGACCGGGCAGGGGGCCAGCCAGGGGGTCCTGGTCCGGGAGCTCGAGAAGTTCCTGAACGTGCACAAGGGAACGCTGACCATCCTGTTCATCACGGCGGTGGTCTACGCCGTGGTGGAGGGGGTGGAGGCGGTGGGGCTGTGGCGGGAGCGCCGGTGGGCCGAGTACCTGACGGCGGTGGCCACGGCGGGATTCCTGCCCTTCGAGGTCCACGAGCTCATGAAGCGGGTCACCACGCTTCGGATCGTCGCGCTGGTCCTGAACCTGGCCATCCTGGTGTGGCTGGTGTGGCGCAAGCGCCTGTTCGGGATCCGGGGCGGCCCCAAGGAGGAGGAGCGCCCCGATCCGTCGGAGCTGTTCTCGCCCCCCGCCCCCGTCGCCAACCCGGGCTGAGCGGAGGACTCGCGCTCCAGCGTCCGCTCACGGAGGCGTGACGGCCCGGTGACACTGATGCCGAACACTGTCCCCCTCGAACATGGCATCCGACCAGGGCACTCCTTCCACACCGGCGGAGGTCCGGGGGCCCCATGCGGAGGCGGCGGGGGCCAGCGGTGGCACACGGCGACCGTGGACCGACGACGAGCTGAGCCTGTTGAGCGGTTGGCTGGCCCGCGTCGCGGCGGGCCAGCACGCCCACTACCTGGCCGCCGGGAGGCTCAGGCGTTACAACCTGTTCCTCGGGATCCCCACGATCGTGCTGACCACCATCGTGGGGACGAGCCTGTTCGCCACGCTGAGCAGCGCGAACAATCGCGTCGCTGCCTGGGTCCGACTCACGATCGGCATGATCAGCATCCTGGCCGCGGTCCTCGCCGCCATCCAGACGTTCCTTCGGTTCGCGGACCGGGCCGAGCACCACGACGTCGCCGCCGATTGGTTCTCGGCGGTGCGCCGCGACATGGAACAGGTGAAGGCGACGCGGAGCTCCACCGCCGACCCTGACTCCGCCCTCACTGCCTATCGCAAGGAGATCAACCGGATCGTGCAGCATGCCCCGGAGATCGGGGAGCGGCTGTGGCACCGCATCGCTTCCGATTACGGGGTGAAGGAGCCCCCCGATCGCCTGGACCGCCTTCACCGGGGTCGGGATCGCCGGAATTAACCCGGCCGAAACAGGCGCGAAACGGTCGCGAAACCTCCATCCCGTACAAACGGTGGGTCCGCGGACGAGCCGTCGCGTGGCCGTCCCCTGGAGAACGGGAGGGAGCTCGTGCCGAAGATCGACACCGGCGACACCGCCTGGATGCTGGCGTCCACGGCCCTGGTCATGTTCATGACCCCGGGCCTGGCATTCTTCTACGGGGGCCTGGTCCGGGCCAAGAACGTCCTGGCCACGGTGATGCAGTCGTTCGTCGCGCTGGCCGTGGTCAGCGTGGTGTGGTCCCTGATCGGCTACACGCTCGCGTTCGGGCCGGACAAGGCCACCTTGATCGGGGGCCTGAAGTACTGGGGCCTGCACGGGGTGGGCGCGGCCCCGTCGCCCTGGGCGGCCACCATCCCGGCCACCGTGTTCATGGCGTTCCAGCTGATGTTCGCCATCATCACGCCGGCGCTGATCACGGGGGCCTTCGCCGAACGCATGAAGTTCTCCGGGTGGCTGATGGTGCTGACGCTGTGGTCGATCGTCGTGTACTCGCCGCTCGCGCACTGGGTGTGGGGTGGCGGGTTCCTGGGCACGGCGCACCTCGGAGCCATCGACTTCGCGGGCGGGACCGTGGTCCACATCAATGCCGGAGTGGCCGCCCTGGCCTGCGCGCTGTACCTGGGGAAACGCAAGGGCTTCGGCCAGCAGGCGTTCGTTCCCCACAACGTCCCGTTCGTCGTCCTCGGCGCGGCCATCCTGTGGTTCGGGTGGTTCGGGTTCAACGCGGGGAGCGCATTGACCTCGGGTGGACTGGCCGGCAGCGCGTTCGTGGCCACGCACCTGGCCACGGCCGCCGCGGTCCTCGGCTGGATCATCCCGGAGTGGATCAAGCACGGGAAGGCCACCACGGTGGGTGCGGCGTCCGGCGCCGTGGCCGGGCTGGTCGCCATCACCCCGGCGTCGGGGTTCGTCGGACCCATGAGCTCCCTCGCCATCGGGTTCGCCGCCGGTGTGGTGTGCTTCTTCGCCGTGAACCTGAAGTTCCGGTTCCGCTACGACGACTCGCTCGACGTGGTGGGCGTGCACATGGTGGGGGGGATCATCGGGGCCCTGCTGACCGGGGTGTTCGCGGACGCCGCCATCAACGGGTTCTCGGGCAGCTTTTCGCAGCTGGGCAAGCAGGCCGTGGCCGTGCTGGTGACGCTGGTCTACTCGTTCGGGGTCACCTGGTTGATCCTGAAGGTCGCCGACAAGACGGTGGGTCTGCGGGTCAGCGAGGAGGAGGAGGTCTCCGGGCTGGACCTGTCGCAGCACTCCGAGGTGGGATACACGTTCAGCGACCGGGGCGGCCACGTGGTGCAGTCGCCGGTGCTGGAGGCGGCGGCGATCGCCCGGGAAGCCGCGGCGTCCGATGAGCTGGAAGGAGCGGCCGAGTGAAGCTCGTCGTTGCGATCATCAAGCCGTTCAAGCTGGACGAGGTGAAGGAGGCGCTCCGGAGCACCGGGGTCAACGGGTTGACCACCACCGACGTCCAGGGGTTCGGGCGGCAACGGGGCCACACGGAGGTGTACCGGGGAGCGGAGTACCAGGTCGACTTCGTGCCGAAGGTCAAGATCGAGGTGATGGCGCACGACGACCAGGTGGACCAGGTCGTCGACGCCATCCTGAAGACCGCGCGCACGGGCAAGATCGGGGACGGGAAGATCTTCGTGCTCCCGGCGGAGCAGGTGTTCCGGATCCGGACGGGTGAGCGGGGGCCGGACGCCATCTGAGGGGAGGCCGGACGCCATCTGAGCCGGCGCTCGCCGGCGTCCCGTCCCCCATCGAGCGCCTCCGCGAGGAGCTGACCGCCCTCGACCGGGCGTACTCGCCCGGCCATCACGGGCGGTGGTCGGCCCGGCGCCGGGCGACGCTGGTCGACGAGTGCCTCCGGGAGCTGTTCGGGGCGACGGAGGGGACCTCCGGCCTCGCCCTGGTCGCCCTGGGCGGGTACGGGCGAGGGGAGCTGGCCCCCGCGTCGGACATTGACCTGCTGGTGCTGCACGGGTCGAGGCGGTCGGATCCGGCGCGGGCTGCGGCGGAGCGGTTGTTCTACCCGCTGTGGGACGCCGGCTTCACCGTCGGCCACGCCGTCCGGACGGTCCGGGACTCTCAGGCCATCGCGGCGGCCCGGCTGGATGCGGCCACGGCCCTGCTCGACGCGCGGCTCCTGGGCGGGGACCAGGATCTGTTCGATCGGATGCGGGACCGGGTCGTCGGCGACGTCCGGTCCGATCCGCGGGGATTCCTGGCCAAGCTCCGGGAGGCGGCGAACGACCGCCGCGCCCGGTTCGGCTCCGTTTCCCACCTGCTGGAACCAGACGTGAAGGAGGGAGCGGGGGGCCTCCGCGACGTCCACACCATCCGGTGGGCGGGCATCGCGGTGGCGGGAGACGCCGGAATCCGGGCCCTGGAGGCGGCGGGCTCGCTCCGGCGATCGGAGCGAGATGCGCTGGAGTCGGCCGAGGACTTCCTGGTGCGGCTTCGCAGCGCGCTCCAGCTGGAGTCGGGCCGGAAGATCGATCGCGTGCACCTGGACTACCAGCCCTCGCTCGCCGCCGTGCTGGGGTTCGAGGACGAGCCGGACCTCCCGGCAGTCGATGGGCTGATGCGGGCCACGTTCGAGCACGCCCGGCAGGTGGAGCACGTGCAGGAGGCGGTGTTCTCGAGGCTGTTGCAGCCCGATGCAGTTGCTGCCGCTGGCGGTCGCAGCGAGCTGCAATTGGGAACCCCGGCAGATGCAATGGCCGCCTTCGCGGCGACGGCCGAGGGCTCGGGCCCGCTGTCGCCGGAGCTCCTCGACGCAGTGGAAGGGCTGCCGCTCCCCGAGGAGGTGCCGTGGTCGGCCGATGTCCGCGAGGCGTTCCTGCGTGTCCTCCGGGCCGGAGCGGGGACCGCGCCAGCGCTGGAGGCCATGGACCGCGTGGGCGTGCTGGTCCGATTCCTGCCGGAGTGGGAAGCGGTTCGGTGCCGGCCCCAGCGGGACCCCTACCACCGCTTCACGGTGGACGTGCACCTCCTGGAGACGCTGGGGAGGGTGGCCGGGATGCTCGACCGGCCCCTGGAGGACGACCTGGTGGCGGTCCGCGCCGCGGCGGCGATCGGCGACCGCGACGGGCTCCTGCTGGGAGCGCTGCTCCACGACATCGGAAAGACGGGCCGGGGCGGGCACGTCGAAGCCGGCGCGCGCATCGCCGTTGCGGTGCTCGACCGGATGGGCATCCCGGAGCCGTCGCGCGGGCTGGCGGCCTTCCTCGTGGAGCACCATCTGTTGCTGTCGGACACGGCGGTGCGGCGTGACCTGGAGGACGAGGACCTCGTGCTGGACCTGGCGGCGCGCGTGGGTGACCCCGAGCGGCTCGCGGCGCTGTATCTGTTGACGGAGGCGGACGCCTGGGCCACCGGCCCCCACGCCAGCACGCCGTGGCGGCGGACCCTGGTTCGGGAGCTGGTGGCCAAGATCCAGCACGTCCTGGAGCGGGGCGACATGGGGGCGGAGACGGCCTCCCGGCTGGGCAGGCGAGTGGCGGCCATCCGGGAGTTCCTGCGGGCCGAGGACGCAGCGGACGTGGAGGGGTTCGTCCGCACCATGCCGCGGAGCTACCTCCTGGCCGTGGCGCCGGAGGCGGCGGCCCGGCACTTCCGGCTGGTCCGTTCGGCACCGGGGGCCGTGGAGGTCCGCACGGTGGCCGGGCCGGGACCCCGGCCGGGGACCCACGCCCTGACCGTGGTGGCCCGGGACCGGCCCGGCCTGCTGTCGCGCATCGCCGGCACGCTGGCCCTATCGGGCCTGTCCATCCTGTCGGCCCAGGTGTTCACCACGGAGGACGGTGTGGCCATCGACCTGTTCGAGGTGGTCGGCGCGTTCGAGGAAGCGGTGGAGGAGGAACGGTGGCGACGGTTCCGCGGGCTGCTCCGGCGGGCGGTGGAGGGGCGCCTCTCCCTGGAGCATCGGGTCCGGGACAAGCGCCGCCACTATCCCGCACCTCGCCGCGACACCCCGGTGAAGGTGACCGTGGACAACGGGGCGTCCGACTTCTACACCGTGATCGAGGTCGGAGCGGCCGACCGGATCGGGTTGCTGTTCGACGTGACCCGGACGTTCGCCGACCTGGACCTCGACGTGCACGTGGCCAAGGTCGCCACGTACGGCGACCGCGTGGTGGATGCCTTCTACGTCCGCGACGTGCTGGGCCGGAAGGTGGAGGACCCGGAAGCCATCGCCGAGATCGAGAGCGCGGTCAAGGCGAGGCTGTCGCAGTAGCGGGACCGAGCAGCTCCGCCAGGCGGAGGGCGTACGCGGGGCCGATGCCCTTCTCCTCGTGCTTGAAGTAGCAGTACACGTCGCGGCCGGCGGCCAGCGCGGCCCCGGCTCTCGACGCCCACGACGCGATCTCCTCGTCCGTGTACGCCTCCTTGCGCAGGCGCAGGTACCCGAACGGCTCGAACGAGTCCGGCCCCGCGGAGGTCTCGTCGGTCTCGGCCATGCACCATGCCACGCCGTGCTCCACGAGCAACTGCCGGGCGTCCTCCCACGACGGGTGGCGGAACTCCATGGCGTAGCGGCCACCGGTGGGCAGCACGGACAGGAACCGTTCGGTCCGGTCAGGATCGAGCCGCAGCGACGGCGGGCACTGGAACAGGATCGTCCCCAGTCGGTCACCGAGCTGCCGGGCCCGCTCGACGAAGAAGGCCACCGCGTCCCCGGCGTCGGCCAGCCGCAGCCGGTGGGTGATGGTCTGGTGCGCCTTCAGGGTGAACGCGAAGCCTTCGGGGGTGAGCGCCCGCCACTGCTGCAGCGTCTTCTCCGACGGGTGGTGCCGGAACGTGTAGTTGATCTCGACCGACCGGAACCGGGACGCGAAGTAGGGCAGCATCTCGCGGGCCTTCAGCCCCTCCGGGTAGAACACGCCGTTCTTCCACTCGTTGTAGGCGTAGCCTGAGGTCCCGAGGTATAGGGTTCCTGTTTCTGTTCCTGGCACGGCGGCCCGATTCTCCCACTCGGACCGCCGTTCCCGAGACGGACGAAGGGGTGGCACCGCAGGTGACCGTCACCGAAGAGCGAGTGGTGATCGAGACCTCCAAGCACGCCGTGACCGGGGCGTGGGCGTGGCCGCCGGGAGCCCGAGCCGCCGTGGTGGTGGGCCACGGCGCCGGCAGCAACCTGGACTCGCCCCTCCTGCTCGGGTTCTCCGCGTGCCTGAACGAGGCCGGGTTCGGGACCCTGCGGTTCAACTTCCCCTACATGGAACAGGGCCGGAAGGCCCCGGACTCGTCCGCGGTGCTGGTGGCGACGTCCCGGGCGGCCCACGACTTCGCCGCCGTCCGGGCCGGCAAGAAGCACGTCTTCGTGGGCGGGAAGTCGATGGGGGGCCGGATCGCCTCAATGGCGGTGGCGGAAGGCATGCCGGCCGACGGGTTGATCTTCCTCGGCTACCCGCTGCACCCGCCGGGGAAGCCCGACAAGCTCCGCGACGAGCACCTCTACCGCATCCGCGTCCCCATGCTGTTCGTGGAGGGGACCGAGGACCCCTTCGCCCGGTTCGACCTGATGAAGGCGCTGACCTCGAAGCTCGGCCGGTGGGCCGTGCTTCATCCGGTGGAGGGCGGCGACCATTCGTTCCGGGTCCGTGGCGCCCGCCGCCCCGACGAGGAGATCGGGCGGCTGCTGGGCTCGGTGGCGGCGCGGTTCATGCAGAGCGCTCAGGTCTGAGCGCCCCGATGCCGAGGAAGCATCGCTCCGCGCGGGAGCGCTCCGGCCCGCCCCCCAAGCCGGTCGAGCCGGGGTGGGCCCCGCCCGCATGGGCCCACGCCCCCGACGTGGAGGTCCGGGCCGTCAGCGGCGACAAGGTCTACCGGTGTCCGAGGTGCGACATGGAGATCCGAAAGGGCGTGCCCCACCTGGTGATCGTCCCGGTGGCCGATCCCTCGCTCCGCCGACACTGGCACACCGAGTGCTGGCGCCGTGAGCTCCGAAGAACCGGAGGGAGCTTCCGAGGCGGGGCCTGGGGGTGAGGGTAGGATCCGCGGCGGGATGAACGTCGAGTCCACCGGAATTCGGGATCTCGTGGAGGAGGCTACGTGTGCCACGACGGCCGAGTCCCGGCGCCCGCCATGCCCCGTGTGCTCGACCCCGATGGAGCCCGAGCACGCCCACCACAAGTGCCCGGCCTGCGGCTACATCGAGCCCTGCTGCGGCTGCTGACGCTGGCCGCCGCGGGGGCGGCGGTGGGGCGAGCCTAGGCCGGGGACGATTCCGCCAGGCTCCGTGATCCACGCGACCTTCCCGCACGACGGCCCATCAGGGCCAGGCCACCAGCCAGGACGAGGCCCACGAACGCGATCCCGACCCGGAGGCTCGGGCGAGCGTCCCGGGGGGCCGAGTATTCGGGAATGCGGATGCCGGAGCTGGGAGCGATGTGCGTCGCGTCGGAGAGGCAGACCGTGCCGGACTCGTGGGAGCCACCCGGGCACGTCGAAGGCAGCAGGATCGCACCTGCGATGAACCCTCCAAGCATCAGGGCCACGACTGCGCCAAGGGCGACCACGCGGACCAGGGAGCGGGTTGGTTCCTTCGATGAAGGCATGCTCCATGAGGCATCGGCATCCTGAGGGGTCCACTTCACCCATGGGCTCGATCCGACCCGGCCCCGTCGCGCTTTCCAGTCGCGGTCGGTTGGCTTGACAGAGCTGCCGGCCCGGGGTAGAAACCCAAAATCCATCCAGGAGATAGGAATTTGATCCGTACCCGGTGTGCCGGAGTGGTCGGGGCCATGATCCCCAGCCGTATGTGCTGCTGTTGCCTTCCGTGCGCCTGCCTGGAGGCGCGGAGGTTCGTGCGGCCGTAGACCACTGATCCGGGAGCACCACACCACAGGCCGCGCGAGCGGCCTCTTTCTTTTTGTCCGCGGGATTCGAGCCAGTGAAGCCGAGATGGGGAAGCGATGAGCGAGGACAGGAAGTACGGCGGAGGGGAGCGGCGACCCCTGCCGCCTCCGCCGACCTGGGAGCAGGTCCTGGAGCGCAACTCCATCGAGCGGCTGAAGCAGGAGAAGCCGCCCGTCCGCATCCTGGAGGAGCTGCACGCCCTGGGCAGCAGCCACTACCTGGACGTCTCCGAGGAGGACATCGTCCGGCTGAAGTGGTACGGGATGTACCACGACAAGCCCAAGGTCGGGAGCTTCATGCTCCGGATCAAGGTCCCCGGCGGGCTGCTCCCGCCGGAGAGCCTCCGGGCCATCGGCGAGCTCTCCGTCCAGTACGGGCAAGGGTTCGCGGAGCTCTCCACCCGCCAGAACGTCCAGCTGCACTTCATCTCCCTCCCGGACGTTCCGGCCATCCTGGAACGCCTGGCCGAAGCCGGGCTGACCACGGCCGGCGGATGCGGCGACGCCGTCCGCAACATCACCGGCTGCCCGCTGGAAGGGGTGCTGGCCGGGGAGGCGTTCGACGCCACGCCAGTGGTGGAGGAAGCCGCGACCTTCTTCTACGGGCACCCCGAGTACATGGACCTGCCGCGCAAGCACAAGATCACCATCTCGGCCTGCCCCTCCCAGTGCGACATGCCGGAGATCAACTGCGTCGCGCTGATCGGCCTGGTCCGCGACGGGGTGAACGGCTTCGCCGTGCGGGTGGGCGGTGGCCTGTCCACGGTGCCGCGCCTGGCCCGCGACCTCGGCGTGTTCGTGCCGGCCGAGGAAGCGGTGGAGGTGCTCCAGTCCACCCTCGACGTGTGGAAGAAGGACCTCCGGTACCGGCTGTCCCGGGTCAAGGCCCGGATGAAGTTCATGGTCGACGACTACGGGGCCGAGGGCGTCCGGGCCAAGGTCGAGGCCAGGCTGGGCCGCCGGCTGGCCGACTTCACCGCGCCGGAGCCGACGGGCTACGCGGACCACATGGGGGTCCACCAACAGAAGCAGGCCAGTCTGTTCCACCTCGGCGTGCCGGTCCCGGTCGGGCTGATCACCGGTGAGCAGCTCGTCCAGGTGGCGGACCTGGTCGCGTCGTTCGACGGTGACGTCCGGCTGACCAAGCAGCAGAACCTCGTGGTGACCGGCGTCCCGGAACCTAGTCTGGAGCAGACTACCGGGCGTCTGGCGGAGATCGGTTTCCCCGTCGACGCGAACCCCCTGCGGGCCACCGCCATCGCCTGCACCGGCGAGCCCCACTGCAACTTCGCCGTCACCGAGACCAAGGGGAAGATGCAGCAGGTCCTGTCCCACCTGGAGGACCGGTGGGGGACGCGCCTGGGGAACTTCCGGGTGAACCTGGACGGCTGCCCGCACGCCTGCGCGCTGCACTGGGTGGGCGACGTCGGGCTGATGGGGACGACGGCCCGGGAAGCCGTGGACGGCACCAAGCAGGCCTACGACCTGTTCCTGCGGGGCGGGATCGGTCCGGAGCAGGCCATCGGGCGCCCGCTCATCCGGCGGGTCCCGTCGCCCCGGGTCGAGGAGACCCTGGACCGGCTGATCGAGGCGTGGCTGGACGAGCGCGGCGACGGCGAGTCCTTCCGCGACTTCTGCATCCGAATCCCGGACGACCGGCTCCAGGCCATCGCAGCCGGAGCAGAGGCCGGCGTCCAGGCAGGCGAGGGAGGTGAGGCGGCGTGAGCGAGCAGGCGGTCCTGGACGAGTACGAGGCCGGCGAGCTGTCGGTGCTCTACGACTCCGAGCCGGCCGAGGAGGTCATCGCGTGGGCCCTGGACTTGTTCCACCCGCAAATGGCCATCTCGGAGGGCGGCGGGGCCGAGGGCATGGTCATCCTGGACATGGCCGTGCGCATCGAGCCGAACGTGCGCGTGTTCACCCTGGACACCGGACGGCTGCCGCAGGAGACCTACGACCTCATCGAGCGGGTCAAGGACCGCTACGGCATCCAGGTGGAGATGCTGTTCCCGGAGAAGGCCCACGTCGAGGGCATGACCAAGCGGCATGGACCGAACCTGATGTACGACGCGGTGGACCTCCGCTTGCTGTGCTGCCAGGTCCGCAAGGTGCTGCCGCTGACCCGGTACCTGGAAGGGCTCGACGCGTGGGTCACCGGCCTGCGCCGCGAGCAGTGGGCCAGTCGGGCCGAGGTCCGCAAGATCGAGCTGGACCACGACCACGGCGGCATCGCCAAGGTCAACCCGCTGGCGGACTGGACCAAGCGCGAGGTGTGGGACTACATCCGCGCGAACGACGTGCCGTACCACGCGCTGTACGACCGGGGCTACACGTCCATCGGCTGCGCGCCGTGCACCCGGCCTATCGCCGTGGGGGAGCCCGACCGGGCCGGCCGGTGGTGGTGGGAGAAGGACGCCCCGAAGGAGTGCGGCATCCACTGCGCCATCTACACCGGCGGGTTCGAGCACGAGCTCCACGCGCTGATCGGCCGGAACGGCCACAACGGCCGCAACGGCAACGGGGCCCGGGAATGAAGATCGCGGAGGCCGACCGGGAGTTCCTGGTGGCGGAGGCGCTGGCCCTGTCGGAGCAGCTTCCGCTGGGCGAGGGTCGATCGACGTACCAGGAGATCGCGTGGGGGGCGGACCAGGGCGAGGTCCCCGACGAGCTGGGGGAGCGGGTCGGCGAGTTGCTGGCGCTTTCCCTGGAGACCGGGCGGGCCCGCTCGGAGCACGGGCCGGCCGGCGTGCGGGCGCTCACCGCGATCTGGCGGGACACGCCGCAGGGAAAGCGGCAGGCCGGCGAGCTGGACGGCCTGAACAGGGCCCTGACGGCGCTGCGGGGCCTGCCGGTGGGAGCGGTCCGGGTCGCCGCCTCGGGACCCGGCGCATTCGCCGTGACCATCGTCGCGGGCGACCTGGAGATGCGATTGTCGCTGGACCGGACCGGCGCCCGGCTAAGGAGCCTCAACTTGGGCGGAGGAGGCGTGGGCGAATGACGCGGTTCGGCTATCCGATCTCGCTGGACCTGGTGCGGCGGCGCGCCGTGGTGATCGGCGAGCTGGCGGTGGCCCAGGGCAAGGTGGAGGGCCTCCTGGCCGCGGGGGCCGAGGTCACCGTGGTCGCCACCAGCCCCGAGGACTTCCTGGCGGCGCTGGGGTGGGAGCCCTCCGTGACCGTGCTGCGGCGCGGGTACCGCGCCGGCGACCTGGCCGGCGCGTTCGTGTGCGTCGCGTCGTCGACCGACCCCGAGGAGCGGCGGGCCATCTTCCACGAGGCCGGGCAGCACGGCGTGCTGCTGAACGTCATGGACGATCCAGCCCACTGCGACTGGTCGGCGCCGGCGCTGGTCCGCCGGGGGCAGCTCACCATCGCCATCGCCACGGGCGGACGTTCCCCCGCAGTGGCCCGGCGGCTCCGGGAGGAGCTCGAGGAACGCTTCGGGCCGGAATGGGAACCGCTCCTGGAGTTGCTCGGGGAGGTCCGCGACGCGTCCCTGGCCTGGCTCCCCGACTACGAGGACCGGGCCCGCCGGTGGCAGGAGGCGCTCGACCTGGACGAGCTGGCCGGACTGGTTCGGGATGGGCAGGTCGACGAGGCCAGGCGCCGGCTGGTGGGGCGCCTTCGCCCTTGGCGGGCAGGGACGCCGGCGCGGTGACCAGCATCGTCTACCTGGTGGGGGCGGGTCCGGGCGACCCCCGCCTGCTGACCCTTCGAGGTGCGGAGGTCCTGCGGATCGCGGACGTGGTGGTGTACGACCGCCTGGCTCCCCCCGCGCTCCTGGACCTGGCCCCCGCCCGGGCTGAGCTGGTCGACGCCGGCAAGGCCCCGGGCCGGCAGAACCTCTCGCAGGAGGAGATCAACCGCGTCCTGGTGGACCGGGCCCGGCGCGGCAGCGTCGTGGTCCGGCTGAAGGGGGGCACCCCTTCGTGTTCGGCCGGGGCGGAGAGGAGGCCCTGGCCTGCGCGGAGGCCGGGATCCCCTTCGAGGTGGTTCCCGGCGTCAGCGCGGCCATCGCCGCTCCGGCGTACGCCGGCATCCCGGTCACGCATCGAGGCCTCGCGTCGAGCGTCGCGGTGGTCACGGCCAACCTGGCGGGAGGGCGGACGCCCGAGCTAGCCCGCCTGGCCGGCGACGCCGACACGCTGGTGGTCCTGATGGCGGCCGGGAAGGTGGCCGAGCTGTGTCGTGCGCTGGTCGCCGCGGGCCGGTCGCCGGACGAGCCCGCCGCCCTGGTCGAGTGGGCCACCACGCCCCGCCAGCGTTCGGTGACGGCCACCCTCGCCGACCTCCCCGGGCTGGCTGCCGCGGCGGGCATCGGCGCCCCGTCCACGCTGGTCGTAGGCAGCGTGGTTGGCCTGGCACCCGCACTGGAGTGGTTCGGCAGCGACGCCTCGCCGGCGGCCACCCTCGAGGCCGCGCGCTCCTAGCCGCCCGCTTCGGAACCCATCACTGTTCCGGCCGGTCCTGGGGGCGGGCAGGCCCGCAGGGCCTCGTAGCGCCGGGGCGGAAACTCCCGGTCGCGCGATAGGGTGAGGGGGTGCCCTCAGGCTCGCGAAGCCCACGAAATGCCGGCGAGGTTCGCGCCGCCATGTGGGTGGAAGGGGGGCGGTGGTGCGCCCGCCTCCTCGACGATCCCGGGACCGGGACGGTCTCGGCTCCCTCCCGCGGCGCGTGCCTGGCCCGCCTGCGCCAGATGGCCGGGGCGGACGCCGTCCTCACGGTGGAGGTGACCCCGGATCTGGTGGGCGTGGCCGAGGCTGCAGCCGTCCTGGGCTGGGACAAGCGCCGCATCTTCACCTACCTGTCGAGGGGATCGTTCCCCGAGCCGCTCGCCGCGCTGGCGTCCGGACGGGTGTGGCGCCGGGACGACATCGAGGCGTACGCCCGCACGTGGCGGCGGCGGACGGCGCGGGCCGGGCCCCGCCCCGGCGCCGAGGGAGCGGTGTGATGGGCTCGTCCCGGCGCCTGTTCCTGATCCGCCACGGCCGCGTCGATTTCTCGTCCCGGGACTTCCGCGTATCCCCCCGAGGGCGACAGTGGGACCCGCCGCTGGACGAGAAGGGCCTGCAGCAGGCCGAGCGCCTGGCCGCCCGCCTGGCCCACATGGAGGCCCCGCCGGTGGTGGTCGCCTCCCCGTTCACTCGGTGCCGTCAGACCATCGAGCCATACGCCGCGCGGGCCGGCGTGGAGCCGGCGTTCGACGAGGCGCTGGGCGAGGTCTTCGTGGGCGCGTGGGAGGGGTTGTCGTTCGAGGAGATCATCTCGGAGGACGAGGAGCTGGCCCGGAAGTTCCGGGACCAGGAGGCCATGTTCAGCCTGGCCCCGGGCGGCGAGACGGGCCGCCAGCTCCGGAGCCGGGTGGTCACCGCGGTGGAGGCCATCCTGCGGCGCCACCGGAACGGCGATGTCCTGGTGGTGACCCACGGCGGCGTGATCAACGCCTACCTCGGGCATCTCATTGGACTGGAGCAGGACATGTTCTTCCTCCCGGACAGCGCCTCCGTGAACTCGGTGACGGTGGAGGGCGACGGCCGGCGGGTCCGGTTCCTGAACGACGTCCGCCACCTCACCGATCCCGAGGTGTTCGAGCCGAGGGCCAGGAAGCCGGCCGCGGAGCGCGCGGCGGGCGCCTCCGACTGACCGGCGGTCAGCGCGGCGACCGGGATGGATATACTGCCCCGGTCCGAGCAGAGGAAGGAAGGGAGGCCACATCGTGGGTGTGCAGTTCCTGTCCGACGAATGGGCACAGGCGGTCAAGGACGCGCTCGCGTCGAACGATTCCGTGAAGTCCGCGGCCGGGTCCATGACGGCCCGCATCCAGCAGGTCGTCACCACGCCCGACGGCGAGAAGCGGTACTGGTTCAAGCTGGAGGGCGGGAGCGTCGACCTGGGGATGGGCGACGTCGACAACCCCGACGCCACCATCACGCAGGACTACGACACCGCGGCGGCGCTGTCCAAGAACGAGCTCACCGGCACCGCCGCGTACATGAGCGGCAAGCTCCGGGTGTCCGGTGACCTGATGAAGCTGATGCAGCTCCAGGGCGTGCTGGGCCAGCTCCCCGCGGCCCTCAAGGACCTGGACGTCGACTACTAGGGCCCGTCGGGTGGGCCGGGGCTTGCGGAGTCCCGGCCCACGCCCGTCTCTGCCGCCGCGCGGGCGATGATCTCGTCGATGACCGGACTCTTGGCGTCCGCGTAGTTCTGGAGGTACTTCCAGCGCCGTCCGGCCAGCTCGCGCTTGGTTCGTTCGTAGAGCTCGCGGTCGGCTTCGTCGCTGCGCAGGCGGTCGCGGAACAGCACGTCCCGTTCGATTTCCAGGGAGCCCTCGGAGAGCACGTGCAGGTGAACGGGCGTGTCAGGGCCATAGAACAGGCGGTGCTGGTGCCAGTCCGGGTCCCGAGCATGGAGCACGTACCCGGCGGACTCCAGCGGCGGGACGTAGCTCGGCTCGTCGGCCGAGTCGGCCACGACGAGGTCCATGTCGATGATGGGCTTCGCGGCAAGGCCCGGGACCGAGGTGGAGCCGACATGTTCGAGCCGCATGACGAGCTCGCCCAGCGCGGCCCGGATCCTTCGCTCCTCGCGCTGGAAGAGCGATGGCCACGCCGGGTGGTACTCGGAGAGCTCCACCGGGCCTTCCTGAACCCGCGGTTCCCCGATGGTCGTCCGGCGGATCTCCTCGTCGGTCATGGGTTCCGGATGCACCCTCGGTGGGAGGTCCGGCACGGCTAGAAGGCCCCCGGCGCCGGCAGGACGATGAACGTCGCAGTGGCCCGGGCCAGCAGGCGGCCCTGGCCGTCGGCCACCTCCGCCTCGCCGTAGCCCATCCGCTGCCCCAGATGGATGGACCGACCCATCCCCAGGAGCAGGTCGCCCTCGCCCTTGGCCAGGAAGTGCACGTTCAGCTGGGCCGTGCGGTGCGTGAAGCCCGCCTTCAGCATCGAGCGCAGGGCCAGGCCGATCGACGTGTCCGCCACCGCGGCGATGATGCCGCCGTGCACGATGCCCTGCGGGTTGAAGTGCTGCGGCTCCAGGCGTATGGACACCTCGGCCCGCCCGTCGCCCACGCTCACCAGGTCCATGCCGGCCCACTGGTGGAACGGCGACGTGCGGATGCGTTCCTTCAGCGCCTCGAGGTGCCGCTCGTCGAGCCCCGCCGCCACGTCCTTGTCCACGCGCAGACCTTAGACCACGGCCCCGCCCGCTCGCTGTAACGTGCCGGCACGACCCGAGGGCGAGGGAGACGACATGGACGCGAAGGAGATCTGGGAGACCATCGTGAAGGCGGACGAGAAGCTGAAGTACGCCACGGACCGGCTGAGCGACGTCCGGCGCCAGCAGGCCACGCAGCTCCTCCAGGAGGCGCTGGCGGAGGCGGGGAAGATCGGGAACGAGCAGCTCGCCGACCAGGCCCGGACCCGCCTGCACGACCTCGGCGTCGATGCCTGACGACCAGCACGACGCGGACTTGCCCCTGGTCCGGGGCGCCCGGATCGACCACGTGGCCGTCGCGGTCCGGGACGTCACCGCGGCCGCCCGCCTGTACCGCGACGTGCTGGGTGGGGAGTTCCTGTTCGGCGGCGACGTCGCCGACCAGGGATTCCGCTTCGTCCAGTACCGCTTCCCTCGGGGCGGCAAGGTCGAGCTGGTCACGCCCATCGCGGACGGCTTCGTGTCGAAGTTCCTAGATTCGCGCGGTGAGGGAGTCCACCACGTGACCTACCGGGTCGAGGACATCGAGACCCAGGTCGAACGACTGCGAGCGGCCAAGGTCCGCCTGACCCTGGTGAACCTGGCCAACCCCAACTGGAAGGAAGCGTTCCTGCACCCGCGGGACGCCCACGGCGTGCTCATCCAGCTGGCCGAGTCCCCGCACCAGGAGGACGAGACCGCGCGCCACATGCGCGAACGGTTCCCGGAAGCCGTCCTCCTCGCCTAGCCCGAGTGCATGTATTGCTTTGCAGTGGGCAAACTGTCGGGGATGAGCACGGTGGCCCGCACCGGCCCGCCCCGCAGTCCCATCCTCACCTCCGAGGGATCGAGACCGCACGGCCGTCGGTGGCTGAGGGCGTTGCTCGTGGCAGCGGGCGCGCTGGTCGTCTCGTTCGCCGTCTTCGCCGCGTGGTTCGTGTCGACGTTCCAGCCGATCCGGGCCAACGCGGGCGGAATGCCGACTCTGGTTCGGGGCGACGAAACCAACTACGGCCAGTTCATCGATCCCACGGGAGGGCCGCCCTTCAGCCCGCACGCCGTGCAGTACCACGACGGGAAGACGTTCGTGTACGGGTTCACCCTCGTCAACGACGGCCCAGTCTCCCTGACCGTCGATGCCATCGGGAGCCCAGGCGGAGCTCCGCTTCGCCAGATCTCGGTTCGGACGGGGGTCTCCAGCAGCATCTACTCCGCGTCCGCTACGGACCCGACCCGGCCGTTCGAGCCCTTCGTCCTCGCGCCGCACGCCGAGAGGTTCGTCGAGGTCGTCACGCGCTTCGCCGGATGCTCGCTCGGGAGCGGTGTGGGGTCGGCCGTGACGGTGGTGTCCTTACGAGTGCAGTTCCGGTTCTTCGGCGTGCACCGCCAGGCCTTCCTCCCGCTCCCGTACGCCCTCCGGGTGACGGGAAACGACGGCTGTCCCGGCGGGTAGGTCTGGCCCGGAGGAGCGCGCTACCCCTTGATGTAGGGCTTCCCGTCGGCGGCGGGCGGCCGGGCCCGGCGGACCAGGCCGGCCACCACGGCGATGGTGACCAGGTACGGCGCCATCAGCAGGAAGTCGGACGGGATCCCCACCTTCAGGATCGACAGCGACGTCTGCAGCGAGTCGGCGAACCCGAACACCAGCGCCGCCAGGAACGCACCCACCGGGCTCCACCGGCCGAAGATCATGGCGGCCAGCCCGATGAACCCGCGGCCGGCGGTCATGTTCTCGTCGAACCGGCCCACCGAGCCCAAGGTGAAGTAAGCCCCGCCGATCCCCGCCACGATCCCGCCCAGGATGACGTTGCGATACCGGGTGAACAGGACCCTGATGCCCACGGTGTCGGCGGCCTCGGGATGCTCGCCGACGGCCCGGACCCGCAGCCCCCACCGCGTGTAGAACAGCCCGATGTGCGTGGCGATGATGATGACGAACAGGATGTAGATGAAGATGTTGTTGTTGAAGAAGATCGGCCCGATGACCGGGATCTTCGACAGCAGGGGGATGGCGATCTCCTTGAACCGGCCCGGGTTGTTGAGGGCGTTGTTCTGCTCAAGGACCCGGGTGGACAGATAGCTGGTCATCCCTAAAGCGAACAGGTTGATGAAGGTTCCGGCGATGATCTGATCCACGCGGTATCGGATGGCCATCAGGGCCAGCAGCCAGGCCAGCAGGCCTCCGGCCAGGGCCCCGGCGATCATCCCGATCCACAGGTTGTGCACCACGCTCCCGATGACCGACCCGGTGAACGCGGCGGTCAGGAGCATGCCCTCGATCCCGATGTTGATGACCGCCGCCCGCTCGCACAGCACCCCGGACAGCGCCCCGAACGTGATGGGCACCGCGGCATGGAGCGTGCTCTCCAGCAGGCTGATCAGGCTGAGCGACTTCCCCCGGTCGGCCCACGTCAGGAACGCGGCCACGAACAGGAACACGACGATGCCCAGCGCGAGATACGTCCTCTTGCCGAAGCCGCGGGTGAGCTGCACGCCCCCCAGGAACGCGCACACCAGGGCCAGCACGTACGCCGCTCCCCTGGACGGGATGACCAGGTCGGGGACGTGCACCACCGAGCCTCGGGGCGGGTTCAGGCCGAATCGCGATTCGAGGCCGGCCTGCGCCCCGAGGCCAAACCCCACCGCGATCACCACCGCGGCGGCCAGGAACACGAAGCCCATGATCACCGCCCGGCGGGACGAGATCGGCCGCGCGGTGGTGGTGGCGGCGAGCGCCATGGCTATCCTCCCCAACCTTTCGTGAACGCTTCCGGGCCGGCCAGGCGGGCCGCCCTGATCCGGAAGATCCCGCGGACCAGGGCCGGGGCCGCCACGAAGAAGATCACCAGCGCCTCGATCACCTGGACCAGGTCGATCGGGATCTGGGTGTTGGCCTGCATGTTCAGCCCTCCGACCTGGAGGATGGCGAACAGGAACGACGCCAGGACCACGCCCAGGGGCCGTGATCGCCCCAGCAGGGCCAGGGCGATGGCGGTGAAGCCGATGCCCGAGGCGAACCCCGGGGACAGGGCCGGTGTGGCGCTGGCCAGCTGGTTGGCCCCCGCCAGCCCGGCCACGCCGCCGGCCAGGGCCATGGCCGACACGTAGGTCCAGGCGGGGCTCATGCCCGCGGTCCGCGCCGCGTCGGGGTTCGCGCCGACCGCGCGGAACTGGAAGCCGATGGTGGTCCGGTTCAGCAGCCAGGCCACCGCGACCGCGGCGCCGAGCGCCACGATGATCCCGGCGTGGAGCCGCAGGTGCGAGCCGGCCAGGTGCGGGTAACCGGTCAGCACCGGCCTGGCCACGGGCGTGTCGGAGCCTTCTGGACGGTAGAACTTCCCGATCCCCCCGAGGTCCGACAGCAGGTAGTCGATCATCAGGGCGGCCACGAAGTTGAGCATGATCGTGGTGATGACCTCGTGGGCGCCCGTCCTGGCCTTCAGGAACCCCGGGATGGCCCCCCAGATCGCTCCGCCCACGAAACCCGCGGCCACGATGAGGGCCAGGTGGACGGGGCCGGGGAGGCTCCCGAAGGTGATCCCCGCGGTCGCGGCCAGGATCGCTCCCGCCGAGATCTGCCCCTGGGCCCCGATGTTGAACAGGCCGGCCCGGAACCCCAGCGCCACGGACAGTCCGGCCAGGATGAACGGCGTCGCCGTGACCACGGTCTCCGACAGCGGGCCGAAGGACCGGGCGATCTGGAGGCTGTCGCCGGACTGGATGGCCTGCACGATCTGGCGGGGGCTGCCCAGGGCTCCGGCGAACAGCGCGCTGTATGCGTTGGAGACCGCGGTGCCGGAGGCCCGGAACGCGCCCAGCGGATCGGAGAAGAAGGAGCTCCAGGCGCTCAGGGCGGCGTGGTCGGAGAAGACGATGATGATCGCCCCGATGGCCAGGGCCGTCACCACGGCCAGGGCCGGGACGAGCACGGCCCGCTGCCAGGGCTCCTTCACGGCACCGACGCCGGTGATGGCGCCCAGGGTGCCCTCGGGGAGCGTGGCCGTCACGTCACCGCTGGAGCGGCCCTCGTCTTCCGGCTCGACGTCGTCCGGGCCGTCGCCGGCAGCGGGGGGCGCCTCGGACTGGTCCTTCGTCTCGAGCTCGTCGGTCATTGGTCCACGCTCCCCCACATGAGCAAGGGACCGTGGTCTCGTTGAAGTCTCGGTGAGGGTGGGGGTGACGGCCGTTGTCGGTCGCCCCTCGAGGGCCAGCGTGACACCGCCGCCCTCCGCCCCACCGGG